>Ga0210040_10000023_pt1 | contig 677556 bp, 550 predicted proteins | sample CryGeyCG12114_NA_FD_185462 | JGI IMG/M metagenome (GOLD analysis project Ga0210040, IMG submission 185462) | Groundwater microbial communities from aquifer - Crystal Geyser CG19_WC_8/21/14_NA (SPAdes) (version 2) | ecosystem: Environmental > Aquatic > Deep subsurface > Groundwater | place... | reverse complement strand
GCCTGGTCGTCGTCCACCCCAGTCGCCGCTTCTTCTACTCACGAGTGGGCTGCCTGGTCGTCATCCACCCCAGTCGCCGCTTCTTCTACTCACGAGTGGGCTGCCTGGTCGTCATCCACCCCAGTCGCCGCTTCTTCGTCTGAGTGGGCTGCCTGGTCGTCATCCACCCCGGTTGCCGCGTCTACTACTCCAGTGGCCACATCTGCTTCCAGCTGGGCCGCGTGGTCATCCTCCAGCTCAGTACCGAAGGTTTCTACCCCAGTCGCCGCGTCTTCTTCCAGCTGGGCTGCCTGGTCATCGGCTGCTACCGAGTCATCTACTCCAGTTGCTGCTTCGTCGACCACTCCCGTCGCTGCTTCTTCCAGCTGGGCCGCTTGGTCATCATCTGCTCCAGTGTCAGTCGCATCTACTTCGGTAGCCGCATCTTCTAGCTGGGGTGCTTGGTCTTCCTCTGCCTCAGTTCCAGCTGAGTCCTCTGCATCTACTCCAGTTGCCGTGTCTACCCCAGTCGAGGCCTCTTCTGGTTCTAGCTGGGCTGCCTGGTCCAGCAGCAGCACTGTCCCAGTTTCGACACCAGCTGCCAGCACACCAGTTGCAGCCACCACCCCAGTGGCTTCTACCCCGGTTGAGGCTTCTTCGGAATCTAGCTGGGCTGTCTGGTCCAGCAGCACTACTGTTGTTGCTTCAACCCCAGCTGCCAGCACCCCGGTTGAGGCTACCTCGAGTGAGATCGCTTCGACTCCGGTTGCTGCATCATCTGGTTCTAGCTGGGCTGTCTGGTCCAGCAGCAGCACTGTTGTTGCTTCGACTCCAGCTGCTTCGACTGCTCCGGCTGTCGAGTCCAATGCAGCTGCTTCTGTGGTCCCCACTCCATCCGCGGCGTCGTCGGCTCCAATCGCCACCTACACTGGTGCTGCGGCCAACGTCAAGCCAGCCATGGGCGCTTTCGCAGCCGGTATCCTGGCCATTGTTGCTTTGTACTAAGTGCTACAACTCCCGTTTGCTTGGTCTGACGAGCGTCGAGTGAGCAAGTCGACCCAATACTTTTAATTCTCCCGACAAACGACATCCAATCTTGTAAGAGAATGTCACTGTCTGTTACAACCTACGAAGTTTAATGCCTAGAAATTTCGCGCACGCGCCTGGCGATCTTCGGAGAGCCGGCCGTGGGCACACGATCCTTACGACTACGCATATCTGCGCATAGAACTGATCAATACGATCAAGGTATTTGGCTACGATACCCACACAGGAGTTACCTCGCAAAAGAGATGGATAGAAACTGTTTTTATGGTGAATACTCGGATGGACAATGGAGAGGTTGTTATCATAGTGTACTACGTGTCTTGATCCTAGCTACGGCGGACAAGAAGGCGATGGTGATAGCAGTATCTAGTACCAATGAATCTATCACTACATAATTATGACATTTGCCCTTGAGACATGCAAGCAGCTCCATTTCTGTATCTCGATAGAAGCACCTGAGTCAAGGCCCGGAGCAGGTACAAAGCCACCCAATGAGACCGCCCAGAGCGGCAGGGCTTGGCCACAGCTGTGCCTACTGCAAGATCTGACGCAGGGCAGGGTCTCTGGGGAAAGTGAAGCGCAGTGTCGGCGTTCGGGGTGATCGTCCCTTCCAAAGCTGAGCACCTGCACGCTTCAAGTTGTTGCTTCTCACTCAACCGCAACACCCCACCCACACAGCACGACTCATCACGGTCGCCTCTTCGGTTTGCAAGTTTCCAACAAGCTGTGCAGCAATCCAACCTGGCGCGTCTCAAGCCATCACACGTTTTCCTCTCCCTCGCCTTCTTCGTCTCCATCACCTTCTTCATCCTGGCTCCGTTCCGCTCCCTCCCCCGAGTCTCGTCCATCGCGAACCAACTCAACTTCAGGCCCTTGCGTCCCTCTGGCACACACTCGAGCCAACGACCCCTCGTCACATCCACCATGGCCCCTCATAAGTTTAGACAGCCACCGCAGGCGCCGCCTCTATTCACAGGCACCCCCGAGTCCGTAGTCGAGGACACCAAAGAGATGCTAGCAAAGTCGAAGAAAGTCATAGACGACATAGTGGCCAAGACTTCGGAGAAAGACGCTACCTTCAACAACGTCCTGCTACCCATGGCACACGACGAGAACCTCCAGACACTCTCTGCACATATCCTAGGCTTCTACCAGTCTGTAAGCACGGACCAGTCACTACGAGATGCCTCCACCGAGGCCGAGAAGATGATGGACGAATACAGCATTGAAGCCAACATGCGCGAGGATGTCTTCAAGCTTGTCGACGCAATCTCGAATAAGGGAGAGCACCTGGACGCCGAGTCGCAGAGGCTACTCGAGAAAGAGCACAAGTCCTACATCCGAAATGGCTTGAATCTACCAGCCGGCCCCAAGCGTGACAGGTTCAAGGAAATCAAAATGCGACTGAGCCAGCTGAGCATCGAGTTCAACAAGAACCTGAACGAGGAGAAAGGCGGAATCTGGTTCACCAAGGAGGAGCTGGACGGTGTGCCCGAGGATGTCGTCGACTTGCTGAAGAAAGAAGACGGCCAATACTGGTTGACCTTCAAGTACCCTGACCTATTTCCCACCCTCAAATACGCCAAAAATGCCGCGACGAGGAGGAAGGTCTTCGTGGCTAATGAGAACAAGGTCAACCAGAACGTGCCGTTGTTCAGAGAAGCTATGCTCTTGAGAGACGAAATGGCAAGACTGCTAGGCTATGACACCTTCGCCGAGTTCGTCATTGAGGATAAGATGATGAAGAGCGCGAAGAAGGTCGATGACTTCCTTGCTGGCTTGAGGAAGAGACTTGCCGATGGTGGTTTAGACGAAATCAAAACTCTCAAGGCTCTCAAGAAGAAGGATGTTGAAAGCAGAGGAGAGAAATTCGATGATCGCTACTTCCTCTGGGACCATCGTTTCTACGACCGCATGATGCAGGAGCAGGATTATCAGCTCGACCAGAACCTGATATCTGAGTGGTTCCCTCTGCAGTCGACCATTGAAGGCATGCTGAAGATCTTCGAGGAACTCTTTGGTCTGGCCTTCGTCGAAGTCACAGGCAAGGACCGAGATAGCATATCTCCAACGGGCAAGGGCGACGATATCGTGTGGCACGACGAGACCCAAGTCTTCAGCGTATGGGATGACGACGGAGAAGGCGCTGGCTTCGTTGGCTACCTCTACCTCGATCTCTTCCCCCGTCAAGGAAAGTATGGTCATGCCGCCAATTTCAACCTCCAACCTGGTTTCATCACTCCAAACGGGACAAGGCGCTATCCTGCAACAGCCCTGGTCTGCAACTTCTCCAAACCAACGCCAAAGAAGCCATCTCTGCTCAAGCACGATGAAGTTACAACTCTCTTCCACGAACTCGGCCACGGCATCCACGACCTGGTATCTAGGACTACATACTCACGCTTCCACGGTACCAGCACAGTTAGAGACTTTGTGGAGGCACCGTCGCAGATGCTGGAGAACTGGTGCTGGACACCATCACAGCTGAAAGCGCTTAGCCGGCACTATTCCACCCTGTCTGATGATTACTACAATGCGTGGAAGGATTCGAATTCAGAATCATCGGGTAAGCCGGAAGAGACTCTACCCGACGACCTCATCCAGAAACTTCTCAAGACCAAAAATCTCAATGGCGCGCTGTTCAACCTGAGACAACTGCATTTTGGTACTTTCGACATGACAGTCCACGAGCCAAAGAGTCACGAAGAAATTGAGAAGCTGCAGATATCAGAGCTGTACAACCACCTAAGAAAAGACATTTCCAAACTGGACGGTCCAGAAGTCTTTGGTGAGGGCGATGGCTGGGGTAACGGGCAGGCTACATTCGGTCACTTGATGGGCGGATACCAGGTAAGCATCACTCTCATCTCCTTTCTACTTGATCACGAACTAACCAAACATACAGGCGGGCTACTATGGCTATCTCTCATCCCAAGTTTACAGCACAGACATGTTTTACACCGTTTTCAAGTCGGATCCGATGAACCACAAGGAGGGAAGAAGGTATAGACATACAGTGCTCGAAAAGGGAGGAAGTCAGGACGAAATGAAGACACTGGTGGACTTCCTTGGCCGGGAACCGAATAGCAAGGCGTTCTACAAGGATCTTGGATTGGAGTAAAGGGGGCAACGAGCACAGCGCTCGGTAGCACTGGCATGGCTTTGTTAACGTTCGGGAGATGACTATTATGGATAGATCCTCGATGACCTGCATCAAGACCAGATTCGACCTAGCATAGGCTCGGAAGCTGGCATGAGATCAAAATAGCTCTACTATACTTGAGTCCGCGCGTCTGCTGGACCATCGAATTTTCGACCAACGACCAACTGCCCACAAGCTGATCATGCCCCGCCCATCAGCTCCTCAACATTTTCACTGTGGAATGCCAGGACGGCTGACTGCTACCGTATCAGGCAAGCCACGATTATCCGACTGCTCTTGCTTTATGTTGGACTCTAGGTTGGAAAGGTGCGATGAAGTAGGAGGTTGGAGGACGGGGTCTTCATCCGACTGATGAGAATCGCAACAGACACGGATCGGAACACGAGTGTTGCTTTTCACTAAGTGGTTGCTCATGCGTAACTTCTACACACGCTTGAGTACATCGAGGTCAGATGATCATCAAGTTCGCTATAGGAATGCCCTGAGTCGTAACGCTATACCGCCGCTTGACCCCAACACCCTTCGCGTTCTTCAATGCCTGGTAGACCTGCTCACCCCCACCGACCATTACCATGGGCACTAGATTCTGTCGTGGCAACCCGCTCCTCGTGGTCTGTGGCTCATGCAGCAGTGGCCGCGTGAGGAAGTCAGCTGCATTACGGCCAATGCTGAAGATGTTGTTCGTTGAGTGTTGTTCTACGCTTTCGTAATCGACCACGATGACGAGCTGAAAGGATTTCTTAGGGTTTACAGTAGGGATGTTGGAGAGCTTCTTGCTAAAGGAGCAGTTGCCTCGCTTGACGAGGATGATCTGGTGAGACTTGAGGATACTGGCCGGTATCATCTCATCACAGAGCTCGCCTGCGTCGAAGATTTTGGTCCATGTAGTGTCGTCTTTCTGGTCATCAGTCCTGATTGCTGATGCTTCTGGCCAGTCGGGCAAGGGTCCAGCCCCGATACCCGTGGGCGTGATTGCGGGAATGAACAGCCTAGAAGCACCCGCTTCAGAAGACACAGTGTCGTGTCCTTCTCCGTGGGGCAGCACCATACCTTGCGCATCTCGAACCAAATCACTAATTTGAGTCAGGATCGAGTTCCATGCGGCCTTCACCGCGCCATCGCTGAGGCTGTCAAGATTAGGCATCTCGATCTCTATTTCATCGACAATCGACGCATTGACCGCACTCACTTCTTGATTGGGTCCCTGACTAAGATCCACCACGATATCAAGCATTGTTGCATCGCGGGACCTAAAGAAGAGTGGATCCTGCGGGTTGACAGCCTTAGCGCTATTGCTGTGCGCGAGAAAGACCTTTTCGTCCTTTCCCAGCGCAATGTTGTTGATGGCATGTATGCGGTAGCCGTTTGTGAATTCATCGTTGACGAGCAATGGCACATCCAGCACCATCGACAAACGCAGACCGCCAAGAAAATTGACAAGAATGCCGTCCTTGACTCTCTGCAATGGTGCATTGTTCGTGTTGCCTTGATTCTGCAATGGGGGGAACGATAACTCGAAAGTCGAGGCTGCTGGCATGATCGAGCTCATGGCGTTGGGCGGGACCAAGCCAAGAGGCAGAGTCCAGGGATAGTGGGTCCAATTGGAAGGGGAGTGCACGTCCGCGAGCATGATACTTGGATGATCGACGGCGTATTCTGTGAGTACAGACTCGACCTGCCCGCGCTCCGGCATAAGGTGCAATCGTGCAAGCGAGGCTGCATGAAACACATCCCCACGGGCTGCAACATTGGAAACAGTCAGCGGCATAGGCGACTCCATAGGTGGACAGGTACGATCGTTGGCCTCGTTCACAGCACTCCTATCCGCAGCATTCCTCCCTTCGGCCGTGGGTATGATCAACGGATGTCCTTCGGTCGTAAACACGAAAGGCGCGTCAAGCTTGTTCAAAGGATGATCTGGATCAAAGAGCAAGAACAGGTACTTCGCAGTTTCTCCAAGGAAGAAACTCTCCATTCGATCGGTCTTCTCACCAGTCACGACATTCTGGATACCGGCCCAACCACATCGAGTCCAGCACCTCCTCTTGATATCTCGTAGAAACATCTCGCCAGCATAGATGTAGAATGGGTCTTCCGTGGCTCGGTAGAGGTACCAAGTTGACTCGATCAGTTCAGGTCGGCCAATCCACCAATTGAGACCACCTTCAATGGCACCCGAGGCCATGTTATAGCGCTCCGGCAAAGCAGAGAAGCGTTGCCAGAGCGCTGTCGACACGAGATGGGTTTCAATGGCTTCTTCGAGGTGACCCGACATAGCGAGCAGGCCCGGGTAATATGCTGAGAGTGCATCAACCCAGAACGCTCGTGGGGCACCAGTATTTAGGTCGACTTGAATGTAATGCGGATGCTGGAAGTTTGTGTCGCGATAGATGTGCCTTTTGATGGCCGCATGAGCTGTTTCCCAAGCCTGCAGGAAGGCCACAGGCAGATGGTCCGAGTTTGGTAGCGGTCCGAAGAGCGATCTAGGATCTAGATCGTCGATGATCTGGTTGCTGGGTAGATGTGGCTGACCGGAGAGCAAGACATACGACTTGAAGGCATATTCGAAGAAGCTGTCAATGCCAGCGCCAATGCCAGTCCAAGAATGCTGCCAGATTCCGGTTTCGGCATCGATACCAGAACCAAGCAGATCGATCTGGCTCCTGCGATTCCAAATGGCCCAAAAGGCACGCTTTGCGAGCTCTTCGAACTTAGCATCGCCAGTAAGACGGCTGAGAACGGTAAACTCCAGTACGAGACTGCCTGCACCAGCACTGCAGGTTTCCGTAATCTCAGACGATTTTTTCCCCTCTGTATCGCACTGACCTTGAGGAGCGAAATTGCCGGGAGATCGAGCGTAAAAAGGGATGCCATGCTTCAGATTGACTCGTGGGTAAGGAATGCCCGTCGAAGTCCAAAATGCTGGTACGAGTCTGTTGCCGAGGTCAAATGCAAGGCGAAGAAGTTGGCCGTCGTAGACCATGCCGTTGGGCCATTTGATGCCGGCTGAGGCGGGGGTGATGGCTGACTTGTTCCACTGCTTGGCTGCGGCAAGTTGTTCTCGAGGCGGCGTGTAGCCTGCAATAGGCAGATCTCCTACGGCGAATAGATGGGCACTCAGCAAACCGCCCAGGCCACGTATTGCAGTCTCGAAGACTTGGACCTTGCTGTCCAGGTCGAAGCCTCTTGCGCGCTTCCCTTGTCCTTTTGGGCCTTTTGTGCCATCACCATATTGCTCTATCAGATCTTGAATGCCGTTCTGGAACTGCTCCAGCGGCTTGTTTCGTTGTCTGGTCGAGGGAGAGGAGGCAAGGATGGCAAGGGTCGAGAGACTGTCTATCAGCGTCAACGAATAATTCCCCAGCACATCGTTGACCTCGATGTGTGCAGGATTCTCCCGATCACGGGTCAGAGGCTTGCAACTCAACGGTCGCAGTTCATCTTCCGGGAATGCGTGCTTCATGTAATTCTCAAACCCATGGGAGAACAGCTGCTCAGTCTCTTCTCTGAGGGCTGCTACGTGGGGTGCGCCGGGCACGCCATTGCCATTGCCTCTGCCGTTGCCATTGCGGCCAGCGCATGCCTTGGAAAAGCAACAGAAAAAGACAACCCAGAACAGGAAGAGGCTCGACGAAAGTGAAGAGCGGTGCGACGATGCATCATGCAATGTCATGAGCATGTCCGAAACCTGCTTACGCGCTCCGACAGCATTTGAACCCTCTTCAGTTGTATTGATCAAGCATCGGGCCTTGTGCGTATCTGGTCACAAGCCAGCAACGTGGCATCGAAAATGAAGTCATGGATACCTGGGCACGTGGCCCTGGCGCGGCAGGTATACCCGGGAATTTGGCGGGCGCACTTGCCCCGAGCGCACGGATAAGGTACTCGTATATTTACGCGCAAACTCAATGTTTATTGGCTTATTGGGGGCTTGGGTAGCCTGCAGGAGACAACATTTTTGACTCCAGTTGGCCTGTAGCGACCAAAATGAATGATTTGTGCGCGTATGTGGCTCCGTGAGCAACAAAGCTGCGTATGTTAATCAACAACGCCCAAAAGGAACATGCCTCCTCGCCTGTAACCTCTTGCAGTTCCAGTCCCACCATAAAATCCTGCTCGCCAACTATGTAGGGTATCTTGAGAATGAAAGATCAATCGCCTTCGTGTGCGCTGCGTATGTATATGTTCTTGCACAACGCCTTGTACTCGCTGTGCTTAAAGGTCAGTAATGCTTGCGATGGTCATCCGTGATCTGGTGTTGCTCGCGTTTGAAGCACCACCCGCACTGCTTTCAAATCTCGAAGGCTCTGCGGATGGCCGACTCGACATATGCTGCTGCTGTTGCTCGAGCCATCGTGCTGCTTGGTATATCCCTTGCCATCCCTCCCATTGCTGCATACCTTCGTCCGACATCAGTGAATCTGTCGACATGTCGCGTTGGAACGGTTCGAGCTCTTCACCTGTTCCTTGCATGGCTTGTGTCGTGCGACTATGCTTTTGTCGTCTGCTAAGCAAGGTACCTGTCTCCGAGTTGCCCCATACCCAGCTGTTCGTTCCAGCTTGAAGGTCTCCTGAAAGCAGCACGATGAGCTCCTCGTGCTCTTCAATGTTTTGCAGTCGGTTGTACTGCCAGCCCTCGGCTAGCTTGTGTAGGAACAATTCAAGATGTCGCCCACAACTCGTGTTGACTGGCTTGTTGTCCTTGGCCAACGCGCTGTAGCGGAGAAGCACATGGAACGGGCCCCAGCGCTGCTTGAACGCAAGGAAAAGCATGCACCTCCAGATGTGCATGCATATCAGCGGCGTAGCGGACAGTATGAGACGACGCTCCGTCTCCTCAGTCTCGATTTGGAAGCAACGTGATATCACCGTGGCCGAATCTTGCGCAACAAGTGTGCAGTTTTCGATCGCCGCTGATCTCTGCTCTGCCGAGCATGCAGGCGACATGTTGTGCCGGTATAACAGGATACGTGCATTCTGGAAGTAGATCAGAGGCGCTATGACGAGAGGGTCAAGAGCCCCGCCGGCCCCCAGTCTCAGCTCAGAGGGGAACAATTGCATACAGTTTGCTAGATGTCCTTCGAACTTCCTGATGGCTTCCGTAGTGATGCACAATGATCGGCACGATTTGACAAGAGGGCCTAAAAGTCTTGCAACGTGTACAGCGGCTAAAAGCAAAGTTGGCTTCTGCGGGTGGAAGGTGGCCGCGATGCCCTCCTCTTCCTCGAGGGGGCTCGGGTACTCGGTGTCGCAATCTTCGTCGTTTATTAGCATTGGTCTTCCTAACTCTGTAGCCAACAGTCTGCGCAAAAGTCAGTGACGAGAAGCAAGCAGTCTCAGTTAGACACACCGATCAGACACGTAAAGGCTGTACCATATTCTTTTGCGCAGCTCCCCCTCCACCGATGACCAATGGCCACCCTGAACGTGCAAACCCCTGTCTTGAGCCACGCGAAGTGAAGCTCCCAGCCATATATAGCTCGCTGATTTCCGGTTGATGTCATAGAGGTAGATGCTGATAAGAAAACATGCAAGCCCCTGATCAATGCCAACCGAATCTACCCATAAGTCCATGAACGAGTACGCGACTTGGATGAGATTACCGCTCAGTTCTTTTATCCTTGGATCCAACGACCGCACCGCGCCCACCGCAAGCACGGAGAAGCAAAGTGCCGTACTCTCTCGTGTAATGTCTGGGGATGTATCTTCTGAGTATAACTTCCAGAAGCTGTGACAGAACTGCGGCCAGTGCAAGATGGAGATTCGTTGATGAAAAGATTCGAGATAACTGTCCAAGCAATGCTGCGCAACCTCCCGAGAAGGGAGGGCTGATAGTGGCGGGCTGCGGCGGTCCGGATTATCCGGTGTGGATGGGGCAATGGGCGGCTTCAGTATCCCTCTGCCCACATCGGAGAGTTGGGCGCGAGCTGCAGACATATCTTGTGGTGGCCGCGCTTTTAGCATACGTCGAGGTGATCGGCCTACGTCTGGGAATTCGTGTTCGGCTGCTGCTGAGCCATATTGTATTGGCGATTCGGAGAATCGCTCGGAAGCGCGGATTTGTTCTAGTTGTGCTCTGGTCTCTTGCAGTTGTCTTTCGAGATCCTGCACTTGCCTAGCTGGCATTAGTTGTTGCGCTCGATTCGTGAGTAACAGTTGGTGTCCTACTTAATGGATGACATCCGCCGATTCGTGTCCTTTGTGAATTGGCAGCGCACATTGCGGCTTGAGCATTCTGTACAGCTGGTGGTCTCTGTAGCATCGCACTTAGCAGCGTTAGCAGATATTAGATGGAGGATCTCTGATCTACCTTGACTTTGCGCTCACGGCAGGCATCGCAACTTGGATCTTTCCTCCGCTGACGATAGGCGCGTCTGGGGTTGTGCATCATGGCAGGACTCAGGTGCTCCGTAAGTGTGCCCATGCCGCTAGACTGACTGCTGCGAAAGTAATCGCTGGACATAGGGCTGAGTCCGGCAGGTGATACTGAACTGAAGCTATGTGCCGTTACGGCTGGCATCGTGCTTGGATCCGGATTGATGGAAAACGCGTTCGACGCGCCGTGACCCTCAGGCATGCCGCTCTCGACGATGGACGGCAGCTGCAATGGATTTCTGGCTTCGGGTCCTCGTAGCTGCTCATCATAGCGGCTTGGGCGATCTTGCTGCTGCATTGATTGAGTACATACAGTTCTCAGTGGGACTCCTTCCAGTTGTGCATTAGGTTTGTATTATGTGTGCAGCTTGCTTACTCCAGTTTGGTGCTTCCCAACTTGAGATGTGCCTGGACAGCGGTGAAACCTGGTTGATGTACGATAGCTGCAAGGTACTGTCTCGCAATTCGCCGTTTATGGCTCTCCAAGTCAAGCAGAAGTGCGCAACCGCATATCTTGCAAGCGCTTCCCTGTCATTGGTGTCTCGGCAGCATTCACCCGGATCATATCAGGCCGTGAAAAGAACATTTGCAAGACAAATGTGCAAGTCCAGAGCCTTGGCCGCGTGATCCCAAATGAACCAAACCTCTAGTACTTGCAGCTGTGGAACTGCATTCGCGGTAGTCAAAAGACACTCAACGTTTCAACGCAGCTCGCCCGGTCCGGGCTCCGGCTCAATCTAAACGCAGGAAAGAGCTTCATTCGAAACGGCTAGCGTTTTCTTGACGCCAGCTTTACCGTTCAGCTTTCAGAGTGCTCTGAGTGGAAGGCAGGCACGGAGTACGACTGCCGCATCAACGTGCTAGAACGAATCCTTTCTCCAGCTTCGCGCAAGAGGTAACTGCCGACTCACTGAGAGCAAAGTGACAAGGATACCAAAAGCGGGTCACGAGCAGAATATGCCGGCCCAGTCCACATAGTAGTGTCAAGAAGGTTTCTGCGAAAAGGTTGTTGGAACTTACAGGCTACCACCTAACTTAAGGTAAGTTTCTTGTGATAGGGTCTATTGAGGACATAAGCGACGACGGAAAGGATTTAGTGCTAGTGTTGATGACATAGATCTGCAATGGGCCAGAGGGCTCGGCATGGGTGGAGTACCTTTTTTTGGCTAGAAGGCCTACGAGGTGAGTTTCGAAGACTCTGAAAGCGGTGAAAACTAGGCCAGGACAGCTGATCTGATGCTCAGACAATTGACTGACTGCTCGACTCAGCCTCGCATAAGCACTTTTGATGCGCTGCAGGTGCGGCCTGTCCCAGGGAACCCCTCATCAATCGCCGCCCATCTGAAACAAGACTGCATATGCAAGCCGACATCTAGGCCATGTGTCTAAGGTGGTGTCTTGCTGCCGTACCCTGCGAATGTGGCAGGCTGAGCTGATGCACGTGATAGTGGCACGACGCACTGCTATCTTCGCTCGAGGGACGTACCAGTGGGGCGCTAGTTCGTAGTGACACCCACCGGAGGGATATGCCACACTGGACGATTGTGCTGGCCAGATTGCTGTTTTCGCGATCAACATCGAAAAGAGATGTCCAGGGCTCTAGCTAGGGTTGGAGCCGCATGCGAATCGGCATTTGTTGAGCCTCGTGTTACTATGAGTGGTGTTCATGAGCAGCCGATGCCAAGATCAGTTTATGGGGGTTATACTTCGGGAGCACCAGTATATCGGGCCATGGTACAGTACATCGTTCTGAGACAGGTCATGTCCATGGTGTGATCCTTCTATGACTTCGGCTAGCTGATGCGCAGTCTCGACGTCTATAAGACAAGATCTTCGAGATCGGCGTACAGGTGGTTCGGACTCACCCACAAGTTGCCGATCCGTATGGCCAAATTCGTCACTCGCATCTTTGTGTTTAATTCAGAAATGCATCACGAGTGACCGCCCACGACTCGTAGTTGACTAGAGGCTCCATTCAGGACTTCGGCACATTGATTGTACTTAGTCGCTTGTCTGGCAGTGCTTTCCGACGACTTAGCGGACAGCTTGTTTGGGGCGAGCGCCAGGTGGCGTTGGTCGTTTGCATCCCACACTCTGACTTATCCGACGGTGTGTTTCAACGCTTTGTGGGGGCCCGCTAGCCGGGCACTCCTCACCAATCTCCAATCTACACGAAGCTTTTTAGATCTGCACCGGGCTTTTGTTATGAGTACCAAGTACGTACGGCAATCACGACGATGGCGATATGGCTGCGCTATGTCTTTGACTTTGAGCTACCATCTCTTCCCGCACACTTACAACCCGTTCCCAAGTAGGTAAGTATCGACGAAGATGCTCGATGTGCCCACCCAATCGGCGTATTTCCCGCGTCGTAAGAGCCGAGGACTACAAACAGTGACAGCCGTATCCGCGCGACAGATGGAAGGGACAGTCAAAACATCAACCGTAGACTACTAGTATCTGCCGTGTCGTTAGCTCTGCTATTGTTACTGTGGTATGTCTCAGAAGCGACTCTCGCCTGCTCTTCTTTGTCTCGATCCTCTGCCAATCTGTTACGAAGTCAAAAGGCATCCTCGATGACTTCCACTGTGATGCTGTATGATGTCGTGTGTTCAAATGTGGTTCAATATCACAATACTGCCCTCCCTCTTACACGTGCTGTGTATACTCGACTTTGATCTCGAATGCTTAGCCGGCTGCGATCCTCAATCGTCAAGCTATGAACGGAAGTCATCTTGCAGATCACGATATTGTCAGTCGCTCGTGCGCTGAGCAACCTCCGCGGAGTCGCCACTCCTGCCTTCTGCTGCCGCTCACATACTCTGCGCATGGGTCGAAGAGACACCGAGATCGTCTATCGAAACTCTGTCGCGGAATACGCGGAATATGCGGAATACGCGGAACTGCTGGAAGTCCAGATGGATGATCTTCAAAGAATCGACCGTAGGGCGCTGGTCTTAGACAAAAGCTTTGTCGTGGTTTTCGTGGGGCAATAAATCCAAAGACTTCTGCATACAAAACTAGTCGCCCAGCCAAGCAGGGCTGTGATCCACGAAGGGCACGATCGTATAAGATGCGACTAACATAGTCTGGAAATCCACAGTAGGTTGGAGAAGCAGCGCTGCCGGGTCCTTGCATCTAGGTAACTGGCACTATCACCATGTACAGGACACGACAGCGATAACGCTTTTGACCTAAGGCGATGGTGTCTAGGCGCATACTTTACAGTGGCGAAATGCCATCTCCATCGGCTCGAGTAAGAGAGGTCGAAGCCTTCCCGAGATGAAGCTGAAGACAGCCTGAATCTTGACTGTCTGCTACTGCGCTCCGCGGTAATGTATCATCTGGTTTGGCCAAAGTTCTTTGATTCGAACTTCAACATTACCTCTTTGACAATTCGGTTGAATCCTTCCATCTCTTCTTCGGGCGTAATGCCTGCAAAGCTCATACTGCATCCTACGTACACAGGCTGCCGCATTCGTCGAGCCAAGATTTTTGATAACCTGGTGGCATAGTCGATACTGGAACCTGTTGTACAGAGAGCTGTGCTGATTGTGTTCTTCTCGTTCAGTTGCTGTACTCAGTGAGCCCCATGCCTTTGGCTCGCCCAAATGTCTTAACTTACGTCAGGCATTGCATAAACAAAGCTTCCCAGTGGTGCTAGCGAAGAACCTGACTCGCCGAACTCCGAAGTCGTAAGATGAACCACAGCACAGCCATCCAGGAACGTCAGATGGCCATGCAGTATAGCGTGGGGGGCCTTGGGCAAAGGGAAAGAGATCTCGATGGGGTTAACGTTCGTTGCCATCATAGCTCGCGTTCAGCATCAAGATGGAGGACAATGGTATACAAATCCACCATCCACTCTATTGTGCGTCAGAGCGGTTCAGAGGGCGATCTGCTCGCAATAGATGAAACTAGCAGTATTTGTTTTGTCGCTTTCACAGTAGAGGCGAAGATGCCAACGGCCGACGACTGACGACCGGCTAGCCAACAAGCGCTTGAACAGATATAGTTAGCGCGACATCGTCTCACTAAAGAGGCTCGCGATCACCAAGCCGGCTCGTGTACTGTTTCGTCATGCTTTCCCGGCACTTCTATAGAACATCAACTCCTAGGACGTCTGACGCAGAGGCTGGCATATCATGGAAGCATTAGAAGGCGGAAGAGACGATCATCATGATCTACAAACGAAGCAGCCGCTCGACTGTAGCCCTCTGGCCGATCCGGGAGAACGCCGAGCTATCTTTAATGTCCTTGATTCTTACCGGTAGGTTCTGCTTGTGTCCAAGGGGGGCTAGATGGTATGTCGTGCTTGCGTGCTCGGTGGCTTCGCTATCTTGAGGCCGAGTTACAGCCAAAAGCTCGAAAGCAAGTCTTCTGTCGCACAGCACGGTCCACTAACTCGACCACGTCCGCAGTCAGTATCGTAGGCAGACACATTACAACAACACCCACAGGAGGCGGCAGAATTTCTATGCCTTGCCGCAAGCACACCAGATCCTGCTGAACGATCCTGCCATTTCGTTCCTCGATAACTTGAGCACGATTGACGATGCAATTGACGGGAATGCGGACATCGCGGATGCCATCCTTGAGCTGGCGCTGGGGACATTCGGGCTATCAGACAAGATGGAGAAAGGGTCTCTGATGGATTGGCATGACACAGCGCGGCCATTAGACCTCAATAAAGCCCATTCAACTATCAAGCAGTTCTGGCGCGACTGGTCGAAGGAGGGCTTTGAAGCCGAGGTAAGACCCATGCTTAAACTCATACTCGAGGATCTAGCACGCAACCTCGTCTTGCCAACAGATCAACCGAGGGTTCTACTGCCAGGTGCTGGCTTAGGTCGACTACTCTTTGAGCTCTGTCTGGCAGGCTACTTGGTCGAAGGCAACGAGATATCTTACCATCAACTACTAGCATCGAACTTTATCCTCAATACTACACAACGAGCACACCAGTACAGGCTGTACCCGTTTGTGGGCAGCTTCAACAACCACGCCAGCAGGCAGAATCAGCTACGAAGTGTGACGATACCTGATGTACATCCAGGCAATGCGATAGAGGAGAAGATGCGGTCGCAGCAGCGGATTGGAGAAATGAACATGAGCGCGGGCGACTTCATCAGCTCTTATTCGTCGCCTGATCATGCTGGCAGCTTCGATGCGGTGGTCACAATGTATTTCATCGACACAGCGCCGAATGTCATCCGGTACATGCAGACCATAGAGCACTGTTTATCGGATGGTGGAATATGGATCAACATTGGGCCATTGCTCTGGCATTTCGAAGATCGGGTGGCAGACACGCGTGACGTCCGAAAAGAAGACGACCGTGAGGATGAAGGCGAAGAAGCACCGGCTGAGCATGGAGGTATTGGTGAGCCTGGGTCGTTCGAGCTGACAGACGATGAGGTCTTGGTGTTGGCACAACGGATTGGCTTTGAGCTCGTGTCGCACGAAAGCTTGCCACCTGTGGTAGGAGGGTATATCCAGGATCCTACGAGCATGTTGCAGAACCGGTACCAATGTAGTCACTCCGTATTCAGAAAGACGAAAGCGCAATAGAAATGACAAAACCTCGTGCACAGTTCTCACTATACCCTCACTCTTCTTGGGTCTCTGATTGTCATGTGTAAAGGGAGGGTGCAGTTGTGATTGTGGTTGCCATGGCAGCAAGATGCATGGGCCCCTGCAGCGCAGACACCCCCGTCGATCCACTTGCGCATGCCTCCTCCTTATCAAGAGGCCTCAGATCCGACACACTGTCTGCTTTCAGACTCGCGAGTACCAGATCAAATTGAACGTCCTCAAAAGCACATTCACAAAGCCTCAATATCGACAGGCCGGTTCGACGTAAACTTGAACAAAATGGTGAGTGACAGATGTCCAAGTTTCTTTTCATTCGTCGCTGGTGTTCGGGAAGCAACTGCGCGGCTCGTGAACCCTGGGCAAAACAAACCATGGTCGCGGAAACAGAGTCGTCTCTGGGACTGTGAACTTAGATCTTGACTGCCAGTGTCAACAAACAATTTCTTGGCCCTCGTCCATCCCTCTCATCACGAGACGTAGTGCAGCATCTCTCAATTCAGTTTACAACTCTTGCGAACTACACAACGGCTGAAGAGTGTTCGTAACTAATACACCATGGCCTCACAGACATCAACCAACTACAAAGAAGCATTCTCGCTGTTCGACAAGCGAGGCAACGGTCGAGTTTCGCTCGATTCGTTAGGCGACCTTCTTCGAGCATGCGGCCAAAACCCGACGCTGGCAGAGATAAGAGACCTCGAAAAGAGTGTTGGTGGTGACTGTAAGCACAATCCACCATCTTTACACACCTCATTGACCAGTACTGATACGCATGTGCGCAGTTGACTTCGACTCCTTCTCTAAAGTCCTCAACCGGCCGGGTGGCTTCAAAGACCCCGGCGAGCCCGAAGAATACTGCCGCGGCTTCCAGGTGTTCGACAAGGACATGACGGGATTTATTGGTGTGGGACAACTACGATACATCCTAACGAATTTGGGTGAAAAAATGAGCGATGAGGAAGTCGATGAGTTGCTTAAGGCGGTTGATACGAGCAGCGGTGAGATAAACTACATGGACCTGGTGAGGACGATCCTGGCCAACTAGAATGCCAGTGGCAGCGAGCAGCGGGCAGCGGGCAGCGGAACGGTGTTTGGGGGCGACTGTATAGCATCGCACAAAGCGGAGTTGAATGGGATGAGCGTTGATTTAACGGATATGGGACATTGGCACGAAACTGTCTAAATAGCGCAGGGTGGAATGCATTAGCACGACATTCTGCAGCAATTCATACGAGATTTTGGAAAGAGACATGCATTCACACCAGAAGCTCCATGGGTGTCATGTTGACTGTCGAGCCCAGGCAGGAGTAGAGGACGTTGTACCCTCTCTCATATCCTCCGTCGACATCAATGCGCCCGGCAGAATATACACGAACTGTTCTGCTTCACCTTGTCCACCACTAAATTGTGCTCCATCGAGCTTGTACCCGACCAGCAAAGAGCACCGCTTGCACCTCAACAAGATCCTTTTCTCGAACCCATCCTCTCGCCTGATCATCACAGGCTTTTGATCTTCATCCATGTTGTGGAGGATGGCGTGCCCGGCATTGACTGGCAGGATTTTTGCTCGGTCCAACGCTGGTTCCGCTCGCACGGGCAATGACTCCAGATCGTAGTTCGTGGCAAGCACCAAGGTTGTGCATAGACAATGGTATGCTTGGGGAGTGGCCATGCCTGTGAGTACTGCCCAAGCTTGGTGTGCTTGGGTTGCGGATGGAGGGTGCACACTGTAACCTGCAAGCAATTTAAGGCAGGGGCGCACCCTGAAGAGGAGACGCGTGCCTTCCTGCAAGGAACGCGATACGCGGTGACACGGGTGGGTAGGCGCCTGCAGATCGATCTGGGGGCGCGCCCAAAAGACGTCATTGTCCTCGATTTCGTGCTTGAAAGTCCTCGCAAACAACAACGGCTGATGCGACAGATCCTAATGTTGACCGACGAGATACTGTCGATTCTGTGATACTACAATTCTGGGCTGCAGCATGCCCCCATTTGTAGGCCGCAAACGCCGGTCTCCCTCTCCGACAACAGCTCCTCCGCCACCGCCCAAGAAAGTGAAGACAGCAGCAGCAGTCATCAATACGACAAATAGAGCTGCTCCCACACCACGGACGAAGGCTCTGACGTCTTCCCTGGGAAGTGACTCCGGGTCGTCTTTGAGCGATGTCGACAGTGACGAGCTTGAGGACGTCCCACCTCCCGCCAAAACAGCGAAGACTCGTAAGCAATTTCAGCCAGAAGATGAGGAGGATGAATCTGAGGATGAGGATGAGGACGAGGCCGACTTCGAAGATGTCCCAGCTCAGAACACAGCGCCAGACTTCTCAAATCGTGACTTCAAAGACATCAACATCACCGTCCAGGGAGAACAAGAACCAGACTATACCGCCCGAGCAGCAGCCAAGAAGGGTCCTTCGAGACGGGAGAAGCAAGCTCGAATGTACACACACAAGATGCACGTACAACTACTGCTATGGCATAACGCGAAGAGAAACGGCTGGATCAATGACAAGAAGTTGCACGAAATACTGCTGAGGCACTTGCCGCCGCAGATAACCAAGGAGATTGAGAAGTGGAGAAGAGCCAGTGGGCTGGTCAAGCAAGAGGAGCAGAAACAGTCCCCCAACGAGAGCAAGAAGAAAACCAAGAAGTGGAAGGCCAATGGCGAACGCAACGAACGAGACTGGGGTCGGCCGAGCCAATTGCTCGAACAAGGCAAACCAAATATGAGCAACGGCGATCCCATAATCAGTCTACTAAAGGTGCTGGTGGCCTTTTGGAAGAAGAGATTCGCCGTCACAGCTCCAGGTCTGCGGAAACGAGGCTATGGCACCAAGCTTGGCTTGAGAAAGGACATTGAGTCCTACAGAAACGAGAAGCACCATCCTGCTAAGCATGGTGAAAAGATTGAAACGCTGGACCATTTTCGGAAAGCGGCTGAGAAATGTGAAGGCTCAAGGGACGTTGGTGCACAACTCTTCACCGCTTTACTGAGGGCTATTGGTGTCGAGGCTAGGATGGTCGCTTCGCTGCAGCCCGCTGGTTTTGGCTTCACCAAGGCGGAAGAAATGGTACCGCGAAAGATTGTCGACCCCGAATCTTCTTCGGACCATGAAAGTGGCGACGTGAAGCTAAATTCAAAGACGACAAACAAGAGCAACAAAAGCACCCCTGCAAGCACCAAGAAGAGCCAGCCGAAGAGATCAAAGGGCGGCAAGACTGCTCCAATAGACTTGGATACCACCTCTGAACCAGAGCTGAGCTCCGGCGATGAGTCTGTTGTCGATGTGACCCCCTCCATGCCTAAAGCACGCCCTGCCAAGTACGACAAAGATCTTGCTTTTCCAACCTATTGGGCAGAGGCTGTTTCTCCCATCACCTCCAAGGTGTATCCCGTATCACCTTTCCTTCTCGAAAACCCTGTAGCCACTTCTACTGAGCTGCTGTCCATGTTTGAACCCCGAGGTGCAAAAGCAGAGAAAACTAGGCAAGTAATGGCCTATGTCGTGGCCCACTCTCCCGACTACTCGGGAAAGGACGTTACGCTACGCTACCTCCGCAAGCGCCTTTGGCCAGGCAAGACTAAAGGCTTCCGCGTTCCCATTGAGAAAGTACCCATCTACGACAAGAGAGGCAAAGTCAAACGGTACGAAGACTACGACTGGTTCAAGCACGTCCTAAGCATCTACTCCCGCTCAGACAAAGATCGATCAGCCGTCGATGACCTTGAAGATTCTACCGACCTAGTTCCTGCCGAACCAGAGAAAAAAGAGCTAGAAGGCGATACGTTGCAGTCCCTCAAGCAGTCAGCAGAGTTCGTGATCGAGAAGCACCTTCGTCGTGAGGAAGCGCTTGTCCCAGGCTCGAAATCAGTTCGCACCCTCACCACCGGGAAAGGTGACAAGCAGGAAGCTCATCCGATTTACAAACGTACCGACGTACGAAAGGTCATGACAGCAGAATCCTGGCATAAAGAAGGGCGAGCACCCAAGGAAGGAGAGACGCCAATGAAACTCGCTCCGGTACGAGCCGTTACCCTGGCACGCAAACGCGAGGCGGAAGCCCATCTTATCCGAACAGGCGAGAAGCAGATGCAAGGCTTGTATGCTGAGGATCAGACAGACTGGATCATTCCTCCTCCAATCGAGAACGGTGTTATACCTAAGAATGCCTACGGCAACATCGACTGTTTCGTGCCGAGTATGGTACCCAAGGGCGCCGTGCATGTCCCTCTCAAGGGTACTGTGCGTATCTGCAAGAAGCTCGAAGTCGACTATGCTGAAGCAGTTGTGGGATTTGAGTTTGGTAACAAGATGGCCGTGCCCGTCATTCTTGGCGTGGTGATCGCTAAGGAGAATGAGAAACCGGTTCGTGACGCCTGGCGGGTCTACAGCGAGGAACAGCGGAGAAAAGAGGAGACGAAAATGGAGAGACTTGTACTGGACTTATGGGGAAAGTTTTACAGAGGTCTCATCATCAGGGCTCGAGTACACGAAGAATATGGCCTTGACCTTGGTTCCGGGAAAGCAAATACAGGTGTAAGCAAAGACGAGGCTATCGAAGTCGATGATAGCGTAGGTGTTGGCAGCGGTGGGTTCATGCCTGAACATGATGAGAACGAGTTTGGTGGTGGCTTCCTCATGGACGATGAGGAGGACCGTCAACCTGGAAACGATCTCGAGATGGAAGCACCCACATTATCGCAAGAACACCTCAAAGTGTATAGTAATGGGAATGGCGAGGCTGACATTGGTCAAGAGTATCCCGCTTCAGCCTCACCTTCGACAGCAGCAAGAGCAGAAGACAAAGTCAAATCAAAACCAAAGGCCAAAACCAGCAAACGCATGGAAGATAGTGACGAATCAGGCTATTCGAGAATGTCAGACGCTGATCAGGCACTGGGTCAAGAGAAAGAAATCGCTGAGGCAGGCGGCTTCTTGGTGGATGACGATGGAGGCGATGACCATTCGGATGGTGTGGACGTCAACGAGCCAGCCGTGAACGATGGGACCGCAAATGTCTCTCATGACTCTAGTTCGGATCCAGAGGGAAAGCAAAAGTTCAGCCCACGAGCTAAGCCGCCATCTCGAGGGCGTGGTCGACCACGCCAGTCTCACCTACCTGCCATAGAAACCTCGAAAGCAAGAACAGCCACCCGAGCTAAATCCGCACTAGCCTCAACTCGCAAAACACCATATCGCAGCGCAAAATCCAGAATTTCCAACATGAATGCTGAAGGCGCAACCAGTGATTCCTCCGAGTCACATGCTCAAACCGAGTCCGATATCTCTGAGACAGTACCACCTCCACCAAAAGGCAAGGTTGCCAAAGCGAGAGCGAAGCCTCGACTCTCCTCGCGAACCACAGCAAAAGCCGAAGTGGCAGCATCTTCAACTGCTAACGGGGGGAAAAGAAGTCGGGGCCGCCCACGAAAGAGCAGCACCATAGAGGAGGCGGCGGCAACCCCGACCACAGGCAAGAAGCTGATGAGGAAAGAGAGTACTATCGTCACTAGTCCGTACTTCGAACAGGACTAGTGGAGTAGCCAGATGCTGCATACACGCGCCGCGCAAGAGGTCTTCAAGCAGCGGGCCGAGCTGAGCTGGTTCTCAGCGGTCAGGCCGGCAAAAGATGGAATCACGCATTGCGGGTGCATGCCTGTGCATAAACAGCTGATGGTTATCATGTAGCAACATTGCACGATCCGAGCTAGCAAGCGACTAACTGACCCTAAGAGGATACTTGTAATATCTATCCACCGGTATCTCGCCTCACTTAACACTTAAAGGCCCCTTGGCTTCCCTGCTTCCCATCAGTATCATCACAGGACCCGGTGCGCTCGGGAAGTTAGATCAAAAACCTTAAAATCAGCAAAAGCTCGGGTCACCATACTTGTACGTGTATTGACAAAGCGGCCACAAAAAGGCCCTACGGTAGAAGATCCGTAGGCGTGCCCACGGTGGGACCAGAAGCAGGAACGACCGTAATGATACATACGTAAACGCTTGTATTGAGGGAAGTGCGGCATTGAAGAAATGTTGGCGGCAAGGTGCACTCGAGGAGAGGCACAGCTGCAGTGCACAATAAGATATGCACGGCGAGCTTCTGTGCAGGGACTTGATGCACAAGGCCTAACGACATCGAAGATAGATGGAGCCGGCGTACTGATGCCATGGAGTTCCCTGACTCTTGACTATTGATACCATAAGTACCTAACCTGTAGCCTGGTTGGAGTAACATCAAATACAAAACCTTGTTGCGTACGGATTCGTACTTCCGAGGCCGTGAAAGAATACCCAAACAAACATCACCACCTACCACTGTTGGCCAAACACTTTTTTCACCCCAGGCACCGCATCGTACTCGCCAAACCCGTGCATCCAACATCCGCGAAACTGACTACCCTTGTTTCTGACCACTCGCCAGTACCTTGGATTTCTGGGACAAAGTGGACTGCTTGGTAAATGTTCTGGGATGTTGTAGTCGAGCTGCGCTTCATAATGCTGCCGTTTGAGCTCAGCTATCTTAGCTGGGCATTTCCTCTTGCACTGGTCTTGTTGCTCTTGTTCATGTCCTTCTGTGGTAACATCAATGTCTGTTGGTATGGCGTCTATATCCGCTAGCTTAGCATCATAGAAGTCTCCTGGACGGAATTGTGCTGTTGTAGGAGCTCGCCGTGGTGGTACACGTAAAGAGTTTGACGTAGGAACCCTACTGGAACGGACTGGTATTGTTGTGAGGTCTGACTTAAGTTCTTGTCCGACTGAGGGTGCCGTGGTGACTACGCTAGATGCAGCAGCTTTAGAACATCGAGGCAACTGGAGTGGCAGTGTTGCTTTGCGCAGCCGACCACCTTCTGCATTTGGGGCGACGTAATCGAAGAAGTAGCCTCGCCTCGAGTCTGTGTCATTTTCTTCGGGTAGCGGAGGCGTATATATGCGACGAGCTTCGCTTGGCAGGTAGCTGGTCCCTCCTCTCACGCTGATGTCAATCTTGAGAAACTCTTCAGTCTCTGCACTCGGGCTGCGCTTGACTTTATAGGTAGCTGATTCACTGGGACTGTTCTGTGGCATCGACCCCATTTGCACGCGCAACATACTTGAAGTTGTGCTAGCCCAGCGAGAACTCTTACTACTAGTAAGGTTGAAGGTTGGCGATACGGTCACTGCTGTGTCCTGTCTCAAATCATTCATCTCTGACGAGCTTGATGTCGAAACAGATTTCAGATATGGATGTGCGCCAAAGCGTCTACGCGTCTTTGGTGTCTTCTGAGCTTCAAGAAGGGAAGCCACACGCTCCAGAGTAGAGCCAGTTTGATCTGTTTTTAGCAAGGACTTATGTCCTCTTACCCGGAATTCGGAACGGTGAGCCTCAGACTGAATTGGAGTCCCTGGGGATGATGATAACTTGGTCGACTTCCTAGGAACGACTCTGCGCAAGATCTGCAGGGGGGCAGAGAACAACTTTAGAGCGTCAATTGAGGATCGGCGGCGTTCTGTCCTCAAAGCATTGATAGATTCGTGTTCAACAGACGAGTCGAGTTGTTCTTCGGCCTGTGCAAAGGGCGTATCCACGACGATGTGGTAAGTGGTAGCTGGCTGAGGTCGTTCAGGCCTTGGGGGTGGTTTTAATGGTTCGACGCGAAGCGGTGACGGCGCGCTATTGTCCGATCTAGCGGTGGTGGATGGGACTGATCTTGTAGATTTACCATCCTGGGATGATGTGTTTTTCTGTATTCGATACCAGACACTACCGGATCGTGTTCTGTTCCACAATGGACGCGACGAATGACCGGACTTGGCACTTATGTTGCTGGGCCTGTCTTGCTCCAACTCCTGGGTCGGAGTGACACCACGAAGTTGAGAGGCCCCTGGGGATTCCCACGAGCTTTGGTCCTTCTTCAAAGGGGAAGAAACGGTGGCAGCAGCGCTAACCAGTATTGACCGGCGTAAATCCTCGGAAGATCTCGTCTCGCGCCGGGCGAGCCTCTGTGATTCATCGGATCCATCGTGTCCCCGAGCAATGGTCTCTTCGATCAGTGGTATCTTGGCTCTGTCCCTACCCTGTCCATCATACAAGCGATCGCCATGAGGACGAAGTGGAGGCCTGGTCTGAGATGGCTCAGACTTTCGGCTACGCAGACTCGTTGGGGAATGACCGCTGCTTGACGACGATCCAGCGTGGGTCCTTGTTGAGAACTGAAGCAGTCAGTGCTTATCATGCATCGGATCTGCTTTACATCTTACTACGTAAGACGACAGACTTGCGCGGAGTTCTGGAGACATCTTCTCGATAGTCGTCGGCTTTGTGAGAGTCGTTGCAACAAGATAGTTTATCGATGCACACAAAAAGCCAATGAAAGGAGATAAGACGCATGTTTAACCTCGAGCTGAGAATGTTGTTGAGCACAAAGCTTGGGTTGCGAGCTTGACGACGTGCGAAAGCGGCGCTAGATGTACACAAGCAAGAGCGTAACCAGCGTACTTGCCTATATTGTCGCCTTTTCCGTTGGGATCTCTCTAACTCAGTAACTGCGACTGGTCTCAATGATGGGCTGTGAATGATTTTTATCTGACCAAGCAGCTCCTCAATGTCTTCTGACCTCGAGAACGACACCAATGGCCCAGTTTTCTCGCAAGTCGGTGATCCGGTCAATGACTAAACGATCGTGGCTGTCGAATCTGCTCTCGTGTTGTTCTTCAGGTGGCATACCCAGATCACTGCAGGCAGACATACTGCATCATACCTTCTTGCATATGAGGCTCACGTCACCCTCAAAGTGCGTTCACCTTGAGCACTTTAAGGTGTTTCCATGTCAGGTGCAGCCGAGAAAACACACTCCCATATGCCATCTCTGGCAACATTAAGCAAACCATCAACCGCCCAAGATAATTGCGTAAAACCTTGGTATTGACACGCCAGCGAACACATGAAGAAAGGTGATCTTTTGCAGTGCTGGCCCCAACGTGGGATTCATTGAGCCTGCTCTCGCCAGTCCGGCCTGGCTTTTCAACAAGCCTGCGTTGGTTCTACCAATTGTTTGTGCGGCTGGGTAGATGAACGGCGCAGTGACAGCTGCAGACAGTTTGATGGCTAGGGCGAAGCAGAATGATACCATTGCAGCGGGACTCTACCAACATAGAGGAATGCCCACATGCACGCGACGGTCGGAACCGAGTAGCGTAATGTTGGCGCGAAAAGGTCGTTCGCGACAATTGGCGGTGAGTGTGATGCGATACAATCTGGGTCCAGAGCCTCCTCTCAGACTTGAAGTGCTTCTGGAATCGCACGGTATTTCATTGGAGTAGCTTTTATCTCCGCTTCAACATCGACGTCCCCCGGTTCTGATGCCTTCGACGCCTAAGGGGTTGAGCTTCTTCACAGCTCGGTCTCCATCAAATAAAACTCTGACAACATCGATGAGCGACCAAAAGCAGGAAAAAACTCGTAGTCTTGATATTGTGTCGCGTGCTTGGAGCTGTAAGGAGTCTTTTCATACCCTTGAAGCAACGACAGAATGTTCGAGGGGAGTGCTTTCGCTAGTGCAGTGTAGAACAGCAAGATGAAGAGTACTCACAGCCATCATGCCAGGTAGCAGACCACGGCTGAATAGCGCCAGTTTCAACAGCCTTTCAGCGAATGAAAACCCGTCATGTATCAATGCTCGCTCAAAGATGGAGTCGCAGCTTATTGCAGATATGCCGTCGCAGGTCTGCAATTTTCTCATCAAGCATGAGATTCGGGACATCTCGATAAGTGATGATCGCATTCTGACCAGGGTTCTCGTGACCAGTCTCGACGTCGGAAAGGTCTTTTGGGTCTCCCTCTTCATCTAGAGAATGATAGCGAATGTGAAGTAGGTGCCAAGTAATGATCAAAGTAGTCTTCTGGTTTTGCCAAGTCGAATACCAGGAGGCAACAAAGACTGTGGAAAGGTTGCACTACCGAGCCCAAGCCACTTTCTCCTAGATTTGCACTTTCCGATGTCAGTAAAAATGGTAGAACGGTGCCATTGAAGAAGTGTCGAGCCTGCCGACCTGGACGAAAAGATCGTTCTGCAAATGAGAAGGATCATTGCTAGATGGCTGTGAGAGTAGCTTACGAAGGTATGGGGAATATGTGTTGGCAAACAATGCTGGTGTGGTGGCCAACAGTGGATTGTAGATATAAGGCTGTGCAGATGGCATTGATACAGGCACCCATGAAACCAGCCCAGGCGACCAACGAGCAGCATCGTCTATGAGGCTATAATCGTTTGGGTACGGAAAGTCGCGTTCACTATGGTGGCACATCACGGGTGGTGGAACAAAGGGGTGCTGTTGTTGACCCTGAGGGAAGGTTGGAGACATGCTCTCAGAGCTTTGTTGTGGCGAGGAGGCTGAGTATTGAGGAAGCATGGCAGGCGATAAGCCAGGTGGAGCTTGATATTGGTAGAACGGATATTCTGGAGGGAGCGTTTGAGGAACTCGTTGTGGTCGTTGTGTTACTGGAGGTTGGTATCCTGCACATTGTCGGCGGCTCTTGTCGCAATTGCGGCATGTCTTGCTTCAAAGTCAAAATCACATCAAGTACGCCGGCAAGATATGGCTTACCGGCTTAGTCTCATCACACTTCACTCTTCGCTGTCGGCACGCTGAGTCCTGTTAGCCTATGCACTGCGAGGCTGGGCATCGACGTCCACAGCATCAGTATTCAGTAGGATTCCATCAGGCAAACACAAAGCAAAAGACAGGCACTGCAACCTTCTTCTCGCATTGAGCATGATCGGGACTTGCATGAAAATCAGGATGACTTCTTAGACTGGGGCCTTGCTAGGTCAACAAAGGAAAGAAACGCTTACTCAAACACCCCGTCTTCGTCCGGCGACGAGCACTTCCAATCTGCTTGTTTTTGCTCTTGAATTGCTGCTTTGAGCTATTCGAGCCTACTTGACCATCTCTCAGAGTCTCCTTAGAATCTTTTTTGAGATCTTTCTCCTTGTTGTGGCGTTCAGTTCTGCCCATCGTTGCCATGGCTGTAACAACGCTGTGACTTGCAGGGCTTGCAAGGGATGTTCATGCAAGCTTGGCTAGTGTGACGATGCCGCTATAGATGTGTCAGCATGATACCCTACGTTTCTGTCAGGACATACCACAACCCTACACAACTCAGATTCACAACAGACAACGATTGTGTATATCTCGGCTGGATAGCTTAAAGTGATAGGACGAGGCAGTTGCTGATTCTTCCTCTACTTAGATCTTCCAACGACTCTGTTGTGACAGGGTCTAGCAGCTCGGCACGGCACAGCGACTGCCAAAAGTGGTACAATGTGGGGCTGTGGAAGGATTGTGCTGGGGAGGCAATAGGTGCGATAATGCCTGTTAGCTGAGGCTGAAAGAAGTGAAAAAAGGTTTCTGTCCTGGCATGTGCCGATGATACGACCTGCGTGGTAGATCACAATTGGACCCAAGGTACTTCCACAAGGCAGGCTAGGCACGTTTGACTCCAGGCTAACAAGCCCGAAGATGTGGTATCAGATGATGTCGGCGTGGTGAAAACGGAACATAGGCGGTTGTGGAGGTAGTGGTCCCACCCGTGCATAAGACAGAGGAGAAGTCGATGGTCCAGGTGTCTAAGCTAAGCCGCAGATGGAAACACCCTGATCCAGCCTTGATGCTTCTTCGGAACCTCCTGCGTATTCATGAGCTGTTGCGGAATAGCTGAAAGCGTCCCAACACATACTGCATATCCAGTGCAAAGACAAGGGATGGATGATGTTGAGACTGGACAATTTTGACAGCAATCATTGCGATTTCGGACACTCTGATAACAGACGAGGGGGAAGCAACGTGTGCCAGGCCAGGGTAGAAGGATTCACAAAGAGCGCCAAAGGACGTCGATCACTAGGTCAAGCGGGGCCAAGTTTGCGGTTCCGAGTTCCGATTAGCAGAGGTGGAGGGCAAGCATGAGCTGAGGAACGCATGCATGACAGTTGGTCCAGAGACTAGTTTGTAGTTCGGGAGCCCAATATAAGGAAACCAAATTACCTCACATGTGTCTTCACTTGTCGAAGTTTGGTATCAAGTAAGGCGTGCTTGCAATTTGCGTCTTACGCAGTCATGCATCTCATCCTAGTAAGGGTGTCAAGCAGTTGTTGAGCTAGTTGCGAGCGTCCAGCCACTTGATGAATTCCGACAAAAGACCTGACATAGACAAAGGTAGCATGGGTTCAGCTTACGGTAGCCCTATTTGGATGTCGAACTATGCGGGCTGTGGGAGTCTCAGCGTGAGCAATGGTGTTTTGCAGGAGATGGCGAGACAGATGGTGCACTGGTGCCTGGGTCACGATCAGCACCAGGCTTTTCTCGATCAGGCATGCGTAATAAGGAGCGTTTTCTGCACGGAGCCGTGAGTGTCAACGAAGACCTAGCAATGATTGCTGTGGTCCAAAGAGGGAAGGAAGTCGACAGCCTGACAGAGGCTTGGCGCTCGATGAAGCCAGTTCACGTTCGATTCTTACCGAAAGCTTCCTCGTTATCCACCAATCGCGTCGTGCATGAGATCCACCCATCAGCGCCGATTTTGGCAGTCCAGTGGGAAGACTGCAGGCGCTCTAAACAAATTTCTTAGCCCCAAGAGCCTTTCTCACTGCCAATATCGTGCACAACATCGAGACGTCCCCTGGAACATTGATCTGGACAGGACCCAAACGGCTTGACGTACCAGATCCTAATTATATCACTGTCTAGCAGACGCCGTCTGCAGACCAATAGCGGCACTCCAAGTCATTGTATATGCAAGCGCCCGTTCAGCCATCTTCACGCCATAGCGTCATATCCTGCCCGGTCTCAAGGCTCATTCTGCGATCTGCAACCTGAAGATCAACGACAGCTGGCACGTTGTATAGGGCCACAGCTTCAGCAATCATGTTTGCTGTTCCAGGTTGGAACATTGCTGCGAAGTCTGTAGTACAGGAACAGTCCAGACCGGTGAAGGAGGGCTCCGGGCCCAAGAAGATTTCAGCCAGTTTTTCTGCACAACTTGATCCAACTGCATCTTCGGGCAAAAAACGCAAGCTCGACCAAGGCGCCAAAAATCAGGGTCCAGATGCAGCTGGCAAGGCTCAAGCTCGATCAAGCATTGACCCGGCAACTGCACCGTCAAACAAGAAGCACAAAACCCAGCATCACGAACCTCGACGAGAGAGCAGCGCTTCGCAGCAGCATGGAAAAAGGAACAACCGGAAAGGGCCTCGGGAAAACACAAAGACGGGCGCCAACGCCGAACCTGTTGGCAAGAAACCTCCTAGAACAGCTGTAGATGCGCCCACAGCACAACATCAACCGCAGAAGGGAAAGAAGGAGAGAAGAAGTGTCGGCAGCACCATCGACAATACGGCTTCCAGCCAGAACACACAAGACGCAGACCACGAGGCTGACCATGCCGCACAACCATCCTTGCCACCAATTCCTCCTGCTCCAGCCAATCTGACTGCGCTCCAGGCCAAAATGCGCGCCAAGTTGACTTCAGCTCGCTTCCGCCATCTCAACGAAACCCTTTACACCACCCCCTCGGCCGACGCGCTGCATCTCTTCACCAATTCGCCTGACCTCTTCGCCGAGTACCACGCAGGCTTCTCCCAGCAGGTCAAGGACTCTTGGCCCCAAAACCCAGTTGACGTCTACATCAAAACGGTCAAGGCGCGGGGCAGCCTAGCCTCGCCCGTCAATGCTTCTGCAGCCCTACCACAACTGCCACGTCGAAAACCTGGAGTATGCACTATCGCCGACTTAGGCTGCGGTGACGCACCTCTTGCCCGCGGCCTGCAGAGTGTAATCAGAAAGTTGAATTTGAAACTTCACAACTTTGATCTTCACGCTCCGAACAGTCTGGTCACCAAAGCTGACATTTCCGCCTTGCCATTACAAGATGGTGAGGTGGATATTGCCGTTTTCTGTCTGTCATTGATGGGCACTAATTGGCTGGCCTTTGTGGAAGAGGCTTGGCGCATCCTGCGAGGTGATGGCAAGGGGGAGGTCTGGGTCGCTGAGGTAAAGTCCAGATTTGGAAGGCGTTCGGCAAGGAAAGGCGCCACAAAGGTGGTAGAAAACAGTGTCGGCAAGCGGAGGAAGCCGCAAGCCGGCAGGATGAAGCAAAATGAAGATGACGAAAACGATCATAATCCTGCTTTGGTGGAAGATGAGCGTGCGGCTGAGGCGCCTGGTGCAGACGACGATACGGACCTACAACCATTCATCGACAGCTTTCAGCGACGAGGGTTCATGCTAAAGGAAGGCTCAGTTGACAAATCGAACAAGATGTTTGTCAGCATGGTCTTCTCGAAAGCTGGAGTGCCACGAGCTGGAAAGTGGAAAGGCATGAAGTGGACTGGCAAGGAATACCAGCGAATGGAAGAAAGGCGAGCTGGCCCCCAGAAGCGGTTCCAGGGGAGTCAAGCTTCCTTCCACGATGAAGAGATTGACGAGGAGGAAGAAGGCAAGATACTGAAGCCCTGTGTGTACAAGTTGAGGTAGGTCTTCCACTAGGCTACGGCAAGCATGACCTTCTGGCTCAATCGAGGAACAATCCGCGCTTTGGATGTGGAAGTCAAGAATCACAGCCTGCTTCGATGTCAGCTTCGAGGTGAGTCTCAAGATGCCAGTTCTCACCTGTTGGTGGCTACATCGCAAGTCCGCCGCCTTGTCGCATTGAGGAGCTCAAGTCGGTGGCCCCCGCCGTGTTTTTCACCCACCTCAATTGCAAATCTACAGCCGGACTGCCCATATCCTTTAGTCTTCGCATAAGTGCTCTTGGGAGAGTGATTGTGGGTTGGTTTCACCTTGTCCTCCTCTTGATGCAGGGTTTGGATACCAAACACGTGTTCTTCATGCGACGTTGCAGTGACGCCCCCACGTACAGTGCATCAAACACATGAGTCAAGATTTAAGGCTATGCCTTGAGGCAGGTGACCTTACTGAGCTACACTTTCTGTCTTTCAGGATCATTTTTGGACTCTTGCTAATAATGCTTCGACCTAACGCGGTTGTCGTTTGTTGCATATTAGTTCCTCTTTCTGCGCGTGCCTGAGCGGACCTATCTCATGGCGACATTGCATGCTTGCCCGCTACGTTTAATCATCTTCACAGATCTACTCGCCTGGAGTATTCTACCACGACCAGAACCTGCGGTATCAAGCACGTGTGAGAGTGGCCCGATCACTGCACTGCCAAGCTGACGCTGGCTTGCAGTCACATCAAACCGCAGGTCGACTACGCTAAGCCTTAAGCTGCCTATAATACAGTACATACCTACGAAATTATACTGCTAAAAGTCCGAATATATCTTCGACGCATATCTGCTACTGTGCCTGTATAGGAATTTATATTAGCACGCTGCTGAATCCGTGTCGAAACCGTATCAATATACTGGCGCGGGGCAAGAATAGTATATTATCTAGTTTTGCAATCTCAGCGGAACGATCTACTCATCGTACCGATGTTTCAGGGTCCACTACTACGAGATGTCGACCGAATCGAAGCAAGTCAGACGTGAGCATCGTCGTCGATCTGTATAGAAGGCGCTGAGTGAGGCGAGTATATCAGGTGAAGACCGGTGGCGGCAAAGACGGATGCTGCTGAAGGAGGCAAACGGTCAAGTGAACGCCCCCGGGCCGCTTATCTTTGTTAAAGTCTCCCTGTCTCCTCAAGAATCATGTCTTAGAACGACGGAAACTCTTGCTCTTCTTGAAGTTCTGCTGTAAGATGGTCATGCTGTTACCGAGGGCTAGCATCATCCAGTCATCTGCGCCGTGAAGCCGCCTCTTCAGCATTCCCATACGAGTCCTCACGCCAATGCCAAGAAATCAAGAAAGACAAGGCGATTCATCAACGAGATCGACTTGACATGAACGTCCAGGACCAGTCTCAGGGCACCAAGGGTTCGCTTCAGCGCTGCCGATGATTTGGCAGAAGTTAAAGCCCGGCAACCAGCGTGTCTCAGTGTTTCTCAATCACCTTGCTCAATTTTTCGAAGATATCGTTTGGGGCTCCCAGGACGCTATACCAACCCGCGCTGATCCAGAAAGTGTTTTGATTGTCCAAAGAAGTCTATGGTCTGCCCAAGAACTCCCCAATTCTTGTGTGCCGACCGAGAGGAGACGACAAACCCTGCTCGGTTACAGTTCAACAAGTACAGGGCCGTGACTTGGTTGTTGTTCCAGCCCGTGGCACCAGAGAACTGGCAGATTGGATGGTGGATGCAGATGGCGACCCTAAACCGTATTCGAAGGTAAGAAAATGTTCAGCCGTATCGAACCAGAGTGCTGATGGATGACAAATCTGTTAGGTGGATCTGCGCAGTGGCATGGCGGGGTGTTACGACTTGCAGAACACATGGAGGGAAAAGTCGCAGAAAGCATCGCCGGGATGCGCTGGGACGACAGAAGCATCGAAGCATTGCTCCTGACTGGTCATTCACTTGGAGGTGGTACATCGCAGGTCTTTTATGCAGCTTGCTTTACACAAGGCATTAGGATGGCCCAAGCGACTCGAGATAGGCTGACACAGCACTGCTATACTGTGACCAGAAGCATTCATCTCGGACAGGTCTTGACGAAATTCACTGCATTACCTTCGGAGCACTTTCCAAATCAGGGGGCTTCATGGACGCTATCAACGAAAGCGACCCTATAGCGCTAGCACAGGAGGAATGTGTTAAGATCCTTATCTCTATTTGTGCGCTTTCTGGTAAAGAATCTGCAGACAAGGTCGGAGTAGCCGTTATACCAACGCCAGTGCTACGAGTATGCGGCGACTGCGTCGTTCTAATGGACGATGATCCAGATGATTGGAGCACTAGATCGGTGAAAGCGGCAGAGGTCGATGGGAGTCTTATTGAGACAAGACTCTTCGGCGATCCGTGGATGCACCTGACGGACGAGTACGAAAGAATGCTCGATCAGTGGCACGACTCTACCACAAGAAGAGCACAGCAGAAAGAGGCTAAAACGTGAAGACGGCATCTCCTAACCCTTCTCAATACTGATTAGGGATCTCACTCTTTTCGAGGTGACAGCGATCCACACCACTAATGGTAGTAATGCCTCATTCATAGCTTCCCTTCTTATAGTTCTTCCTAAAGACGGTAGAATGATATTTTTTATGTTCAACGTCAGTGTCATAGGCACCCTCACAAAGCGACCGCCATGTATGTACACGGCCGAGTCAGACACATCCTGATAGACCGAATGCAAGCAGATGTGCCTCACTGTAAGGCACGAATCTGCTCAATGCAGACATATCTTCTGCTAATACTTTTTACATTGGCAAAGGGGAATTGACTGTATGCAGACTGATTCGAGACAACTCCACAGCAGTCCCAGGCGCTGCAGACACCACGCTATGAGTACGATGTTTCTCGTAAGCAGGGGAATTGCGGTTGTTGAGGTTGTACTCGCGTCAGCAAGCTGATGCTGTCGCGTCGAACAGAGCTTCTCCAATACTAAGTTAGGTGCAGCGCTCGACCCCACAGTCTTAACTCGGCAGAGAGACACTGCCTTTCCTCCTTCGCACTCCGTCAATCGATCCTTAAAGATTGCCAGTATGAATGAGCTGCAGACTACATTCTGAGCTACGCACTGATGCCAAATAGCTTACAGCGTTCTGGAATACTAGCGAACGGTAGGAAGCTCTGTGAAGCGAACCCTTAGGCTAGGCACAAACACCCGTGGTCGACTTCATGGCTCCGCGAATATTGATCTTCGGCACTGGTGCTATTGGCGCCGGTTATCTGTGCATTCTGTCGCGCATGGTGCCAGCAGAGAATATTGTCGCAGTGTGTCGGTCCAATTTCGATGCAGCCTCACAAAATGGCTTTCAGATGAAATCAACCCTGTGGGGCCATGTGACTTGCAAGCCTGCAGTTGTACGTTCTGTCGATGAAGCGGCTGCTCTCGACTCGTCACGTCCATTTGACTACGTGATCGTTGCGTCGAAAGCAATCCCATCTTCGCCTTCCACGGCGCAGTTGATTCGACCAGCGATATCGGAAGAGACGTCTATTGTTCTATTCCAGAACGGCATCGCTATAGAGGACGAATACTCCAAGCTCTATCCAGACAACCCTCTGTTGTCTACGGTGGTGTACTTCCCGGCCACGCAGACATCGCCAGCGGTGATCAACCACACGGAGCTGGAGACACTGGTCATAGGTACTTATCCGGCGGACTCTCCAGCTTGGCACGCTGAAGCAGCAAGGAACCTCATCCAGCTTGTGGTTGATTGCGGCGCAACCGCCAAGTTCCGTGACGATGTTCAACCAGAAAGGTGGTCAAAGCTCGTCCTCAATGCGTCGTTGAACCCAGTTTGTGCTCTTTCGAGGTCCAGAGATCTGCAGTTCCTGCAGTCCGGGGATGAAGCTCAGGAAGTTATGAGAGACCTGATGGCGGAAATTGTGGCTGTTGCTCAAGCTTGCGGGTACAGTAACTTGGATCAGACTTCGGTCGATAATGGCATTGAGAGGGTCAAGAGCCGGAAGTCGCCAGGCGTGGAGCCATCGATGCAGGCCGATGCCCTAGCCGGACGGAATATGGAAGTCGATGCGATCCTGGGAAACCTCTTGAGGCTAGCTAGGGAGAAGGGCGTCGCTGTGCCTGTCTTGCGCACGACGTATGCACTTCTGAATGCTTTAGACGGTAGCTTTACACGGAGCCGCCAAGACAGCAATGCATTGTAGGTTTGATTTGACGTGCTACTCCTACTTCGATATCCACTGGGCAATCACCAGAAGGCGGTCGTTTGCGACATGATGCAGTTGACTCTGGTAAAGAGGATGATCAGAAGGTCGTGCATGAAAACACACCTACTCTACAGATCTGGGGGATGGGTGGTGCCATCAGAAGCTCACTGGGCATGGAGTTGAGTGAGAAACTGATAGTGTCTGTATCACGATATGGTATGTACAAAGGCATGCACAGCCCAACAGGAGAACTGGCAAGAGTGTGTCGAAACAACCTTGGTTAACTTTCTTCCCAAATTCTTCTGAAATCAAGCATCGACTGACAGTGTGCTCTGCGCCTTCGAACCATGTCTGAAGCACAGCCTTGGATAATCAGGCAATCAGGAATCCAGGCATCAAGCGGCTTTTGTCCGCCGAGGAGGACAGCATAAAAGTTCTCCGCACCTGCCGGTGTCATGCAGTAGCTGGAGAAGTAAGTTGAGTCAGTCAACCTTTCACGCTTCTCAGTGGTTCCTCACCGGACGAGCCTGCCGCCTCAGCATTGTCAAGCAGCAATTTTGTGCTTGCTGCGGCGTTGTCTTGAGACACAGAGACACAGCTGACCGACGACGTATTGATACACCTGCTCGCTTATTCGGACTTCATGACCTTGCGCCAGGCCTCATCGTTACTCTTCCTTCGTCTCTCATCTCCATGGCTGACCCCTCCTCCGAATCTGCAGTAACGTCGAAACATGCACGAAAACCTACTGTCGTGATACCTGCCCTGCCTCTGGGCTTTCCTGATAGAAGATCGAAAACTCTCTCCCAGACCGCCTCTCGAGACGCAAACGCAGCCTTTCAGGCCCCCGCCTCTCCCGTCAATGCCGGCTCTGAGCAGATCACTCCAAGTGTAGACATCCCTGCGCATCAAGCTCAGGATACCACTACCAGTCCGCCTGCCCAGGTATCCACGCCTATCAATGGGCTCGATGGAGAGCGTGACCTACAAGCAGCTGCGACAAGAGGTGGTGGACATGTGTTAGACCAAGAGCACGAGGATTCCACCGAAACAGCCACGCTAAGTAATGGACGTGCGACTGAAGCTCTCCTCGACGACTCGGTCGTGACTGTGACACAAGTCCAGGACGTCCCGCAAACGAATTTTGATACTCCAGATGATGTCGGGCAAGAGACTGCAGTCGCTGCGGGCGGCAGAAGAGTCAGGTTGGCAGAAGACGAGACGCAATCATCAGAACAAGATGAGTCTGACCAGCAGCTGAGTAGTGCTACTGGCCTCACCGATTACGCCGGCTCTGTGGCCGAGTCGAATCTCGAGACTGTGGTCGACGAAACCCAGCGGCCACCAAGAGTACCAGGCATGCCTCATCGTAAATCAGAGATCGCTCCAGAAGTCTTAACCAACGGCTTCTCAGCGCATTCTGCCCACGACACCCACGTCTCACACGTTGTCAACGGGTCTATGTCTTCACAGCTGCCCACTCAGCCGGAGCCACCCGTATTATTCAGTATGCAAGACCATCTTCTGTTCCTCGCCAGCAGCAAAAGCTTCTATGACACTGTCATTCAGGTCAACCAAGTCGATCGTTCCTACCAACCATCCCAACACTATGCTCATTCACTGATCTTGTACCGAAGCGAATTCATGGCCAAGTTGATCCCAGAGTCAGATCCAGCGACGCAAGCACGAGTGATCAGCCTCCATCCAGCCAGGAATGTCTTACCCCATGCCTTTGAGGCTGCATTGAGATTCTTCTATTCCGACCAAGTCCTCACTGCACAGGGTCTTGTCCCACAAATCAACTACCAAGACAAGCATGTCAAAGCGCAAACACTCGATTATCTCATGTCCTACTGGATTGCTGGCATAGAGCTTGGTCTGGCTCCCATCAAGGCTAGATCATTCGACATGGTCAAGGATCTGGTGGACTGGGACGTCGCCGAGCTAGTTGCCAAGGAAGCTCAGGACTTGCGTGCGAGGGCAAAGGCACTGGCTGATCTCAGCATTCAGGAAGAGGTTCGCGAGGTCGCAAAGATGCTCTCGCACATGGTATCTCAACTGATTGTAGATCGCATCAAACTTGGCGATTTCGTCTTGGATGTCAATGCACAAGTTACTGTCCTGCCAACACGCTTTGCCCAACTGGAGTACAGCCGGTCCAACAACCCAGCCTTGACAGGCATGGTGTTTGGCTCACTGCCATCAAATGCCACTCTCTCCCCATCGACGACGTCTCTAGCATCGGGCCTCATGCTTAACATGGACTTTGCGGACATGTTGGTGCTCGCTACCACGCTTGCCGCTCACGGTACACGATATGGGGAGAATCTGATGCGTGATGTTGTGCAGCAGAGAGAAGAACGACGAGCTCATGTAGTCTCCAGCAAATCCATCCCCAACAAGCAACGTCTCGGCGACTCGGAGAAGTGGAATGCTGCAGGTTGGAAAGAGTACATGGACGACTATGGACGGCTGGAGCGCGAACGAGTCGGGTACCTTCTTCCACCCAGGAGTCATTAAGCTGGAAGGGGCGCATGCCGCACGACCAGGAGTTCAGGCGAAAAGGCCAACGACATTGCACATGGGACACCACACACAGGAGTTCTCCGTGCTACTTTGCAATTTGGAGGCAGGCATGCAAAAGTGAGCGTTGAGGCATCTTCTCTTTAGCAAGTACTATAGGAGCATGGCGCATAGCGATTAATGGGAAAGGCCATAGGACGAGGCACATGTCAAGGCTCTTTGACATGAAGACACGAGCACATGAACGACAAACCCCTTAGATACCCACACGAACCCGTTATAGAGAACCCAAACAAGAGTACACTTTGTGCTGTGATTGCTCCTGCTTCCTTGGATTCAGAATGCGTACCGACCTCGAGCTAACTGTTCAAACCCCCTTGTCTCGATATACTGCCTCTGCCACCTGCGCCTCCCAACCCCCGTCCCACCCTTCCACTCCCACTCGCAGCCCTACTCGCCTCGTCCCGGCCAGGAAACCCCTGCGTCGCTCTGCCATTCGGCCCAGGCAACCCATCTCCATCACCGCCAGTACTCACTGCCACCGGCGTATACCGTCCCACCACCTCTCCAACTCCACTCTTCACGACATACGGCTTGACCAGCGCCCAGCCTAGCAGCGACGCCGTCGCGAGGATGAACACCGTCACGATCGTGCGGTCTTTTAGGGAGTCTCGTTCTGTGCGGGGGGCGGATTGGTTAGTATTCCGTTCCTAGAGAACACAGATGGGAAAAGGGAAAGAGGAAGGGCAAACTCACGAAAACACTGCGCAAAGACATCCTCCTCCTTTGCGTTCTTGCAGATGGCCAGGTTGTATTCGAGGCAGAAGGCGCGGTTGCAGTCGTTGCAGGTGAGCTCGTGGTGTTTTTGGTCGCGGGATGCTTCTTTCTCTTTTTCTTCTTCGTGGTTGTTGTTATTGATGTTGGTGCGCGGGAGGAAGTGGTGGTGGTTGTGGCTGGAGGGAGAGGCCGAGGTGGTGGGTGGGCTGTTGAGAGGGATGATGGTGCTGTTTTGGAAGCAGATGCATTTGCAGTAGGAGGTTGGCTGTTTTAGCGCGTGCAGAGGGGTGCTGAGGAGGAGGAGTATACTGAAGAGGAGGGTTAGGTGAAACGATGGGGGTGTCGGGCGGCGCATTGTTGAGTGCTTGTTTTTTTTGGATTGATGGTTGGCGTCGCTGCTGTGGATGTTAGGGACGAAGGCCTCGTGAAGCGGTTCAGAAGATAGATAGCTGGCGGAGTTTGGGATGCCACGTCAAATTCATGCCGCATTTCAAGCGACGACGCAATAGCCAGAAAAGGCAGACATGTTTGATGATGAGCACTTAAGCACTTGAAACATCTGCGTAATCTCCAGCCTCATCATATAAGCGTAATGATCTTGCATTCTTTCGTAGGCGCATCGTAACGTTACGAGCAGTGTAGACCTTCTTCGCCGTGGTTGGTGCGACAGGGCATGACCATGTGCTTTCTTACCCCAGATTAAGCCAGCAAGCATGCCTCGGCACCGCTCAGGTCGACCAATGGAAACAGTGTTAGAAACCAACAACAGATGACTTTCCGCTCACCACGCCCTTCTTCCTCGTTTGTATGCTTACCACGATCGCCCTGAGGTAACACTGTTAGCACTCGTCGTCGTCCCGTGACCTGTCGTCCATCTTGCTCAAACTACACGCTTCTTGCGACAGGTGGACATGGGTCTGATCGTCTGACGACCACCAGAATCGAACTCAATGCTCTGAACCATCACAACCCTATCTCACAATGTCGCACTTCACACCTAGGCAACTTCTTCTCAGTCATAGAGAATACGAGGCTCTTCAGGAAGCAATCAATGACAGCATCACTGACGATCCAAGGTTCGTGCATCTATCACCCGTGGAAAAGTCCAAAAGGCAACCAATCCGCGAAAAGCAGTGGGCAGCCGACGTACGAGCAGCAACACGGGTCTACTTAGGCGTCAACTATGGTCTAAAGGGTATCCAAGCATTGTTGGCGCAGCTATCAGCTCGAAGATCGCCAGCTACAGCTCAGCCCAGAAAGCCCTTGATAGGCAGTCCGCAGCGTTTCGCGGCATCTCTCGCGTTGCTGTTGGCCCTACATCGCTTCCTCTACAGGGTCATCTCCGGAGTCAGACGGACCTTATTGAGCGAGAATGTCAGGCGGATTCGACAGCGTTGGCCGATCACATATGATTTACTGACTTCGAAACTCACCCCTGCTGTTGGCGCGAGTCTGTCTGGTCTCGCTCTTGGCATATGTCCTAAAGATCAACTTCGAGTCACTATCGCCATCTATGTGCTCGTTAGAGCAGGAGAGCTGGTATGGAAAGGTGCTGAAGCCGCAGGATATCTGAAGAACAAGCCAAGGTGGTTTGGGAGCTGGATGCTGTTCGCACTCGCTCAAGGCCAGCTGATGCACGCTTTTGTGTTCGACCCAGAATGCTTTCCCCAGGCCTATGGAGACTTCATACTGAACCATACTCCCGAGTACCTTCAACCGAGGCCCCAGGGGCTTGCGCAAGCCGTAGTGTGGCCTGCAAAGAGGGATATCGTTGACAGCTTGGCGCAGATGGCGAGACTGAGGTGGCCATCATATGTGTCACCCATACTACGACCGAAAGACGTGACGACCCTTCCAGCAAGCATCAATCCTATCATCAACCCAATCACTTCGAGAGCCCATCCAGCGATCCAGCACTTGTCGTGCGCGCTTCTACACCCGTCAGACACGTCGTGCTTCACACCCTTCTTGCGCCAGATTCTCTTGTCCTTCAGGTCTATTGGCAAGACCATGACTATGTACTACGGGATCTTCTCAATACTACGGATACGCGCAGCAGTCAAACAGCCCATTGCGTTCATGGCGAATCTGTTGCAGCAGATATTGAAGGTCACAGCCGTGGTTGTTGGCTCGATCGCAGGCACATGGGGCTCAATCTGCTTTTTCAACAGCTACCTGCCCAAGTCCTTCATGCCTCGATCCCGATTTTTCCTTGGCGGCGCGTTAGGCGGGTGTTTGTCTGTTATCGATCGGAGCCCAACTGGACATGAGAACGCGATGTATGTGACGAGGATGAGCGTTGACTCTTTGTGGAAGGTAGGGGTTAAGCACAGGTGGTGGAAAGGTATCAAGGGTGGGGATGTCTATATCTTTGTGGTGGCGTTGGCGGCGCTGAACATGCTATACGATGCGCAGAGGCCGACTTTTGCTCAGGACAGGACAATGGTGGCCGTCAAGTTGTTGAGGGGCGACATTGAGATCGGGTTGAGAAATCGCACTGAGGCGGACATTTAGCGAGACAAGGAGCGATGCATCTTGCAGCAGACTATATCTTCTCGATCCAGCGGGAGGTACTTCTGATGTGTTCAGAGCCGGTGACCCCCTAAAGGAAGTTCCGGAGTACCTGGTCATCCGGTCATCCAGGAGGGACTTGGCATGTAGGTAGATACCTGCGAGTACAAGTCAGCGATACGACCACCAAGTCACCGCTTTTTTCGATGATGTAGTGGCGCGAGTTGGATCATGGGGACCTACAAATGCAGGGAAAATGGAACGGAAGCGGAAAGTGGGCCGGTATGGGTCCAAGGCTCAGTCGTTTCAAAGTTCTTCTGCCTACTAGTGTTCTCATACGTATGCTGATGACGTGATGTTCTTATCGCTTTTCCTTCTCGGCACAGTGGCCATGCGCAGAAATACCATACATCAGAGTGACACACAAACCTTCACTCAGCAGCAACAACTACACCGCCTTTTGACCGGAGATTCTCACAGAGCAATTTCAGGGTCTAGGTCGGGTGGGAGTTTCTGCAGGTGCAAACAGTCCGGTCTAGAAGATTCGTGCCTTGCAGTTATTGGCGTTGAGGAGAACACATGACTCGTGGAAATCGAGCGACAGAATTCTCTGTGCGGGGTGAATAGTGCGGAACTTGAATGACCTAAAGCAAGTGGATTTCCAGCCTTGGAAAAAGGCGCTGCCGTTGCAGTTTGACAAGCAAATGAAACGGAGTGCGCGGGTCATCTCTTCCTATTTCCAACCAATAGTCGCGAGCTTCGGGGGCTTCTGTGCACTTCCGAAGCCAAGATCCAATATTGCTGGCGAAGCCGATATACGCTAGCCTTCTTTCGGATAGGTACCATATGCCTGGTGCAGTATAGTCCGTTCAGCGTGGAGATGCTGTAGATGCCCAGTTCTCAAATGAGAACTCTCTTTCACTGCACCGATTCTCTTGTCCGTCGTATCTTCCGTCCTGCCATCTCTATTACCACTACCACACAAATCATCAACTTATTCCGTACTCAATCTCACGCATCTTTGTTGACATCGTACTCACGGACAGGTTGAGTTTGGCCAAACTGAAGTTCTTGCATGCAAACCATTGTCATCTTCACTGATCGACCGGTACTTCGCAAAAACACTTTCTGAGGTTTGGCCTGTGGAGGACTGTCGTAAGGACTTTCGCAGGTCAAAAGAAAATGACACTTACACGAACCCCAAGTTCTGCCCCGGAAGACAGCTTTCCTGTGTTTCAACTATTCCTTCTAGGTAAGCACAAACGTTTAAGACTATGGAGCGCGGGCTAACTTAACATTGTAGCAATATGTCGACTTGCCGAACCGATCGCAATTACCTCTATCTTCCCCTACGCATGGCTCATGGTGAAAAGTCTCCATGTTGGTAGGGAAGAAGATGCCTCGTTCTACGCCGGTGTCCTCATCTCCGCGTTCTCCCTTTTCGAAGCCGCGGCGGGTATGTTCTGGGGTGGTCTGTCGGATCGGATCGGAAGAAAGCCAGTAATGATTATGGGCTGTTGCGGAACCATGATCTCGTTGCTGATGGTCGGATTCTCCAAGAGTTTTGGCTTCGCTCTGGCCGGGAGAGCTATTGGAGGAGTCCTCAACGGCAACATCGGTGTTATCCAGACGATGGTGGGCGAGATTGTGAAGAACCCGAAACACGAACCTCGAGCATATGCAGTCATGCCGTTCGTCTTCAACGTCGGTTGCATTATTGGACCCGCTATAGGTGGCACATTCGCCATTCCTGTGAAAGGGTATCCATCCGTCTTCCCGAAAGGCGGATTCTTTGATGAATATCCCTTCGCTCTCCCGAATCTCGTTTGCGCTGGCATTATGCTGTTCAGCATTGTCCTGGCATGGATGTGCCTGGAAGAGACGCATTCCGATCTATCCAGAGATACTGACCAAACAGCCGACCACGGCGCCACCGAAAACACCCCCATGCTTGTATCGGGCAACTCTGGAACCGATTCTGCTGTTGACCTTCGAACCGACCACTACGGCACTTTCAACGAGGTAGAGGTCGCTACGCACGATGAATGGAGAGTCAAGCCTACTGGATCATCTCGATCGTCAATATCCGAGAGAGAAGTGAACAAGTGGTTCACTTGGAGAGTTGCCATGATTGTGGCTGCACTTGGAATCTACACATATCATTCCATGTGTTACGACCATCTGCTACCAATCTTTCTCCAGGACAACCGAGGTGAGGAACTGAACATTCTGGCTGCTTCGGGGTCTCTGTTTCACATTGAAGGTGGTCTCGGCTTGGAGACGAAAACAGTGGGCCTGATAATGAGTGTCAACGGTGTAATCGCTCTCTTCATTCAGGCGGTCATCTTTCCATTCGTGGCTGAGTGGCTTGGAGTGTTCCACACCTTCATGATGGTCACGATACTCCATCCGGTTGCTTTCTTCATCGTCCCCTATCTTGTCCTCTTACCTGGAAACCTGCTATTCCCAGGCATCTACTTTTGCCTCTTTATACGCCAGTTCCTCTCGATTCTCGATTATCCGGTCATCTTGATCATGCTGAAGCAAGCATGTCCAGCGCCACGATATCTGGGTAAGATCAATGGCTTGGCGGCTTCTGTGGGTGCTGCATCTCGTATGATTGCTCCACCGGTTGCAGGGTTGCTTTATGCGAAAGGATCGAAGATAGGATTCACGGGTTTGGCTTGGTATGGCGCAGGTGTTGTTGCAATCTTCGGTGTTTTCCAGCTGTTTTCAGTACCACGAAACCGGGATGACGAGGCTCATGTCCATTCGTTCGCGCGTCGTTTGTCGAGAGCCAGGCGAGGATCGGAGGTGCCGAAGGAAGTCGTCAATATCACTGTGGTCGATGAGAACAGTGACGTTGAACGATCGCCTTAGAAGCAGTCCCGGCTGTCGAAACAAGATGTGCGATGTGATGGAATCGACCCTTTCATGATTTTACGACCATAGCGAAGCGTAGGCGGTGTTAGGAAAGCATTTACGTGGGAACAGAGCATAGATGTTGTACAGGTATCAGTTCATTAGCATCGGAGTTTGGGGGTGGCCAACGATGCCCTGTACCAGGACTTAGTATCGCAGAATACTGAGATTCGCCGAACCATCTGTGCACAATCAGTGGCTCAACAAGATCTTGATCTTTCACTCAAAGCCTTGAAAATGGTCTCCGGAGCCCGAGTAACCAATTCTATTGGGATCCCCGTCGATTCGAAACTATCTTGTGTAGTTGCCTCTTCCGAGTGATGATGCACGTGAGGCATAGCCTTGGAGAGATTATTCACGTGACCTTCGACCATTGAGCCAGCCCTTCTTCGATGCTAATATTAGACTGGCATGAAACAGCCGCCAGTGTTTTATATCGTCTTTGTTCTTGCATGATAGCCAACCAGTCCTTTGTCCTTTGAGAATTGTTCGAAACGCGACTCAGCCATGCGGCTGTCCGTCTGGCACATTCAACAGTACAATCTGAGCTGGCGCTGGATCCCATGATGACGGCCACCATGTTGGCGCCCTTGGTCTCAACCTTCGTCATACAGGACTGGTGGTTTCATGTATTGAGGTCCCCTCCCGCAATGCTTCAGAGTACTTGAATCTAGCTTGACAGCTCTGTCCCTGCTTTTCGAATCCTGGTTTTGTGCTTTGCGTACTGCTCCTGCAACGTCTATATTTGATCTTACTGTTACTCTCTTGCCTAGGACCTGCGTCTCACAAACACCTAGAATTGCTACACAGAACTCAAGAGCTGGCTCTTCCATTTCCGCTTCATTGTCACTAAGCTACCAGGACCCATCGAGACTGCCGAACTTTCTACACAAAGCCATCCAGCTTTGGCTGCAGCATATGTTCAGCCTATTACACTAGATGTTGTCCAGCCGACAAAGCTTAGCAAGAAGGCCGTCACTCTCCACAATCGACTCTGTTGACAGTAAACGCGCATTGTCACCAACACTCCATGGTCTAGATCGAAAGGACATCTTCATCTCTTCTGAACGAAGCCAGCCGACATATCCACGACCTTACGTCCCCTCTCCTGCCACCGTCAATCAAGTCTGGATGCCACCTACCATGGAGCAGAACTTGCCTCAGCTCCCACGACCACCAATGGCTCGTGTCCCTTCCACAGAAACGGAGTACATGCGAATGCTGCTGCATCTTGACCGGATTCCTCGCGTCTACAATTTCCTCTCGGGCGTGTTCACGTGGATCTTGCTAGCCAGCTTCCTGATCATTCCCGGTACATATACAAGCTTCAAAAACAGCGACACGTTTAAGGACATCCAAAATGACGAGGACAAGAGTAACGCGATTGCGAAGGCCATTATTGACTCTGCTGCAAATGTTGGGTTGTTGTGGTTGAGCGGTGCTTTCTGCATCATCGGAGGCACTGGCTGTCTCTTCTTGTGGTTTCGATGGAGGAGGAATTACGTCTGGATTGTGAACAAAGTGTTTCTGTGAGTATCATCGACGCGGACACCAGAACTTTGCTAACCATGAGTTTAGGCCTGCTACGCTCAACTCAGTCGCCGGTCTATTGACGACGATTGTCAATGTCTATACTGCTCAGAAAGGAGTTTGGAGCTTAACGGCAAAGATAACCGCCATTGTGACCGGCTGCTTGATTGCCATTGCAGGAAGTCTATTTGCAGCTTACAACTTTTGGATTCTTGAGAAGGTGCGAGACGCACATGAGGCTTCGTACTATCCCGAAGAAAAGCGAGATGGCCCATGAACGAGAAGCTTTTAGGCGACGAAAGCAAGAGCATCTGGGGCGTTTGGGGGGCCTGCTGTAGTGGAAGGCACGACCACTAGAGAGACTACTAATGCGTCTGTGACGCTTGCCTACTTCTATTGTCGGCACAACATGTTCATCTGCATTTCGCTTCTCTCCACCATCTTCACGCTCTTTGCAAACCTACCTCTCCTTTGTATAACCTGCATCGATACTCAAAACAGCTTTGTATTCATACACTATCCAGAGCACCCTATGGCACTACCTACGTTCCTCGCGTCGACTCCGACAAGCCGACGGACACGCCGTAAGGTACAAAAGCAACGCAGAAGAGCCCGTCAAGCACAAAATTGCAGTGGTCTGTGGAAGGACCCAGCTGGGGAAGCGGATGACGAGCCACGAGACTGGCACTCTACAGCAAGTCCAGCTGAGCAGCAGACTGTAGCAGGATTTGCTCTTCGCAAGGCCGACAAGTTTGAGCCAGACCTAAGTAGGAACTTCGGCACAGGTGGGCTGACTCCTCAATGCTAGAAGTAGGTACTGACAGTGAAAAAGGCACGAATCCTTTCTCGTTACTCGATGTCCAGATTCCTTCGCCAACCCTTTCTTCGCTGTTGTCACCTCAACTTAACTCAGCTCAGCACTCCACTGACCAGAACTATGACGTCCATGGCATAGGCTTCAGCACGGCGACGGGACTGCCTACACCACCGCCAGAGGCTATCATTCACAGACACATCCGGCAAGATGAATAGGCTTCATCGCTCCAAACGGAGAGTATTGTCACAAGGTCGTGTGAACAGCCTGCCGAGGACCTGACTCGATCCGAGCTTGCTACAGCGCGTATGCCTCCTGCTGGGTCTGCAAACGATGTCCCTCTTCAATACTCTTGGGACGTTTCTGGTACGCAGCAAGAGCCTGGTACTTACCGTATTCCCAGCCCTCTACTCTACCACAGACGCAGTGCAGGTGCTTTAACGGAACCATTGGTCGAGCCGCAAGTCGTATGCAAGCAGACGCAACCGGACTTCGACAAGTACAGCTTCACGCAGACCCGACCGATGTCTCAGATCCGGGCCGCTGGTCAAGAAGAGCAGCCCTCAGAGCCTGCACGCCCGCCGTTTGTTGCGGCTAGGCTACCACTCATGGGCGAAGTCCCGTCAGCAGCTCAGTCCGAGGATGGTGGTGTCAGTCTCCCAGAGTGTCTCAAAGCGAGTCTACCTGCCGTGATAGGCGGCAAGAGTCCCACTGGGGCCTCGTGTTCACCACCGGTTCTCACGACGACAAACACATATATCTTCCCGAAAAAGGTCTACCACGTGGTCTGTCAACCTAATCCAGCATGGAGTGGGCCTGCATATAGCAACGTCGACCTGTCATGGGCTCAGAACCTCGTGTACCCCAAACTCACCATACCCGGTCAGAAGCGTCACCATCACTCAAGATCAAGCTCAAGTGGGAGCTCGAGCCAGAGAATGGTACTGCGTCCAGCTCAGCCTGTCAAGTATGCCGATCTGGCCACATCTATGTCAGTTTCTATCCCGGGCCTACAAGAGACCAGGAATAGGTCATCTACTCAGGACTCGTTTGACTCGAGATTCGATGTCGCCACTGCCACTCGTAAGCTCGATATCCCCGCCTTGCCTGACAGCATGTCTGCCGGAACCAAGATTGAATACTGGGAGGTTATGTCACCACTTGGTTTAACCGCAGTATTCGCCTCTGGAGCTTTGAATGAAGATGACCAGCCTACCTGTGACACGAACACGGCAGCTGATGATGAGTATCCAGAAGGAGCGCGGCCAATTGAACGCATGGTCGATTGGCTCTTTGATGAACTCGACTCCCAATGCCTTTTGCACACAGAACACGGAGGCTGCGAGAAAGATGTCTTTGCCGTTAGAAATCACCTGTTGGCTAATAATAATGCATCCGAACCGGAGCAGAGAGCAAACAAAACCTGGTTCGACTATCGTGCTGCTCTGACGGACCGAGAAATCCAGGCCGGCAGTGATATCGAAGAGATTGACTACACGGATGCGGAAGCTGACGAGAACGAGTGGGATTGGGACAACGATGACTGGGAGAGCGTTGAGTCAACACCAGCTACCGAATATGATGAGAGATTAGGTCTTTTTGCTACTGGATGGGAGCATTGACTGGTGGGGAGACAGGTTGATCAGTCCACATGGCGAAGGTGTCTAGAGTGATCACTGATCGGTTACTCCTGATAGGAGACTGTTGCGACATTGTCAAGACTCAAGACTGCTAGGTACAACAAAGGTGAATTTCTATTCTCCAGACTGATCATGTCTGCCCAAAGCAAGTGACTCCCTCAGAAATGCATTACTTGAGTGACTCTACCAGTGCGATTCCTGGAAAATCGTACAACTCGGTGTGCTCTAAGTGCTTGACGCCGGTCGATAATGGACAGAAGAGCAGAAGCCCTCGGCATGCTAAACTACAGTATGTCACCTCTTAGACGCGTTGCAGACGCGTGCGAGTCCCCGACGCGTGCTGTGCTAAATTACCCGATCAGCTACAACATTCAGAATTTCAGTAAAGGCACACTGGTTGTCCGTGGATGTGCTAATCTTGTCGCTAGTCCTCTTGATATTCCTGCGAGCATCGAGTCGTCTTTCAAGGCCAGTTTGGTATGATGTCTTCAGAGTTGAATGCGGACAACGTCCTAAATGCCAGCATCGACAACAAGAGTGCTCAAAACCTACTAGCAGCAGCGACAGCAATTCAGAGTGGTAGTTCTTCATCTGTACTCGAGTCAGGTGTCCAAATGTCTGCCAGCGTCATACCTCCAATAACCCCTCCAAACACCTTAGATCCTTCACACGAAGAACATCAGTACCTTAATCTAATTCGTGACATACTTGCAAGAGGTGAATACCGGCCCGACCGGACAGGCACAGGCACTCTCTCCCTCTTCAATCCGCCTACGCTACGCTTCACGTTGAGCAAAGCCAATGCTAGCGATCCGACATCTCGCATCAACGTCCTCCCACTCCTAACTACAAAACGGGTCTTTACACGCGCCGTGATCGCCGAGCTTCTCTGGTTTATCAAGGGATCGACGAATAGCAAAGAGCTTTCCGATCAAGGTGTACATATCTGGGACGGCAACGGGAGCAGGGAGTTCCTCGATAGACTCGGTCCACCGCAGTCACTGCGTGAAGAGGGAGACCTGGGACCCGTCTACGGGTTTCAGTGGCGCCATTTCGGGGCAGAATATAAAGACTGTCATGCGGATTATGCAGGACAAGGGGTCGACCAGATCAAGGAGATCATATACAAGCTCAAACACAAGCCATACGACCGGAGAATATTGCTGAGCGCGTGGAATGTGGCAGCCCTCAATTCTATGGCGTTGCCGCCGTGCCATCTCCTGGCACAATTCTACGTTAGCTACCCGGATGCGCCGAGAGGAGAAAATGCATATAATGCTTGGAAGCAGAAGCAGGAGCAGCAAGACCAGAACACGACAAACGGTACAAGTACAAGCACGAGTCAGGGGGCATTATCGTGTACACTATACCAGCGCAGCGCGGACACGGGACTCGGCGTGCCATTTAACATTGCGTCTTATGCATTACTCACGCATATGCTGGCTTATGCATGCGATTTGATACCGGGGACATTCAATATGGTGCTGGGAGATGCACATGTGTATGTCGACCACATTGATGCCTTGAAGGGACAGATCGAACGGACGCCGAGGGACTTCCCCGAGCTGAAAATTAAAAGAGATGATGCTGGTAAGGAGAATGTGGATGGGTGGAAGTTGGAGGATTTTGAGATTGTTGGGTATAAGCCGCATGCAGGAGTTAAGATGAAAATGAGTGTTTGAACAGGGTGAAGAGTGCTTGAGAGACTATGAAGTATTGACTGTACGAAACGCATTGGTACGAGTATCATAAGTGGCATAAACGGCAATTGCTAAGAGTATTAAGGACTGGCCATCAATGACCTCAATCCTCAACTCTGCGAATTCGCTTTCCATGAGTCCTGTCTGCTACGTCTATTCGTGGCGTGTAGTTTAAGTGGTCAGACAGCTTGCAACCTGTGAACCTACTGTTTCTACCTACTAGTAGCGAGATCAGCGAACAGTATTCCATCGTGAGTGTAGTCTATGTAGGGTCGCATTTCATGTACGAGCGATAGCCTAGCGCGATATCCGGCTACCATCAGAACCTAGTATTTTACTCTGGCCAAAGTTTGTTTTCTGCTGGGCCTACGCATAAGGTTGGAACTTCGCTTAGAGTTAAATGCCAGGCCATGATTGTGAGCACAAGAGGCAAGAGTTGGCACGGGAATGACCTCACCGTCACATCAGTGACCAGCTTCTGACCCGAAGTGTGCTGTTATTGACCCAATGATTTACCATGCGAAATAGGAACTTTCTCGAATAACTTTTTCGATGTCTGGCCTTGCTTCGTTTCGTCTCACGCCGAACGCTCAACAACTAGCCGAAGCTGACAGCCTATTTGCCACCATGCGCATTCGACTTGGCACTTGAGGCGTAACAACGTTTCAACTCTGTCATAGATCACACTCGCAAGGCCATCCTCCATGCACTACCAATGCACCTTTCACCACGACCATGACGCTCCTCGAGCCAAAGCGACACAGGAGAAATAATCTTCACCTATTCTAGCACTATGGTATGGCACCCTTCGCAATTAAACACAGGCCATAATCCCACTGAGGCTTCAATGAGGAACATGTGCGTTCGCGGCTCATTGTAGTGCACTTATGCCGGACCGTCGCCGCTAACACGCCATCCCACCAGGCTGCTGAGTAGAATGTGATCCAGCTTCAGACCCCTACTAATGCTTAGTCTGTATATAGGTCTATGAGTTTACCGATGTGAACAATAGTGCGATTTCGAAGGTTGCTGCGGCAGGCCACGACGAAACTCAAGCATCTTATCACCCGGAACGCCGGAAGATCTCGCTTGCCCTGTTCGGGAGTCGGCATCGGCATGCTTGCAGCTTAACCCAGCGGCATGTATCAGGTGCTGTGGCCGAAGACGCCTACGTGACAGCGTCATGCTCGGACGCTGTGGAGGATGTCTACGGACAGAGACAATTGTCGCTGGCACCAGTAGTTAGTGCGGCCCGATTCGACCCTTTCAACAGCTGGCCTGTAGCCTGGAACCGGGATATCGAGCAAAACTTCCAGTTCTTGACTAGTGCTTTTGGGCCGTCGCTGTTTGGCTATATACCAAACAACAATGGCTTTGACATCTTCAAGACTCAGGCGCAATTGGCCTTGACAGACCCAGTCGCGTTCCATTCTCTCATGATATTGAGCACGCTCAGACAAGGTCAAGTGGCCGGCAAGACGTTGCCAGGCATGAACGCCTTGTGGCACAGAAATGAGGCGCTTCGACAGATCAAGGAGCGGATCGACAGCGGAGACATGGATAAATGCACGAGTGAAGGCTCGATATATGCGGTCATGTGCTTGATGGGCATTGGAGCTGGATGGAATGCGGTCGATCAGAACGAATTCGACTCTTCAGCGTTGAATCGGCTGGTACTACTCAAAGGAGGCTTGAGTGTATTGAGCCAAGCACATCCAATCCTCGAAATGTCACTTTTTGGCATGGCAGTGCTCACTCCAGGCCTGCTGAGGTCGGACCTCTACATGGTGAATGAGCTCAGTGGTGCCAGTCAACAACACCAGGACGCAAAGGTACTGTTGTACAGCTTACTAGGTTTCATGAGAGGTACTTTGGGTTTGAGGAACAAGTCTCCGTGTGCTCTGGCTCGGGTGCAAGCTATGTTCGCTCCTGGCATGCCGACGCACTCACTGTTGACTTACACTCCGGACCACCCTGGTGTGTATGACTACCGACAGCAGATACTACGCAAACGGCTATGTCAACACATCATGCTGTATACTTTTAGCATCTTGCTTTATGCCTCGTCGTTTCAAGTCGAGGAGTTCGTGCATCACCTTCAATTTGTGCTGCAGCACTCTGGTATCTGGCAGCACTCCTTGAGGATGTTCGACTGGGCATTGATCGCGGACGTGCCAAAGGGCGCTCTCATGTTTCCAGCACAGGCCTGGCAGTCGTACGAAATGCTCTGTGCAGCGCACTGCTTGGAAGAAGACTTGCAAAAGGATATTGTTGGTTACTGGCTAGATCTCTTGACGGGGAGAATGCAAGCGGCTCACTTGGTGGATGAGCTTATGGGCAGGATACGCTCAGTCATGTTCAGGCCTTCGTCTGGCGTTGGGACGTAACAGGCATTTGACCTTTTCTGCAGTAATCAAATTTTCTTCGTGCAGTCTTGCTTCAGACATGTGTGCTGCGTCAGTGCCGGTATTGAGGTTCATAGATAGCACATGCGCTCTTGCCCAGAGCGCGGGCAGTGAAGTGTTGGCCACGTATGTGCAGGTGGTGTTTTTGCAATCTCGAAGCCTCCGCCTAGAACGCGTGCGCACAGATGCAGAACAGACGCAGAAAAAAATATCAACGTCGTTCTACTTTCCACTTCTGCAACAGTGTTCCGAAGTCCTCATCCTGGGTTGACACAGCATGCGTAAGCGATAGATTGGACATGGATGTAGCTCAGTAATTGCTCTGGGGGGACGCGCATCACAAAGCTCATGAAACTCGACTAGGACGAATAATGCATCTTGAAGTTTTGGAGTCCTGATGCAGCCAAGTTGTGGAACAAGCCCGTGGCGCCGGATGCTCCCCCTGATCGCTGCTTCGCTGTTCAAAAGTGGTTTCAGCTGAGCCTCTTTTGCACCAATTGACTTTTTGCTGGCCTCCTAGCTCAGCTTGTGCGACGACCGCCTCATCATGCTTGGGTCGGCGAACGCGAATGATCGTGATCAAGCGCTACAACTGCCATTAGAGTCCAGGTCGAACACTAGGAAGACGTTGGCGATCATTTGCTGCTTGAAAGCTCCCTGTGGTAAGATGAAACAAAGCAGACTTTGGAGCTAAAAATAGGCAATTAGAGGGATCAACAAGGCAGATGGTCGGAGCGGCAATCCGATTAGGGACCAAGGCTATAATCTAGGCATGACAAAGAACTTCCAGCAGAGGCTCGGCCACCTGCAAGGCTCAGACATTTTTAGTCTAGAGCGACTCGCTTCCAATATTCCCGTTAAGCTTGGCGCGCCCTTGCCCTACGGTCCTTGCCCAGCTTGGGGATCGGTACGGTGCAGATCCTCCAGGCCCTTCCCCTGAGCTTTGCCTAGCTGGTCGAGCGCCACAGCGAGAAATGTTCATATTTGCTACTTGGCTACGAGGACTTCGCCTTGCTTTGATTATTCATATCAGTTTCAATCACCTCGCCCATTGCTTGTCGTCTTTAATTGTAGTCTTCCTTCAAAGCGTGCATTGTTCATAGCATTAAGATTATCGCTGGTCGATATCCTCAATCGTTTCTTCCACAACGCTTCTTTCCGCGTCTAGTGCACTTACCAGTCATCCAATCGAGAAGATGTCGAACGATACTGCACCAAACCACGACACTGCAAATGCAGAGAAGTCTCCGATCAACCACAGCTCTCGAGAAATCTCATCTTCTAATGGGTCTTCGACGGCTAAGATACCAGCTCGAAATGTTGCTTTTCAACCACCAAGCAGATACCAGACACGACACAGCTTGGACCTAGATGACTATTTCGCTGGGCCACGAGATATGCAGAAGCATTCGAAGCTGCCTTTATTCATGCGAATTCACGGGTCGGTCATGCCGAAAATGATCTTGCCGTTGACCTTTGTGGGTGCTTGGGCTACAGCAATCACATGCCTCGATAGAAATGTGCATTCCCTTGGTAAGTGCTTGGGCTTTGATTGTCAAGCATTGCGACTGACCTCGCTTTCTAGGCGTCGATACTGTCCTGCTTACTGTGTTGGGTTTCGTCGTTGCATTTGGTCTTTCCTTCCGAGTCTCTACAGCCTATGAGCGATACAACGACGGACGCAAATACTGGTCCCAGCTCACCTTGACGTCTCGCAATCTGGCGCGGCTCATCTGGCTGAACATGGTCGAGCGGGAGGATCCAGAACATCCCGAGTACGCCAAGAAAGACTTGTTGGGCAAGATTAGCGCTATCAACCTCATCAATGCCTTTGCTGTTGCACTTAAGCATCGCCTTAGAGTCGGTTGAACTCCTTGCCTCAACTTTCAAAGCTAACTTACCACAGTTCGAACCAGCTGTTGACTATCCAGACCTCAACGCTCTGGTCTCCCACCTCAATGGTACAATGGCTAAGAACGCCGATCAGACCCAGCTCCGGCACAGAAAGCCATCACCCTTAAAGCAATTCGGAGACAACCTAGGCGTTACGTTCGCCCAATCTAACCCCCGCAAGCTCATTAAACGAGCCAAAGACAACCTAGGCAACCTACCTCACGAGATTCTCTCCCATCTGAATGCCTACATTGACAACGCAATCCAAAAAGACAACGCCATTCCAACAATCTGCTGTCAGAACCTCGCATTCACCGACATCAGAATCATGGCTGATATCCTTACTGGCACAGAACGAGTCCTTAACACACCACTTCCCCTCGCGTACTCTATCTCCATCTCCCAGATTACATGGGCATACATCATGGTCCTTCCCTTCCAACTCGTCACCAAGCTCGCATGGGTCACTATTCCTGCTACCATGGTCGCAGCCTACATCATCCTCGGTCTTGCCATTATTGGTCGTGAGATCGAGAATCCCTTCGGCAATGATGTTAATGATCTGCCTATGGAAGCATACTGCAACGAGATCGCAGCTGATCTAGACGTGCTCACCAGCGTGCCAATGAGTGAGTATAAGAAATTTACCTTGGACGCAGAGAACCGACCACTTTTCCCTCTTAGCTATAGCACAATTACGGAATGGGAGGACCAGAGCGTTGAGGATATTAGAGAGGCGTTGAGGGCGAAAGCTACTACGAGCAGTAAGACGGTGGAACTTCAGAGGACGAGGACGGGTCTGGCCGAGATTCAGACAGTGTAGGGCAGTCCTACTGTACTCGACTTTGGCGTCTAAAACCCGGTAAACACCACAAAGCACTCACACCATCATAAGCGCAGGAGTTAAAAAAGTACTTGCAGCATTTCAGACGCTATGAATCATGACCGTTGTATGTTGGAAGCAGATTTGCATAGTCGTGCAGCTAGAATCGACACCAAGTTCAGTGCCAGAACAACTATTCTAAGGCACATCTATTACATTCGTCCCGTCTGCGAATTACCAAACTTGTGTATAGCTCGCAGTATGCTGTAATTCCATGAGAGCCTGAGACGTGCTCATATACTCATAGCCTGATACCATTCCCACATAGATCCAGGTGAGCCGGCATCAAGAACATTGCCATTCGCTCGAATCCTACAGCCTATAGTCAACTTGCCTGCACAGTAAGCAAGAGCAAAAGCAAATCTTACGGTTCAGCTGGCATCGCAGGAATTTCGTCACCAAACTGCCTCCTCTGCATACATGGCCTGCGCCTGATGACCTCGGCCCCGTTCTCGGTGAGCTTGATATCAATCTCCTGACAGGCAAAGAGCCAATATTAGCATGCGTCTCCAGATACCCTACCATCCTCCGACCAACGAAAAATAGAAAAAAAAACTTGAAAGGTAACTCACCACAATCTCCTCCTCCCCCTGCCCCTCCATCCCTGCAGGTCTCAAATCATACCTCTGCGTAACAATGACCTCCAACCTCCCTTCCCTCAACTGATCCACCAACGCCAACCGAAACTTATCCAAACTTGCCACCAACCACGCATCGACCTCGTCCCCACCACTCATCACCCGCCGCACATCCCATTCTACCACCCCACCACCCTCCTCGCCCTCACCCATATCCTGCCCGCTCGCCCCTCGACGCGCCCCACCCACCGGCGCGGGCCTCACCACCCCCCCAAACACAATCTCCAACCTCCTCAACCCGGCCAAAACCCCAAAATAGCGCCCCCACCGCTCCGGATGCACACTGCTATCACTAAAATGCAGGATGCGCGTGTTCTCGCGCAGCCAGGCGAACCGCGCCTGCCGCCGCAGCGGCACCAGGATGAACACCGAGTTCAGGATCAGGCGGCCCGTGAACAGCGCGGCGCGCAGAGCCGCCGCGTGCGTGTGGATGTGCCGGCTGACCAGGAGCAGCGAGGCGGACGGCAACCCGTGCACGTGGAAGCGCGAGCGGAGCATGGTCAGACGCTCGTTCTCGAGCGTGATGTTGTAGCCGTGGGGGCCGCCGAGGGCGTGCGTGAGGATTAGGCGTTGGAGTTCGACAGGCAGGGAGAGGAGGGGGAAGGGCGTGGGGGCAGGCGGCGTGGTTAGGGGCTTTGTTGCTGGGGAGGTGTTGGCGGGTGATGGGGCTGCGGCTGTATCGTTGTCATCGTTGGGGTCGGGGTCAAGGGTTGCACCGCCGAGGTCGTTGTGGACTTTGAAGTCGAAGTCTGTGCATGCTTGTTCCATGTCTGCTCGACCCCGGAGGAGGATTGCTTTCTTCTTCAGGCGCCAGTGCGGAAGGCTCTGTCTGGATGGTAGGACCGGTGAGCCCTGGCTGTGGATGTCATTGGTTCTGAGCACCTACCTCGCTTTGTATTGTAAGTAGATCTGCTTTTCAGGGCCGCTGCGGTTGTAGTTGGGATTATTTACGACTTCATCTAACCCTGGCCGGGTACTACGATGCATTGGTAATAATGAAACAAGAGTCTGATCGTCACAATGCTCTAATGGGAGTCTCCAAGTGGACATGCCATTCTTGTCATGGTCACGTGCTCGTCGGTTCGCGCACCATTTCATACTACGTATTTAACCCTCCATTTCTTCGTCTTCATCTTCCTCTTCGTCTTCGCCCTCCGCCGCCGTGACCTCGAAAGCGACGCTCTGATCGACACCCAGATAGCTATCACTGATAAGCAACAAGTTCAATTTGTGCTGTCCTGCCTTAGGCACAATATATTCCAACTTGACATCCAATACTCTCTTCGCAATTGTGATGCGCTTGATTGCAAGCAGATTTCTCTCCTTCTCTTCACTGACAACCAGCCACCAATTCTCCGTCTTGTTGGTAGGGTAGAACGGTGCATGAACAGCCAGATCGACTTCCTGCTCCTCTTCATCATCCTCATCCATATCTGCACGAGTGAGCTTGACTTGGAGATAGGATCCCTCTCCAGCCGTGACCGCATCCTTGTCGAGTACGTCGAAGTCGAGCTCGATGTTCGGATACTTCTCGTTAGTGAAGGCTGCTGCATCCTGCAATTGTTTGTTGTTCAACCCCATCCTGGCGATAAGCTTCTGGTAATCCTTATTCTCCGAGGGGTCCAATGCTTCCATGAGCCCTTCGATGTCATTGATGTCCTCTTTCGCCAGCACATCCACTGTCTCATTAGTGAAATGAGGGATTTGAAGCAGTGGAGAATCACGATCCCACATTGCCTGCACGACCATCTGGGACATCTCCATGGCACTAGTTGCGTTCAGGTGTCCTTCTGAGGATAGGACATCCACACACGAGGAGAGTAGGTTGAGCACTTTGCTCACGATCATCTCTTGATCCTTGGCGAGGTCGATAGGTAGCTGCATCCGTGAGAAATGTGCTTGCAGCAGAACAAATGCCTTGAAATGAGGGCTTCCATAGGCGGGCTCTGACATCTTGACCGGACAGCGATCATACACACGACGAAGAATGTGCTCTTCGTGACGACGCATCTGGATCGATTCGAACTCCGTTGCGGAAGTGACAATTTCGAGCAGACCTTTCAGCTTCGTGCGGGCTGTGAGTGAAAGAAGGAATGTTTGCATCGTTATGAAGGAGATGTTGTAATAGGCTGCGATCATTGCCGGGTTCAGTGGTGATATTGAGTCGTCTTCCTCGTCCAAGTCGATGATCTTCGCTTCGGATAGTTCTTTCAGTGTGTTTTCTACAAGTTCCGACAGATGCGTCGAGAGACCCTCATGAGACGTGTCATTGAGACCGTAGAACGACGGATTGGCAAGCAGGCGACGGTAGAAGTATGTATATGTGGTCCAGTCCACAGCATCTTGGGTCGAAGAAATTGTCTTGGTGCTGATTTCGGTGACAAAGACGTCATGTAGGTATACTGGCAGGTGCGACTCTATTGGTAGCGCTTCATTGAGGAATTTCTTATAGTACTCCCGCTTGACAGCCGGAACCATAAGGACACCACGACCAATCGCATCTTCGCCTGGTCTGGAAGCTCGGCCATACATCTGAAGGACCTCGCTGATCTGATAATCAATATAACGATGCTCTCTGCCGTCAAAGTATTGCGTACCCATGACGATTACTAGGTGAGCAGTGAGCGTCAGCTCCCAGCACACTTCGCGAGACGCAAGCATAATCTGTATCGCTCCCGCGTTGTACAGGGCGGTCACGATCTGCTTATCGTTTGCTGAAAGAGCCTCATGGTAATAGCCGATACCGTGGGTGATGGATTCGGCCAGAGCCCGTTCATGTATCCTCCCAAGGATTGGCTGCAGATCTTCGAGATCTGCGTGCAGGAATCGTTCTTCACTATCGTCCGCGATACATGCAGCGAGGAGATCTTGAGCGGTCGAGCGGACTTGCTTCCTTCCAGGCACAAACACGAGAGCTGGTTTCTCAGGTGACAGCTTGGTGATGTACTGATATGCAGGTCTAGCCATCGCGATCATCAGCGAAGGGAAGTGAGGTATCGAGAATGACTGTATGTGCAACTCAAGCCCAACTGGTCTGACAGCTGGGCTGAAGTTATAGATCGTGTGCTTGTTTGCACCCAGCCATTCTCCCACATCTTTCGCGTTCGATAGTGGCACGCTCAAGCCAATAATTCTCAAGTTGTTCTCCAGTTGCAGATGTATATAGTGCATTCGGGAAACGACGACTTCGTAAACATACCCATCTTGTCCACCAAGCATATGTAAGTTGTCTGCAATGAAGAGCTCAGTGTTCTGCACGTTCTTTCTTCGCTGCCATTGTCGGGAAAGCACATCCCATTGCGTTGGGGTGGCAAGCACGAGGTCGGATCGATCGAGGAGTCGCAGGTCAGCTGTGGTCTCACCTGTAAGTTTTGACAGAACCTTGCCAGTACCGAGGTGTGACAGCTTCTTCTGCCAGTCGTTGTATCTGTTGTCTACGATCTCCTGGAATGGTGCGACATATACTGCTTTTCCAGCTTCAGGATTTGACCAGTGCCTCAGCAGCGCGAATTCAGCGCATACAGTCTTGCCGCTTCCAGAAGGTGCTCCGACGAAAACACTATCGTTGCTGTCGTACAATGACTTGAATGTCTGGGTTTGTATCTTGTTGAAACTCGGCCACTGCTTGTACAGCTCGACATAATCTTTGCGCTTTAGTGCTTGGACAGGCACTGGCTGCATATCAAGCAATTGTGTATGAGGTGGGAACCTCTCTGGCATAATCAACTTGTGGAATGACACAGGCAGTCGAGTCTCGGAGTGCATCCATCTATCAGAAACAAGTGTGATGAAATAGTTAGGCGGCTTGGGCTCAGTGATCGGCACCGTGAAGTCGACCAAATGCTCGTTCATCTCAGACGTAGCAAACTCTTTGCGCAGGCTGAAGGAGTCGTGGAAGAGGATCTCTTCGCCGTCGCAATCCTCAACGATGATCCAGAAACCTTCTGCCGTACCGTGCAGTTGATCATCCCACGTGAAATTCGGAGTAATGGTGAGCTCAACTCGGAGCATGGATCTCGTCATTGGCTGGACTTGAGCTTGGACCTCAAGACGTGGGAATTTGGAAACGAGGTCGCATACAACCCTGCCAGCCTTCGCAATCCCCAACAACTCACCCATACGAGGTGGGTCAAGGTCGAAGTAGCTTTGCCATGGCACGTCGATACGCTCGGCTTTTTGAACGTACTCTGGAGGACACATTGACCGTGGAAATTGTCGCAATGGTGTCATAGTAGGCCACATTCGCTTCTCTGCCATCTTGCATAGATCAAGGGCGGTCAACGCAACGGCTGCCCAGCCCTTCTTCAAACAAATCTCAAAGATTGCTCGCAGGATACGGCCAGCGGACTGCGTAACATAGACAAGATCGGCCATCAAAGCTAGGCCTTCTAGCTTCAAGCGTGATATAAACGCTTGCAAAAGCACGTTAATCTTTGCTTGCGGCTCTTCTATACCTTCTTTGACAGGAATTGGAACCCGGCCGAGCAGCTTCGCAAGCTCGAGCTTCTCGTCTTGTCGCACAGGTATGTACTTGAACTCGTCGCTCAGCGCAAAGATCCTGAAGAGCTCGATAGTGCTGATGTTAGGTTGCAGGTGATGATTGTATGTCAGCATCGATCGATGTGTGATGTAGTAATGCGATGCTATGCGTCCCAGGTCGGTGGCCTGCAGTGCACCTAGGCGCTTGTCGTACTTGACGAGACCTGCTTTCTCGAGGATGACGGCAGCGGAATGGATCAGGTCAACCCGCTTTTGCTCCAAGGCTTCATCTTGATCGTAGTCGGCACCCACGCTATACAGGCCTGGAGAACGTATCATGCGGACGAAGAGATAAGTGTAGCCCAGCCAGTCCACTCCTTCATCGCGATTGCGGATGTTGCCAAGCACAATCTCTGCGTTGAGGTTGTCGGCCAATTTACTCATCAGCTGACTTTCAATCGGCAGTTGTTGATTCATTAGTGAAAGATAGTACTGAATTTCGGTCTGCGATGTAATAATTATACCCTCCCCATACGAGTCGTATTGTGGACGACCGGCACGGCCAAGCATTTGCAACACATCTTGGGGGCTCAGCTCGACCCAGCTACCTTTTTCAGGCGAGTAGACCGCCGTTCCTTTAATGATGACAGTGTGAGCTGGGAGATTCACACCCCAGGCCAGAGTGGCTGTGCAGACAAGCACACGAATTGAGCCTTCGGCGAACAGATCAGCCACCGAGGTACGATCTGCAACGTTCATACCGGCATGGTGTATAGCGAAACCGTACGGCAACAGGTCTTTCAGGTTTGGGTCAATGACGGCGTCCGCTTCTTCCGATAATATCTGCCGGCTTGCTGCGTCTGATCGCATGATCTGACCGATGGTCTCGTTTTCAATGGCCTTATCTCGGATGTACTTCGCTGTCTTGGCCGTCTCTTTACGAGAATGCACAAAGATGAGCATTTGCTGCTGATTCGTACCAACGTGCTCGAGGACTTTAGTGTAGCAAACGTCGTTCATAGTCTTCAGCTGTTTGATAGCCTTTTTGTCAGTAACACCGATAAATTCCTGCTTGAGTGGACAAGGCCTGAAGGAGCCATCAAAATGGAAGACACCCTTCTCAGGATCGGCTCGCAAGAAAGTTGCAACGTCACGGTAGTTGGGCAGCGTCGCACTCAAGCCGACTATGCGCACAGGGTCGCCAGTCTGCTCGATCTTTCGGATCGTCCTGCTTACGATGCTTTCAAGCACCGGTCCACGGTCATCGTGCAGCAAATGAATTTCGTCGATAACAATCAAGCGGACTAGCCTGGTATAGCTGCTGTCTGTTGCTTTTCGAGTGATGACATCCCATTTTTCTGGTGTGGTGACTATGACTTGTGTATCAGCAATTTGTGCCTTGGTCAATTGTCTGTCACCCGTAAGCTCAGAGACTTTGATGCCGTATGGTTCGAGTCGCTTCCCAAAATTGCCGACCTGTTCTTGGACTAGCGCTTTGAGGGGGGCAATGTAAACGATTTTGAAGTCATCAAGCATAATCTCGCCAGTCTCCGGATTTCTGTGCTTGCCGATCTCTCGGAGCATGGTAAGCATCGCCACGTTGGTCTTGCCAGAACCGGTCGGCGCGCACACAAGCATGTTGCCATCATCGTGGAAGGCTGTGGGATAGCACCTTGATTGAATTCTGTTGAGCTCTTTGGAAGAACCAAAACCAGGTCTTGCCCAGTCCGGAAGCTCTGAAGTAGGGATGTTCTTTTCATTTGGATCCCGCTTTGGCTTGGGAGGAGGGACATGGATTTCTTCGTAACCTTTGAACGTCCTCTTCGTAGAGCCCTGGGGTAAGACGACCTTCGGGTTGGTCATCAAATGGTTTCCTTGCTCGAAGACAAGATTCTCAAGGTTGATTGTCCGCTGAGGCATCAGGCCTCTCTGCAGGCCCCCGTCTTTCATCTCTGTATCAGCAGGAGCTTGCTCGGCCTTAGGCAAATCAATGTCCATAAGATCCATTTTTAATTTCTTGTTTGGTCTGGCCTCATCAGTCTCCTCGGTCTTGCCAGCTAGCTGATCAAGGATGCGTCGATGGCCAGCCTCGACCATTTCATTCTCGACCAGAAGCCTGGCATCCTTGTCTTCAGCGGCGCGGCGCCATCGAGTGGCCCAGACGATACGGTCTTTGTTGGTGACCAGCTTGCTAACCATCTCTGGTTGGTCGTAATCAAAGAGATCCATGAGATCGTTCTCAATGTCTCGCAGACCGATGTCTTTACCTTCTAGAGACTTCCCTGAGAGGATCTGCAGTACTTCTTGTGTCTTGGTCTGTTGAACGTGGGCATCGTCGTAGACAGCACCAAGCTGGCGCTGCAGCCAGTATGCATCGATCTCATGTAGGGGTACCAAGCCTGCGTCTGACTGCTTTTTGGAGGGCCTAGATAGGCCACTGTCTATTACCATGCCGTCTTCGTCGACGTCTGCAGCGTCACCGTTGATGAGGCCGTCCTCTGCATCTGACTTATCTTGATCAGGGTCGGCATCACTATCGTCCTCATCCGGGTCGAGGACTTCGTCGCGTTGAGCACCTTCGTCATCTTCGTCAGACTCGTCAAAGACAACAGCCACGCCCTGTCTGTCGTCGAGCTCATCCTCGCCATCAGGGCCATCAGCATTGTCGTCGTCGTCTTGGGCATTGTAGTCTGTGATCTTCTTGCCTAGGTTGACGAGCTCGTTGAACTCTTTGGCGGACAAGGGCTCTCCAATCAGATCGTCAATCTCTTTCTTCTTGTCCAGGTCTTTCATGGAATCATCTTTGAGGAACTCGAGGACGGCATCGGCAGCACTTCTGACGAATTCTTGGGGCAAATCGCCTAGTTTGTTTGCGGTGACGGTCAAGAGTAGATCGTATGTCTGTCGGGTGGCGGGCGTCCTAGGGCGATACTTGAGTCCTTCTATCAGCGCGTCGCCCGCAGACAAACCAGCTTGTGCTCTTTGTTGGGCAGGCTCACCCCTCTTGCGCTTCCGCTGCTCACGTTCTAGCACATCCTCGCCCTCTCTGATGGAGCCTCGCTCGACACCCTGTAAGCCCTGAGCCAATCTCTTCTTCTTGGGCGCATCCTCTCGGCCGACGCGGGAGCCCATCTCACGGATGCTGATTCTGTTGGCCAGCGACTCGGGGTCACCAGTGGGCTCGTCTTTGGAACGGTTGATAAAGCGACGGTCCGCCTGGAGGACCAGGTTGGACATGGCCGAGTACTTGTACTGCGACACATTGTTGGGGTCGGCCATGCTTGCGGCTGAACAGTGCTTTCTTCTGTTTTAACACTGCTCGACTGGCTATTCGAGCTTGGTCCGTCGTCGTGATGACGGTGGCAATGGCAGTAGCGGGGGAATGGTTGGAGTCGTATATCATGTGCTCGTTATCATGGCGACAAACAGCAACGAGCGCACCACTCCAGTATCTACGCTCACACTGCACTTCGTGATGCGACAAGTTGCAAAATGGTCGTCGAACTAAATTTACGAGGCTACCAAATCCATCTTGAACATTTTACGGCAGGTGAATGCCTGACACGCCTTCCCATATTGGGAAACCAGCGAGTCCGGGTGCCTTACAGCTTATCACCATTGCGCTGCAAGTGGACTGTTCAAGGCTGGCGTATATTGGGCCGCGACATGCAAGAAAGAGGACACTTTCTACTGAGTCGTTCCAAAGGTGATACTAAGATACTGTTCAAAACCATCAGCAACGCGAGCACGGACAGAGAAGCTCTCGAGATGGTGAGATGGCTGTTGTTGCTGTTGTTGGTGCACACTTGCACTACAATTCCCCTAACCACATCTGTACATGTTTCCTTCGCAGCCTCAGTACACAAGACTGCCAGCAGACCAACAAGGAGGCCAGCGGGTGGTTCTTCCTAGATCCCGGGTACATTATCTGGGTGTTTAGCACTAGATGTTACTGCAGCCGTGACCAGTGCGGCTGGGTGTAGGAAGGGCGAAAAATGTAAGTGCTCCAGCTACCAATGCTTCCATGCCTGTTTTCAATGTTATGTCGACAACGGGAGAGAAAGTGGATGTGTGGTTCATGGGAATCAATGGTTTTCGATTATCCCCCGGCGGGTTCAAGCTGTACTTCTCGCTATCCCCACTGCCCAGATGCCAAAATACATATGGGCTTCCCTCGCATAGATTAGGGAAATCTTCTGCAATAGTAGAGGTCGGTATTCCTGCTTCATAACGATGCTTGAAGATGTTGGCAAAGCATTCGTCTAGTTTCTGAGTCATCGCTGTGTTATTCGAGGTTGCTGGGAAATGTCTTGTCACGGTGCGTTCTGCCGAACGAGGAGTGCCGGCAGCAAGACATACCGCGGAAACTTTTCTATCAATGGATTCCAGAACTTGTCGACGAGTGATCGGATCAGCGGTGCGCACGTCGACACCGACCTGCAGCTCGTCTGGAATAATATTCTCAGCGACACCCGAAGTGAGTGGCACTGCCGACACGACCACTAGGTCACTTGGCGACGTTTCTCGGCTCACGATTGTTTGTAATTGCAAGACCAGGTTTGCTGCTATTATGCTCGGGTCAACCGAGCGATGCGGCTGCGATGCGTGACTTCCACGTCCGAAGAGCTTGTAAATGATACTATCCGCACCTGTCATGATAACGCCAGCCTTAAGCCCTATATGCCCTGCTGGTAGATTGGCCACGACATGCTGGCCTAGAGAATAATGAGGTCTTGGAACTTTGTCATACAACCCATCCTGGACCATGGCACTGGCTCCGGTGCCTCGCTCCTCGGCTGGTTGAAAAACGACAACAAGCGTGCCTTGCCACGCATGTCGCAGGTGCTTCACTAGTATCTCTGTTGCGGCAAGCAGAGAAGTCATGTGTAGATCATGTCCGCAAGCATGCATCACCGGCTTCTTGACGCCGTCCCTAGTGTCTGTCATTTCCATCTTGCTCGCGTACTTCAGATTCGTTTTTTCCAACAGCGGCAGACCGTCCATATCAGCGCGAAGCAGTACGACGCTACCTTGTCCATTTTTGCTTACACCAACTACGCCGTAGCCGCCGACCTGGCACTGTATCTCGTCCAAACAGCCGAGAGCCTCTAGATGTGCTTGGATCAAACTCGCAGTACGCTTCTCCTGATTCGACAGTTCGGGATGAGCATGAAAGTTTTCGTAGAGCCTCTGGTAAGTGACCAAATCGAGCATCCCATCCTCGAAGCAAGAAGTTATGAGACGCTCCATGACTAAAAGGATTAGCGATGGTACAACGATGACTACCAGTCACCACTGTCACAAACACTTAGTCAGTACTGTCTGTGAAGGGAAAAAGAGGCGAGGTTGGAGATCTACAAGGAGTTCTGCGATAGCAAACATCTCTCCTTTTGCTGTGCACATCTCCCCGACAAAAGGAGAGATGTGCAGAAAACCCTTTAGAGCGAAAGGATTTTGAGGTGCCTACAGTACCTAAGGAGCCGCAAGCTCTCGATGCAGAGTTCCAGGGTCTTGGCAGGTCCGAGGTACAGGTACATCTCGGTAGTAATTACTCCGCAGCAGGCGCGACCGATGCTCACAAGTCACTTCCATCTTCGCGACGCGTAGACTGCACGTCTCTGGCATGTTCGCCGTCAGACATCATGTGAACATCCTCAGATCCCGGAGACTGACTGTCGGAAGGTCTCCGTGGCACCATGATCTTGCTAACTTGTCACTATCACGACCTCTTCAATGGCGGTGCTTCAGCGCAGGCGGCTGGTCTGCGGCCAAAAGAGTATCCAAGAAGCAGACCAAGGAATTGAAGCAGGGCGCTATCCAGGCTGAGCCTTTGGCACCAATTGACAAGGAAGAATTGCGCCAGGATTCGATGTCGCAGGTTGTGAAGAACTGCATGCGAAAGTTTCCAACATGTGTCGTGCTTACAAGAGTCGGCAACTTCTACGAGGTCATACTTTCCCATCCTACTCACCACACTTACTGACATGTCTAGCTGTACTACGAGCATGCTGATGAATATGCCCCGAAGCTTGGCCTCAGAGTTGCCGCAAAGGGGAAGGACGGTATCTCCATGGCAGGCTTCCCCTACATGCATCTGGACAAATACCTGAAGATGTTGGTTCAAGATCTGGACAAGCACGTTGCGATATGCGAGGAGTTTCCCGAATACCACAATGGCAAGCTGCAGACGCCTATCCCGCGAAGAGTGTCGCGTATCGTGACCCCAGGCACCCTCATTGATGAGGAGTTTGTCGAACAAGATAAAAACAACTTCCTGCTCTCCGTATACATGGCCGCTGAAGACGGCCAGTCATCGCTCAAGAATGCAAGTCGTAAGCAGAGAGGAGTAAGCGGCTTGACCCTGGGCTTGTCATGGATAGATATCTCAACTGGCGAGTTTTTCATCCAGGCTACGCCTCGCTTGACTCTGTCCTCAGCGCTGTTAAGGATTGGCGCCACCGAGGTGGTGCTTTCACCCAATATTGGTTCCGAGATTCGTGAAGAGATAGCATCATGCCTTGGTCTGGCAGTCGAGCGCCTCGCCTCGCCGCCCGCTACACTTGACTCTACTTGCACCCATTCATGGATCAAACGACTTGATCAGCCCCTTTCGGAGGAAGAAAAATCACACGTCTCGCCCCCGGAAATGTCGGCAAGCCAGCAGCTTTTCGACTATATCGATCGGCATCTACTCGAGCTGAGACTGAAGCCCATGCGGCCACAGCGGAGAGAGCAGCGTGATACTATGGCCATAGACCGAAGCAGCATCAGAGGCCTCGAGCTATTGAAAACTGCCAGGGATGGCTTAGGCAAGGGGAGCTTGTTCAACACCGTCCACAAAACAGTAACGAAAGGAGGTTCAAGACTATTGCGAGAGCGCCTACTGTATCCTTCTATCACTCCTGCGCAGATCGAACATCGCCTCGACCTCATATCTGCCTTCATTGCAGCACAAGAGCTTCATCAAGCCATTATTGCACATCTTCGCAAGCTTTTTGATATGCACCGCATAGCGCAGAAATTCGCCCTTGGTCGTGGAGATGCCGAAGACCTCCTGTGTCTTGCCAGTACTTTCTCTCGAATGCAAGAAATGGTCCAGCTTCTCGAGCCCTACACTCAGTCTAGTGATGTCAAGGGGCAAGCATTGTCCAAGCTGGTGCTGAGGCTTGACCTCGAGGGTCCTGCACAGATGAGCGATCGGATATCTCGCTCCATCGACGAACGTGGTGTTGTTAGCTGGCTTACTCAAGCCGAGGAAGAAGTTGTGACAGAAAGTGACGACTTGTCGGATATCGAAGCTATCGAGTCAAACGTTGACCTGGTTCTCAGTGAGGATGTTCGCAGAGATAGTAGCACCAGGCTGACTGGCGCCAAAGCACAAAAGGGCGAACCATGGGTCATGCAGAGAGATGCCTCACCAGAGCTCCGGTCACTTCATGAACAGTTCGAATCACTTTTCCAGGAGAAAGATGCGTTACAAGAGTCCTTACGAGAACGGCTGTGTGCGCCGAAGCTTGTATTGCGATTTGACTCCAAATATGGCCATATCTGTCAGAGTCCCAGGACCAAGGGATTCAATGTCGATGCGTTCGAAGAACTTGAAGCTAATGTGGTCGGCAATCTTAAAACAGTCAAGACGTTCTACCTATCACAATGGACGACTCTGGGGCGAAAAATGGACAGCCTAGAATTCGAGATTCGACAAGAAGAGCAGAAGATATTCCATACGCTTCGTGAGCTCGTGGTAGGCAACCTAGTATCGCTTCGCCAAAATGCTTCTGTCATGGACGAACTCGATGTTGCTACCTCGTTCGCCAGCCTTGCGATCGAAGAAGGTTGGACTCGACCAATAATCACAACCCGCACGAGTCATCGAATAGTCGGAGGTCGACATCCCACAGTCAAGGTAGGCCTGCAAGAAAAAGGTCAATCCTTCATCAGCAACGATCTGTACTTGGACAAGAAGGAAAGAGCATGGCTCATAACAGGGCCAAACATGGCAGGCAAAAGTACGTTCCTGCGACAGAACGCACTGATCACGATATTGGCCCAAATCGGCTGCTATGTGCCCGCGGAGTATGCAGAAATCGGCATCGTCGACAAGATCTTTAGTCGAATCGGGGCTGCCGATGACCTCTTCCGCAACGAGTCGACGTTCATGGTCGAAATGCTCGAGACTGCTTCCATACTCCGAGATGCTACAGAGCGCTCTTTTGTTATCATGGACGAAGTCGGCCGGGGCACAGCGCCTGAAGATGGCACGGCCGTTGCATATGCCAGTCTTCACCACCTGTACAACATCAACAAATGTCGGACACTGTTTGCGACTCATTTCCACGACCTGGCGGATAAGACTCAAGACTGGCCACAGCTAGCTCAATACTGCACCGATCTATACGAGGACGACTCTGGGTCGTTCACTTTCGTTCACAAGCTCAGACGTGGCGTCAACAGGAAGTCGCATGCGCTTCGGGTTGCGAAGATGGCAGGCCTACCATCGTCTGCACTTGATGTTGCTCAGCAGATGCTGGTTGAGCGCGAAGAGCATCAGGTCAAGCTCGGCGATTGATTGGAAGGTGTACCTTTCGGTGTGCTTCACTTCAATCTGGAAAGCGCGGCGGCTGCTTGATCTCTCCCGGGGCAGGCTTGCTGTCGTTTACAGTGCCACAGTTCTTACAGGTCCTCGCGTCGATATCCTTCTCGAACGCCTGCACGGCACTCTTGATCTGACTGCCCAGATCGTTGCAGTGGAAGGAGGCCTCATGGACGAGTTGTCTGCAGTCCGGGTTCTTGCAGTACCACCTCATTTTGTCGATCGACTCTGCTGGCCTCGCCTGCTCAAGCACCACGCCAACAGTATCCGCGAATCGCACGGGGTTGTGCGGCGTATTCGCTGGGAGGAGGTAAAGACTATTCTCGTGGATAGGGATATCGACGAACTCGTGCGGCGTCTTTGAGGTGTCGACTGTCTTGAGCAGCATGCTGCCTTTATGCTGGTAAAAGAACTCGGGGGTCTCGTTGATGTGGTAGTCTGTCCGAGCGTTGGGACCACCAACGACCATGACTGTCAGCCCCGACGTGTCTGGCGAGGAAGGGTGGTAGACGCAATAATTGTTTACTGGAGGTTGCAGGAGGTGGCTGTTCTTTTCTAGCCTGGATGATAGTATTAGAACATTGTGGACGTACTCAATGCACATCTGTGTTGTTGTCGTTGCTCTGACTTACCATCGCGGCAAATTCAATGCCATAGCTTGTCTCGTGGATCTCGACGTCGAGAAGGCTCTGCGCGAGGCATGTAGGCTATACTGCGTGGCTGTCCTCGGTACATGCGCCTGCATCGACGGACGTATGTTCTGATTCCTACAACTTCTGGACAAAAGTCGAGCAGCCACAGCCATGTGGCTACACGAAGGGATCATGGTGCTCATTTTCGCCTGCACTCGAGCTCCCACTCTTCGGTAGTAGTATTAGAGTCACAAGTGAGAAATCGAGGTGTCGAATGGCAAGGTAGAGGTATTAGAAAAAGGCATCGAACGCTCAGTCCCGCCGCATGCGCTCGAGTTCGCCGCTCTGCCAACCTCAAATGAGCGTGCGGCAGCGGCGGCCTTGTTTGTCCGGGGGTGTCTGAGGTTTATACCTGCCTCAGGCGTCAATGACGTTCAGCATGATCGGCAGAGCATCACATGACTACTATATTTAGAACAGTGTGGGGATCCCACATCCTCACAGTAAAACAAACGTATATATTCATGCCACCACAATTATTCCTTCGCAATCGATCATAGAGCAAGGAACATACGGGTTCCCGTTCGATCACCCATCGTCAAGCCTTGCATCGGCTCGTTAGTAGTTGGGTCGGTGACGACCAGCGAATCCGTGCTGTCGATTGTTTTTTCATTTTTTGCTTTTTGAAATGTTTATGTGGCATATGCCAAGTTATCAGATGTTGTCCCATAATAGCCAGCCCTTTTGTGTGTTCCAAGCCAGATGTTGATCGCCCTTACCGCCAACGCCGGCCCTCGCGTGTTCTGCATCGTGCTGTCGTCTCATCCATCATTACCTCGTGTCCAACGCATCGCCTTCGCTTGCAAGCTGTTCTAAGCAGTCCCGTCCATTGCCCACTCCCCTAGTCCCTTCTGTTTCCCTTTCCGGCTCGGCAGTTTGCCCCGCAAAGTCTCGTTCAATGGTAGCATTTTCTTTACCCTCTTCCCCGTCGCCCGCGCGCCCAAGTCCCATATCTGGATCCCACGGTCCGTCAGGATCATGAGTTCATCTTCCGTGATTCGCTTCTCACGCGTCTTTTGTGTGTTTGTCTGTGCAGCTTCGTTGTCTTTGATGACCGGTCCTGGCGGCGGTGCGTTAGATGCCGAGGTCTTACTATGACTTGTCTTCACCGCCGCCATTTGGTCGTCGCATACTGCGTCTTTAGATTTGAGTGAAGCACCCTCCTCGACATGGGAGTCATCTGTTGCTGGTCCTGGTCCCATCAGAAGTGGTTCTGATGGTGCGTCAGCCTTGTCTGGTTCTGTTTCCATGGGCCCTGGCTCTCCCGTCTGTTGCACCAGTCCCGTGTCTTGAGTGTTCTGCGATGTAACAGCATGGGGGCCCATGGCAATGTTCAGCTTTGGCTTTTGCGTGCTCTTGCTCAAAACTGGCGAAGCGGACGCCGACGCCTCGGCTGGCGACGTGTGTTCCTGAGCTGGCTGTGGGTATCCGGGCAGCATCAGCTCCTTCGTAGGACCTGGCGGCCTGGGCTCGAGGCTACCGGGCTCCGTTGCTTTGTCTTTCTTTCTTGCCGAGGGCTTGGGACTTGACGCAATTGCTGTGTTGACGTTGAAAGGACTTGGGGTGGCCGCTGTGTCAGAGAGATCCATGCTGGTGGAGGACGTAGCTGAGAACACGCCATTAGTCAGGAGTGCCAACAATCCATCGTCTTTGGTGTTTGGAATCGAGGCCGAGCTGGACACCACAGCAGTGGGTGAACTGGTTTTCACTTCCTTGGATATATTTTTCGGTTCAGATGGTGTGACGCAAAGCGGGTTACTCCCCTCAATTTGCTTTGTATGGGAGCTCATGGCTGTCTCAGCTTCTACATCATGTTGTATAGCTTCATGGCTGGGCACCTTCTGGGCTTCAACCGGCTGCTGCAAAGTAGCGTCCGAAATTGTATTCGGTTCTTGTGTTCCGGTACTCGTGGACAGACTGAGTAGCAGGCCCCCAGTAGATTCATCATCTTGTACAGCGGTGAGCAGTGATGACTCAGTCGCGGTCTCACTAAGCAGGTCAGACGCGTCAATAATGTCGTCTTGGTCGCCTGTGTCTACATCTCTGAGCGGAGCCTCGACTGTTTGAGAGACGGGCGGAATGGTGTCTGTTACTATACCTCTAGCCTTCGACCAGTTCATCTTGTGCGCAACGGCCCCATTGAGATCCAATACGACAGGCTTCAATTCTGCAATCTTCCAATCCAGCAGATTTCTGTCTTTCTTTCTACTGTAGTATTCACTCGGCGCAGGGTCCCATGGCTCCCTAGACTTCTTCTTCTTCTTCTTCGCTCTTGAACTTTCATCATCGCTGTTACCGACGGGATTCTCTTCACAAAGGACTCGCGGACTCAAAGCATACACGTAGACTTTGTTCCACATCGCAAGCGCTATTCTCGTGCCTTCTGGGCTGATCGATATGGTCTCTTTTCCAGTCAGATTAGTGTGTATCTCCTCGAAGCCCCATAGGCGAGCGACTACCGTCGCATTCCGTCCACTGACGTGACACATCCGCGAGCAATCGACTTCGTGCTTACAGATCTCAGCATCTTCTTGAGTCTGGCCGCGCAGAATGCAAAGTATTTTGACTTTGTTCTCTTCGTGCTCGTCTCCCAGGTCGAGCGTTGTGACGCCCAGACAGAGGTGCGTGACAAAGCACCAATGTCGTTGATGCAACTCGTCGTAAAAGGTCTTGTGCATGCCAAAGAAAGGTGTGTCAACGTGAAACGAGAAGCTGTCATATTTGATGATGTTCGTGGAAGCGTACAATGGATCGTGATGTCCTGATAAAGTGGAAAGTATGTGGTAAGGTACTACTCCTCCTGCACCATATATCTTGACTCGTCGGCCCGACTTGAAGAATGCGATTCGCTCAGCTAGGTACTCTGGATCATCTTCTTTTACAACTTTGTCCTTGAGGTCTTTTTTTGGCCATACCACCTTTGCGTCATAGTTTGAGGCATAATGGAACTGCGCCTGGTTTGCACTGTAGTAGATAATGGTGGCATCTGCGGTAGGCCTGCCGCCAGGCATATCGTGATCCCACAAAATGGCGCATTGGTCCCAACTACTGGTAACGAAATCGCGAGGGATAAAGTCTTTATAGCTGTCGATTGTGAATGTCCGGGAGTCCTCCAGTGCGTAGATGTTGAAATGCACCACTCTGTACACACATCTACCGTCGTTTTGACTGTTGGGCCTTCCATAATCTATGCTGATTTCCTTGTCTTTCACGTAGGGCGTGCCTAACGTTGTGTCAATCTGCGCATGATAGATACTGGTTAATCGTGCATTCGCCGTCGGTGGAAACGGGTTCATAGTGCACTCTTCATCTTCTGAATTTGAGTTGGGAAAGTCTTCTTCAACATTTTTTGGCCAAGCGCACAAGGCTGACAGTGTTGTGTTCCGCTGGTACGTCTTCAGCACCTTGACTCCAGGCTGTTGGATCAGCATCTCCTTGATGGTACATTCAGTGATATGGTGCCTGATGTCCCCACTGTTCTTGTATACCAATGCCATGCGGACATAATCGTCAGAGAGGCCGGCAATGCTGGAAGCGATGGGGTCAAGAATTGCCTTCACCTTGTGCTCAGTCATATTGGCTGTGTAATTGGCTCCATAGAGGCTGTTCCTGGCTCTTTGCCGTAGAAGCAAAAAGAGCTCTTCATTACTAGTACCAGCCTTCGTGAGAAGCGCCTTATCACCTGGTATTTGATTGAGGTGATGTAGTAGCACTGTTCGATACTGTCTAGCAACATTGTAGAATTCTTTAGAGGTCTGGATTAATTGGACAAAGGTCGGTGTTGAAGCATGAAAGAGTATGCGACTGACGATCTCATTTGGCAAGCCTATGCTGTTTGCTCTCGAAGCAGGACTGAAGTTCTGTAGATCAGCAGCCATTACCATGGGTGGAAATCACCGACTAGAGCTGGCCGGGCGTGTGGTTTCCAGTCGACTAACGAAGCAAACCGGTCGAAGGATTGGAGCTCCGAACCCCAGCTGTTGCGGTACACGCACTGCCCTTGGACAAATGCCCGTAGACGATAATGAACAGAAAACGCGTCACACGGTTGTGAGGAATTGGATTGAAAGCTCGTAGACCCTTTCAGAAGTTGACGTCCTCGGCGCAGACAGGTCCTGCTTCATAAATATGCTTCGATTCCACGGCTCTGCACTATCCGCGACCTTTATCAGATCAATGTTTACCTCGTGATATAGTTGCAAGAGCTACCGTTGTTTACGATGCTTTGACGGTATCTAAGATTTCTCTTAAGCTGAGCTGGTCGGAGCGGTCGCACAGCTGCTGCAGCCGGAGTGGGAACAGTTGCAAGAACAATTAGCGGACGTTGCGGTCAAACTCGGGACGAATGTCTCTCTAAATTAAAGTGAGACTCAGGTGAGTCCAAACCAATATGCGATGGTCTGAAGAAGAACACAACATTTGCGAGTCCAATCCGTATTCACAGGCACCAGTGCGAAGATATAAGCTCACTCACAGCCTCACAGCGAGCCAGAGATTCGTGGCAGTGAACCAGTGCCACTGGTTCAGTGACCGGTCAAACTCAATGGACAGGAAAAGCCGCTAAGCATGGACCCTTTTGCGCCTAGCATTAGGCAGCCAAAGACGAATGTGCTGATTGGATGCTTTGCGCTTACGGACGGTGGAGTAAAGGAGGAGTCATGGAGCGTACACTCGGTATCATGATCACCTCCAGGGTTGTTTTTATTCATTACCCTAATTTTGAAGAATAAGGCGCCATACGGATCAGTATAGACTGACGCATAGTCGTACTCTATTTGTATTGCAGAAGTATTGCCCCCACGTAAACTGCGTCTTTCTGGCCTGATGTATCATACGCCCACGGTATCAATGATATGCGCACTCCATGCACTGCGCAAATGATTGGACAATGCGTTGGCTCGGTGGGCAATGCCCATCAATCTCACTTCGTTTCAGTTCCCCTCGTGTAACCATTGGATGATACTTTCGTAGCATAGTACGAATTGTCGCAGATTCTGCACCATGCTTAGCCTCTGATGTCGGAAGTCATCTACTGTCTTAGCGACCAGGTCAATGTCATCGCGCTTGACCCAGTCGTCGTCGCTGTCGACGTCCATCGCATCATGAGACTGTTTTTGTTCGAGGCGTTGCCGTTTCAACATGTCGATGACAGAATCAATCGTGCAGAACGTTCCTGTCCGGCCACATCCAGCACTGCAATGAACCATAATCGGTTTCTGTCCTTCATTGACAGGTTCATTGGGTGTGTTAAGTGTAGTCGGGCTCGATGCATTTCTCTGGTAGTTGTTCACAAGGTCAATTAGACTGAGGATTGCGGTTGGGCTTGCAGGTGCACCAAAATCTGGCCATTGGGTGTACTGGAGTTGAGTGATGTCCTTCATGGGTGAGAATGGATGTGAGGAATGTGAGATGCCAAAATGCCGGACGACAACTGAAGGCTCCTCATCTGGCTTCGGTGAGCTGGACTCTATCTTGGCAGGTTCGAAATTGAACCTCTTCTCAACGGTCGGTGTAGCGTTAGAAGTGGTCAGTCGTCGACCCGTGTTGGTTTTTCGTTGCACGATTTCCGGGCGCTGATCTCCTTTCGCTACCAACGAGATCTTCTTCTCACCCAGTTGCTTCACTTTGACAGAGCCATACTCGCCAGATTTCCAGTACGAGTGGGACTTCACTTGTCCTCCTTCGGATTCCGCGGTCAGCATAACAATCACACGTATGTCCTGTTCCCAGACCACTCTCCAGAAATCGTCGAATGTCTGTGGGATCGGTGCTTGCGTAGCGATATATTTCCTATTAGAGTAGCTCGCCTTGACAAAGCTGGCGTTGACGTAGTCGCACCCGTGTGCTGGAACGTTTTGCAGCCGTACACGTGAGTGCTCAAAGGGAAAGATGTTGTTGTATCGGTTCTTTGAACCTTTTTCAATACCTGCAACCTGCACCCCGTGTGATTTCTCCTGGGTCGGCGTACCATACGAGACTTTGGTTGAGAGTGCTTTTTGCATCCGTTGCTGCTCTGACTTCTCAATGCCAAGGAACCTGTTCGACACGTCTTTGCCCTCATTGGATGCCGATGCTGCTCGTCTCAGCCATGTCGGTAAAGATTTCATATCACCCTCGTTCATGTTCTCCGGCTTATTGATAGGGAGTTGTCCCACGCCATCGAGCAAATCCATGTTCTGCCGAATATTGCCGAAGAACGGGTTAGCAGCATTCTTCGTGGAAGGCATCTGGCATCCACCTGCGACGGGTATTTTCTGGTGGTTCTGTGGCGATATCGACAGCGTGGACTCGCTGGAGCCTTGGGTAGAAGACTTGCTGCCTTGGTCAATCAGTCGAGGAACTAGCTTCTTGCAGGCTGCAAAGCCTCCTTTCACCACGAGACCTTTTCCTTTCCAGCCCTCTGCGACAAACTTCTTGAGGACGTTAAACGATGTGACGGCTTCTTTGGGCAGAGCCGATGTAGCGTCATAGACAATGATGTACTCGGCAGTTCGCCATTTGTCGAATGTGGCTTTGTCCTGATCGGAATTGAAGGTGTCTGCGAGCTTCTGTACGGTGAATGCTGGCCGTTTTAACAGAGTGGTCGGTATACATAAATTCAGGGCTCCCTTCAATCTAGAGGAAGCGTAGTGAGGATAGACTCTCAAATCTAAGATCAAGGTCTTGTCGGAATGCTGGTCGATGATCTGCGCCACTTCCTGCGGAGCAAGCATGGCATTGTTCTCCTTGCTCGACTGTGGAGGCAAAGTATCGCAACGCTGCGCTCGCAGAGCTCCGAGTGAATCTTGGGCTTCGTGTGCGGGTAATGACAAGCGCGAATGTCTGTCAGATGTTACACTCGGCCGTGGAGACATGGATAGCGGCGAACCTTGACGCTGTACGCCCAGGAAGAAGGGGTTCTCGACGGATTCAATCTTGGATACATTACCGGACTTGTCGTCTTTCAGCCCGTCTTGTAGATGTTTCGAGTCCGAACTTGTGGGAGATACTGAGGAGCGATCTGGCTGATCCTGCGAGAAGTCGAACGAATTGGTCCGGGTTTGCGGCAAAGTGTTGAGAGCAAACGCTACGTTCTTTTCTGATTGACGTCGGAAGAGTTCAAATTCGGGGTTACGTTCATTATTCATAGGCCTTGAACCGGGCCTTGAAGGCTCGTTCCAGTTTTGCCTCGCATGCGGACCTGGTCCAGAATCTGCGGGTATGGAATCGTCCCCCACCACGAAGCCGAAGTAGCTCGGGCTGGGGCTTTTGATGTCTTTTGTGTGGTGAGGCGTTCTAGCACCGGGGGACAACTGTGACTTCATGTGCACGGAGGGTGTTGTGATGGGATGAGAAGATCGAGGCGTGGTCATAGGTCGAGAGGAACGTGAGCTGCTGTGAGAATGGGAAGGAGCCTTCCACGAAGAAGGTGTGGCTGCCGTGGTCATGGTAGTGATGGCGGTGATGGCTAACGCTGAAGTCTGCGGGACCACTGGTCCACTGGCACGTGTAAGGGTCTTTCAATAGTGCACCTTGGAGGGCTTGTGGCGAGTACAAATCTCAGGCCAAGGTCATCGTTGGGGGGAGCAAGGATGAGTTCCGTGGGGAGCAGTGTCGTTTTAGGCAGGCTCCATGTTTCTAATACTTTCGTGGAAGGTTCGTTGGCGGTATCAGCAGGGTAGATTGAGCCGCAAAGTCCTTGGTGCAGGTGTCGGCAATATTTTGCTCGTGTGTCGGGGCGCAGGAGAGATGCAGGTGCAGGTGATGCAGGGTGGGTGCCACAGTGACCGGCGGATGTGGTCAGACCCGATGACGTCGTTCGTGCTGAGACTTTTGATTTAACCAGATGGCCACATTCGCAGACACCAGCTGAGAAAGACAAAGGCTCGGTTTCTGAAGACTCATCCAGGTGGAACAGAGGTTGAGACCGAGCCTAGGCTATGCTTAGATATCACCTGAATCGAGAAATGATTCTTGCTCGTCTTCGGCCGCTTAGACGCCTTCTCGAATAGCGTCAGGTCCCAGATGAAGATGATGGAGGATCAGGGTTCGCAGGCAAGCCAAGTGCAGATCATGAGCACATAAATCCAAAGCTCATCACATGTGTACCTCGTACGGCGTGAAAAGAGGTTGGCGACTCGTTTGCAGTTTGCCACTTCTCATTTTCAGGTGAAGAGTAGAGAGGAGAGAATTTGTCAAGCAGTGATAGAAGACTTTTGCAGCAGATGCATTGTTGAGTTCTCACACTACAGATTGCAAAGCACGATAGAAAGTGGGTTTTGGTCCTCGGGCCTGTACCCTCGTATCCAAGGACGGGGACTTGTAAGCTAAGCTCAATCGTGTATGCAGGGTTGAGAGTCAGATCCACCACCGTTTTCCCTTCCGAAGTACGGTAATGCCTCTTCATTGGAGCTCTGCGAGCCCACCTCGGCGTACTCGGACAAGCACGCAGTGCGTGAGTGAAGGCCATCGCTGCGAAGCCCGCAAGTGACAGTGCTTGACTTTGATTAATCTATGTGCTTCATTTGTCCTCACGAAGACATGGTTGGTATTCCTCAGTGGGGTGCTGACAGAATAGAGAGTCGCTCGCCAAAGTTTATGCGGTTCCGGACTGGGAGGAAATCGTCTTGCTCGGTTTCAGCGACTATGGCATAGGGGGCTGCTGGATGCTTCGCAAGCACTTAATTTCGGGCGCATACACGTACGATTACAGCAGCTAGGACGGGTGCACGTGGCCATGTACTGACTGTATACTATGAACAATGATTTCCAAAAAGGTACATGTTTGATCGTGAAGCGTACTGATTCGCAACGACAATCTGGTATGAAGGACGCAAGTTGTCTCAATTATTTAGACCACAACCCTTCGGATCGGGGGTGCTTCGGACTTCTAAGAGCACTGATACTCGGTCAAGCGCGACTATGCTACCATGTCGCATGGTACATTCTCCGTATCGAGCCGAGCCCAAGGTGGATATCTGGGTGCCGTGCCGATGTTCGAAAGCCCGAGCGTTGGCAGCGTGTTCCTCAGTTATGAAGTACTTGCTGCACTGTCCGCCATCTCACCTCTGCTCATGAAAAGTATCGTCGAGTAGACCACAAGACCTACGCGAATATGGTCCAACCTCTGAAGCAGGACCAACGCCTGTCTAGCGAACGCAAACGTGCTTCCAGTCTCACGACCTGGGCTAACAATGGTGACGGAATTTTGGTAGCACGCTCCGCCAGAAGTACAGGACCAGCCGTCGGGATAGCTCTCTCCTGCTTCGGCGTCGCAAGTGCTAGCATCCGTACATGGCTCACTGAGTTGGACCCAAGCCTCGACTGTTAAGAAGAACATCCAGCACGCTCTGCTGGATTAACATTGCCACTCTACACACCATGTGGAGGGCATCAGTCAGGTTCACCTACGCAGGCCTCATCGTGGCGTGTAGGAAAACTTCCCAGTATTCCAGCATCATCTTTTGATAGCGTATGTACTGTGTACTGCAGTAATGCTGCTGCGCGGACGGAAGCGAGGTCGACGGCCCGGTCACGTCAATTGCCTGATCAATCAATCAGACCCTTCCGTCCGGTTCGCCCTTCCATCTCTCGACCCGCTTCTGCTCCCAGTTGTCGAGGTCTTTTGCCATAAGTCTGTAGTACTCGTCTCGCTGGGTAGTGCCCCCCTTCTCAACCACTCGCCTGCGCGGATTGTAGGTGAGAGGACCTTCGCCATTGGCGCCACCTTTCAGGCCCAGTTCCAGCGCCTCGTTTTGACTCACTTCTCGGTGTTTTCGGTCGTGTCTCTCGTACCTCAAGGCGGTCGCCGGGGTCAAGAGGAAGGAAGCAGCAACCATGATGGAGATGAAAGGCAGGCCAAACATGACGAAGGGCCGCTTGGCTACCTGCCTGCGGTAAAAGTTGGTGACGCGTTCCTCCCATCCTTCACCTGAGGTGTTCGAGCCCTTAAACGGCTTCGAGTCGAAAGTCGGCATTTTGCAATGACTCTCTGACTGAACGACGAAGACGATGCTCCGGAGGCAGTGATGGCAAGAAGGGACATCAATTCATGCCAAGACATTTAGGGCAAGACGCGCAGCTGCGCAGGACGCCAGTGGACGCGACTTTCGGGCCAATAGTTTTGTGTACATCCGTACGTGCACTTCAGGCAGGTGCTCACTTGGAGGTCAGTGCTTTGCTCTTGCCTTGCCTGTAGCTGGTTCATAAAGTTTTGGCACTTTCTGCTATGTCGTTCTTTCCTCAAGGTGCTACAGGTGCTACAGGTGGGACTTCGGCGGCTGGCACAACTGGCACAACTGGCAGCAGTAGCCTTTTTGGAAGTTTGAACCTTGACACATCTGTGCCGTCGACGGCCGACCCGACCGCAAAGCGCAAGAGTATCTTCGAGCCCAGCTCAACTACCGAAGCGCGTTCCAAGTCCAGCATGTTCTCTCTTGGAGGCGCCTCGTCCACGCCTGCCACTTCAGCTGGCGCAGGTGGTTTGTTCGGCAGCACCACTACCACCCAGCCAGCATCTACAGGAGGTGGTCTTTTCGGCAGTACGACTGCGACGTCTGGTACTGGAAATGGCGCTGGGGCTGGGGCTGGGCTTTTCAGCAAGCCAGCAACTACTGCTCCCGCATCTGGAGGTTTGTTTGGCACGAGCACCAATACGACCAACCAAAATCAACCAACAGGAGGCCTATTCGGTGGCGGCGCTTCTACAACAACGAAACCCCCTCTATTCGGCGCAAGCAATGCTCAACCAGCTGGGTCCCAGAACCCAACTTCCACGAATCCCCTAGGACAATCATTCGGTGCGTCCTTCTTAGGTGGTGCAGGAGCCTCGCAGTCACAAAACCCAACACAGCAAAATGATGTCCAGCCGCAGAACCGAGAATCAGTCTATTTCAATGGCCTCCTTGAGAGACAGAAGAAGAAAATCAGGTTCAGTCCTGAACACGATGGGCAACTAGGCCAGCTACCTAGCATGAACATGGATCTAGGAGACCTGGCGAGAAGAGCACAAGAGCTTGGTCAGAAGAACCAGAAGCTGGGCCAGTCCTCCTCAAAAGACAGCCGAGCACATTATCTACTGTCTGGCTCCGGTGTAACGCCTGGCCAAGCCTACAGAGACTTCCAGAAGCTTGACTCTGATGCTCCACTGCCTGCTGCTCAATCTCGCATCGATTTCGCCGAAGAAGGCAGTGCTTATTTGAGAGGTATGCAGGCAAGGGGTCGAGAAGCCATGTTGCGCGAGAGCATGGATCGTGTCTACCGCGATGTAGACGCATTCATTGAGGAGAGCCTGGGGATTGATTTCGACGAGCAAAAGAAGAGGATAATGCAGCATTTCGGCCTGATTGCACAGGATGCTGCCGACGACTCGAATGCTGCTGGAGGCAGCTTTGGTCAGTCAAGATCCAAGAGCAAGTCCAGCCGCAGAAGCATTTTTGGAAGGTCAGGCTTAGATAAGTCGATGATCGGAAATGCAACTTCAGTTGCAGGCAGCTCTTCTTTCTTCAACGGTCAGGCCTCGAACCTGCCCACCGGTCTGAGTAAGAATCAGACCATTAGGGATCTACGTGACAAGGAAAGAATATTCATGCAAAAGGTGGAAGCTCTCAACAAGAGCCGTGTTGAGGAGAGGAACTACAGAATTCTTCATGAATTCAGAGCCGTGGAGAGCGGGCCGGGCGACGTGCCCAAGCAACTGATCGATGCATATGCTGCACTGGAAGAGATTACAAAAGAAAACACCACGGAGAATGGCCTGAGAGAGCGCTTGTTCGCCAACGCTCATGCCCGAAGCGATAGCTCAGCCGACTCTACGAGGCTGAAAAAACAGATCTTGGAAGGCTCTCGTCGATTTTTGGAGAAGTCCTTCTACCGAGAGCTCGAAGAAGTGGTCGAGAAGAACCCGCGGTCAGCTCAACTAGGCGGTCAGCCTACGATTGTCAACAAAGTCCGAGCATATATTAGAGTCCGGCAAGAGAAACATGACCTGGCTCCCGACGGAGCTGAGCTCACACAGATCGGAGACAACGGCGACTATTGCTGGATTATCATTTTCTATCTACTGAGGTCTGGCCATGTGCAACAGGCGCTCGAGTACGTGAACAGCGATTCGGCTTTCCAATCTGTGGATCGTCGCTTCGTCTCCTTCCTCGCATCTTACGCCACCAACAATGGGCGACTTGGCCAGAAATTGCAGGACATGATCCAGGGTGTCTATCAACAATTGACGAGAGTGGCTCCCAAAGACACCGTCGACCCATACAGGGTAGCATGTCTGAAGGTTGTCGGCAGATGTGATTTGGCCCAGCGGAACCTAGAATCCATCGGCCAAGGTGTAGAAGACTGGACATGGCTGCAATTTGCTCTCGCAAGGGAGTCAGAGTCACCGGACGACGCTGTAAGAGGAGTTTTCGGTCTCGAACAGATCAATGAGACCGTCAAAGAAATTGGTGACAAGCACTTTCAGAAAGGCCAAGCTGAGGCTGCTAATTCGTACGGCACGTTCTTCTTGATGCAGATACTTGCAGGCATGTTCGAACATGCTGTAGACTATCTGCACAGTTTCAACCCTGTCAGTGCTGTTCATGCAGCTATAGCCCTTGATTATTATGGACTGCTCCGAGTATCAGATTTCCAGAGTGCAGGAAATGAACTTCGTAAGCCCATGGTCCCCCCATACCCCCGAACCCATGCTAACCTATTCAGTGACTCTCACGACTACTGGACACCCGCAAATCAATTTTGTGCCGCTGATGGCATATTATACTACCACTTTCCGTGCTGCGCTGCCGGTGCAATCGGTGGAGTATCTGGCATTGATTTGCCTGAATTCTGACCTACCCAAGCCCCTTGGTGAGATTATGACCAACGCATGCCATGAGTGTCTTCGAGAGCTTTGTCTCGAAACAAGAGAATTTGCGGCTTTGCTAGGTGACATTCGGGGCGACGGCAGCAGACTTGCTGGCGCCATCGAGAAGCGTGCCAGAGTCATTTGTCTCGAAAACCACGAACAATTCTTGCGCTTCATTACAAGTCAGGCTGCGGCGGTGGCTGACTCACGAGGTCAAACAGCAGATGCAGTACTCCTATACCACCTCTGCGATGACTACGACAATGTTACAACGGTTCTCAACCGCGCTCTAGCAGACGCAGTGGCAGTTGAGCTGGGTGACGAGCCTATATCGCTGCAGCCTCTTAAGCCACGGTCCAGCACAGGGAGCTCCACTTCAGATACAGCTTCACAAATGTCACAACAACCTAACTCGTCATTATCGTTGACCCAGAGCACGTCGTCCGCGTTCGAGCTAGCACGAAACATGACCTCGCTCTACGACTCAAACGCGATGTACTTTTCCCATATCAGCCATCAGAACCGGGCAACCTGCAAAGTACTCATGACGATGCTCTCAGCCCGAGCTAAGATAGAACATCCCACAAACCCAGAATATCTGCGCGCACTAGAAGAGCTCAATACCATGAGTATCCTACCACTCGGGAGTGAGGGTAATATTCCTACCATTCGGCAGATGGCAACTTCCTTCTCAGGGCTTCCCCAATTGGTAGCTCGATGCGCTGGGCTAGTCATCTTGTGGTGTGTTCGAGCCATTGGTGCGTTGAGGGAGCAGGGTGGAAGGAATGGCACATGGGGACTGCCTGGTGCTAGCGACGATGACGTGAATCAGCTAAAGGGCCAGTTGAGCCAGATGGCAAAAGACCTTATGGTATTTGCTGGGCTTGTAAGATATAAGTTACCAGGACGAGTTTATGATTTGTTGACACGGGCTGGTGGGGACGTTGGTGGTTACTGAGGGTAAGCCCCTGCATTTGCCCGTATACTGGCAGCGTATATCGATATCGTCAGGGTTGACGAATATGTCTGGAAGAGTATGAAAGCTCGAGTAGATCGGCACAAGTATAAAAGGGGTATCCAGCCTTGCTAAAACTGGCCGACAGGATAGACAATTCATCACGCAACATGTTTCCTGAGTCCCTTCTGTTTTAGGGCAAACCCCTTTTGAGTGAAAGCGGAAGTAGAGAATGGCAGTGGCATGCGAGGGAGGGTTGTCACGTCGGCTGGGTGTGTGTGGCTGTGATGGGAGGGGTGAGAGTCGGAGAATTCGGTAAGGAGGTCGTTGGTGTTGGAAATGAACGGACGACGGAGACTGGTCTAGTCTTTTGATGGGAGAGCATGTCACATGCGTGTGCTGCTTGGGGATGAGGACTGTCACTAGCGATCAGAGACTGTGTACTTTGCGGTTCTGACTGGTTGGTCAAACAGGTTACTCATTTCTTCTCATTCAGTGGATGTCACGTTCTGTGACCGTACCTGAGCTGACGCGGGCAGTGCTCGTGATGTCCAGCCGAATGCTTTGCTCGCGGTCATACAAAAAATACAGAACTCAAGATGACCGAGCATCTTAGCTCATCCTTGCTTGGTAGCATAATTAGCGGACTGAGACAAGCGAAGCACGTACAGAATGTCAAATCAATCACAATCAACCATCAAACCCCATGACCCAAACTTCAGGGCACCCCTCCGAGAGATCCTTTGAAAGTATTGGCACTTACAGGCATGTGGACGGAATACACATCTACGACAAAGACGATCGTAGGAAGAGGGTGAGGGTTGTCCAGTTCGCCTATGGACTCGGGCTTGTCGATGACCTGGGTACCCCTCAGAAAGAAGCCTCTGCTAAGGGATACTTCCGATAAGGACACCGCCAGCAACTCTGCCACTGAACCTCCAGCCGACGGTGACGAAGCTCACCATGATGCCGACACAAATTGATTGCAAGATCCAGCTGGCGATCAGCTGGGCGAGCGAGCCTGATGGCGTCCAACAGAACTGTTTGACTTCGACAGTCATATAGACGCAAGTACTGTGCTTAGATCAGTAGAACTTGCTTTGGTGGCAGAGGATCTAGCTTACACAATGTCACATCCACGTCCACAAGACCCAGGCTTTCGGGCTCCTCTCCGTGACATTGTTGACAGTATTGGGACAGGCCGGCACATAGAGGGAATCCACATGTACGACAAAGACGATCGCAGGATCAGACAGACTGTGTTCCAGCTACCAGATGGACTTGGGGTCTTTGATGATGATACCGCCAGCGAAGCCAGTAGTGGAGCCCACACGGACTCTGTGTTTCCAGAAGGCGACGACGATGATACAAGCGACGATGGGCAGAAGATTGGCGACAGGCGGCGTCGGAAGTCGATCCCGTGTCTTGAGTGCGAGCGACCAAAGAGGCGGAAGACAGAGTAGCCCCGTGCAATCCATAGGCTGGCTTCTAGCTTGTTGTGTCAGCCAAACTACTCCACTGGCTGGCAGCATACAGAAGGACTCACAGAGTAAGGTTGACCAGTTATAGTCTCGTCTCTTCCCTCAATTCTGCCCCCTTCTTGCAGAAAGTGTTGAGTGTGAATAGTCCATCAGGCCTCATCCTCTTCCCAACCTCCTGCGGCCGGTTGTACTTCACCTCAGATTTGTAGTATCTAATCCACACACTGTCCAGGTCGAAATTGCCATAGCTTCCCCTGAGCACTTTTCGATATTGGTCGCTGAAGTTCCCCTTTGGTCCAGTGACCTCAGCGTCCTTATGTGGAAAGAATCCATGGTCGCAATCGTTGTCGTGTCCCTCCAGTTGTAACTCGTCGTGGTGTCGTCCCTGTTGGTGTGAGAACGAGACTAACTGCTCTCAGTCGCTTGCAATTGGGCACTGAGCCAGCATTTGTTGGCACCTGGCAGGTACAGTGGCGTACACCCTCTTGTTGACCCGATCTGCCCAACTTGAAGCCTGAAGATTAGTTGAATAGTCCAGTTGGAATGCCATGGCTCGATCAAGTACAATAAGAGATGTTTCGTTGACAATACCGTGCGCCATGACCGTATTGGTAGCCTGTCTTTAGATACTGCTTCATGCTGAGGGGTGCTTAAGTCTTAACTCGTACTCTGTATCTGCTTGGCACGTAACAATCATAAGATCTCCCAAACATTGTTCCCGCGTTCTTCGCTCAAGCATTCCAACAGAGCTCTCCGACATAGCGACGACAAGACTGCGCAAGGCGTTCTGTTCCGATCCTTCCTGAGCGCTTGTCCTTTCACTGACACTTGCTGGACGCGTCAACTCTGCCACTGCTTTCCAGCAGAATACCCTCATCATGCGTCAGTCACATAACTACACGGCCACACATTATACGCGCGATAACGGATTTCCATTGGTATGGATCTTTCGCTGCTGTCTAGGACGCAGCATGGCAGGCACGCAAGAAGAGGCTGACGAGTACCACCTACACAACGCCAGTGCTCGACAAGGCAAAATCATAGGCCGCGTTGCTAGACCACAAGCTTACGTGGGTGAGGCTGCTACCCAGCAAAGACAGAAGCCTTACGAGGGAACTATGCACGTAGGTTCGCAAGCCAGCGATGCGCGCCTTGAGCCTCCTCAGGTTCAAAGCCTATCCTTTAACGCCAAGGCTCGAGTCAAAGCCGCGGCAGCACAGTGAAAACGGGCTAAGCCCCGAGCAGAATTAATCCGTTCTTAGGTGCCGGGCGCATCAAGGATAGGGAGTGATTGATCTTAATAGGCGACTGCATGCTCTTCAATATCATGCATGTGAAGCACGTATATTTGATGGGTGTATAGTTGGTATCATTTTGAGCACCAGTATCTAGAACGACCTCGTGCTATCATCATGCAACGCCATCATCGAATCAGTGCTATGTAACCACAACAGAGATTACTGTTATGAACATCCCCAGTGATCACCAATCATGTAAGTGGTTGCAACATCTAGTTCATCTGCTTGATCAAAGCGTTGATGTTCTCCTCTCTGTTACCAAGGTCACCACCCTCAACAAAGTGCTTGAACTTGCGAGTTCGGAAACCACCAGTTGGGTTGCTGAGCTTGAATGGCCACAAGAAGTTCGATGCCTGCTTGAAGTTGGGTCCGACAGTGTAGATCTCGTGGATCAGGTCTTCCATGCAGACAATGCCGAACTTGCCCAGGTTGTCCTCAATCAGCTGGTTGTCGGTCAAAGCAATTCTTTGCTTGTCGATCTTTCCGTATCCTCGCTTGTAGACCAGCTCTCGGACGGACTTCAGGTTAGGGTAGCCATAGGCGATGTATGGGTTGATGACTGTAAGCATCTCCTGCGTAGCCTTGGTCAGGCGGATGAAGACACCGTTGTTGATCTGGAGGAGTCGGAGGAGTTGGAGGATCTTTCGTGGCTTAGGGGCAATCTTGTTGATACCCTTGATTCGGACGACGAAGACCAGTTTTGGCTGCTCCTCAACGTAGAAGCTGCCGTTCTGTCGGGCAACACGGGCCAGTCTAATCTTCTCGCGTTCTTGGTCTCGGTACTCCTTGACGTATTGCTCGGCTCGCTTGAAGATCACACCTCGCTTCTCCTTGTTGGCCTGAAAGACATGAATTAGTCGTGCTTCAAGACATATAACTGTGATTGAATGCGAATTGGTGTGCTCGCTCAGCCCCGAAAGATGGTTAACAAGGCGACAACATCGACCGAAGTCTAGCCGCGTGGTTGGTTGTGGTATCATCACCGAAACAGTAACGTAGAGTGTTTGTGTGTACTAACCTTCTTTCTCTTCTCGATGTCAGCATTGCGCTGCTCTCGGGCCTTCTCCTGGCTCTTTCTCTTCTTCAACAGAGTCTCAGGGACAAGAACCTGATCCTTGGTTGGGACAGTTCTGTATTTTACGCATCAGTATGGTCCATGACAAGGATTTGATCGCCGAGTCGGAACTGCAGCTGTGGTGCGGCATTCTCGATCTGGTGATAGATTGGCAAACTCGACGAAATCAATTTGACCAGTGAGAGAAGCCCTGTCTAATTACAGAGGTCTCCCGACATGTAAGACGTGTGCTCGCATTGAATCTCATCTGACAACACCCTGACAAGTTCAGGAATTGAAGTGCGGCTGGACGACAAAAGTGCTTGCGCAGCCTTGGTATGTCTTCCGTGGCCGATGATTTTGAAGGCAGAAAGATGACTCGATCTCGCCTCAACGTCCCAGCATCGCAACCGAGTCTCGAGTAGAGCGAACTCCAGTCGACCGTGTGCGAGCTCTTCGGGATGATCGAGCTGGCGCAACTTTGCGAACCAGCAAGGGAATGGACCACACCTGCAATGCGACGTCAGCTGGCAGAAATAGTACTTACGACGTGACTGAAGGGTTGGTCATCTTGGCGATATTCACACGATTGTGCAAGACGTAGGAGGGCGACGGAGGGTGAAGTTGGCGACAACGACTTCGAGAAAAAGTTCCAATACTCCAAGCGCAGTTGTGGGAGGCATACGCGAGTGGAGTGTCAGGCTTGGCGGGTGGTCGCTTCACCTGCCTCGTCACGACCTCGCTCGGTAGACATAGCCAAGTGCAGCAACGCCTTCTCCGACGACCTGGAGTACCACCAGGTCTCTTCAGCAATGTGACCTGACTAAACTTCCTCGTCGTAGTGTCAATCCTCAAAATGTCCTCTCGCCGTGGTGTCGGTCTGGGCGCATTTACTGGTCGTGGCAATGCTGCGCAGGCCTATAGCAGTCATGGTTCCCAGCTGAAGTCTGCCAATGCTGCCTCACTCCTTGCGCAACGCGAAGTCATCCAATCTCTACTTCACAACTTCGCCGTAGAGCACGCGGATGCTATCAAATCTAATCCGTCATTTCGCGCTGAGTTCGCACGAATGTGTCATGCCGTTGGCGTTGATCCACTTGCTGGCACAAACGCGAAAGGGAAGAAAGCAGATGGGCTGAGAGCTAAAGTGTTCGGAGCCGATTTGAAGGACTTCTATTGCAGCGTTGCGGTGCGTGTGGTCGAACTGTCACAGCGAACTGTGGCCGAAAATGGCGGACTGATTGGAGTAAGTGAATGTTGTGAAAGCGTCAAACAGGGAAAGGCCATTGGTGGTGGACTTCATGTGTCTGAAGATGACATCAAAAATGCCGTGAAGAGTCTTGAGCCATTGAAGAGCGGCTTCACCATCATCACGATTGCGAACAAGGATTTTATCCGGTCTGTCCCGAAAGAGTTGAACACGGATCAGTCTACTGTGCTAGAAATCCTGCAGCTACTGGGGAGCATTACGGTCAGCCTGCTGAGAATAAACCTCCAGTGGAACAAAGCACGGGCGCAGACTGTCATTGATGATCTTTTGGCAGATTCACTGGTCTGGGTTGACAAGCAGTGCTCAGAGTGGGAGTATTGGTCTCCTCAAGGGTTACTAGCTGAGGATTGAGCTGAGACTTATCTCTATCGTTGCAGCAGAATGGCTATATGGCTGTGTTGAAGGACCAAAAGTCTCGAAAGGTGTAAGAAGGAGATTAGTCACTTCTTGTACTGATCCTTCAGCACCCAACGACCACGCCCTCTACCACCCTTCTCTAACTTTGCAATCACCTTCAACGTCTCCTTGAAGTCAGCAGTCGACTGCGCATTTGTGCAATATCGATTAAAGTGGTCAATCAGCATCTGGGTATAGACACTCCCGCCATGAGCAGATAGGTAGTCACGGATGAGCTTAGCAAAGTCTTTGCCTCCTGCAGCAGTCGGTGTGCCACCACGAGACGCGGTTGATGCCACGGATCGCGCTGGGCTAGCTGTTCGTGGACTACTGCCTGGAGTATTGCCATTGACGGCCGATCGCTGAATACCAGCTAGCAGGCTGGAAGATCCCATAGCGGCACCTCGACTTCTTGCGGAGCTGCTGAATGCAGAGCGAGCAGTGGTTTCCTGTGGTCTGCCTGAGACGCCAAATTGGCCTGTCCATGTCGGAATGCCTGGCTGCACTGTTCGGGCAAGTTCTCCAGCTCGCTCTAGTTCCTTTGCAGCTTCGTGTGCAACTCTTTTTGCTTCAGCTTCAACCATGGCTGGGTTAGCAGCGGTTTTCTTGGTGTTACCACCAACGATTGCATCGTGCTCCATGGCCGAGTGAATGCCGGACGTCGAGAAGATACCTTCCATCATGCGGGCCTCAGAGTTGGCGGTGCCATCTTTGTTGGCTTGCTGCTGTTCCGCCATTTCACCAGCGTACTGCTCCATGGCTGAGATACCAGGCAGAGCTTCAATACTGGTGTCGCCACTAGCTGTCTGCGTATGCTGTGGTTCTAGCCTGGCCTCTTCCCCCTGTGTTTCTTTGGAGTTGGAGTGCTTCATCCTAACTTCTGCATCCTGGAACAAAGCGCTTGTCTCAGTGGGGGCATCTTCCTCCCCAAGGCTGAACAGGTCATGCAGGTCATTCAGATGAAAGGTCTGTCGCTGCTTTGGATCTTTCAAGATCTTGTTGGTCAAGAACTGCTTGAATATCTGTCTGTGGTAGATTTTCTCCTCAATAGTGCCAGCTGTCATGAGCCTATAAATAGAGACTTCCCGTTTCTGTCCCAGTCGCCAAGCACGCTCTCGGGCTTGCAAGTCAGTGGAAGGATTCCAATCCGGATCGTAGATAAGTACTCGGTCAGCTCCGGTAAGGTTGACCCCAAGCCCGCCAACTTTGGTGGTTAGGAGAAAGACGTGCAGATCTGGTTTGACATTGAATTCATCGACCATGCTCTGCCTCTGCTGTATAGGTGTATTACCGTCCATACGTCGATATCTGAGTCCAGGTATCGACCTGACGAACTTCTCTAGGATATCAAGCATGATTCTATGCTGCGCGAATAGCAGTGCCTTGTGACCCGTATTCTTCCAGAGCTCAAGGAGAGACCCTACAACTTTCATTTTGCCGGACTTTGCTGGGTTGCCGTAGTTGTAGCCTGACTTGATCGACAAGTTTCGATGATCGGTCAGATCAGGGTGGTTGCAAATCTTGCGAAGAATATCCACACCATAGAGCACCTGACGCTTTCCTGCGATGATCGCGTCCAAATCTCCTGACGAGAGGAACCGCTCATAATGATCTCGCTGCAACTTAGTGAGCTTGCAGAATAGGACCTGCTCACTCTTCTTGGGCAAGTCAGCTGCAACATCGATCTTGAACCTCTGTAAAAGATAAGGACTGATAGCGTCTTTCAAGGTCTCAGCGCATTTCAAAGCAGTCTGAACCTGCAAGTTCGACGCATTTGCATAGCCACCTTGCCGTATTGGTATGTCAAATTGGTTTCGAAAATTGACTAAGGTGCCTAGCCGCATGGGAAAGACAAAATCAAAAAGTGACCAAAGCTCGATCAAATTGTTCTGCATCGGCGTGCCTGACAGGATGATTCTGTTCGGTGTTCGCAGCTCTTTGCAGTAGATAGTGATTGCTGTATTAGGGTTACGGATCTTGTGGCCTTCGTCGAGAATGGCGTACGACCAAATGACCGGAATCAAGAGAGGGGCATAGCTCTGGAGACCTGAGTAGGTGGTGACAAGAACACCGCCCTTTTCGAGAACCGGCTGTACGAGCTTCCGAGCGCTCTTTTGCGCCGCTGTCAGAGGCTGGTTGCGTCGACTTGGGTCCCAGACTTCATCGAGCAGTCTATCTTCTCTGCTTGCTTCGCTCTGTACATTGATCATACCACTTCCCGAAGAGTGCAAGATGCTGACTCTGAGAGCAGGCCACCAGGTGTGAAATTCGTTAACCCATTGCTTCATGACAGTAGCTGGGCAAACTACGATAACGGGCTTGTCAAGCTTCCTGCTGTGATGCATGCCCGCGAGGAAGGCGATGATTTGGATTGTCTTGCCAAGACCCATTTCGTCTCCAATAATACCACCCACTTGCTGCAGGTAGAGCTCATGCAGCCACTGAACGCCGGTTTTCTGGTAGTCGAAAAGTGAGGGATAGATATCTCCAGGTATCTTGTAGCCGCTGTCGAAGGTAGTATCAGGAATCGTCGGGTGGGGTAGGTAGGCCTCTTCCGAGTCCTTCTCGAAGGTGTTCGCAAACTCCTCCTCGTCTTCCTCTTCTAACCCGTCCACAACATCTGAAAACTGACCGCTTGCTCGCTCCCGTGCTCGCCTTCGCCTCCGTGCCCAACGCTGTAGGCGTGAACGATACACGTTTGGGTTCCCGTCATCCACTCCACGAAAGTCCTCAATGTCTTCGTTGTTCGATGCGACCATCTTACTCTTGCGCTTCTGCTTGCCTGCCGTTACTGGCATATCGCCCTCGTCATCGATGAAATCGTCGCTATCGTCCTGAAGCACCTCATCTCCCATCACCTCATCCTCTCCATATTCTGAGCCTGACTCATCGCGTTTGGTACGCTTGGGGAGGGGTTTGTCTAGTTTGCGCCGCTTCCTTGGTGAGTTAACATCGAGCTCATCGGCAGTACTCCCATCATCAAACTCCTTCTCGAATCCAGGCCGTCTGAGATTACGGTGAGACATGGACTTTTTGTCAGACTCAGGTCCTTCAGCAAGAGCTTCGGTCTCCTCCTCAGCGTCTAAGAGTGCACCCGACAACGTTTCGGCAGATTCACCATGACTCGACAGGCCGAATTTAGAAAAAGGAGTGATTTTGCCGGTCCTGATCAGAAAGTCTCTCTGACTTTCATTTGGGAGTTTGCCAGAAGGAGCTGGTCGCTGCGATGATGTAGTGGCCTCGCTCTGGCGCTGCTTCATTCGTTCTTCAATCTCTGCAAGATCGTTATCGAGTTCTTGCAGGTCAACATTGAGGCGGTCATTTTCGACCTTTAGCTTGGCGCGCCTGGTGGTGCCTATCGGCTGCTGTATCTGTTCACTGTTCATTCGTATCTTGGCTAGCAGCTTGTTCTTCTGCTCCTGCACCTTGTCGAGTCTCTGCTGCTCTCGCTGGTTTGCTTGCTCCGATAGCAGACGATCTGCTTCACGGCCAATGTTGCGCTCCAAGTCGTCCTGGTCTTGTACCTGTGCATTTAGGCTCTGCAATACATCACTCTCATCCCTAGCAAGGCTAGGCGGCTTTACTTGCGCCTTTTTGTCAGCACCTTCACCGTCCTGCTGGCCATGGGAGACGCCATTTGTAGCAACATGATCGGCCGTGTTGGACATCTCGATCTTGCTACCGTCCAACAGGCTTTGACAAGATGGGGGAGAGAGCCTAGAGTAAAGAGGAAGGATGTGGTCGCCACTGGTCACGGCACGGCAGGCGCGATGATGACACCAATGGCAAGGACTTATCAGGATGAGGCTATGACAGATCTGGATTAGCTCCGACAGATCGGATTCGACCAATAAAACGAAAGGATCCTTGCTCCGATATCTAGCGACCGTTAGGAGAAATACTCACAGCAAAGGGTCTTGAGTCGTCGTCTACGGATGATTCACTCTGAGACGAAGCCAGTCAGGCTGATTGTGCTGATTAGAGTAACGCTTATTCGTACCTATAGTCACTACATAGCCGGGCTTTGTCACATGGGCTTTACAAAGCGTTGATGGGCATTTGCTTGGCACTGGGGTTTCTGGGACGCGGGCTAGTACGAGAAGCAGCATGCTCCGGGCGGCTCCCCTTGGTTGCTTCACGCGCGTATTAATGCCTGGAGCCGTCTTTGTTGTTCGACTTGTGCACTCAATGCAAAGGCGGGCACAAGTTACTCGTCGCAAAACCTGCTAGTCTCCTTTACTTCACTGTAGAATCCGCAGGCGCGTACCTGTGACTCAAGCAGCTTTAAGCAGTGTCCAACGCTCGTGGCCTAACTGAAGCGCGACCTGCGACGTCTGGGCAGTAATACTAATACTGCCGCCGAGCACAACTCAACTCCGCCAATTTCACCTTTTCACTGCCTGCCTCCCCTCAACAGACCACGATGCAGCACTAAAAGCATCTGCTTCATGGACAATGCATAGTCACCGTCGCTTTGCCGTACAGTCCCGCTCTGACTGTCAGCTTGCGCGATCCAACTCCGCTTTGACCAAGCCACGTCAGTGACCACGAAACTGAAGCCTTGGTCTCGCAGGTCTACTCCTACAGTCCAGGCACCCTGACAGCCCTAGCCACAATACCAGACCCCGGTGTGGTGTCGGTAGTGCGCGGGGAGCAGGACCAGTAGCTGTGAGCATGAATAACTCACATCCTTCCGAGAATCAAGCACAGTTCAGACAGGCCAGCAATCTCGAGGCCGCAAGCCGCTCTGATCAGCCGACTAGCCTACAAGAAGGCTTCGCATACGAGTCCAAGTACGAGCCCTACCAGCGATCCCTTGCACATGCGAACATGGCAGCCATGAACGCCAACGTCAGCATCTCCTCGCAGGAATATCCACGCAACGGCGAGACAGATGTTCAGATGGAAGACGCAGACCCGTACAACAGATCGAAGTATCCCTCGCGGCCCAGTCATCACCACCGACTGTCGGCACAATACATGCAAGAGAGCTCGGCGGCTCAAAGGTATTCCCCCTTGAACATCTCTTCTACTGGTTCTCATGTTTCCAGTCCCAACTCGCAGCAGACGAGCTCCTTCAATTACAATATCCAGACCCCCACTTCGCGACAATCCCCTACTCGAACCTACACCGGCGACCGCTACGGCGAACCCCCTACCCCGAGCAGGTTCAACTCGCAATACCTGCCTTCACTGCAGCGCTCCGACATGAGCCCAGAGTCCTACTTCGGCACTTCTGCTCCCACTCGATCGATGTCTTCGAGGGACGCTCGATCGCCTGGCTCCTACAACCAGGTGCCGCAGCCGAGTCTTGGCCCCGTTCCTCGGTTTCGAAAGGTGTCCAGCATGCAGGACATCCAGCACAAGATTAACCAGCAACCTTTGTACAGACGTGCCGACCCTGAAGGAGGATTTTTGAGCCCTCTACAAGCGCTGACTACCCATCTGCCAGCCACCTACCGCATCTGCAACCCAGGCTTCAAATACGAGTCCTCCCGCAATCCGAGACGAGTCTTGACTAAGCCTAGCAAGGGTGTAAAGAACGACGGCTACGACAATGAAGATAGCGACTACATTCTCTACGTCAACGACATTCTTGGAAGTGAAGAGGCAGGTCACAAAAACAGATACTTGATCCTGGATGTGCTTGGCCAGGGTACCTTTGGCCAGGTGGTGAAATGCCAGAACCTGCGAACGCAGGAAGTGGTGGCAGTCAAGGTTATAAAGAACAAAACTGCTTATTTCAACCAGAGTATGATGGAAGTCTCCGTCCTTGATTTGCTGAACCAAAAGCTAGACAAGAACGATGACCACCATCTGTTACGCCTTAAGGACACCTTCATCCACAGACAACATCTCTGCCTGTGTTTCGAATTGTTGAGCGTCAATTTGTACGAGCTCATCAAGCAGAACCAATTTCGTGGCCTTAGCACGACTCTTGTTCGCGTGTTCGCGCAACAGCTGCTCAATGGTCTTACCCTGCTGAACAAAGCACGATTGATTCATTGCGATCTCAAACCCGAGAACATCCTGTTGAAAAACTTGGAGAGCCCGATCATCAAGATTATCGATTTTGGGTCCGCTTGCGACGAGCGCCAGACTGTGTATACATACATTCAGTCAAGGTTTTATCGATCACCTGAGGTCTTGTTGGGTCTGCCCTACTCTTCTGCCATTGACATGTGGTCGTTGGGCTGCATTGTGGTGGAACTGTTCTTGGGTTTACCACTTTTCCCGGGTTCCTCTGAATACAACCAAGTCTCTCGGATTACGGAAATGCTCGGCCTGCCGCCAACATGGATGCTTGAGATGGGCAAACAGTCGGGCGAATTCTTCGAGAAGACGAGTGACGAATTTGGTCGGAGGGGCTATCGCCTGAAGAGTATGGAACAATATTCTCGTGAGCACAATGTGAAGGAGCAACCGAGCAAAAAATACTTCCAAGCGACGACGCTGCCTGATATCATCAGGAGCTACTCAATGCCAAGGAAGAACATGAAACAGGCTGAAGTCGAGCGAGGTAAGTGAACACATGGACATATGCAATCGATGCTGACTGGAACAGAAATGAACAATCGTGTTGCATTCATTGACTTCGTCCGAGGGTTGCTCAACATCAACCCTCTTGAGCGATGGACACCTCAGCAGGCGAAACTGCATCCTTTCATCACTCAGACCAAATTCACACAGCCATTCGTGCCTCCAATGAATCTAAAGAATGCTTCGGGCAAGCCTCCACCGCCTGGTGTGCAACAGCAACAGCAGGCCGAAGCCTTGAGCAAGCAGAGAGCTGCCCAGGCTGCTCAGGCAGCGCAGGCACAAGCCGCTGCGGCTGCTGCGAGTCAATCAGCCTATGCCATGCAAATGAACCAATACCCGCAACAAGCTTACTCACAGCAACCGCCAGCATATGGCAACATGCACGGTGCCGCACCACAAGGAGCACCTCCCCCGTATCCTTCATCCAACTACTCGCCGATGGGCATGGTCAACCAACAAGGACAGATGGCTGGCAATCATTACGCCGCGCAACAAAGTTTGTATGCTCAGGCTACCCAGCGAGCAGGCAGGCAGCGAGCCGCTACTATGGACCAGACAGGGGGAGGTGTTCCTGCTGCCATACAAAGGGTAGCCAGCCATCTCGATCCGAACCAGCCAATTCGATTGCAGCCAAGTCCTGCGTATTATCCTCCGCCTGCGGATGCCTACATGGACTCTCCAGCCTCGAACCGCCGTCGCAATAGTAGGAACCAGCGGAACAGAGACTTCATTCGTACGCTCGAGGACGGCGCCATGCAACAGTGGCATTGACCTCAGTCCACAATGTTACAGATCACGATGATGTCTAGGTTTAGAACCTTATAGCTTACGGCAAGATGGGTTTGTGCATATCATCGAAGTGCTCACACGAATACGCCGAACACTCGGGATGCACAGTAGCTTTCCGCGAAGCCAGTCCAGAATTGATTGGTGGTATAGCACGGACGCTCAGTGACCAAGGCCCATCGTTCTGTCACCAAGTTCCACAACAATCCACTTTGGCAGTGCCTGCCTCATTTATGGCACGGGATCAGTAAACAGTAGGTGATTGGGACGGCTACAGGCAGCGTCATGTGGAATCGAGTAGACACGGGTAGCGCGGACGTATAGGACAATCATCGTGATACGTACGGCTCGCTTACAAGACGGAGCCGAGTACGAGAGAAGGGCAAGAGCAAGCAGAAGAGACAAACGCAATCAAATGGACATGGTGAAGCACTTGCGGGAAGCCGATAGATTCGAAGGAGATGCTCTGTGGGGTTGGTAACCTAGGTCCTAGTCGTATCTTATTGAGGTACAGCGGCAAATGCTCATTGCTGTCGCTGTAAAGAGTCATAGTGTGTTCGGTTTCCAAATATCCTTGCCTGTTGAGTTAGAGAATATAGTTATGCTGCCTTTGCCTGGTACGCGTTGCCTGACACAGGTTCTACTACCAGTACTAGTGACGCCTGATGTGGGGCGACTGTGTGCGAGCGCGAATCACATGTGCTTGGCATAATTTTGCAGTCATTGACCGACCCAACATCAACCACGTATCTCGCCCCTCCATCTCGCTAATCAACCGATTGATTAATTGCAAGATGTCTTCAAGATTCTTTACCGGCGGCGACAGCGACAGCGAGTCCAGCTCGTCAGGAGAGGAGGAGCTCTACCAGCGAGCAGAGGAGTCCGAGGAAGAATCGTCCGAGGAGGAAGAAGAAGATGAGGAGGCATCTGAAGATTCCGACGATGACGACCTTAAGGGCGGCGCCAGCCGTTTCTTGAAGCCCAGTGTCGGTGGAGAAGAGTCGGACGACAGCGATGAAGACGAAGGCGAAAGAGTAGTCAAGTCGGCAAAGGACAAGCGGCTCGATGAAGTACAGCAGACAGTCAACAAAATCGAGAATGCACAGAAGAACCAGGACTGGTCGATAATATCGGCAGGTAGGTCACAGATGACAATGCTGCAAGGGTGATCGTGGATTAACGCAAAGGCAGAGTTCGACAATCTGAACAGACAAGTCCAGAAAGTCATCCAGCAAGGTGGCACCCCGAAAACCTACATCAAGACCATCGCCGACCTCGAAGAGCTCGTGAATGAGACAAACGAGAAGCAGAAAAGCAGCGGCAAGAAAATGAACGCCAACAATGCTCGAGGGTTCAATGCCATGAAGCAAAAGATCAAGAAGAACAACAAGGAGTATGTTACAGAAGTCGAAAAGTACCGGCAAGATAAAACTGCCTTCATGGAGTCTGAAGACGAGGAAGAAGAGCAGCCTGTGCCCAGGGCGGCAAGAAGGGATCGTCAAATTGGTGCTCAGGTCGACAACGAACTCGACGACGAAGGCTTTGCGACTGTTGGCAGAGGTGGGAGAGCACTCGTTTATACTCCAGAGAGCATTCTGAAACACCTGCGAACCATCATCGAATCAAGAGGAAGGAAGAACACAGACCGTCAGGAGCAGATAAGGATCATGGAGAGACTACTCGAAGTGGCCCAGACCTCATACCAGAAAATTCGAGTACTTCTCACCATTATTTCAACCAGATTCGATGTCACGGCTACTTCGGTCCAAAACTATATGTCCCAGGAGCAATGGAAAAGTGCACAGCGAGAATTCGCGCTGCTACTAGAAACCCTGGAGCAAAACCCCTGGCTGGTGATCATCGAGGGAGCCGAGGAATGGGAGGATGATGACAAGCAACCGCCCACAGATAAGCTCTTCAAGGTCCCTGGAAGCGTCGTCTCTCTCCTTGAGAGATTAGACGATGAGCTTACCCGTTCGCTGCAACAGACAGACCCTCACACGGCTGAATACATCGAGCGTCTAAGCGACGAACAAGCTCTATACGACGATATAGTGCGGACCTCAATTTACTACGAGACCGTTGGCAAGAAACCCGATGTTGGCAAGCAAGTCGATGGGATCAACAGAATCGCCATTCGAAGATTGGAGCACATCTACTTCAAGCCAGTACAGGTTGTCAAAATCTTGGAAGAGAAGACATGGGCCGCTTTGCCGTCGGAACTCAACTCGGAGCTTACGCCTCGAGGCGAGTACACAGAAGTCGAGCCACTTGTCCAGGCCCTGTGCACCTTTCTCTTCGAGAACAGCGAAGGCATCATTCGAGCGCGTGCCATGCTGTGCCAGATCTACTTCCTCGCCCTTCAAGACCACTTCTACAGAGCACGGGATCTTATGCTCATGTCTCACCTCACAGAAAACATCGCTAGCTTCGATGTTAGCACACAAATCCTCTTCAACAGGACGCTGGTTCAAACCGGCCTTTGCGCGTTCCGGGCGGGTCTCTGTTACGATGCACAAGGTGTTCTTCAAGAAATCTGTGGCTCGGGGCGACAAAAAGAACTGCTCGCTCAAGGTGTAATGATGCAACGATATAGCACAGTTACACCAGAGCAGGAGCGACTTGAGCGACAGCGACAGCTCCCCTTCCACATGCACATCAACCTCGAACTGCTGGAATGCATCTACCTTACTTGCAGTATGCTCCTCGAAATCCCACTTCTAGCGCAAACAGGCTCATCGCCAGAGCTTCGAAAGCGAGTCATTTCAAAGACTTTCAGACGTATGCTCGAATATGCCGAGCGACAAGTCTTCCAGGGACCACCAGAGAACACAAGGGACCACGTTATGCAAGCAGCCAAGGCTCTAGCAAGTGGTGACTGGAAGAAATGTCAAGAACTCATCGCCAAGATCGCCATCTGGGACCTCCTAGGCAACGACAAGGATAAGATCAAAGCCATGTTGTCGGAACAGATTCAGGAGGAAGGCCTTCGAACGTATCTCTTCACTTATGCCCCCTACTACGACACGCTTTCCATCAGCACACTCAGTGGCATGTTCGAGCTCGACGAGAAGAAGATTGCGGCTATTGTCTCGAAGATGATTAGCCATGAGGAGCTTGCAGCTGCACTTGATCAGGTCAACGACGCGGTCGTGTTCCGGAAGGGTGTAGAGTTGTCTAGACTACAAAGCCAGATCGTCTCGTTGTCGGACAAGGCCATGGGGATATTGGAGTCGAACGAGAAAGTACTGGAGACACGAACTGCAGGCACGACGAATGCTTTCCAAAGAGACCAAGGCAGAGGAAGAGGTCGTGGCGGCGCTAGGGGCGGTATGGCTGGACGAGGTGGCCTAGGAGGAGGTAGGGGACGTGGCGGACAAGGTTTCACTGGTGGCGTGCTTGGTGGCGCTATTCGCACCTAAGAGCATGCTTCCCTGCATGATGGAGGTTTGTCCCTGCCTCACTATTATTGGCGCGAGGTTGTTATGCATGAAAAAAGCTGGGCACATTTCGGTCAGAGTCTTACTATACCGCCCCTCGCTCCAATCGAGGCTGGATCTAAGCAGACGACCACAAGTGTGATGGTGTTCGAATCGATTGAGTATTAAGCGACTTTTCCGTCGCCATTACATGAGTATACCGAAGTCGTTATGTGAAGCATAAATCATTGCAATCACCAAGTCTGTACATAGTCCCTAGTCCCTACTCCTTGCTTCCGGCCTCCACATGAACGCTGGAAGTATCTTACGCAAGCATGCCACGTTCGAGGGTTCCTTATTTTGGGACGACATACGTGGGGCTTGCTTGCTTGGTGCCTTGCTTTTTACCGTCAGCTAAGCTAGTCTAACAAGAGTTGTATTTTCAAAGCAAAGTCGACGGGTACGCTGCCGACCTCGCCGAGACAGTGAGCCGACTGCCTCAATCGCACTCGAGATTTGGACGTTGTCCTCTCAAGTTTCTAAAAACCCTAGTCTCATGCAAAGCAGGGAAGTATGTTCCCATAACGACACGACTACGGGATACACTTTTCCATCGAACAGCTGAATAACACGCTTCGATCTGAAGAGGATAATCAGCGTCCATCGAAAGGATGCGCGGCGAGCTCCCGTCCTAAACACGAGAGCGGAGTTTTGCGTGCCATTCTGCGCCGTAAGCTCCGTTCATGCCCCACGGCCTCATACACCGCGCTCCAGCCTTTTGCTGATCTCTCGAAATCACATAGACTATGAGGCACCCTTCAAGCTTGACATGAGACATACTCATATAATCAGCAGAACGTTGTCTCAGGCTGAGAGGAAGAGAAGCTTCTACGCCGTACAAAATCCGCCAAACGAAAGCTCTGGTTGTTTGTGTAGAGACTACCACTTGCTTGGGCATAACAAGAACCTGGCGAGGCCTGTGGCAACTGCGTTCTGTACCGAAAAAGATGCACTGCCTCCTTTGGGACCTCGACACCTGGGCAAATACCGTAGTGTTCCGAACATTTCTCCAGGTCCACGGCGAAATGTGTGAGATCCCCGTCAGGATACGTGAAGCAGCGCAAAACCAAGAGTCAGCACTTACGAGTCACGACCAAGCAAGCCAGAAATGCATCGAGGCAGGTGACATTGTGTCATGCAGCCACGTGCCTGGGATCCCTTCTGACTATCTGTGATTGGCTCCGTCAGCTAGCCCACGCAAAGCGAACCTACCTAACTTGTTGCACTTACTGGATATTGATAGGCGACCCTTCCGAAGTCGAGCTTGGCTCCTCACAGCATCCTACGATGATCAATTCGAGTACGTACGTAGCCGATCATACATATGATTGCCAGAAACCAAAAGGTGATGTCTGCATGAGATCTAGCCCTACACAGAACAAGCAAGTATCTGAAGAAGTCTAACATTCGAGCGACCTGAGTAATGATACGTACCTGCTGCACTAATGGCAATGGGCCCAGAATGTCGGGGTAGTGGGTCATACTGCAGCTACCAGCTCGTGCTGCTGTTTCGAGATTTTGACGCTAAAGCAGAGCCACTAGTATCGACTGCATATCGAGCACCAACGCGGTGTAGTGTAGCAACTCTCCAACAAGCTTACGACTTTCGAGATGTCCTCGCCTTGCTTCTTTGAGCAGAGCCGCTCGTACTAAGACCTCGTCTGCACCGACGGCTCCAGTCTAGGCCTGGGGTCAGTCTTTGCAGACCCCGGTTCACGACCAAGATCCCCACGCATAGTCCACCACATGCTGACGAAGTTTTCCTTCGATCCTTGCTTGCTCGGTGCTCCAGATATGCCTTCCTCCAGATTTCAAGCATTTAGACGGCAATGTTGGTAAAGTCTGAACCCCGCCATGGGAAGTGGCGCTATGTCCCTGCCGCTGGCCACCAATCACGTTGTCAGGGTAGACCAGTATCAGAGCACGAGTCTGGGGTTGAGTATGTCTTGGTCGGTAGCTTCATGTCCGTTGACCCCGATGACAACCGATTGACTCGAATCTCTCCCTTCCGCCTCGAAACTTCGTCTCATAGTTCGGTTTGAAAACAAGGGAGTTCCTCCATGCTGTACTGTTAACAATCTTCCGTTCCTACACATACACAGCGTGCTGCTTCCCGCCTGAACCTGCTGCAGTTCTCACCATCAGCTACCTCGTCACGTCGTCCTGATTCACATACTCACTTGGCGACAGCCTAGAGAGAGGGAGGACCGGGCATCACTTTGAGCACTTCCATCATGGTCACCGCTGTAGCAATGCCGCAGCACGTACAGCCAGCTTCAGCCACTACTTCCAAGAGGAAGTCAATAGTGGCTGGCTTACCAGCTAGCAGCCGGCCCGTAAAGCGGCGGGCTTCTAAGGCTTGTCAATGCTGCCGGTCGAGGAAAGTCCGCTGTGATGTTGTTGAAAGCGGCATCCCATGCACCAATTGCAGGCTGGATGAGGTCGAGTGCTGTGTCACAGAGGGTAAGCGGAGAAAGAAGTCGGCCATTAACACGGAGATCCTGCATCAGCACTCTCCAAATGAATCCGCCGAGGAGCGAGAAGAGCTTTCTCAATTGCCTATATTTGACGATATCGACGGACTGCAGGACCTGTCCATGCCTCCACCGCACTCACAGTCGCCTGCGCGTACTCTGAACACTCTCGAACAGGAGCTGAGCAGCCACCAACCACACATGCTGTGTAAGTAGCCATGCGGCCTTCTATGCCGCCTTTCTAACGGCTACTGACAATTGTGCAGATCAGACTCAAGCACAGCGATTGACCCCGGAAGAACGAACACGACGACTTTCGATCTTGACAGCAAGAGGCATTCCCGTGCACACCCCAACAGTACTCACGTCTCCCTACTTCCCACCCTTTCAGCTTTCGAATGAAGTCCATCTACCGAACTTCATTCCCTCCCTGCCCAACCGAATCCTCGCTGAAGATTTGGACTACCTGCGAAAGAAGGGAGCTTTCCTAATCCCGGAGACCAACGTGAGAGACGAGCTCTTGCGATGCTACGTGCAATACGTGCACCCATACCTACCACTTCTTGATTTGGACGAATTCCTTGCTGCGATCCAGAAGGATGACGGATCCAGCACGACCAGCCTCCTGCTATTCCAAGCGGCGCTGTTTGCTGCCACAGCTTACATCGATATGCGATATCTCCACGCTCAGGGCTACGACACACGTCAAGCAGCTCGGAAAGCCTTCTTCTCGCGGGTCAAGCTCCTGTACGACTTCGACTATGAGATTGATCGAGTCGTAGTCGTGCAATCCGTGTTACTCATGACCTACTGGTACGAGAGCCCAGACGACCCAAAGGACGTGTGGCACTGGCTGGGCGTTGCAATCTCTTTGGCCCGTACGATTGGCCTCAATTGCGACACAAGCACGTCGCCTTTGTCTCTAGACAAGCAGAAGCTGTGGAAGCGAATCTGGTGGTGCTGCTACATGCGAGATCGACTGGTAGCGGTCGGGATGAGGCGACCGATTCGTATTCGAGAAGAAGATTTTGATGTTCCAATGCTCGAAGTGGCAGACTTCAACACGCAACCTCTCGAAGCTGAGCTCAATCGAATGATTGGTGGCTGCTCGGCGGTGAGGGATGCCTCCAAGCGGGAGCTGCTAGCCCAGATGTGTATCGCGATGGTGCGCTGCTGCCAATGCATCACACGTGTGCTGTCTGTGCAGTACTCCATGCTGGGACACCGGCTTGGAGCGACACAAGAAACAACAATGCGTCTGGTGCCTCGCAAATCAGCAGCTGAGTCGTCGGAGGTGACGAAGTGTGATAGAGAGTTGGAGCAATGGTATGAATCACTACCACTCGAGCTCCGGTACTTCAAGAACACGACGCCTCCTGAGCAGAACGTGCAAAATGACGGTGAGGTGCTGAACCTACACCGAGCACTCTTGACTGGTGTATATCTGACTGCCACGAGCGCTCTGCATCGACCGCAGATGATGCCAGCTATGCCGAATCTTGTGATTGCTCCAGAGCTGAAAGAACTGTCCAAGCGACGAGTTAGAGAAGCAGCAAGCGCCATCACAGATGTCTTCCAAGACCTGTATGCGAGAGATCTCATTCGGTTCCTGCCGAACACGGGAGTCACAATCTTGCTGCCAGCTATTATCGTGCATCTGCTCGACATCAAGTCGCCCGATTCAGCCACTCGCCAGCTTAGCGTGCGCCGCTTCCAATTCTGCATGCAAGCACTTCAGAAATTACGAGACTTGTACGCTTCAGCTGACTTCGCTTTCTCCTTCCTCGACGCGGCGATCAAGAAGGCCGACGTGCCTGTTGATGAGGCGAGCCGCAGTCATGGTCCGCCACAAGCTCATCACCACCACCCCCACAGCGTACCAAGGACTATGGGCAGCAACAAGTTGCAGGATCGAGCACATCTAGCCACATTAACCCCGCCCCCCGAGCTAGCAACCATGCAGCCTGACTATATGCCTACTAGCGACGATAGCTACTTCATCAATCTACACGCTATTCGCCATGGTTCCTTGGGCACTCTGACGCCACCATCATCGGATAGGATGTCACATATGTCTGAAGTGGCCATGACGGGTGGTGCAGCCATTTCGCTCGTCGATGTGGACCACATGCATCATTCGCCCAACTCTAGCATCCACGATGAGACGATGGGCATCGACTGTACAGCGGGCTACGTCGAGGCTGACCAGCTAGTTGAATTTGACGAATGCAGCATGATTGATGAGGAGGCGATGAAGAACGATTTCGACCAGCTGATCAATCTTGAGGGCGGTGCGGACATGAGCAGTGTGTGTGGCGATGGAAGGTTGTGGAGTGACATGACTATACCCGTGCTCGAGGAGGACATGACTCGGCGTACTCTAGGTGCGCCAGCGCACGACCTGCCAGATGAGGTGGTAGAGAAGCTGACTGCTGTTACAAGCGAAACAGTCGAAGTCTATTGAGGAAGATGACAGACGGCGCGGTTGGATTGTAGTCTGGACAAAGCCACGATCTAATTCTTCACGTTTGTACGTAGATCTTATCCATAGGATAGTATGAGTATGAATAAAAGTGTAGCGTTCCGAGCAAAGTACTGATACTACCACATTCACGACTATCTCATCGACATAGATAGAGCATGGTACACGAGGTTGCACTCCAGACAAAGCAGACACGACCAGCTGTACTAGGCGACCTCTCGTCTGTACATGAGTCGTCGCGTGGACATGGGCGGGATGAAGTGTGTTCTTGTAGACTTAAGGAGTGGAAGGGGCTGAAACGTCATTGGGTTTGTTCACACCCGCCAAATGGCCGACAGCCGCGCGTGTGGTACAGCTCGATGGTCAGAGGTGCCCGTCGCACCACCCAATGCACGCTCATACTCGTCGAGACTCGCAACTCTCCTTGTCATGGACGCTTAAGCCGGGGTATACACTCATTCAGGCCCACCAATGTCGAGCGTTGACCGGCTGTGCAGGCGGCTGTCTCTGTGTCCGAGATGAGCAACAATGCCTCTGCCTCGTTTTACCAGAGCGCCAACAGCAGTACTTCGACCTTACGCCCACGCAACAATCGGCTGATCTCGTACGATGATGATCCCACACAGACGACGATAGCAAGGGCCACCTTTACATCTGCCTCAAGTACACCACGCGACTCGCGCAGGCCGTCTCCACCCCCCTCAGCCAGCGACAGCAGGGGTGCCTCGAAGGCTAGACCTCAGCCTGGCTACCAACCCAACCACAAATGGAACACATCCGAGAATGCCGACCGCCGGGCGTCGAGTGGCATATGGGAGTCCTGGCCCTCTATCCAAGGCATCGCATCTACACTCCTCGGCACGGATGCTTCAACCAGCAGCCACAGTAGCAGGAAAGGTCCGATCAAGAGAGCCAGCAGCACGGACGCGAACAAGAACAATGTCAGCGCCCGTATGGTGCAGGACAAAACATACAACCTCAAGCAAACACAGCCAGAATGGGGTCCAAGATCTCAGAAAGAGTCCAAGCCTACCTCGATTGAAGAGCAGAGAGCTCTACTACAAGCGAAGAGGCGTGAGGCACTTCTCTCCCAGAGCATCGAGAGCAGCCGAGACTCGCTGGGTAGATACAAGCGCAAAGACTCGGATGCCAGTGTGCGCTCGCCCGTCGAGAATGAGAACGATATCCTAGTCTACAGACACAAGGTGCAGCCAAACGACACAATGGCTGGGGTGGTGATCAAGTATTCATGCCAGCAAGAAGCCTTTCGAAGAGCAAACCGATTTTGGCCGAATGACAACATCCAGAGACGCGACTGGGTGGTCCTACCTGTCGACGCCTGCTCGATACGAGGGCGAAAGACTGACGGACCATATATTGAGGGACTAGACTCACCATCTCATTCTCGATCTCGGACGCTGGGACAAGCTGCGAGCATTAATGGTGCCAATGACGCCGATTTAAACCAACCATTTCCACCCGCCAATGCTCCTCCCCCACCACCAACCGAAGAGGACAGTGAATTCAAGCACGAATGCTGGGTTCTCCTTCCTTCTCAACCTCAGCCAGTGGAAATTTTGCGTATATCTAAGAGAGCGTTAGGCTACTTCCCACCGGCACGCAGGAAATCACCAAGCCGGTCTCAGCCGAGCACGCCCTTTGAAGACAGCAGTTCGTCAACACCCAAGACGAGTTTCGATATGTTGAGACATCCGCCCAGCCACGCCGCGCAGCAAGCAGCACAGGCTCAACTGAGTCAGCAGCTGGCCACAGGCCTAAACTTCGATGCGAGCCCCGGCCGTGGCTCCAGCATACCACGATACCTGACGGATTCGAGTCGGTCACGCTCAAGCAGCAGTGCGAGCGCGTCGCATGGCTTGTCTCATACCGCCTTTACGACGGCTCTGTCAGGACCGGGAGGAGTCGGAACCTTGCGAGGACTCCGAACGGAACGAGCGCGGCCTGGGCCAGCTGAAGATTCGCTGAACAAGAAGTTTGCGCAATATATGCCCGAGTACCTCCCGCCCGATCATCCCGACTATGCAGGATCGGACAAACTGAGACCTCCAAGTGGGCGGTCAGCAAGCACTTCTTTGAGTCCCTCGATGAACGCGTCGTTGCGGGCGACACCACGAGCGAGCATGGACAGCATCAGAAGCACGCGGTCGAACAGCTCCAGCATGCCTGCCGCTATTGTAGGGTGGATGGGCAAGGTGGGTAGTCCGATGCGGAAGAAGGCAGATCTCAGGCTGGAGAGGAATGACATGGGTATTGCTTTGAGTGGGATCGGGGAGGCCGATGCGGATGCGGACCTGATTGAGCTCGCGGACACCCCAGACGAGGTATCAAAACAGTTACACGATGAGGTGGATGAGCGGACACCTATTGCCACGCCCTCAATCGCATTGAGCGGAGCGGGTGGGTCAGATGAAGAGCTCATGAACGACCGATTCCCTGTGCGTGGAAGGATTAAAAAGGCTTATGAGGCCGATTGAGCAGATCTAGATATGAGAATTTGGCAGATTCACCCAATCAGTGAGGGATCATCTACTGGGCCAGCACTTGAAGCAAATCAGAACAATGATGCCTGAGGCATGAACTCCCAGCTTCCAGCTCCCGCCGAAACTTCGGTCATCCAAGCCAGCCACTTCCCGGCATGACATGACGCGCGGGGTGGAGCGAAATGGTCGCGAAAAGCACTTTAGTCGCGTTGCTGGGGACGCGTAGCCGTGCCTCGCGTTGCACCTCCATCTCGTTCAAAGCCGTGTCTCTTCCCACCCAGCTTGTGCTTGCATGTATACGTTTCTTTAGCAGCGTTACCTCCATAGCGGTTCTGTTTACCTCACCCTCCGCCATCATGTCTCACCGCTCGGCACTGGCTGCACTCCGGGCAGCTCGAGCAGGAGGGAAGTCACGACTCGATAGCTACCAAGTCCAGGAGCAGGGCAGCATCTACGAAGAGGTCGACGAAGAAGGATACAAGAAAGTCGTCCGGTCACGTCTGAACCAGGATGACTTTGTGGTGGACGACAATGGCGAAGGTTATGCCGACGATGGACGCGAAGAGTGGCAGAATGAACGACAGTATTACAGCTCCGACGAGGAGGATCAGCCGACGAGGGGGAAAACTGCCAAGAGGAAACGCGAAGAGGACGTGGAGCGAGCAACAAAGACGAACCACAAGATCATGAATTTCTTCAACAATGGGCCAACGACCGCGGCCCCGAAGCCGAAGGTGAGCTGCACCCGCATCAGAACCCTGAGTAGAAGCTAACGTCTCCAGGTCGTGACCACAGCAGAAGACGAGGCCTTCATGGCCGACCTCCTCGGTGAGATTGACACCAATGTCGTCTCAGGGCCCTCGTACAACCGCAAAGCCATCAAGTCAGACTCGCGTCGGAAAGTACGCGTCCTGTCACCTCCTCCTACGCAGAAGAGAGAGACCAAGACGAAGAATGTCGTTTCGGCACCAGCAAGCACCCCTTCCCAGCATGACGACGACGGCGACGACGACGACGTGCAAATCATGGGCGATGACGATGTACCCATGAGTGATCCACTACCTTCCTCACCCCTTGCCAAAGCTGTCGAGCGAAGAGCCAATGTCCAGGTCAAGCAAGAAGAGGAGGACGAGGATGAAGACGACGACATCATGGATGTTGTCGAGGCCACCGCCGGCAACAATTTGCAGACTAAGAGCATCAACATGAAGGGTTCACGGCCACCCCCAAGGATCAAGCAGCTTCCTTCGCCACAGTCGTCTTCTCCGCCCCCATCCACTGGCGCCGAAGTAGATGCAGATACGTGGAACAGTGTCACCAGCAAGCTAGCCCTTGTCAGCAGTCCAGCATCTCAGTCCCACTACTTTGGCAAGATGATGCCCCAGGATGCGCTTGAAGATGACGGCAGCCTACGTATGTTCTGGATGGACTATGCCGAAATCAACGGCAGTCTCTGCTTGTTCGGCAAGGTCAAGCACAAACGCTCCGGCCAGTATTTGAGTGCCTTTGTCAAGGTCGACAACATCCTTCGCAAGCTCTATTTTTTGCCCCGACAGTACAAGCACAAGAACGGTCGCGAGACGTCAGAAGAAGTCGACATGGACCACGTCTACCAAGAAGTCGACAACTTGATGTCGAGGATGAAGGTCACCACGCGAAAGGTCAAACCTTCGACACGTAAATACGCCTTCGAGCTCCCGGATGTCCCCAAAGAAGCAGAATACCTGAAACTGCTCTACCCTTACGACAAGCCTGCCTTGCCGATTGAGCAGGAAGGAGAATCTTATTCTCGTGTCTTCGGTACGAACACGGCACTCTTCGAGCAGTTTGTCCTGTGGAAAAACATCATGGGCCCATGCTGGCTCAGTATACAAGGTGCTGACTTCTCGGCTGTCAACAATGCCTCATGGTGCAAGCTGGAGTGTGCCGTGACGAAGCCATCAGCCATCTCCGTCGTCTCGGAAAGCGAGCATCTCGAAGCGCCTCGACTAACGCTGATGTCTCTCGCTTTCCGAACTCAGCTTAATGCAAAAGAGAACAAGCAAGAGATAGTCATGGTCTCAGCTCGTGTCTATGAAAATGTCTCCCTTACAGACACAACGCCACCCGACCAGCTTCCCTCGGAAACATTCACAGTCATGCGTCCATCAGGCACGAATACCAGCTATCCCATTGGCTTCGAAGCAGATACCAAGAAAACGCCAGGAAAGTGGTTCTTAGAAAAGTCCGAGCAATTCCTTCTGTCGAAATTCCTCGCACTCTTCGAACGCATGGATCCAGACGTGCTTCTGGGCCACAATCTTCAGGAAGTGGACTACAGCACTCTGCTGTCCCGTCTGCGCGAAAAGAAGACACCAGGCTGGCATCGTATTGGCCGTCTCAAACGAGGCGAGTGGCCCAAGACTTTTGGCAAGACTGGCAGTGGTTTCTTTTCAGAACGCCAAATTCTTACTGGCCGCTTGATGTGTGATCTGGCGAACGACATGGGCAAATCCCTCATGACCAAGTGTCAACAATGGTCTCTGACCGAGATGTGCGAGTTATACTTGTCGTCTGCGACGGCCAAATCAACACGACGCGAGTTTGATACGAATGCCGCTCTGACGACCTGGGCCAGCACCAGAGAAGGTCTGATGAACTTTGTCACGCACTGCCACGCAGACACGTACTACATAGCTGCCCTGGTCCTCCGCCTGCAAATGCTGCCCTTGACAAAAGTCTTGACAGAACTGGCAGGGAACAGCTGGGCCAGAACTCTCTCCGGTACAAGAGCTGAACGAAACGAATACATTCTCCTCCACGAGTTCTACAGGAACAAGTACATCGTGCCTGACAAGATCTATGGTAAAGGTCGTCAGACTGCCGTCAAGGCCGAGAACTTCGACGACGACGACGACGAGGTTGCTGTGACAGGCAGCAAGAAGAAAGATAAGTACAAGGGTGGTCTTGTCTTTGAGCCTGAAAAAGGTCTCTACGACAAATTCATCCTTGTCATGGACTTCAACTCCCTGTACCCATCCATCATCCAAGAGTTCAACATTTGTTTCACAACAGTGGATCGGACACTATCGAGCAACAACGAGGCTGATGAACAGGTTCCCGAACTGCCGCCTTCCGAGAGTGAACTTGGCATTTTACCGAAGCTGATTTCCACACTTGTGAAAAGGAGAAGAGAGGTGAAGAAATTGATGAAAGACAAGAAAGCCACAGCTGAGCAGTTAGCACTATGGGATACCAAGCAGATGGCCTTGAAACTGACTGCCAACTCCATGTACGGCTGTCTCGGATACACGCAGTCACGTTTCTACGCCCGACCACTCGCCATGTTGACGACATTCAAGGGTAGAGAGATTCTGCGGAGTACGAAAGACCTAGCAGAAAGCAAACAACTGCAGGTGATTTATGGCGATACCGATTCCGTCATGATCAACACAAACGTCGACAATATCCGTGACGCACTCAAGGTTGGCAATGAGTTTAAGCGTGCAGTCAACGAGTCTTACAAGCTGTTGGAGATAGACATCGACAACGTCTTCCGCCGCCTACTCCTGCACGCGAAGAAGAAGTATGCTGCGATCAACATGTCCGAAGTAGACGGAACATACGTCGACAAGCTGGAAGTCAAAGGTCTTGACATGAAACGCCGAGAATACTGTGCGCTAAGCAAAGAAGCGAGTGAGAAACTGCTGAACGAGATCCTCTCGGGTGATGATGCGGAAGTTGTGCTCGAGCGGGTACACGAGTACTTGAGGGACTTGTCGAGCAAGATGCGGGAGATGCAGATCCCGACTCAGAAGTACACGATATACACGAAACTCGGCAAGAACCCCAAGGACTATCCTAACCCCGACTCAATGCCACAGGTTCAAGTCGCGCTCCGCGAGATCGCAGCTGGCCGGCCAGTCCGCGTAAACGATGTGATGGGCTACATCGTCACCATGGGCAGCGAGGAGACTAAAGGCCAACCAGCTCCGAAACGAGCATACAAATTCCAGGACGTGGTGAAGCAGAACAGCAACCTTCAACCCGACATTGAATACTACTTGTACAAGCAGATCTTCCCACCCATCGAGCGGTTGTGCGCGCCCATACCGGGCACCGATTCCGTACGATTGGCCGAATGCCTTGGCCTGGACACGAAGAAATACGCGATCTCTGCGACTTCAGGCGGCAACGGTAATGAAACGAAGGAGATCTTCCCGCTTGAAAGCCAGATCCCTGATGTCGTGCGCTTCCAGGACGCAACGCGCTTTACGCTGCGCTGCCGCGCCTGCAAAACTGTGAGTGTGTTCGGCGGGCTCGTCGAGTCGACTGATATGGTCACGCCATCTGGCATCGTGTGTCCAGCGTCAGACTGCAGGAAGCCTTTCAGCACGATTAGCATCGTCTGTCAGCTCGAGAGCCAGATCCGCGAGCAAACGAGCGCGTACTACGAAGGCTGGCTGGTGTGCAGCGATGAGACGTGCGGGAAGCGGACGCGGCAGATGAGCGTTTACGGCGCGAGATGTTTGGGGCCTATGGGTCGTGCGGATGGACAGTGCAGGGGCAAGATGAGCTACGAGTTTGGCGAGAAACAGCTGTACAACCAGCTGTTGTACTTTGCGAGCCTGTTCGATGGGGAGAGGGTGAGGGCTGGGCTGAGGGATGGGAGAATCAAGCTTGAGGAAGGAGAGAAGGAGAAGAAGGATCGGATTGTGGTTTTGGCAGAGACGAACGGGGAGAGATTTGGGGTACTGAAGGGGGTGGTAGATGCGTATTTGCGGAAGTGTGGGAGGCAGTGGGTTGAGATGGATAGTCTATTTAGGTTTGCGTTGAAATAGGTTCGGTCAAGGGATGAGTAACTTCTGAATGGGTTGTCCGTTGTTGGCTATGACCCTGCAGAGCAGAGGCGTCTTGGACTGAGCAACGGTATCGGTATAGGTAGTCTCAGTGGTTTGGGTCAATATGGATGCTTTGATGATACGATACCGCTTTTGCATGAGTTCTAAATTCGAGGGTCCTCATTTTCGTGGCCAGCAACCTGTGTTTCAAAGTTCAATGGCCCGTGATCGTGTCAGCTGCGTACCTGCAGTCTTCAGCTCAGGTATACGTTCTTATGCATGCTGCATCGATACCTGAGGTATGAGCAGTAACACATGTAAGGACAGAAACCTTGCGGAGGCCGATCCCGAAAATGACGTCAATGAGGGGCATCCAATCGCATCGTTCACCAGTTATCCTTGCTCGATGTAGTACAAGGGTGAAATCCTTACCCAGGTGTTCTGTTTCTCTGCAAGGACCCAGAATGTAGCGTTCACCAAGTGTAGCTCGTGTTCGAGCCAGTGAAATCACAACAAATGTCGATCCCACGGGTGTTGGTGATCGCAGGATCGGACAGTTCTGGAGGGGCGTAAGTTCTTTCGGAATGTACTCGACCCCTCGGCAAGCTCTGCTGGTCGCGAGGCTGTTGGCTGTTTTGACTTGATCGCGGGTGTACGCTTGTGGCTCGCGGTACTGACTGAGTTGCTCCAGGGGTCTTGAAGCTGACCAGAAGGTCCTCTCCGCCCATGGCGTCTACGCACAAACATGCACTACGGCTTTGACGGCTCAAAACACACTCGGCGTCACGGACGTGCACAACACGCCTCCGGCCTTCCTGGCGAAGCAGATCGATGCGTGTCTCTCCGACATTGGGTGTGATGTCGTGAAGATTGGGATGCTTGCGTCTGCTGCGACGGTTGAGACTGTGGCTGAGAAGCTTGCTGAATGGACGGAGCAGGTGCCTGGCGCGGGAAGAGTTGTGCTCGATCCGGTCATGGTGAGTACGAGTGGTCACCAATTGCTCCCTGGTGATGCTGTGAGAGTGATGCTAGAGAGGTTAGTGAAAGGGGTGGAGATAGTGACGCCGAATATCCCGGAGGCGGTGCTGATGCTGAAAGAGGGGCGTGAAGGGGACGACGAGGTCAGAAGTCCTGCAGACCTGGAGGGACTTAAGGCATTGGCGAGGACGGTGCATGAGAAGCTAGGTGCGAAAGCTGTGCTGTTGAAGGGTGGGCACGTGCCTATGTGCAAGAGGAACGGAACGCTTGTGAAGGCGACGAATGAAGAAGACCGAGAGGTCGTGGTTGACGTGTTGTTCGATGGGACGGACATTGAATTGATTGAGAGTACGTACGCCGACAGCCGCAATACTCACGGCACGGGCTGCAGTCTTGCAAGTGCAGTTGCCGCGAATCTTGCACAGGGTTTGGAGCTGAAGAAGGCTGTCAGGAGGGCGTGTCGGTACGTTGGTGTGGGTATCAGTACGAGCGTGAGTTTCAGCAAAGGAGCAGGACCGATCAACCACTTTCACAACGTGCAAAGAATGCCTTTTGTGGAGGGCCAATTTTTGGAGTACCTGCTCGATCGCGAGGATGTCAAACCTGTCTGGGAGAAATACACTCACCACCCTTTTGCCAATCAGATGGGCGACGGAACGCTGCCGGTCGATGCCTTTAAGGAGTATCTGGTGCAGGATTATTTGTACCTGGTACACTTTGCTAGGACTAACGCGTTGGCTGCTTACAAAAGTACTGAGATCGACGCAATCACGGCTTCGACACAGATAGTAATGCACATTGATAAGGAGATGGAACTGCATCTGGACTATTGCAAGGAGTTTGGCCTGTCGAAGGAAGACATAGTCAAGCAAAAGGAGAGCCTGGCATGCGTCGCGTATAGCCGGTACGTGCTCGACGTTGGTCAGTCGCAGGATTGGCTAGCGTTGCAAATGTCATTGGCTCCATGTCTGCTTGGTTATGGTGCTGCTGCACAGAGGTTGCACGCTCAACATGCAGAGAGGCATGATGGTAACAAGTATTGGAAATGGATAGAAAACTACATTGCTGACGATTACCAAGAGGCTGTGAGAGTGGGATCGGGTAAGCCATCGAGAATGTGTTCTCTCGGCTGTCGCTGACTGTTATCTAGCCTTGATCGAGAGGAACGCCATGAAGCAGTCGCCTGCGAGGATAGAGGAACTGGTACGAATTTTCATCAGAGCCACGGAGATGGAGGTCCAGTTTTGGAACTTTGGTGCGCATTCCAACGTGGACTGATGAGTGAGTGCTATCCTGGTCGATACGTAGCTGCTGTAAAACTCTGATCTCGCAGCCCAAGCTGTGCATGCTATGGGGTAACCATGAATAAAAGTGCCGTTTTGGAGTCAAATCTCTATTGACCATGAGCACCGGGCAACCAACAGCGGCGGCCCCGGACATAGTGAAATGGTGCTATGTGAGAGCCTCATGGATATCTTGTATGTACATTGCAACATTGTGCCATCGCCTTACTGAGCTCATCACAAGTCAAGAGTCTGTCCAGGTGTTGCACCAGGTGAGCCAGAGAGACGAAGGTCACGTGACGAAGACGAGGCAGGGCGTTAGCCTTGCCAGCTAAATATCTGCACCTGCCCGAACACTTTCCGAAGGCTCATACGAGTTAGTCCCTTTCTGGTTAGCGTGTTCGGTCAGGCCTTCTGGTGCCTGCCTGTGAAATTTGCTTCCAGAAATTTTCTACTGCGCCCCTTCAACTCTTGCCTACTTTCAAACCACTACTTTGACCATTTCCCTCTCCTACGAACTTCACTCTTCTTCCCATCCCTACACTTCTTGCGCGCACTTATACACAGAACGACTTGTCTCATTCACACTCCCTGCATAGTCACACGTAATCACTCTCCTTCCAAAATGTCTTACGGCGGTGGATATGGAGGTGGCCGCGATGGCGGTTACAGCAACGGCGGCTACGGTGGCGGCGGCGGTTACTCGAACGGCTACGGCGGCGGCGGCTACGGCGGTGGTAGCAACGGCTACTCCAACGGAGCCTCTGGCGGATACGGCGGTGGTGGGTATGGCGGTGGCGGCGACAAGATGTCACAGCTAGGTGCAGGTCTCAAAGAACAACATTGGGACCCGGCGACGATGCCCAAATTCGAAAAGTCCTTTTACAAAGAAAACCCCGCAGTCACCAACCGATCCTCCCGCGACGTTGACGCATTCCGAAAAGAGAAGGAGATGGCAGTACAGGGACGACACGTACCGAGACCAGTTGAAACGTTCGACGAAGCAGGCTTCCCTGCGTATGTCATGTCTGAAGTCAAGGCTCAAGGCTTCGACCGACCCACTGCGATTCAATCGCAGGGTTGGCCGATGGCTTTGTCCGGACGTGATGTAGTTGGTATCGCTGAAACTGGTTCTGGTAAAACTCTCACATACTGTCTCCCTTCCATCGTACATATCAATGCTCAACCCCTTCTTGCTCCTGGCGATGGTCCAATTGTTCTTATTCTTGCTCCCACACGAGAATTGGCTGTTCAGATCCAGCAGGAAGTCGCAAAATTCGGAAAGTCTTCGAGAATCAGAAATACTTGTGTGTACGGCGGTGTCCCCAAAGGTCAACAGATCAGAGACCTGAGCCGAGGTGTCGAAGTCTGCATTGCAACCCCTGGTCGACTCATCGACATGCTTGAAGCAGGCAAGACTAACCTCCGTCGTGTGACATACCTGGTTCTGGACGAGGCCGACCGTATGCTGGACATGGGTTTCGAGCCACAAATCAGAAAGATCATTGGTCAAATTCGACCAGACCGACAAACCCTCATGTGGTCTGCAACTTGGCCCAAGGAAGTCCGACAGCTCGCCAACGACTTCCTCAATGACTTCATCCAGGTCAACATCGGTTCCATGGATTTGTCCGCTAACCACCGAATCACTCAGATCGTTGAAGTCGTCTCCGATTTCGAGAAGCGCGATCGCATGACCAAGCACATGGAGCAGGTCATGGAAGACCGAAACAACAAGATCCTCATCTTCACCGGCACAAAGCGAGTTGCTGACGACATCACTCGTTTCCTTCGACAAGACGGCTGGCCAGCATTGTGTAAGTTTTTTGCAAACCACCTTATCACCTTCATCAGCTAACAAAACATACAGCTATTCATGGTGACAAACAACAAAACGAGCGTGATTGGGTTCTGAACGAGTTCAAAACCGGCAAGAGCCCCATCATGGTTGCTACCGATGTGGCATCTCGTGGTATTGGTATGATTGATCTGCACTCCCCCTTCCATCCCCTTGCTGTCTATGGTACAGCCCATTGTTGACGTCGTGTGATTTTGACGCTTTGCTCTTCCTCACTTGCTCATTGCGCTATTTGCCATGCGCAAGGTGTCTAGGCTGTTCGTGGTCCTTCTATCGTGTCTTCCAGGGAAAATTTGCAGTTTGCCAATATTTTTCCTTTGTCTCGCAACCTTTTCTCTTCTGCAAAGGTTGTATCGAGACCACAATTTGGTCAGATCAAGCTGCAAATCCGAGGACACCTGACAGGACCGTAGATATATGCCAACTTACAGACATTGGACATTCTGGACACTTCTGAACAGAAACGTTCTGGGTAATGAGAGCGACGCGTCTCGACTCACATGATGACACAAATGGACATCAAGCTTCCAGCCATCTGTAAGCAACCAAAAGTTAGATGACTAACCTTCTTCAAGATGTCAAGGATATCACTCATGTGCTCAACTATGACTACCCGAACAACACCGAGGACTATGTTCACCGTATTGGCAGAACAGGTCGTGCAGGCCGAAAGGGAACGGCTATCACGTTCTTCACCACAGAGAGTGAGTACTTGCCGATGCACAGTTGTAGCCAAATGCTAATGCATTACAGACGCTAAGCAAGCACGAGACTTGATCACGATTCTTCAGGAAGCTAAGCAGACTATTGACCCCCGACTTGCTGAGATGTCCCGCTACGGTGGTGGTGGCGGCGGCGGTGGCCGATACGGACGTGGCGGTGGGCGAGGCGGTCGCGGAGGTGGTCGTGGCGGTGGAGGTGGTTACACCGGTAGCAACGACGCTCCTCTAGGCCGCAGCAGATGGTAAAGAACATTCGCCATGTTCGCAGGAGGCAGATTTCAATTTCTACGGCTTGATACCATATAGACTTGTCGACATCAACATTTCAGGGCGTTCCAGGAAGAGACTTTAGAAGGTATGGCATACCGACTGTGAGCTGAAGAGTCGAGCTGGCCTAGGCTCATCATTGGGCAAACTTCGAGTATCGGTCATGTTGTACAGCAACACCGACATATGTATTCAAAAGCAGAAGCATAATAAAATTGGTTTAACGCATGACGAACACTTGGGGATTTGATTTCTTACGAAGTATCACCATCTGCTCGGCGTCGCAACTAGCAAGGCTACTAACCAGATATGAGGAGCCCAGCGTTTCTGCCACATGGCGGCATCACCTCGACGAAGGCGATTCATGCCTGGCTCACAAGGTTCCTGTTGCACAACGATTGCTTTCCGAAGCTTTCCAAGCTGCCGCAGTGATTCTAGTTCCGCGGTACCGATGGCGTGGTAAGCTACTGGCCAGTAAGTACGAGGTATGTACCAACCATGGGTCAGAAGCTCTTGTGAGCAGGGTGAGCTTGAGAGAATTACCAAACTAGTCGAAAGGACATACGGTGCTCATGCTTGCAGCTCCTCGCATTTGTCAAAACCAACGTGTAATCACTTTCGGTGTCGCGACTCCAGATCTCTTGCCACTGCGCACACGATGCTCATCGATACCACGTCGACCGGGCGTATCCTTGCAGCGTCGGGTCTCGAACAAGAGCATCGCTGGTCTCGCCTCCCTGCAACGACAATCAAACGTTCAACATGCTTCGCGCAAATATAAACGCGGCTTCTTGTTTCACAACCTCGCCTCCGTTTCCCTGCAGCCACACACCACTTTTGAGAAGCATGAGCCAATGATAGATCAGTTTTACCTACCCGTCCTCCACAGTCGTAAGGAGAGCCATGCTTGTACGATTTCACGATCTTCACCGACATTGCTACATTCCGACAGCGAGGTTGGATGGATTTAGAGTAATGCCGGCCATATGCCGGTAGCGATGACGCCCACATGAGTACAATCGTGGTTCTCGAATAGATGCAGCATGCGATGATGGCTCGAACGTATCGACTGCATAATAAGAAGACTGACTCGAAAGCCTCAAGAATCAGGCCTCCTAAGCCTCGAGAAACGGGGCACTACCTAGGTGTGATTCCATGGAATCGAGGCTTGACAATTTAGCGTACGTCTACGGAATCTCAACCACTAGCTAGCAAAATCACAGACACGTGCGCAGTTCGCAAAGTAGCACCAGATGACCCATGTCATGATCTTTGCGAACACACGAGGAGTGCCGACCAGATCCTGGCGATAGTCTCATTCTCATAGCTGATCAGTCGCGAGTAGAAGGCCATTCCTTGATTCGCGTCACGCCTCAAGCAAGTTACGCCATGTTTCTCTCGGGCCACGGTCATGGACGATCAGCTTAGTCGCCGGCTAGAACCTAGGTGCCGACGGTCTTGGTTGGTTTGACAAGCAGAAGTCGCACGAGTTCCTCGCTTACGGTCGCTTTGCTAGCACAAAGACCATTAGCCGTGACTTCTGGTTGGGATATCAAAATCAGATGCAGGTCGATGGTACAACGCTTAAGAATGATACTTTCTCGAGCGCAGAGAGCCATGCTTCTCGCGCTGTGAACCGAGAGACGGCTCAAAGCTCATTTCACCGAATTGGATAGTGCATGTCATCACCACCGCGAGGCGACAGCATAAGGTTTGCTCCCGATCAGGGGAGAAGCTCGACCCTGAAGCAGACGCTTGCAGCACGCAGCAGGAATTGTGCGGTCAAGCGGACACGAGAACATGCACCGATGCTCGGCAAGTAAGTTAGTAAACTCGTGAACTCCACGTGTCCTCAAGCATTGTGGTTTTGGGGAATTGAGGCTGGTTTTCCTGAACCAGGTCGCCGTCCGATATTCGTCCTTAGCGTCTATGCCCCCGTGGCACGCCTCCGAGCATGCCGAGCTCAATCTCGGTCAGCCTAAATAAACACCCTAGCTGGCGTTGACATGCTCTGGATCGGACCTCGCGATCGCAGCGTACTGGGCGGCATGGATGATCAAAAACAATGGCTATTAATATCATGTCTACAGTATTTAAGGGAAGTTGTGCGTTGTTTGCGATTGCGACACTAGAGCACTCATCATTCTGGTCGGCGCACAATCTAGCTTAGTCTGCCTGGTACGTACTCCAAGCTACAAGCTGGATCCGAGCCGCCTGTCTACTGCAAGGCTCTGCAAGACTAACACTAGTGAGAACAAGTCCAGATCGTGCAGGGCATCGCAGCAGTACCGGCAAATTGGACATGGCAACGCTACTGTAAAGGATGATCGCTTCCTGAGTAACTCATTGTTGCAATGATGAGCTAACAGAGATCGCCGAGGCAATACTGTGTACGCAGCTCAGCACGTTGCGACCACCTGCCTCTTGTAGAGAAGATGCGCATCAGTGACCCGGTGGACTGCAAGTAGTAATTCTCCGTTGCAGAATGAATGCGCGCTCGTCGCGAGTTGTGTCGGCCCAACCTACCAAAAAGTGAGACGTGAACGTGCATCGTATCCATGCATATCGTAGACTTATAGGCATGGATCTTGGTAATGCTCTGCAAAGCAGCATACCCGTATTGTACACAACGCCCAGTCACGGCTGATGCCAAGTTATGCACCTTGCTTGTCAGCTCCATCGACATGCAAAGAAAAGCGCTTATTGGGCGTAGAAATCATGTCGGCAAGCATGAGGAAGGAGAAGATGGGTAACCCGGCACGGTGGGCAGCCACAAAGCAATGTGATGACAGCGCTGATAGGCACGGCAAGCGTCCTTTGCTGCAGGCCACAACCATAGACGCTGACGGTCCGGGGGGGCGCTGGTTATTACGGTGTCAAAATCGGCCTGCAGAAGGAACGTGGTGCAGGACAATCGAGGAAGGTTGCGCGGGACAAAAATTGCTATGCCGCACCTTTCTATACTGCTGACCTGTCATCCTCTTCTTTACTTCATCTTCATAGATACCGTTCCATCGCCATCGACGCGTAGCCGATTGCAATTCTCGTTCTTTGCATGCTGTATAAATCTGCATAGCAAGAGCCTAGTTTCTTCTGCACGCCTGCCGTCCTCAGCTCTGAGATTGCTTCGGTTGGACGCTAAAAGCTCTAGCTTCACACCGTCGCAAGAGTAGCTCATCCTCTATTCCAGTTTTCTCTCTAGCCTAGAAGCCTCCACTTCGGTGCATGCTCGCCTACCCCCGAGCATCCACGGACTACTAGAAAGTGTGAGGTGTGTGCGCACGCTATTCCCTCGGTCTTCGACACCCTCTGGGAAGCTCCACTATAGGCAAAGGAAAGACAGCAACAACACACAGGAGGTGGAAACGTCCAAGCAGAGCAGAAGAGCCGTCGACGAAGCTCCACTCATTCCACAGCACGGAACGCAACGTTGGGTCTTCATTTCTGCAGTACTCATCTCGATAGGCGCATCCTGCTGCCACTCAAGGTCACGAGTACCATTCGACTCATAAAATTTCGAGACATTATTCCGACCTGCTTGCGCAGTGCCTGCAGCGGTTGACCTCTCAGAAGCGCTCTTTGACCCGCCTGAAAGTCTGGTGAGGTCACCCATCCTCGCCATTCTGCTCAAGTTCAACGAACCACAGCGCGTTGATTGAGCAGAGGTTCGAGTACATATAGTGTACGAAATCTTTCAAGCTACACTAGACCGCTTACGCCACTACTCACACTACTACAAGCGTACGATTTGGAACTGCTTGTTTCCTCCTGGCTGCTGTTTAGTCCATTCTCCATACCACTCTGCTCCTCAAGCACGCTTTCCACTTTATCAGGCTAAACGGAACACGCCAGTCCACAGTGTTTTCACGAGGCCCCAACTTCGGCTAGTCAGATCGTGCCTCGCTTGACGCTACGAGCAATCTTTTTCGAGGCAACACGCCGCTTGTCGATCGCTAGCAAGCTTTGGGACCGACGGCAATTTTGCACGAGCTAGTTTTATCTCCTTGGGGGCTGACTCGAGTACTGTGGTTCCCCCACTACGACCACTTGAGCTTAACCTGCTCTTGTTCCTGACTTCTGTCGACGGTCTCTTACCTGCTCCGTCTTTGGGTCTAAAACATCGCTTTGCCGCGATTGTTTCCGTCATTCTTCACGCGACTGCTTGCTAGCTGGTGGCTCTCTGCACCCGCATACACTTGGTCGGTGCTTGAACGAGACTTTATTGTCGAAACTCTGCATTTTTTGTTTGAAGACATTCACACGGCAACCCTACCGTTCACTATCGCGTCACGTTGAAGTCGCAAGGCTTCACGCAATTCCGTTTGCAGCAAGAAGTACATGGACAGAGGAGCCGAATACGCGCAGTCAGGTTAGCATACACGCTGCTCCAGCTCCAACGCGTCTCTTGCACCGAACCATTTTCTAAGACCATTTCAAATCATAGATCAATCTTCTGCTGCGACATATTCGAACCAAGATCTGCGTTCGACGACATTGTCGAGCAACAACACGCCGCTTTCCGAGTACAGCCACGCCCCCTCGTCCGCGCGTGCGCCCAACTACACGCAAGAGCAACTGTCGCGTTATCCGCAGTATTCGCAGCCACCTCATCAGCCAGGACCAATTGTAACTATGGCACAACAACCAAGTCCGTCACAGTCCCTTCCTGATGGCGCGTCAAAAGCCCATTCAAATGCAAACAATCACCACATGAATTCTAACCCAGACGTACCAATAGATCCTTCGATTTCCCAAGCTAGTCCTACGTATCCTCCCTACTCGCCGTACGGCGCAGGTCCAGGCCAAGACGGTATGCAACAATACGCGCAGCACCAGGCGCCCCCGTACAATTATGATCGACCACCACAACCAGGCCCGTGGCCAGGATATCCGCCTCAGCACCCGATGCCCGGCCAGTATCATCATCCAGGCGCAGTAGGTCAACCACAAACCTCTGCTCCCCAGCGACCTGGTCAAGTAATTTTCGCCTGAGCGGATTCCTGGGACTTTACTGACGCGTTTGGCAGGTCTACTCTTTCGTTCCAATCCCTGGTGCTCAGCAGCACAAACGCCCTCGCCGGAGGTACGAAGAGATTGAGCGCATGTACAAGTGCGGATGGAACGGTTGCGAGAAGGCATATGGTACGCTTAACCATCTGAACGCACACGTCACCATGCAGTCGCATGGGTCAAAGAGGACACCAGAAGGTAAGCAAGCACGCGTCACTCCTCATAACAATGACACGACACTGACATTCGTGTAGAGTTCAAAGAGATAAGGAAGGAGTGGAAAGCGCGCAAGAAGGAGGAAGAGAATGCCAGAAAGGCCGAAGAAGAGCGAGCACGACAAGCACATCAGGCCCAGGCGCAAGCTCAGCAAGGCGTCGAAGGTCAGCCCGGCGAGCATCCACAGGGTCAGGGATACCAACAGAACGGTGGTCGACCATCGTTGCCACCTATCGCCTACGGCGGCGGCCCAGACGGTCAACAACAAGGTCAATACGGCCCGCCACCAGCTGGCATGGTCTACCCACCACAGGGCAATGGCCAGATACACTACCAGCAGCAATACCCAAACTCACCGTATGGTCAACAGGGTCAAGTCTATCAGCCGCGTAAGTAGCACGAGCGACCTTCTACGTTCAGACTCTGACCTTTCGCAGAAACCCAACAGAACCACTACTAGCGCTAGCGTACCAGGGGTAACGGGGCGAAACAGACGGCATCATTTTTAGCATTCTTTCATGATACCCTAGGCACACAGAGGAGGATGTAATGAGGCACGAAGTATCATAGGGCTAGAATTCTGGGGGTGTTGGTGGTAGCTGGTGATCGGAGGCCGTCGTCTAGTCCACTGTCCTTTAGCATGGGATCACGACAGTGGAACCGCGTTGCATTTTACATGGGTTGGTCGGAGTCATGTCCTGTTCATCATTGTAGACAGTGTCAAAAGGAGTCGTGCTGCGACCGGATATCGGAAGCTTGATCGGTAAATCAGCATGAGAATGAAAAGCACTCCCTGAATTGGCCAATAAATTCCTCGTTGAGCGCACCGTCTGTAAGACTACGCCTCTCCAAAGACTGTCTGGGGCAAGTCTCAAATTCTGCCATCTACAAACCACGATAGTAGCTGGTGCCGATGACTCGATTATGTAGAGCAACAAAGCACGAGTCGCAATCAACAAATGACGTACATATGCAATTACACGGGCCGGCCAGCACTTCAGTAAGCACGAACTGACAGTAGCATACCACTAGCACATCAGGTTTCGGGAAGATGCAGACCGTAGGACCACGTCGAAGCGCTCAAGGATGGAACGAAAGCATAGACTAAAGTAGTGTTGTGTCTGGGCTGAGATGTTAGCAGTCGAGCGAGACGAAGGAAAACCGAACCGCTTCAGGCGGGAGGGGCTGAGGGGACTAGGAGTAGGAAACTTAGCACTGGTGTCAGACCTAGCGAACAAGAGTTTTCGAATACACCAACACCAACGGACACCAGTGAAGTCAGCATGGATCATGGATACATGACTGGCGTGAATCTGGCACACTAGCATACAAGCACCCAAACACGCACAACAATGTACTGCAAAAACTCAAAAAGTGGTCCAGTGATACCGACCTTGATATGCTCAGTAGCCGTGCTGAAAACATATAAGCAATGCTAAGGTTGACGAGACGCTGGTGTATGGACCACTTGACAAACGTCCAATGTCTCAAGCAAAGGACGGCAAGATAAGCATGACGCTCGTATTTGTACCACTGCAATTTAAGGCTCAGCAAGGATGGTGCAAGACACACGTTTGGGCCAGGCGCAAGCAAGTATAGCCTCCTAGGATACATGCTCCCGCTGCTTCGAACTACTCGGACCGTACAGTAGTAGGCTGTAACGGCTCAGCAGGCTAAGGTTGTGCAACCATACTACTGAGACCGGGGTCTCTAGTATCATGTCTCTAGTCATGCAAGAAACTCACGACAAATAAGTGCATGGAAAATTGACTCTTACGCCCGTGAACTTGGTGTTGGATCGTTGTTGGGCCTTGCCGGCTGGCCGTTCGATAAGCGAGAGGTCACTAACATGGTGTCGAGCCTTGCACTGCCTGATAACAGTCGAGGATGTCATATCCGTAGGGGGTTGCCAGAGTCTCTCAAGGATACACTTCTTACCGCTCGGAGTGACTAGTATGTGTTTCTTCGGAGGACAGGATATGCACTCTGTCCACCCAAACCTGAAGTAGCCTAAATTAATATCTTACATTGCGAATTCCGAAAATTCCGAAAAGCATGCTGCTACGAGCACTCCATTCAGCCCGAAAGCAAGAGCTGACACCGGTGCCACACCATGACACGCTTCCAGTCCCAGCAGGGTGGTAGACGCTGCTGTCTTGGTATTCAAGCCGTTAGCAAGTCCGGCGTAGCACTACTTTGGCCTCGAACCAGGGTGCAGGTCCGCAGCGCAGAGCCTTCCAACGGCTCACGAAGTCAGTTTTAGCAGGAGGCCGTGTCACGTATTAGCATCCAATGAGACCTGCAGTCGGGGCTTTTGGACTTTTGTGCTTTGGCGAGAAATGCTAGAGCAAGGGTCGTTCACGAGCGCTTGCGTGAACCAACTTCACGCTTGCCAGTTTCGTGCAAGCCAGCTTGGGGACGCGGATCCGAAGTGCCCAGAGCGCACAAGAGTAAACAGTCGAGGCGAGGAAAACATCAAGAGTATTTATAGACTGGTAGAGTCAACTTTCAAGACCACACCATGCAGTCCATCCTATGCAGCCACGGTGTTTCTGGCTAGACTCGCTGCGCTACTGGACAGGAGATAGAGACGCTCGTTGGCAAGCACGATCTTTTGAGCAGACTCACAGTGAGCTCGCAGAAAGATGTGGAACGATGGGAGATCAGAGAGTGGTTATACTGTACTACTCTCTCGACAGAGGCTATGCACGTCATTAGAAAGGAGGCACACGAGGCGCGTCGATCCTTGAATAGTCGTGCCAGAAAAAGTGCCAGCCGAGATTCATCCGTGGCAACGATACAGTCGCACCTGCTTCAACGCATCCATTCAATCCGCATCGATATTGCGTTCGCTTGTCTATGCTTTGTATCGGCATTCGTTTCGTTTCAGTGTTGCATTGGATTCCGGCATGGTCACATGTACAGCGTGCCTGCGCAGAGCACTTCAAAATCTTGCTCTTGTCTCTGATCTTCCGTCGAACACGATCCCTATTCAATCGAGAAGCCTGGTATCACATTCCTTCTCAGCCCAACGCGATGCCCATCGTCGCCGAGCAGTCGGCAACAATGCTGCTCACACACGATCGCATGTCACCCTCTCGTCTGTCAGAAAGGGCCACCATCGCCGCCTGTTGCAAAAGTCGATGAACGAGAAGCACGATCCACCAGTGGGCAACAAGCGACGGAAAGCCCCTGGTGCCCTCACGAGAGTCGAGCTTCGAGACGTACGCGCGAGAGACAAGAACAAAGCATGGCTGCAGGGCAAGCAAGGCGACAAGGACGAACTGGACGAAGACGAAGCCGAAGCCGAAGAAGGCACGGAAGAGGATTCTCTCGCCCAATTGGTCCGACCCTCTCAGGTTGATGAGTCTCGTATATCGGCGGAGAAGCAGTTGAAGCAGCAGGAGGCTGCCGCCAGGAAAGAGGAACGGAGATTGGCCAGGAAAGACGAGAAGGACGTGGAAACATACTACCAAGATCCCCTGCAACTTGCCGAAGGTGTTCTCCAGCGCCTGAGAGGCGCAGACATCGACAGCGCCCTCCGTCTCGTCCGCGCAAGCGAGGCCTTTGACATCAAGAACATTGTCAGCTGGAACCACTGCGTCGACTGGCTCATGTCCCAGGGTGAAGTCAAGGAGGCCCTGAAGGTCTACAACGAGATCAAGAAACGTGGTCACAAACCAGACGCATATACCTACACTCTCATGCTCCGCGGTCTGAGTCAGCATGTCAACAAACCAAACGTGGTCAAAGAGGCCGTCAAGATCTACAACAGCATCTTCGCCCCCAACAGCGCCGTCAAGCCGAATACCATCCACACCAATGCCATTGTCAACGTCTGCGCAAGAGGTGGCGATATGGATTCTCTATGGGCCATTACTGGAAAACTGCCCGAGAAGGGTCCGGGCAGTCCCGATCGCGTCACCTACACCTTAATATTGAATGCCATCAGGGAGAACACTATTCGAGAAACCACAAAGACAGCTGACAGGGTCAAGTTTGGTGGCAATGCTGACGCTGCCGCCGAGTCGAGGCAGAGGATGTTCGAGCAAGCGGTTGCAGATGGCAGAAAGCTGTGGGAGGACGTTTCCTACAGGTGGAGAAGAGCAAATCTCGTCCTCGATGAGCAGCTTGTTTGTGCCATGGCTCGACTGCTGTTGGGCTGTGGTATTGGCAAGGACGTTGGGCAAGTGCTTGACTTGGTTGAGACCACCATGAATTTGCGCATTCCAGAGCGACAGAGCAAATCGAAGCAACCATCTCCTTTTGGACATGTAGATACTCCTAAGTCGGAAGAGGGAGATTTGATTGGAGACCAAGAGATGTACACCACAACAATGATGCCCCTCCAAGAGTCTAGTGTCTACGCAACCCCTGGCCAGAACACCCTCTCGCTGCTGTTGGAGGCATGCTTCATCTACAAACCTATTCGCCAACTTGCGCCCTCTTACTGGCATTATATGACCAACACACTGAACGTGGAGCCAGACGCTGCGAATATATCCGCATACCTTAGGATCCTTCGAATGAACAGGGCGAGTACTCGCGTTTACGAACTTCTGGCTCAGGACTGGCCAGCTTCCGTCTCCAAGACCCTGTACAGACGCGGCACATTCGTCATCGCATTCGCCGCCTGTTCTCGTGATAAGAAGAACCCGAATGTCTTTGCCACCGCGCAGAAACTGCTCAAACTAATGCAGGAAAGGCTGGAAGAAAGAGACGTTGGTATGTTCGACGAGCGCGTTGCTGTGAGCGAGCTCAGAGGAAAGGCACGCAAAGCAGCTGAGCAGAAACTCAAGGAAGAGCTGCGAAACCTTGACGACCAAGAAGCTGCCGAGGTTCGCGCGCAGGCTGACGGAGCCGAGATGCTGCCCGTTGACCCCAAGATACTTCAGTACTTTATCGAGCTCGCGGTTGACACGACGAAAGGATGGAACGAAGGTCTGCGTGGCAAAGACGATGGCGAGGTCTTTGAAAGGCATCCTGCCAAGAACCACACCATAATTGCCCTGAGAACTGTTGCACCACATTCTGGACAGCTAAAGAGACTGCTTAAAACAAAGTTAGATGAAATGCAATTTGGGGGTGTCGATCCGAGAGCACGGAGAGGGGCCAGTCCCAAGAACCGGTCGGCCGGATCGCGAGTCTTCGAAAAGGCCGATGACCTACTAGAGCTCATGCGTACCATGATTGGCGCCTATGACAAGGTGCTTGATATGGCCGAGCGTTTCAACAGCCGGCGCAAGGAGCCTCTGGACACGAACTTAATGGCGGACTTCAACTCCAAAAAGAGGGAGTATACCGCTTATATGGCACGGGTGGAGAAGACTGTAGGCCAGAAAGTGAAACATGCAGAGGCTTATGAGGATGTCAATGAAGAAAGTCGCACTCGAGACGAAGATGATGATGAAGACGCCGACAATGCTGAACCTGATATCGAACGACGAATCAAAGCTGTCCTTGAGGGTGTCGATACAAAAGTCCTCCGAGACAGGCAAGAATCGAAGGGCTTCAAAAACAACTACTTTCCGGAACAGAAGCCAGAACTCAAGATTCATTCAAGGGTGCAGGGTCAGACCCGAGATCATCTACTTGACAAAGCTATAGAACGCAATTTCGGAACGACAGATTATGGAATCCTGAACGAAGAGCTGGGCCTCGAGCCCGGCAGAGGCTCAAAGACTAGAGTTGAAGCCCGCGAACGGCAACGGACTCTAAGTCAGCCTACAAGTACGAGACCTGCAAAGCCGAGACAGCCAATGATAGGTGACGAACTTGGTCTTGACGAGGAAGACGACGACCGGGTCAATAATACCGAGTCAAAGCCATCGAGCTCACCAAATGGTTTCACCCCTTTCGGATCACAGTCTCATCAAGCAGCGGTGACACATCAAACACTCACCCCCCGGACACCACAATGGCAGAAGCAGCGAGATGAGGTGACTGAGAAAGAGGGCGCGGATTGGTTGCTCAGACAGCAGCGAATGAACTCAAGGCCAATGGGCCGGAGCATCCTTGATAATGGGGAGGTCGCGAGAGCTTGGAATAGCGAAAAGTCCGCAGCGAGTGTCTCATGACCGGACTGCTATGTATAGAAGATGTACAGAAAGAAATTAATCTTACCTCAGATACCATGTATAATAAGAGACAAGTCGCTTCCAGTCGGCTTTTGCTATCATCGACACGTGGTCTTCTGACACTTTTGCCCACAGCCACCGCATTCTTCTTTCGGAAGCGACGCCCCATTGTAGTAGCCATTATGTGACGACGACTGATTTCAAGAAAACGCTATTCAACGGAGAAAGAAAGAAAGAAAGACATACAAGGGTGGACTGTACTCATAAGTTTTTGGGAAGTGGTATCTATGTGAAGGTGCTTTCAAGGATTGCCAAGCTCACAGAAGGACAAACGAGCGGTGTGAGGCAGCTACAAGCCCTCGGTGTTGATGCTCATTGCTTTGCTGTTATCGTGTCTGACAGTGGCCCTGTTTTCTGTTGGCTGGAGGTGACAACTTGACAACTTCTGTACCGCAAGACGAGCTTCGAAACGCCGGTCGACCACGTGGTGGGAATGACCGTCGAGCCTGCCACGCACGAGTACCTTGGCGAGTGTAGAGAAGAGGTCCGTGCCTGAGCGTTGACTCCTTTCAATCTCAAATCGGGTGGTGCATTGTTCGAGCCTTTTCCGCGTGCGTCTGCATTCCGACTTGCATCACATGTGACGCATCGCAAACAACGTCGCCTTGATCCTCGTGTCTTGCTTGTAGACTCGAATCTCAACTGCGTTTGGCTTGGACCGTACGTACCTCGCTCGTACTGCAATGCAAGTTGATCACACCGCTTTCGTCTCTCACATATCTATTTTGAGAGTTCTCTTTCTTCACATTAACCGCCTGACTGCCACCACAGACACCTGAGACACGGGAGAAGAGGACTTCGAGGCCAAAGGTAGAGCGATCTATGCAGCCTCTGACCCGCAAAATATCCTGCCTCGTACAGTATTAGAACAGCCCGGCTAGCGCTTTCCCAGCCCCGCGGCGCCCCCTATAGCCCACAATGCAAGTCGACTGGGTCGCCATAGGCATCCTCTCAGCCTTCACCTTGTTCGGCATAATCATGTTCATCGTGATCAGGTCACAGTCAAAGAAGTCAGAACACCCAGAAGCAGCCTTGTCCAACGCTAGCGATCCCACCCCGCTCAACCATGCACCAGACGGCAGTCAATCTGAGTACTCAAAGTCTGTGCTTAGCTTGAGTAGCCTGAAGAAGCCGAGTTCGCCGGATCCTGAGATGGACAGAATGATAGAGGATGGAAAGAAGTTCAAAAGAAGGCTGTTCTTCGAGGACACAGCTGAAGAAGGCGTGAGTCCACGAAGAGGGAGTCAGTTTGTTTGAAGAGATTAAGCAAGGTGATGATTTTGTTCTCGAGCTTTGCTGCTTGGCAGGACCTATGGCGAAAACACGTTCTGCCACGTTACGATCGCCATCATGTCGCAACCTCGCCTACCTTGGGCGCCCGGTCATTCAACCACGATCTCGCTTTACCAAGATCATTGTGCTCCTCCTCCAGAGCCTTGACGCACCACGCAAGCTCATATGCACCCTCAGCAGCGACCATTTCAGCCATTGCCCTCCTCGATTGCGCCGCCTCGTCGACGCAGAACTTGAGGCCTCCTGTCTCGCCTTTTGCCAGAGCTTCCAAAACCGGTTTGATGCGTGGCAACGCATCTTTAGTCGTCATAACGACATCTTCGCCAGTGCCGTTCTTGTGGCCCGTCCGACACCACTCAGCATTGTGACACCACGATTTGCCGCAGCCAGACATAAGTTGCTGGAGCAGTCTTCGCTCGACACGCCGACGGAGAGCTTTACCCTCTGGATCATGTTGTGTAATATACAAAGGCCCGAAGCAGTCATTGCAAAGCCTTAGCTGTTCTTTGCTGACCCGCGCTTCATCGCCAGCCTTGATCGTCCGCCCACAGATTGCATTGCTACATAATCGAGGCACAGTCCGGCCTATCCGCTCGCGATCATGCAAGCGCATATGAACTTTCATGTCCCGGAGCCGTACAATGCGACTGCAGATATGACACTCAGTCGTTCGGGCACCGTCAGCATATTCATGGGGCGTCATGCCACTCATGAGAACTTCCGCATCAGTAAATGAGGGATCATCGGGACCCTGTTGTGGCACTATGAGATGACAAAACTGGCATAGAATCTCCTTAGCAGGGCAATCGGAGGTGCGATGCTGTGCTAATATAGACACATTGAAAGCTTCGAAATCGTTGCAGCCTGGGCACTGGATGGTTGAAGATGGGTGAATGAGTACGTCATGTTTGGCGTGCGACTGCATACCAGTCCCGAAAACATCGTCGTGGGGACAATGCCAATGGGTCTTCCATGCCTCTGAGTTCTTCAGGAACACGTTGTGGCACTTCGGGCACGAGACGTTATTGCGGTAGCAGAAGGCTTCATGCAGGGCTTGCGTACGCTTCGGAATCCTCTGTTTGCAGTTCTTGCAGACGACTTCGTCAAGATCTGACTCAGCGGAAGGGGGTACATCGGGTGGGGTGTCTTCGTCAAAGCTGGCCTGGGATATTCTCAGTGTAAAGGGTACAGCCTCGCTTTTCTCGGTGCTAGCTTCTTCTGGTTTCCAAGCATGGATAGCAATGTTGATGTGTTCTGCCTCTTCAATGTCGATGTTCGTATGGCTCAGTTTCAACCTCTTACTGGGTCGGCCGCTGAAGTCGCCAAAGACGTGCTCGTCCAATCGTGGCTTCGCTCGCAAATGGGACGAAAACGGGGTAATAAACAGGTCGACATCTCGTTCTTCGTCCGTGCTCGTTATGACCTCAATATCAGCCTTCCTCTCCCACTGCTTAAGCTCGAAGTCGGCGTATTCACCGGGCAGGACACGGCCTTGAATGTCCTGATCCAGAGAGATAGTGCCTCCGGTAGAGCTTCCTTCAGCAGTACCGGGGGCCTTCTGAACCTTAGCCAATCTTTTGTCGAGAGTCTCTCGAGCCTGCTCTTCGTTCATCGGCTCGATGTCCACTTCGAGGTCGGTGTCCACGACGCAGATAGCGTCTCCTTCGGGATCGACTTTGTCGACTAGAAACCTGAACTTGTCGTTCCTCCCGGCTTTCACTGTCAGAATCTCGCCTGTGGTCAAGGTGGTGAAGTTATCCCGCAGATAGCGCTCGAGCAAGCTCTTCCAGTCTTCCGGGTCGTACCCAGCTTCCAGCGGGCGTAGTTTGACGTATGTCCCCTTTGGTAGAGCCCTATGATGCACCGTGATCATGGTCGATTTCCCACTGTCAGCGTCGGTCATGTCAACATCGGGACCGGGGGTCTTGCTTCGCGTTGTGGTTGCGGAATTTGTGTGAATGCCTAATGCTTCGTGCAGCATCGGACTGAGCCCGATCACCCCTTCCTCCGCGCTGAACTCTCTGATACCAGCATAGACCACTTTGCCAGTTTGTGGATTGACTAATCGAAAGGTCAATGGGTGTGGCAGTTGCTGCTGCCGGTCGGCAAAGGCATCTCGAGCGTGTATCTCTGCAGCGAACGAATGGCGATTGAAGGGGTCAAAGGTTGAGGTGTATGGTCTCGAAGTGCCATTCTGCACGGACACAACGGGGGCTGCGGCCAAGAGAGCTTCGAGAGCTGACTGAGGTAAAGTGATCTTGTCACCTTGTAATCGTTTGGTTGAAGATGATGGTGGTGCGACTTGTAATTGCGCCGACCACTTTAGAGACTCCGAAGTCATGGTGGGCGGAACGGGTGCTTGGAGAGGCTTACGACCGAGGTGCTGGTCGAGGATCTGTGTTGGCTACTACGGAGCGTTTGCATCGTGTTGATTGTCTGTCTCTTACGAGTCTAAGGCAACGGATTGACGTTATCGCTTCTCGAACATGCGAATCTCAAGCTGCGGCGAATTCGATAAGCTAGTACGGATGTGGCATATCAGCACGTGATGGCGCGAATGATGTCTATCGAGACCCTCGAAGGAAGATTCACTTGCTTGAATGACTGGAGGGGGCTGCATACCTACTACTACTGGAGGTAGAGGTCTGCAGTGCTTCCAAGCCGCCTACTGCAGGCACTGATGCTTTGGCTAGCAAGAGGTTTCGCTACGCATCCCCATTACTGAGTGCTTCTGAAGTCATACTCCGGAAATGAGTCCCGTAGATGACGAACCGGTGCTCATTCGACGCTACTACAATGTGGCATGAGGTAACGATGACTACTAAGCAGGGAGGGTTGTTTAGCTGAATACATTCTGCGGTACTGTCTCATCTGCCTACTACAACCACATTCGTGAAAGCACAGCAACAGAAGTGCACTCAGCTTGTTATCGACACGCCTATTCGTTAAAATGCCTCAAGACGAGCCTCCCAAGCAGGATGCAGCACACGGCGTAGGCGGGGTACGACTCACTCATGCCTCTGCCTAGCATATTACTGAATCTACCCAGACCACAGACGAAGTTCCTATTTCAGGTGCGAAGAAGACAGCTCCCATGCCTGAGGGTATGTCAGAAATGAACGACCGTACTCTCAGCGCCGGCACAGACCAGTCTGAGTCAGGCCACGGTGGGAACGGCCCGAACGAGATGGGCGAGAAAAAAGGCTTAGGGGCCGGCCCAGGCAGTGCCAATCCTTGAGGCAGATACATCTTAGAGTCCGTCGGACAGAAAGCTGTACTAGAGCAGTCTGATCTATGGCAAGACTGTGCTCAAATAGACTAGGTCGTTTCCCCTATCTCGGCCTCCAAGAAACAAATCCATTGATAAGAGCTCAAACGATCTTCTTAGCGTGACGCCACGGCCGACCATCGGCTGAGGGCTTGGGTTCCTGCCGCCACTGCTGGCCAGGTGTTCGTATCTGATGTTGACTTTGTTATCAGTGCCGAGTCCCCCGTGAGCGTGCTCTATTGGTCTGCCGCCTTACTTGAGCACTTTTTTGCCGTGAACGTCCTGTCGAGTCCAATATTCGAAGAACGTTCTCGTCTCCATCGCTAACGCCCCAGGCTTGTCGGGTTGGAAGTTAATACTGGAAACGCAGGACTAGCCTGGTCGCACAAAGTTCTCTAGCTCCTGTCCGTTCTCGTCGCAGACTGTATATGAGACGTCGGTCAACTGATAGTGCCAGCCGGCTTCAGAATGTGGTACCAACCTAACGTAGACTACGAAGAGGTACACGCGACTGGGACAACTGGGCAGTAAACTTGAGACGACTCACGCATACTAGAGTTCCAGCAGTTCTTGATGCACATACTTCCATGGCTCCTACGTCTCTGATACCAACCGCTTGAGCGTCGTAGAAGAAGGTGAAAGGAGTGACGATAATGATTGACAGCATGCCCATCATCTTGCTGTGTTCTATGGTAGATGACTTGGTCGCTCATGATCAGGAATCCAGAACTCATTGTTCATACTTTTCGAATTAGATAAAGTATGGGTTCTGATTTAGTATCGACTCGACAGAGAAAAAGTTTACCAAGATCTGAAAAATAATGATACGATTTGCGTCGACCTAAAGGACGCCGCACTCGAAGGACCCCTACTCCCGTCAATCGATAAAACACCTCTGGTCACAAAGCCGATTGCGTGTTGGCCCTGGAGAGGGCCAAGCAAAGTTAGCGCCAAAGCAGGATCATGCCATGGTTGTAGAGTCCGAAATGTCTATGCCCCGTATGGGTATGCGAGCCGCACGCGAAGACTTGACCGGGCTCTTGGGTGTTTCAGACAACTGGCCAACCAGAAGAGAAATCAATCTTGTTGATTCCGAATTGCTTCTGACCGTCAGCATAGCCAATTCTGGTATCGACATAGTGATAGTAAAGAATCGGGCCAAGCTCAGGATCATCGTATACCCCCTGACCACCAGGCCCATACACAAAGCCATGACTTCCAAGAACTAGCGTGCCGCCGTTCTCTGTGCAAGGAGTGCCATTCTTGTCAACGAAACCGCCCGTCGCACTCTCACTTCGGCAAACCATGACCTTGTATTCTTCGCCCGCAGCAGGCCTCGATGTATCGAATCCACAGCATATGCCAGAAGAGAAGAACAGATAGTAGTAGCTGCCGTGTTGAAATATGTAAGGTCCCTCCAAAGCCTGTGATCCCGTGCTATTAAAGGCTAGTGGTGTCCGCGTGGCCTCGTTGACCATCTTGTTAGGTGGGTTGCTCATCTCAACTTGGAACAAATCGGCCCAGAAGCTTCCAAAGTTGAGATAATAGCTGTCTCTCACGGCGATGAGATTGCCATCGATTGCATTGTAGTTTTTGCTGCTATCTGATTGGACACCTGTGCTCCCATGGTCCGTCCAGGAGCCTGAGTCGAGGGTTGTGCTGGTGGCAACACCTATGGCGCTGTTCTGCGAGCCGAAGCTGGAGACGCTGTAGTAGAGATAGTAGGTATCTCCAACCTTGCTGACGTCGGGAGCCCATAGATCGCAGTTTCCATCAAGCTGGATGGAAGAGCACGCCGGTATAGCGGCGCCCTTGTATGTCCACGGTCCCTGTGCTGACGGCGCCGAATAGATGGCTATCTTGCCACCAGTTGAGAAGCGGAAGTACATACCATCCGTGGCTCTCTGCACCAGAGACGGATCGTGGGCATTGTTGCAAATACCGGAGCAGGAGAGCGGATTCGTAAATCCGTACGCAGTCCAACTCTGGAAGAGAGTGAGCGAAGAGTAGAAAATAAAGTTCTTCATGATGCCCAGCATCGTATTGACGAAAAGAAGACGGCAAGTGAGTGTTTGTGCAAAGGACTTTTTCGAAAAAGAGACGCGCCTATATATTTACCTTGATTCTTTGACAAGCAATGCTGCTTCGAGTGTTCCGTACCAGTTCCTTGACTCACTCGAAGCGAAGCCGGTGTCCTTGCCCAATTTCGCTTGAATACAAAAGTCATTCATACGATTGGCTTCGAGAGGATTCACCCAGAGTGGGATCACAAGACGACTTCCAGGGGGGGCGTCGATCACTTTTGAAGGTCAACTGTGAGTACTCCGGGATACCCTTGAGGTCAGGCTGCTTGACCTGAGCTGCTTCACGGTGATTTCAGTCTTGCCGCGTTACGTCGGAACAAGCGATTACTTCGGTTTCAGCGGTTTCAAGGACGGCACTAGTCAAATCCCCTAGTAAGGCGAACATCGCTGAAGTCTGCACGCCAAGGCCTGCAGCGACATGGGCACGGCAGCGATGTAATACAGTTAGCGTGCAATGTGCGGACACGATCAATAGCAAACTGATAGATTAACAGAGAGGTAGAACAGAAGTGTTTAAAACGTTTGGATGGCCTAGGCAGATGCTGATCCATTGGCATAATAGTATGTAGGGTAGGGGCTCATTTGGCTAACCATCTCACCTAGGTGGTGATCTGCTTGGCATTATCGGCCCCTTGCCCCTAATGTACCCCAGCATGGAGCACTTGTCATCATTAGATGCCCAGAGTGTCTTCTGACGAGCCTGCTCCAGACTCTGATCGTACTGTGCCTACCACGTACGACCTCTATGCTGTTGTCCCCTAGCTGTCCACAAATACGTCACCAGTACAAAACCTTCATTGAAGGTGGTCGGTAAAAGCTGCGCTTCACGTCTGCCAGCTACCACTGCTTTTGTCTGGAGAACAACTACCACTATTCACTAAACACCCGGTGCTTCCGCATATAATTATTGCACCAGCTAGCGCAACGCGCAATTTCGAGGCGTGTACGCGACGCAGGATCTCATTATCCATTTATCTGTTCCGCCTTTCTTGGGTCAATATACTTGGACCTTTCCTTACCCATGCCTAAAGCTCTTTCCTATTAGGTCTCTTCACCGATAACACTCGTGCAAGTCCTTACTAGAACTTGTATCATTAGATTGTGGAGGTAAGCACAGCGCATCAAGATCAATCACCAGGCGTGCACCAGCCTGCAGCTCCCATTCGCTCGCGCATCAGCGTTGAATCTAAAGCCTGGTGCCAAGACAGGCTTGTCATCTGACTATCCAGCAGCCGGCACATAGCCATCCTACTGCTCTCGCTGCGAGAGCACGAAGAGTCTTCCTCAGTACAAGCTTCGCTCTAGTTGTCATCCTGAGTTTATACTACTTGCACCTCGAAGAGTGTACACACGCGCTACACGGCTCAATCAGCGTCATTTCGAAAGCAAAAATGGCACGCGGTGCCAAGACACCATCATGCCTGCCGACCAGGCTAGGCTCCACCAAGCAGGCGAGCAACCTGAATTCTGACCTTTGGGGTATCGTGGATATGGGCAGGTCAGTAACCTTCTCACTGTGACGGTGATCATATTGCGGCAGCTGACTGCTGCCATGTAGCAACGGCATTCGCTTTTCGATAACAGATTTATCACCATCAACGGCACGTGTGTTACCCACTCTTTATTCCTACAGAAATGGCACGTCGCTCTATGAAGCACAGTACGACGACGAAGGCAACCAGATACCTATACCTGAAGATGTTCAGGACTCGGTCATTGGAGCGTTCCTCCGTTTTGAGATCTTTTGTTCTGATTTCGGCGTTCCCTTCAAGAACATCCGCATCATAGCCACAGAAGCAACACGTAAAGCTATCAACGGCACAGAATTCGTCGATCGCATTGCTCGAGAGACAGGGTTGAGGGTTGAGATACTCTCGCAAGCTGATGAAGGTCTGACAGGAGCATGGGGCATCGCCAGCAGTTCTTCAGAAGTGCGAGGCCTGGTCATGGATCTCGGCGGAGGATCTACCCAAATAACTTGGATGATGACCAAGGCTGGTCACATGCAGACCAGTCCTGCGGGTGCGATCAGTTTTCCTTATGGCGCCGCTGCTCTTACTCAGAGACTTGCGTTTATTGAGAAGAAAAGCAAGTCTTCTGAGGAAAAGGAAGCCAAGAGGGAAGCTCTTCGACAAGAAATGAAGGAGAACTTCCTCGGTGCCTACGACGACCTGAAAGTGCCAGCCGAACTCGTCGAGAGAGCCAAAGAAGAAGATGGCTTCACCTTATATCTGTCGGGTGGCGGTTTTCGAGGTTGGGGCTACCTGCTGCTCTACCAGGCCCAGAAACATGCCGAGAGTTATCCAATCTCCATCATCAACGGTTTTGTCGCCCGAAGGAAGGACTTCACGGACACGAAGGAGCTAAAGAAGGTGGCAAGACGGGCCGACCGCATTTTTCGTGTATCTGACAGGCGCAGAGCACAAGTCCCAGCAGTGGCATTCTTGGTGAGTGTGCTCGCTGAGATTATACCTCATGGTATCAAGGAAGCACAGTTCTGCCAAGGTGGCGTCAGAGAAGGTGTTCTGTTTTCAACATTACCGCCGGAAATCCGAATGCGAAGCCCGATCGAGACCGCGACAAAACCACTCGCAAAACCATTAGCTCCGAAGCTTGCCAAACTACTGCGTGATGCCCTGCCCAGGAAAGAAAGACCCCACCTGATCGGTATCGATGCCAATGACATTGATGACGGATGGGAGGAATTACCTTCGCAAAAGCTAATGAGGACCGTTCCTCTCTCGTTCACTAAAGACATGCTACATGCCATGGCAAACATGTTCTACGTTCACTCAGACATGGCGAAAGAGCTGTCATCGGCAGCTGCTCTGCGCACAACTTCCACTGGTTACCTTGCAGACACTCATGGAACTTCACACAGGAATAGAGCTCTACTTGCACTCCTACTGGAGGCGAGGTATGAAGGCGACCTTCCTCCTCGAGAAGAAAGCTTCCGACAAGCGCTAAGACGATTGTTGTCGCCGGCAGAGTTATGGTGGATCAACTATCTTGGCGCCGTAGCCTTAGTGCTGAGTCGGCTGTACCCATCAGGTGGAGAAGACAACGTCGAGGACTCGGAAGAGGACGTCGACTGTAGAGACGAAACAGTTCCGTCAAGTCTGAGACCAGGATACAATGATCTGGATGCTTCTGCCCGACTGAGACGACCTCGCCATAAGAAACCTCACCTCAGTATTCGTGCTCATTTCGCTGACGATCTTGGTAAATCAGGCAAGAAGCCAGGCCTGAGGCTCGTCTTCAAGCTACGATTGAGAAGGCACTACAAAGACGACCCAGTAAAGATGCGCGAAGAACTCGAACACTGCGTCAAGAAAATAAAGAAAGTAGGGATGAAAAAGCATTGGATTCGAACTACGGACAACGAGGACGGACTCGACGATGACTTCTCAGACCTTAGTTTGTCTGAGGACCAGGAGACCGCAGAGGATGCCAACCATGATCTTGGCTGGGGCATGAAAGTCCACGTCGATATCCAAGTGGAAAATCCTAGAGAGAGGTAATTTGGATAGCGACGGCCTTGAAGCAGAGCTTTGTTCAGTGGGAGGTCAGTGCTTCAGATTTCATGGCGTTGGCTGCGCGTCCACATTCCCGTGTTTACACAAAGGCACAAACACCTTTCATGTTCTGTGAGACGCATGTCGCCAAAACACTCTGAATTGCACATACCCGGGAAGTCAGTCCACACAGCATATGATGGCGAACGACGGAAGGCTGGAGGACGGAGAGCCGTTAATAATGGAGCAGGTCAGTGTACAGGTTTACCATAATGAGACAGCTCACATTGACCAGCAGTGAAGGATCAAAAAATGTATTACAGCGATGTTGTGGGAGCCACATGGCAGGCAGTTGCAAAATCGAGATATCGCCGACGGTGGTACATATTAATTGCCACCAGCTGCAGCCTCGCGGTAGTAGGCCTACTCTCGATCCTATCGGCGATTGTCCATAAAGTATGCATGCCAACTGGATCGAATCATGCTGGAATCGATATGACTTCGAGCGGGAAGTGAAGATTGTCGTACTTGTGAAACTGTCATGGCGGCAAATGCATATACTATAGTCGGATCACAATGATCACGCACGACAGGGAGGAGATTTGCTCCGGGATAGACAAGTTTGCGTCAGATGATGAGCGTTTACAGCTTTCCCTCAAGAATCATCAAGTCTTCCAATAGAGTGAGGCACATCGGTGTTGTAGTCTAGCTACATCGTATAATTGAGTTCAAATCATGCCGGCTACCCTCTGATCGACAGAAAGTCAAATCACCCGTTGTGCGCCACTAGCCCGTGTTGCCGACAGTGGTGCAGTTGTGCGGGGACTGACATGGCAAAAATAGTAACAGGCCATTTAGATCAACAGCTTGTCGAATTCGTTGGCACTGCTCTATTGCTGGGAAGGTCGTGACTCGAAGTATCCGCGTGCACTATCATATATGGCAAATACATGGCAATTGTGTACTTTCGATATAGACTTTTACAGTTGATTGATCTTGGAGACGACACGAAGCAAGTTCCATGACCCCCAGACTACTCAGCCACACTCCACGACACCTCGGGGACATGGAAAGTAGAGTTCCTTGCAGAATGCGCGGCCGGTCAGACCGCTGTAATTTGGCCCAAGTACCATGCGCATCAAGACGTGTCAGGCCTTGGCTGACATCGAGACCTGATCTGATGTACCACAGGAAATCAGATTTGCTGGTCAGCGTGGGTCTGATGTCATGAAAAACTTGTCTCTGCGCAGCTCTGCATTGGTAGCAAAAGCTTGTACGGGTTGCAGCCACTCAAATGCAAGCGAGCAAATTAGATCATGGCTCGAGAGATCACGCCAAGCCAGCTGAAACAGGAAAGGCATAAACAGAAGCGCACCTGCTAGGTGAAACCTGGAACAGTCCGCAAGCCATGACGCAAACCTCGATCGCCAGCGAGATTTTGTGACATAGAGTAGATTGCCTGCTCCTTTTGTCGATCCAGTATACAAACGTCGCCAAATACTGGCACTTCTAGCCACTCACATTTCCTCTTCCTCAAGACCGACGTTGTGTATCCAAGATGGACGTCGCCAACATGCATTCGTTCTCGAAGCGGCAGGGAGTAAGCACACAAGCGACTCGCGTATGAATACACCCAATGCTAACTACCGTTTTAGAGCACTGGTGCTGGCAGTCGTCGAGGCGGAGGCTCGAGTTCAATATCTGCGATCCTCTCCTCTTTGATTCCGGTGGCCGTCGTTGCCGCCATCTGTCTCGTGGTCTTTTTGATTGTTCGGGCCAAGTTCCAGAAAGTCTACCAGCCTCGAGCAGAAGATCAGCCCATTCTTGGGGATAAGTACGCAGTTCTGCCTGTGACGAGGGAGCAACACAATCTGACACTTACATAGGAAGCGACGAACGCCGGGCGTCAAGGGCTTCTTCTCCACGGTCCTTGACCGCAAGGGCCTGCCAGATTACTTGGTTCTTGAACGCAACTCCCTTGATGGCTATCTCTACCTCCGCTTCTTCAAGATCCTCATCATCATATCCTTCGTGGGCTGCTGTATTACATGGCCGATTCTATTCCCAGTCAACGCAACTGGTGGTGGCGGACAATCGGAGCTCAACATCTTGTCCTTCAGCAACATCTCTAACCCTAACCGATATTACGCCCATGCCTTGGTTGCCTGCGTCTTCCTTGGCTTTGTTCTCCTCCTCATCGCCCGCGAACGCATGTATTTTATTGGCCTGCGACAAGCCTATTTCCTGAGCACAGTACGTGCAGAGCGTCTGACTTCGAGAACGGTGCTATTCATGAGCATTCCGAAAGACATGCTGTCAGAACAAGCCTTGATACAGGCTTTTGGTCGCCATGTTCGCAAGGTGTGGATGGTTACTGATGCCAAAGATCTCGAAGACAAAGTGGATGACAGAACCAAACTACATATGAAGCTCGAAGCCGCCGAAGTCAAGTTGTCTAAGCAGGCTAATGCTGCTCGACTCAAAGCAGAGAAGAAGAACCCTGGAAGTCAATCAGATCATCGAGACCCTAACCACTGGATCGACAACAAGAAGCGACCAACTCACAAGCTCAAGCCATTGATCGGTAAGAAAGTTGACACCATCAACTACGGCCGCGACGAGCTACCCAAGATGAACAAGGAGATTGCTCGGGAGCAGCGCACTCATCAGACGGGTGCCGCCGAATACGTCGGTGCTGCTTTTATCGAGTTTTCCAGTCAGCACGCTGCTCAACGAGCCTACCAGCTTGCCCAAAAAGGCAACAAGAAATCTATGGAACCGCGCTATATTGATGTACAACCGGACGAGATTATTTGGAAGAACCTCAAGGCCAACTACGCTACCCGAAAGATCAAATGCTTGATTGGCACGGCCATCATTCTTACTATCATTATGTTCTGGACACCAATCACTGCCTTTGTCGGAGCCGTTTCGAACATCAACTATCTGACCAATAAGGTACCATTCCTGAGCTTCATCAACGACATTCCGAGCGTTATCCTCGGTGTAGTCACTGGCTTGCTGCCTGCGATCATCTTGGCCGTTTGCGTCATTCTCGTCCCAATCGTGTGCCGACTAATTGCCAAGCAATTCGAACCAACCCTCTCTGCTGTTGAGCTCAAGACTCAGACCTGGTATTTCACATTCCAAGTGATCCAGGTTTTCCTGATCCCAACATTCGTCTCGGGTGCCGCATCAGTCGTTACCCAGATCATCAACCAACCTGGCTCGGCCGCAACTTTGTTGGCCGAAAACTTGCCTAAGGCCTCGAACTTCTACATCTCCTATTTTATCCTATACGGTCTAGCTCAAGCAGGGTTCCAGCTCCTGAACATCGTCGCTCTGCTTCTATTCGTGGTACTTGGCAAACTTCTCGACAAGACACCGCGGAAGATGTACAACAGATATACCACTCTCGCTGGTCTAGGTTGGGGTTCTGAGTACCCGAAATGGACCAATTTGGGAGTCATTGCTCTTTCCTACAGCTGCATCTCTCCTCTACTCCTTGGCTTTGCGACAATCGGATTCGCCTTGTTGTATATCGCTTTCCGATACAAGTGGCTCCTCGTCTTCGGCAACCAGATCGACATGAAAGGTGAAGCCTTCTCTCGGGCGTTGAAGCAGCTTAGAACTGGCGTATACATATCGGCGCTTTGTTTGATCGGCCTCTTCGCCATTGCCACAGCCGGATCTGCTGCCGCCTCAGGGCCGCTGGTTATCATGATTGTCTTCTTGGTAATAGCCGCTATCTTCCACTTCCTCATGGATCGTGCCCTCGCTCCCCTCGAGCAGGGTCTCCCTCTCGACCTGATTCCTCAAAACAGCCACGACTACGATGAAAGCAAGGTTGGACCTGCTATTGGGCAGCCTGGCTACTATGGGGAAGACGACCGTCAAAATGGCCACCACACTCACACCCATACCACGAGAGCAGCCGTTGATGTCGAGGCGAACGGGTCTCTTCCTGTGGGACAGACTGGCAACAAACTCACTCAACGCCTTAGACCATACATCGATTCTCACTTCTACCAGCCCAACAAAGGTCGCACTTTCTTCCTGCCTGAGTTTGGTTACGACTACGGCAATGCATATTACAACCCAGCCGTCATAGATGACGCGCCATTCCTATGGCTTGCCAAAGACCCCTGTGGAGTTAGCAACATGCTTGTACGAGACAATGAAGCTGCCGGCCTCCCTTCCAGTGATAGATTTGCGTGGTTTGATGAGAAGAACAAACTGCAGTGGGACAACACCGCTGTGCACAAAGTTTCGACCATGATTGACGAGAAAGACAGCGCCGCGGGCACTGCTGCCCAGGGCGGCGAACAGGGCGGCAACGCGCATACCGGTGGCGGTGGCTACTAATGGGTTAAGCAGCAGCTATCATTCCAGAGGCGCAAGAGATAATAATGGTTATGGAGGAAGTGTTGCTGCGCGAGCGTTTGCTTATCGCTTATACCCTGTATTGTACACGACAACATGATGAGATACTAGCGACTTTGGTGCTTGGACCTTGAAGGCGTTGATGACTATATCTAATCATGACATGTCGATGCCTAGCAGCGTCGACCATAGAGAATCAACTTTTGGTTCGTGTCGACAGGCACGAACAAACCATACACGTGTCTTATCCGGTTCTAGTTGTGTCATTCTGTGCACTCAACCTTTTGGTCTGTGTGCTGCCTACTAGTCTCGGTCGCGAACAGTGCACCGCATAAGTCATTGTTCTTGTAATCAGCCGTGAGATGTTAGGCCATCTAGACAGTCTATCTCAGGCTGGTATCACCTTCGGCTGATGGGTGCCGGTAGGTAATTTTACTGTGTGTAGTTGCGATTGTAGAGCCGTAGACAGAACAGAGAAATAGTGAACAGAAGCGAAGGGTATAGCAAGGAGCAACAATCATTTCGTTTGAGGCGTCCGAAACGTCTGATGAGTTGACTGAAATGACCTGTTTAGGCCGCTCCGTTCTCCCGATGAAGTAATGGATGTTCAAGTCAAAGGACCGAGGGACGCTCGAAGAGGCATAAAATGGCTTGGCTACCTTTGAATTACCTCTTTGGGACTAGCTGGTATTTCTCAGCGCCTTTTCTAGGTAGCGAGTACAGGCAGGCCTCGATCGTAGACAACAAAACGATGTGGAATACTACGGCTAGTATTACTTGTTATCGGTAACCCGAAGACAGTGGCGTTAACAGGTTTCGGAGGTGCACCAGTACGGATCTAAGGAGACACCAGTACAGAATCAGGGAGACACTAGTATTTCTAGACCAACTTCTGAACGGAGTGAGCAAAGACTCAGCCAGGCTTTAAACATGTATCAGAGTACGCATTGAATAGCCACTCAGCTACACAACACCATCCATCGTGGTGCAATGGGGTCTTTCTCCCGCCCTACTTTGCACGTACGCTCTCGACCTGCTCCACGGTCCCCTCACTCTCGATCTCCATTGCCTTACTCCTGCTGTCTCTCGCCGCAACGCCAAGCTCATCGGCATCGAGCCGTGCAACACCGCCGAATAGCTCATCCATGCGCTCGAGACTGATGCCCTTCGTCTCCTTCACGAAAAGGATCGCAACAATGACGATGAAGATGTTGAAGCAGGCGAAGATGAAATACGTCCCGTAGCCGTGAGCTCCGACGGTCTTGAGCATGACTGGCGTCGATCTCGCGATAACAAGATTGAAGAGCCATTGGGTTGCTGCGGAGATCGCGACGTTGTAGCCTCGGAGACGGGCTGTGCTGATCTCTGCAACGTAGATCCAGCAATTTCCGCCCCATCCTTTATGTTGTCAGCATATTGGTTCTTGTTAATTAGATTTGTGGCGAGGGAAAGAGAGCGGCTGGCGAGGAAGACTGACCTAATTGGAAAGCTGCAGCAAACAGATAGATCGCGACCAATGCCACATAGCCCGCTGGTGGCACAGATGCGCCAGCAACTGGCGGATCAAAGCGGACATAGAAGCCTAGGTAGAACATCACGATTCCCATGAAGACACCAGTCCAGATGAAAGACCACTTTCGGCCTAGAGTGTCGGCGAGGAAGACGATGAAGATGATGCATGAGACCATCTTGACGATCCCGTACACACCTGTCGCGAAGAGAGATTGGGCGGTGCCTGTAATGCCTAGGTTCGAGAATATCACTGGTGCATAATAATTCAACGCGTTGGTGCCTGCAAAACCCGTTAGCTGAGGACATGTAACAGGGGGATAAGGGACATGCCGGTAAGCTGTTGACAAACCATGAGCGACATCGATAAGATAGCGCGCTTACGGTTGCTGGGAATCAGCCAGCACTCCTTTTGGATGGCCCAGAAGCCTTCGCCGTGGACTGAAGCCCGTTCTTCGTCAAGTTGAGCTTGCATTTCGTGTAGCTCAGCCTGAACGTATGGATGTTCAGCAGGCAGACCACGGACCTGGGACAGGATCCGGGAGGCTTGGTCCCAGTTGTCTTGTTTCGCTAGCCATCGGGGTGATTCGGGACACAACAACATGCTCAGGAAGAGGAGTAAGGGAGGCAGTGCCTGCATGCATAAAGGGACTATGAATTGACCCTTGCCCTTGATGTTCAGGAGGGCCCCATAGTTAATCCACTATGAAATGGCACGTTAGTAACATATGATAGGTTGCTGCCAAATGTAGACTTACGAATGCGATCATAGCGCCCATCGTTTCGAAGAGCTGGTAGAAACCAATGAGTAGGCCACGGATGCTGCGTGGTGAATTCTCAGAGACGTAGGTGGGGGCAATCATTGTAGCTCCGCCGAGGCCAAGACCTTCGACAAACCGCCCGACGTAGAAGGCTGAGAGATGGCCGAAGGCGACACCTTGGAGCAAACCACCGATGAACGCGATGACCGCGACGATGAGAAGGGCGGGCTTCCGGCCCAACTTGTCGGCTAGAGGGTTTGCGAGTAGAGCGCCCGCGAACGCGCCTGCTTGCATCACGGATACCAGATTGGCGGAGAGGTTCGAGCGGGCTATGGATGATATGTTGTCGAGGCCGTATTCTGCTTGGAAGCTGGGCATTGTAAGGACACCGCCTATAATGCCTATGTCCATACCGAAGAGAGTGCCCCCAAAGCAGGCGGCGGTGGCCAAGGCAAAGACTCGCCAGTTATAGATCTCATGGGGATCTGTTCTCATCGCATCGTTGCGGATGATCTTCTGAAGGACGCCCATCGTGACGGCCAATCTTAGTGTTCAGCGACAAGAGACTGATAGTGTGGGAATCGAGGGTCTATCTGCGACATGTGGTTCTTATGAAGCATGACCCAGCTGCTCTCTGGAAACAGGATATCGGCATAAACATCCAGCGAGCACCTCCATGTAGGTTTGAACATCGTCCGGGAAGACGTGGGTACAAGCTGCAGAAGCGGGAGGGACCTGGACCATGTGATACATAATGGCCACTACCTCCTCCAGTAAGCTCAGTTAGAAGGCTCGCTGATGTTCCTCGAGTGGAGAGCTATCCATGTACGACCAAGCAATGTGGAATAGTACACAAGCCTGTCAAGCACTAATAGGTGCATGTCCAACGGATCTGCAAGCTGCAGCATGATTTAGGCTGATGTAGCTAAGGGTGCAACCTTCCCCACGAAAACTGAAACCTGGGGAGGTACCGACTGCCGGACACGACTCGCAGGTGCATCTTGGCTTTCGCCAAGCGTTACTTACCTTTAAGGTACAGGACCTACAGGTTTTGATCGTAAACAACAATAAGTTATAGAATAGGGGGCCGCGTAGATAATTGTCTATAGAGTAAATACGATCTAGCTTTAGGCAGCCCTAACCTCATAAGTCGCCCTGATTTTGCACTGGTGCATTCCTAAAACCTATAAACGCCACCGTCTTCGGGTTAGACAATGTACAATACTAGATCCACTACCTAGGTATTCTACATCTCTTTGTTGTTTACTTGTACGATGATCGAGGCCTGTACAGCAGTGGCGGTGAGGGGTCGGCACTGGCTGCGGCATCCCAGTGTTGACAAATCCATAGAAGTTAAAGCACTCACAATATGCTTCAATTTTCGTCGCTTCGGAATGCCAGTCTACCACGCCCACATCAATTTGCTAGCGAGCACTCTCTCACCCAGCCTCTCATACAAGAACGGTGTGACCCAGCTGTCGTTCGTCCTACTCATGCGACCGAAGACAGCACCACCTTTCCAGATACAGACCTCGGGATCTATCTCCCTTGGCGGCCGTCCGACCACAATTTCCCTGGAATAGCCAGTATCTGCGAGAATAGCCTGCAGTGCTGTCTCTAGATGTGCTGGAAAGCCGGCTACTTTTGAACCACCACCAATCAGGAGCAGGGAGTTGTATAGGTCTCGGGTCTTTGAGGAGCTTCCTCGAGCAGCGTGGTTGATACTGCTTGTCACCGCATGGGCTAGAGGGTAGACAGGAAGAATATCGTCTCGGCGTTCGAGGTAGAAGGGGTCCTGCTGCTGTAGAGCCTGAAGTTGGTCGGCAACTTCCATCATCGTATCATCCCCTGTCTGCTTGATCACCGAGTCGTCCAGATTCGGCGTACCGTTCTCGATGTGTCGAGGTGCGCTGCTATCTGGTTGAGGTGTGGCCTTGTGGATGGGTGAACTGGCACCTGACGGGGCAGGAGTGCCATTCTCAAGCCCTTGTACTCGTGCTATCGATGGGCGGCGAGAGTCAGCTTCATCTTTGATGAGGCCGTTGACACCGTTCGCTTTCGGCCTGAAAGGCTCTGATACAGGATCAGACGGTGCTATAGCTCGGATGATCTCGTTCTGGGCTGCCGAGGTTGGGTCATTGGCCTTGCCGTCGTAGAGGTCGTAAGATCTGCTGACCAGTTTACGTCGACCAATCAACTTGCCACTGTGATCGAACATATCCGGTCTGAAAAGTGCCAATGTTGGCAGGGCCACTTCATCGTATATTTTGAAGGTGTACTTGCGAGTATCCTGACCTGGTGCTCGAAGATGGAAATCGTACAGCTGGACTGAAATATCAGCTTCGGAGATTGTGCTAAATTTCTTCTTGAGCTCTTCTACAAGCAAGAAATCGTACCTTCTCCTGAGATCGATTGCTGCGTAGGGGAAGTGATTGTAAATGATCATCTTGAGAAACTGATCGGTAACATCTTGGCCACCATATTTCAAATTGACGCGAGAATTGTCAATGATCATGCCGTCTTCCACACAGCAGACGGCAGTCTTTTGGTCGCCAATATCGACGATGCAACAGGTGGTGAAGCCTGCACCAAAAGAGGCTGCAAGGCTCTCCTGTATGAAGCACACTTTGGCAAAGCCCAAATCTTGGATAGCAAGGTTCAGGAGACTGGTAACGTATGTCCTTTCGTAATAGTCAGGAATGACTATGACACAACTGTACTGAGCCCAGTCCTTGCGAGCTCGAAGGTCTAGTTTGAGCTCGGTTCGCACGGAGTCTTCGATGATCAAGGCAATGTCGTCGTAGAGAGCTCGTAACGAAGGGTAGTCTTTCTCGTTGATCCAGCCGTGCTGTATGGGCCAACTCAGCTTGTAACGTGGGTTGGATTGGTCTGGAATGCGCATGGCTGCATGGCCCGTCACATACTCCGGCTGTTTGCTCACATCGGTCCAGTCTATATGTAGGGTGTCGTTGTGTTCGTTGATGGTGTCGTAGGTGGCGCGCCTGTTGTAGCTAGTGACCATGTCTCTCGATTGGGGCAGGACCTTTCTCTTGTTCATGCGCATGCGGACCTTGAGCTCGTTGGATGCGGCAACGAATTTGGCCGCAAAATCCTCGCCGAACCTCTTCTCGGGGACTGGCTCTACTAAACCATTGTCGAGCTTCCTCCTCTTGGGCAAGGGCTCGCCAGCATCCTCGTCGCTTCCCTTCATCTGGGTCTTTCGTGCGATGACCATGGGCACTGACTTGGGTAGGAGGTCACTAGCCAAACCAATACGGAGGTTCTGACTACCTGGGTGAAGGACGATGGTCTTGTTGCCCGCCGACAGCTCGTCCTCCTCCTCCTCCTCTTCCTCGTCGTCTTCGTCCATCTCGACGTCGCCATCCTCATTGACTTGACCGCCGTGAGCAAGAGCCCTATCCCTGTCTTTGGCTTGCTTGACCATCTTGTTCCTGTTCTCGTCCTGCTGTGTTCGGACAGCCAGAAACTGTTCGTCTCGCTTGAGAAAGTCGACATAGTAGTTCTTCTGGTTGATGGGTTGTATCACCGGCCACGACGTTTGGTCCATGTTGTTGTCGGTCCGTTCGAGGCCTGAGTCACTCGGTTAGATGTCTGTTTGCACGTGTGATACTGGTGGTGACTGCGTACCCTCCTCCCGCAGGAGAGCCTGTCAGAATTGTCAGTGTCACTGCCGCTGCCATTGAGCCAAAGCGCATGCATGCTCACCTTCCCACTCTTCTTGCCCACCATTGTTGCGCCTGAGATGTCTCGGTGAGTAGCATTCGACGGGTGATGTGAAAGCAAAATGGCTGGCAGGCTGAAGAACAAGATCAGTGCTTCACCATATTATCATGTTGTTCAGCTCGGTTCGAGCCAATCGTTGAAGGGCAAACGTCTGGTGAGAGCCATAACCACGATTCACGCGTTCTGATGCGGTGACGGCCGAATGACTCGACGTTGCATCATATGTTGTTTGGCCAAATATGTTCGCCGAGACCCCCAAGGCCCATGCTGCACGCCAACACCGTGACCTTGATCTTTGAAACCCTGTCATTCCGCCACACAATCATCAACCTCGACTGTCACGCCTATCAAACCGTGTCAACGCAGTACGACCTTCTACGTCGTTTCTGATTACGCATTGTCAAGACAAGTCACCTCTTTCATCCTTGGGTTTCCGGCTGGCATAAAATGGGAGCTTCAATCTCGAAGCTATTCTCAGGCCTGATATGGGGGAAGAAGGACATACGCATACTAATTCTGGGCCTTGTCCGTGGTGAACCCACCTTTTAGAATGCTATCATTGACTCATACCGTAGGACAATGCCGGGAAAACCACCCTCTTGTATAGACTCAAGATGGGAGAAGTGGTGACCACAATACCGACCATAGGCTTCAATGTCGAGTCGGTCAAGTACGGCCAGCTTACCTTCGATGTCTGGGACCTGGGTGGTCAGACCTCGATACGGCCCTATTGGAGAAGTTACTACGCAAATACAGCCGCCGTCGTCTTCGTTGTCGACTCGACCGATATTGAACGCCTCGAGATCGCTGCGGATGAGCTCCGGTCAATGCTGAATGAAGACGAATTGAGAGACGCAGCGCTCTTAGTCTTCGCCAACAAGCAGGATCAGGTGAGTGCTTCTACAAGATATCGCCCGGAACAGGCTAACCCTTCGTAGCCGGGTGCTCAAGGTGCTGGTGAGATCTCCGAAGCTCTCAAGCTCGCTGAGCTTCGTGATCGCAACTGGAGTATCGTCGCGTGTTCCTGCATAGACGGCAAGGGTATCAACGAGGGCATGGATTGGTTATCCCAGACGGTCTCGTCCGAAGCTTGAGGACTGGACAATGACGAGTTATACGAACGTCCTTGCTCAATAACATAGCTTCTTCACCCCGCAGCACGAGACCACGCCGCGGGTCCGTGTTGATCCGTTCCGATGGCATAGGCCACATTGGAAGTCTGTGTCCGGGAGACCATGGCCCTACCAGGCTTTGCTATGTACGAAGAGCGGCACGACGACCACCGCCACATAACGCTAATGCCACGGCGCCGACTTACCTATTCAACACGACTCGATCCTTGTCTTGAGCGCGTGGTCAGGACCAAGCATCTGCCCAAGTTACGCCGCGTATGTAACGCTTGGTGCTTGGAATCTGCAGAACAGCACTGCTGAAGGCGGCACAAAGGTAAGGAGCAGTATCAAATCAGGCGCCTCATTTGTAGATGTGGTAGTAGGAGGCATTCACAAAAGCGGTGGAAGTCGCGAAGGACGTTTTTAGAAGCACACGAAGAGCAGGCCATGCACCTCTTGTTCAATCGCCGCCAGCCAGGCTCAGCTTTGGTGGCCACGAACCAGGTGCACGTCGGCAGTGGCTCCAAGCTTACCACAATAGGCATTGCACAACGCAGAATGACCCTAGGAACTCTCTTCTCGCGCACCCAGGTTGATCGTCTTCGAGCATCTTGAATCGCGCCGTATCGCTGAGTCGGTAAAGTGTTGTTTGCCTGAGCGGACATCCCGATCTGACAAGATCTGGCCTCAAGGAAAAGTGCCATCAGCTTCGCTGGATAGAACATCATAACTTGCATGACCATCTGAAGGGTTTCCTTCAAGGGTCAAGCAGGCAGCGGTTCCATTCTGATGTGGCCCGGGTTAAAGAACCTCCTGCGTGCGCAACCTCACAACCAGGCTGTTATCTTCTGCCGATGCCTATCGTCACCGTTAGGGTGAGAACCAAAAGCGAAAAGCTGCCAACAGGACCCCTACCCGCTGTACCACAGCGATGATTTTATGGGTGTACAAGGCGACGACATTTAGCACCAGGGCGGATGACCCTTTGCAGTGTAGGACATGACTGGGGCTTTCGCCAATTCACAGGACAGAAATCCTCCAAGACCATACAAGGGTCTCGAGTTCAAGCACTAAGAGCGCGAGGCGTGAGGTGGCCCCACCCATCACACAACCAGCAAGTACATAACAGGGAAGTTGAACGATACGTGTGCCAATGCTTGTCACAAAACATGTGTCACCGCAGAGAGCTTCGTGTAGCGCAACGGCTTTTGGTAGGTACTAGCACTCACGCTGGACCAGCGACGGGACTTCGTCAGCGACGTCTTCGGTCAGCTTTGCGTTGCCGATTCAGAAAGTTAATCTCTGTACAGGTGCGGTGGCCTCCCAGCTCAACAACATTATTGAAGCCGCAGTGATAATGCAGTGGCCTGATGGTTTGAATGCCGAATTTCTACGAGGCCTAAGCACGGCAGTCAAGCCCTGACACGGATGTTGCTGGAGTGTCAGCAGTGTACTTGCACACTGGCAGCACGAAGAACTCCTAGCTTGTACATTGTAGCTTCCTCAACTCCGCCAATTGCATTGTTACCGTACTCTGCTGTGGAGGAAGGATTCGGATATGCAAGCATCTCCGTTCCTAGTCTCGATACCGCCTACAAATGATAGTAATAGGATCGGCGATTAGTTGCAGCGCTGATGCGCTTGCGGAGTAACTCCTGCCGCAGGTCACATTGCCTCAAGCCTCACACACGACGAGGAAACCATGAATATTGCTTGAATGAGAGGGTAGAAATGTTATATGCTACGATGTGAAACGGCGAAACGCTCATAGTGCAACCTCAGACTAAGACATCCTCGTGTAACTCGCGACTCGGTTGTACCAGACGGCATTCATGGCTTATCCGCGCGTTTGGCGTAGGTGGATGCTGTTGGCATTCGAGCCTAACATGCTGCTCATGCCACCCACCAGTCTGGCACCACTTTGGTACTTGTAGATCGTGGAAAACCAAGACTATCATCTCCTTCACTTCCGTGGGTGCAGCGGCTAGCCGTGGCTATACAGCACAGCGCAATAAGCTGTATGTAGCTATGCGACGACTGAGTTGTGTACGAAACCACGACAAGAAGTGTCCTTCTGTCATTTGCAACGCCTTCGCGAGTCTCCAACATCCTCCTCAACTGGCGGCAGTCTGCCTTCGGAGGCGAACCCTTCCACGGTGACCGCCCATAACGTCATCCCGGGAAAACTAACAAATAACGGTATTAGCATCTACATATTCGCCTCGAAACACGCAGGCATCGTCGATGTTCACCAAGAACTTGTACAAGCACAGCCCTGGACTGGCTCGAATTCTCCGTGACGACTGTGGTCAACCTCATGTTGCATATTCGCTGCTCTCCGGCCCCGGCGTTATCGCTTGGCTTCAAGTGCTAGTCAATACTGCGGTGGTTCTACCATGAGGCTGGTTAAATTTTGGGCTGATGAGCGCCATCATTTCCTCCCAGCGTTCTTCTCCACCACCTACGGTATTCATGCCTGCGCCAGACTCGACTCGTCCCATCAACGGCTCTTGAGCCATGTGCCGAGCTGCGTGGCTTTTCTATTTTACTGGTATTTAATGTCCACTTGGAATCACTTCCGTGGACCTTCCTACTTCTGACGGTCCTCCACATCATTGAAGATGAGCACATGAGTTGCATCCAATTGAATCTTGTCTTGTATTGTTTGTCGAAAGAGACGAGTGTGTCCCCGGTCCCACATTGCTATCGTCCAACCTCAGCGCCCGCCCATCGCTCACACCGTTACCAGTATTTCGTCTGACCGCTGCCCGGGTATACCTTACTCTAGCACTTAAGGGAGCATCCTTGTCGATCTGAAAATCTAGATGGTTATCGTGTCCGAGCATTACAAGTACTTGTATTATTTTGACATACAGTGACTTTTGCTGGATCCACCACTTTCCTCTGTAGTGGCATCAACTCAAATTTCCTTTCCCTCCTTCTCGAATCACGTTCCATCCTGTTCGATAGCCTTGTGGCGTCGAACAACCTCGTCCTTGACTACCATCGATCACTCCTACCATCGGCAACGGAAGGTCATTCTCTCCTGGAACGTTTGTAGTAGGCATTGCTGGCGTCTGACACGATAGTACGACTCGAACCGAGCAGTCGCTTAGTCGCCACCCTCTCATCTCAGCAACGAAATAGCTGCAACCAAAAAGCTGCAAGCATACGATCACTTACAGTAGGCTCGCCTTGCCGTATGTAAGACCACAGCATCCGCTTGGTGCACATCGACCTTGGTATAGCACCACATCTTACGACATAAAACCTCGCCCATGCTGTGCGACCTTGTCAACGACCTCGCCGACTCCACTTGCACGGCAGAAAGGTTATCTATACCTGTTTCGCACTCCTATGCGCTCGCATGCCAGCGCCCTTCACTGCTGATTGCTGGTTATCGTTGACTCATCCTCTTCTCCTGGAAAAGCTAGTGGTTTCTCCGCCATGGAGACTATTTTCATTACTATTCACGGTATGTTGATACAGCAGGTTCTACCGGCAAACTAACAGAACTCTAGACCTTTCCCTCGATGCGCGCATCAAGTTTTGTTCCGACTCTATAGAGGAGATACTGGGTTATAGGCCAAATGAGGTCAAGGGCAAGTCATGTTGGGAGTATTTTCACCCTGATGAAATACCTTTCGCTCGAGCAATTCATGGTCGAGGCCTGGACCTTGAAAAGGCGGCCGCCTTGAACTACTGTCGCATACGACACAAGGATGGCAGCTGGATTGGCTGCGAATGCGTCTTTACTGTCGTCTACGATGTTCTTGTTGCGTCTACCGCTATTTACCAACGGGGTGAAAAGGCTCAAAGTACGTCACAACCCACGAGTCTCGCAGAGGAAAGCTAACAGCGATACAGGACGGGCCGTGGAAGGATCCACGATTAGAAGAGTCTTTTCTTCCTCCCCACGCGACCCTCGATATCACATGTTGTCATATATCTCAAACAAATTCACACAGCCTATCCAACCTCATGCTCGGGAACCTCGCGCCGCATTAATACTTAATAGATTCACGCGAACGTCAACAATCATGTTTGCCACGAACGGGGTGGAACAAATACTGGGCTTTTCGCCGACACAGTTGGTGGGGAAAAGCTTTTACTACTGTATATCAGAAAATTGTCTGAGCGAGGCTGTCCGCACTTTGGAAAGTGCCAAGGGTAATGACTCGATTGCTTACCTTCGATTCTACTTTCGAGATCCGAACTCGCCGGACCCCCCTCATATTGAGCAAGGTGGCAGTGATAGTGACAGTGACGAAAGTGATGATGGCGGTGTGGTCCTGTCGAGAGGGTCGAGTGTTTCGAGGCAATCTCCTCCGGTAGTCAATGGTGTCCGCGTACCCGATGTAACGATCAGGGAACCCGAGCTGGACGGGACGGCCGGCCCCCGTATCGACTCGAGACAATCATCATCAGCACTGCACGATGATCTACACGGACTACACCACTCGAGTTCCTCAGGCACCAGCACGGACATGGAAAACAATGGCAGTGTTTTCGACAGGCCACTTCAGCAAGCTCGGTCTTCCGCATCATCTATCACACCGCAAGAAACACCGCAGGATGGACCGCCCATGCCCGGGGCGATTGAGATTGAAGCCGTTGTCTCATGCTCATCGGATGGTTTAGTCGTGGTACTAAGGCGAGCTCAAGAGATAGTTCCCACCCCATCCACGACCGAGCAGCCATCTTTTCCCAATGGACTTTTCGCATCTCCCTGGGCTTCGGAGCCGGTCCTGCCAGACAGCGTGCCACAAGCAACGCCAGCACCCAGCATATCGGCAATGTCTGAACCCGCGGAAGCTGGCTTTATGAGCGCCATCCGCGATGTGGCAGTATTCGCTTGGTCGTTGACCGGTATCAATGGTGCGCTGATAGAAAAAGCATCAGGGCCCGGCAAGCCAAGTGGAGAGTCACTGCCTCCTGGCGGCATCCCTGTCTGGGACCCCAATGCGCCTGTCGGACAGAACGATTATTATAACGGGTTTGCAGGTGGCACCCATCGCCGGCTGCAGAGCATGGGCGATCCTGTGGGACAACCCAAAGTGGATGGTGAGATCTCGAGTAGCAGCGATGATGAAATCGTGTGGAGAAGGGCACCTGTAATGCCCACCTACAAAAGACCGAAGCGACGAGCGCAGCAAGCGTTCGACACAGACGAGGACTCTACCGACAATGGCGGTGTATGTGTACAGGAAAGACGGAGAAGGAAGTTGGAAAATGGTGAGCGTCAGGGTTCGAGCAATTCGATGTGAGTAGGCACTAGTGGTTCTTTTAACAGCGCGCAAATGTCTGAAATGGTTCTTCACGCATGGATATGAGATACGATTGGTTGATACCCAAGGTCAAGAGGGACCTTTTGTAAATGCTAGAGTTTCTGCTCCAATCGATTGCCATACGTTTTCTTGCTCTGGCTTCAGCTTACCATGATTTTGCTGCCTGAGGCCTCACTTTAGTGAAACACCTGACCTCGAGTCGGGCGGCGCGTCCTGCGCGTGCCTTCCCTGCGTATGTTTCGCGTGGGAGACAGCCTCTGTTTGGCTCATACCGCAAACTTGCCCATCATGACCGACGTCTACCGTCCTCGTAGTTCTCTAGTGCATAGAATCAACCAAGCTCAACATGCCACTCAACCGAGATCAACAGGCTATACCCGACATATCCACGTCCGTAGCAGGCTACACCAGTAACAAGCAACACCAACGTATAGCAGGACTCAATCTTGCGGATGTGGACAGACCTGCTACGCCGCAGAATGAACAGGGTAAAAGATCACAGAGCCAGTTACGTCGAGACAACATAGATAGCAATAGCGTGTCCCAACATGCTGGCAAGAAGTTCTCGCTGGATGCTAATATGGGCAATGTTTCTGCTTTCAACGGCTTCAAATTGACTGTGCCGAACACCATGGCATTCGGTAAAGCCAGAACGCCAGAGACAGCAGCTTCCGGCCATGGCAGGACGCCGTCGAAGCAGCAAAAGCCACCAGCCAGTTCAAGAGAAGAGGCGCAGAAGGTAAGTCTGGGACAAACGCCCTGTGTCTCGACAGCAGCTGATTCCTTTGAAGGGACCTCCCAAAGCCAGCGTCTTCGACGACACTGCAAGTATAGGTCCTTCAATGCTCGAGGATAGTAACCTAGACGACAATGTAACCGCTATGCATATTCCGCAGTTACAGCCAGAGCCACAAGGACGGCACGAACCACAGATATCGTGGCGCAATAGCTATGGTGACCACGGTCTCCGAGACACTTACAGTAGGCAAGATTTCATGGAGCAGATGGGCATAGGCGAGAATTGGGAGGCTGAAGTGGCCGAAGAGCGAGCATATCAAGCAGGTAATGCTGGCTACGTTCCCATATCGCAAGGAGGTGCGAACGCATTCAACTACACTTTGACGAAAGGCAATATGGCAGGGAGAATGTCTGCAGAACTGCTTGACCAGCCTGAGACGCCCTCTCGAGTGAGGTCGGTACCCCCGGAGCACGGTAAGGTTCATGCTCCAGTGCCCAAGAGAACGGTTGGCTTTGTGAACTCGCCTCAGATCATGGGTGGCATGACCGACTCTCCACAATTCAGGAGCGAGGAGCTTGCGAGGGAGAATAGCCCTGCAATGTCGATCTCCAGGCCAAACAGTGCTCATCCAGCGTCTCACAGCATGCCGATACATCAGAGAGCTCAGCAAACACAGCCGAATGTGCACAATCGTCACCAGCCAAACCAGCCTCCTTATTCACAGCAGCCAAATCGGTTCCAAAACATGCAGAGTCACCGTAATCGCATGATGCAGCAAGAGCAGAAAGTTTCAGCGCCAGAGTCTGACATGCAAGATTCCTCTGGGGACGAGCGAGCAGCTCGCAAACAGCTTGAAAACTTGGAAGCAGCCCCTAAGCAGGTTGACAACATTCTTCTCACAAGCAAAAAGCGACCTCTTGATGACATCAACGTCCTAGACTACGATGCAGATGTCCTCTCGGGAAAGGAGTTGGGCGAACTGCAGAACGAACCGTACACACAAAACCCGCGAGCTCCAGCCAAGACACCGGCAACGGACAATAACGGCAATGAAATGAAACTGCCACAAATCCTCGATAACCTTAGCAGGATGACACAGGATCAGCAGCAAGCGACACTCAGCACACTGACAGATGAAGAATGGGCTCAGACGGGAAAATGGTTTGTGGAGAAGTTCCAAGCAGATTTGGAGAAGCTCATGGAAGTACGGCTTAAGCGAAGACAAATTGCTCTCACGTTCGAGGACAAGATCAGACGACGGCAGCGACAAATCGAGTACCAACAGTCAGGCGTCGAGAAACAGCTTAAGGAGTTGCAAGAGGGTGGAATGGGGCTGTTGAAGGATCGTCCAGCTACCGGTGGAAGTCGAGCTGGGACACCCTTGAGGACGCCGAGAGGTTGAGGTACAGGCGTGAAGCTGTCGTGTGATGTAACGACACAATGAGCTATCTCCGCTGTGAGAATTAGCGCTGGACTGGCGTGCTGTCTCAGGGACTGCTCATTGACAGCGCTGACCAGCCACGCTTGAGCCATCCCTTGACTCTGCTATGGGAGTATCACTGGTCTTCGGAAAACACTTCTCCGGGATCGAATCATGCATAAAGTCGGGCATGGGTCCCAGTGATCATTCAGTCCCTGCTTCCGTACTTCTCTCTGTACACTCTCATCTGCTCGAGCTGCTCGGACCCAGCACCTTCAATCTTCCCAGCCTTGACAGCCTCCATGATGTCTTCGAAGTTCAACACAGCCCTCACTGGCACACCTAGCTCATCTTCGGCCACTTTCATGGCACTCCGTGGCTCGTCGTCGCTCACTCGTTCCTGACGCGTGAGCAGCAATACCACGCCTGCAACTTTGCCACCCTGAGCCTGGATGATGCTCACTGCCTCGCGCAAGGCCGTACCCGCGGTCATAACATCGTCTATGATAACCACTCTCTTGTCCTCCAACGGCGCACCCACGATTGTGCCGCCTTCACCATGGTCCTTTGCTTCTTTGCGATTGAAAGAGTAGCTTACACCTTCAAAGTTCTTTCCTGCATTCTCGAGTTCTCTTGTTACCACAGCTGATATTGGAATGCCCTTGTATGCGGGACCAAACAATATGTCGTATTGGGGCACGCTCTCAGTGCTTGAGAAGGGAGGTGATGTGAGGACCGAGGCATAGGCGCGCCCTACAGCGGCGAGCAGGCCTGAGGTGTGGAGGAGCGAAGAAGTGAAGAAGTAGGGACTCGTACGGCCAGACTTCAAGGTGTAGGTGCCGAAGGTTAGCGCGGAGGCCTTGAGGAGCAGGGGGAACAGCTCTGCTTTTGCCGCATCAGAGGCCATGATCAAGACCAGCTCTGCTTACTAGGAATCGTGGCTGGGCGCGGTAGTCTTCTGTGTATGTGCAACAACTTCTTTCTACAAAAATGTTATCGATAAGCGATCGTACCTGCCAAGAACGGTCTGATGATGCCTTTAGTAGCCGAGGGGCATCTGTCCGCACGAGTCTCAACTAAGACTCCAGCTCCTAAGGATGAGATCAGGCCAAATGGTCTATATTCTGGGCCAGCGCGGCCCGAGTTCATGCTTATGGCTCGCCTGCTTGATGTCCCCGCGATATTCAACCCGCCGTTCGTGATCTTCGCTCAATAATGCCAATCACAAGCAGTTGCCAATGGCGTGCGACGAGGTCGTTTGGCGCTAGAATAATATGCTACTGTATGCCGCGCAGCCCGATGTTTTCTGCTGCTGCACACATCACCAAGGTGCATGTCATCACTACTCGAGACTCACCACTTGGTACTCATAGTTTGTCTCTGGAAAACTCTGCTTCTGCGGCCAACACTATCCACCCTGCCTGCTAGTCCCTCGTTGGCCCGCTTCTTGAACCTATTGGCTGTACCGGAGACTTCTCACATGTACTCGATCCCTCTTCGCAGCCCTCTTAATAGGTCCAAAGTCTCGCTATTCAAACTCATGTATTGAACGAGTTGGCTTGTGCTTGCCTTGATGTCGCGAGAGTTAGCAGACAGGTGGGCTCGAATCAGATATCTAAGCTGATATTTACCACAAGAACTCCGCTCTCTGTTCCTGATTGAATCCTGTGTTTGCATAGCATAGCTTCCTGGACGTGTATCCAGCCGTTTTGTGCCACAGCACCATTGCCCAGAGACGAATCAACAGGACTTGATCACTCCCGATCAAACCTGACCCAGAGGGGACCAGCTCACTGTCAACAGAGCGTGCTCTGCCAGGCCACATCACCAAAGCTAACCACCATCAACAATTCTTCCTAACACTCGCCCATCATGCATATCTCAAAGAAACTCTCGATTAACCACACCAAGTCCCAACCATCCTTCTCCTTCGAATTCTTCCCTCCGAAAACCGCCCAGGGTGTGCAAAACCTCTACGACCGCATGGACCGCATGCACGACCTTGGGCCCGCCTTCATCGACGTCACATGGGGGGCAGGCGGTCGGCATTCACAGCTCACCTGTGAGATGGTCGATGCTGCTCAGTCACGCTATGGCTTGGAGACGTGCATGCATCTGACCTGCACCGACATGGAGAAAGAGAAGCTCGATGGTGCATTAGAGCTAGCGTACAAGAGTGGTTGCACAAACATATTGGCCTTAAGAGGTGATCCACCCAGAGACAAGGAGAAGTGGGAGGCTAAGTCTCATGAGTTCCGCTACGCTTTAGATCTTGTCAAGTACATCCGCAAAAACTACGGTGATCACTTCGACATCGGTGTTGCTGGTTACTCGGAAGGCTGCGACGATGGCACTGCACCTGACCTGCTCATGGATCACCTGAAGCAGAAGATCGATGCTGGCGGCACCTTCATTGTCACCCAGATGTTCTACGACGTCGACCTCTTCCTGAATTGGGTCGCGAGGTGCAGAGCACACGGCATCACTGTGCCGATTATCCCTGGCATCATGCCCATCAGCACCTACGCTTCCTTTGAGAGAAGGGTGAACTGGACCAAATGTAATGTGCCCGATGGCTGGTACGAGAAGCTCGATCCAGTCAAGAACGATGACGCCGCAGTCCGAGACGTAGGAAAGGATCTGATAGTCGAAATGTGCAGAAGACTCCTTGATGCAGGCATCCTCCATCTCCACTTCTACACTATGAACCTGGCCCAAGCAACGCAGCGGATCTTGGATGATCTGAGACTTTCTCCCGAAGAGTCCGGCACGCCTCTGGAGAAGCCCCTTCCCTGGCGGCAATCCCTCGGTAAGAACCGACGCGACGAGACTGTCCGTCCTATATTTTGGCGGAACAGAAATGTATCCTACATTGCACGTACCGCCGAGTGGGACGAGTTCCCTAACGGTCGATGGGGTGATTCTCGCTCTCCTGCGTTTGGCGAGTTAGATGCCTATGGGATCGGTCTCAAGGGTACGAACGAGGCGAACATCAATTTGTGGGGTACGCCACGCTCACTGCGTGAAATCAGTAGTCTTTTCGTGCGCTACATGAAAGGCGACCTCGAGCGATTACCGTGGTCAGAAGGCAAGATCAGTGCAGAGGCAGACAGTATAAAGGAGAACCTCATTGATATTAACTCGCGCGGTTTGCTGAGTATCAACTCGCAACCGGCCGTGAACGGCTTCAAATCCTCACACCCTGTCTACGGCTGGGGACCGAAGGGTGGATACGTCTACCAAAAGGCATATCTTGAGCTGCTGATCTTCCCGTCTGTCATCGACAAAGTCCTTGAAAGACTTGAAGCGAACGAGAACCTGACCTACTACGCCGTCAACCGGCAGGGTGAACTCAAGACGAATACCAAAGACGAGGGACCCAACGCCGTGACGTGGGGTATCTTCCCGAACAGAGAAGTCGTGCAACCAACCATCGTTGAGACTGTGAGCTTCCTAGCGTGGAAGGACGAAGCATTCAGACTAGGCGAGGATTGGTCGAGATGCTACCCTGTCGGATCAGGCACGCGGCGTCTGATTGAGAAGGTAATGGACGAGTGTTGGTTGATCAACATCGTCCACAACGACTTCCATGAGAACACCGGGATCTTCGAGGTCTTCGAGGGTCTGGAAGTCGCGGACATTGATCTAGTGTTCGATGAGGAAAGTGCGACGAATGGTCACATGAATGGCGAGAATGGCGGGAATGGCGAGAACGGCATGAGAGACGTCATTGACGGTGACACGAAGCTGGACAAGGTCGACTTGAACGGCGAGCCAGGCAAGATGCCATTCCAGACAAAGCCCACAGACGCAGAAGCGGTCAACGGTACATCGACGCAGTGACCTAGACGACGGTAAGTACAGTGATGATGTGTTGCAGCATTCCAAAAAAACAAAAAAAAAATTTCAGGCGCGTGGAGTTCGGAATGGCACGTGTCGGCAAGCTCAACGCTGTCGCGCATGGCCCTTGGGCACGTCTGCTCCTCTGTGAGACAGCCACCCGGGCAGGAAAGAGAAAAAAGTGTCAAAAGATTCAACATGATACCCCCAAGTACGAAGAAAATGAGTTACGAGATTATTAGATAATGAACTACGAAAAGCCGGCCATTCATCTGGCGCAGGTAACGAGGAACCTTTCAACATGGTTGACCTCAGAAGATAGAAAATGACAAAAGAGATTACTACTAGTGGATACCTCGAACGCTTTGATGTGGTGTGCCTTTACATTACTGTAGATACCGTCCGAGTGGTAGTGAGAAGCACCTTGCAGGAGGTAAGAAGTCTTCTTTATAAGGGAGCTACAGCACTGTGACAGTCCGTTACTTGCACATTCGTAAATGAGAAGCTACCCGTCCAGGAGTAGTAGGTTTAGGGCTGCCGCAGCCATTGTCCTTCCGTGCAGGTGAGCCCGATATTTGTAACATAAAGTAGATGGTAGGCGAGTTAGGTCGCTTGCGCCGTACGGTGTATCTGACCTTATATCACTATTAGTCACAGCTTCCAAGGTGACCATCGCTAGGTTAGAACGCTCATCTTACTACTCCGTCGACCATAACCCACCACCACCCCTACTGCACCACCGCACGGCAGAACCCCCGCTCACCCCGTGCAATACGTACTCTTACTCCTCAACCACCCACCCCACCGCCACAACACGATGGGCGCAACCAGCCCAAACGTCAACGCCACGCACGCCAGCACCGTATTCCCCCACCCAACCCCCAGACTATCATACATCTTCGGCGCGAACAGCGGGAAACTGAACCCGGCCATCGTGCGCACGAACGCTGCCGCCCCCGTCGCGCTCGCGCTGTACGTCGCGTACGTGTCGACGACGTACGCCTGCGCGCAGTTGAAGCAGACGATGAGGCCCATGGCGAAGACGACGCAGCCGAGGTTGGGCACGATCCAGTGCACGCGCGCCTGCGCGGCCCAGCCGTACCAGAAGAGGCCGATGGGGATGAAGAGGGAGAAAGGGACGAGGAGTGGGAGACGGTACTCGGGCAGGCCTTTTGTTGGGTCGTGAGAGAGGGATTTGTTAGTTGCGCTGCGTTCGACGGTTGGGTTGAAGGATGCGAGTTGGGCGGGGTAAGATTGGTGTTGATTGGTGTGGTTGCCGTTGGCCATGGGGCCTGCGTTGAGGGACAGGACTTGCCTGCTGGAATCAAAGTTCGTTGAGAGGTGTCGCATCTTTCTAAATGCAGTCCAGGTGTTCTTATCGAAGATGGAGGCGGTGGGATCGATTTGTTGCGCCTTGCACCATTTGTAGATTTTGTCTTGGAGACTCTTCGAGAATTGCAGGCCTGTGACGAACCCGACGCCGAGGCTGAGGTAGTTTAGAGAGGCGCGACCGACACCTTGGCCGTAGGAGCCTTCGAAGACCATTGGGAAGGTGGCGAAGACGAGATACATGAGGCCGTACTGGTATGCGCGGTAGAGTGCCATGGCTTGCAGGGCTGGCTGTGTGGTAAGCATGATGAAGGGCCGAACGAGGCTCTTCACGACCAGCTTCTGGATTGTGTGGTCGGGGCCTTGCCACTTGGTGTGTATTTGCTGGTTACCGGTCTGCTGCTTTAAAGTTTTTGCCTTCTTTGCGAGAATCGCAGGAGCAAACGTCTCCTTGAGGAAGAAGAAGCAAGCAACTTGAACCATGAGGTCAAATAGAGATGTGCCCCAGAAGGCCCATCGCCATGTCGTGTATTGGGTACTGATGTGTGTTAGTGTCATGAACTTCCGTAGGACACTCTTTCTAACTCACAGGTAGCCACCCATAATCGGAGCTACAGCAGGTGAGATGAACGGCATGAGTGAGTACACGGCCACAGCTGTACCCCTCTCACCTGCCCTGAAGCAGTCGTGGACGATGCCACCTCCGATCTGCAAGCCGTCAGTATGCCCGTTCAATGACACAGCATTTGACCGCAAGTGTCGAGGTGTTGACTTACCGCTTGCGGCGCACTGCCTCCAATGCCACTAAGGAACCGGAACGCCATCATCTGTTCTTTCGTCTTGGCGAAACCACAAACGGTGTTGAAGAGAAGGAAGATCAGGTTGGCGCCTTGCATGACCCTGACTCTTCCGAAAACCTCGGAAAGAGGGCCCCATACGAAGGGCCCAATCGCGAACGCCAGGAGGAAGATTGACATAACCAAGAACGATTCGGTGGAGTTTGGCTCAATATCGAACTCGTCGGAGATGTCGCCAAGTGCAGGCGCGACGATGGTCGATGCCATGGGCGCGATGAATGCGAAAGCTGCTATCAGGACCGTACATGTCCATCTTCGGTGTTTTGGCCAATTGTGAGGATTCATAGGATCCGACTCGCCTTCCCAAGTAACCAGATTTGGGTCAGTAGTCTCGCGCCTTGGAACTGTCTTGCGACGGATGAGTTTTGCATTAGCTCCGCGTATGTTGTTTGAGACAGAACGCATTGATGTCAGTGTTGGACCTCTGGTTGGCATAGGCGTCGTCCATGGATCTGTGCTGGGAAGCCGCTGTCGATCGGAAGCTGACGACAGCGGCGTGTGAGCCTCATACTCTTGTTCGTCGAGATTTCTCTTATGGTCCTCCTCACTTTGGTCTTCATCGTGGCTATCTTGGCTGAGCCCTTCCTCGCCCTGGTCTTCGTAATCATAGCTATATGACTCATCAGAGTTCCTATGATCGACGTAGCTCTCAAGGTCGCGGTAGATGTTCTCAGCATCGAATCTGGCAGCCAAGTATGGGTTCGGCAAGGTGTACCTTAGAGGTGATGGCACTTCCTGATGCGTAATGTTTTCCGACATGGCCAACGGTGTGATACCGGTATATTCCTGTGGCATGTGCATCTTGCTACCACTCGGTGCACTACGGAAACCCAGTCAGATCTTGTCTTGCACGTCTGATCGTGCTACCGATTGTTTGAAAAGGTGTCACGCGACAGCGCAGAAGCCCAGGCTTATATCATACTTGCTATTTCTTCCGTCGAGAAAGCGCTGATCTAGTGAACTCAGTCTGTCACTGTGTAAAGCTTGCATTGAAGCTGTATCGGTTTTCTGGAACTACGCTTGGCTACTACAGCCCTGTACTGCGCCCTGCTGTCATGGTGCACTCCGCGCCAATTGGTGGCGGTATACTAAGGACCGAAATTGAGCTCCGTTCGGAAGACCAAAACGTCGCCTTTGAATCCTTGGCGTTTTTGGAAGCGATCACATCGGAATGCTGAAGTGTAGCATGATAGAACACAAAGTCAAGTCCTTTGGACTGCTTGGCATCCATCTTTAGAGCGGCCGTGAATTACACCCCGGCATGACGGAATGATATGCTTCTCGCCAAGCTGAGAGGTGGCAGTAGCCAATGGGACTCGACCTTGGCGTCATGGCATGCCTGGCAACCCTACCCTATCGGGCATAGAGACACAAAGCAAACGTTATCAGGAGCCTTGTTGTGGCAGCGCCACTGTTCCAACATGCCCAGTCGTTAATAGATTCTCGCCTGCACGAACGGAATTCATCGGGCGCATAAACAGACGCTAGAACTCTTTGCGCATCGCCAGGGATCCAAGGTATACAGCGACTGGTGCACATTTCACAAACTCCTTTCCGTGTCACCAGGATAGCTATTACCAGTGCTTGTGATGCGCTGTACTATGCTGGCATTTCGGTTGGAACTGCTCAGATCCTCAGACTCATACCACAAACTTCGGGGCGGAACCATCCATGCCAAGGACTGCCGGAAGGTTCCCTTTGCTCACGAAGTGGGTTCGGGCAGTCACGGAGAACTTCTATTATTGTGATTCCTTGATTGTGTAGCAAAAAGTCTAGATGCCCATAGAGGCCGGTTGCTCTCCCCGGATGTTCCGCAGTCTCAAATTGACATCTTTTTCGAGGCTGTGTATGTGCTGGGGCACAGCTTTGACTCCAATGATAGCCATTTCTGATTGAAGTTGCTCGAAAAGGATGTTTTGGGGGCCAAAACCGGTATACAATTCTGCACAAGCCACCCTAAATTAGACTCCATTGGCTGACTTGGAAACTGTCAGAGTCCTTGGTAGATGACGGTGGTCGTGGGCGCAGAGCATTGCTCGCGAGCAGAGTTGTGTATATATCTGGCAGGATGTCGCGTGACAGTTGAGAACAATAACCAGAACCAAGAAGTCCCAGGAAGAACCACAGGCCCGCTAGCTCCTCTCAGCAGCCACCTTTTCATCCATATACTACTTTCCCGGCGCCAATCAATAAACCAATAGCAGCCGCCATGATCGCCGGCTCCAACAGCCTTAACCTCCAATTCTCGGAGGGCAACGAATGTAGAATTCTGGTCTGCCCTTCAGTATGTCGAGACCCAGTCTTGCCCAAACTTGCTAACAAATCAAGGGTTTTAAAGAGAGCCTCACGTCGAATGACGCTGCAGACCACATCGAGACGGGAATTCTGCGCATTCTCCCGAATGCTCACATCGTGAAGGCACCTGTGGTAGATGGCGGCGAGGGCTTTAGCGAATGTCTTGCCATCGCGACAGGTGGAAACATTGTCAAGTGCGAAGTCACTGGACCTGTCGGTGCTGCTGTTGCATCTCATTTCGGTTTTCTGGGCGGCGATCGGCGGAAGACAGCAGTCATGGAGATGGCTGCCGCTGCTGGGCTCAGTCTAGTTCCACGCGATATGAGAAATCCTCTCCACACGACATCATTCGGAGTAGGAGAACTTATCAAACTTGCGCTCGATGCTGGTGCCGAGAAAATCCTGTTTGGATGTGGTGACTCGGGCACCTGCGATGGTGGCGTTGGCATGGCACAGGCTCTAGGGGCCCGATTCCTTGATTCTAACGGCCAGGAGCTTCCGCAGGCAGTCGGGGGTCTGGGTCTTTCCGATCTCGCCAAAGTTGATGTATCCGGGCTGGATCCCAGGCTTGAGAATGTTTCCATCGACGTGGCATGCAACTGGCACAACATACTCTGCGGTCCAAAGGGCGTCGCGCGGGTGTTCGGCCCACAGAAAGGTGCCAACCCAGAAGAAGTCGAGCAGCTCGACTCCTCGATGCATAAAGTCGCAGGTGTGGTCAGCGGTGTTGTCGGACAAGACATTAGCCACGCACCGGGAAGTGGTGCATCTGGAGGTCTTGGAGCAGGTTTGCTGCTCATTGGAGCTAAGCTTCACCCTCGCTTTGAGATTGTCACACAATTTCTTGATATCGAAAGCATGCTGGCAGAAACAGACCTTGTCATCACCGCTGAAGGTGGCATCGATTACCAGACACCTCATGGTAAAGTCCCGGTGTTCCTGGCGAACTTGGCATCCAATTACAACGTGCCCGTCATCACATTAGCGGGCACTGTCGGAGAAGGTGCTGCGCTGAATTACGAGCACGGAATCGCAGCGTTTGCGAGCATCTGCAGCTCGCCGATGCCGTTGGAAAAAGCCATTGCAGACGCCAAACGACTTCTCACCGACGCTGCAGAGATGACAACGAGGATGATGATGGTTGGCTGGAATGTCTGTCGCTCGATCAGTCCGATTGGTGAGCCTCGCGCAAGGTCCAATTCTCGGTCCGGCAGCAGAAGCAGAAGCGGCTCGATGGAGGTTGACAGCAAGAGGCAGTCACCACCACCGCTTCGTTTACAGACGCAACAGAAGGCGTCTTCTCAATTTCTGAAGGTACCTAATTTGTACAGTCCTACCGTTGGCCAGGGTATACGGTTGTTGGCTTAGTTTTTGGTCTTTCGAACCATGATTCAGTACCTTCAAATTCTCGATGACTGGCGATAATGTTTGATGCGTGATACTCTATGCCTAACGACGCCAGTTCGAAGCTGCACCATGCTAAAGGTCACGTGAGCGATCACGGCTCCGGCTGAACAAGATACCTTTAACGCAAAAACGTACGGTAGGATGCAGTGAGAGTAAGCGGTGGAAGGAGCGAGTAAGATAGATTTTCCGTGTCTTCTCTTACTAAGACCCATTCCGTAGAAAGCGCTGCACGATCTGTCCTCGGCCGAAGTACGTCTCGATCTGAACTTCAACTTCGAAGTCGATCAATCCGCCATCTCAACCAACCGAGTGCGTGGCCTTGAACACGATCATCCAGAACACCTAAATTTGTCTGTTGCTAGCGTTGTCTAGCCAGACGTGCGCAAGCCTAATGCTCATTTCCCGCCATGTCACCTTCCCAAGGATCCATAGTGATGAATCACATACTTGTATTGGCCGCAGGAACAGATCTGAATCGTTCAAACTCAATCTATCACTAACATCTCACCATATTGCATATTCGATCGTCTCCTAACTTTGTATCCATCTGCTGAGAAATATTCCTGCCTTCATACTTACCAATGCTATTCTCGTTCCTCTGTCCGAGATCTGCTTGTTCCTGCATCCGTGCACACCATCCACGGTCCATTCTTGCAAGTTGATAGCAAGACGACCTAGACGGGACCTTAAATCCAGATCATAACTTCTATAGCTAGAGGCATAGCCCAACAGCATTCGAGCAGTCTCGATTCGAACGCAACCTCAGCTAATTATATTCGCCACCAAGTCCGAGTCTACCATTCACCTCCATCATGCCGTCGGCAAATTCAGCGCATGCATTCACTAACCCTCGAGAACGAATCCCCGACATTACCGCCACTGGTGTGAACGTCCCGACCGAAACCTTCCGAACTGCCGCCGTCGACGACGCCGTTGGCACAGTTGAAGCGCGCCGAGCCAGTGATGCGGCCAACGCTGTGATCGCTCCCCAAACCCAACGGCCTCACAAATCGCTAAGCGACATCCTCCCACCCCTAGTCTTTGGCACAGCAACATTTAATTATCAGTTCAACCCGGATCCCTACGCACTCAGTCCAAATGACATCGTCAAAGCCGCGCTCCAAAAAGGCATCCGCGCCTTCGACACCTCACCCTACTACGGCCCCGCCGAAGAGATTCTCGGGGCCGCCCTGCACTCGCCTCTCGTCACGGGCGACGGGGTCCTCTCCCAACTCAGGCGGACCGATTACTTCATCCTCACAAAATGTGGACGCATCCACGGGGACGAATTTGACTACTCGCCCAAGTGGATCCGGTATAGCGTTGCTCGTTCCCTCAAGCGGCTGAAGACGGACTATCTGGATGTCGTGTACCTTCATGACGTGGAGTTCGTGAGTTCTGAAGACGTGCTGCGTGGAGTCCGAGCGCTGCGGGCTATACGCGATCAGACAGGGAGGGTACGCTATGTGGGGATCTGCGGGTACCCGGTGGACGTGCTGTGTGAGCTGGCTGAGATGATACGGAAGGAAACGGGAGAGAGCGTGGACATCGTGCAGAGTTATGCGAATTATACGGTGCAGAATCAGAGGCTAGTGACGGAGGGGTTGGAAAGGTTAGAGAGGGCAGGAGTTGGTGTGGTGACTAATGCAAGTCCGTTAGGGATGGGGTTGTGTCGATCGCAGGGAGTCCCTGTTGGCGACTCGAAGGGCAGTTGGCATCCCGCGCCGGACGGGTTGAGGAGGGCGTGTTTGGATGCTGCACGGTGGGTGGAACGGGAGTGGGCGGAGAGGTTGGAGACTGTCGCCGTGAGATTTGCGATGGAGGGATGGCTGACGGCCGGCGCCGAGGTTGGAGTTAGTGGGTTACTGCCGGATGAGGCGATTGCGCGTCTGAAAGGGACATGTGATGGTAAACAGGGGAGCGCGGATAGAGATGGAATCGACACGGCAAGACCGAGACCGAGACTGGGCGTTAGTGTTATGGGTGTCAGCAGACTCAGTGAGCTGGAAGAGACCATGGCTGTTCATGGCAATATTCTGTCTGCTTCGTCGGCGTCGTCGAATGCACGCAAAGAGCAGGTTGAGAAGATGGTCACGTATCTTCGTGAGAATATTCTGGGACGGGCATGGTCTGATTTTGCGTGGGACTCTCCGGACCCCGGGTTCAAGAATACACGGAAGGAGTTTGGTGTGTCTGAAGCGGAGAGGAAAGACTTTCAATGTCAATTTGGGGAGGAATACGGGGTACAGCTTGGGCAATTAGGGGGTGGTTCTAAGGATTCAAAAGCGGCCATCCCGAGTTGAGGTCCAGATTGTTTCTATTGCAGGTGCCTAATTTTTACACGAGATAGCGAAAGTGAAATAGAGTGATGTTCGTGATGGAGCACAGACTTCTCGTGGCAGCAGATCTCCTTCTAAGCATGATCGAATTTATTGACATGTATTAATGAGGGCTCTGGTCTTTACATAGCATGTGCACATATGTCAAAGCTGTCTGTGCATGTATCACAAACGCCCATCTCGTTCTTGCTGTGCAGTTGCAGATGGCTTATTGCACGTTTGCCAGCCATCGTTGCGTCGACCCAATCACGCTGTAACGTTACGGAGGTCTCTTGTTGAACCCTGGCCTGAGCGAGTAGCGTCATCGCTATTAGGACTGACAGTAGTCCAACTCCGGCGAGTCACCTACACCTGCATCTCGCCATGAGCCATTCTGGCTCCGGATTGTGTCGATCTGATCTCCGCTGTCTGTCTTTCGTAGCCTTCGGTCGGTGTGTCCAGGAGGTCGACCCATCGGCAAGGCCCTAGTCTCAGCGTAGGCGGTACGAGTAACCTTTGCCTGGAGAGATGTACAACTTGGGCAGCCTGTGCCATTCATACGGTCTTGTATCCCAGCTTACCACTTCCTGGCAATCCCCCCTTCGCCTGCTCTCCTTGAAGAGATTGGGCAAAATGTCGCATCGATGCCTGTCAAAAGCAGTTGCTCGTACTGTACAAATCATTCCAAACGCCTCGCTATGCCCAAGTTTGAGATTTATACAAGTGGTTGGAATTGGCTGATGGTAGCCGAAGAGAGGAGAGAGGAGTCGGTTCGTTGAACTCAGGACGTCGTCGTTATTTGGCGCCTGACAGATTTAGCAAGTCGATCTTCATTCTTTGTACATCTTTGGTTTCCAACCTTCTCTCAACTCTTTTTCCATCTGTGCTCTCCGCGCCGCATCGCGCACTTCATTTTCTATCCTTTCCCTGGCTCGTAATATCTTGGATTGCAGGTAGAAGCTGCCTCCTGTTTTCGGATCGTTCAGGTCGTAGAGCTTTTTGAAGCGTTCCATGACGGAGTCCATGTTTGCTTGACCCCCCTGCGGTGGTTTGACATTCAATATTTTGCACGCTTCATCCAGCGTTAGACCTGATGCACCTGCTGTTCTTGCTGCGCTGGGGTCGTTCCCTGTAGCTGCACGAGCGTATGCTGATGAAGCTTGGGCTTGCTTGTAGGCTTCTGCGAAGGCTCGGCCGAAGACTCGACCACCTGTTAAAACAATTTGAGCTAGCAGGCGATGCGCCATTGCGAGGGACAAGGAGTGGCGGAAGAACAGGTGGGAAAGGAGGTAGCTGTACACGAAGCGAAGGTCAAGGCGATTGCGCTGAAAGTGGCGATGGCGATGCGAATGGGATGGCAATGGATGCGGAATTGAAGGTTGAAGGCAAGAGAAATGTTTCGACATCTCATCAGCAGACGGAGGCAGGAACAACCGGCCGCTTCACGCCAGTTCCTGCCGGTGAAGGCTGACGTGCCTTAGGCATAGATATCGTGGTAGCCCCAGGCACCCAGACCTGAAATGACGTGCATCCCACTTGCTTCACATGCCAGTGGCATCTGATCGCCGTGCTTGGGCATCACAGCAAGCCTGGGGTGTGTGCCGGTATGGTGGTCATCCGGTTTCCTTTTGCACAGTCATGCCAGACATACTCATAATGAAGTACGACTTCTCTTTCTGCCGTCGCATCGATACTTGAACCTTCTCATTGCCTTCAAGCTCTCGCTCTGTGTGATGACGAAATTGTAGGACGTTTTGCATGGCAGCATTTGGTAAGGTTAACTTCACCCGCACTACCTTCACCACCCTCACCACCCTCACTACACTGCACTACTCCAACAATCAGGCTGATTCCGTCCTCTGTTGCAGACACCCCCTGGCTAGCACACATGTCAAGATCCACTACCTACACCCCTGAACATGGCGCCGACTCCTCTGCCGAGACATACGATCCGAACCCGCCGACGGTAGCAGCCTTCTCGCCGTCGACCACCTCGGGATACTCGGCATCAGCAAAGCAACGCTCGACCATCATAGTACACAAGAAGTCTCCTCTGCTCATTGCGACTCCTCCACAGATCACGAGAGCCCTCGCGCATTCACACCCATTCCTACTGCCACTGAACAAATTGCTGGCCTTGCTGTCATGGAGCACGCAGGACCCCTGGGAGTCATTCCTACTGGTCGCTGTGTTCTGGGGGGTCACGCTATATGGAGATGAGGTGTTGCGATATGGCGGCCCAATCATCCTCGTCACCTCCATCATCCTGGGAATGTATTCGAGACGTTACTCCCCGCTGTCTTCCACAAGCAGGACGGGCGAAAAGCTGGGACACAAGAGACAGACGACAGGGAGCGAGACCGCCAGCACGGCCGCCCAACCACAACACAAGTCACTCGACGAAATCGTCGAGACACTGCAGGAGTTGACAGGGAGATGCAACACCCTGCTTGAGCCCTTCTTGATCATGACCGATTTCCTCTCTACCCAGCGAACTGCAACTTCGGCCACTACTCGCCCAGCCCTGACCACACTTTTCATCCGCATCCTCTTTCTCACCCCCTTCTGGGTCTTGCTTACGGCACCGCCCTTCTATATCCTCACCACACGCAGAGTCATCCTTGCTACCGGCACCATCCTCCTTTCCTGGCACAGCCGACCCGCCAGAATCACCAGGGTCATCCTCTGGCGAAGTGTATTCCTTCGTCGCGCCGCCGCTCTGATCACAGGCCTGGATTTCCCCACTCCCGGTTCGTCCTTGAAGCCACAACTACCTCGGAGAAAGTCCCAAGCGAATCTTGCTTCCGAAGTTGCCACTAAAAGCAGGACTCCTGGTGTACGGTTCACATTCATACTCTACGAGAATCAACGTCGCTGGGTCGGTCTTGGCTGGACCACTAGTCTGTTCTCCGGCGAGCGTGGTCCTTGGACAGACGAGCACCTCAACCCAGCTCCTTCCAAGGATGAGTTTGAACTCCCTCATGTGGAAAGTAACATAGCCCGCTGGCGTTGGCTCGACAACTCAGACTGGCACATCGACGGCGGCGATGCCATACAGCACAAGCACTCAGGGTCCAAAACCGGTCCCACAGGATCTTTGTCACCCACAACGCCAAAGAGTGCTGGTGGTAGTGCTGGAGATACAGATGGAGGTGGCTGGATATACTATGACAGTAAATGGAACGATGGCCGGAGAGAGGATGGCTGGGGGCGTTATACGAGGCGGAGAAAATGGTTTCGGGATGCCGAACTTGTTGAGGCCACCCCGAGTACAGAGGTTAGCCCTGTACCGACCTCGACCAATAGTGACGATGAAGCCGAGAGGATACGAAAAGCTCGAGCATACGCCAACAGTCTCACTTCGACTGGCAAAGAGCCTGATCTAGCCGATTCTGTTGCAACACTCAAGCCGCCGCAAACTCCTGCTAGGCCGACTCAGTCGCAATCCTCGTCTTACACCGCTGCTTCTCCTGCCACAGCTGCTGATGCGGAAACGGCAAGCGTCAAGGAGAAGAAAAAGCGGGGTTGGTTTTCGAGGGACAGGAGTGACTCGAAGAGTAGTTCAGGCAGGAATACGACTAAGTCGAACGCCAGTATGGGAAGTGCTCATACTGCTAAGGAAGATGATGTCTTTGATCGGTGGAGGGATGGTGGTGGAGGAACGGCCGCCCGGATGAACATTGCTGAAGATGTTGCACATTATTTGAGCTGAGCTAGGAGTGCATGGGCGTGTCAGCCTGCCTCGGTCGTGAAATATGATGTTGATCTTCTATGCCCGCATTTCTCGAAGTTCACTTCGCCTAAATGGTCTCAAGTCGCCATAGTCTCTGCGACAATGCCTTACAATCTCAGATCAGTGACGGTACGGTACAAACAAAGCATAGTATCAATGGGCGCTCAAGTGGAATATGCGGCACATGTTGGCTTGCTAGACACTTTTGCGCCTAAATCTTAGGGCTATCAGTCCTTAAAGCCATTGACATTACTCCAAGTACTAGGCGGGAGAGCCCCCGAACTTGGAGTTTCATAACTTGACAGAGCAGTTACCCTGGCGGTCAGCTCCGCCCGTCACGTGTATCTGAAGCTTCACCCGTGGTGTTGTCACCCCCTTCTTGTACTGTACATGATCCCCACATCTCAAGCAGACCACAGCTCTTGGCTTCCATATCCTGGTGTATATCAGTTCCTCTCCGCAAAGCAAGCGTACGCCAGGCAGGCTTGTTAGACAAACACAGTACGGTCCACAGGCATGAGCGACAGCGCATGAAGCAAGCTGCTACCAACCGTAGGTTGAGCACCCAAAAGGACGATGTCCTTCCAGAGGCAGTCGCTTACGCGTCAAAAGAATGCGGTGCAATGCCTCCGTTATCCCTCCCGTTCCAGACATGAAGCCAAGCTGCCATACTGCAGAGGATTCGCGGTTTCCGCCCAAGCCTCACAGACGTCTGATTGGAGCTCAACTCAATATCTGAAGTTCGGCGATCAGCGAACCATCCCCGTCAGAGATCTTTTAGCCAAGGTTCCTGTCACTGCACCAAAACGAGTTATAGATCTTGGTTGTGGTCCAGGCAACTCGACCACCGTTCTGAAGGAAAGATTTCCTGATGCAGAGATAATGGGCATGGACTCTTCGGCAGACATGCTGAAGAAAGCACGAAAGACATTGCCCGGCCTGGAATTTCACCAGGCAGATCTGGAGAGCTACCAGCCGGAACAGCCTGCCGATCTTCTCTTCTCCAATGCTGTCTTCCACTGGCTGCCGGACAAACAACGCGTGCCGATCATGGAGAGACTTCTCGAAAATCTGGCACCAGGAGGTGTCCTTGCCATCCAAGTTCCCGACAACGCAGACGAACCATCACATTCGCTCATGCGAGAAACGGCCAAGAAAGGTCCTTGGAGGGAAGAACTCGAAAAACGTAACCCTGCTATACCACACTTTCCGGCACCCGCTAAGCTCTACAATGCGCTCAAGCCCTTGTGTTCTAGTGTCGATATCTGGAGGACGAACTACTTTCATATCTTGGACAATCACGAAGCAATTGTCGAGTGGGTCAAGGGTACTGGTTTGCGTCCATTCGTTGATCCGTTACCGGGCTTTCAACGAAAGTTATTTCTGCTGAGGTACCTCGAGAAGCTGCGAGCCGGATATGCGCCTTTGGAAGATGGCAAGGTCATGCTGAGGTATCCGAGGCTGTTTGTTGTAGCTGTGAGGGCCTGAGGCTTGAGGTGTCTGGTCATGAAAGACAATAGCGATGAACGGAAGCACAGAGTGCATTACGTCTGACGTGTCATTACGCCTACCAGCGGGCAAGCTGACAGCTACTCATCGCCGTATTGTGACCGGCGTGAAGAGCGACGGCGGCTACCTGGATCGTCGTGAAGCCCCTACTACAAGTAACAATTTCACGCCAGAATTCGTGCCTGCATCCCTCGAAGACTGCGCAACGGTGAACAGGCCGGGTGCATCGACCTACCGTCGCACTTCGAGGCAAGAACATTACCGTTTCTCCATACTAAGTAGATCTCAGGGCCGCAAGACACCTTTCCGAACACCAGCTCGTCAGCAAGGGATAGTCTGAGTAGCTCCGTGGCTTGCGGATTACCTCTCAATCCATCGATGAAGCTTAATTCTTTTTACAGCTTCGACATGCGACTGTCGATTCAGGTTACTCCCTCGTCTTCAGCATCCACTTCATCTGGCCGCCTCACCCTCACCCCCAGCAATCTCTCAGCATTCTTGTACCCAATCATATCAATCGTCTCCTGATCACACATCCCACTCTCCACCAAATCCTCCATCCACTTCTTGCCCCATTCGTTCTTCGCAAACGGGTAATCAACGCTGAACAGTATCCTCTCCTTCTTCGTGTTCCTCAGCATCGTAGCAAGCGGATCCAGACTCCACACTCCGCTCGTCGTGATCCACAGATTCTCATCGTAGACTGTTTTGAAATTCCGCCGCAGCGGCGGGTCGTTCCACCGTGGCGAAAGCTGGATCGTCCGATTAAGCATGTAGGGTATCATCTCGCCGAAATGTCCGACGATGATCTTCAGTCTGGGGAATTTGTCGAATATGCCTGCGGCGAAGAGCTTGAAGATGTGCAGCGCGACATCGCTGTGCCAGTTCCACGAGCTAGCCATGAGGCCGCCCACTGCACCTGCCGAGAGGACGTTTGCGCCTTCTCTCCCGGTCCCGTTCCCGTCTGGCTTTAGATCGGGGAAGACGCCTTGCCGCATCTGATCTGTGGCCCAGCTGGGGTGGAGGTAAATCGGCACGCCTAGTGATTGCACCGTGTACCAAAACCCACGGTACTCTGGACCTTCATACGTCCGCCCCTGGCTGTGGTTGTCGATTAGCGCGCCGACGAACCCCAGCTCCTCGATGCAATACGCTAGCTCCTTGCTTGCTTCGTCGGGCTCGCTCATGGGCAGCACCGCGAAGCCCGCGAGGCGCGACCTGCTCTCTCTGTCCCTGCACAGCGCTTCGTGCAACTGTGTGTTCGCGGCGCGACAGTCGGAGGGTGAAAGCACTGGTTGTGTTGGACCGTGAGAGACGACTTGCATGGTGATGTTGTTGTCGTTCATCGACTGGAGGCGGAGCGGGCCGAGATCCTTGAGTTCGTCGAGGATGGTGGGCATGGCTTTGAACTGCTCGCTGTATTGTGCTGAGGAAGGGCCGGTGAGAGAGGCTTCGGAGAAGAAGTGCTCTTCTAGGGTGAGGAGAGGTGGGAATCGGAGCTTTGTGGTGGCCATGGTTGAGGTTTGAGACGGATCAGCGATTGAAGGCTGAGGCGCATCTAGGGTGAGATCCATTTGTACGTACTGCGTGTGTATCGACAAGGAACGTTGCGAGGCTTTTAGACCTCTTGCCCTAGTTGATGCGTGCCGTACGGGGCACTGTCGGAAGTGGAAATCAGTCTGTTGGGCCAGTTAGTATCCTTTGCGAGCAAGGTACTTCCACAGTGTGTAGCTCGGAGATGTCAATTATCCTTGGTTGAATTCCCCGACCTTGCAGAATAAAGGGTCGAGCTTTGGTGCAACAGCTTGCACTTTCCAATGCAGTATGTGACAAGGACGCCTTGAGCAGCTGTAGGCTGTTGTGAGGGCAACTCTAAGTCTACGAGGCTCAACAGCCTAGACAGCTTCTTTCAGTCCTATGAACATACCACTGATCACATCAATCGAGCTAGTTTGTGGCTGAGACTGGACCGACCTTCTCTTGTCGCCGTCTCCAACTTCGCATAATATGCATTACCGTGACGATACTAGTAGCGTGGTGGAATCTCCGGGTCACGCACGTGATACTGCTTCCCCCCATTATAGCTATCTGGAATCATGCTTTCCTTATTTTACGTCCTGGTTCATCTCTTGGTAACTATGTCTCACTTGCGAGTCAGATTCCGGAGAATTTCTTTCGTTCATGGAACACCTTGCTCCGAGCCTCAGAGTTGGGTTGAAATTGATGGTCTTGCACATGCAAGCAATTCGAGCTCAAATCGCACAGGTGCGCGAGTGCGAGGAATTAATGCATCAGCATGTTACTATCATATACAGATCTTTAGCGACCATACAGAAGAGGCCGCAAATGGTAAACCGGACCTTGTCTTCCTGCCTGCTTCTAGCTCAGATCCAAACCGACAGCGGCACGGCGTAATTGAACCACAAAACTCAACGTTGAGGAACAAATTCTGGATTTGATATGCATTGGAGCAGCACCACGTTGGTAGTTTGCTGCTGGATTAACCGCCGCTATACTTCATGTTGATTTTCTATTCGAGATTTGACTGCCTCGATACTAATTGGCGCTACTACTATCAGACGAAGTGCTCTCGGTGATATTTCCCCTGTATGATGCAACCGCCTGAATCGTGGCTCATATGCTCGTCGTAGCGATAGCGCTATCAGAGGTCGGTGAAGCAGATGAAAAGATGCCGGTGATAGATGTTGAGCGCGCAGATAATTCGAGGAGATAAGCGATGGAAACGATCGAAGAGCTTGCAGACTGGGAAAAGGGAGACAACGGTGCGCTGATCCCCGTTGATGACCCTGTGGATGTCGTTGAACGTGTCAATCTTGTGGGAACTGTAATCTTCACTAGATCAAAGAGCTTGGCGACTGGGAAGGGGAAGACAACGGCCCAGGAGCCTGGAAACATGGTCAAGGGAATTAGTGTGAGCGTTGCAGTACCGGCAGCTGATGGAATCGTTCAGGAGTTCGGTGCTGGTGAATTGAGAACGACAATGACAGCGAAAAAGAGGGAAAGATAATTGCTGACACCATTCTGTGGCACTTTGGTTTTCTGCTAGCGTGATGAAACTCACTCACGCTCACACTATGGCACTCCGCACGTTGAGACTAATTACTTGGATTGCCTAGCCTCACGTAGGACCTCAATCCTGAGAACGATATCGTGAGCAACGTGCATCCGACGTTGCTGTCTCTCAGTAGCATGTGAAGCCGATAAGGGCTGCCTGTGATCAGCCTTGATGCTGAATCGTGAAAGGGTGACGCATCTGCTTTCCGAAGACATCACCCGGATCGTATTCCTGCTTTGCCGCCTGCACTTCGCTCCATAGCTCTTGGTCCTGCTGGACCTGTTTGAACGGAAATTGGTCGGCTGAGGCATAATTTAGGTAACGGAATATATGTGAAGCATTTTGGTCAGCTGCATGCTCATGTGCGGCGTTCATGAAATTATTGAGTGATTGAATCACGAATTTCTCGTCATGAGGATCGGAATACCTCGTCTCTGCGGAGACCAACAGTAGCGGCGATGGCTCCTTCTGTAGACCAAGCATATTAGATTCGGTAAGGCTGCCATAACGAAGATGTGTATGAGTCAACGGCTGGATCAAGACTCCGCCTCGCATGTCGTGTCCCCCAAGATTACCCAGCTTCGGGTATAGATCGGAAACGTAGCTTTGTACGATAGCTGTCAGTACTTCCTCGTCGTTATGGATAGTTGTGGTAGCCCTGTGCTGCCTGAAACCTTTCGGGTTCATCTCGTCGTAGACTTGTGCCAATTCCAGCTGCGACAGTCGTTCATGTCTGATCATATGGTGACTAACGCTCCAAAATGGCATCAGGACCTTGCTGTCAAGAATACCTTGTCGATGAGACAGGACTGCGCTGATTGTGGGAGCCTGGTCACGAAAGCATCCACCAACGCTGACTGACACAGCTGCCTCTGGATCCTGCGCAGCCATCCGGTTGTATCTTGTAATGGCACGAACAACGTGCCCAACGTCTACCCGCTGATATTGGATGAAGGCCACATCAAGCTTGTCAGGAGTTTCGACCAATCTTAAGCGTGCTCGTGAGACGATCCCAAAGTTACTTCCGCCTCCTTTAAGAGCCATCAGGAGATCAGGGTGGTTGTCGTGGCCGACCTCCAGGATTGTACCGTTCGCCAGCACAACTTCTAGGAAAACAATGCTATCACAAGCCCAGCCGAGCATGCCTGAGAACGGTGACAGTCCACCGCCAAGAAGGTACCCGCCAACTCCGACCGACCCAGATCGAGCGCCAGTAACCCCATAACCCGTGCCTTCAAGTTTTTGATAGACGTCTTTCCATCGGGCCCCTGTGCCAACGTCGACTACCCTGTGATCACTTTGGACAGTAACATGATTCAGTTGCTCGAGATCAATGACGACTTCACCGCTTACGTTCGATGTGTTAGCAACGACGGAGTGTCCGCCACTTTTTATGGCGAAGGAACTGCCAGTGTGAGAGATGAGGAACATGATCTTCTGAAGGTCTGCGCTGTCTCGAGGTGTGACGTGGCATGACGATGAGAGCTCGGCTTGGTTAGTCGCCCAGTACGACTCGATTTGAGACTGGTATTTATCGCTGCCGCGGAAAGAAACACATCCCGGAAGCTGAAACTCGAGGGTTGCGCACGTCCGAAGAGCATCTGATTCAATTAAGACCGGTTGCTGGAGGATGGCAAGCACCGTCGCGATTACTACGAAGATAGTGAAGAGTCCCGCCGGCGCCATCATGTTGCTCTACGTTTCAAGCAACGTTTCGTGGTTGGAGTCTTGTGCACTGAAATACCAGATGGGATGAAAACGATCGCTTTGGTTGAGCTTGTGTTTGTTCACTGAGTCTAGGCGTCTGTCTTCGTTGAAGATGAGAGGGTCGGATGCCTGACTGAGCTACTAGCCTGCTGTCGAGAGACATGACAAGGTATCTCAAGGGCGTAGGGTAGGTAGAATTAGATTGTGCGCGATCTCGATGGTGATGTGCATTTCGTCGTCGGATTCGGAGGCTACTGGGTTGCTCTCGGCAAGGTCATCGACCAGGTTACGATTGCGCCAGATGCTGGTCTCATACCTTAAAACGGAGAGGGTATTACTCCAGGCACCCCGTGCGTAACATCCCACCTAAAACTCCCACCAACAGCACGATCTTTCAGGCGCACTCTACACGGACACGTTGGTTCAACGGGCTGCGTGAATGTCACGTCCTTATCAGTGGAGAGGGCCGATCGCTTCGGAACACTGTAGTAAATGTGCTGCATGGTGACCAAGACCACCGTAGTATCTCTCCGAAGCCTTCAAAACTCTTCTCTGCTCTATCTTTTTGCACCTGCAAGTTTTATTATTTGTATGCTCCTCTGCATCTGAGCGCCATCGGTCTCTCAATAACGAGTCACAAAAATTACCGTGTCAGTGAATCGAGGTCAGCTAACCAGATATCGGCACCAAAAACACACGACCGAAGTCGAATGGTTCCGTTTGCATTTTTTCGCAGATGTTCATGATCTTATCGTATGGCATGCAGATTACGCATGTTAGAGCAAAAGGGTGGGGTGAATTACTCACTACAAATGCTTATTCCACTCGAGAAATGTTGTCACTTTTACCCTTCAGCGAGCCCGAGTGCCTCCGCTTGTCAGCATTGATGTGCTTCCATCGCGTATTTGCTCACTTCGCTGAGGAGTGCTGATTTTCGCGGCTGGCCGCCAAGAAAGCTTGCATAGCCACGAACATGGATACCAGCCGGCCTCTTCGCTCGCCAACTCGCAGCTTGGCGCGAACTTGGCTGATCTCGTGAAGTTGATGGCTTACTCCAGGACCAGTAGTGCTTGCGGATCGACGGACAAGCGCTACTCCTCCTAAAGCATCGCCTACATTTTGTAGCCCGCTTCTTACGACGACATACATGGCATACCTATCAGCATTTGCTGAAGTAAACTACCTCATCACCTATATCGTTACCAAAGATACTCTTCGAGATCGCGACACCATTTCGCTGCGACAGACTCCTTACCAAGCGAAAAATCATTGAGAGAAACGATAGCAAACGTAGCGCCGTTGAGCGCATATGATGTGGAAGCCGACATTCGACTTTATCACGCTTCACTGTCCGCCTCCCTTCCCCTTTCGACATTCCTTCATCGTCCCCTGTCCATAAAGCCATGCTAACAATTATCAGACTTCTACATCCTCTCGCTTGGCATCCTAGGCTTCATTGTCCTCTATCCATATGGCAATATTTCCAGCACAGATGCCTACTTCTTTGGCGTCAGTGGTAGCACAGAGTCGGGGCTCAATGTCGTGGACGTCAATCTCTTGGCGTTCTACCAGCAACTAGTCCTCTACTCTGTTCCTGTCCTTGGGAATATGCAGGTGGTAAGTATATTGATTGTTGTCGTCCGTCTCATTTGGTTCAGGAAGCACCTAAAAGCAAAGGCCAATGCCAATCTGCCGCAACAACCCGCGAACAAGCCAAGAAGCGCCTCTGGTGAAGTGGCCGGGTCTGAAGGTCACGAGCTGCGGCGGCCAGCACAACGCTCGCAGGGATCGACAGAACAAGCTGTTGAGGGCCATCGCAAGACGATTACACCTACATGTACCACGCTAGAGGATCCTCTGAAGCCGTCTAACATCGATGAAGCACTTTTGAAGAGTGAGAACGAGAAGCCTCGTAGGCCTCCAAATTTAGCAGAAGTACCAGGTCGCGGGTCACACGACCAACAGCCTCTTCCAAGTCCGAGACTTGGGATTCGCAAAGCACATACGGTAGCGATGCCTGACGCCATCGAATCAGAAATCGCTGATGACGAACCAACACATGTCACCTTCGCGCCCCCACCACGTCGGTCGACTGCACCTGCAAACAACGGTCACAACCACAACCGCAGGGATGTTTCGACACTCTCACCGCTTCTATCCAATAAAGGTGACAGCATCGACGATGAACGGGGCCGGACTCATGAACACCTACTACCTCTATCTCAAACACGCAGCACTGAGGCCTACGAAGCGATGACTCGCCGTCGACAGCGCCGAGGTCCAAGCCCGGACAGCATATCCTTCCATCGCGTTGTCTCGAACGTTTTCGTGCTGGGGGAAAGCGAACCAAGTTCCAGTCGCGGCAACCTTGATAGTCTTATGCGCCCACTCTCGCACTCTCGCTCCCTGGATTCCTCTGGCTCGCGAAGTCGATCACGATCTCGTAAAAAGTCGACGACAGAAAAGCTGAAGCTCAGCGCCCAAGCTATAATGGGAAGGAATAGCCACTTCATCAATCTCTCCGAAGACGACAGGAACCGGCTTGGCGGTATCGAATATCGTGCTCTCAAGTTATTGCTGAAGGTAATTTTAAGCTACTACACCAGTCTTCACTTGGTTGGTATCATCTGCTTGACGCCGTGGATTTACACAACCGGGAATCCAAAGTACAGAGACTACCTAGCAAGCCTTGGTATCAACCCAACATGGTGGTCTATCTTCTCTGCTGGCACAATGTCCAACAACCTCGGATTCACCTTGACTCCGGACAGCATGGTCCACTTTCGAGACGCCGTCTTTCCTATTTCGATCATGACCATACTAGCCTATGCAGGGCATACATTCTACCCTGTCGGCCTCAGGGTCCTCATCTGGACACTTTCGAAGATCTACCGGAAAGATCACAAAATTCAAGAACCTCTGAATTTCCTGCTCGACCACCCACGCCGCTGCTATACGCTGCTCTTCCCTGGTCGAGCAACCTGGATTCTGGCTGGAATCCTGATCGTCCTGAACATCGTCGACGTCATTCTGATCATTTGCCTCGACCTCGATAATCCAGAAATTACGTCTCTGCCTCTCGCGCCTCGCTTCATATCGAGTATCTTCCAGGCTGCATCATCCCGACATACCGGTACCTCAACCTTCAACCTCGCGAACGTCAATCCGGGTGTTCAATTCAGCTTGTTAGTCATGATGTATGTGTCTATTTACCCGATCGCCATTTCCGTTCGTTCGTCCAATACCTACGAAGAGTCCTCTCTCGGTGTATACGAGGACGACGAAGACCCAGATTCGTTGAACGATTCCACCAATAGCAAAACCTATCTCAAATCACATGTTCGGAACCAGCTGTCCTTTGACCTTTGGTACATTTTCCTAGGTTGCTTCTGTATTTGCTGCTCCGAAGCATCTCGAATAATGGACCCAGACGATCCAGCCTTGACAGTCTTCCCCGTCTTCTTTGAGGTGGCTAGTGCATATGGCAACGTCGGTCTGAGTCTTGGCCATCCTAGCGTGAATACCAGCTTGTCCGGAACGTTCAATGTCTTCAGTAAACTGGTCATCTGCGCGATGATGATCCGTGGCAGACATCGAGGTCTACCGGTGCGCCTGGATCGAGCTATCATGCTGCCAAGCGACAAATTCCATGCCGACGAAGAGGAGCAAATCGGGAGCAAGGCGGCCGTGAAGACATTGCCAAAATTGAAGCAATACCACACCCAGTGAAACCATTCAGAAAGCCTACCACCATCGTAGCAGCAAGCGGCCACGCCAATCCTGTCTCATGGTCAGAGCAATACAGGCATTAGTACAATGCTGACGTCTTCGCCAAATACCCGATCAGGCTAGGGCCTCAGTTGGTTGCGAGCGAGTCTCGATGCGTGTCGACATTGGGATCTGATTCAGACCCAATGGACTGCGACTTCGACCCGAGGCTGTGCAACATCTCAAGTGTCTTCGACCTCCAAATCATTCGTGGTGAGCATGCTTTGAGCCTTAGCAAGCATTGCATCTGCAGACGATAGTGGACCCAGTCCTTCAAATGTAAGAGGATCGAACGTATGCTCATCCTCCATACCCAGATCCTGAGTCTGAAAGGCTGGATCTGTGGAAGAGTCTCGTGTATAGCCGAAAGTCCCTTGATGCGCAAATGATCGTCTGCGTGGGTCAACCTTCCTCTGGCACACCCTCGCAGTGGTCCTCTCGATCTCCTCGATATCGAAATCGACGGTGTAGTTCAGTTGGCGGACAAGATCTTTGATGATCGACAAACAGGGTCCAGCACCACCTTCATGGCATCTGAGAGCCGCTAAGATCTTAATTCCTGTTTCAGCTTTGCGCCAGGCTTCGCTGGGCTTGCTAGTGCCTTCGTGGATCGAGATGAGGAATATCAGCGCTGTCACGGCGAGGCACACCGTGTAGACACAGACCCAATTGCTAGGATGCACGAAATATTGGTATGAATCCGAGTCGGCTAGACCGTAAAGAAGTGCGTCACAACGCACAATGGTGTTGACGGCAATCTTGAGACATGTCAATGCTGGACGCGATAAGGACTCTGGCACCTGTTGCCCGTCGGCTAGAGGCCGAAGGTAGTGTAAGAATGGGAGGTACAAGAGGAGCTGCGACCAGCAGAAGGCGAGCTCCAACTCATGCTTGGCGATTGATACTTTAATAGGAACATCGTCGGTGTCAGGAGCCGACGGTGATAGCGCAATGCCTATGCCTTTGGTCCACTTGCTCAAATCCTTTTCGGCGCTTTTCAGAATCATGGTATCCGCATCAGACCCGGCCGCTGCCCTGTGTTGATCTGTGGATGCTGAGCTGAAGTCCCAAAGCACGCCAGCCGTCAAGGAAACGATGTCATAATACTTCGACACAATGTCTCCGGGCGTTGCTTGCAAGTTGTGACGTCGACCGTGGTCGCCAAAGTATCCTTGGCTCCTGGGCTGTCCGTTAGAGGAACACTCTCTGGTTGCAGCTAGCGTCGTCCCTGGGGTGTCGATGTTGACGATAGGCGGAAGGCCGAGAACAGTACTGACATAAAGATCAATGCTTACGAGTGTCGTAATGAGTCGATCGTGCGGCGATCTCTGAGATATGCCGGACAATGTGCTTGTTTCTGCTGTGATATGTAGACCTTGCTTGATCGCTGAGGTTGATGCGATACTAATGTAGGTGTAGGCACTTGATAGCCGGGATTTGCAGATAAGGAAGACAACAGTGCAGAGCACGGTTTTCAATCTGACCACACAATCGACTGCGGTGAGGTCGAGAATCCGGCGCGATGCTAAGAAGTGGTTATTACTGGATGTTTGTCAGTATGCGCAGGCATGGTCCAGTATAACACTTACGCTTGCGACATTGCGCTTTCGCATCCTATTGTACCATGCTTGGAGACATCCAGAATGCAGCCCAACGCCATAACAATGTGGCACAAGGCCAGGTTGTCAACGTGATGGTCGGCATATAGCGGTACGGCAGCATCGTACACGTTCTCGAGTAGGGTCCCGAGCGTCAGTTGGTCGATGAATTGGAAGAAGGGGTGAGTCTGAGCCAGCACAATGTTGAAGAGGGCTATTGCTTCCGACTTTTCTGGAAGGTCCGACGCACCCATGCCACCCTCGACACCTATCTGGTCGAAGAGTTCTATGACGTGTTTGTGCACCGCATCCGAATCGGTGCGTTCGAAGAACTCCAGTACAGAACAAATCACTGCAGGGCCTGAGTACGGCCCATGAAAGAACATCCTGTTCCCCGAATGCAAAAGCCGTCCACGACCTACCAACATGCTTCTCAGCAACGCCGGAGCACCTGCACCTTCCGCGATAGGCGAGGTGGACATTCTCGGTGAAACTTCGGCTGCTGGCTTGAGAGTGCCAACCATTCGTTCGACTTCCAACAGGCTGTTCCCGGAAAGGTCAGGTTTGATACGATTCAAAAGCTCTCGCACAGAACGAATGTTCTCCTCCAGTTCCCGGATTCTCTGCGTTGGGGGTTGTGAAGGTCTGGTCCTGGACTCGTACGTGCATTCTGTATGCGTGGTCAGCCAAGTGTCGAAGTGGGGGCATTGTCTCTTAGAACAGCAACTCACCTTTCTCGTACAGGTTGCACGTCCTGCATGGCTGATTTCCGTCACATTTCTTCTTTCTCAGCTTGCATTCATCGCAAGCCCAAAGGGAGCGCCTGTGATATTTCTTGACTCTGCCTTTAGGCAGCACAGCATTGCTCATAGCTTGTCCAGGTGAGGAATAGAGTATCAATAATCAAGGTGCCTTCCTGTGTGATATCATGCCTGCGAGACACCTTCTCTGTGCATCGGGTACCAGCAGAGGTAGTCGGTCCCAAGGCGCGTTTGTTATGTTGGAGGCAATTATTGAAGTTCCAGAGCTTCTCAATATGTCTGTTTTGAGTTTCTTCCTTGTGAGCGATGGCACGTGCTTAGATGGCATTTGGTGGATGAACACAATACGAGGCTGCCGCATTAACCGGGTCGTCACTTCGGGTCGGTAACGAAGCTATTCCTACTTGCACCGCAGTCGGCCCATCTGCCAAGCGGCGCCTGTCGTCCAACAAGCAGCAGGCAGAAATATTGCCGATCCTAAGCACGGCTTTTGCAAACACCGTAGCCAGAAATGGATGGTTATTGTGATGCGATGTGATTGCACGCTATTGCGATTGTGGTTAAACAGTGCCAAGCATGATTTGCGTGACGCATGTACATGCTGTCCGTCCGTCTTAACGCGTGTTCCCTGATTTGCTCAATGCTTTTCCCACCCACGCCGACAAGGCCTTAGCGATGGTAGGGTCCCATGCTTCTCTCGCGCCAGACATGCTTGGTGCTCGGCTTTCAACATGACTGGTTGACGGACTGCATACTGTTTGTAGTAGGTGATCAGATTTTTTTCTTCCGTGCGGTTAAGCCTGTGTGTAATATCCTCTGATAGTAGTGATTATGCGCATGTTGCACGACACAGCGGGGTTCGTACAAGAATCTGTCTGATCGCTTCGAACTGCGAAGTGGCCACGGTTGGGCACTAAATCCAATCATCTGCGCTGCCGCGCCCGAGGACTCAGGCCTGCCAAGCTTCAGATGAGCAGTGTAAACTGTGACTGTTGGCAGGCAAATGCTTTGCGAGAATGTGAAGGCATACTGTGAACCGTCCCTTCATTATCTGACGATCACGGCATTCGGGCTGACGCCTTAGCAGGTATGTGGAGCAGCAAGATGCACAGTACAAGCAACACGGCGGACTCAACATGCTTAAGCTCATGCTTGGCTGCCAAGCCGACTCCCTTGGTTTGCTGTGACTTCCCACTCAGATGCGATTCACTGTGTTTGTGACAGTCCCCCGCCCTGCCGTGGCCCCGCCTTACATGCGATATTGTGTCGTCTAAAGACGTGGGACCCGTCCCGAATTCCACCGCTTGACCAGTGTATCCAGAAACGAATTCTGTCCGCCAAGATGCTTGCCGTATAAGTTCCTGGTTTCGCCGACTTCATCCAGACATTCGGGTTCTACCTATCTTCTATTGCAGTACCACCTCACCACGCTCACTACGATGGAGGCAGTCCGTGTGTCTGGGCAGGCCAACAAGCCGATGACAAAGCCGGCTCACGCTCTTGACCGGGATACTGTCACAAATGAGCTGAAGGCAGACGTTAAACAAGGTCTCGCTGGGTCGGAAGCTCAGTCAAGGCTACAAGAATATGGCAAAAATGAGCTTGATGACGGACCTGGCGTTCAGCCATTGAAGATTCTCCTCCGCCAGATCGCAAATGCCATGATGCTAGTCTTGATCATGGCTATGGTAGTATCTCTGGCTATTCAATCGTGGATTGAGGGAGGTGTCATCGCTGGCGTTGTGGTTCTGAATATTGTGGTCGGCTTTCTCCAAGAGTTCCAGGCGGAAAAGACGATGGACTCGTTGAGGTCTCTTAGCTCTCCGACAGCGAATGTGGTACGAGACGGACAAACAACAAACATACCGACTGCCGACTTGGTGCCTGGAGACCTTGTCGAGTTGAAATTAGGGGATACTGTACCTGCTGATCTGAGGTAAGTCTTGCATGGTTTACTTGCACAGACACAACTGACGCAAGTACAGATTGATCGAATCACTTAACTTCGAAACCGATGAAGCACTGCTCACTGGCGAGTCGTTGCCTGTGGCAAAGGACGAAGAAACTGTTTTCGAAGAGGACACTGGCCCAGGAGACCGTCTCAACGTCGCGTACAGCAGCTCAACAGTTACGAAAGGTCGAGCGCGAGGAGTTGTCTTCGCCACCGGCATGTACACTGAGATTGGTTCGATTGCATCCGCCTTGCGCAAGAAGGACTCTAAGGTACGCCCGGTCAAGCGTCGCCCTGATGGATCAACGCATCCGATGCGGCATGTCGAGTCTTGGACGCTCACTTTCAGCGACGCTGTCGGACGGTTCCTCGGTGTCAACATTGGCACGCCACTTCAGAAAAAGCTCTCGCGCCTTGCGATGCTGCTATTTGGCATCGCTGTGGTGTGTGCTATCATTGTCCTTGGTGCTAACAACTTTTCGAGTAATTCTGAGGTCATCATCTACGCCGTTGCTACGGGGTTGTCCATGATTCCAGCATCCCTCATCGTCGTGCTGACTATCACGATGGCAGTGGGTACCAAGAGAATGGTTCAGCGCCATGTCATCGTACGCAAAATGGATGCTCTAGAGGCACTCGGAGGTGTCACAGATATCTGCTCGGACAAGACTGGCACCTTGACACAAGGCAAAATGGTTACAAAAAAATGCTGGATACCAAGCAGAGGCACGTATTCTGTGGACGTCACGAACGAGCCCTTCAACCCGGAAGAGGGCAATCTCTTGTTCAGCGAGCGTCCGCCAGCAGATGACAGTTCCGACGAGAAGGCCGGCGAGGCACATGCAGCCGAAGCGCTTCTGGAGGACAACAAACAACTACGCGACTTCATGTTCGTCGCTTCCCTGGCAAATCTTGCTCATGTCTACAAAAACAAAGAGGATGGAACTTGGCAAGCAAGAGGAGACCCAACCGAGATTGCCCTGCAAGTATTTGCATCGAGATTCGGATATAACAGGTCGAAATTCCTTGAAGGCGACACGCCAATGGTCAAGCAAGTCAGCGAGTACCCATTTGACTCGGATGTGAAGAAGATGTCGGTCATATTTGAGGATCTCAAGGACAACTCTCAGACGGTATATACAAAGGGTGCAGTTGAACGTGTCATCGATACATGTGACACAGCTATCTGGGAAGGTGCAGAAGAAGTCCCGCTTACCGAGCAGATGAAAAACACGATTCTCGAGAATATGGAGGCACTCGCCTCGCTTGGTCTACGAGTTCTTGCCCTTGCGAGTCGACCGTACAATGCAGCATCTGGTCGACGGGCAAGCCGAGATGGTCCTCCACCGCGAGAAGAAATCGAGCGCAACCTGGTATTCAGAGGCCTGGTCGGCCTTTACGACCCGCCACGAACCGAATCAACGGATGCGGTGAAGAGATGTCATCGTGCCGGCATCAAGGTACACATGTTGACTGGCGATCATCCTGGTACGGCGCGAGCTATCGCCGCCCAGGTCGGTATCCTGCCAGACATGAGCATGGTCAGCACTAAGGTCGCCGATGCTATGGTGATGACCGCGAAGCAATTCGACCACTACACGGATGAGCAGCTCGATGCGCTTCCAGTCTTGCCTTTGGTAATCGCTCGTTGCGCCCCTGCCACCAAAGTACGCATGATCGAGGCCTTGAGAAGGCGGAAGGCGTTCATGGCCATGGTGAGTTGTTCTTACCCCTTTGCTACTAGACACAACCGTTCCTTCTCGCCGTCTTGGCAAGGCTTATGCCTTGTACCGACACAACATCTCTGCAAACACTGCTTACCGTGTTATGATCACAGCTAACATCTTCTTACAGACTGGCGATGGTGTCAACGATTCTCCTTCGCTTAAGATCGCTGACGTCGGTATCGCCATGGGTATGGCTGGAAGCGACGTCGCAAAAGATGCTTCTGATATCGTCCTTACCGACGACAACTTCGCCAGTATATTGAACGCAATCGAGGAGGGCCGCCGTATGTTCGACAACATTCAAAAGTTTATTCTCCACCTTCTTGCAGAGAACATCGCTCAAGCCTGCACTCTCCTGATAGGTCTAGCCTTTAAAGATAGCACCGGGTTATCCGTCTTCCCGCTAGCTCCAGTCGAGATCTTGTGGGTGATTATGATTACATCAGGCATGCCAGATATGGGTCTAGGTATGGAAATTGCCGCTCCCGACATCCTCGAGCGACCTCCCGTTTCACTCAAGAAGGGTGTTTTCACGTTTGAAGTGTTGTTGGATATGCTCGCATACGGTCTTTGGATGAGTGCATTGTGCCTATCAAGCTTCGTCCTTGTCGTCTGGGGCTTCGGAGACGGAGATCTCGGAGTAGGCTGCAACGACTCCTATTCTGAAGCATGCGACACCGTGTTCAGAGCGAGAGCAACCACCTTTACTTGTCTGACCTGGTTTGCACTGTTCCTGGCTTGGCAGATGGTCGACATGAGACGGTCTTTCTTTGCTATGACTCCAGGCACGACGGGCATCAGGCATCTTACACAATGGTTCTGGGACGTCTGGAGGAATAAGTTCTTGTTCTGGGCTATTTTTGCCGGGTTCATCACTATATTCCCCGTCCTATATATTCCGGTAAGCACTGGTTTCCTTCTCTCCCCTGACTTGAGACTAATCCATCAAATAGGTTATCAACCACGACGTCTTCAAACATACCGGTATCACGTGGGAATGGGGCATCGTCTTCACCGAGGCATTCCTCTTCTTCCTCGGCGCCGAGGCATGGAAATGGGGCAAGCGAGTGTACTTCCGACGTCGTGCGGCGAAGGATAGAATCACGCCGGAGGACTTGGAAGCTCGTGCATTCGGAGAGTTCCACAGCGATAGTGAAGGTGAGATCGATGCACAGAGAGAGAAACCAGAAATGTCTTGAGGTGTCTAGCGGATGCCTTCTTGTATCCAACATTCGGCCAATTATTTCACCAGAAAATGCTCAGGGTATTCGGCTCGCAATACAGAAACTCGTGCGATCGTGAGCAGAGCAGCAATGCCTCACCAGACCAGCATATAGCTAAAGGCTGATAACATGGCATGAAATTATTGGCATATTTCCATGCTGGTCTCGCCGTGTTCGGTTGTTCGGTCTGGGAAGTCGCCCCAATGATGTCGCTGGTCTAGGTAGCATCTTCAGCCGAAGCGGCCGAGGACACGAACTGGGGACGACGTCGGTGCCATCTATGCTTTGGAGCAGGTCTTCAGCTAGTGCCGATGGCGACGTTTACAACGAATACAAACGAGCATGCTATTCGTGGCCGTCACTCAGTACACTGTGCATAGCTTCTGTGGAGGCCTTATGATCGAGGCGTGCTTGACAGGTTGAGTACTTCGAGCTCCAGATCAGGTAGTGAGGTGTCAACCCTCTCATATAATAAGAATGAAGTGCTCACGCTATCTCCTGCTATCAGTATCTGCTGTATCGTGGTGAGCTTCTTCTGGGCTGTCGATTTGTAGTCTCCAACCGCGGCTTGAGAAGCCTGCCGATGAAAGCGCATAGTCTACATTGACTCTTCTTTATGTCGGAGAGAAGGTGGGCATAGAGGAATTCACTCAGAGAGACCGCTAGGTTCGATACTGCAAAAAAGCATGCGGTCCCGTCGAATATCGCAGACAGCCTTCCACGGCGACACTCTCCACGACTTACAGTGTGAATGTAGATACGCACGGAAGTTATCTAAATGAGGGTATGTTTTGCAGTGTCGCTATAGGTATGGGTAAGCATATTCCATTGCTAAACACTTCACTCCTATGGGACCGAGAGGGTCGTTTTGGATCTAAGCAGAAATTGTATCGTGGTTTCCGTGGAGTCCTCCCCAGGCTCTCAAGATGCAAGGGCATGGTTACCGCTTGAATGTCATAAAAGTGTTGTCTGTTTATGACAAGGTATGAATCAAAGTCGAGGGTTGAGCTCCGAGTTGTCACGAGTTCCGGGCCTTGAGGCGGCTAAGCTATGATAGAGAGCACGTGTATTGTACAAGTCTCGATTGCCAACAACAGAAAGCATAAGATCTTGGTGGATCTAGTACTATTCGTTTCCTTGAAAGTTGAAGACAGTGGCGTTTACAGGTCTCAGGGGTGCAGCAGTGTATAGAGACGGAGGATCATGAGGGCGACTTAGGAGGTTCAGGCCACCTAAAGTTACGACGTGATAACCCCATGAAACAGTTCTCTACACGACTCGCTACTCTACAACCCTGTTGCTGTTCACAACTGAGGCCTGTACAGCACGTTGTGGGTATAGAGGACGACAGAAGGTTCCCGGAGCTGAGAAGCACTGCTCAAGCCTTTTCATCTCTGCAGTATCACACTTGAGATCGATGCCTGGCAAAGATCCCCTGGAACACATGTCGGCTTACTTTCCCTCTTTCTCTACCGAAAAACCTTTAAGTCTCGCCCAAATCTAGGCGGATCTTATTCGAAACACTCATAATGGATGCAGAAAGGAACTATGGGTGTTGTGCACTGCTTGCATGTCATTCACAGCACTCGACCAGCTCTAAGAAGAATCCCTCAACGAGACAGTAGCGCATTCGGATGTAGCTTTTGATGTAATCGACTGGATCAGCATGAGGCAATATTATGCCATTTTTTCTAGAAGCCAAAATCAGCAGCGTTTATTAGTTTCGGGGCACACCAACACTAAGCTAGGGCTCGATCGTCCAGTATTAAACCTCAGATCTGGGGGGCACTTCTTGTACGCTGGATGTTGTATCTGGAGTCCTCCTCGTACCTCAAATCCTGCACAAAGATGATCGCCCTAGACCTCATGTCGACAGTCTCTTCACAATGGAATATGGGTATATACCTTTAACGTCCATAAGGTCGTTCATAAATCAACAATCGGTCGCTTAGCTCAGTTGGTTAGAGGTAAGATTTCCAAACAACTCGTATTGGCGGTTACCTGACATTCCACCAGCGTGGTGCTAATAGCTGCACATTTGTGCGAGCGACGCCAAGGTCGCGAGTTCGACCCTCGTAGTGACCAAAACTACCATCCGGCTTACCGGAGAACATTTTTGGTTGTTTTGTACCTTTTGCCTTTCTCAAAGTGAGATAGCTTCTCTCGAAGAGCTCACATTCTGCTGAAAGACTACGGGAACATGTGTGACAGACACTCTTTTCAGTCCGATGTTCGGTCGAAACTAACTAACAGACCGAGCAGTCTTGAGCGGTCTTTTACGGTGTCGTAGGAAACCTAACGTATTGCGGTGAAAGCTGGCCGAAGACTGTCAAAACATCAACCTGTCTTTGGACCGGAAGGTTCCGTACGTGTTGAATGTTAAACTGGTCGCCTATCTCGTGATGTCAGGAGTGCTTCAATATTATTTAGATAGTCGGCCAAAGGTACGACAATGTCGAAGTTCAGGTCAGCTGGAATATGCACAGTAATGTGTCCAGGGAGACGCCACTGTTTTGTTACATTTCAAACATTTGACCACGTTCATGCTTTGGAGAGGTTGTGGCTGAGTATACAAACGGACAGCTTCTTGCAGCCAACTTTCCGGGCGCTCGTTGTGATCGACAAGAATCCTGGATAGTAACCTCCCTGTCAAAAGTGACGAGCTTACGCCGCTATGTCAGCCAAACGGAGATCAACGTCGAGTACCTTTCACTGACTTCACGCTTCATCGGACTCGGAAATCGGACTCAAACAAGATGCTCTGCAGTGGACTGAACTGCAACGATAAACACTCTGCGAGATGGACGACAGAAGAAGAACGGTCGACATAAGACCCATGCTGAGCAGTGCAAGTTTCGCGCCATCCGCTGGTTTTATCCAGGTGATCTAGTCGCTGACGTCTGGTCAGAGCAAGACCAGAGCGACTGTGAGCATTTGACGTGACAATGATTGGTTCAGTCGCCTAACCTGACTCCTTCTCGTCAAGCTCAAGCGTCACTACAGCTCAATACCGCCGGCGCTTCCTCGTTGACGCAAAGAAGGGAGAGAATGGCCTCGTTGTTCACGTCTACGGTTAGAAGCATAAGCAAGCTCGACGTATTCAATAGGCCACGATCTTCAAAGCTTCAGCATGCAGTCATCATCTATCTTGTTCGTCCAAGGGGCAGTTTTTATCAGATTTATGATGATGTCCTCATGACACAAACATCCCGCTATCGCTCCTGTCCCTCCCCAGCTGCTGTCGCTCGCTGAATTTAACATTGAAGTCCAGCTGCTTCACAAACCAAGCATTGTGCAATTTCCACTCCTTGCTAGGATCATTCAGCTCCACATTGAAACGTGTCAGAAAGTTGGGGATCAGTTTGTACACTTCAAGCAATGAAACGTTCTTGCCAATGCAGGTTCTTGAGCCAGCTCCAAACTGGAACATGGCAGCCTCCATCTCCTTCCTTTGTTCAGTGCCCGCGTCAAGCCAGCGCTCAGGGATGTATTCGTCGATCGGGTACTTCTCGGGTGCATTCGAGGGGCAAAACGTTGGTTCATGGCGGTGAATGACCCACGCTGAGCAGCCGACAATTGTGCCGCCGGGGATCTTCTGATTGCAGACGGTAACGCCACCAGGTGGTGTGATTCGCTCGAGTGGCAGGCCTGCAGCGGGGTGTAGACGGAAGGACTCTTTGATCACTGCGTCGAGGTAGGGCAAGGTCTGGGACTCGGCCCACGTTATCAACCCATTGTCGGCTTTTCGGATTTTGCCGGTCTGGATCGCGTTGTCGAGTTCATCTTGAAGCTTCTTGTAACAGGAGGGGTTTTTGACAAGGAAATAGAACGCTGCTGCTAAAGTAATGGCTGTGGTTTCGGATCCAGCAAATGCCATTGATACAGCCATCGTGAGCACACGCTCGTCTGTCATGAAATCGGGCCTTTGGGCCTGTGCTTTGAGGAACATAGACAATAGGTCCCCGCGCCCTGGCGTAGTGGCTCCGGAAGGTACCTTTTCGCCTTGGTCGTAGGCCATTTCGGACATGCGCTCGTTCATTCGTGCTTTGGCAAAGCTGGCGACTGGAAAGGCGAATGGCTTGAAGCCTGCCTTGTCAAGAGCGAGGACTAGAGGATTCTTGAGAAAGATGAGATCAAGGAAGGGCATTTGGCCGATCTAAAGTAGCAAACCGAGTCAGTACCACGAGAGACAGAGGACGGCAATCAGACAGAAAAAGCTTACCGGAGCGACATAGCTGAACACGCGTCCCAGATATGCAATCATTCCATCAATGTCCTCATTCTTGTCCACAAAGCCATGCTGCTTGCTGTACGTGATCTGGCCAATGACGTCGAAAGCAAAGTACTGAAGCCACAGTGCGAAATCGCAAACTTGACCCGGGGCTGCGTAGATCTCACGTGTCCGTTGGAGGAAAAGCTCGATAACCTCGTTGACAAGGGGTTCGTATTGGACCAAAGCCGACATGGAGAAAGCAGAGTTTACTGATCGACGGAGGTTGGCATGGTAGGACTCATCAAGCGTGCTAAAGAGCGAGGGCAGACGTTTGCCTTGAGAGACAGCTTGTTGAGGTGGATAGAAACCGGACTAATCTGCTAATCAGCCAGGAAGACGTAGTAGGTAGTGAGAAGCGTACCTTGACGAAGCCTTTATTCAGACCGTAGATACTCTTTATCGCTGCTGGGTCGGAGAAGGACAGACAATTGGGACCCAGCCTGACGATATCACCATGTTGCCGGTGGAGCTTGATGTGTGTTATATCTGGCCTTCTGTTCCATACGTCCACGAAACGCCAGGCGTCGGAGACCTTTGCTAGTGCCGGTCCTGGATATCTGTGAAGACCTTTATTGAAGTAATTTGATGCAAGGTAGGCAATAGCCAGCACGGGAAAAAGAAGATACCAGTACTGGCTAACAGCAAGAAGAACAGATTCCAGCATGATGACAGCAGATGTGATGAGCAGTCCGTAAAGGAGTTGAGAAACGGCCTACCTCTGGTAGCGGTCAGCATAGATGTAAGTATAACTAGTCGGCTCCTGACATTATATACCGTCGAGCTGGTGGCATTGCACTCGGCAGTTCAACACGCGCCCACAATACCCCAGACCTCGCTCGGATTATAAACACTGCCTGACAGTGGGCGTCTAGATCCACGAGTAGGTGAGTTGTGACTGGACCGGAGATTTCTGATAGACGAAAAAGCCTGGATCGCGGAGACTCGGCCTCGAACCTCCCCGCTTCACGTGAACAGCAGAATACATTTCATGGATCAGAGTGCCTACAGAGGAATAGGCGTTGAACAACATGATCCCCCGGAATGCAGGTTGGTGGACGTGTTGGCGACGGAAGTGAGCTCGGCAGTTGAATCTCGAACACTTGCCGAGAGTCATCTCTGCCTCAGGCTGACACTGTCTCGGATAACAGCCATTTGACGTGAAAGCATTTCCCGATTCAGCGGCAGTGATGAGGCCTCGCAAGTTTAGGCCATATGGTTGCCAGCAGGACTACAGCAAAGATAACATGAGGCGTCTCAAACCACAAATGGCACAGTATCATAGAGGTGGAACAAGGATAGCATGTTCAACAATTCGATTCATCCGAGCTAGCTGACAGTTCTGTGCTCTCAAACTCATGCAGGACAGATCCCTCCCTGTGAAAACTGCAACACTTTGCTCTCCCGTAACCTACAGCAGAGGAAGACCGACATTCAAGGGGATTGCTTGCCACCCTCAAGATCCAACTCAAATGGCTGGGAACTACAGGACCGCAGTAGAAGAGCACTCGTATCGCTTTTGCTTGTGATACATTTTGGTGAGCTAAACGACGAAGAAACTGGATTCGATTGTGTGTGTGAAATATGGTGTGGCTGCATTTCGATTTGCAGACTCAACGATGCGCCGCAGCGTCTTCTCAGGAATGAGCCATCTGAGTATGGTAGGACAGCTTACTTTCCACCCAGGGCAGGGAAAGCAGAGTCGTCGGAAACAGGCACGGGTGGGCCACTGGCATCGGAGCGTCCACGACCTCCTCGGTAAGAGCCTCGGTCGCCTCGGTCTGCTCGGTCTCCTCGTCCGCGGTATTCACCACGACCTTCGCCGCGGCCTCGACCACCACGTCCTCCTTCACCACGACCTCGACCGCCTCGGGCGCCGCCGCGGGATTCTCGTGCTGGCTCCTTGAACGCATAGTCGATGTCGAGGACTTGCTTCTTTTGGACTCGCTCTCGCTCACGCTTGGCCTTAGCCTCACCAACGAAGTAGGCTTCATTGTCGTTGTCCTTGCTGAGAGCTGCGGCGTTCTTCCATTTCTTGTTCTCCTTGGCGCCCTCGTTAGGAGCTCGGGCTTCTCGGAGACCTAGACCTTCCATCTTCTTCTGGGCTTGCTGTTCGAGGTATTGGGCGTAGGACATGCTGGTGTCCTCTGGCTCTGGTTCAGGCTCTGGAATCGGCTCGGCAGGGGCAGCAGCATCTTCAGCAATTTCGTCCTTCTTGTCTTCTTGAGCAAGCTGCTCGCCGGCCTTTTCGTCGTCTTGCTCGCCCTCGCCGGTCTGGTGACCCCATCCTTGGCCCTCCTGCTTAGGGTGCTCACTATGCCACAGTCAGCTAATGCAACTTACCCATAGGGCGGTATGTTCACCTTCGGCCAGTTCGGTTGACGTGTCGATCGCCGCCTCGTCGCGGACCTCTCTGACCTCGGCCACCGCGCTGAACACCAGGGCCGGAATCACGACCTCTCACGTCGCCGCCGGTATGATCTTCACCACGGTCACGGTTCTGGTTGGGAGCCAGACCCTCTGGTCGGTTTCTGTTGTTGGTTCGATCACGGAAGCCTGCAAGCATTTAGTTGAGCTCTTTGGCGCATTCTTAGGCATTATCTCTGACCTCGCTCATCCCCGGTGAAACCACCTCCTCTTCGCTCGTAGTTTCGTCGTGGAGCAGCACCGTCGGTCCCTGTGGGCTCGGTCTTGGGCGCGTCACGCTTTCCAGCTCGAGGAAGTGCCTTTTCGACAGTCTTCACTGGTGCCTCGGGCTCCTTGTCTGAGTCATACTCATGGTCGTTGCCTATGTTTGTGTGAGTCGGTGTTCGGAGTGTAGCATTCTATCGTGGTGAATTACCCAGGAGCTCGTAAAGGTTCTATTGGAGGGACAGTTAGCATCAACCCCCGGAGAACTACAAATACCAAAAGCGCATCGATGCGGCCGTCAAATGCTGCTTACCTTGCTCTTGACGTCCGTCATGACGCCGTGAAGAGCGCCTTCCCTGAAGGCTGGATTTATACCCTACTCAACTCGGTCGCGGTGTAAAATGGGTCTCGACGATGACCTTGTCCAATGTACGGGACAATGTCTAGTCGAGATAAGATGAATGATCGGTGGTCAATATTGAGCTGCGTCGTGAGCTTGGGAAATTAGCTGCGCTGAGGTCGCAATTGTGCGTAATTGGAGGAGCGCGGACCCGCCAAGCTTTAATCACGTGAGTGATGACTGTCAGCACAGCTCGAGACAGCTCTACCGAGGTAGGTGAAGGTCACGAACACAAAATCACATCTGATCCAAGAGGAGCGCGGGTCGATCATCAGGACTGTTGCTTCTTGTATGCTGGTTACTCTTGGTTCATCTGCTATGAACCTCCGTCTGTAATTTGACAACGCTTTCACCACCGTCCTCCTTGTCTTCAAGAGTCCCGCCCGCACGGACTTTCGGAAGTAGAAACCGGCCACGACGCCTTCGCTAATCAAATCGACAACTTTTGGAATGATGCAACGTATTGACATACGGACAATTGAACGCTCGACATTTTGTGGAATCGCAACTAACGCAAAATCACCTTCTCTGCGGCTGTAGCCCACCATAGGGGTTCGGGAAATGCATCGATGCTGATAGTCCGAACGGATCTGCATCAAGCATAGGGTCGTAATCAAAAGGGAGAGATGACATGTTACCACCTGCATCGCTTGTCGTAGTAGCAGTCGTTGGTGGGGACGCCTGCATTCCCATCCCAGAACCGCTTCCTGTCTGGGGTGGCAGCCTGAAATTGGGAATAAAGCTGTCTGGATCCACATCGTCGCCGTCGACGTCGTCAAGCATATCAACTTGAGCATCGTACTCCTGGTCTGTACTAACGGATTCAGCCTAGGACGAACAAAGCTCCCGAGTAGGAATTGGAAGGGGAGGATGGGGGTAGACTTGCCGAGCTGATCATAGTGCTTCTGGAATGAAGTCGGGTAGTAGGCTGCTTGAGTTTGTGAGACGGGCACGTGCATCGACCGTCGTGGGTAGGGCTGGCCCATCGAATGCGCGGACATGCTCCGGTTGTGCGCTCGTTGCTGTTGCTGTTGGAAAGCACTTTGAGGCATTGGCTGCATCTGCCGCTGCTGCGGGTACTGCTGTCGTGGTTGCAGATCGGTTGTTGGTGAAGCCATTCCCTGCATGGGGAAACCTGGAGACCGTGTCGTCGAGGGTGAGGAGCGTTGTGATGGAGGCGTAGGCTGTGCACGTGGTGAGTTCAATGTTCCACTCATCACATTTGCTCGAGGGGGGTGGCCCACAGTTTGTATTGGCGGAGGGGCCATAGCAGGTCTTTGTCGTGCAGCAGAATGTTGTCGATTCAACATAGCTTTCTGCATTGGCATGTTCTGACTACCGACGCCCCGCTGCCGGATTGGTCCCAGATGGGGACTGCCTTTCAGACGTAGCTCGGCTTGAACATCTATGCCTGTGTGGTGTCAGCCAAGGCGTACGCCAATCCGTGATCGACCGTACCTTTCTCGAGGAGGATCCGTTCGAGCAGGGAGTTCTTGTATCTCAGCATAAGACATTCGTCCGCGGCCGTGCGATGGCTCTGCTGCAGGCTGGCCAAGTTCTCCTCATGCTGCTGGATGGTGGTTTCGAGCTGTTTGATGTACTCGGTGCGTCGCTCACGGAAAGCTGCTTGTGCTTGGCGGTTGCGTTGCTTTCGCTCTTCTGATGTGGCATAGATCTACGTGGTGGTTAATCGCGATTCGTAGCTAGGGATTGATGCTCGAGCACGTACAGGTTTACGACCTCCTTTTCTCTTGGGTATAAGGGGCGGGTCTTGTGATGTAGAGGTACCGTCACGAGGTACAGTGGCACTATCCGGTTCGGGTGATAGTGAGTCTGAGTCTGGGGTAAGAGCATCCTCTAGAGGCTCATCTTTGGGCGCGACGCTCTCGTTATCGGGGATCGAGGTCGTCACGTCGCTTGTGGCCATGGATCCCATTCCAACCAAGATCTAAAAACCGAACTAATGCGTAATACCTCGCATAAGCGCAAGACAAGGCAGCGGCGATAAGGGGCAACAAGGCGCAAGGCAAAAGATAGACACGGGGTAGCGAGTTGATTGTCAAGGTCTGTGTTGATGGACAAAGATACTGACAGAACAAAATTGAGATAAGGAAGTTATGTCAGGTAATGAAAAGGCCTAAAAGAGAGGATCAGTGAGTAATAGTATGAGCTAAAAAATTCTGCATGGCCAGGGAACTCTGACATGGGACGGAGTGGATAGAATATTTAGAAGAGGGGCAGTCCTCCTACCGCAATCATCACGGTACGACTTCCTTCCTTAAACGCACGCACTGTTGACAACACCTGAGGCTACGTTCAGCCAGGATTTGTGTCCCAAAAGCTAGTGATGCAATCGGTGTCTACGGCTCTCCAACACCCACGAACGTTTCCCATACTATGAGTCTTGCAGCGATATTGCATGCGACGTACCCATTCCAGGTAGGCTCCTAGAGACGACTGATTACAGCAATGTTCACCTCTATGCGCGAGAGATGTCCGTTTTCCTGTGCTCCCGAAAATCATCCCTGGGGTGATCGACGGGAGCTCGCCGCTGGTAGACCACTCAAGAACCGAAGCATGCCAAGGGCCTGATGTCGACAGCTCGCAAAATCCTAGTCAGCCACGCGCTGATGAAAATTTTCGTGCGGAGAGTACGCGAAAAAGTTCCTAAACCAGTATGGTTTACCTCGCTAACCAGCCTCGGCAGTAGGCTGATCCGACCTCAAGCTACCTTTAAACAGCATAGTACAGCCACCTTTGGTTCAGCTTTCTCCGTGGAGCACATCTTCCGAAGAAACACATCCAGCCTGTCAATAGTGCAAGCAATCCCAAGCGTTCGTGGTTGGTTTGAAGTCTTCTCGGGCTTCACCGACACCGTTGGAAGAGTTCCATCCAGGCACGAATGGTCAATCTCAAGCTCACTTGGTTGCAGCGGCTCGATCCCAGTGATTGATACCTCCTCTCCATGCATCTGCCTATTTGAGAATTACGACGCGGCGGCTAGATCGCCATAAATCTTGGAAGGGCGGACCGCGTTCTTTATGGGGACGGGTCCGCCTGACCTCGAGCATCAGTGAAGCTGGAAACTAAGCTTCGCAAGGCTGAGGACACTAGAGATTCCAAGGCTAGAATGCCTCATGGCCGGGTCGGCGCCGAACGACTGTCCTTAGACGAATCACTTTCCAACCGCTTCAGACAGCAAACATGTTGAGCGTTTTTCATCCCATCAAGCAGCATTCTCTGGACTTGTGGGAAATGAGTCAGCGTCACAGCAGTCATATTGATGTCGGTGTAGTGCTTATCTGTTATCGAGGACGCACATGGTCATGCTGTCCAGTGCTCCTACAAAGTGTGGTTACTTGTGTCTTGACAAATGGCTTATTACGGAGCTGCTCGATTTGACTCTTATCGCTTCAAGACGTCTATGCCTTGTAAACTGCAGACAAGCGGCAGTCGCAGTGTCCGACGCGAACGGTCCGAATGCTAGACAGAAAGTGCATTGCTCGAAATGCGCCTTCCTTGTGGCCAGCGTGGGCTTCTTTTCCTGTTCTGCTGCGTCATCGCCTTGCAGTGAGTTGACATGCATTTGAGAGTGCTGTCGACGCATATCCACTCTATGCCTGATACTAACATCTTGAACGCGCCCCTCGCCCTAGTATGCCTCGGTGGCACTGACACGAAATGAAAACACCTTGTATGTGAGGTATTGATCATCCAAGTCGAAACTACTGACGTTGCTAGCCACTACAAGGAAGTCGGACACATTCTTACGCCCGCCCACAGAAACGAAGTCAAGGCTATCTGAGGCAACGGGCCGTGCCAACCTCGCCGGCAGCGAGAGAGATGCGAAGATCACAAGCAACTCGTCTACGCCTAAAGAACCGCTACGAGAGCGGCTGAGTCGACTTTTCAACGACGATGTCAAACCAAAGCGTAAGAAGTCGACTGATCTACCGAACACCATGGCCACTACTTCCGTCAAGAGGAAACCATCTGGGGAAACACACCGTGGCAAGACAACAAGCTCTGTAGCTGGCCGTCTCTCGGGTGCGGCGAGCGTTTACAGCTTACCTTTGAAAGAAGTGCCAGACAGGAAGTCGTCACTAGCCATCTCAAGACAAGCAAGTCTGCAAGATTTCCCATCGTGGAGGCTACCAGGTCCAGCAGCTGCGGGACGGCTCATTCCCCCTCGGGGAAGAGCCGAGTCTCCAGTCAGGCGGTCAGTAGCGAAAGGCGCGATTTCATCTGATGCCCTCCGTCCCTCGCCATCTCGCACCTTTATCCGACCGAGTCCGCCATTGAAACTACTTGAGCACGGTAACATCGCCCATCGACGGCTGCAACTATCCACGGATCTGAAAGCCCCACTCTTTGTAGGAGGAGGGACAGTTGAAGGCAATATCAACATAGCTATTGACCAAAGCGAAAGCACCAAGGACAAGTCGAAGCTGCTGCTCGTCTCCAAGTTGTCAGTTGATGTTATTGGCGTAGAAGAAGTCAGCGATGGTCGGAAGTAGGTTTTCCTGGCTCTCGCATCGGAGTTGTTTGACGAAAAGCACCCTCCGCCGCCGACCATGTTGGCGTCACAAGAAGCCGAACCGGGTCCCGAACTCTTCTGGAGGACCAAGTCAGGAGTTGCATCGGTACCATTCTGCATCAATCTGCCTCTCAATCTAGGCCCGCCGCCCTATACTTCCAAGCACGCCTGCATTCGTTACGTCCTTCTACCCACCCTGGTCGTTCAAAGTGGGGAGAAGAGAAGCGTGGTGAGTCAGCTCCACACTATACGCATGTTCACCGTCTTCGATCCATCCAAAGCCCTTGCGAGTCTACCAAAACCCCTCATTGCGACGGAAACCTTGGATCTGCCAGATATGCCGGGGCCACAATCAGTCAAGTTGACAGCAGGCCTACACCGGCAGACTTGGGTGAGTGGTAATTCGATCTTTGTGGATATTCATCTCATCAACAGGTCCCCACGCACTTTGCGGAAGCTTGAATTGCAGCTCCAAAGATCGACTCTCTGGTATGAGCATGCTGCTGCTGGTACTGGCGAGAAAAATGCAAACCATCTGCGAGTGCCGAAGAAGCAGGATAACGACATCGTCAACACAGCAGTGGTCAAGAAAGCGTCCAAAGACTGGGTGGGGACGCCCCCAAACACCACCGAGATTCGAACGTGCCACATTCAAGTCCCACAAGGACATGTCACTGTCAGTACAGGCCGCTTCTTCGAAGTCAGATACTTTTTGAACGTGGTGGTCACGTACACTGTCTTCAAGTCAGTCACAGTACAGCTACCTATCACGTTGATACACATGAACTCTCTGGACATCATGCCGAATGCCTTGGCGCAAGTAGCGGCATCGATTGAAGCGAAACGCTCTAAGACCCTACCACAAGATCCACATCACGTACTATATCAGCCATACTACCAAGGACAAGCGTTTGTCGCACCTCAAAAACGAAGCCTCGATCTGGCACGACACAACAATGACAGCGCGGCCAGTGCCGCTTTTGAAGAGCTCAAGCAGGGGCTGGACCGCTCGCCTCGGAAGCACGGAGGTCACTGTCAGTTTCACCGAGCACACACTTCCGATGTGACAAATGTTGCTGCTAGACCAAGTATGGAGCCCACAGGTCATCATCATGGTAAACACAGCTTGGAGACCGACTGCTACCATTGCCATCTATGGAATGTTGAGCATGATGGACGACATGCAACAGCACAGTCGCTGATTGGGCCCAAGCTGCCGCGATTGCAGGTCTCGACGTCCGGTCTAGGCTTTACCGATACCGAATTCTCTGAGTTCTCGGTCCTAGATCCAACACCGAAGAAGGTTATGCTAAGCGAGCAAGAGCGAAAGATGGTCAGTCAGCAGAGGGAGCTCCAGCGCCGACAGGAATACAACGAGCTACAGCGACGAGAATCGTCGGCGCGAAAAGGACAGTCTTCCCAACAACGACTAGATACAACGTCGATGATAAACCCTTCCGCCTCGCTTGGCGATCAAATCCGTCGAGCAGACCCTCACGTTCTCGAAAAACGGGCATCCAGTCGCAGAAGGAGAAAAACTGTTGAGCTACCGCTCCGCCCGGTGGCGAACCCCAATATCCAGCGACAGCCGTCTGGCGTTCGAAAAAGGGCCAACACCGGACCTGGCCTATACAAAGGACCACTGATTCCTCCTGAGCAGTTCTACGAGGGCGTGGCTCTCCCTGATCCGCCTGGCATGAAGCGAATATCGAGCAAGAGGAGAGGAAAGATGCCAGCTGATCCTTCAGGAGCACGAAAGGAGAAGCCCGGGAGCCGACCACAATCGAAGCATAGATTAGCAGGCGGATTGCAGAGGACGGAGACGGATTATTTGATGCGTTGATGGCAGGATGCAGAAGAAGCAGAATTGGCGTGACGACATGGCGTTAGCGGATTAGCTCGTTGTATTGGCACAGGTGGATCTGGTATGCGTTCAGGCAATACTCTGAGGATCCTATTAGTCTAAACAGCATTGACTACTGTATGAAGTACAAGACAGAATATGTCAGCATAGTACAGGTAGTCTGCAGTTCCTAGGACATAGCATGGATTTGTGTATGGAAGTTAAGTTGATTTTGGTCCGAAGTTGAACGAGATCTGCTGCCAACAGGACAAGCGCTGGCTACGTTGTGGTTGGCTCGTCCGTAGTCTTCGTGTATGTCTTTCATCTTGTCTGTCGACCGGATAGTTCTGCTCACAACACAGCGCAAACCCACTTCCATCTTCTCATGCTCATGCCCACTCAGAAAACACCCTCTCAGCCACAACACGCAGTCGACCGAGCAGGTCCTGAACCATCACTTTCGCGCCATCTTCGTCGAACGTCAACAGGCGTTCCACCTCGTGCATGCGGACATGAGACACTGGGCGCTCGTCCGTCTGCTGAGCTTTGCGATGGTGTTTGTGAGTGCGGATGATGTTTCTATCGTCATCGCTCTCTAGCTCACTAAGCTCTGATTCTGGTTCTGGTTCTGGCTGTGACGCAGATGTGGATGAAGATTGCGACTTGGTGCCATACAGGACCGCCTTGTCGATGCTGCCATCGTAGCTGAGACGTAGTTTTCCGAGGGTCTCGTCGGCCCAGACGATTATGATTTGCCGGGCGTCGTTGGTGTCTTGTTCGAGGCTTATGATTGCGTGTTGCGCTGCAATGGTGGCTGTGGCTGTGGATTGGTATTGGTGTTGGTCGAAGGTTGAGGGCGGGGTGGTTGGGGTGGCGCCGCGGTTTTGGTTGCTTGCTGTTTGGTTGTCGTGGTGCGGGTGGAGGCCGAGCGAGTGGCGGATATGGGCAATGGATTTGCTAAGGTTGTGCCAGCTTTGAAGGTCGTCGCGGAGGCGCGCGGTGAAGGTGTGGAGATTTTGGTCGGCGGTTGGGGTGCTTGCGGTTGTTCTCGATGGTAGGTTTGTCCCTGGTTGTGTCTCGGTTGCACCGGCGTGATGGTGTGGAGAATCCATATCTACGTCGGCATCTAGCTGGATGTCCTGCGTCACGTCGATGCCGGAGTCGTCCTCGAATGGTGCAATTTCCTCACTTGCGCTGTTGTTGTCATGGCCAACCCCATTCATGCCTACGTCCTCGTTGTGTTCGAGTGCTTCGGGAAGAGGAAGGTATCGGTTGGCGTAATGCTCGACATTGATGTGTCCTGGTATCGTGTGGTGATGAACCTTCAGATACGTCCTTCCTTGGTAGTCCAATCTTCGCAACATCACGAAATAAGTGTTCTCAAGATGTCCCTCTTGCGTACTTGTCTCTCTGTCCTCAGCATACGTGTTTCGTGTGTCCACGGCGCAAGCTACCACTGAGCATCGAGCGCTTGTAGACTCGAAAGAGGTAGGTGCCAGATCAAACCTCACGCCTAACATGGCAGGCTCACCTTGTCGTTCGGGGGCAGGATCAGTGAAGGGGAACGCCGTCACGCCTATTGCCAATCTGTGAATGCTGACATCGTTCTCTCTCCTCTGTGTTTCCACCGCCTCGTCGAGTCTCTCCTGCAACTTGTCGCTGCCATTTCTGGACGCCTTGCGATCGTGAACGTGTTTCTGCACCCTTGAGGATCCGAGTAGCGCTGAGGAGAGCTGATTCTTTTGTGACCGCAGCTTTGCGATTTCTCTGCGAATATGGAGGATCTGAGCATCAAGTTGTGCTTCGAGCTCGCTATTATCGACGTCGCCGACTAGTGACAGGGGTGGAGAAGACGATGGCATTGTCAGACTCGGTGCATTGCTTTAAGCCATACGTAACAACCAATTTCAAGGACTGCGGAATTGGCAGTATGGAGTTGAAAGCCTTGCTACGAGGCATGCCGTGGGGGAGGCCCCAGTCTGTAAACACCACCGACGCGTCTCACGACAAGACGCGTCACTTGTCGATAGTGGTCACGTGCGCTTGGAGATGCGATTCGGCTTCGAGATATACTATCCCAGATGGAAATGTCATGATTGCTTCTCAAACTATGTTCTACACGTCAAAATCCTGATACGCATGCTTTACTCGCACATAGTCATACATTCAGTCCTTGCCCACAGAGCTTGTGCTACCTAACTTGCAACCCTGCTGTACCCTTCCGGGGTCACTCTCCAGGCCCTCAATGGAAGCGCTTGCAGCGCCAAAGCTTTCTTTTCAATGTACATCCAGAAGGTAATTGCTCCAATAACGACAAATAGAATGTTGGTAATGTAATAGCCATCTCTTTGCATCACGCATGCGCCGCCTCCGTCTAGACACCGGTGCTTGTCGGCCTCCAACGCACAGCTAAAGGCTTCCGTGACAGCGGTTTTGCCTTCTGCGAGCGTGAACTTGGCCAGTTCCGCAGTGGAGGGTGGAATACACGTCGCGCTAGTAAACATGTCGACCGCCTTGAGGATGAAGAACTTTGGGAACGTCCCACCCAGGTTGGACACCGTAGCCAGAAGCGTCATGTACGTCCCCCCGATCGCTGGATCAGCAATCCGTGCATGGAAGGCAGAGACCGCGACAAACATGATTGTGCTCATGAATGTACTGTACACATGACTCGCAATGACGGTCAACAGAAACCATAGCGGAACTGCTTCGCCCGCGTCGACGGGATAGATCATTACCGTGAACTGCGCGAATACCGCCGCCACCAGACGGGCCACGAACGCCCAGCACCACAAACGAAGAGGCGTGTACTTGGTGCTCCACTGGCCAGCGTAGTAACCTAGACCGATCTCGAAGGGGAAGTCGATTAAGACCACGAGTGCAAGGTTTGCTTGGCCGAATCCTTTGTCCAGCAATTTGAGATTCGTGACTGCCTCGTTGGTGACGAAGCCCAATTTCGCAATGAGATGGATGATTACTATCGTCATAATGTTCCTCAGCTTGAGAACGGCCCACATCGACGCGTACACCTCACGGATCGAGTCTCGCGAACTGTTCTTCTCCTCTTTCTTGAGAATCGCAAGACCTAGAGTGACGACGAGGTAGAAGTAACCCCAGAACTTCATGTAGCCTCCCAAAGTGACCAGGCCGTAGTCTTGAGGGATGGTGCGGAACCATGTGTTGGGGAACTCGGGAGCCTGCAAGGCCAGGAACACGGTATGAGAAAGGAAAGAACCAGCAGTTAGCCCGACCGTTTGTGCCGTGCTAGCGTAGGAGATGTTCTGAATGGATAGTAAGGAGATGGCCCAGCCGTCCACTGCGATATCCTGTGTTGCGCAGAGGAAGACTAGGAGGAACCACCAGCCGGTGAAATTCCAGACGCCGTTATCGCCGCTCTTGCCTGCTGCTTCCATCATCTCATCGATGTGACCGCCGAGGTAGACCATGGAGAAGCCACTTATGGTCTGAATAGGAGTAATCCAGCTTTTACGTCGTCCGAAGCGCTGTGACCAAACTGCGTCGACGATGGGTGACCACAGTAGTTTGAGACTGTACGGGTAGATTGCCAGAGAGAAGACGCCGATCTGACCGTAGGAGAGGTATTTTTTGAGGAGGAAGGGCACCGAGCCCGAGGCCAGACCCATAGGAATGCCTTGGAGGAAATAGAGGAGGCATAGTAGCAAGAAGTTCCTCTTGTCCTGCCGCGGGAGGTTGGAGAAGCTGGTCTCTACCATGCCTGGTGTTTGGGGTGTCATGGGCGGGGGATCATGGTCCAGGCTGAACTGCTCTCTTGCCACATACGCTGCCTTGAGCTCCTCGTCGTCAGGCGCACGCTTCTTCCTGTGCTCGATCATGTCGCCGTTGGGGTGTTCAGTGTGTCCGTTGCCGTTCGTCAAATGACCATTGCCATTCTGATGGTTGGTTTGGATCGACAAGGATTTGTTGCTCTTCTGCTTCCGTGCACTCCTCCGCATCTGGTCTTGCGCGTCCTGGTCTGACCAATCCGAGAAGTCGTCGCTATCTAATTCCCAATCACCAGGTTTGGCTTGTTCGTCTGCACGTTCGATTTGTGGGCTGCTAAGGAGTGATGGCCGTGTGTGGTGCAGTGGTAGCACAGGATCTTCTGAATTTGCAGGTCTGTGAGAAGGAACGAAAGGTGGAATAAAATTCTCCCCAAATGAATCAGGCATCCACGCGTCAACGCTCTGGAATGCTGCTGTTGAAGGTCTGAAACCGTGTCCTCAGTCTCGGAAACGTGTCTCGATTCTCGAGGCTTGCGGAAGCGAAAGGGAAAGGGAAAGGGAAGACCAGTCCGGCGGGCGCTAGTCTCAGGTACAGAAGCGTGATGATCTCAGTGATCGCCGGCTGACAAAGAATCCTTAATAATGAGCGGGATGGGGAACGGGCACCACAGAGAGGAAAGAACACCCTGCTAGTATGATATTCGTGCGCCTTCAAAGTTCTGCGTCTGACTGTTGAGCCCCTTGCCTCGGTAGGAGTGAGCCAAGTGGGACGCGTTAAGGGGTACAAGCGACAAGGGGTTATCAAGACGGCTTGACGCGGTAGGTAGCTCCAAGGAAATGTACGTCTACTCGTAGTGCAAGCCACAAGTCATGTAACTCACACCCTCGATCATAAACAACAATAAGTTGTGGAATAACGGGTCGCGTAGACGGCTGTTTCATAAAGTAATTGTGTCCTGGCTTTAGGCGGCCGTAACCACCTGAATCGCCCTGATTCTGTACTGGCGCCCTCCTGAAACCTACAAATACTACGGGCTCCGGCTTATACACAACGAATGATACTGGACCTACTGTTCCACAATTTTTTCTTCTTACACTCGAGACCTGTATATAACAGCAATCCGTTGTGAGCTAGTATTGGCAATGGGCTTCAGGTACCCGCAATCTTATTCTCGAGCACCGCTGACCTGTGTAGGACTACCCCGATGCTCCCCAGTATTGTTGCAGACACTCGTTGAAGACCGTTGACTATGGAACGTGGTCGCCTGAGAGTGTTGGTTGACAAGCTGTCATCACTCATTCTAGGCCTCAGTTGGCTTGTCCGGCATGATGATGCTGATGGTGAGCGTGATCATTGCTGATTCGACAGTCCAATTCTAATTCTCCGCCCCATCTTCTACAGATCAGCTATTCTCCCGAGCGGAAGCTTTCACAGCTCTCCTAAGCTCGTCCATACCCAAAAGATGCCCATCCACTTTGATTGTACCATCAAAGTCCTTGTGATTGACTATGTCTTTTGCAAGCCGTGCAGTCCTCATCTCTTGTCCATCACGAGCGGCCCTGTTCGTTTTCCCTGCAAGATCAAAGGTCTCAAGGCCTGAAAACGTGGTAAAGAAACCCAGATACCGATGCCTCTCCGCCTGCCAATGCATGCGATCTTTGACCCACGCCTCAAATTTCTTGAACGCAGCCACTGGAATGTCAACCATAAGGTCATCTCTGTCTTTTTCGCGGCAGATCGGCAGGTTGCTGTAGAATTTGCTTTCATTCGATGCCGAAGAGAAGTATTTGTTGCAGTTGACCATGTGATGCAGGAGGACAGCTTCTACAGCACTTTTACTGGGAATCATATCTAGATTCTGACCATCGATGATGATCTCTGCCAACAGCTCGGAGTTCGGTGCCAGTTTTTTGTTGCGCTTCATCACGAAAGAGACCGAATTGTCTGCTTTCAAAACCACCTCCCACGCCTCCGTGCCATCCTGGTCAAAGAGAGCTCGGCCGACGCTGCCGATGCTGTTCGTATGATGGATAAGGCTTCGCGGTAATGAGGGATAGGCAAATCGAGTTGTAATGCTATTTCTCTGTGAGTTACGAGTTGCGAGTTGCGAGTTGCGGATAGCATCCATCAATTCCTGACTTACTCATTCGATGTCGGCTGGCCTGGCGCTGCACCTGCTGCTGTTGACATGTCCATCGTACATGAGGAACGAACGCGAAAGAAAGAGACGCTTGCTTGGGAGTGTGTGATAGTGTGCGATCTGGGGAGGACAGATGGTGCTTGAGATAACCCCGAGAAAAAGGTTGTATAAGTAAGACAAGAAAAGGATTGCGCTGTGAAAGTACGACGAACGAGAGAACTCAGCGACACCTCGAAAGTGAAAGTCTTCACGCCAAACAGATTCATATGAGATTCAGGGACAGATTTATATGAGATTCATTTCGCTTCCTCTCTGTTCCTCAGATATCATTCACCAGTTGAATTTCCATCTCTGCTTTGATCCTGACCTCTACACTTCCACACCGTGGACAGATCTTTCTCCCACCTCATCAACATTGCTCGCGAGATCGCTCGAGCCAACAGCAACGAGGCGCCATTTAACTGGCCTACAGATACCACCACCGTCGCTGATATCACGGCAGCCTTCATATCACCGAGTCAGAATACCACACCCTCGCGAAGAACCTAGGCGACGTCTCTAAGCAAGGTCCAGCACTAACACTGCGCGTCGGCATCGATGCCAGTATTCCAGAGACCCCAGGAAAGCGCAAGACTCGTGACTCAATAGTTCCTAGCACTCCAGGCTCTAGTGGCAGCATATTATTACCGTCACCTACTAAGAATGCATTCGATGCAGACTCGCTCAATAACCCGCTTAACGATAATACACCGCGACCTTCCAAGCGACGGCGTCCAGATGATAACGATGATGATGATAGGAAGGAGGAGCAGAGCCTGGATCACGCGGTACAGCTACGGCTGATCAAACATCTACGCCGATCAGCCGTTATGCTAGATACCCGTATTCAAAAATGGGACGAATCGGAGACCGCCACGGCATATTTTAATACGACTACTAGATGCGGCTGATGAGAAGCAGAACGAGCTCGACGTCAAGGCTAGAAAGCTCAAGGACAGGAATCAGGAGAAGACATATTACACTCCAGCTCGACAGGCAGACAATGTATGGCTGAAGAAGTTGAGTGTATATCTCTGGTGAAAGGGAAGCAGTCACGCGTGGGTTCACACCCTTCTTTTTCGCTAGTGCTGAAGGTGTCTTCTTCGCTAATGCTGAACACGTACGTGTCTCTTTGATAAAATTAAGTCCGCAGTTGAGTATTACAGGCTCACGTATATGACTGTTCGAGAAAACAGTGAGGTCTTAGGTCTTAGCTCTACAGGCCGTCAGCCTTCTAGGTGGCCCAAACATGCTGTAACTCGATACCTAGGCTCTGGTGTGCCCCCGAACCCAATAAAAGCCACTGTTTTCAGCTTTCATGGAGCGATGTAATACAGGCCCACTATTCTACAGCCCTTGAAGTCCACCATTGACCCCCCGTACCCCTCTTGTTATGATGATCTGAGCCGACGTACTGCCAAAAAGGCTTTGGAAGCGCTATGAATCCTGCTGAAGACTTCTCACGCACCTCTCGCCATTCGTCCGTGTCTTGCCACTTGCGCTCCGGCATACATCGTGGCCAATGTGAACAATCCGCATCATCTTGGTCTGATGTCTTGGTCCCTCCCTTCTCGGGCTTCCGCAGGAGGCAGTTATCCCGATTGATGTTGATGTGTGCTGCCTCCCGGTAAAGGTGGAACGGATCACTACATCTGGAGTTGTCGGATAAATGAGACGCGTCAAGGCCACACAAGAGAACATCAAAGACATCTTGTGGGCTTGATTCCAGGTCCGCTACAGCTTCATTAACTTCCTTGTCTTTCTTGCGGAAAGTGCCTATAAGTGCGGCTGTGAGGAAACCCTTCTGGAAACCTGAGAAGCTATGGCTCTGCCTATAGTCGGCACACCTGACTGTAATATTAACGAGATCGTACCATTGAGTCAGTGTGTATCCTCGCACGAGACATTCGTCCCCTTGGATTGAGACTCCATTGAATGGATCCCGAAGGTGGCGTCGCAACAAGTCCTTTGTCTTTCCCACCTCTCCTCCGTGGCAGTCGAGTCCCCGGAAAGCTAAAGACCGAAAATGCTCGAAGACAACTGCATTATGATCGAGGAGGCCCCTGATAAAGCAACGCAAGTACGGACTTGCAACTGTTTCTCAATACTTCTTTGTTAGCGCGTCGACCCGTGCTGTGAACTCTGGTGTCTCGTTTGTAGGTCCCGTTGGCGACGACGTAACCTGTACCGATCGATCAGAAGTAAGAAAGAACGAGAAGTGATGAAGGAGTGCTGTACTTATGTCTCTCCCGTTGCTTGTCTCTGCTGTATCTGCCATTAACGCCGATGTGACCTGGACCCATCAGATACAAGAAAATAACAGCAGCAGATGCATGCCTGTAATGCCTGGCGGAAAGCACTGACGCCTTCTTCTTCATCTGCTGCTGTTGTCAGATCTGCTGTGGCTTCTTTTACTGATAGCAGCTGTTGCCGAAGCTGATAATTCTCTATATAACGATTATGAAGTTTCTGACGAAGTGTTGTTACGTCTTTTCTTCTTCGCTTCCTCTCCGGTGAAAGGAGAGCAGTCACGCGTGGATTTACGACACCACTCTGGTCCTTTCTCGCTGGTGCTAAATGTGTCTTCTTCGCCGGTGTTGTTTTCGCCAGTGCTGAAGGTGTGTTCTTTACTGGTGCTGGAGGTGTGTACTCTTCGTCGCTGTCGTCTTCCAGAACGAGTTTTTGTTTTCCGGTAGCTGTACGAGAGGGCCACTGGGCTATCCGAATATCTGGCGACGCCAACAAACAACGACTGTGAGTACGGAACAAAAGCAAAGAATGAGTAGCAGAAAACGAGAGCAAAGAAGCCAAAAAAGAGGGGCAGGGCACGTTGGATGGGAAGTAGATCCGTACTTGCCATTTGCTTTCCGGGAGGACTCCGTTAAGCAATTAACCGACTCCGAGAAATCACAGCATACTCTTGACTCTTGTACTGACGGTGACCACGAATGAGCTGGCGGTGATCGCGACGACTAGCTGATGGCAATCACGACAGTGAACATTGAGAAGGTACGGAAACACGCTTGTTGGTTTCACGAGCATTTGCCCCCGGCATCCTGCGTAAAGACTTGTAACCAAATGTAAAACTCACAAGCGACGGCAAGGTCGAGACCCACCGACGGAATCTACTTATGGTGGCACAGCTTGCCGAGCTTGTTCTAGGGTTCACTTATCGTGTCCGGCATGATGATGCTGATGCTGATGCTGCTGATGGTGGTGGTGCCGACCATGGGCGTGGTGGGCGTGATCATTAGCCTCAGCAGCAGCAGCCTTCTTCCCATATTTGCAGCCACGCTCGTGCCTGCGTAGGTTGTCGAGACGAGGGAACTTCCTCCTGAGATATTCGTCAGTGATCAAGCTATTTTTGATATGAGGCTGGTACGGCTTACCTGCAGCCCAAGTGCTGATGCTTGCAACTATACACGCATTAGTAAAGTTGTGACGATGCGACTAGTTCAGGCAGAACTTACTTCATGTGCTCATTCTCCGGCCTGTGGCTAGCTAAGTGCCTCCTGAAATTACTCCCTTCGGCGTTCAACCATTGATGACATATGGGGCAATGAGCACGGTTAGAACCAGTATGGCTCGCAAAATGATCATCCCGGACTTGCTTGTATTGAAAGGACTTAGAGCAGCCAGGGAAAGTACACTTCCAGGGCAGTTCTTCAGCCTGCGTACTCTCAGACGCTACCGTTGGTGACCTTGAGTCGGTGTTCGAGGGGGCGGATGAAGTTATACCTGCGGCGTATAGCGGCGCAAGGTGCTTTTTAGAGATGTGCCCAGTCAAAGCGGCTTCTGTTGCAAAGCTGGCTGTGCAAGCTGAGCCCCACCGACAGGTCACTGTGCCTTTGAGGGCAAGATGGCTATTCTTGACGTGCTTTTTGAGGTCGTCCGTACGAGCGAAGGTCTGACCGCACACCGAGCCACAGGGCATCAGCCATTGACATGACTTGCCGGACTTTGCCGGCGGTGATTGCGCCCTGGGTTGTGGCTGCTTGGAGCTGAAGTCATTGATGTCGTTCAAGACTTGTCCGGGATTGGTGCTCTGTTCTGGCACGGAGAAGTTGATTGGTGTGAAGTCGTTGACATTAGCTGCTATGCCGTTGAGATCGAGCAAATTGAACGCTTGCACGTTACAAGTTTGAAGCAGCTCGTCATGACTCTGCCATGGATATTGATTCCCCGGTACTGTTGGATCACAGCCGAAGGAGAAGCCAAATTTGGGATCTATATGTTGTGGTGGATGCAATTGGTTCATTTGGTCGTACATAAGGCAAGGATCAGGTGCGCAATGATGTGCTTGTTGAAAGGTCTGCCAGTGATCTAGGTCCATATCGAAGGTCGGTTGTGGCGGGTCAGGCAAGTTCAGATTAGACACTTCTTCGAGGAGAGGTGGTGGTGTGCATCTTTCGTCGCAAGGTCTGATATGTGGCATGTACAAGTTGAGGTCGTATAGTTGTAATTCGGCCTCTGGTGCAAGCAATGGCAGGGGCGTTGGGTCAACGCATTTGCCGCATGTCGAGATACAACTGTCCCAACTGGTGTGGTGGTCTTGAGGGCAGTCCTTGCGTTCGTGACCATTCTCCTCGCACTCCTCCTCACACTTTTCACACTCATCGTCGCACTTAACTGGTGAACTTACGTCCAGTAAGGTGTCGAAGTCGTTGATCTGAGCGAGCTCGTGCTCCTCAAGACATTCGTCGCAATCATCAATACAATCTTCGCACTCGTCATCCTGAGAGCCTGAAATTTCGCAGCATGCCATATTGCACTCTTCGGCTGGAGAATGATCCCCTTCGCAACATCTCTCGTAATGTGCGTAGTCGGTGAAATTATCGATAGACTCCTGCAACTCCTGTAGTTGCTCAAAATCGATGCAATCAGGATCATCGCATTCATCCATATGGAGCAGTGGTTGGGGTTGACGAAGACGTTTTCTGTTTGTCTCGTACCCACACGTCTGATCATGCGCACAAGCTCCTGTCGTCTTCTGCTTGTTGGCCATCATCGTTGTCATCGCCTTCTGCTGGCGCGCTTGTCTGGCGGCCATATTGGTTGCTGATATGAACGTGATAAGACTCGGTCAAATCAGCCGAGGCCAAAGATACCTGCCTCAACAAATGACCACAAGCAAACAGGTCTTAAGTGACAAATGCACTTCTTGTTGACATGAATCACTATTACTTTGGAGACTCAACTTGCTGCTTCACATTTCATTCACGCAACACTAAAGGTAATGTGAAGACTCCGATTCCATCGCTGTGAATCCGACCACGGGCGGGTGGGACGCATCGTGACCCGCATCCCTGCAAAATCTCGCCGATATGCCGTTCAAGTCTGGGCAAGGACAAGCCGAGTGTCACGTGATCCTTATATTATTTCGACAGTGAGGATGAAGTGAAATCATGCATTCAGTGTTTGCACGTTACGATGTACCTCGTGCAATATGGACTACTTCTATTGTGAAGGATATCTGTAGCTGCACAATGTATCTGCCGCGCCGTAGGTATTCCACAATGGTGCTTCTGGCTATGTGTATGCAATCTGTATGCACCATACAAACACAATCATATGGACGCCATATCGAAGCACCAGGTTTCATCTGCTTCCCTTAATGATGCCCGCCGACCGGCCGAAGACCCGGCAGTGCAAGCCAGTGACTTTTAGGTACAGTTCGCTAAATGAGCCCGGCTGCTTGACACCTTTGCCTCAAACACGATCTAGCTTCGCCAGCCTTTCGTTCTCAGCCCTCTTCTGCTCTCTTCTCTGGTTGACCGGATGTTCTTCGTCATCATCACTCAACTCATCTTCCTCGGCAAGCTGGAAGTACTCCTCTGCATTATCCCCCTTGCCTGGACCCTGTGCTTTGAGCTCTTCAGCGACAGCAGCAGGTCCCATTTTGGCTCGTCGTGCATGGGCGCCTCTCAAATATACAGCTCCAAATACGACTTCAATGACGATGAGAATAAACACCAACAGCATAGTAAACCAGCCGTAGTGCCTCAGTTTCATGCCCGCCAAGATATTGATGAAGCCTAATGGCATAATGGTACGACCCAGGCCAACATGTATCTTGCTCATGATCGTCTTGCGCTTAAATTGCAGAAATTTGACGTGATGCCGCCAGCCGAGAAGCATCTGTGCGCCAATGCAGAAAGCGATGAATATGCCGATGTACTGGTGAGTAACCGAAATGCTATGAGATTGAATATAGCCGATGAAGCAGGCCAGCGAGAAGGCCACAGTAGTCAATACTTGGACAGTCCAGTGGTAGGTAAACGATTCACCTTCATTTATCTGCTTCTGCGATCGGAGCAAGTAGATACCCGCCGGGTAGCCTAGGAAGAAAGCGAGCGACATGAGAAGGCCATGAAAATGCCAGAGCCAATCCCGGATGGTTTTCCCCTTGATCATGTAAGCGGGCTTGGATTGTGCATCGGGTGTTGTTGTTCCAGGCACAGCAACCGGAATTGTCTCCTTGTTATCTTCTTTCTGGGCGTCCTCAACCGAATCAGGCATCGTTGACGGCGTAGTGTTGTGATCACTGAAAGGGTTGTGCTCGCCATCATTGGACCCAGTACCCAGATCAGCATTCACGACGTCGAGGCGTGCATTTTGAATTGCGAAATCGCCAGTAGAGAGTTCTGCTGCGGTTGGTGGGGCCGGTTCGTCTATCTCACTCAGTCCCTTGTGACCTACTTGCTCATTGATGGACCCAAACATAGGAACAGGGGTTTCCGAGTTGAGAAGATCTGCATAGATGAACCCGAAGCCCAGGCCGAAAGCGTGCATGTCGATTGAGCGCTCGATGCTGTAATCGCCATCAAAGTCTTGATCGTACTTGCTAGACCAGATCATTGGTTGGGCTGTGCTCGTGTTGCTGACTGTTGTACCGACCCACTTTGAATGACCGCGAACAATGAACTCTGCGATACCAACGTGCGACGGTTTCAGATGCAGTTCTGGGTGCTCGTACGGCCCATTGTAGGGCTCAAACTTGCTGGTAACGATGTTGACTTCAGGAATTCGACCATCAGCAGCAGGTGTGTTGAACTTGTCAATATCGTGGATTAGTAGTGGAGGATGGTGACCATCAGCACTACGAACAGAAAGTGTCATGTCTGGCGTAGGAGCAGTGGGATCACCGTACATGATGAACATCAATGCTCCGGCCATCATGTTGCCGAGACCAAACGCGTGCCAGCCATTTTTGGACTCCTGATATTTGTACCAATGGTAGCGAACGTAGAGATCAGACTCATGTGTAGTCTGATTGTAGTGTTGCGTGAGGGAAGTACATGCTGAATAGTGGCCATTGTCGCCTAGCTGTTTGCAATGCTGGACTGGTCGATATGCAGCAGCAAGTGTGATGAACACGAGCCACAAGTTGAGGAAGGACGACCGCGAAAATAAAGACATCATCGCGCAGGACTGTAGTGGTCAAGGCGTGATAAGTAGAGATGGATATCGATCGCTAGCTGATCGATACTGTGTTGGAAACGAACAAATTGATGGTCTTTGATGGTGGTGGTGGTTGTTGCTTCACGACCGATTTGTTCGTAAGCAAGAAAAGGAGTCCAAACAATGGTCAAAATCTGGCACCGCACGAGGTTCCACCTGTACAACACCCTACAGTTCTTCCGGCACGCCTCGAAGACCAATGTCTGATTGACTCAAACAAATAACTGTAAAACCAAGACGAATAGTCAGCAAAAAGAAGTTGTTTAGAAGTTCTTGATGTGTTCGTGGATCTGAAACGTGCGACGCTGAACCCTGCGCGGCACATGGTGGGCCCAGGAAAGCCCTTACTGAGTATAGCTCCGAAGCCAAAGATGGTAAGCATGGCCCCTGAACCGCCCCGCCAGACCGTCTTTACGGGGTAGCTTGTAATTGCAGTCGCAGTGATTCGACACTTCCTTCACCTCAAATACGCCATTCTTTGTCGAAACCATGACTGGTGCTACTTGGGATGAAGGCTTGGACAGATCACATCAGTACGACGAAGGTCTCAGGGACGGCAGAATGCCAACAGTTCGAGAGCACAGCACCTTATATGAGCATGGGAAAGGGAAGAGCAACTCGAGGACCGGCTCGGATGATAGATGTGTATAGACTTAAGCGGATACAACAGCACAAAACATTGATTAGATCAACATACTACACATATCTCCGTATCACTGCAGTGTTGCTTGACACTTGCAGTTGCACGAGAATGAGCCGGACGCGATCGGCATTACGGCGCTTCTTGCCGCCACGTGCCCGTACATCGTCAACATCATATATGACAAGACCCAGCCACTCGCCCTTGCTTACCTTTTATCAAAAGCAGGTACACATCTCTCCACGAAACTTACAAACTGTCATCACAGTCGCATTCGTGCTCGAGAATCTTTTATCTATAGTGAAGAGCTCAAGATGGACCCATCACTACCCACCCTCCTAGCCGTCCGTTTCGAGGAGCGGATTGCAACGAACTTGTCGCGAGGACAGAGTGTGGAGTCCACACCCATTTCACCCATTTCAATACCCGCGCAGCACACAAATACTTCCATGTTGCCATCACACAAGACCAGATCTACAAGCGTGAAGCCGATCCTACTTGGAAGACCATGCCATACGACTTGCCCATTTGCTTGAATTGCAGAAGCCGATCTTCTTTCGATCAACAAGAAAAGCAACCTACGACACGGTCAGACTACTCCTGATCGCCAAGCTACCGTGCAGCTTCCAGCACTCGTCCAGACCTTCGACAACGACCACTTAAGCATGATGAAAACTAGCCGTTCGAGGCTTTGCCACCTGACCCGTACATAACCCGCCAGATGCCAAACCTCAGGACCACGTCGGAATAGTCACACCCCAGAAGCGCCGTTGACTGAGGTCTGTTTGACACACGGATGCTCCTTTTCCGCAACAGCAGGTCTCGACCACGCCCATTCGGCGTCTATGAGCTTATCCGGTACAGAAGCCAAACAAAGTTCCCCATAGCTCGAGTCCATGGCCGCACAAATTTCAGCAAAGCCTCGAGCCGCTATGCACCATTTGTCTTGCAGAAAGCTGAGATACCAAAGGACGGCGATCGATTTTCAGGGCTCGAAAGCCTGTAAATCACTTCCAGTGCATTATCAGGTGGAGCACATGGCAAAGCAAGTGCAACGATAAGTACTCGGTATCATCATACACGAAGTTGGAAATCGCCAAACAGAACGGATATTGGGTGACGCCCATCAGGACTGCCTGTCCCTGTGCGGACCTACATAAGATGTAGGAGTTCATGAATATGTAAAGAATACACTTTGTATTCTAACGCACGAATAAATATAAATGTCATTAGTCTTCGTCAAGAGAGGCAGCCCTTGGGCAGACCAGCGCCAGCTTTTGTTTCGTTCCCCACCATAGTACGAATTACCTCCGACCAACACCAGAACAAAATTGACAAGAACACTCCAAACCTACACCGACCATCTGCGCAGCCATGTCCAGTCCCGCGCATACCCAAGCGCCCCGTACCAAATAAATCGTTATGACTTCATTACCCCGGCACCTTCGCAAACCGTGTAGCTGGCTTGTTCAGATCGAAGGCTACATCCAGGTCGAGTGAAGCCTTCAAGAACGTTTCTTAGGACTAGCCAGCGCATTGAGGCGGCTCAGCGAAATCCCGCCCATACTCTTCTTTCTATCTCTGGCAGTTTTCGCAGCAATTTCTCGTGCATCTGTCTGTCGCCTCTTGACAGGGCTCTTATCCTTCTCGATGTCCTGCTTCTGAGGAGAGAGAGCCGGCGCATCACGTCGGACTCGCTTTCCAGCACGTTTCTCGCCTTCGTCTGAATCTTGTTCGTCCTTTTCATGTATGGAATCTTCCCATGCGCCAGGGACGGATGGGTTATTCGTGATTCGGCGATTCTCCTTAGCGTCATCGTCCCGGCCGAATTTGTCATTAGCAAAGTCTGCATCATGGCGGCGTTTCTTGCCTGGGAGACCATGTGGTATGACGGAGACGTTGGCGTTCGGGATATCTGTGAAGGGGAGAAGAGGTGCTGCGACTGCTGGTTCTGATGCACGGACACGTCGTATTGAGGACGGTGATGCCTGCGCTTTCCGTGGAGATGTAGAGGCAGTGGAAGAAGCCGAAGCCACACGTGAGGCGTTGACGATAGGGTTTGTTCGATTCACCTGAGTGTTCACAGACGTGAGACTTGAGGCACCATTGCTTGCCACGGAACCGGGTCTCGGGTGTAAAGTGGTGAAGATACTTTTGAACTCCTTACTTTCTCGTCGCCCGTGTTCTCGCGCTTGACTGGTGAAAGCACCTATTGTGTGGTCGACTGCAGCTGTGGTAGTGCTGGGGCCTCGTTCTGACCTGGACACTGGTCGTGGGCTTAGTGTGGGTAAAGCAGGATACGCGACCGAGACGCCATCAGCGTCCTCGTCCTCGTCATCGTCAGACCAAGCTTCGTCGGCTTCGGGGTCATCAACTACAAAGGCGTGAGAATCGTAAGGGATGGCAGGTTGCCACGAGTCGCGAGCAGGGACTCTCGATCTGTCGATTTTGGCCGGTGATGGACTGGCCTCGGCTAGTTTTGTGGCGTAGCGAGACTTGACGGAAGGTGTAAAGTCGACCTTCTTCTGGGAGCTAGGAGGCATCGGAATGGTAGGTTTGTGTTTGGGAGTGTTTGTTTGTGGCTGTGAGGACTTCTTAGGCGAGCGGAGGATGGATCGCAGGCTGGCCATGGTAGGGATCCTGGATTTTGGAGCCTCCTCTGGTACGATGGTAGGTGCCAGACACTTTGTGGATGTGGACCGAGTTAGACCCTGCTTGGCTGGAGATGTGGTGGTAGAATCCGTAGGTATGGCAGGAAGTGGCTTGTCCAGCTGTGCTTGTGACACTTTTGACGGAGACATGGGCGCTGCGGCAGAAGGGCGTGAGACTGATCGGATGGATTTTACGCTGTTTGAGCGGGGTAGGGCAGATGGCTTGTTTGGCGTCGATGTGATGTCTGCTACTCGGGCAGTAGACGCTTTCGTGGGGGACAAGAGTCTGCTGGAAACAGGTTGCGGGAGTGTTGTAGGTCTGCTTGAGGATATATCTTCGTCGTCAATTCTTCGCAAGCGCTTGGCAGGAGCTTCCGCATCGCGTGGAGGAGATGCTGGGATGGACTTGAATGGACTGATGGATGTAGGACGACCAAGGACTGGCGGTGGTATTCTGGTAACCGAGCTCTTCCCCGCTGTCCTTGGCCGATCAGGTTCGTCCAGGTCAGCTCTAGAAGAAGATCGCTTCAAAGATTGTTCGGTTGGTCTGGCAAATGCCGGTTTGGCTCGGTAGGAGGAAGGATGGTTTGCGATCGAGTCCATCTTCTTGAACTGGGCCATGTGGACGTCGCTGAATCTGCCGGCTTTTGCAGTCGGCTTGGCAATCTTTCTTCCTGTAGCATCGACAAACGCGTCTTCTTGCTGTGCTTCTGCTTCTTTCTCGAGGCGCAACTGCTCCTTGATTCTTGCGGCGTCCTCGCGAATGCTATCCATCAGCTTGCGACCTTCGTCTGTCATGTTTGATTCGGAGCTGAACTTGAACTTGAAAGATGGAGAGATGTTGGTATGCGCTAGGCTTTGACGAGGTCGACTGGGGGTGTTCTGAAGGCTAGCAAGCGAAGCTCGGCCGGTGGTGGAAATATCTGCAAAGCCTAGCTTGAGGCCTGAGTCTGGCGCCTTCGCAGTGGTCTGATGGATAGTTGCTGGGTGCATCTGGTCGTCAGCCGGCTTGGGCTCGGTCTTTGGGGTGGTGACATTGGATAAGAGCTTCGTTCGATCATCGAGGCTTTTACGTGTTGACGGTGTAGCGACAACGTTGTCGATGGAAGGCCGCTGAGCGTCTGGCGTCTCGTCTCGTTCGAGTACAGAGTCGAGCTGCAGGTTCGACACGGGCTTTCGTGTAGACTGTAGATGGTTAGCTGTCGCGAGCATGGACCTCATCGAACAAAGCTCGCTTACTCCAAGTGGTTGATTTGAGAGTCGTGCTGACCGCCGCTTTGGTGTCGAGTCTCGAGCAATTCGCGCCATGGCTGCCCTCAGCTGGTCACGGTGAGAGAGCTATGCAAGCACATACGATGTGATGGCGACTTGAGAGAATGGAAGGCACTTGCTATGGCTGCCACGTTGGTGTTGTGCGGTCACACTTGGAGAACCTGCCCAATGTTTACTTTTCGGCTCGGGAATATGACGCGCTGAGCTTAACTTCGATGGCACAGGTGACAACCGCCCGAGCGCCTGACCACGTGAAGCCGCCCCTACCCTAACTCAGTAAGCGCTCTCAGCTGTTTGTATCCGCCCAAGTTCAACTCTACCGCTGCAGCAGTATTGTGCACTGGCACTGTTCCCTACGCTGTGTTGCTCCTGATGTCGACATGAATATGCAGTGACACAAGGCCTGAAACCAAAGAGCAAGTCATCTCTCGAGGACTCCCCTTGATCCATGTAGGACTTGCCCTAGTGACCGTGCACTTGTTAGTTGCCAGGCAGTGATACGGGGTAAAACTCATGCTGCATGGCAAGAACCGAAAATCTCCTCCGCATCTTTGCTGTGCGTGTACGTACTCTTCTGGAATATCATACTTGACATACATGGTGAGCCACAGACTGTAGCACTAGAACCACCTGTATTACCCCGCGATATCCTAGCCTATCATCACCCTATGAGCCAAACACTGGTGGCAAAGACGGCGCAAAGGTAGCTGAGCCTCTCGGCCTGACACTCGCAATTGTTTATTCAAAGTATTCTGCTTTGTCATGACGATCTGTTCAGACCGTTGGAGTCCATGTAATGCGCCTGCAGCCTAACTTTACTGCTACGTGGTGCTCTCATCTCCGTCACCGGCAGGTAACGTTCCGATCGTCCTGAGAGTTCGTAGCCGCGCGTTCTCCTGTCCATCAGGTGGTCGTAGTTGCCTGCTAATAATCGAACACTGTGCATGGGAGATACTAGTAGCGAGGAACAAGGCCACCAAAGGTCTCTGTTATATCACCTGCTAACATATCAGAATCTCAACAAGCGGTCTCTTCCATCTCGCCCTCGATATGGACATCGCCAGGGCCGCCAGGTCAGATCTCGGCAGCTTGCCAGAATACATAATCACCAACTTTATACCCGGTGCACAACCATTCCTCCAGAGATATCCTCGCATCATACGAGTGCTCGGAGCTTTACTAGCAGTGTGGTACTTTGGGCCACTAGACCGACTGAAAGCGTTATGGTCAAGGTTTGCTCAGTTCATAATTGCTACCGTCACCGTCTCGAGCGAAGAGGATCTCTTCCAATACCTGGTTGCTTGGATTTCCGACAAGAAGACACTGCGAGCAGATCACACACTCAATGCCTTCACTAACACCCCACAAGAAGATGGCAGGCGACGCCGCCGCTTTGCGCATGATCCTGACATGGAAGAGATGGCCCGCAAGCCGACCGAAGACCCCAAAATCAAGTACGAGCAGTCTCAAGGCATGCAGATTTTTGTCCACAAGCGACGACTCTTCTTCGCCAAGCGGACCTTGGGCGAGGGCCACACCTACTATAGCAACCGATACAAGCGAACAGAAATCCTAAACATCTCATGTTTTGGCCGCGCTACTCAGCCTATCAAGGACCTGATCGAGGATATCTTCCAGATGAACAAGGACAAGGAGAGAACCATGACTATCATCCGGAGACCTTTCACGGGAGGATATAGCAGCAGATTGAGCTGGTCTCGACTGACTGCGAAGCCGAGGCGAGCCCTAGACACCGTTATTCTTGATCCTGTGCAGAAGCAGAACGTGCTGAAAGACATTACAGAATACATGGACGAATCGACCCAAAACTTTTACGGTGACCATGGTATACCATACAGAAGAGGCTATCTGTTCCACGGTCCCCCAGGCTGTGGCAAAACATCCTTCTGTCTTGCTCTTGCATCGAAGTTCAACCTGGATGTTTACGTTCTCACTCTCTTAGATCACGAACTCCAGGATTCCGACCTTATGTCTCTCATGAATCAGCTACCCTCTCCTTCTCTTCTGCTGCTGGAAGACATTGATACAGCTGGCCTGTCCCGCAAGAAGCCCTTTGCAGAAACCGCAGGCTCAGGCATGGGGGGAATGCTTGGTGGCCGTGGCCGCAAGGGTATGCGTCGCGGTCTGCCACCTGGCGCAGTCGCAGCCGCCTCAGGCAGCGCCAAAGCAGAACCAACTCTCGACTCGGACGACGAAGACACTAACAAACAAGCGACCAGAGTCAGTCTATCAGGGCTACTCAATGCTATTGACGGTGTGGCAGCGCCAGAAGGACACATTCTGATCATGACAACCAACAAACCACATGAGCTGGATGATGCACTCGTTCGAGCTGGCCGTATCAGCGTCAAGGTGGCCTTCACCAATGCTTCTCAACAACAAGCTGAAGAGATCTTTTCACGGATGTACGTCGATCTACCACAATCAGGTGTCGTGCTCGGTAATGCCAAAGCTTCGTTTACTGAGAAGTCTACCGATATCGACATCAGAGACCTTGCGAGGAAGTTTGCAGAGCAAATTCCAGAAGCGACTTTCAGTCCCGCTGACCTGCAAGACTATTTACTCGTGCATAAAAAAGACCCGGAGGGTGCGGTGAAGGATCTCTCACAGTGGATGGAGGGTCAATACGAGGAGCGAAAGCGCAAAGACAACGAGAAAGAAGCAGAAATCAGGTACAAAGCGCAGAAAGCCGAACGAAGACGCAGACAATTTCGTGAAGACATGAAAGCTGCGCTAGCAGACGAAAAACAGAAGGCTGAAGGGGATGAGGACAGCGGTGCTGGGGTTGATGAGGGTGAAGACGACGGTGAGGATGAGAAGAAGAAGGTTGAGCTGGAGACTGTTGATGATAGGCCAATCAACACACAATTGAGAGATGCTGAGAAGGAGATCGCCAGGGAAGATCGCGCCAGGCCGTGAAAGTCAATCTGATGTCGTGTCTGGGTCTGAGGGAAGTCCAAACATGCCGGGGTCTGTGCATAAGATTGCAAGGCGTTAAGGAACATGATAGTTGAGCGGTTCATGATAGAAGCTAGAGGTGACATCTATACTGCGCAGTATCGAAGCGAAGCTCCTGAAAATGTTGCCTAGCCAATTGGACGACAGATGACATGAAGACGCAACCATGGCCTGAGCACCTTCACCAGCCGGATGTGGCTAGCTTTGATCGGAAGAATATCGGAAGCACCAACCGCTCGCTTTCCAGAAGTGACGTAGACCGCGGTTTTCGTCCACCACTTTCTTCGCCGATGTTCTGTTGTGCGTTCGACCAACTTCTGCTGCCACGGTGTTCGAGTACAAACACATGGTCACTGTCACCTTCTACCCCTCTGCACTATGATATTATAGCTTGCAAAATGCCTGTCACCACTCGCAACGCTCATCTAAGGAACGGTACCACGCCGCAGAAGGTGCGAGCCGCAACACCGTCGCCTGAACGATCGCCTGAACGACGCACGTCCACTATGCCTTCCTCGACACGCCCCACGCCATTACTTCTGTTAGTATATCCTCTCATACTTGCGATAGGAGGCTTGTACGCTGCTATAGCTCCCGATGCGTCGATATCGCAAGTGCCTGGGGCAGGCATAGCCCCCGATGTGGACAGGGCTCCCCAGCCCAGCTACTTTGCAGGCAAGCGAAACCTCATCAACCTGATCTTCGTGAAGCGAGGATGGTTGTGGACGAGCCTTGCCCTCCTCTTCCTACAGCTCACCACGCGACCTTCCTCCTCTTCTCTCAAGGCCACCCCGATCACGACGCAGAATAGAATGGTCAATCACTACTTTCAAGTCGCGTTGAGATACCTCCTTCTCACAAGCCTTTGGCTTTTCGCGACACAGTGGTTTTTTGGTCCACCCCTCATCGACCGATCGTTCACACTCACAGGCGGACGTTGCGAAGGTATCCCAATCAAGCTCGAGGAAAACCCTGCTTTGAAGCTTGCAACAATCTACAGTTCAAGTGCATGTAAGAGATCTGGAGGACGGTGGTACGGTGGCCACGATATCTCTGGACATACATTCATGCTTGTTATATCCTCTGCATCTTTGCTCTACGAGCTCTACATCGCGGACCGCGCATCACAGCATCCAAGTGTTTCACCACGAGCGGCAGCAAACGTAGCCCATGATTTGACCGAGCAAGAGAAGGAATCTGTGGGTGGCTGGGAGAGTGAAGGCGAGGCCAAAGCCAGGATATATGCGAGATACTTCCTCTATGGTGTTGTGACACTCGATATCCTGATGTTGACGACTACGGCTATCTGGTTCCACACTTTTCTCGAAAAAGTCAACGGCTTGCTCCTTGCTGGGTTTGGGTTGTATGTGACATACTTCCTGGGGGATATTGTGCCGGCCTGGAGGGAGACTGTAGGTGGACTGTAGGTGGGCCTGATGTCCGTGGGAACACGTCAGAAACACCTCAATACGAGAGGCATCATGAAGGATGCCCCGAGAAACATGTCTATCGTAGCTTGTATCCTGATACAGACACAAGACGGTTGAGACTACAGCGGATAATTAACACTAATATGTTCACCTTGACTCTGGGTATCGACACACACCCTTCCTACCTTATTGTCTTCTCGACGATCCCTCCAGCGCTTGCAAGAGAAAGCGTCACCACATGCAGCTCTGGCAAACATCAAAGCCAGCGGCAAGCAAGCTCTGTGTTCCCAGACATGAGTCCATGCCGAATATCGAAGTGACAGTCATGTATCGCACTCCCATATTCACAGCCTCCACGGTAGCCGAGCCGTGGAACTCACTTCACCACATATGGCGCTGTCTCAAGTCACGCATTGCACCTTTAAGTACATGCGGTAATTCATTCGCTACCCTTGCGCTCACTCCTCCGAGAATACCAACGGTTCCAGAGTGAAAGGTGATGCACGTCACACTGGCCAGATTGTGTCACTCATGAACCGCGTGCACGCTATTCCTGAGTATTCTGTTTGCGACCATGGCAAGGTGCATCACGCATCAACAAATGAAGATCGAAAGTGCACCCGCCCTGAACGAAAGGTGGGTGGAAAACATTTTGCCTGCGGCTCGTTGCAGCCTTGCTCCTTCATTCCAGAAAGAGGCAGCATCTCAGATCTGCGTCATCCATCTGCTGATTAACATCTCCATCGCCTATCGGCATCATGATCCTGCGAGCGTTCGCCGCCGTGTAATGGGTTTTAGAACATAAATCAATCACTGAAACTTCTCGAGCACTTCTTTTGATCGGTCTGGCACCAAAGCTTCAAATCATTTGCGCATAGTGTCAGCACCAGGACAATTGAACAAACTTGCAAAATGTCGAGCTGCAAGCCTTCACTTCGAACGAAGGACCAAGAGCAGAGCTCATTCGTGACTCTGCCACCAGAGATCCTACTCATGATCTTACGCGAAGTACTGCGTCGGAAGGCACCTCTTTACGATCGAGATGTCTACAGAATGCCGAAACCCATACGAGAAAATAAGAGCAAGGTCGAACGCAAGGCTACACGAGAATCATTACCTCGAGCCGCGAAGCCAGTACGAGTGAATACACCCCAGCCTGTTGAACAGGGTTACTACATTGCCTGGGGCTATGGTCTTTCACCTGCCATTCTGGAAACCTGTCAAATTCTTTTTGATGAGGGCTGGTCTGTTCTCTATGGCGAAAACATCTTGACTATCGATATCCTGACACAACCAGTGAGAAAAGCACAAGTTCCACATGTCTATATGAGTGCAACTTTCAGCTCATTGATTCACCGAGAGGGGGGTAGGTTGTGCCTTGACTCTAATGCGCGTCGCTATGCGTCACATTTTAAGCTCTTCGAGCTGGTGTTGCACAATCAACATAGTACAAAACATCTTCGAGAAGTCTTGCGCTTGATGCAGCCTGTGTTGTCACGACCAACAGTCCATCTACACATAACTTTTGTCAGCACGCCGGCTACGCGCATTCATGCTTATGATGTAAAAGCTTTTCAGTTGCTGCGATGCAAGAGTCTCACCATCAATGGCGTATCTCGAGAGCTCTCAGATGAGGTTTTCAAAGTCGTTACTGACAAGTCGAAGATCTTAGATCTCTCAAAGGCAAAGAAGAAGTTGGAACCAATGCGGAAGTACTTGATCCAGGATTCGAGCCCAGTAGCACGTGCCTTGGCAGCGAGTCATTTCGCCCAGTTGACCAACGCCATATACGACTTCGACGTCAACAAATTCGAGGAGGTGAGGTCTGAGATACTTGATCTGTTTGATGCAGAGATGGCACATGTGAAAGAGAGACTCTTTGAGAAGGATACATGGAAACATTGAGCGTATAGGGACGTTGCCTGATCTCCAAGTCGGCCAATTGTACTTGAAAGAATACAGCAGAAGGGTAAAGTTATGTCGTACCAGTAGCAAGCTACCTCGTACCAGCGATATGTGATCATGGCACAACCCTTGTGTACCTCATCACCCGTAGAAGACAAGTTCCTCACGGTAGTGGTGTGTTATCATTGGTGCTCGAGAACTACGTAGCGCTCACTGTTTTCACAGATTTGTGTATGTTTAATGCACCGTTCTTTCGACACCGAACGTCGGCTGCGAACAAGGGCATTGCTGAATTGGCTGTTGTGTCTTCGTCAGGCCTGTCACGACACAATGCTATGGGATTTTCCCACCTTAGGACGGAGCGCCAAGCACAGCATCGGGAGGTGGCTTGTCTTCCGAGCAAGTCGAGACTCGACTGAGGCTGTGAGTGCCTCAATAATCACCGGCGAAGCAAATAGCAGTAACGGTGCTCATACACTATCAGCAGTCCATGGTGAACAGCAGCAAGGTCATCATGGCTACCTAGAACCACAACTTGAATCCGCACCTTCCAGCTCTTGGAACCTGCCTCCGAGCCCTCGGTGACGTCAGTGCTGCGCCTCCCCTTCGCCATCGTCACTGCTGCCATCACTCCAGGACACGATACATACACTCCTGACGCCGCCCGCCATAATTATCCCATATCATACCCTCCGATCGCAATCCAAAAAGTACTCATTCACCTCGTCCTTCAAGCAACATCAGACCAACACCCAACATGAACGTCCCAGGCTTCCAAGACAGAGAGAAAGGCATGGAAGACGACTACATCCGGAAGAGAGAGTAAGTCAAGTCAAGTCAAGCCAAGGCATTCAGCAACCCACTCACGCCAAATCTAACCTACGGGCACCGGCAATCGCCCTCGCAATGCCTCGCCACCCCGTCGTCCCTAGGTAGCAGCTGCGGACCAAACCCCCTCCCCTGCCAGCTAGTATTGCTAAAACAGGTTCGCTGACGATTGCATTCCGCAGAGCCGAGAAGTTCGCGCAGAAGAAAGGGCAGCAGGCGACGCCGCAGCCGGGCGGTCAGGGTCAGGGCCAGGGCGGTACCGCGCAGGCTAACCAGGGGACTGGGCAGGCGAAGTGAGGTTTCGGTGAAGAAATGGACTGGTGGGTTGCATTGGGTTCGTCTGCGTGGACGTGCCTGAGAGGGTGGGCTGTTCGTGAGCACGCTGACGTTGGAGAGTGATGGTGCTTGTTTATCTGAGTTGACTGCCGAGAGTGAGTGCTGCTGCGTAACGTACATGTTATAGGAACGATTTTTCAGATTGAGACCAAACCGAATGCTGCTTCATGGAATGTTACAATGATTGATGTTGTTCTCATCACCACACAGGACGGAACTTGAGATCCTCGTTCTTCGAGCGTTACCAGTGGTTACTTATGTGTATTTCATCCATGCATATATCGTTCACCATCTTTCCGGAACCAAGCCTAGCTCTATCTACCCTCCTTGCACTCACGTGGACGACTAAAGCAAGTTCCGCGCATTACCCAAGAAGCTCGGTCAATAGCCTATCAAAAGCACCTAGCTCATCACTGTCCGTATACCAGCATCCATATCGATCACAGCTCACGCGGTATCATCTGCATTTCATCATATCGCCCCCCGCGCCTAATGCTGACACCCCGACCTCGCGCCATGCTTGTTGTAGCAACCACAAGCAAACTGCGCACGGTCAGCCGCACAAAACCCCGTCGCGGCATCGTCACCGCCGCACTCGTCGATGCCCGTCGGTGCACCACCCGCCGCACAAGTGACGCATCCGTCGTGGTCGCAGCCGCAGTGCGCCTGGCAGTAGTACCCGTTCAGGTAGATCTGGATGTCCGTCGGGCAATGGCCTGCGTCGCCGATGTTGATGGTCTTGAGCATGTCCGGGCCGGCGCATTTGAGGTCGAAGTCGCTTCGGGCGATGAGCGCGGGCAGTGACTCCTTGGGCATTATGATTGCGATCGTCGAGAGTGTGGTTGCTGGCATGGGCTCCGCTTTTTCGACTCGGGCTTCGATGCCGGTTTCGGTTGATGAGGTGAACTCGGTGGTGTCGCGCTTGATCATCTCGGGGGTGTTGCTTGGCAAGGTGTCAAGATCACGGTGGACGATGGCTTCGTCTCGTTCCTCCATGGCCTCGATCTCGGCCCGGGCGTGATAGGTGAATGACTCCGATCCATCATCTCGCTTTCCGAGGTCTCGCGCATTGCCAGCCACTTGGCCAGGGGCCTCAATCTCCTGGCGCTTGGCTCTCTGAGGGCACTGACAAGTGAAATTGGGACCGATGGCGCAGAAAGCGTTGATGTCCTTGACGGGACCACAGTCAGATGGCAGCTTGCAGTGGATCGAGTCACCATCGCACTCGCAGTACTGCGCACAAGTGTCTCCAGACCAATGGAGAGTGGTACCGTCCATGCAGACCACGCCGCTGTCGACGCGTGTGGTCATGTCAGCTCCGCTACAAGTCATGCTGGAGGCGTCGCGAGCAGCCAACTTCGCTCGACGAGTTGCATTGTGAACGCATTGGCAGCCGAAATCGTACTTGTCGCTGCTGCAAAAAATGGTTACAGCACGGTATGATTCTGGACATCCTGAAGCGGGGGAGTCACAGCTCATGTGACCGTCCTCGTCACAGTGACACCATTTTTGACAGCTTTCACCAGAAATGGGCACCAGCAAGCCATTCTTACAGACCTCTGAGAATGTATTGACTTGCATGTCGGACCCACTGCATTCGACTACATGTTCTGCGGCACTGAAGGAGGCGACTTTATCAGCTCGTGGGGACGAATCAACCGACGAGACAGTGCTGACGACAACACTTGTAGGTCGCAGGTATGGACTGGAATATGGCTTGGTGACTGTAAAGTGAGCAGCAAAAGTTGGTCGTAGTGGAGCAGAGGGCGACATATCTTCAGCGTCGACGTCTCGTTCCGCGGTTCTCGGACAACTGCACTGGAATTCTAGCTTTCTGCGACTGCAGAAGTCTCGGACAGCGTAAGAGTCTGCACAATCCAGATTCGGACTCATGCAATTCATGCCCCAGTCCTTGCAATCGCAAGCCGAGGCACAGTCATTGCCAGACATGTAGAGCTTATCGCCGCTGTAGCAGGTGCCAACATATTCCTTTTTGGACATTGCCCTCCCTGAACACTTTATACCATCGTTGACAGACCTGGGCAACAACGATGCTGAGGCAGTGATGGTCGAAGTTATGGTTGAGGTACTAGTAGTGGTGGAGTCTGGATTACCCCATGGTCTCCAAGTGTGGTCTCGCCCCGAGGCGTGCGTTGGGAATCTTGTGCTTGACTTATATGGAATTGGAGGGGAGGTAGCAGAGGCTTTGGTCCGGTGTGCTGGGTCTCTAATCTCAGACAAGGTGGACAACCAGGAGTGGAATGAGGCAGAAGACTCTGCTGGAGTCAGAGTTGTCATAGACGGAATCTGACCTATGTTCAGGGGACTCGTGGCCTCATTCGGAGGAAGTCGAGCTGCTGCAGTGAGACCGGCCACGAAGGCCAGGCTTGCGAAAGGAATGCACCACATGATGGAGATGTGGTAGATTTGACAAACAGTTTGGAGGCGCGAGGAGAGGTCTTCAGAGTATGTGTGAGATAGCTGAGTTTGACAAGGTGCTTGGCGGAGTCGACTTGCGAAAGTAATGTGTCGAGGAGCAGGTAAAAGCTGGAATTTATATTGGTAGCAACGGCAGTAAGTTACAAACGACCGAACGACCAAGCCTCGACGGTGAAACACACACGACTTTGCATGACTGATGATATATCTTGATTCGTACTTCAAGTCAGCTGTTGGTAAGGACCACGCCTCCTGTGTGTCCCAGCTGGCTCACAGTGCACTCAAGATCGACTCGAGAATGATGTCTCCGAACGCCATACACACACAGTGATGTGTAATATATACGCTGTCTATTCATCTGAGGTAGTGGAGCTCTGAGGTGATATCGAAGTAAGACGGTTGTCCTCGCTTGCCACGTCGCTTTCTGCGAAGAGCACTGACAGTTACAGTGCCAGTGTCTGCGTTTGGGGTCCTCGTCACAGCTTCGGTGTACGAACGGGTGGGTTCCTGAGTATCCTTGTCTGCATCGTCTTGACATTGGGGTGTTCCAGAGACTCCCATAAGCGGGGAACTTGGTGAGTGCAGACACGTCTTTGCAGGTTCAATTGGGACCATGCCCTTCAGAGGGTCCTTTTCAAAAGGCTGGATAGTCTGTGGTTTATCGCCGACTTCAAATGGTGCACCAGAGATTGGCTGAGATGTGTTCTCGTTTGTGATTCCATCAAGGCTCTCTTGCTGGGGACGGTGTACGGCTACGTGCTTTGCCACCAGATTTTTCGAGCCGTCATTCCAGCTCATGATCTTACTGTGGCTAATCCTTTTCAAAGTATGGACATCAGCCTCGTCTTCTGAGAGAACGTCATGTGGATCCAGAAGGTCGGGGTCAGTGTGGACAAAGGGGCTGATGCGTCGTTCGGTACTAGTAGTCATAGCCGCGAACTGGACAAAGTCCTGCTGAGCAGTCTCGTTCGCGTCGTTGGAAGGTTCCTTGTTTGTGTTATCGACGCTCAGTGATTCACCCCATTCAACAGATTTTAATTCCGACCCCTCAACACAGTCGTCCTTCCGAGATGACTGTAGAGTCATTAGGCACGTATCGAAACCCTGATCGCGAGAACGAACCAGTACATCTTTGTTGTTCCCATTGTTATGCGGTTGCTTACTGAGCTCCATGAAGTCGATAAGGTCTACCTGGCTAGCACAATCGCGAGTCCTGTGCCGCACTGACTTGCAAAAAAGGCAACGCTGCTGCCAGTCTCGGCCCCAATTGATAATGTAGATCGATAAGGTTGTGCAATAGATTGAATGGTCGTATGCGACAGATCATATGAGTGCATACATGCGGGACGAATTGTTTACCGTTGTTTTGATGCAAACATCTGCTGCAGTTGCTTTGTGAAGGTGATGCAAACCGACACCCCCTCGTAAGGAGCGCGTCAATTGTTGCTCTTCCCCAACTCCTGCTCGGCCACGATTCTGATGGCAGCTGCAGCCTGATACAGATCGGTGACGGTGTTGGCACCTTCCACCACTTCATGTCCATCGCCCTGGCGTACAAGATGAAGTGCTTCATACTCGGACTGTTCTGCGCCGAGATAGTCCTTCTGGTAGTCGTCGCCAATGTGGATGAACTTGGACTGCTTGATCGCGTCCAATTGCCTGGCGATCTGAAACTTGAGCTTCATGGTCTGGAAGCTCGGCGACCAGTCTTCCTGTTGCTGTTCTAGCTTGGAGGAGAAATTGACGTTAGCTAAGACTGCAGCATAGTTGAAGATGTCGACATCTGGCTTCTCGGCAGATGCTGCGTAGCTTGTCGCCAGCAAGTCGACATCGTTCAGCGGGTCATAGGCGTGATGCCAGACAGTTTTCATGATCTCTGCGGGGTCCGGGCCTGAACGTGCTGCTCGTTCTCTCATGCCTTCGAGACGCGGCTTCTGGTCGATGCCTACCCTTAGGCCTAAGCTCTGCAGAACACTCTTGACTCTCGGATCAGAGTTTGAGATGACACCCACGAAGATGGGAGGGTCGTTGAGCTTGGCATACTGGTGTTTGAGCTCGCGCATGCTCGCGAAGAAGGGTTTGACGTCCGGGTAGAGCTCGTAGGCGGCGCTTGAGGTGAAGTGATTGTACAGCTCGTCACCCAGATGATCAGGAATACGGGCCTCGTCGACGACGCGACCAAAGGCGTCGTTGACCACCGTCTTCCACCATGCGCGAGGACTACTCAACTGGTCTTTGCCATAGTTTGGGTACTCGTGTGAAATGTCCTTGAAGGACTTCTTGAATGCTTCGCCAAAGTCCTCGGTCCTGATGTGCTCCTCCTTCAAGCCACATCTCTCGGCGACCTTGATATATTGAGTGATGATTGGCTCGCGGAACTTGTAGATAGTGCCGAGCGCATCTAGAGTTACGACTATGCCAGGGCGAGCTTGAACGACTTTGCTCGACCCAATACCCATTTCCCTAAGTAAGCAGAAGACGAGGTGCTACAGAGTTGTGCGTTTCCGGTGCTGTTGTTTGATGAGAAAGACTATTGGTTGACTGCTCAGGCGGCAGGTTTGGTGGGTTTTAGGGGCTGTGGTGGTCTCCGCAAGGCTGGTGAGGCTGGGGCAGGCGGTCGATCAGATTATGGCATCATCGGCGGAAAAATGCAAAAGCGCATGAGAAAAATAAACAGATGCAGCAAGTCAGGAAGCAATTACGACCTATACCTGCATAATTGGTAATTTACTCACCAGGCATTTGTCGCGTTCGCAAGGTCTAGACTTCACCTCCCACCCGTGCGCTTCTTCTGCTTTGTTAATCACCCAAGGCCTGAATCCAACGGCACACAGTCTCTGGTCACCATCGCCGTCGGCCCCTCCGTGCACACCTTGGTCGCTCAAGTGAACGTGCTAGAAGTCAGTACTTGGGCGCCCTCCCGAGTACTCTCTAGCAGACCCTCACGATTTCCACCCTGTCGTTCTTTCGCCGCCTTCTCCCCTACCGAGCCTCCACCACCACCGCATCGCTCGCAGCAGGAGCTCTCAGCCAACACCACCCCTCCGCACCAGCGTCCTCACGAACCTCGTTGGCGCAGCTGCGCAACTCCTCCAACATGGCTGCCACCCCTCACACCAGAGTGGCCATCATAGGTTCAGGCCCCGCCGCCCACACGGCCGCAATCTACCTGTCGCGCGCCGAACTGTCGCCCGTGCTGTACGAGGGCATGCTGGCCGGCGGCACCGCAGCCGGCGGCCAACTCACCACCACCACCGACGTCGAGAACTACCCGGGTTTCCCCTCGGGCATCAGCGGGCCCGACCTGATGGACAGCATGCGCGCGCAGTCGGAGCGCTTCGGCACCAAGATCATCACCGAGACCATCTCCAAGCTCGACCTGCAGTCCAAGCCCTTCCGCCTGTGGCGTGAGTACGACGACAACGAGGGCGACGCGCCGGCCCACACCGCCGACGCCGTCATCATCGCCACCGGCGCCAACGCGCGCCGCCTCGACCTGCCCGGCGAAGACAAGTACTGGCAGAACGGCATCTCGGCGTGCGCCGTGTGCGACGGCGCCGTGCCCATCTTCCGCAACAAGCACCTGGTCGTCATCGGCGGCGGCGACTCGGCCGCCGAAGAAGCCCTCTTCCTCACCAAGTACGGCAGCAAAGTCACGGTGCTGGTGCGCAAGGACAAGCTGCGCGCCTCCAAGGCCATGGCCACGCGCCTGCTGGCCCACGCCAAGGTCGAGGTCAAGTTCAACACGCAGGGCGTCGAGGTGCTGGGCGAGGACAAGCCGCGCGGCCTGATGACCCAGCTGCGCATCAAGAACAACAAGACCGGTGCCGAGGAGACCCTCGACGCCAGCGGCCTGTTCTACGCCGTCGGCCACGAGCCCGCCACCGCCCTCGTCAAGGGCCAGCTCGACCTCGACGACGAGGGCTACCTGAAGACCCAGCCCGGCACCAGCTACACCAGTCTGCCCGGCGTTTTCGCCGCCGGCGACGTCCAGGACAAGCGCTATCGCCAGGCCATCACGTCGGCCGGCAGCGGCTGTATTGCCGCGCTCGAGGCCGAGAAGTATCTAGCCGAGCTCGAGGGGCCAGATGAGACGACGAGTCCCGAGCAGGACAGTGAGGTGCGGAAGGGCGACATGGACGGTGCGGAGAATGCGCCCGAGTACAGGTCGAATCCGCTGTTGTAGTTGGTTGTGTGTGTGTGTGTGTGTGTGTGTGGGAAGGGGGGCACAGGAATGGCCTTTATAGAGTAGACTAGACGGACGCATAGATATCGGAAGTGTTCATTTAATGTTCTGATCCCTGAAGAGGTTTCCTCAGTGACCTGACGGGGGTATTGGTCAAACTCTCAGTGCCAGAATCTGACCCTGATGGTACATTTGTCTATACATGTTCTCCATTGTCCACGTGCGGCCGCTAATATACAGCAATGCAACCAGATCCCAACCCACCCGTCACCTCCTCCGCAGATACCACACGTATGCCGACCCCGACGTCTCCACGCCAAACGGCGTCGGCACCTCGGCCAGCCCGGGCCTCGCGACGGGGTGTCGCAGGTAGACGGCCGCGCAGATGTTCTGGTTGACCTCGAGGTATCTCGGGATGAAAGTGAACGCACTCATGTAGTCTCTCGGCCGCCAGGGCGTGGCATACGGCTTGCTGCTGTCGATGGGGTTGTCGATCGAGCTCTCGAACGCGAGCTGTAGCTGCTGCAGATCGGCGTCGCTGAGGTAGTTGACGCCGGCGTCCTCCTCGTCCGGCGTCACGGGATCTTTGGCGTCGGCCTCGGTGTCTTCGGCGTCGAGCTGTGCTTCGGCCAGCACTTTGTCGTCCTCGTTGGCTTGGCCCTGGATGGTCTTGTCGACCTGGGCCGAGGGGAGGGCGGTCTTGCCGTCGCGTTTGTTTTGCCGCTGGATGCGCAGTTGGTTCTTGAGTTCTTCGAACTGGGCTTCGAGCGAGTCGGTGAGCACGCTGCTCGAGCTGCTGCGGCTGAGCATGCGCTTGACGGCCTTGGTGAAGCCGCGCAGGTCCTGCTTCTTCTTGGCGCCGATCTTGGAGCGTTCGGTGGACAGGATGGATTTGGCTTGCATCTGCAGGTCCTTGAGCACTTCGCGCGGGCTGCGGTCGATGTCGACCTCGTCCTCTTCCTCCTCGATCTCGGGTTCGGGCTCAGCTTGGGTTTCTTCCGCGGCTGCTTCGTCTTCGCCTTCGCCTTCTGTCGGCGCTGCGGCCTTGACGCCTTCCTTGGGCGCGCCGGTCGCGAACATGACTCGTTCTGGCTCGACCTGGAACATGTCGCCGGGGTTAAGGAGGTACCCAGGGTATTTCATCTGCACATCTCGTCAGCCAGTGTCTGGTTGCAGTACACCGTCCTCATGAACTCTACCTTTTTCCCGTTGACCCTCACGCCGCCATGCACGACAAACTGCCTCGCCTGCCGCGTACTGCTCGCGAAACACGCTCGAAACACCGCAGTATCCAGCCTCCGCTCCAAGGGCGCAAACGTCATCTGCATGTACGGCGTGGCGGGCAATTTCCTCTTTTCTCCTCCTCGACTATCACTATCACGGCCCTGCTCGTCTTTCAAGCCCGAACCCCGTCCCGCAGACTCAATGGATCCGTCGTTGCGCGCGAGGTAGTCGGGCGCCATGGGCACGACGGACTTCAGGCGGCGACGGAACATCTTGTTCCAGTGGGCTTCCCGCACAGGCTCGCCATGATACGATCGGAGCACCGACTTGGCCGCCCATTTTTGCTGGTAGAAGGTTCGGCCGCGGTAGGGTGGAGGTCGGATGCGCGAGAGGTTGTACAGGTTGTACTTCGACCAGGATTGTCGGACTTTCTAGGAGATGAGGTGTTAGCATGTACTGATGGAGCGAGGCGGGTTTTGGCGGGCCGCTTGGTGGTGAAGCTGGCCTGGCGGTGAGACGTACTGCCTTGGACAAGGGCGTCGTCGCCCGGTTTCGCATGGTGAAACGAGTGTGGAGGGCGATGGATGTGATGTCGCTGTAGATGCTTCACTTCTCGACATCGATGCCAACTTCTTGGGTCACGTGAGCGTCGGGCAAAAGATGTGCTGCCTCAGGAATAACCAGTCCTGAGGTGAGCATGACACAGCTTGGAATGATCTTGAAGACGTGAGTGACAAGGACAGACCGCCATCGACTGGTGGTACAACAGGTGGCTATCAAATCTACGCTGCGATTCTATGCTCTACGCACTATGCACAAGTCTTTCCTCTCCCATGCCCGCAGTCAAGCTTATCCCTCAAACACACCATGCTGCGTCTCAATCCCATAGTCCGACATCATCCTCCCCATCTGTTGCTCGATATCGTCATCCATCCCTTTGCCCCGGCCGAAGAATTGCTTGATCTTAGCATAATAAAAGTACAGATCCGTCGTGAACAGCACCGTCTTGAACAACAGGTGACTGCCATAGAATCGCAACCTGGCCCCGAAGCTGAGGTTGGGATCTTCCGTCAGCGCTTTACTCGCCCAGTTTCCCGTGATCTTGATCCTGTTGACGGGACTGCCAAGGTACTGGTTGTTGCCTTGGACAATCCTCATGTTCCGACCAATGAAGATGAGCTCCTGTGGCCACTTCTTTTCATCCCCAAGGATCTCACGAATGCCCTTGCGCATGGCCTGTTGCATCTCGTATTGCCGTTTCTTCCGGTCTTTCTCGTTCGAGATGCTCTGGAACTTTTTGCTTACAGCATTGTCACCGCCCTCGTACGGTTTCATCAGCGTCGCCGACGCGAAGATTTCCGCGTTGTTGACACCCCACTCGCCAACTACTTCTTTCAGCGTAGCATTGTCGAAGGTCATGAGAGATTTCCAGAAGAGAGAATATTGATGCCGGAACGTGGGTGACATGTGCACATACAGTCCATGGTCGATCAGCACAAGCTCCGAGTGTCCATCGGCCTTGCGGCGAATGAAGATGTTGCCAGGGTGTGGATCACAGTGAACGTAGCCCCAGAGGAACATCTGTGCTGAGAACAAGTCGACCATGGTGGTCATGACTTCTTTCAGGTTCAGTCCAAGACCACCCTTCCCTTCTTTGCCCTTCCAGTACGAGCGGTCGGGCTTCAAATGGTCATTGTACTCGCGTGGATCGCTAGGTCGACTTAGGTTGGCTGCCGGTAGAGGCTTGCCGCTGGCACCAGGGCTACCCTGACGCCAGCCACCATGCCAGGATTTGGTGATGCCATCTTTGTCCCACAGCCGGACCCCTTCTATCCATTCGGCAGTCATGACACGTCTCGAAGAGAGCTCGTGGTAAACCTTGGGTATGTAGACGCGATCCCGCAGCCGTGGTTCTCCCTTCACAAACTCGGCCATCCGCTCCGAATTGCGCGCTTCGTTCTGGAAGTCGCACTCTAGCATGAGTCGGTCGGTGATGAACGGCACTAGATTGTACATGGGTATGTCGAACCAATACGAATATATCTTGGAAATGACCTTGAAAGTCCACAAGTCCCAGCCGACCTGTTGCGCAATCTCCTTCTTCTGGATCTTAATGGCCACCTCTCGCCCGTCCTTGAGTCTTGCCCAGTGCACTTGCGCTACACTTGCGCTTGCTCTTGCTTTCTTCTCCATGATACCCGCACTCGAGTCACCGTCGAACGAAATGCCAAAGACTTCCTCGGGCGTCTTGCCGTCGAAGTCCTCCATGACGACTTGCCGTATGGTCTCCCAGTCGTTCTGAGGAGCGTCATCGAACATTCTCGCAAACATCTGCTGGAACTCGGGTGGGAGGATGGCACTTTGCATGGCGATTGCCTGTCCGATCTTGAGATACAGCCCACCATTCTCACGCAGCAGGTTGAAGAGCCGTCGGGCGCTTCGATTGTGGACTTCAGTGAGGTCGTACGCGAAAGGAGGGTTTTCGCGAAAGTTGATCTTGTAATCAAGGGCTACGTAGAGACCGTTCCCAAAAGTGCGGGCTGAACGACTTAATGCAGAGGCGTAGAACTGCCGGTCGGCTGCCCAGACCACTCCAGTGAATGCGCCGAGATAGACCAGTCTTCGTAGCCACTTCCTCGACCTCTTGTATTGTCTCGCTGGCTGGGCTCGTCCCAGCGATGCCGGATCGGGAGGCGTGAAAGCGTTAGCATACTTGGACGTCGAGAATGGTCGCGAACGCAGGCGCAGAAAGAACGACGGCGCCTGCAGCCGAGCGGACTGTGTTGAACGTCCTAGGCATTGAGTGCATAAAGAGCGACCCAAAGAGCCTGGTGTAGCCATGCCTGGCATGCGAAGAGGTTTCCTGAAGGACTACGGCTAGCAACCCATGTTGGGAACCTGAGAAAGTATCAGGTCGTGCTTGTAAACATTTCTGAGAGTGATGACGATCTTATCTGCGCTTAGGTCGATCATGCGATCGGCACTAGGAAGCATGTCGGTGCATTCCCCGATGCAGCCACGACCGGTGCAATCATTTGCCAAGCTTCATTTGCTCCAAAAGAGTCGTGCACGTTCCACCTTCACTTTCTCTCCATCTAGCGGTTGTTCAGGAGTCAATAATGGTAGTCGCTGTCAGCCTGGGATATGTCGTATAACGGAGGAACCTTGACTTGCACCACGGCTGTCTCTCGCCAACCAAGGCATCCTCAAGGCACGTCCACTGCCGCTCTTTTGCTTCGCGAGCTCTAGCGGATGGTTGCCTGCTGCCTAAGCTCAATAGGTGAGTCAAGCAAGCAGCACTGACTTGCTCACACATCCGCACATCTACGTGAGTCTCTTCGTATACAATGTTTATAAAGGCGCCAGACACGTTTCGTTTGCCTATCGCGAGTGATCGTTTCGAATTCGTTTTCGCCATGTCTTGCAACCTACTGACACGATTGTTTCGCCGGCGGAGGCAGGTGCCTTCTGCCTTCTCCGCTCCTGCCTTGCCCGTGACGAACTTGGACGATAAGCATCAGGTACCACTACTTGAAGAATTGACCATTCAGGAAGATATCGACCTTTTCTACCTTGGTTGCCTATCAGAGCAAGGCTCATATACATTAACCTTACCCGAGTTGGACTTACAGCTCGACATCTCGGACCTAACCAGCCAGCTGAGAAATATCCCTGGCTGTGTATCTGTCGCGCTCATCGAGCCTGAAGGCTCAGCCGAAAGGGTCGACGTCGTTCTCAACTTCGCAACTGCAGCCGAAGCTGCCATGGCACTTGCTACACATTCACCCATCAATCTCGGCAATGGTGACCAACGACATATCCGGTACGCCGACGAGCACGCCAGCTCGGGGGAGAGACCGAGCAAGCGGGTAAAAGTCGTTGAGCCCCCCGTTCCTCTACCACAATGTAAAATATGCTTCGAAACGATGGACGGTGCTTACTCGAGGCCATGCTTCTATTGCCAGTCCACCTGGTGCTATGAATGCCTGCACAACCAATTCACAGCCTCACTGGACGATCAAGAGCGTTTTCCAGCCAAATGCTGTGGCAGAATCCTTCATTTTGATGTTGTCAGAAACGTCGTTCCAGAGAGTGACTACACAAAATACAAAACACGTTTTGAACAGCACAACACCACAAAGCCAGTTTACTGTGCCAATCCAACATGTTCCGCTTTTCTGCCGCCTCGAATAGCCAAACCAAACGAGATGGGCCAAATCCTGTGTTCGGAGTGCACGACCATCACATGTACTGAATGCAGAGTGGTTGTACCTGTCCTGGAAGCACAATCTCACAAGTGTGTTGCTGCAGATGAAATGACCGCCTTGCTGAAGCAGTTCGACTACAAGAGGTGTCCTCGATGCAACGCAGGTGTGGCGAAAATGTATGGTTGCTCACATGTTCGATGTCAATGTGGCGCACATTGGTGCTGGGACTGTCAGAGACCGATCCAAATCTGCTGGTCCAAGCCGTGCGAGAGAGCGCAAGAAGATGGTGACGAGAGCGACAATTACGACATTCCTGAACAAGAGAGTGATAGCGAGGATGAACCTGGGCCAAGTGCAGTTACTCCTGGCACACATCCACCTGCACCAGATGCAGTTAGCCCAGCAGTACTCCGTGGCACCGTACTTCAACGGCCCACCATACAAGTCGCGGCGGTCGTTCCTGAACCACAACAGGCAGAGGCAGTGGATGCCCGACTGACAAGCCACGACTTTCAGAATGATCAAGCTGCGGATGCTGCCATTAGAGCGAGTCGGCAGCCCGTTGAGGCTCAAGATGTCCCTCAGAACGAAGTAGTGCCTCCTGTTCCGTGTACCAACCCTAGCACGACGGCAACCGCTGCATCTCCGGCTCAGGGACCCTTACTCAATCTGGATGGTGGAGACGCCGATGACTGGGAAGCTGGTGAATTTGACTTTGGTGATGAGCCTATTGACGAGACATGGGATACTTGGGGCTGTCTACATCATTTCAATCCTGTCCTTGGCAGGGCAGTATGGCAGGCTCAAAGATGTTGGCTGCCCGATACCATTCCAGCCGCCACTACGGATGGAACTGTTGCCAAGCAAATAGAGTGCTTAAAGTGCTACAAAACTGTTGTTCTGGTCGAGCCGGTTCAGGAAGATCTGAACAAGCAAAGGGACAAGCAGGTGGGCAGAGAGCGGCCTGACTCAGCTTGTGATGTTAACTGCTCTCCGAGAATGGCAGATGACACAAGAGCAGTACACACAACAGAGAGTGGGGTGGTTTCAGAACAGCCATGCAAGAAAGAGAAGAAGAGGCGGCGCAACAAGAAACAAGGCGAAGTTCCTAGCCTCTTCAACTGTCCTAAGTGTGGGATCTTTTATTGCGCCGAGTGTAAGAAGGCAGCAGCAAAGGAGATCAGCCAATCGCTCGAGAAGAGGGAGATACAGGCCTAAGCTAGAATGGTTCTATATTTTTCAAGAAAGGAGTTGACCAGGATTTACGCTTTGGGGCGTCAGACCGGGATGGTGTTTGGTTGAGTGTGCATCGTCTTGGAACATCATTCAAGCTTCAGATACGGGTCGACGGGCTATCTACCGTCAGTAATTGCAGAACCGTCTGGACGGTACTCGCCGGGTTCTCTCTCAACTACTTTGCTTCTTATATTCGTCAAGCCGTAGGTAATCCTGGTCTACCACATGACTCACAGACTGATTGCGTGTTGAAGTAGCGCCACTGGAACTCAGCGGCGCAATTGTGCTTCCTTCTCGAGGGGCCTGGCCAGACATGGTGACCAACGCCGCCATTTATGGATGCCTAGATAAGGCATTAATCGATTAGCAGAAAGTGACGTAGAGTACGTTGACTCGAGATGCCTGCGGCGCGTCGACTTGTAGCCACGCGGACGAATAGACAAGCAGCCTCGGTGTCATGTACCAAGTGAAGGCAAAGACGAACAGAGAATCCTAGGTTTCACGGCATTTACCACGCTATCACGGCATTTCCTTGTCCTTCCACCTTATTCATCCTTCCAGCGTCAAGGAGAGATCCATGTCTGCCATCACCCACTCTCTCACCTAGTTCGAATTCTCGTCTGTTGCTCAGGATCCATAGTCACAAATACCACAGATATTGACCGCAGCCAACCATGTTGCTTCGGTTCGAATCAAAGAATGGGCAGTTTCGTCTAAACGCTGAGCCCACAGATAACTTCGCCTCTCTAAGCAAAAAGATCCTCGACAACCTACCCCCGAACACCGATGCCTCCTCCCTCGTCATAAGTCCCAAGCCTGTGAGCGCCACGCCGAAGCCTGAGATTGAACGACGTCTGGCAGATGTGCCCAAGGTGAAGCTGGGTCAAGTCGGCCTCAAACATGGCGATAAACTATTTGTCGGCTACAGCGAGCAGGCGCAGATGTCGAATGGCCATTCAGCAAATGATGCATCAGGCACCACGTCACGAAAGCTGAATGGTCAAGTGGTGATGCCGGACAGTGCGACCGTTGCCCTGCCCACTGTCACCTCCCCGACACTCGTCAAAAGCCCTTGGGAAACAGTCAAACAGTCTCCACTGGACGACCGGTTGGACAAACTGGATGGGAAGATAAGGAGAGGACGAGACCACAAGATGTGCAGACATGGGCCAAAAGGCATGTGCGACTACTGCCAGCCACTCGAACCATACGACAAGAACTATCTGGAGGAAAAGAAGATCAAGCACATTTCCTTCCACTCGCATCTACGGAAGATCAACTCTGCGACGAACAAGCCAGAGTTGAAGAGTTCGTACATGCCCCCACTCTCAGAGCCCTTCTACCGAGTACGGAAAGACTGCCCGTCTGGACACCCACAATGGCCGGAGGGAATATGTACAAAGTGCCAGCCTAGCGCTATTACCTTGCAGCCGCAGCCGTTTAGAATGGTCGACCATGTCGAATTTGCCGACGCTCGAATGGTTGACAGGATGATTGACTTCTGGCGGAAGTCTGGCTCTCAGAGAATAGGCTTCTTGTACGGCCGATACACCGAATACGACCAGGTACCCCTCGGCATCAAGGCAGTGGTCGAAGCCATATATGAACCCCCGCAGTTCGGTGAAGTCGATGGTGTAAGTCTGCTGGAGTGGCCGAACGAGAAAGAGATCGACGAAGTTGCACGTCAATGTGGCCTAGAACGGGTCGGCGTGGTCTTCACTGACCTCATAACACCTGAAGACGGTAGTGGTCAGGCGGTCTGCAGGAGACACATCGACTCATATTTCCTATCCTCACTCGAGATCGCCTTTGCCTCGCGTTACCAAGCAATGTATTCCAAGCCATCGAAATGGAGTGAGACTGGTCGTTTCGGTTCCAACTTTGTGACTTGCGTCATCACGGGCGATGAAGACCAAGCCATCACCATTACCGCCTATCAAGCGTCGAATTCGGCGGTCGAGATGGTTCGTGCTGACATTGTTGAGCCTTCTGCAGATCCAACCGTCATGCTCGTGCAGGACGAGGATGACGAGGCTTTGCAGAACAAGAATCGATACATCCCCGAAGTATTCTATCGAAGGATAAACGAGTACGGTGCGAACGTCCAGGAGAATGCCAAGCCCAGCTTTCCTGTCGAGTACCTGCTTGTCTCACTCACGGCAGGTATGCCAATTCAGCCGCAGCCCCAATTCACCAACAATATCTTCCCTATCGAGAACCGCGAAGCCATTGCAGAAGGTCAAGACCCCAAACAAGTCTCCAAACAACTACAGAACACCAACGGCCAACCGGCAAAGGCGGTGTCGGATTTCCACTTCTTATGCTTTGTACATGGTATGGGCGTGCTGAGCAAGGTGAGTCAACGTTGGGCGTTTGGTAGAGAGTCACTAACGTATGTGCAGGAAGAAGTAGGACTTCTTTGCAAAGTAGCTACCGAGCACGATCAAGCAGATGCGATGGAACTCTCTCAGTCGAGCGGATGGCAGACGTTAATGGCAATTCTGGAGTCGTATGGTGAGCGGCCCTTCAAACGTTCATGGCCCGTGGACGAGGAAGAATCCCGTGAAGGGACACCTTCAGAACACCTTGCTAAGAGGTTTAAACAGGCGGCTAGCATCCAACCTCTGGCCTAAGCACGATTACCGCGGAGCGGATGCTCGATATGCACGAACGACCGGCTCGCGCCCACCTCGTACCCGTATCCCAGGATGACCCCAAGGATCAAGGAGCATTCTAGGCAGCATGTGTGGCGTAGACCGAGGGACAACGGCGAGGACTTGCGATGTCATTCGCAGTATTGCGTGATGACGAAGCAGTGTCACACTCGTCCTTTCAAGGATGCGCGAAACGATGTCGATCCTCAAGTGCCGGATGGCGGAGGAACAAGTATGGCTGGAGTGGATGGTGAAGTGGAACTAAGGATGAGCGGAGGTGGATCGTCGCTAAGCCGATGATCTGCACATTAGGTTCGCGAGTAGTTTGCTACCAAGTGTCGATGCAACAGTTGCAACGGAGGATGCAGCATCATCTAGCCATTCACACTCGTCGCCCACGTATTCCTCAGGTTGCTGCTGTTTTGTTAGCAGTTGGCCATGCATCATGTTTGCCGTTTGTCGTACCGCAGTAGCAGTAAGCTTGATCGACGGCGTTGCAGACGGAGCTTGGAAGCGCACATGGAACGAAAGCAAGATGAGCATGACAGCCGAGAAGGGTGGCGAATAGTGCTCCAAGCATGCAAGGTCCATGGTGTGGGAAAAGCTTCCAGAATGCACAAAGAAGCACGCTCGAGTCACGGGTGCTGGGGGTTTCATCATGATCATCCAAGATTGGTCGTGTGCAAGTGGTGGCCCGCCGGTGCTCTAAGCCTCATGCATCGATAGTGCGCGTGTTGGAAGTCAGCTTGGGCTCTTCCGGCATGGTCGACCCCAGCCGCTGGCGTTGACTCGTTCGCTCATTGGCCCAACTCCACATGTGTTAGGGCTATCGGCGGGCTGTTAGGCGTGCACCTAGCAGGCCGAACGACGCCAAAAGCACATCTTTATGCCAAAAGCGAATTGGGAGGGTCGCCCAGGCCGCTGGCTTGCGCTCGCAGTCTCGCAGTTACTCATACCCTAGGTTCAGAGGCTGTCGAGTCCACCTCGCTGTTTGCTCTCCCTCGCTCTGTCCACATCTCAGTCACAGCTATCTCCGTCATCGACACATACACCTTCCTGTCGCAGGGACCCTTTCATCCAACCCAGCGCCGAGCTCGATTTGTTCTGGCGTGCTACCTCCGTCGGCCGCGCCTGCCACCAACATCTGAAGCTTACTCTCACTGCCGCCAACTGCGACTTGCCGACAGGGACTCGAGGCCAACCCTCGACACGAGCAGCCATTGATTCTTGCTTTTGCTTCCCCTGTCAGCCACACATTCTAGCTACGACTTTCATCGTCACGACGTTTTCGCGCTTCGCACCAACGACAACGACAACGACATCGACATCGACATTGACATTGACATCTCGAAGTCTCGGTCATTGCAGCTCGACTTACTCCACCCTTTAGAAACTGTACGACCAGCCTGCGAGCCCTCACCCCGCCGTCTTTGTCGCTCAGATGAGCTAGCTGTCGACCAGCGACATGTTTTGCTGCCACGGCTGAATCCACTGGCCCCAGCACCGTGCCCGCATAGCTCGATGGACCCCTCAGCCTGTCGAGTCATCTACATAGATGAAAGGTTCAACACCGAAAGATGGATCTCAAGAGATGGAGTTGCTTCCTCTACTGATAAGCTGCGCACACCCTCCACAACAGACTTTGAAGCACTGCCGCCAGATCTGCAGGTGAACGTCGATGCCTTCCTCAGTGTCTTCAACCAAGGTATACCAATCCCCTTCTCCCCCCTCCCCCTCTGCCCGCTTTGCTGACTGCCCACACAGTCTACGTGTGTCGCTCTGGCCGATCCTTTTCCGTCAAGCTCGCCGAAATCCATGACAAGGTCCGGCTGGATTGTACCCCCATCCTGGCCTGCATTGATGTCGGCTCGCAAAAGAAACACGAGATCCTTGCCCGCTCGCGTCTGCGCCTTGCCCACGACTCGGATTCTCCCCTCCCATCGCCAAACCTGCTGAAGAGGGAGCTCACATTCTCCTCCGAGGCTGACGAATCATATGGCCTGCAGTTGTTGTCCAGGATAGCTTCTGATCTCCAGGTGGAGGAGGGCGCCAAGCTGATCATACCCGTCGCTGTGCTTCAGCCTCACCGGAAAGACTCCGACGACGATGCCATCCATCAGTCCGAATCTGCATACGAGCTGTATTCGACGCCTCTGCCCGCTAAACTGGCAGACACTTCCGATATCATCGATCCCCACCTCATGCTGCAGTGCTTAGATGCCGGCGCGCTGGATGTCGTCAAGGGTCCGCTTGACAAGGCTGCCATTATGGGCCTCACGGTCCACGCATACCGCATCTACAAGAGTGCCAAGGCCGAGCAGTCACACTACCTATCCAAAGCCAGAGGACGTAAGCAGTCATGGGTAGGTGTGGATGACGAACAGCCTTATGCCTACCTTCGCGAAGCAATGGTCAGAAAACTCCTCAAAGGCATCTGTGATCCTCAAGAATTCATTGAAGATTATCAGCATCGCGACCTATTTGTGGACCCGCAAAGGAAAGCAGTCGTAGCCAACGAGGTCGGTAAATGGAGCTTCTGTGCCCAAGACTTCACCGATGATGAGCTTGTCTATGCTGGGTACTGCATGCTCGACCATGCTTTGACCATGCCTGAGGTCAAGACGTGGCGCATGTCAGAAGGTATGCTGCGCACCTGCATCTGACCCCGAGCTCCTGCTAACGTGCATAGGCGAACTGTTGCGCTTTATGCAGGGCTGCCGTATAGCCTACAACTCTTTCGTGCTCTATCATAATTTCAAGCATGCCGTCGATGTGCTGCAGTCAACGTTCTACTTCTTGACGCAAATAGGTCTGTTGCCACCTTATCCGGTGCATTCCCAACCATCCAAATTTGCCGACGAAAAGTCGCCCATTGCGAAACTACTGGGTCCCTTCGAAGCCCTCACTTTGCTCATATCAGCTATTGGCCATGACGTAGGCCACCCAGGCGTCAACAACATGTTCTTGGTCAAGCTGAATGCCCCGCTTGCACAGCTATACAATGATACATCTGTGCTCGAAGCCTTCCACTGCGCCGCCTATTCTCAAATCTTGCGCAGGCACTGGCCGACAGTGTTCCATGACAAGGCCATCAGGAAGCTGATGATCAGCTCGATTCTCGCCACCGACATGGGCTTCCATTCCGACTACATGCAACAGCTAGGAAATCTACAAGAGAAGATTCACGAGAGCAAGACTACAGATGGATGGGCTCCGAAAGATATCGAGACATTCCGAGTCCTGACCTGCGGTTTGCTCATCAAGTGTGCCGATATCAGCAACGTTGCACGGCCTTGGTCCGTAGCCGAGAAGTGGACATACAAGTTACAAGATGAATTCGCAAATCAAGGAGAAATGGAAAGGAGCATCGGCATGGAGACAACCCTATTTGGTGGCCCACCCGAGCTTGGGAACATGCTCAAGCTTGCTAACGGCCAGATCGGCTTTATGACCATTTTCGCCCATCCTCTTTTTGCCAACCTGTCGAGTGTCATTCCTGCCATGGGCTTTGCTGCAGAGGAGATCCTAGTCAATAAAGGTGTTTGGTTCACCCGAGCTGAGCATGAAAAAAAGGTCAAGACACTCAAAACGCGAGGAGGCATGGGTGATGGTGGCGTTAGTCCGCGATCCCAGAGTCCTTCCGATGCCAACAGGAAAAGCTACTTTCCTGCTTCACCACTCCGAGAAAAGATGAATGCGGACAAGGATCTAGAAAGGGATCACAGAGACCGTAAATCGTCGTCCTTGAGGCAAGCAGAGGCATTCACAACTCCGGAGGAACAGCCGGAATCGAGAGATGCACCAATTGGTAGAGTACAGTCTGATGAGGTCAGCATGCGACCGAACGGCGTCACGGAGAGGTCAGACTCACAGGTTGCTACACCCAGACAACAGCCCGTCGTCAGTGGTTCGACTTCACAGGATAGTGTCACCAGTGTCGAATTGAATGACAAGCGACGCGACCTTGAAGGCTCCATGCGTGTGGGAGCGTCCGCTATGCCCGTTGGAGATTTGGAGAGAGCTGTTACAGAAGACAGTTCGCCAGACGCTACCCATGATGCGTTCGCAAAGTTCAAGTTTGCCACTTCTGACATCAACCAGCCTGTGAGAACGTACGATCCTCAGCAGCACCATCCGGCCCTCCATCCCGGTGCTCGGGCGAGCGCACCTCCGGTCGACAGGGATCACCAGCTCATGCATGATACTATCGCTGCTGCTGAAGAAAGGAGTAGGGTGGCAGAGATTGGTTCAGCAAGCACCGACAGAGAACCAAATCATCCTGACGGTGGTGAGGTGACACCAATCATTTCTACAGAAGCTACCAGTTGTTGTACCGACAACAGGAGTGACGAGGCATTGTCATCATCACAAACGAGGAACAGCAGGAGTACGACACGAGATCGTGCTATCAGTGCACCTGGTCAGCATGCGGCGTCGCTTGGCCAAGCTTACAGTCTGAACAGCCAGGATAGCGCTAGTCAGGAAGGAAGCAAACATGAGTTCCGAACAACGATCTTCAGCAACGGTGATAACGCCAACGATGAGCGCCCAACTTTCAGTGAAAGACGCGACCGAAAACTCAGCACTAAAACTCTAGGCAGGAAACGGTCGAAGCTGAGGTTAGGCTTGCAATTCTGGAAGAAACGTCCCAGCGAGAAGAGCCTCCCTGATGAAGCGATGACCCGGAGGAATCTTTCTTCCCCCTCAAACCAGTCATAACACAACAACTTCGAGAACAAGGTTGAACAGTTCCTGCGACCAACGCTTAGCACAACGATCACATCTGACGAGCTTTACGACCATGGATGATCAGCGATGATGAACAGCAATCAGTGCTTACTCCTTAGCAATACATTCTTCCAGGCGGCGTCGCGTGCGAATGGTCAGGATGTAAGGATGGAAGGGGGTGGACCACTCTACTCAGGCCGGGATAGGAAACAACATGTGGCGTGTGGGCTGGTGGGTTATTGTCATCGACACACGGTCCTGGGACACTCGCTGTGTCGACCTTTGTTGGAAAAGCCAGTCGACAAAGATACGAACATTGCACGAACTCGTCTTTGAGTTTGGGTACTGCCCAAAGACATTCGGTGCCTCGAGCAGCAGTCTACTGCAACTCATGCTGCAGCTTAAGAGAGTTGAAAGCCATGCCACAACCGTTGGTTAGCTGAGCAGAGACTCGGCTCATGTTCCAACCTCAAAGGCTGCAAAAATTTCGGGAGCACATTGCGAGATGAGGGAGACTGCGCGGAGGAAAGACACCCGCACAGCATGCCAAAACCGCAGCATGTGATGGGTAGTTCGATGATAGTATTGGTAGAGGATATATGTTGATTCTAATGTCATGTATGGTTATCACACTTTCCTTCACGGTGCTTACTAGAATGACACGCTCGTTTAGACTGCTAAAAGCACTGCTGGATTTGCCACGGCCTCACACATTACATCAGTAGGTGCACCGGTCTTGAAGGCTCGCCAAAATGTGTACCTAGCATCTTTGTTTGCACTCGTGACGTCCGGAGGTCCAGCCCTCGAATCTTGAATGCTTTATTTATCGTGTATGCTGTGCAGAACCAGTGATGCACCGAGTCCAACATATTACTCGCGCCAATCCACGGCCAGCCCCAGAGCGGACTGTCAGCTTCTACCCGCGAAGCTCAACAAGTACGAAGTCTTTATCACGGGATGGACCATGCCGTGCCTAACGTGGCCAATCGCAAGCCTAGAAAAGCTTCGTTCTAGTGCTCGGACATATCCAACCAGTGCTGTGTTTACCAATGATATAACGATTTAGCCAGCGGAGAGTCACGCCTGTTGGCATGCAACGTGGATATGATTCATCTCGGTCGTACCTAGTACTACCTTGCATGTTTGTGAAAATAGAAAGCATCAGGTCTCACATACTGAAGCGAATCGTCGCAGAACGATTCACAGTGTGCTGAATCTTGACCTTCTAGTCCACTTCCTCTCTTCATCTCAACATTCAACACAGATCACTACGATGAGTGCTACCACCGAAACGACAACGACCATGCTGCCACTCCAGGGCAATATCACTCCTCCGCACTCCATCGAAGATGAAGAAGCCACGCCCGAGACTCACGCCGAGCCCAAACACGTCCACGGCATGCGCGACATCGACCCCATCAGCGCCATAAGCCACAACTCCGCCGCGGGGGCCCCAACCATCGCCTCGGTCCCGACATTCGTGTCCTTCGCCGACCACCGCCAATGGCAACTTCAGCACATGGCGGCCGTCTTCCGCCATTGGTCGCGTCAGGACTACGTCTTCGGCATCAGCGGGCACATCTCCGTGCGCGACCCAGAATACCCCAACGCCTTCTGGACGAACCCGCTCGGCGTGCACTTCGGCCTGCTCCGCGCCAGCGACATGATCCTCCTCAGCCTGGACGGCGAAGTCCTGCACCCGCCCCAACACCCAGCCGCGAAACTCATCGACAACCTGAAAGACCACCGCTCGTCGCACCGCGCCAAGACCCGCCCCGCCAACGCCGCCGGCTTCCTGATCCACGCCGCGCTGCACAAGCGCCGGCCCGACGTCCACGCCGCGTGCCACTGCCACACGCCGCACGGCCGCGCGTACTCGGCATTCGCGAAGCCGCTCGAGATGACGACGCAGGACGTCTGCAAGTTCTACGCCCGCCACAGCGTCTACGAGTCCTACGGCGGCGTCGTGCTCGCGGCCGAAGAGGGCGAGCTCATCGCCGACGCGCTGGGACCCGTGAACATGGGCGTCATCCTCCGGAACCACGGGCTGTTGACGGTCGGCGAGACGGTCGATCAGGCGGCCTGGCTGTTTGACGTGATGGAGGCCGGGTGTCGCGACCAGCTGATGATTGATGCGGCTGAGGGCGCGGCCAGCGAGCAGGGCAGGAGCTACAAGCGGTCTTTGATCGGGGCCGAGGAAGCCGAGTACAATCGTGTGATGGAGGGGGGTGCGGAGATCTGTTATGCTGAGTTTCAGCCGTATTATGATTATGAGTATGAGATGTGTGGCGGGGATTTTGCGAGGTAGGTAGAGTAGATGTGGAGTCGCCCTGGAATGAGGAGAAGGAAGAAAGGAGGAAAGGTGGTGTAGGTGAAATCATACAAGTGTTCTGCGCTCTCATGTGCAATCTTGCGCCATCCAGTAGTTGCATTTTCTGTTGATGACTGACATGCGATCTGTGGCGATGGTATGGGTCTCTTTGCTACATACCACAGCTCAACGTCTCAGGCTTCCCGTAAACGCGACAAATCGGAGTCGTACCAGCATTAGTATCTGATAGCATTATCCACAATATATTCAGTCAGAGTGGACTCGAGTCGAACAAGTACTATACAGTTGAGCAGAGTAGTAATCCCCCCGAACCAAGCTATCCCATGACCTACCCTACATAGCCTTCACCATCTCGCCCAAAATCTCCTCCCGCCAATCCAAGAACACACTCGCGTGCGTATCATCCTCTCTCACCGTCAACTCCGCACCGTCTCCAAGCCTCCTCGCAATCTCCTCTCCGTGTCTAAGCGGGACATTGCGATCAAGCCGCCCATACCACAGCAGCACCTTCAAGTCCTTCCGGATGTCCTCGACTCGGAACCCGGGATTACTCGCAAGCAGCTTGCCGTCCTGCACCACGCCGTCCGCGCCCTGCGCATACACGTCGTTCGAGCGGCGGATGTGTGCCTTCCAGAAGTCGACGTCGCCGAACAGCCTCGCGTCCTTGGGGTGCATCTTCGGCCGGTCCTGCTCGAAGGCGCGCAGCAACATGTCCATGCGCGCTTTGTCGCTGAGGTCAAGGCGCGCGCCGGGCTCCCGGCTGAACCACCAGCGCGTGAATTGCGGCAGGTAGCGGTGCCCGTACGTCCACCCGAGGTAGTGCAGCGGGTACATGCCCCAGTACCCGATGTCAGGCGGGCCGAGGGCGCAGACCAGACTCACGACTTGCAGTCTGTGCGCGGGCAGTACCCGCGCGCATGCTAGCGCGTAGGGCCCGCCGCCGGAGACGCCGAGGACGCCGTAGCGCGCCAGCTGCAGGTGCTCTGCGAGAGTCTCGATGTCGTGCGCGTGCGAGAGGATCGTGCGGTTTGGCTGTGGGCTGCTTTGACCTATGCCGGGTCGGTCGACGCTGATTAGCCGGACGTTGTGGTGTTTGGCGGCGGCGTCGAGGAATGTGCCCTCTGCTCTGGAGGCGGGCCAGCCGTGGAGGTAGAAGATTGCGCGGGCTGTGGGGGCAGAGGAGCCGTATTGGGCGTAGCTTAGGGTGCGTGAGTCCGGGAGGGTGAGGGTTGATGAGGTCGAGTTGTCTAGTGGGTAGCGGCAGTTGGATAGAGTGGAGTCTGGTTCCGATGTTTGAGCAGTAGTAGTCTTTCGGGCGCGGTAGTCTAGGACCTGGGTGGTGAGGGATGCTGGCAGGGTGAGGAGCGGGTCGAGGACCCCGAAGACGCAGGATGCGAGGAAGCTTGCCATTAGTAGATCGTTTGGGATTTTGGCTGTTGGTATCGCAAGGACAGACGAGTGGAATGTGCTGTTTCTGTCACTCCTTCGTCTGATGTAGATATATTGTCACTGCTCACCAACTGCTGTGAGTCAGGCCTCAGGCCCTTTACAAGCGCTAGTGTCATCAGGCTGCCTACGGTCGGGACACACCGGCCTGCTCAACTCTGGCGAGAGAGATATTGGCCTGTTCACATGACTTCACCCTCGTGGTTTCAGGCAGTGTTATGCATGAGTCAGATGTGTCGTCCTTGCTTGTCCTTCGGTACTCACGCTCGAAAGGGACTAAATCATATGATCTTTAGGCGGTGTCAATTACATAAGCAGCTTGCACTTGGCGACAGCAACTTCTTTCTTCGCCAAAATGACAGAAAGTTCTGACGGAGATTGGTGCTTTTGCTAGCCGAATCAAGTGTAAAGGTTGCCGTCGTGCGGATGGCGTGAGTACATTTATGCTGATAGCATCTGGCATTCGATGTTCCAGTCACGCGAATAGTTCGAAGACTGGCTCAGTCGTGCAGCCGCATAGCAATTATATGTTTAGACAGGCGCCGAGCTGGCAGCCCAGGACGCGGTCGGTGCATGTTAACAGACACTCACAATGTCAAACACGGGCCTAATCTGCGTGATGCTGGATCTGGGTGCGGAAGCCATCCTGTCCGTCCCAGTAAGCTCGATGTCGACAAATAATGCAGATGTCGTCCTATTTACAGATACTGGACATATGGTATTGGTACTAATGTCGCAGTCACTAAATCTTGTCCTCTCGGAGTACGCCCATCTGCACGCAGTAGAGACGCTCGCTATCTGTGGAGGGTTCGAGTCCTGCTGACCACGGACATTAGCTCTAACTTAACTGGCAGAAGACTTGGAAGCTTGTTGCCGGGCTATCCGCAATCGAAGGCGACACAATCGCAGATCATTGGCTGATGTACCGCGACCACTTATTTTCCAAAGACCCGGCGTCTGTCGCTACCCGTTCAAGATACGGAGAAGCAACGTGGTCGGTAATACGGTAGACCTTAGCGTACGACACCCCTAGTAGGCCAAAGTTTAGTATGCACACCAAACTCTATCGCATTTGTCTCGCTCCTTCATCAAGCTCGCCATGCCCAAAACTATCAGGTATGCTCGCTAGCATTATTCACTATCTTATCTTGTACTACTTGCTTCGGTGTACTCGGATATACCACTTGAACAGCTTGGTCTTGATAGGGAATCTTTATGCGACAAACCTCGCTTGTCCCTATGCCGAACATCCGCAATCCGAGCTCGTGGACTCAGATCTGCGGGACGAAGGATATCTCGTACTCTAATACAGCTCGGCCTGCTCTGACGCATCACCCGCAGGCACTACTCGCGGTTGTGGTCGGGTATTACAATGCAACCACTAAGACAACTCGCTGCCGTTGACGGACTGCTGCTGTGTTAGATACTGGTATGTCTTCTAGAAGGCACTGGTTCGACCCGATCGATGGCCCTTTACTAAGTTCTCATGGCAATCCATACATGTGCGCCAGTGGTTCCAGGCGTGCTCCCCTAGCAATAAGCGAAACTTCAAGCCAAGTTTGCTACCAACTGTTGTTGCTTATCACCAATGATGCCCGCAAGATAGAAGCTTGAAGTTGTGTGCCCGTATGTGCAGCTCAACTGGCGGCCGAGGTTACGATGAAGAGTCTTTGTCTGGAAGTGAGATCTGGACTCCGGACGGGCACATGGTTTACAAAGAGCTTTCCCTGGCTTTCCGATTACAGGCGGCGGTCATAGGCGGCGATACTACACCTAGATTCTGGTTCAAGCTTCTGCCTCGCTAGTACCACCACCCGGGATTCGTTGTACCCGAGATCTGCTGCACCTCTACCACCATGATAAACGGTAGAATGGACTACATACTTTATCTGTGCTGCTGTAGAACGCGCGTGCGCGGAGAAGAACGTCCCTACAGCAGCTGTCCACCTTCCAGATTAGACATCGCTCCGGACTTTTCAACAGGCATGGTTAGACAAGCCTTTTCAAGCAATCCGCTAATCTTTAGTCCTTTGCTTGACTTTCGAGCTTCTTTTCGACGCCAAACGAACGTAAAGTTTGCCACACTGCACCATGTCTTTCTACTATCTTGCTCGCTGATTGGCGAAATCGCGAGACGACTCGTGCCCGTATGTTGTGCTTCTGTGCCGGTCAACCGTCATGGTCGCGTGCCGCGAGAAGGGTTCTGACGAAGCGGAAATTCAGCTGGGACGTACCGATAGATTGCGGGCACATCTAGTACACTGCGCTTTGTCTCCACCATTTTACAGCTCGATGCTTGATGCATCTACAGTCGAGTCTCATCAAGCTCTTGATCATCGCGATTCTCGAGGCGGGCGAGGATCTTGACAAGTTCGAACGCTTAATAGTATTCGTAAAGTGAAGCGTCTGACCATAGGTGGAAACGTTCCGGTCGCACTGAGTAGGACCCACATAGCGTAGATAATGGCATTGATCTCGCAATAGCCGATCACCCCGGAAGGTCGCAATGGTTACCGTTACCATTGAGACCCCTTCGCCCTCCAATTACCCATTGACTGGGCTCAGTCTAACATGTTGATTGACTTCAGCTTATCATCTCGCTGTAGTAGCTTGGTGCGCCCTTTTAGGCTAAACCCCACATGCAACGTGATAGTGTTCTCCGCACACCGTCCTTGCCCAGACACGCTTCGTGCGTCACGTCGCTCAGTAATCGGACCCTTCCTGATAAGAGCATGAACGTGAAGGTATATGATCCCGGCCCTCGCTCGTGCATCTCTATCTTGTGTCCTTTGCATCGACCCTTATTCATTCCCGTGCCGTACCGTTTACAGCCCGAGTGCTGGTCAATCGGTCATCATGTCAATTGCCAATAAGTTTGGCCATGGCCACAGCAATACTGCAGAATTGCAAGAGACGCGGAGTTCAGAAGAACACCCAAAGACGTCAGGTGGTGAAAGCCAAATCAGTCCGCCTGAAAGAGTTTGGGGCTTAGAAGCTCGCCTGGATCCCAACGTCACTTTCGAAGAGTACACCTTTTGGGCCAAAGTTGAGCGTGAGATGGAAATTGAGGAGCACCGCGCGTACCTACAGAACGTCAAGTCACAAGGGGTGCTCGGTGGTATCAAGGGCTACTTCAGCAACACTGTCGGGAAGAAAGATTCGACAGTCGATACCCATGGCCCTGCTGCGACTACTGAGAAGGCGATAGATGGCACCACTGGGTCCAATACTGCCACTTTGACTCCTGCCTCCCCTTCAACGACACACATTTACGACGCCGAGTGGCGAACAGCTGCGCGTGCCCTTCGAACGTCTGGCTGGGTCACGGTATTCTACCTCATCACTACCGACATTCTCGGCTGGGGTCAAACCCCTTACGTCTTCGCCAACGCGGGTTACAACGCTGCTATTGGCGTTTTTGTTCTTTTCGGTCTCGCGGCCATGGCCTCTGGCTTCATGATCTGGTGGGTATTCGTTGGACTCGACTCCTCTCGATTTCCAGTGCTCAGTTTTGGCGACCCCTTCTTCCGTCTCTTTGGCGCAAAAGCCCGCGTCTTGATCAACATTGCGCAAGCTTTTCAAATGTTTTGCACTGTTGCCGTTATCATTCAGGGTAACTCGCAGATCATATCCCAGCTTAGCGGTGGCCGCATCTGCTACATCGCTGTCGGCATCATCAGTGTTGTTATCGGCATCGCTTCGTGCGGACTGAGAGCTTTGAAGCATGTCGGCTGGTTAGCCAACTTCGCCGTCTGGATCAACATCGTCAGCTTCATTATCATTCTCGTCGTGGCACCAAAATACGGCCCCGACACCACATATGCCATACAGACCACGCTTCTGTCGAAGCCCTTACCAGTCAAAACATTTTGGGGCGTTCCACCACCGGAATATCAACAGCAAACCACCAACGCCTTTGCCGCGCAATTCAATGGTATCGACTCGATTGTCTACGCTTATTCTGGTGCGCTTCTGTTCATCGCTTTCCTCTCCGAGATGCGCCACCCTATGGACTTCTGGAAAGGTGCCCTCATGGCACAGACCTTTATCATGGTTGTCTACATCTTCTTCGGGGCCTTTGTCTACACATACATCGGACAATACTCCGTCTCTACCATCACCCAGTCTGTTTTCCCGGTCTCGGTGCAAGCCGCCAGCAACGTCCTGGCCTTGATCACCGCCTTCCTTGCCGTATTCATGTATTTCAACATCGGCATGAAGGTTGTCTACCTACACATCGGGCAGGAAATTTTTGGTTTCCCAGCGATGCAGACGAAGAGGGGTTACTGGTATTGGCTGGCACTTGGTCCCATTTACTGGATTGTTGCTTGGGTCCTGTCCATGTCTGTGCCGAACTTTGCTGGTCTCACTGGCCTCATTGGTGCACTGCTCTCTCTCAACTTTACCTACAGCATTCCGGCTATGATGTATTGCGCCTATGTCATTCAGAAAGGTGCCGTCCTTCCAGGGGAAGGCTATGACCCTGACACTGGCGTAACCACACGTCTCGACAATGGGCGCCAGCGATGGATGCGAGGTGTTCGCAAGACCTGGTGGTACAGTATTCCAGCCGTCATTTTCGCCATGGGTGGTCTCGCAGCGTCCGGTATGGGTAGTTGGGCCGCTATTGAAGGTCTGATTGAGGTTTTCGGCAGTGCGACTGGTACTATTCAGACATCGTGGGGCTGCGCTGCCCCTGGATAAGTTCCGCAGTAGTCTGCGAACGTCTATCAATGTCGGTGATCGAAGTTGGCGAGATGAGAGTCCAGTCTTGCAGATGTACAGCTCTGCAGCATATTGCAAGCAGGAGAGTGCGAACTACCTTTCGCATAGTAGCGTTAGTTGGCAAACGTTCTCTGATTGTGTGGAGTAGCAAAAGTGCAAGAATGGTATTTGACATACAGCATCTTCCAACATCCATGCATCGTGCATACGAACAATTTAGTAGTGTCGAGTCCTCAAATCTGTCGAGTGTTTCGTAACAACAATCCCGCGATAGTATTGACTCTTCTGAATGTGTCATCGTGACGCTAACAAGCTTGGTATGTCATGTACAGCCCATCAGCGGAATACTTGGCATATCCTCGCCGAATGTGGCACGAACAATGGGGTTTCCATCGCAGCTCATGGCGGGTAGTGCGAAATATCCGCCATAAGCTGTAGAGAAAGTAAGACTAGTTTTGAGTGCCTACATCCTACTAGTTTTTTAAGCTTGTCATAATCTTTACCGACCATGGGGCTGATATTCATGATATATGTCTGCGTTGGCATTATCTCGGAGTGGAAGTACTTGTCCTCACTCGATTGGTGCTTTTCTATAGTAAGCAGGAAAGGCTGCACTGACTACAAGCTTTGTGATCACCAAAGTCTGGTCCATGCCACCTTTCCTGCATCTTCTAAGAAGCTAACTTCCTGAGGAAGTTGTGCCCAACGGCTTCGCTTGCAGTACCAACACTTGTCCATGTGCTAAAACTGGCGAATCCACGGGTCACACGAGCCGAGTGTGAATCTTCCACGATCCCTTCCTTAATCGGTCATTCGCTGAGCAGGGAAAGTTACCTAATATTTTCTCTAGAGAGCTGAATGCCTGGTTCAACCGTTCTGGTTTAGAGTATGTAGCTCTGAATGTCCTCTAAGCCTATTATGAGTCTTGTTACAATACAAAGATTTCAGTCAAGTAGGCTAACCAACATATCGACTTAGATTCTGAAGTGCACGTCTAGCCCCTCGGGCCATTTTAGGCTTGCCGAGGTACTTGCCCGACGCCTCATTACTACTCTCTACTACTATTACAGGACGTACTACACGTCCTTCTAGATCATCTAATTCTTCACACAAGTCAGAGCAATGTCGAATACATCAGACAGATACACGCAAAAGGCGCTGGACAGACTAGATATCCTCAAGTCTCACCTGTCTGATGTGAAGGCTCCACCAGGAAGATTGACTAAATTGTCTCGGTCACTTGAAGGCAAGAAGGCTATCGTGACCGGCGCAGCTTCCGGCATGGGGAAAGAGACTGCTAAAGTCCTTGCCGACGAAGGCGTACAAGTTGCCGTTCTGGACTTGGATGAAGATAAAGTGAATATCGTTGTTGATGAAATCAACGCTGTTCATCCTGGACGTGCAAAAGGCTGGGTTTGCGATGTGGCAGATCGTAGTAGGATCAAGCAAGTCTGCAAGGAGGTCATTGAAGCATTCAGCAGCCTTGACGTGCGTGGCGATCTGACCAATCCTTGTCCATTCGGTCTAACACTGATACAACTCACAGATTCTTGTCAACAATGCTGGCATTTCTGTCGGTGGAGGCGTGTTCGACGAAGACACATCATTTGAGACACGCTGGGACAAGACCATCGATATCAATCTCACGGCTCTTGCGGTCTTCATCCGAGCTTGTGTGCCCACTTTGTTGAAGAGCGATGCAGCCCGCATCATCAACATCGCGAGTACAGAACATTTTGTCACGGGACCAGGAAACGCTGCATACAGCGCAACAAAATCCGCAGTGACTGGTTTGACTAGAGCCTTTGCTGTTGAGCTCGGCAAATATCAAAACATCACTGTGAGTTGTGCGAACATTCCTTGTGAGACGAAGAAGAGGTAAGCTGATTATTCTTAACGCGTCGCAGGTGAATACAATCTGTCCGGGTCCAATCATTGTAAGCAGCGAACCATCTGCACCCGTTTTGAGACGCATCTTAACCAGACTTGTTGTTGCAGACCAGCATGACTGCACGAATCCCACCTGAAATGAAAGAGTCGTATGCCAAGCGCAGAGTGCCAATGCGACGCTACGCCGATCCCGAAGAAGTTGCCCAAGGTGAGTGAGGACAGGTGCTTCCACCATGGTCGCTTTCTAATCCAGCGTCATCGCACAGTGACCGTCAACATTTGCCTACCTGCCTCGTCATACCTGCATGGTACGACAATACCAGTAGATGGAGGCATGACAATCCGACATACCTGATATGTAAGGTGATCTGGAGTCAACGAGGTGCACCTAGGCTTGGTGCATAGACAGATAGCTGTCAAAGTAGGAGTCTCAACTCTAACCAAATGCGAGATGGCTGATGTTTACATTGTCGTAGAGAAGGCAAAAGAGCGGGCCAATAGCAAGGTTGACCACTCCGATGCGATGACCAACTCGGCACTGCTGGATTAGTGGCAAGCTTATGGTTTCCACGTGGGAAGGAAGGTGGACGCCGATTTATGCCGGTACTGCGAAGATGAGGCAAGATGCAGCCTCGTGCGTGGAGAGAAAGCTGGAGTAACTAGTCAAAGATCTCTCTTGTTCTGGAGCAGCGCAGTGGAACATCGATTATCCTTGCAATGGATGTCGCAGGAATCGAAGAAGCTCGGTGAGGGATGCAACAGAACAAATCACTGTCCAGAATTCCTGTTCTCTCAGTTATCCACGTCCCGATTTGTCTTGTCGCCGGTGTATTCGGTATGAATTTGACGCAACTTGGATCGGGCGATCTATCCGTCGGGGTGCCTTTTGCTGTCTCAGCAAGAATGTTTCCTGGACGGTAGGAGCTCGGCACCCAAAGTCGGCATCTGCATACCTCGGGAAAACGGCCCGGATCTTTCGGGGCACCAACAGCGCAGGGACATACATCTGTCACGCGGGGACCTTGATTGTTTGTCAACAGGGTTTCCACGTTTTGAGACGAAAGCAGAGCAGTCGCGTTACAGGCTTTGTGTCATTGGAAGAGACATGCTAGAAGCAGAGTCGTGGCGTTGTGGGGATGTTGCCGCTTGCCTACAACGTTCAACCAGTAGACACGGGAAAAAAACAAATGCCGTCTGGATCTTGCTACATGCGGTCCGCAAGCGCCGATAGCATGTAATTGCTGCATGTTGACAGGTCCTAGATCATCCTAGATCGCCTAGATCGGCCAAGATCGGCATTTGAGACAAGCTTCGGCAAAGAGCTTCGCTGGTAGAAGCCAAGATTCTGACCTAGCCGCTTACGGAGCGATGTTGCATTGCGAAGCTTGTATTAGCAAATCCAATCAGCTTGCGATAAAGCCTAAGGCTGGAAGGTAAGATATTGAGATTGCCCCTCTTTCCCCGGACCGCACCCCAAGTCCAGGAACCCCCAGCTTCTGTTACTTCCAAGCTTGGCTTTGGGGTAAACCACGGGAGTCGCGTAGCATGGGTCTCGTCATACAGAATGACCTAGCTTGATGTACAGCTCGCTAGTGAGCTGTTGTACAACTCCATCAAGGTACAGATGCGTACACAGCTCCTCGTAGCTGTGCTCGGTGCTGTCTGTGATTCAGGGACTCGACCCACTTGAGCTCGGATGGTTGTCGTTGTGGAAGTGTTTAATTCCTTGAATCGAGGAAGGCTTCATGCAAGCTACTACGCATAAGGTCTAGTAGCTCAGGTGCCGCGAGCAATTACAGTAAGTAGTACTGCCGTACATGCTAAGAGATATGCGGCAATCTGAGACCGATTCGAGGTTTCTAGCCCATCCCGATTCTGGAGGTGGGCGGTCAGTCTTCTTTCTAGCTTCGAGCTTTGAATTACCCCAGATATAGCTGGGGCTGGGCTGCGAGTTCAAACATAAAAGAGCGAGAGATGCGCCAGAAGATTCGGTTTTCAACCAACCTACCTACTACTTGCCTGCCTGAAGTTGGTCAAATAGTATCACATCATGAAGCTCCTTGTCCTTGCCTCATCTGCCTTTGTCCAGATTGCTTCAACGTTATCCATCCCGAAGACTCGCAATGCACCAACTCAAGACATCTGTTCTGCAGACTCCAGAGAGGTCATGCACAATGGCACTATCATGTGGCCCTTCTACACGTACAAGTCTTCCGATGCCACGCCTCCCGAGCTACAGATCAACAAGACTGGCCAAGAATTGGCCGACGGGTTGCTCTTCTTTGACCTTGCCGATGGCTTCGCGACAAAGGCAACCAAGTTCTTGGGCCCCCTTATCATGACCGACACTGGTGATTTGGTGTGGTCTGGACCTACCGGAAATGTAGCCGACGTTCGGACGCAGACTTTCAACGGCGAACCTGTCCTAACCTACTGGTCAGGTTCAGGTACCGCCGGTGCTGACGCCATCGTCGGGCATGGGTGGGGAGGAGTCAATGTCTACGATACCAGCTACACATTATTAGCCAGGGTGTGCCCGAAGGTGGATCTTTTACTACCTCCAGGTGTCAGTGCCGAGTGCAAGGCTGATATCCATGAGGCCCAAATGACTTCAAGGAATACCATGATGATCACAGCGTACAACACCACTGAAGCCGATCTCACGAGCGTTGGCGGACCCAAGAATGGTTGGGTTCTAGATTCCCTAGCTCTCGAAGTCGACGTTATGACAGGAGAAGTGCTCTTCAGCTGGAGTCCGTTGGCTCACGTGTCCCTAAATGCAAGCCATTACCCATTGTCAGGAACAGGATACAACACAAGTGCTCCATGGGACTTCTTCCACATGAACTCTATCCAAGCTGTTGGCGACAACTACTTGATAAACAGTCGTCACTTATGGACCACCTATTTTGTCAATTCTACGGGCGATATCTTGTGGCACATAGAGGGAAATACCGGAGGCAGTTTCGGCAGTTTGCCCGAGGGTGGAAACTTTGTAAGTCAGACACAGGCACTGCTGGAGTCTCTACTCACTAACGATCCAGGAATGGGAGCATGACACACGCCTCGAATACCTCAACGACGACCAGACCAGCGCCCGCTTACATATGTTCGCCAACAATAATGATTTGCCTGGCCAAGCCAAGCCGAACGTGACCGTTGGACTCTCCTTAACTCTCACACTGCCTCCCAACCCAGACACACCACCAACCCTCTACACAAACCTAACCGACCCTCTATACCCAGTCGGCGCTTGGTCCCAAGGAACATATTCACGCCTTTCCAACGGCGACCTCTTCATGGGCTACGGTTCCAACGCCGTCATGATAGAATACGCGCCAATCGCGGATAGCCCCACAACCGAGGGCGTTGCGATTTGGTCCGCTGCCTTCGGAGACGGCGATCTAGTCTCGAGCTACCGAGCGTACAAGCAGGTGTGGTCCGCGACACCATCAACGAACCCCGACCTCGTCGTCCTAAAGGCCAATGGGACATCTGATGCGCTGGCAAGTTGTGCTTCTGGGTCCAACTACAGAGGGTACGTTAGCTGGAATGGAGCGACGGATATCACGAGCTGGGCCGTGTATGCTGGTCAGTCGCAGAGTGACCTGAAAATGGTAGGAATTGCTGAGTGGAAGGGATTTGAGACTGAGTTCGTGGTGCCGAAAGATGCTGCTTTTGTGCAGGTGGGCGCAGTGAGGAGCCAAGCCACGTCGGTTCTTAGCAAGTCGGCAGTAGTTGCTGTAGGAAAGTCATAAGCATGACGTGCTGGGGATGTTTTTTCGCCTACTTTGTATGGCAGGAATTTTGGAGGAGTAGCGGTCAGCGGCCAAGAGGCTTTGCGTACTCAATAACAGCTCCAACAGAGGTAGGTAGAAATACTACCAAAACACTACTACTATTACGTCTCCGGCCCTCGGGTTTGATACACTTCCTAATACAGTCATATGAACTGTCTTACTACCATAGTAGATAAGTACTCGACGTGCATGCACCACCTAAGCTAGAGCTTCTCTGTGACCCTGTGGTATTGTATAATAGTAGGTAGCAACACGTTGTAGTAAGCAGGAAGTTTCGGACATTCCCGCTCCTCCTATATTACTACACATTTCACAACATGTATCGGCGGTGTCATGATATCTCTGGTTAGTGAATAGTGCTTATCTGGCAACCTCCAAAAATAGCTCGTGGAAGCAGATCAACTCTCCTCGATCTCTTCAATTTCTACCTAGTGTTTGTTGTACTTTGTCACCGGCTCAGTCAATCATTATTCGGGATCCACCTGGCTCGCAAAGCAGGGCAAAGTTGACATGGTTTCGAAGCGCATCCAAGACACTGGCCCAGCATCTACTCTGATCTTCTTCCAAGTCGCATTTTTGACGCGTAAGTAGCAAAGTGTAGAGGTATAAATGCGAAGCCGCAGAATGGTAGCAAAGCGGAAAATGGAGTGGGCAAGGGTTATCTCGTAAAGAGAACGGAAGTGCTGGTCATATTCGCTGCTGAGAAAGCCAGCACTGAGCACAAAGCCAGGGTGTTGAAGAATAGCAAGCACGCTAGTAGCCGCGGAGCTCGCGGTGTTGGAGTCCGGATAGACAGTCTCGACATTCCCTGCGGCTCTTATCAGTAGTATGAAGTTTGTTTGGACTTCAGCCCAGTGTCGGTTTCACCTAGTCTGTCCTACTAGCCATTACCTCCAGCTTCAAGACTAGTAAGGGACTTGAATAAAACCAACTCACGCTTTACGATGTCCAGACTTTACGTCCACTGCTCGAGGAAATGATCATCGAGGCTTGAGTGAATATTAAGACCACCGTGGGCTGCAGAAGGGCCAAAGTTTTGAGCAGGACATGGACAGTATGCGTATTGATACGTATACTAGTACAGTGCTAATCGTTCTACTATCCTTATAGAATTACGACACGCAGCGTACAAGCAGTATTAGCGTGTTGACTACGCTCCCACACAGTTTCTTAAACATGGTGGCACCAGACGAAATGGAAAGCTAGAGGGAGATAGTATAGAGAGTGGCGACAACTGTGGAAGAATTCGTTATAGTAGTCTAGCTTGAAACCGAGAGTGCCCAGCTTTATGTACACTATCTAGAGTTTGACAGTTAGGATACAAGGGCTGCCTTCAAGGCTCGCGGATCGGAACCTTGAGATCGGATATGAAGATGGTCACTTGTAGAAGTCCTCCAAAAGGAAAAAGCATCCGCATCCTGGCCCAGGTTCGGGTATGTGTCCAATGTTGGGCAGTGTCTATACTAGTACTACTAGTCCTGCTGCAAAGGTTGCAGTATCCCATACGTTTGAGCCAATGATTGCTACTCAGTGCTCTCTCGTGGTAGATCGAGTTGTCGAAGACAATGTTCCCTCACCCTCCAGCGCAGAAGATCGTTGCCGGGGAACGCCTGGAAGATTTCCAGGTCACTTCCGTCGAGTGAGAGGAGGAGATAACCCTTGCCATCAAGGATATATGGCAGTATTACTGATCGGCGAGCTTTGGAGCATCTACTCAATCGCTTTAAGTCATCCACTGATGACTCATTTACCAAGGTGTCGAAAGCAGTATGAGCCCCTCGCTGAGATATTGAATAGAGTTGAGAAGACCCGTAGTACCCTCGAATGTTGTTGTTGGTTGCTATACGCTATTTACAGATAGATCCCATTAGATACTACTAGTAAACTAGCTACGACACAAATCTGTAGTCCCTTGATCTCTATTAAGGTATCGAAATACGGGACGTTCCTGTTAAGCATAAGCCGAGGCTTAGTGAGCCGACTCTGAGGGATCTTTTCATGCTTTTCGTTAGTCTGTTGACATGATCGACTCTGAGCTCACCAAAACCTTAGCACTGTCGCACATCTCCTTAGGCGGGATTCCATTCGTTTTCCCACAGGATTTGCGACACTACCGCCAAAGCTGTATCATGAGCCAGCTGCTTGTGAGTAAAGGCTGCTGTTGTTTCAGAAGAAGCTATGTTCCATGATACCGCTCACAAATTTGCTGTAAAGTCCTGGATTCTTGCCGGCCGCCACCCGCCACAATCTCAATCCAGGCAACACTACATCAGCACATCATCAATTAGCCATGGGATTGACCCATCTCTCCGAGTCGACGTTTCGCATGTAATGAAAACCTGCACCTCCAACTGCCGAAGATACGACGGATTCGTCTGGTCATGATGAGAGTCAAACTTCCGCCACCATCGACGAAGACAGGATCTACTACGACACCGACCCCGACATCACGCCCTCTAAAATAGATGAGGGCAACACCGGCACTAATCAGTTCGCTCCATTCCATGCACGACACACCTGCGCCTGCCGCGAAGCACTCAAAGCCTCCTTGGACAACCTCTTGCGTGAAAATATGCTTCGCGGAGGCTGAATCGAAGCACAGGTCAAAGCTGAGGATTCGGTGCGTCGTTTTGCTAGCAGACCTGAAAACTCATCCCAGATCTGGCGCAAGCCATGCTAAGCACAGAGAAGTATCCGGATGGAGTGTTATATGAAAGAGCTGCAGGCGAGATTAATCAGGCGGGAGCTATGCATGAGCCAAGGAGCGAGACTAAAGACCCGCAGATCAGCTCCCAGATGCTTCGCCTCGGCTGATCAACGGGTACTAGACTTCTTTCTTCCCAGTCTCTCTGGGGAATTTAAATCGCTGCATCCATCAGCTTGAGTCGCAATGTGCGGTTGCTGACCAATATAGTCTGGAAGTCGAATATCACTCGACTTGACTTTTTGTTATCATTTCCGTACGCAGACCTTGTAGAGGTCAAATCACCAACGCGTTCTCGTTCTGGTCGAGTATCAGATTGATTCCTCTTACGTTATGCGTCCTCCAAACATTCTAGGCGCTCCTAAACGCACTTGCGGAGACAGAACTGCAGCATACTACTGGCAGATGTCACGTTTCCTACTATCGTCTCCCAATGCCGAGCCGGTTCTCGCCAAGAACTTGGAGCTGGACAACGGCGACGCTATACCGTATACAGATTTACCATCGAGCTAGGCTACTTCTGGCTTTACCGAGCAAAACCCTCCTTGACATCTTACCGTAACTCTTCTGTACCAAGACACTCAATCAATCATTTCAGTTACGTGTTCTGGATGCGCACTGCCATACACGCGGAAACTGCTCGTCGGCGTGTTGCAGTGTCTACAAGTATGCTTTCGGACATGATGGCTTCGAGAAACTCTCTTAGTGCAATGATTGTAAAGTTGACAATGTCATATTGCAACGCCCTGGATTACGCCCGCTGCGCCCATGTGGTGATCAACATCCAGATGTGAGTAGATCATGCCTATCATTTTGCGTGAATCCTGATGTCTCTGGTAGATGTCAAGAGCAGCAGTGGCGCATTCGCAAGAGAGGAGAGAACCAACCACCATATCCCTTCCTCTGGTGTATCGATGGTAGTCATGTTTGACAGGCCTAAAGCACGTACACGGGAAACACTAATACGTGACGTAATCTCGGAAAGCCGATGCTTGAAGTTTAGTTGACGCTGTTATTGTACTTTGGAGTTTACATCTCGGTTGACGTTCTCCTCGCAAGAGGCTCAAATGGTTTACATCCCAGACAGGCGAGCTATACGAGCACTGATACGCGTCCACCTGGTGCGTTTATTGCTTTCAGTACGGTTCTCCGTCACGAAAGCACTAGAGCGGCAGTCATCATCTTAGCCGGCTACTCCTCGCACCAGCTTTTTGGTTGAAAGTTAGCGCCGAGTGACCATGAACGCTGAACCTGAGTTCTGCCTCGGGAACGTAGCAATCACGGCGTTCTCACGACTCGGATCCTAGGGTTAGAGAGGGTGAAGCCCCGGAACAGTAAGCCGGATTTGATGGCTACTTAGTGCCTTGATTGTATTAAACTTGTCGCCACGATACAGATGATCCCCTGTTGTACTATCAGCAGGGATCACCACTAGCCCTTGCATGTGCATTTGACTTTCGCGCGTACACGTGGCGCGCAGCCGATTGCATAGGCGCACTTCGGCATTCTTCGTCTGTGCCGAGCCTGCGGGTCTGGGGCTAAGAGAGCAATGGGGAAGTGGACCTCTGTACTTACCGACTTGGCAACGAAAGAAGCATATGAACAAGCATAGCTTCCCCAGTCTTCAGCTACCCCAGAACGGACTCCATTATTCTCGAAGCCTCTCGTACTACCTACCGTTCGAATGAGCTCTCGTCCATAGAGTAGTATTGCTTTCCAACTAGTACTGCAGCATCATGGCTAGCAATTTCGTCGACGCATACCGACCCACAATGGTGGGAGACGATGCCGTGAAACCGAATGGAACGAACGAGCACGTCGAAGAAGCAGAAAAGTCCATCGTCTCGAGCGACAGCAACAACGATGACGAAGAATACACCCTGCCGGAGCAGAGAAAGATCATCCACAAAATCGACCGCCGGCTGCTGGTCATACTTGGTGCTATACAGGCAGTTTCGTTCCTCGACCGTTCCAATGTTTCCAATGCTAGCATCGCAGGGTGAGATGGTGTATGAACCTCACATCATGGCAGCAGGCTGACTGTTCGTTCACAGCATGGCGAAGGACTTACAATTGAAGGTCGGGACCAGATACGTACGTTTATGGAAGTCACAACTTGGTAGCACCAACTGATGTGATTCCAGTCCCTGATTCTACTGGTCTTTTTTGCGCCATATATACTTGCCCAGCTACCAGCGGCGGCAATGCTCACGAAAATCGGACCAAGGATCTTCATGTCCGGCAGCGTGTTGGCATTCGGCATTGTCATTCTGGTAAGCAGCTTAGATGGCGAGTCAGGTGGAAGGATAAGGATTGACTTTGGCAGTGTTTCGGTTTCGTGCAAAGCTGGACGCCACTGATCCCAATGAGAATGCTTCTTGGTCTGTTCGAAGCCGGCCTCCTTCCCGGACAGTTCTACCTGATCTCTGCATGGTATTCTCGGTGTAAGGTGTTCTGGCACGATGGATGCTGTCGCAGCTAACAAATTCCAGATGATTTGCACAAGAGAATCTCCGTGTTCTACCTCGTTGCTGTATTTGGCAGTGCTATTGGTGGTATCCTTGCTCTACTCTTCTCGCAGATGGCTGGTCTAGGCAACGAAGCCGCATGGAGATGGATCTTCATCATGGAAGGTATCATCACATGTATCATCGCTGTCTTCGGCTACATTTACGTTGTCGATTTCCCTCAAGACGGCGACAAGGCCCGGGGGTTTCTGACCACCAAAGAGAAAGACTTTGTCATTCGCCATCTCAACAGAGACCGCAACGACGCAGATACTTCCAAATGGACGACGAAAGAATTCATGAGAGCTGCGCTGGACATCAAGTTGTGGGCTTTTGCTCTTGCCTATTTGTGGGTACTTGTTGATGAGCTTGACTGCATACTGACTTTGATACAGTTGCGCAACGATCCAGGCATATTCGGTTGGATTCTTTCTCCCGCTCATCCTCGAGGGCGAGATGGGGTTCAGCGTTTCGGCTGCGCAGGGCCTGAGCACCCCTCCGTACTTAATTGCCATGTTGCTGATGTACGTCGAGGGCTGGGTCGGTGATAGAATGCGGCAGCGCGGCCCAGTCGTCTTATTCAACGCCATTCTATGTACCGTCGGCCTCTGCTTGATGACCTGGACCGCACCACATCCAGCCTCACAATATGTCGGGGCGGTCTTCGTCACATCTGGAGCATCCTCGAACATTCCAGCTGTAATGGTGTACGAGTCGAACAACATCCGAGGTGCCGGCAAACGTGCCTTCGCAAGTGCTCAGCTAATCACTTTCGGTGCTCTTGGAGGCATAGCTGGTTCGTTGGTCTTCCGCGCCCAGGATGCTCCACGATACATTCCTGGCATCGTTGCTTGCATTGTGTAAGTCGATGCCATCAAGGCTCACATTCTGTTGTCGACCACAAGCTAACACCAAACAGTGCAAACATAATCACAATACTGCTTGTGGGGGCTCTCAGTGCCCACTTCTTTACTTCCAACAAACGTGCAAACAGAGGCGCGAAGGTCATTGAGGGACACGAAGCCTTCCGATACACTATCTGAAGCCGTCCGTGTCTTCTTGGAGTGGACCAGCTTGCTCAGCACCGTTGAGACACGAGCTAGATGACGGTGGACGCTGCGGAATGAATGAGCATGGTATCTTTCGAGGGACCATGTGACCTGTGATCCCAAGGATAAGGTAGAACTGTCATTTCATCGGAGTGATTTGAGCCGATGGATCACCAGTAGGAAAAAAAGCTCCACAGGAAACCTGCCTTCAAACAGCACTGTGACGAAAGTTGTCTATCTTCCTTGTCTTCTCGCGGTAGATTAATTAGATCCATGGCCTTGTCTTGGCTTTGCCTGCTAGCAGCAAGGACCAGTGCCTTATCGTTTCAGGTGTGCTTTAGGGCCAGGTCCGTTTAGCACAACACAAATATATCACTTGGCTGACCACTTTCCATAAGTCTAGAAACATGCTTGCCGTCCATGAAGTCTGGAAAGTAGCATTCGCCGATGAACTCCCACACCTGCTCTTGATCGTTTTCGCCAACACCAGATCGTGAGCGAAGGACGAACGGCGCTTTCCCACCGAATAATGCCACAACAACGTCGCCTTCTTGAGCGCCCAGTGGACAGAGACCCATCCTTCCAGTCTGTAGCTCGGCAAAGACTTTTCGGTTGCATTGAAGGAGCATCATGGAGAACTTGTCTGCATCACCCTTCGATGCTAGGGGCAAAAGTATTTCGCGGACATGCGGACAGAACAAGGTCATGTCCGGGTCTGCTAGAAGCCGAACCTGCTTTAGCGTGCTGTCAGGTGAATTTTTACGGGTCATGGTCACCGTCATGCTCTTGTATTGCACGGCTGGCTTTACCCAATGTGCAGCAAAATCAGCATAGATCTCTGAGGGTTTCAGCCAACAAGTTCGGTGAATGCCTATGGAGTGTTCACAATCTCCATGTTCTTTCCGGCCACCTAAGGTCATTACCATCAGCATGTCATCCACAAATTGTTGACATGTGCACCACGAGCCCCGGTTGGCTACATCGTCATTAGCGGTGTATGGACACTCGCTTGGTTCACATTCTGACAGTGGCTTGCCCGTCTTTGGTGACACAAAGCCAGACCAAATAAACTTCATTGCACCTGGCAAATGCACACCCTTACCATCGCTAGCTTCGTCGTTTCTCAGCCACAGCTCATTATCCTTATCCCACCTGGTGCTAAAGTATAAGAATTCGGCTTTCTTCAAAACATCTAGATGGTAGCCTTTCAACGTCAGTAAACTCGGATTTGGGTGCATACTCATGAGCTCGAGATCAACCGCTGTACCAGCAGCAACTTTGTGTTCGGATATTCGACATATTGGTTCCCCAAAGCTGGTGAATTTGGGACAATGAGAAAGCGTCCACGAGGGAATCTTGGCGACACTGGAGGCAGAACCGAGTGTTCTGGATGTGTATGTGGCGTATCCCAGGGCGTCGAGTGACCAGGTTTGACGAATGCACCACTTAGTGAAATCAACAAAGACTTGGTCAACAGGTTTGGAGTAATTGGGGACCATTAGTGCGTCGAGATTGGCAATGTCGTAGGTCTCTTTACCCATTGTGAGCAAACCAAAGAGTTTATCTCTAGGATCGGAAGCATCAAAGTTCTGACAGACAGTGGTGAACAAGTCAAGGATATCAATCCGCTGGAAAGAAGCGTCGTCACCTGCAGCATCCACGCATCTCTCGAACGATTTCCATGGCTCGGCCAGACCTGAAGCCTTAGCATGAAGGTGGCGGGCATAAGCATTAGTCAGGTATGTATCTGCAAAGATGACCTCTTGCCACAAGACAGGCTGATTGCGTCCACAGAAGACAAGCACGTCGGACTTAGCGTTCCACACTTCCTGCAGTACCCAAACACGCCTAAACCATGGGTTTGTAAAAAAGGTTGATATGATTCTGATTACCTCGAGCCGATCCAGCGGCTCATCTCCTTTCATGATGCTGCATGAGTCGAGCAGTTGCTCTGCTATTTGCCAAGCTGAAGCCGCAGGAGGGTACTGGCCTGATTCTCGACCTGCTTTCGCTGCCTGGGATAATGTTCGGATTAAGCCTGATGCCATGGTCTGCTCCAGGCTATAGCCTAGCCAAACGCATACGCTGTTCGCTTGGGCGTATATTTCTGCCATCACGCTCACTTGATAGCTACGCTCTTCGTGATCAGCTTGGTTGATGCAGAGCGCGTCAATCCAGAGCAGAACGTTTTTATCCTCCTGACGTATACCTCTCAGGGCCATCTCCAGATTAGCGGTGCAAGTAAAAAGCTGATTTCGCACCTGAGGCTCGTTGCCATCGTGAAGGTAGTTGGACAGATGCGCCAAGTGTATCCCGCGTGTCTCATTCAAAGAACCCCAACAGTAAGACAGCGCATTCCAGGAGACTTGTGTCCAAGGATAAGGAAACCTTATCAGCACGACAGCGATGGAGGCATCTTCAGGAGCTTGCAAAAGCCAAGCGAGCCTGATTTCTTTCTTTTCTCGATCCAGGGTGTCGTAGAGAGAGTAGTCGTTTTCCATTCTTCGGGTCGTTACGGCTTCGTGGATCTCGGAATGCTGGTAGCTACTCTCGGAACACAATCTTTCGGTCGTTATTCCATCGGGTGGCGTGCATCGTGATAAAAAATTCTTGGCCTTCGCAGGAAATTGAAAGGATGGGTCTTTATAAGCCCGAGATATCATATCTCGATACTCGGTATCGCTCACGCCATGGACAAATGTCGGTCGTAGATCCTGTTCCCCAACGACACAAGATCGAAAGTCGCATCGGGTGAACGACTTGCCTTCCAAAACACATCCTAGGCACAGGCTGATGTTGCCACAGTTGTGACAATGAAAGAAGCATTCGTTCTTGGAGAGCGTCTTGTCACAACAGGTGCACCTGGGACTATCGGTCGCAATACCGCTTACGACGTTGACGCCTGTGCTTGACATGATCCACTCAGGTTAGGAGAGGCAAGGACGTAAACCGACAGCATCTAACAGTCGAAGCTATTATTCTGGGTCGTAGCGATGCGTATTGATCATCAAATATATGTTGAGGCTCACATCCATGGCAAAGGATATAGAGGCATATAGCCATCGTCGTGGAGGCCTCTAGTCCACGTAGAAAACAATGACAGCTTCTCCATCTCGCGGCGGAGCTAGGCAGGAAACCGCCGCTGGCTAGTGGGCTAAGACAAGGCCTTCCATGCTTGAGGGGCAATAAAACTCGGAATTGTTGCAGCTAATGCGATCCTGAATCGCTTTGATGCAAGTACTATGATTGTCGGTTTGACCGCCAAGCCATTTTGAAATTGACAGCTTAGGTACATCCAATGAGTCCTGGAATCGTTCACAAAGTACAGGTTATTGATAGCGAGAATTGTATACAACTCACCGAATACGCATTAATCACGTGAGCACGGGCTAGATACCTAGGTGTGTGCTCGATCGGTGAGCGGGTATCAGAAACAGCAAATAAGGTAGGGTAGGTAGGGTGAGGGGGACTTTAATCGAGGCTGTGATCAAGGAAGCAACAGAATCGGCACTCGAAACCATATACCCCACAGGATCGTCGTAACAATGGTCATAATAGAAGAATGGCAAATTCATGGTACTGGTGATAAGTGGCAAGTAGATGGTAGATCTAATGACCGCGGTCGCACCGGGGTGCAGTTGCCAGCAGTGCTTCAATGCTCTGCCCATAAGTGCTTCAGCAGTCTTAAGGCACGAACGACAGGATTAGATTTGAAGAACTAGGCAAGTATCATACTATCTGCACTATTGTCTAGTATATCAATCTTCTGAGCGACCTGGGGTCTGTGCTTGAGGTTCGATACACTCTGGTAGAACATGCTATGAAACAATAGGCGACACTACCGGCCATGTTAAGCCCCACTCAAGAGCCTTTTACATACATCAAAAACGCCAGATCCGTAAAATATCAGTCTCTCAGGATTCCAAACACGATCCCCATCAACGCGCCAGATGCAAAGCATGCAAGGGCATCATAGACCACCCGAGAGCGAAAGTCTGCTTCTGCTTCCTCCTCGACCTGTCGAGTAAGGAGTTCAGTCCATTTGGCCACCTCGGCTTCGCAGGCAGGACAAAGCTTGAATTCTTCTGGAACGAGCGCCGTGCTTTGTGCAGATGCTTCGTCCGACGAACTCGACTCAAGACCAAAAAGGCCCAGGAGAAATGATCCGGACCCGCGATCGTGCTCCGCCGCCGATTCGGCGGCATCCGGTAAAGTTTGGCGTCTCCAATTTCCGAGATAGTTCTTCACCCAGGTCATCAAACCCAGACCCTCACCCACATGCTCATCGCAGTTTAGTCACCTGTTCACAGGGCTGTCTCTCCCGACCATTGGGTTGTGTCCTTCATAGTACTTCGAGTCGCTCTCGAGCGTGTCAGCCGGCCCGTCAAACCTCGAAAACTGCTTGCGCTCAGCCTCACTAGCAAATCGTGCCTTGCCTTCTTCGACTTCTTTCCTCGTGACATCTAGCATAGTCTTGGGCAGACCCATGGACGCAAGGAACTGTACACTCTGTTTGAATTCGAGATCCTTGCGCTTGGCATCCCAGCCGAGCTCGTCAGCCATGATATCGATGACGTTTGGAAGAGCTTCAAGAGCAGCCTGCGCGTTCAAGAATGCAAGTCGCGTTCGTCGGGCAATCACGTCAACAGGTCTCTGTGCGAATTCGTGTCGAACAGCATAGCGTACTTCACCGTCAATGTATGGATACAAGGGTGAGAGTCGCTTGCCTCGAACTGGGAAACGTTCTTCGGTTGACTCACCAAGTGCCGCAACTGTCCAGGCTCGGTCACCGTATGCCTCAGCTAGATGCTTGGCGACTTCAGTCTCGATGCCGAAATGTTGGATAAGGTTGATGAAGAGCGTCTTTGAGTAGCCGTGGGCACCTGCTAGTCTAACCTGGTGCGTCTGGCATTTGCCATCTAGCGGTGCAGCATCATCGATCATTTCAGTGCCAGAAATGTGTGCTCGTTCTGTGATGGCCTTGGTCTGCAGCTTGAACTGCTTGATCGCCTCGTCAACAGCGTCCTCGGCCATCTGTCGGTAGGTGGTCCACTTGCCACCTGCGCAGGTGAGCAATCCGGAATCGGAAACCGTGACGAGATGGTTTCGCACAAGCGACTCAGTGTTCCTTGCATTTGGATCTTTGACTAGCGGTCGAATGCCGGACCAGGCAGCTAGAACGTCACCTCTGCGAACGTTGATATCTTGTGCCAGATAGTTCTTGATTTCGCTCAGGATCCAGTTGATTTCGTCCTCACCAGGTTGAGGGTTCTGCTTGATCTCGCAGGGAGCATCGGTGGTGCCTGCTATTGTGTTGCCCTGCCATGGGAGGAAGAAGATGACACGACCATCAGATGTAGAAGGATCAATCAAGCCCATTTTTTGTGGCGAGTAGTAACCAGGAAGGATGACATGAACACCGGAACTAGGGGCAACGATCTCCTTAACCTGCGGCTCGTCCATCTTTCGAATGGCGTCACAGAATGGACCGGTTGCGTTGATGATACCCTTTGCTCTAATACGGACAGGTGCGGATGGTGTGCCATTCGCTTCAGCGATGAGGTCCTTGCAGACTGCGCCGCAAAGCTTGCCTTCAGCGTTCTTGTTCAGTTCGGTGACTTCCATGTGGTTGACGACGGTAGCACCGTAAAGAGCAGCGGTTGCGGCAATGCCAATGTTCATCCTGCTGTCATTGTGGGCGCCATCGTAGTAGACCAAAGCACCGATCAGGTTGTCCTTCTTGAGCATGGGGAAGGCGTCCAGGGCCTTCGATCTCGTCATGAAGTAGCTCGTTTCAATGCCCTCGCTGCCTGCTAAGAAGTCGTAGAACTTTGTGCCAGCCCAGAAGTATGGAGCTTGCCACCAGTGTTGTAGGGGAATCATGATGGGCAACCAGTGAGACAGATGCGGCGCAGTGTCGAGGAAGTATTTTCTTTCTCGCAGAGCTTCCTTGACCAGAGCATATTGGTTGTAGTCCAATTCCCAGACTGCTTTCTCTAGGTATCGAACACCACCGTGGACCAGTTTTGTGCTTTTGCTAGATGTACCAGATGCGAAGTCGTCTCTTTCGACCAGAGCGACTTTCAGGCCTCGTGTGACCGCGTCGAGAGCGATACCAGCACCAGTGGCACCACCGCCAATGACGAGGAGGTCGTACTCCTCGCCGGCTTGTTGCTCACCTTGCAGCATTTTGTTGTCTGTCTGTTCCGAATCCGCCGTTGGCCGCGAGCCAGCAGACTTCTTGAGCCTGGAGTATGAGTTGGTGGCTTGCTGCGTGAGAGGGGTCTCGGAAGACTCGCCCACTAGCCCGCCGCTCTTTCTGAGATCTGCTATCGATTCTTCTCGGCCTTTGACTAGAGGGAATCTGGGAGGGATGATGTTTCCATCAGCATCGGTGGGAATGGGTACAGCAGCACCCTCAGATCCTGGGACATTGATGGGCTTGTAGGAGATGTAGAAGACGGTGCCTCCGACTGCAGCAGCAGCAGCACCGCCGTATAGTGCTGGCTTCGCGAGCCGGCGTAGGGATTGACGCCAGGCCATGATGTTGGCGAGAAGCTGTGATAAGAGAGAGAGAGACGTTCAACAATTGCTGGCCATGCGCCAGACAGTAGTCGAGAAGTACAGCGAGGAGGAAAGAGCTCGTGGAGAAGTGTTTATATTACCTATCTGCGAGGGAGAAAATATGGCCTCAATGGAATCTGGGGGGTACCCAGAGCTTCCCTTGCTAAGGCGTATCAAGCAAAGCCTTCATAGTACTCCGCAGCAGCTTCATGCATCCTCCAAAGCTCTCGGGAACTGGTCGGAGAAGCGGCACCGAAGATATCGTCATGGCAAGCTCGGTTTGGGAAGACCGAGTGCCAAGGCGAGGACGTGTTTGCTTGGTTTGCCACAGAATGTCTATCCACGTTCTGGGTCGCTACTAGAGGGCCGTCGTTCCACTGGTCTATCCATGTGGCTTGGTACAGATCAATCATATGAGTCCTTTCTCGCTCGTGCGTCCGAACAGCCGACTAGCACTTAAGTATATTTCATTTCTCTTCATCCTCAAACGCCCCTGCTCTTCTCTGGGTCCAACAGTTATGATGGCCGGTATTGTGGTCGTATCTTTCGTCCGGTCATATCCCTTGACTGCGTAGTCGATTGTTGCAGCCTGACACAGCTTGTCTGAAGCGACGAAGTCGAACTATACTATCTCGTGGGTTGTCGTGTCCAATGCTTCAAAGCCTCATTGAGGAATTCTCTAGCGTTCTCTCTGCCGCTGACGACTGGGTTATTGGCATGTTACAACTCGACATCAGGAGTGAAAAACTCTTTCTGTACAATACTGCGTATCGAATGTTGGCGTGGATTTATGGAAATCTAGGATTCATGATTCAATGTCTCCCTGCGTGATGACGATTTGAGCGATAGAAGTCATGATTGTGCTCGACACAACCTGTGCGACTGTTAGATGCTGATTGCAAACGATGATGGCCCGAGCTCTCGGCGATTCTTCTGCCCTTCATACTGCCCGAGAGGCCTGGCTGTGAGTGTCGAAATCGATCAGCCGACAGACCTGTTTATCTAATAAGGCTGGAGGAAGCAGGTGCTCAGGAGAAATGAAGCGGCTACACAGTGTCAAGTACAACACACGATCGTTAAGCACTTATAAAATCCATCTGCTTGCTATCTTCTGTGGCCCAAGACCTTTCAAAACCTTGCTTGGACCTTGGTCTGCGTATCCTGTAGAGCCCAATCACTTCTCGACTGTCGGCTGCGGACACTGTCAGCTTGCTGGCTGGTGAAGCCCTTGGCTTGTGTGGCCGGGTTGTATCCAAGACCATTCTTCTTTCCGACCTCGGCGTCAGACACTGGAGTGGAGGCCTTGCCGTCTGGCCGTTTGTAAACGGTGACGACGACTGCGCCGCCGAGACCAAGATTGTGTTGCAAGCAGACCCTGGTATCCTCCTTCATCCTGTTGTTGGCCCAGCCTCGAAGGTGCCAAACAAGCTCGGCGCACTGTGCCAGACCTGTGGCGCCAAGTGGGTGACCCTTGGAGATAAGACCGCCAGATGGGTTGATCACGTACTTGTTGCCTGTGTATGTGATGTCTCCTCGTCGGACAAGCTCGTGAGCCTTGCCTGGCTCTGACAGACCAAGTGCGTCGATGACGCACATCTCGTTGGCCGAGAAGCAGTCGTGGAGTTCGACAATCTTGACGTCGTTCGGCGTAATACCAGCCTCCTTCATGGCGACTTGACCGGCATGCTTGGACATCTGGAAACCAACAAGGTCCATGGAGGACTTGCTGAAAAGTTCTGGGGAGTCAGTAGCCATAGCTTGACCAGCAATCAGGATGGCTTGTTCCTTGACGTCCGGGTGCGAGTCCAGAAACTCTTGTGAGCAAACGACAACAGCAGCACCGCCATCGGAGGTCGGGCAGCACTGAAGCTTGGTCAAGGGTGCGTGGATCATTGTCGACTTCTGGATCTGCTCGAGTGTGTACTCGTCTTGAAATTGCGAGTATGGGTTTCTCTTCGAGTGCTCGTGGTTGACACGAGCGATCTCGGCGAAGTCCTCGTCCTTAGCACCGTACTTCTCAATGTACTCACGTCCAGCGTTGCCGAAGAGTTGTGCGGCACCCGGTGCATTTGTGATACCTCTAGTCTCTTTCATCATCTTGTTGGTGGTCATGGTTGGGTTCACACGGTCGTTGAAGTATGCCTGAAGGGAGCCTGGGTTCATCTTCTCAAAGCCAACGACCAAGACGCAGTCGGCTGCGCCGTAAGCAACAGCTTGACGGGCCATCTGCAAACCAGTCGAACCTGTGCTGCAGTTGTTGTTGACGTTGTAGACTGGGATCTGGGTCATGCCAAACTGGTAGAAGACGGCCTGTCCACATGTAGAATCGCCGTAGCAGTAGCATGCGACACCTTGATCAACCTCGTCGTAGTTGATCTTGGCATCGAGCATGGCCTTGACACCAGCTTCGAAACCGAGCTCTGTGTAGTCGACCTTTCCTCTCGGTTTGATGAACTTGGTCTGCCTTTGTTAGTGGTGTAGGATGCACAGGCTTTCGGTTCCTCTTACCATGCCGACGCCTATCACGTAGGCGGGAGCTGCTTTTCTGGGCATCTTGCTTGTGTTGACTGTGGTTACGGGTTGGACAAAAGGTGCGCCTTTTAGCTGAGTGTTGGTACCTGTATGGTCAAAGCACAAAGGGATTGAAGTGCGACGCAATTGTGTTGATGAGGATATACTAGTATTCAAGGCGTCCTGGGAGGCTTGCGACGGCCAGCCGAACAAGACCAGAAAGATTCCTCGGACTCGGCCCAAGAAGTCGACCTCGGCATCGTCAACTGGGGCCGCCTCCCCGCAAAACGATAGCCCAGAACGGCCAAATGCAAGGATCGGGGCATCTGTAGCCATTCACAGGTCGGGCGTTATGGCTATCCTCGATCCGTTGCGCTTGTTGTGGCCTCAAAGCTGAGGCCTCTGAGCCAGGCATCTCATCGATGTCGATACTATCTGTGCCTGTCTTGATGCTCGAACAACGTCCGCCGTGGTGATAGCTCCCGGATATGCAGAGCCGTTGTGACCAACGCACACTACGCTTTGGACACAGCAGGTCACCACAGCAGGGACTAGTCCTTGGCTTGTGCTTACCTACCTCGCCTGCTCCATACACGTCTTGAAACTCTGACGAGAGTGCATGAATCCCCTCCTCAAGAAACATCCAGAGTCGAGCATGCGAGCAGATGCAGCCAATCATTGGGCTTCTTTCGTCGCACCAGCTCAGGTGAGTCGGACGTCACCAAAGCTGGGCCGTTGGCTGCAACCAATCAAAGCTGAGCAGCCTAGCCTCAAAGGCGGTGCCCCACCAAATTCCTTGTGGGAAAGTTGTGGCATGTGTAATGCGAGTAGTGCCATGGGTGTATCAGTGGTTCCAAGTCCACAGCTTTGTAGACCGCTCGCCTGTGCGGTATGTCTGACTAGAGATGGATTGAGCAGCAACCACAAGCCTCTTCTGCTACGTGTATAGGATCTGAGTCGCTCCCCGCAGCCCTCTGAAAGCCAAATCGAGCTCGTCGACGATCCCCGAAGCTTAGTTGCGATCGAATCCCAACAATCCCCATACCGCCCCCAGAACAAAGCGTCCTCGGGTTTGATAGAGACAAAGACAGGTCGTGAGATTCTGTGGTACATCGAGAAAGCTTTCTCTTGTGTCCTGCGAAGGCGAAGGCTCTACCAAGGGCGCATCTGAGCATAGTGAGCATTATCTGGTCAAGATAATACTTGCTTGGAAGCTATCGAGATAGCAAGAGCAGATGGAAGTTCGTGGAACGCGTAGCGGTCTACTCATATCAGAGAGGCTGTCTTGCGTTCCATAAGCTTCTGCGGATCGTGAAGTCAGAGAGTGTAGTGCTAGCGTCAGCCTAGGGACAGTAAGAGCTAGAAGGTTGCGCAGTTATACAAGTGACAAGAAGAAGCCTTCCAAGAGGCTCTTTCGTCGCCGTGGTCTGCGACGATGAGCCATGTGTCGAAACAGAACTCTTCGAATGCCCAAGCCGAGCCTTCAACGTATGCTTCAGCTCAAAAGCACAACTTCAGCAACCATCGTCCAAGTACTATCATGGACCACGACACACAGGTCTATTACTTCAAGTACTTCAGACAATTTTGGGCATCTGGACCTGCCGCAGCGGTCGCAGTAGTAGCTGGAGTAAGGAATTATCGCTGGTTCTCAAAGACATGCTGACCAGTCCAGTCTCCATTCGAGAATGTTAAGACTCGCATGCAATCGTGAGTAATCCGTGACAGGAAGTGTGTCAAAAGCTGACAATCTCAGCAAACACTTCTCAAGCGCTTTCTCTGCTGCACGATTCATCTACCAATACGAGGGCATTCGTGGCTTTTGGTCTAGCACACTCACACCGCTTTGGTCACTTACCTTCAGCAGAACCCTTGGCTTCATTGCCTACCGCAAAGCAAAATATGATGTCGATCGGGTGATCGAAAGAGTAACAGGCGACTCGCCGCTAGAATGGGTCAATACTGCTGGCACATATCCCAACCTGAGCACACTAGTCTGTTTCAGCACTGCTGGCATGATCTCAGGTGCAGTGTTGACGCCTCTGTTGAGTAAGTGTGACGATAAAGAGAGTCAAAGGCTGTCTGCTAACACCTCCGTAGCCCCCTTCGAAGCACTGAAGAACGCTTCACAAACAGCAGTCCTGATGTCGAATAACCACGGCAAGAACGGCAAGAACAGCAAGAAGAACCGAGTTAACACCTATGCCGCGGCCAAAACTATCATTAAGCAACGCGGCGTGCTCAGCCTGTGGAGGGGCTTCCAACTCCATCTCGCACGCGATGTCATTGGGGGTGGTGTCTATTTCGGTGTCTACGAGAGCTGCAAACAAGCGCTTGGTAGCCATTACGGCGACGATATGAAGAACACGCCATGGGCCATTCCCTTAGCTGGCGCTATCTGTGGTATTTCGAGCTGGGTTGTTACCTACCCTATTGACACTATGAAAACACGACAGCAAAATCAGCTGCTGAGCCCGATGCAAGCACCGTCCCAGTCTGCATCCAACGCAGCCACGGCGGCTGTCAAAGGAGCGGCATACAAAGCATCTAAGCAAGGGCGCTGGCGAGGCATCGAAATGGTCATTGTGAGGACTGCCATACAGAACATGATCCAGATGTCCGCGTTCGAACAAGTAAAGGTGTGGATCGATAACGCAAAGTTCAAGGACGGGACAAGTGCATTGCCAGATTTCGAGCGCACAAAGGGCAGAGATAGGAGAAGAGTTTGAACTTGCTTGCTGGCAAGGCCGTACAAGCTGACATCTGGCTAATCACATGGCATGGTTAGGTCACCTCAGCAATCTGACTACAGCGGAACATATTGCACACTGGAAAATCGCAGCATCATAGAAGCATGGGACGGTGTTCGTGGAAGCAAGCATCAGCAGGATGTGCAGTCGAGTTTTGGGACCAGAATAGCATCTACAATCAAGAGAGCTCTCGGATCACCCTGCACCTCGACCTACTTCCCTCGTTAGTGCCACCGGAAGTATAATGTTCGACAAAGTCGATACATCAAAGAAGCACTTTGAACGCTGCCACTCCACTTGCACCGGAAGGCTTTGTCTTGGAAACAGCCTCACCACATTCATTGTTTGACGTCTTTCAACTGACTCGGTATGCTAGTAACGTGATGAACTCATTGTTTGTCGAGCCTGACGAGAGTGAAGTTGTCCTCCAGTCAATCTCGGGAGCCGCATAGGGGTTAAGCTGAACGGTGCTTGGGCAAATGGCTCTTGTCGTGACGGGCGTACTCAGCACCCCTTCGAAATCACCTGATCACTCGGATACAAACTGCAGTGTGTCAATCATCAACAAACTCGGTCACGTCGAAGTCTATAAAGGTCCCGGGGTGGAATATCTGGTTTCGCTATGGGTTTCACCAAGTGGATGCTGGGCTTTGACATTCCAAGCAAGAGAGAGCTTCAAGAAACTATGCCCTCTCGTCAGAGGCCTCAACGCTCCGTGCGAAGCACCCATCCTCGGTCTTATCGGGAGGATTATGGATATGGTGGCTATGGTGCTCCATCTCCACCCTCACCTCCATCTCGGCCGCAGCAGAAAAGGGGCATTGTTCGACTGCAAGACGGCCGGAGTGCGATCACTCGATATTCGCCATCATCCAACAGACGTTCGGACCGAGATGGACGTCGACTCGTTTATCAGGAGGACGCTCTCGCTAGCAGCCACTACGAAGAGCCATTTCGACGAGACAGCTCGTACCATGACGGGTATGGTAGCCAAGACTTTAGCCCACAGGCAGCGACATCTGGTCGTCACAGAACCTTTCATGACTTGTCCCACCCACGACCGTCGAGGTCTCGGTACGATCCTCGAAACCCCTACAACCAAGTTAACTACAGTCACGAATATGCTTACGATCCAGCCTTCGCCCGAGCACTCTCGAACGCCGAACGCGCCGGCCCTCCAAGGGTCGACGTCCCAAGACCCACACGCCTCATCCAGAATCTGAACCAATCGTACAACATCCATCTCTGTTCCGAAGACCCCGCGGCGTTCCGCCACCACAAACTCATGGTCCGCAACTACGGGCTCGAATGTGCGATCTGCATCCGACTTGACCGTGAGCAATTCGGCTACGTACCTCGGCCATCCGGGTATATGGATGTCGGAGTGGATGATCCGTTCTGCTTTCACTGTGGGCTGAAGCACACCGCTCTCTCTGGTGATGGAGCTGGTCACGGCATGTTTGGTAAGCGAACTGGTAGGCTGGGGAGATATGGCGAGGAGGGCGAGGGGGACGAGGGAGGCGCGTGGGGCGACGTGGGTGCTAGAATCATGAAAATGACCGAGCATGTGGCTGAGACGGCCGCTGCTGAGGAGGAAGCGGAGGAAGCTGATGCTGAGGCCAGTGGGGCGTTTGCGAGTACTGTGGCCAATGTCCCGGATGCTGGGGGTAACTGGAATGGGTTTGGCGGCAATGCTGCGAAGGGTGGGAAGGGCCGGAAGAAAGAGAATCAGTAAAGGGCAATGTGAAGTTCAGGGGCATGCACAGCAAGAGGGGATAGGGTGGAGGGCGGGCACGGCAACATTGCTCAGGGCTCGTGGCTCTGGTGCCAATGTACACGTCTCGCTAGATACCACACGTCCATTTCATACAACAAAAGAGTGTTTATATATGCAATGATTAGCCTAAGGCTTGACCACCCTTTACCAGCCAACACATTCTAAAGAATCGTCCTTGCACTCCTGTTCTTATAGGTCATTCTACCCGTTTGTGATTGCATCGTCGAAACGGCCACGTGATGATAGGCTGTTGACCGATGCATACAAACACAAACAGAAGCAAATATTACTGGTTAGGCACATCAATTTGAGCACTTGGGTAAACAGGCCGTCCATGTGCTTGATGTAATGTTGCATTGGCCTTCTGAAGTAGCTGATGGGCGGCACAGGGCTCACGAGGCGTGGCGTGGCATCCGCTGTTGTACGCCTTCATGCACAGGTAATCTTGAATTAGAGATGGTGTATTGGGGCATTCGGAGAAGTACCACGTAATCACGGGCTTTGCGCATGACTGCCCACCGAATCGGCGAGTTGAGTCGGATACTCGCCCCTCTGGTGTTTCTTTGGGGCTCACGAAAAGCCGAAAGTCAACCAAGGTATGGCACTCACCGCTGTCATTGGGCGAGGGATATTCACGCGTTTTGCGCCATCCCCCACTAAGCATTTTTCAGGACTCGCATCTGGCCGAGTGCACCAGGCAAGGCGAAACTGGAAGGGCCAAAGATTTTCACCGGGGCTTTACACATCCACCCAAAATGCATAAGTCGCATAGGTAAATCGCCTCGACTCGCCTTCCCATCAAACAGTCTCTGTCGATTGTTCATCTTCTCGTTGACTGTCGCTACCGTTGCTCATACCAAGACCCACGGATCCGAGGAGCAAGACCAAGAGGCAGCGCTCGCCAAAGCAGCGATCGCAGGCGCGTGAAACCGACGTCATCCCGACACTGGTGCGGTGGTGATCTGCTTCTGCTTCTCCAAACGAGTCACGACGTATCCCGAGTGACTTTACTGCAACCTACGAAAAGGCCCAGCTAGACTTGCCGACTCTCCTCCGTTGCACTGCATGCTAGCCTCCACATCCAGATTTTGAGCTCAAATTGCTGAACCCCGCGGTGGAAAGAAAGAAAGAAAGAAAGGTTCGAAGACGACTGCCCGACTGTAGCAGATGTGCTGCTGCTGCTGATGACGAGCTTGCCACACACAAACCCGCCGCAGCTGTCGTCTTCACCCTTGGGCCGAGCACAATCCAACCATGGCGCAGGCGGGCGTTAACCCACACACCGCCGCCGACTTGCTGAGGCAGGCAATGGCTCAAAAGTACGTGTTCTGACTCTTGCCTCCTACCACACTGGTACAGCAGCTGCTGGCAGACGAAAGCACATGTCATCTCGACGGTGCATGTGAAAAATCTATCCGTGTCAGCACTTTCTAGCACCACCAAGGCCATGCACGGTCCGCTGGGAGCATGGGTGCATGGGAGCATGGGAGCACCTCGAGCGCGCTACACGTGCTTGACGATGCAGAGTACTAACTTCTCGCCAGTAGCGCTAGACACAATGATGACCAGATGCGCGAAAGCCTCCTCTCCGGCGCCCCGACGCCCTCCGGTGTCGAAACACCACGCCCAGACTTCCAGGACAAGAGGATGCCGGGGATATCTGGCTATTTTGGACAGGTGGGTAGCCGGGCCCCTTCAAAAGTACCTACCACCAGTGCCCCAATTGTCACAACCCCTTCCATCGACCCTGGTGTTGCAAGTTACCCCTCCAAACATGTGCGCGCCGATAGTCAACCAAGCCGACGTGCTTCTGCCGCCTCACTAGACTCTCTCGTCGAAGTGCATCGTGATCAGGTCCACGACACGCCCCCCACGTCGGGCGACTTGAGCTACTCGACGCCTGAGAGGCCTGAGAAGCAGACAGACTCCGATCAGCCACCGACGCCCATCTCTTCAGACCCCTACGAGGTTCAAGGAGATGGGCAGGCCGCTGAAAATGGCGGTTCTCTCGCCGACGGAGGTCTCGCGTCAATCACTCAAGCCTTGAGGAATTTCGTGAAACCGAAATCCACCTTTTCGGCCAAAGCACAACGCCACCAATCGCTACCGACTTCGAGTGTGTCCAGGAATTCCGTGGCTGCTGCTCATTTCTCTAACCCTACTTCATCTTCACAATCTCCACAGAACACTACTCCTTCATCTCCTCCACTGCCTGAGAATTCTGATTCTTCTGCTTCTGTAAAAGAACTAAACAAGCTGACTTTGGACGCGGCTCCGGAGTCGCGTGAAAAGAACACTCCTCCTCTTACCCCAAGAGCCTTGTCTCACGACGGACAACCCGCCGACCCACGCTCGTCGAGATCCAACGTTAGCGCACCCACTTCGGACGATGGTGCGCCCAGCGGCCAGACCGCGCCGTCTACCAGACAAAACGAGTCTTTGCCGACCGGGGCTCCCAGAGGGAAGCTGGCTGTAAGAATAGCCGAAGGTCGTGGTTTGAGGCCATCAGTCGAACCCTACTGCGTCTGCGTCTTCGAGTGGAACGAATTTGTTTCGCAAGGTCCGCGGCACGACCGCATGGATGTCGACAATGCAGATAAAAAACACCCCCCGTCTTCGGTTCCTATCAGGAGGACGGATAGTGATACTGGCAAACCCATGGCCGTCCCAATGAGAAGCCGCCAGAGCAGCACCAACGGCCAAGACGGTGATCGTAGTATGGACAAAGTCACAGATCCCCACTGGGACCATGAAGCTACATTGTGAGTGAATTCAGAATCCGCGCTTGCGCCGACTGGAGTACTGATGGTTGATAGTGACGTTATCGGTGAACAATCCGAAATCGACATATCAGTGTACGACAAACGCCCCGGCTCTTCGGAAGATACCTTCCTCGGTCACGTTCGAACACGAGTCCAGATCAACGAGCTCAATGCAGTCGCCGAAAGGTGGATGCCTCTTGTGTCTAGGGCGCCAGAAGACTCGCACATTACGGGAGAAATATTGGTCAAGTTGCAGTTCTCGAAAGTCGACAAGAGGACCTATGGTCCAAACGACTTTCAGATCCTCAAACTCGTCGGCAAAGGCACTTTCGGTCAGGTCTATCAGGTTCGTAAGAAAGACACTGGTCGAATCTACGCCATGAAAGTCCTTTCCAAGAAGGTCATCATACAGAAGAAAGAGATTGCACACACATTGGGCGAGCGAAACATTCTTGTAAGAACAGCGACGACTGACTCGCCGTTCATCGTGGGTCTCAAGTTCTCCTTCCAGACACCAACAGATCTGTATCTGGTCACAGACTTCATGTCGGGCGGTGAACTATTCTGGCACCTACAGAAAGAAGGCAGATTCAAGGAGGACAGAGCCAAGTTCTACATTGCCGAACTCATCCTTGCTTTGAAACACCTGCATGAGCACGATATCGTCTACCGAGACCTGAAACCCGAGAATATCTTGCTAGACGCAAACGGTCATATTGCTCTCTGCGATTTTGGTCTATCCAAGGCGAACTTGACGCAGAACGACACAACCAACACCTTCTGCGGGACGACTGAGTATCTCGCGCCAGAAGTACTGCTTGACGAACAAGGCTACACAAAGATGGTCGATTTCTGGTCCCTCGGTGTACTGGTCTTCGAGATGTGCTGTGGATGGTCACCATTCTACGCCGAAGACACTCAGCAAATGTACAAGAACATCGCTTTCGGCAAAGTCAGGTTTCCACGCGATGCGCTCTCGACCGAGGGTCGCAACTTTGTCAAGGGGTTACTGAACAGAAACCCAAAGCACCGACTGGGTGCAAACAGGGATGCTGAAGAGCTCATCGAGCATCCCTTCTTTGCAGATATTGACTGGCAAGCCCTTGGAAAGAAGAACCTCGTGCCACCGTTCAAGCCCAAGCTTACTTCAATGGTCGACACTTCACACTTCGACCCAGAATTCACCAACGCCTTAAACACATCCTCATCACTTAACGCACGAGCACAAGCACTTGCGCAAGGAGCAGTACCTGGCTCAACACCGTTGTCGCCAACTATGCAGAACGCCTTTAAAGGATTCACATTCGTCGACGATAGCGCCCTTGAACAGCAGTTTGCTGGGAGGGAAGGTGAATTCGATGATGACAACAATGGGCTAACAAGAACGCGAACGAACCAGAGCATGGCCGGAAACAGGATGTCGGGTATCCAAAGGACTGGTGATGAAACGATGTTTGGTGAAAACTGGGACATGTGAGAGCCAAGCCTGGCAAATGTTGAGTACAGCATCGCAGGACTCGTGCGCATTTCCTGACACGATCCCATGCTACATATGGACGGCGACGAAGATACGAGGACACGGGAAAGGTCATGATTCGGGAAGCATAGCATTGTACCACAAGGTCGACGGCGTTGAGCGGAGTCGTCACCAAAGCAGATGTCGGGTGGCATTGGCGCCGAGCCTTACTTTTAGGTACGGGTCATGGTCAAAGAGGGACATCAAGCATGGAGATACAGAAGTAAATAGGAGGAACGATATAAGGAGTGGCATTTTTACTTCGGACTAGGTCACATCCTTAATACCTAATATAGCACCTATCCGAGACCTGACTCGCATCTTACTATTGCGGCAGCGTGACTACACCCTCTTTGCCCCTTTCTTGGAGCTCACCACTGCAATGCCACGTGGTCATTCATGCTATCACTCCCTCGTGACCATTCGTTGAATGTACGATCAGCACCACACAGGCTATCTCTGCATTGAGCCTTGTCGTGCCTTGATCGTTTTCCCACTTTCTTGCTAGACCTGTCGCCTCTGGCAATACCACTAGGCTTGAAGCCGAGATGCCAAGCATCTGTCAAAGACAATCCTTGGTCGTTCCTGGTAGCTCGTTTCCAACCTCAATCGCCATTCTCGTATGTGTTCTCATCCGTTACCACAGCCAGCTTCGCGCTGAAATCATTCTTCCATCTTGAGCAACAAGTTTGGAAATATGTCCCGCATCTGGACTCACCGTGAACAGGTTTTTTGGCAACCTCGCGACCAGGTCTCACAATAGTCTGCTGAGCTCGCACAGTGACAAACTTTTATATCAGCCTCTTTAACAAAAGCAGTATATGCCTTCGACCAGTACGACTCGGCTCGATGCTCAGGGCCTTCGATGGCCGGTTATGAAACCAAACAGCGTTGATATCAGCTCCTTGCAGAGTCTCCCTTCGCTGTCTATTCCTTAGCTAAGCCCTCCCGAGGCTTCACATTAACCCAAAGTCCGCGCTGCAAATGAATCCCATAACAAATAGTCTCCCACGGCCGCTCCGGATCGACCAACTCGAACTGGAACCGCCGCAGCAGCTCGACAAAGACTTTGTTCAGCTGCATAAACGCAATACTCTTGCCTAAGCACTGATACTTGCCATGTCCAAATATCAACTCGTTGTTCTTCTCCATCCTCTTGATCTTGTCCCAATCCGGTTCGTCACCGCCTTGAGACGTGTGTATCCACCTCTCCGGGCGGAAAGCCCGAAGGTCGGGTCCAGACAGGTCACGCGAGTGGTGGATAGCGTATTGCGATACCCCAATGATAGTCCCGCCAGGCACGAAATGACCCGCGATCGTGTCGCCCTCCTCTGGCACTTGCTTGGCGAGCAGACCGCCTGTTTGAGGATGCCATCTGAGGCCTTCTTTGATGACAGCTTGCAAATAAGGGAGTTTCCGCGCTTCCGAGTCTCTGCTCACTTCGTCCGGCTTGCTGGAGATGACACCCTTCTGGACCGCATCCTCAATTTCTTGGACCAGCTTCTGGCAAGCACGGGTGTTCTGCATCACGCAAAGCATGGTTGATCTGATCGCCGTTGCCATCGTATCGGAGCCCGCGACTCTAACCCCGTTTATCAGAAACGCTCTTACGGCACGAATATCGTTGAGACGACTTACACCTGGAGAATGACTTCCTGTTCCAGTTCCCTCCGACTCATCCCATGCCTGATGAAGCTCCCCAGCATGTCGCCATCAACTTCCTTGTCGTCTCCCTTGGGGTCTAGCCGCGCATCAATCTCTCCATTCACCAGTGCCATCACCTTTCCAAACGCAAACTTGGGATCGTTTGCAGGATCTAACAGTGTTAGCAGACCGCTTGTGGTAAAGAACTCCATCAGCTCTGGAAGGACGCTCGTGCAGAACATGTTGGGGTACAAGGTTTCGACTTCTTCGATGTAGCCGAAGTGGTCGGTGTCGTCCTCCAAGTCGTTGAACTTCTCCTTGAACGCCAACAGCGAGATGGTATCTGTGGTGAAGAACTGAGCTTTTCGAGCCAGTTCCATCTTCACTGCTCCATTGCTGTCCGTCGTCAGGTACTTGTCTCTGATCAGATGGACCAGGTCTAGCACGGTCTCGTCCACATCCCGCTCAAGTTGCGGGTTCTCCCAGCCAGAGTAAGCTGGCAAGGCTTTCTTCCGTAGCACCTCGTGGTGTGCGTCGTTGCGATCTGAAATCATGTTGTCAATGCCAAGAGTGAACCGCGAGGCGATGTACCAGTTCGACTTGATGTACGGCGATCGCGGTGCATTGAGTCGTCGTACGATGTCTGGGTCCGATGTCATTACATAGTTAGGGCCGATCCGAACGAGGCTGCCATGTCTCTCAGCGAGTTGGCCGAACTTCTCGTAGCTATCGCCCTTTAAGTGTGTCCGTACTAACGGTAGACGAGTCCAGGCCCACGATGCAGGCCCGGGGATCCAGCCCGACTGCGTACGGGCGTTCAGAAGCGCAAAGTCTAGCAGCAGAAATCATCCCAGCTTTACGCCACCGTCATCGCCGTCCTCATCACGATCTTCATTGTTGTTGTTCTCCTCATCATCATTATCATTGTCATCGTCTTCACCGTTATCATTAGCGTAACCGTCGTCGTCTCCACTGTCTGCATAATCATCTTCACTATCGGGGGCCGGGTATCGGCTAGCCACCCACCTATGTGCTTCGTCGGCGGGCACGTGCTTCAACAACCAGTCCTGAACTTCGCGTACTTCTTGACGCGTCCAACCCCTATGTGAATATGGCCACAGCTCTGGTAACAGCACTAAACATTTGTTGACGACCCATGAGCCAGGTGAACACATTTGAGATATCGATTCCCGTACTAAAGGCAAGAAGGTATGTTGAATCGAGAACAGTAATGCCCGCTCATTTGCATCTAATCGCGCGACCGCGAGCCACTCTTCGGGCGAACCTTGACAACATTGACAGTATCTGTGGAAGCCAATCCAAAATTTGTGTAGGCAGAAGGCGCCAGACATCAGTACCCTGTGGCATTTTCTAACAAGTGTAGTATCGTGGTCAAACTCCCACCCGTATCCGTGAATATCATAAAATTCATTAAAGGCCAGAAGAAAGGCCTTGCAGTCGATGCAAGAATCTTCTGACGGTATCCCAAAATGCAATCCCAACGTTTTGTAAGCCTCGATGAAGTTTTCTTCCTTCTCAGGATCATACTGGAAGAGGTCAAGGTCCGTGTTCGTCATGTGATCGATGAGTTGTTGTATGGACTGTGTGGCAAACAAGCGGTTCTTTGTCATAATGTCACAGCATAGCCGTAGCCAGACATTGTCGGGATACGAGGACTGGAAAGGCGGAGGGAGACAATTGATGAAAGAATTTGATTTGGTCAAGAAGGTACCGAGAGTCTTGTGGATTAGCCGAACAGATTTCCAATTGCCAAAAGCTTCAGAGTAGATATCGATCAGACCCCCAAGGCGAGCAAGCAGACGACTCTCGAAGTCGTGGGTAGACAGAAGTTGTCGTGGGTACGAAGACACAAAACCCTGTCCTCGAAGCCATGAGAGAATCACACTCAGATTCCCAAGGTCCATCCATTCACCGTGGCTTTTATCCCTCAGGTACAATACCGTGACGATTTCCGGCTGAAATCTACGATCCGTCTTCTCGATAAGCCTCTCGTACACTTCGTCCAAGTCATCTGGATAAGACGCGATGCGGGATATCAACTCTTCGAAAGTCTCGTGAGCGAGAAGACCATGGGTTACGTCGCTACACGCGAATTGGGACCACAAAATAACTCCTTCAGACTGCCGCAAAATTTCTTCCGCCAGCTGTCGTAGGAGATGAGGGGCTGAAAGGTAGCCAGCGTATTCTGAAAGGCTCTCCGTAGCATAGGCCTGGATTGTTTGTCGATTATACTCTTGCATGAAAATTTTCGGGACGTCGCGGAACGCATGTTGAAGCATTGGTTCTGGCCGACTAGCTAGGCATATCTTGATTCCCCGAACATCTGCCAACACAAAGATACATTGGATGAGGTGCGTCGGATTTCCTTCAAACTCATCGAGACCATCGAGAAAGATACAAATCTGGCTGCCAGCGTCAATGATGGATGAGGCGATAATGCTTTGTAGAGTGTCGTAAGACGTATCATCAAGCTCAACATCAATATGACGCGCAAAAGAAGTACCTGCAATATATCTCGAGATCGAATCTGATCTAGAAACAAGCTGGCACAAGAGCGACCTCATCATGCCTGCGGTCGAGTTTGCCATGCCTTTATGAGCCCGAAAGTCGAAGAAGAAGTGTATGAGCAGCCATTTGTTACCTGTTACCTCTTCAAGAAACTTAGAGCACAAACCGTGCTTTGAAACATATTCCATCAAAGTTGACTTGCCGCTCGCTGGTTTGCCAGATATCCAGAACAACGATTGCTGACTTTGGAGCCATCCAACGAAACCAGGACTCTGCTGATTAGCGTTCTCGCATGCCACCATACCCTCGCAGTGTGTTTGATGCTCGGAATCGTGATCAGAACGTGTATCAATCGTAACCAAGTCCTTCGCCTTGTCATGCTCAGAACTCTTGCCGGTGGCTTCTGGAATATCATCATCTTTCAGGCAGTGACCTTCCCATATCCATTCCAAGTGTTTCGCCTTTGCCTGAGCAAGCTGATTGCGCCTAGAATTCATACTTCGGTACGAGAGCGCTGCATACATCGCTGGTTGCAAGCACAGGTAAGTCAAGCTCTTCTCGATCTACAGGTATATGGTTGCTTACCCTTTTGCTTGGCAGCATCCGACAGCGCCTCATCGCCACATTGATACACATTGCTCACGTTGACATTTTCGAGGACCAGGTGGGCCTGACCATCGGCCTGGATGTTGCCATAATAGTGGCTAGCACCGTGCAGCGCTGACATGACAAGGACAGTAAGAAGACGTGGTGCCTGCAATTAGGCAAGTGAACATCACATCTCGTATACACACCTCACAGTCTTTCACTGGTAATCTAGTTGATGTCGAAAGGTTTCACGGGTATTCCACTACGTGGTAATAATTGATTGTACTCAAACGTAACTAAGGAAGGAGGAGTGTGTAGCCGCCACGGTGAAGTTGACAGAGTGGGAACCTGCCATGGTGCAGCATTGCAGTGACAGGTCTGGATTGGTATAATAGTAAGTGGTGTGTAGTCATGAAGATTGGTGGGCCAGGCCAGTAGCTGGTAATGACAAGGTCGCACTTGCCTGACACCGTCTGGTGTGCCTTCTTGACCCCGCTCTCACAGCAGTTGCGCCTCGCTAAAAGTTCCTACACTAACCCTGTCACCTAGCCTGACCACTAAATTCGCTCATGCGGATGCAAACATGCCTAACCACCAGCTCAGAATCGAGCAAACTTGATCCAAACCTCTCAACTTAGCTCGTAATATATCGAGGCGCCGATGATATAAGATGTAGGTGGTGGTACACCTAGCAGTGCTTGCGGTTCCAAACAGAAGACAAAAAGCACATCGGTTCCGCCTCGAAGAGTCGCGGCAAACCGGATTCCGAAGCTCCGGCCCCCGGCCCCTTTTTCATATCACATGCATGTGCTTCTTATTTTCTTGCCGTTTTGCTCGGCTCTGCGGGGGTGGCTGTACGCTCACGTCCACAATCATTGCTGGATATCGGGCCAAGTGATGCCCCTCCTTTCGCCCTTCACTCGCCGGTTATTTGAGAGATTTTGTACCATATTTCGGCGCAATTGTGCTTCAAAACACACACAGATACAACCTGGTGGGTTGGCGCAATGGTAGCGCGTTGCTTTCCGGTGTTCTGGGTATCTTACCTGGACGGCGTGAACCAGATTGGCAAAGGCTGGTCCGTATTATTGCTCTTGCTTCATGAATCCTCGTGCTGACGTCTGCTGTAGTGGGTTCGAGGTTAGTAGATCCTGATGAGCCGTAGCGAAACTACGGTACTGACTACTTATATAGTCCCATGCTCATCGCAACTTTCTTTTTGGTTTTTTTCCATCTTTGATTCGAAGATAAATTAACTTATCAGGTATGCGCAGTGTAATCATACCATAGCCCGGAGCCTTGGCATTCAAGGTCGTAGTAGTCATGCAATTGAGGACAGGCTGTACGCCTCTCTGTTTCGGGAAGGTAAGGACCAGAGACCGAGGCTCGCGTGGAAAAGGAGCAAAACCCATCGTGCAGACAGTCATGCGGAAGTCAGGGAGACAGTGAAAGGTTTGCTTACGTACGTCGAGGAGCTTGCACTTGCTTGCTGCTTTCATTCACTATGGCATATTGTACAGTACGTGTAGAGGCTCAGTACACCTTCCATTTGTTAGTGTCTCTCTCAGTGGTGCAACCCATACTGTCGACCAAATACAAACCACGAGCAACGCCCTGCACACCGTCTCATTTCTTCGCATCGTCACTTTTTTACTACGAGTTGCACTATCTCCTGCCATAGCCGTTCTGTCCTTGTCCACCACCTTGATAATATCCCTGATCCTGCTGCGGATAACCCTGTCTGCCTCCATTCTGATGACCGCCACCTCGAGTATATCCATCTTGCCGTCCTCGGTTGTCATACTGTCCTCCTTGCTGAGGTGGATACTGCGGTTGTTGGTATCCACCATATTGAGCAGGAGCGTATTGATCCTGTCGCCCGTATCCACCTCTATCGTCCCGTCGATCGTAGCCACCGTTGCTGTATTGCTGATGACCACGGCCTTGAGGTGGTGGCACCGGTGGTAGCGGGATCCGGCCGCCTGGCATGCCTGGCGCAAATTTTGGATCGAGGAATGCTGCAAATGGATTGCTAGGGTCCAGAGTTCTTGGATCAGGTGGCGGAGGTGGTGGTGCGTATCCACCATTCCTGCCGTGGTTCTGTGCTAGTGGTGCTCGGTCTGCAGTATAGTTGACTCGCCCTTGACGGAACTGAGCATCGGCCATCGGGTCTCGTCTCGAATTGTCGTACAGAGGGGCGCCGCCAAAGTCGCGACCCGAGTTTCGTGCTTTGGACTTTAGGATCGCGACATCAGATTTGTCGAGAACTGGCGGAGGAAGTACGACGCCAGGGAACAGCATAGACTTATGGACATGAGTCTTTGGTGGCATATAATAGTGGACCATTATTGTGCAGTCGTCGTCTACAGGAGGATCCAGTGTGATATCTTCCTCTGGTCCCTGGAGATCCATGTGTGGAAGAAAGTTATCGTTTTTCGATGTTTGACCTGCAACTCGTGCCTTGCGCATGTTCAGCTTGACTTCCTTTGGTCCATCGACCTTCGACTTCTTCTTGGAATAAAACTCCATCGCAAGGTCTTCATATAGAGGGTGCTTGTCAGAAACGATGAGAGCTTCGTTGCCTAGCTCGTTTCGCATGTGCTCGTCTTCAGTAAGCTCTGGATATTTCGTTGCCATCGCAGCCAACAGGCGCTTCTCGTCGATGAAAGGAAGTAGAACAATCGCCTTCCAGGATTGTTTCTTGCCATTCATGTCCAGATCGAAGTCCACAGGGTAGAAGTCGATAATGTCAGAATCAGGCTCCGTCATCAGTGGGTGAAAGGGCTTGGGTATAGCGTGATTCGAGGACGCTGGTAGCACGCCCATAAGTTGCTCGTAAGGTTTAAACGGCTTGCCTTTGTCGAATTTGATGTCCAGTTTGTCAATGTCAGCGAAATCAGCTGCGAAGGGTGCGTAGTGGTAAGGATAATACCAGGTCCACGATGGACAGCCCTGAAAGTAGTAGAGCAGGACCCAGGACAAGCCCTCCACATAGGCGTTGGCAACCTTTCTGCGGAACTCGATGTCTGTAGGACTAACATGGAATTTCTGCTCGTAATAACGGTCGGCGTACCCATCTTCCCAGAGCCTGACGGTGTCGGGGGGTGGGTTGTCAGGGTCGAACTTCGGCTTGGCCGGCTCTTCCTTGACGGGTGTACTTCTTCCCGGGGTGCCGATATCTGACTCCGTGTCCTCTTCCCCATCTGCTATGAGCTCTGCTTTCCGCTTGCCCAATGCAGATGGCGGTGTCTCAGCTGGGGCAGGTTCGGCTGTATCTTTGGTAGGGGTACCATTCTGTTGAGCTAGCATTTTCTCCTTGAGGACAGCCGCAGCACTTTTGTTAGAAGCGATGGCTTTCTCGGCGGCTCCTCGGTTGACTACCATGTTGTAGTTGATTGCCGAATCGGGTAGACTATTGGCGCCTTTACCATAATCTGGCGAACCTCTTCGCTGCCTGGCGTTGCGATTTTCCCGCTGCTCACGCTGTTCGTCCTGTCTTTTTCGTCTCTCTTGGTTTCGTTCGCGTCGTTCGTCGTTTTCACGTCGTTTTCTGAAGATTGCGTCCTCCTGCTTGGCTAGACCTTCCAGAATGACTTGAGCACGAGCGAGGTCGACGTCGCCATCGCAGGTCAGATAGCCGCCCATGATTGGCACGTTGTCTCTCCAGATTGCAATCAGCTTGTCAATGCCGTCTTCGTGGATATCAAGAGAAGGCAAATGTGGCAAGAAGTCGTTGCCGACGAAGAAACACATGAAGACCCAGTCGTCGAGAGCACGTTCGAGATCAAAGCGGAAGGTTTGACCTGGAACATACATCTCTGCACCAAGATACTCACGAAGAATGGGGACGTTCAAAAAGACGAACGGCTTCAGGTCTGGGAGCTTTGCGGCTTTTTCATCAAACTCTCCGGACTTTTCTTTGGTAGTTCCACGACAATTCTCTGCATAGTGCCCTGGTTGACCACACAATCTGCAGGTTTTGGCTTTTGCGTCTTGCATGGAAACATCTTCTCTGAGGACACGGAAATGAGGCTCATGGGTGGCAATGCCCAGCATGATCAGGTCGGCATCCAGGCCGTACATGACATGTCTGGTGTTGGGATCATAATCGGGGTCTGAGCGCTGAGAACGAATGAACTGCATGATCTTGTGCTCACCTTCACCGGGGACGCTCGCGTCAGAAATGATGACTTTGAGCTCAGCCCATGCAGGGTCTGTGTTGAGTTTCCATTGGCACCAGAAGCGGATAGACTGAGCAAGAATGAACATGAAAGGGGTGCCAGGCGTGATGACATTGCTATCCCATGTTTTCTTGATGACTTGATCTATCTCTTCGGGTTCGCCCCTCGCGATACGCTGTTGTCTAAGCAACACCTGGAGTTCAGCCTTCTTCTCATCGGCCTCTTTGGCATCCATCTGCGACCTGAAGCGGCGAGCTCGTTGTTGGTTCATTTTGGCGCGAGGGGCCACACCGTCAATAGCGATGTACAACAGTCTTCTGGGCCTGACCATGTTGACCACGCGTTCAGTGTACTCGAAGATGGCCATCATCATCTCGCTCTCGTTGGCAGGAGGGGGCTTGTTCTCGGGGTGAGAACAGGGATGGACAATACCATTGAAATCCAGATAGAGGTTGTGCAACTCCTCACCGTTTGGATTCGGCTTGGTCGTATCGACGGGATATTGCACACCATCGATGTCGTAAGGAGTCTCCTCGATTACAGGCGTGATGATCTAGGTTCTGTTAGCTCTCTCGTTCAGAATGTAAGACAGCGATCGCGCACCTTTGGATACTTCTTGGTAAGCCATCGAAAGAGCGCCGGAACACCCATAATGGCGGTTGGTTAGAGTCAGTAGGAGGAAGAATGTTCTATATCAACTTCATCAAACGGCTGCCTGCAGACTCTGTTGATGCTCGTGACGCGGGCACTGAAGTGGCGCAAAGATATCAAGACACAGCGCTGTGGTTATTGAACACAGCAGCACGACGTGAGAGTAATTTTCGGTACGTGTAGTGAGCGTCAATGGGGCTGCAGGTTCAGGCTAACAAGAGGAAGAGAACTCGAGATGGGCCTGGAGATGGAAGGCGCAGACGGCAAGAGACGCTAAAAGGATCGACGTATCGCGCCTTCCACTTCTCCGCATGCGCGACTGTTGATGCCTTGCTGCCTGCGGCTCTCGACCCAAAATGTTGAAGAGTACAGGTTGCCAGGAGGTCCCCTCAGATTTGGTGCTATCTTGAATACGTGGTGCCTAGCAAGTATCTGAGTTGCCTGGAGGAGCCCTCCTCTATACCACAACCTACACCCGCACCATGCGGCCGAGTTAAGCGCAAGATGCACATCACTCCGACTCGACTACGGTCACCATCAAGACGCCTGGGGGCCGCCAGCACTCACCCACCAAGCTCAATATGTTGCGCATCCTCGAATCACAGGCACCTGCCAAGCAGACGGCCACCGATACGATCAGCATTCTGAGCAGTCGCCTGTCCAGTGCAACTCTACTCGAAGACCGAAGACATGCCATCCTCGGCCTGCGCAGCTTTGCTAAACAGTACCCTGCATCCGTCGCTTCAGGGGCTCTGCGAGACCTCATTGCAGGCTTGAGAAGAGATGGAGAGGACCCAGATACTCTCAAGATCGCCCTTGAGACTCTGCTCATGCTCTTTGAGCCCGATGCCTCTAGTCCCGAAGCATCAGACGATATCCCCTTATGGCTCGCCGACGAGTTTACCATGCGCGAGGACAACGTCACCGCGTTGTTAGACTTGCTCGACACCGGTGAGTTCTATCTAAGACTCTACGCCTTGCAAATCCTGTCACACGTCTGCGCTGCGCGTCCACAAAAGACACAAGAAGTCGGCTTCGCTGGCGTGTCCCAGATCACAGCCGTGCTGGACGACAAAAGAGAGGCTGTCAGGAATGAGGCTCTGCTATTACTTGTTGCACTGACCCCGACCTCGGCCGAGCTGCAGAAGCTTGTTGCTTTTGAGAATGCTTTTGACCGCCTCTTCCTTCTCATCGATGCCGAAGGAGGCCTGACCCACGGTTCCACCGTCGTCCAGGACTGCCTGTCATTACTCGGCAATTTATTGAAGCTCAATACCTCCAACCAGGCCTATTTCAGAGAGGCTGGATGTGTCAAAAGTGTAGCCAAGCTACTTGCTCAGGTCATCAAAGACGAGGAGAGCCCAGATGGCGTCTCTGACTGGGCTCGTCCACAACGCGACCTCAACCTGTGGGGTCTGCTGACCGTCCTGCAATTGTTCCTGGTCAGAGGCTCGCAAGGGACACCGCTGTCGCAAGATGCTTTTTGGAAAAATGGTGTTCTGCAACGCGTTTTGCAGATAGCCTTTCACCAGACCTTCGGCCCAAACGTTCGAGCCCGAGCCCTTGACACCTGTGCCGCTGTTATTCGAGGCAATCCAGCCTTGCAGGCCGCCTTCGGAGACTTGGCCGTGCCAGCTGTCCGACAGCAGGTCCCTGCCACCAATGGCCGTGCAACACCCAAGACGAGCGCTGTCAAGTCAGGCACCAGTACACCGGCCAACGTCGAGATGTCGAACGTCATCGAGTCTCTTCTTGAGCTGACCCTCGACTCAGCCGCAACCCCTTATTTCGAGATTCGACTTGCTGCTTGCAGTTGTGTCAAAGCCTTCTTCGATGGCCACAACGGCATCCGGAGCCATGTCCTGCGTCGAGCCATTGACGGGCACAGGAGCGGTGATGATGCTGTACCTAACATTCTCACAGTCCTTCTTGAGCCGCCGACCCCTCGAGCCGACCCAGACCCCTATCAGCGCTGGATGGCAGCTGTCCTGCTTCTACATCTACTGATCGATCATCCCGAGAGTAAGGAACTCGCCTTGACAGTGTCGGACACCGACAATGAAACCGAAGGAGAGGAAGAGTACGACGTCGTTACTTTTGTGCAAAGCATTACCAGCAATGTGGTTGCTGGCGTGCAATATGCCCACCATGAGCGAGCCTTGGTTGGGTACTTGATGCTTCTCTCTATTTGGCTTTTTGAGGACCCGAATGCGGTCAACGACCTGCTAGGAGAAGGCACCACTGTCCAAGGCCTGATCTCGGCGGTAAAAGTCTCTTCCCCTACTATGCCCCTTGTGGCAGGCTTATGCACATTTCTTCTCACCATCATCTACGAGTTCTCTACCAAGGATTCACCCATACCACGAGCCACCCTACATAGTTTCCTTTTGGAACGTTTGACGAGAGAGGTCTTCATCGATAGGCTTACGAAGCTGCGCGAGTCTCCTTTCATCAGAGATTTTGAGGTATTGCCTATCATGTCTGAGACCGGCTTTCCAGAAGTGTACTTTGACCAGACCTTTGTCAACTTTTTCAAGGACAATTTTAGTCGCTTCCTCAGAGCGATAGACCGGGACCCCGATATCGAAGCAGTACTCAACACGAGCGGAGTCTCTCGAGAATTCCTTGACACTCTAAGGGCACAGGTCGAGCAGCTAGAGATGGAGCTGAAGACGACACAGGCAGATCTAGCGTCCAGCCGAGTCGAGATTGGCAGGATCAAGCAGATCAACCAAAGCTTGCAGAAAAACCACGAAGATGAGGTTCATGCACTACGGCAAGACTCTGCGCGTCAGAGCAGCGCCCACGAAACAACGTTGGCACAACTGCGCCGGGAGCAGGCCGCAGCGCTGGACCAGACAACCAGACAATCAAAAGCCGAGAAGGATTATCTCGAGCAAAGACGTAACGCTCTCGAACGAGAAGTAGCACGGCAGAAAGAGAACCTGATTAAACAGCAAGCAGAAGCAGAGAAAGCCGCCAACCAAGCCAGATCCGCGCTAGAAGGCTCCCGAAACGAAGTCGCTGGTCTGCAAGCTAAGTTCACAGCTGCCGAAGAACGCGCATCGCAGGCAGAGACAGCGCTCGAGACCGCCCAGACAGGAACAGACAAGTCCACGGCTGAAATCAAAGCTCTACAGAAACAGCTCGCCGAAGCAAAGCAGGAGCAGTCCAACACAAAATCAGCACTAGAAAGCTCCCAAGCCAAAGTCGCCACACTTCAATCCAACCTCTCGGCCGCCGAAGAACGTGCATCGAAAGCCGAAACAGATCTCAAGACCGCTCAGACAGAGACCCAAAAGTCCACAGCCGAAATCAAAGCCCTGCAAAAGAAGAACGACGAAACAAACAAACAACTCTCGGCCTCAAAAACCGAGACTAAATCACTTCAAAAAGAGCTTGAAGACGTGAGGAAAGACCTTAAAGCAACCAAGGACGATGCCGCAGCTGCAGCCGCCAAGTCCAATGCCAAGACCAAACCCAAAGGCCCAGATATCACCGAGGAAGAACTCTCGCAGCTTCGCGCCGCAGCAGCGAAACAGAAAGATGTACAGACTGAACTCGACGATCTGCTCGTTGTGTTCGCGGATCTCGAGGCGAAGCGCGCTGCGGACAAGAAGAGGCTGAAGGACCTGGGCGAGGAGGTCAGTGAAGACGAGGATGAAGGGGAGGACGAAGGCGATGAGGGAGAGGATGAAGACGAAGATGAAGATTGAGAATAGAACAGAATACAGCAACCATACCATGGGCAGATCACTTCACTACTAGACGTTACTGCGCCTATACTTTCAAAAGTGCTGCGTAGTACTAGTGATGGTGATCTGGTGACCTCGTCTCGAGTAGCCCGTTATCCAGCCGAATTACGTAAGCAAGAGTAAGACCGCCCATGCGACTTGCCTCGCTTCAGCAGTATCATCATTTGCGTCAACGAGATTTCCACAACGTATCGATGGCTCTACCTATCTACTTCGTCCACCACAAAGCGTCGGACCTCATCATGTCCTGTATGATCGCCGTCGCAGCACGCTGCCGGTGGCTGAGCATGTCCCGCATACTTAGGTTTCCGGTAGCAGCATACTCCTCTCCAGCGACTTCATCGGTCCAGCCTCAAACCACTGTTGGCCACAAGCCACAGGACCAAGTCGTCCTCGTCGCTGCTGTCGGGTTTTCCCCACCCGCATTTCATGTCTGTCCGAATGCTTCCACATGCAATGTCTCAGTCGTGATTCGGAAGATGGAACGGCCCTCGCCGTTTCTATTTGCGTTGCTGGATAGAACCGCTCTACTCTGAGAGTTGAGTGTGAGTCTGAGGGCTGGGAAAGCGAAGGCTGATATAGCTAGCTGTCTCTCTGCGGCTTCGCGCGAAGGACACTATATTGGTTCTTCTTCTGCGGAGGACAGGCGTGTATTTGCTTTCAGTGGCGGGATTGACGTCCCAGGGAGCTTCTGACTTGGTAGACCGACTGTTTTCAAGACTGATCTTTGAGAGCTCTCTCCCAGCGGGTGAACGCTTGTGTTAAATGGATTCGATCGGAGTCAGCGTCCTCTTTCAACACTGGTTCGTAGTATAGAAAATGCATCAAGCTGTGTTGTATCACGACAGAGCACAGTCAAGCTGCATTTTCGCTGTACTGGCCTGCAGGAGCGGCACAGATGTAGCCAACTTCCTTGTCGATAGTGTTAGGTTCAAGCTGTGGGAGATCTCCAGCAGTTTCGAGCCGAATGAGCAACTGGATACTAGTGCTTCGGGCACAGCAATATCGATGTAAGCAGTTGCGGTATATTCGCACTCAGAACGGCTCTCTGATACGTAGAAAGGTGGGAAGTCAAGCTTCATTTCCTTGGCAACGAGATGCGAGAGGTCGCTCGTGATCATATGCTCTGTAGCCGTGGCACCGACGCTGAAGTGTTGTGAGGTACGCCAGTGTGCTGTGAGAGACGTGACGTCTATCAGTCCTTTCTGGAGCAGCAGCTGCCGTAAAAGAACTGAACGCGTCGCGTCGACTGCGGACCTAGGCGATGGTATCGTGATCGACATCGTTACCGGGAGAGTAAAAGCGTGCTGACCGTCTGATCCACGACATGTCAGTGGTATTGGCGGCGCCTGGGAAACATTGAAGCGAATACGTGCAGGCTGACGCGGGGCGGATCTGCTGTACCCGCAATACGAGAAGACAGAGTTGCAGCTTTCACTAAGCCGCAGCCGCGTTGACTGCTTGGCAGTCGCAGTGGCTGGCGAAATGTGTATCTTTGATGGCTGAAATGATAGGTCGAGACAGCAGCTGGTGGTCAAAGGTACATTCAGCACACCTTCGGAATTGGTCTTCGGGATGAGTTCGGCTGTTATCCAGTACTGCACTTCGCACTTGCCGGTAACGAGGTGTTGGTCGCTCAGTGCTGTATGCTCGGTGACGTAAGTGGAGCCCGTCAGTAATGCTGGGGATGGCAACCTGATGTTACTGGTATTGAAGGCAACTGTTGTGCAGCAGGAAGAACGAAGAGAGCCTTTATCTGTGCTACGATCGCTGTGACAAGAAGTGAAATCTGACCACATACGTCGTTCGGTGATTTGTAGAATCTGTGACATGGGGGGTCAGGGTCAGCTGGTGTTCTCCGTGTTCTTCTGGACGTCGTTAACCACGACTCGAGACCGACCTTTTCAATAGCTGCATGCTTGCCTACTTGTGTCTTGATAGCGCAATGCAACGTGAATGACACAGCTTCGAGAAGAGGGCTGCACTGACTTTCCAGCGCTGTACGATCTTGTGCTAGAATACTGACTTCGACGATTTGTGATAGTGTAGTATTTGATGGATCGGTTTCGAAGTATGGCGGCAGGTACTTGTTGTCATCGAAGTACTTCCAGCGGTTACCATATTGATTCAGTACCAAGTAGCTAAAGGCAACCATTGTATTTCGATCGCTCGGTATTCGCTGACGTGACGGGTTCCTGGTAATTGGCTGTGTCTGTTTTTGACTTGTCTTGCGAGGTGCCACTGATTGTAGTAAGATATGGTCCATGTTTGTACAAAAGCGACGTGCGATGTGTATACGACTTCGAAAGTATGGCTTCACAAGATATTGCTCAAGCCAGCGTCGCTAAAGCATTTAGTGTTCCCTACGGTCATTGTGTCGCTTAAGCAACAGGAAAAGGCTCAGTCCGTGCGGCGTGGTCCATTGCCTCTGGCCGAAAGGCTGTCACAAGGTATTAGGAGAGCATAAGTAAGTACGACTCCACTTTGCCCGGTTGTGCCTCCTGCAGAGGGGTCCTTCATGATCGGCGCGAGGATGATCCTAGAGGCGTTGACCATGGAGAGTGCTAAGGACGCGACACTGGACGCGATCTCGGGCACAAGTCAGGCATCAAGATTGGTGTTGGGACCCCCTTATAGCGGTGAGCCCCGTCATCATTTCAACTGAGTCATTCTTTCTTTCAGGAGATGCAAGGCGAGAGTGGATCATGCATTTGTTTCGTATAGCGCTTGGCGACGAGACATGATTGATTCAGCAGGTTTGGGAAGCATGATCAAGGAGGAAAGTCGCTAAGTTCTTCACTACTCTTTGATTGGCATACGCCCATTCAGGCTAGCCGATCACATGATACTGCGTCAGGGATCCGATGGATGAAACTACTGGTGGCAAGTAAGCCGGTGGAGTACCGAAAGTGAGGCGTCAGGAGCGAGATCGTCGGCAACTTGAAGCTGATTGCCCTAGAACTCGTTAGCTAAGGCCACATCCACGCGGCAGGCGCCACTGACGCTCTGCTAATCTCAACATCGTTGTTGTTCACCGGTGCTGTTATTGCCCAAGAGCTGAACACCACGCGGCGCAGCTCAATCACGCATCATTCGTGATGTCGCTGGTCTCTTGCGAATTATGATGGAGGAAAAGTATAAAGCACATGTTGGCCGAAGTGCGAATGTTGGCCAGTGATGAGTGGATGACATGGTTACGTCGCAATGAGGACAGTCAACACATGGGACAATGGATTACTACAGCTTGATACTCACTCGACGCTGTAATGTGGTCATTGGGCCTATGAGTTAAAAGCGTACGAAGCGAACAGTCGTCCGATCTTGAGTGCGAGTCATGAAGACAGTCGATGCCGACCATCGGACTAGAGGGCGGCTCTTTGCGCAAGGTGGCGTCCTGTTTCAGGAGTAGCGACCATCAACCACGGAGCATGTGTAGAGTGGAAGAGCACTAGCTCTCAGTTGCAACGTTCGGGGGCGCAAAAAGGCCCAGGCCATCTGGAGGCATACGGATTTCATCAGGAACGTCCAGCGGACAGATGGGAGTCAAGTTTTCCTGCTCCCTGGTTTCAACGCTCGAGCGTAGTCGTCGACGGTCTACACTTGATCGTCACACGCATGGATGGTGAATGCTGCAGAGTGAACAACTGTGCAAGCCACTAGATGTGTGAAAGTTCACTCGAATTTGTGAACTTTCTGCCCAGTGCTCCCTGCTCTCACCGCTCGTGTGCCAGTACCACAAGCTCGTCCAAGCCACCCGTGGTCGACTGACGCCGTGCAAGAACACGGTCATCTGGCTCACCCAGTGCACTTCGCTACGGAGGTTTCGCCTCCTGCGTACCGCTGGGGCGGCAGATCTATTACAGAACTTGCATATTTGTCTGCACTACGAGTCCAGGACACCAGAATATCCAGTCTCGTGAGGGAATCGGCGAATGTTAATGGTTTCTCCCCCTGACTACCTGGCAAGCTCCAAGGCGGTTTGTCCACCACTGTATAGTAGCGATGAGAAAGGTAAAGCCTCGCCAGTTCCTACAAGCCGGTGGCAAATAGCAAGCACCACCGTGGAAGTCGTTATACCCAGAACTTTCGTTTGACGGGCCAAAAGATGATAAGAACAACACGTCGACCACGACCAGATTGGGTACGAGTTTCATGTGCCAATTCCTCTTCGTTGCTTCTTCTCAGTTGTCAGCAGGTCTATTCAGCTACACCTCTCTGAACTGCAGATCCGGCAAAAAGAAAAGCATCAATAGACAAGGATTTTATGTATTGTCTTGACTCAGCGTAGATTACTTTGATATGCTCAGGTGAAGTAGTTGCGAGAAATGTGTGCTTAGCGGGTGAACTGTTGGTTAGAAGTGTGAGGAGTACATATCATGCGCCAATATGCCGTTGCACCGTTGTGCCACGGTCGCACAGTCCCACAGCACAAAAATATCTCTGAAAGTCCAACATGTACCGAAGAGGTCATTGAGGCCGACCACGAGTGCTTGGTGAAGCTGTGCCCCGATGTTGATTTGTCCAGTCGTCGAGCTCCATGGAGCGGTGATCATACCCATGAACTCTCCGACATCGTTCATGGGCGGACTAGGTAAGCGAAGCCGAATTTGCTGTGAGAACTGTTGACATTCAATTATTCCGCCGCTCAGTAGCCGTGAAGCTGCAAGCGGGAAGTCGAAGCAAATGGGACTCACAACCGTACAGGCAAGCAGATGATCTTGTGGAGCGGCGGGGGACGACCGCACGTAGACAACACTTGTAGAACAGAGCCTGCTAGTCGGCTTTGTTGTTCCGCAAATCATCTTTTCGGCTGGCATCCTGCGCCGTGGAAGTGTACTGCGATGCATTTTGTACCATTTTGGGGACAAGCACTCGTATATTTCCGTCCTCAATTTATAATGTTTATCATGTCATCCGAAAGGCGCCCTTCCTCGTGTCTCAGAGCGACCTCGCTCTTCGTAATCTGCCATCTGGTTCGATTGTGGTGGTTGAATCTCATTCGTTGTCGCCAATATCGAGCGCTGCCTGGTGTGCTGTTCTATGGCATTGCTGAAAGTTCTCAATACTTCGTCTGCAGGCTTGCGATAGTCTGGCCTTGGCCACTGCTTGTTGACCGGTTTGCCCCCATACAAATGCCTCGCAAAAGCCAGAGGGGCGTACACCTTGTCTCGCGGATCTCGACATTCAAAGGCTTCGGCACTTTGCAGCATTATCTCGAAGAATTTCCAGGCCCGCTGCTCCTCTGTCTCTAAGCCGTAGTTGTCCGCCATCCATGTTGCGTGATCGGCGTGCTTTGGATGCCAAGGAGGAGTCGACCTGAGCCTCGATACAGGTCCAAGCATGTGCGTCAACCCAACCGCTGGCTCGATCGCGTCGTCAGATGTGCCTTGTTGGAGCTCGTCTAGCCAGCCACTCTGACCCAAGATCATGCCGAAGTCGATCAGGAAATTGTACTCCATGCATGCCTCCCCCCACAGGAAGAGTGCTTGTTTGGCAGAAGCTAGCTCGAAGAAGGCCCAGTATCGCGTGAACCACCTCATCTGGCAGAAAGCACGTATCTGGCGCCATTGCTTGAGAGTCAAAGGCTCAAGGCCATAGTTGGAGAAGAATCGCGGATCGTGAAAGTTGTAATTTCTGCCATCGCCCATCCTGCGCCAGTCAATGGCATTCACGAACCTGCGCATGATGAGCATAATCTCGTCGCTGTGGGACTCCTTTTTGCCGAGCCAGACGATAACGGATGCAGCTCGGGCGTAGATGTGGCCCATTATTTCTAAGTAATTCTCCCTTTCATGATTGTCAGCGAAATTGATGCATAGGGCGTCGACGAAGACCGGAACACCGCTCTGGACGTCCCGAACCTGACACAGTGCTTCGTAAAGATTCTGGCCGATCGTGATGTCGGTCCCGCCACAAGGAACGACGCGGGTCACGCCAGCTTGGCCAGTAGACGCATCGGACTGGGCGATGTGGTCATGATCCCAAGTGTAGGACAAAGCAATGTACTTGAACTTCCGAGGATCAACAACTTCTAGTTTGATTCGAAGAGGGTGCTCTGCATTTCCGGGCTTTAAGATGGCGACACGGATATGGTACTCGGGAAGTGGTTTGTACGGCGGTTCCTCAACCGGCTTCGTCAATCGGTCCCATGCTAAGCCCAGCTTCGACTTGGGCTTATTGACACCTGCCTTTGGGACGAATGTTTCAAGCTTGATAGTGCTCATTGACAATGTTTTGATGGTGATTCGAGGTTGGTCAGAATATTTGCCACTCGACTCACACCGGTCGCAGAAGTACTTCGTTCACTTTGTTATACTCATATCCGTGGTTCCGAGATGACTTGTTGCAAGAAGGTTTGCGCCACATGGCTTATCGCCATAAAAAAGCAAGCGAAATCAACCGTGTTCGAAGCGATGTGATATTGTCTGGATTTGTTTGGTCCAACGCTGATTTGATGGGGCAGCCAACAGCCGGGAGATTGGATCCGAGCAGCGGAGAGCGCTAGGTCCAATGCTTGTGTCTTCGCCTGCAACGAAACTTGTTGCCTCCAATAATGCTGGCACGAGAGCTGCGATGATACCCATGCTTGCCTTCGCTATACGAATGCGGCGAGTCATTGTGTCCAACGTGCCCAAGTAGCAAGTTTCGCTCACCATGAGGTTATTGGGCACTCTCTGTATGCTTGTATGCTGGCATGTCTGAACGAGTGATACTGCGCCACTTGCACGTATTGGGCAATGAGGCGTCGACGAGGTAATTCGCAAGACGAACAGCGTCGAGAAGAGGCTGTGGCGTTGCTTGCACTGCAGAATGTTCTACTGTTCGTCCTTGCAAGAGGCCAACTGAGCACAAAGCCGTTGTCTACAAGCAAGACCGATCGCGCATTTGCAGGCCTTGATTGACGCATCCCCCACTGCCAGCTTCGTCGCCCCTACCCGTCGCCGTAATGGCAATTGCGAAGACACATCGAATAGGTCGCAGTCTTATTTCCTTCAGCATCCTCTTTGACACTCATCCCAGTACTCCACATTCATTTGGATAGTATACTCACTTTGCTTACATTGTGTTCTACTATCATTTCTTTTTAATCTATCACAGCATAGGGTCAAGATCAGCTCTCTTCACGAAACCCTCACTTCGAACGATCTATCACCACGAATTCCACAGAGCCAAGATGTTCATCAAACCAGGCATGTTCCAAGGTTTGCCCGAACAAAAGACTTACCGGGTCTTCCAGCTCGACCTCGTGGCGTATCCCAGACAAGAATTCCCCGTTCAAGTCTCATTTTAGGGTGACGGAGAACTTGGTGCGGCACTTACAATATGCTCGGGTTGTGCTCGACCACGAATGCAGATGACCTGCGGCGGAAGGTTCGACTATCTCGGGCCTCGTTTCTGCAACTTTCATAACAAACAACACAAGTAAGCCGATGGAACCATCGAGCTTGGTAAAGAAGCACTAACGCAGACAGCGAGACACTTTCCTCCAAACACCAGGACCTGCTCGAACTCGACTGGCTGAGCAGATTGCTCCTATTCCGGATAACGCACAACCCTGGCGCAATCACCTTCGCTGAATGGGAGAAGCACGTCGGTAAACCCACGGAAGTCAGCCTTCGGAACGATTTTGGTCAGACGAAATGCACCCTGACCATCGATCTTCTAGCTTGGAGTTCATCCTTCTTCCACTTCGAGCTCGTAAGAATGTTCCAAGATGTCAGAGACCCCATCGACGCCAGGATCCATGAGGCTGGCTGCCTCCATTCCGACAACCCAGACATGGTCATCCAGGATGTTGGTACTGGTTCACCAGCCAAGGCTTTCTACTTTCGCCTGTGTTCCAGGGCACTAGTCAACATTGAGAACATCGCCCGCGTTCAAACCAATAGACTCCAAACTTCAAACACACGGGATCTCGACCACTGTACCTACCAAGTGCTCAAAACACAGTTTGAAAGCCCTTGGGAACTGGTGAATGTGGCGTTCCTATACAACGCGTCACGGAAGGATCTCTGTGGCGCCAAGAGTCGTATCTTCGGTCTATGGCAGAAAGGAACTAACCCCCGGTTCTACGAAGCGGGCGAGCACGGGTACCAGGACCGCTTCTGGCGAGCACGATCCTGGTATAGCGAAGAGCGGTCGGCAACAGGTGCGGCGTTGCAATAGGTACCACTGGTCGCATGGCTGACGCGGGTATTGGGGGCAATTGTCGTTGAAATGTACAGCAGATGAAGGACGGTAGCATCCTTGGTCGTCATCTTCAGTCAGTCTTAGCACAGCACACATGCAAAACTAGAGCTAAGAAGGAAGACCTGATGGTTAGGTTGTCAGAGCTGGGCATTCATTTCTATCTTAACACAAACACTATTACACAAGTAGTTACGCTCCCAGTACACCTTGCGAACCAGTAAAAGATTGCTGACCCGAGGCAATCCTGCAGCTTCTCACTGCTGCACCCAACGTGACGTGCGCCGAATATACACTGCGACTGCCGCTCTAAACGCCGGTCTATATGCTTGTTCCGTTGCGTTCCCAGTGGCAGCGCCTGATTTGGATTGTTGGTGGCGTGGCGTCGTGTTCATACAGTGCACAAACAACCCATGACCACCGCCTGTTGGTCTCCGATCTTTCACCGCTGCAACCCACGGGCAGCGGGCGCCGTCAACGTCCGGGTCGCGCACGTCAATAACTCTTGTACATAGACGGACATCAACCGATGCCGGCCTTCAATTTCTTTTTCCTCTTTGTCTTTTTTCTTCCGGGGTTTTCCCGGACCGTAGTGGTTTAGTATCTTCCGCCTCGGCCTCTGTCTCCACCTCTGTCTCCGCCTCTTCCTCCAAATGAGCGGCCACCTCTGTCACCACCTCGTCCACCGCCTCCTCTCTGCTCGCCCGCGCTCATGCCCAGCGCATCGAATGCGTCGCCGGATCCACCGCCAAACACGCCCTTGGCGTTACCATTTTCACGTTCACGTCCGCCGAACTGGCGGCCGCCGTCTTCTCTTGATCCGCCGTATCCTCCACGGCCGCCATCTCTACCGCCAAACCCTCTTCCACCATCTCTGTCACCGTAACCGCCTCTGCCGCCGTCTCTGTCACCGAAGCCTCTCTCTCTTGGCTCCTCGAGCTTGATGCCCCTCAAGCCCGAAAATCCAATCTTCGCGACCAAGTTTCTGCTCAGTGGCGGCGGCTCAGTCATGCCCCAACCAAACTTGGCCAGCTGGTTCATCATGTCTAGCTGATCCTGCTTAGGGCGGTGCGGGTTCTGCTGGCTCAAAACGCCGAGAAGGGCGCTGTAGGTCGCGGCCTTGACGTTGTAGGGCACGCTCTTGACGCCGACTTCGACGAGCTTGAGGAGGCGGGCGATGTGGCTGGGGATCTGGGCGCCGCGGGTCATGTCAAGGTCTGAGGTGACGAGAGGGGACTCGATGAGGTTGATGCCGCTGTTGCGCATGCGCTGGGTGATGTCGCGGCGCTCGTCGTCGTTAAGGATCAACCAACCTTGACCAGACTTGCCGGCACGACCGGTTCGGCCGATTCGGTGGACGTAGTCGTCGCTGCTCTTAGGCAGACCGATCTGGATGACGTGCGAGACATCGGGGAAGTCCATGCCTCGGGCTGTCACGTCGGAGGAGAACAGGATGGCGGACTCGCTGGTGCGGAAGCCTTGGGACTCGCGGGTTCGTTGGCCCTGTTGGAGTTTGCCGTGCATTTGGAAGATGCGGCAGGGGTCGAGGGGGTGGGCGGAGAAGATGCTGCGGGGCTGGTCTGGGTCGCGCATTTTGGAGAAGGCTTCGAAGGTCATTGCAACCTCGGCGGTGCTGCCGAAGTAGACGATGGCTTTGAAGGGTGGGTTGTTCTCTGGGTCTTTTTTGTGTGCATCGATGGCTTTATTTGCGATCTCCATGATGATTGGGATCTGGTTCTGCAGGCCCTTGCCGAAGACGACGTGTTGAGGGATGCGCTCGTGGGTAGGGGCCTCGTCTGGGTCGACAGTGCGGATGAATTTGAAGTCGGGTCTCAAGGTGGAGCGGACGAGCTGGACGACGGATTTGGGGACGGTGGCGCTGAACATGAGGGTTTGGCGGGCGGGTCTGCCGTCGGAGGTCAGCTGCGACGGGTTGGGCATGTGGGAGGCGATGTCGGCGATGGCAGGAGCGAAACCAATGTCGAGCAGACGGTCAGCTTCATCCAGGACGAAGGTCTCGATGTTGCTGAGAGTGACGCCGGTGCTGCGGTCGGAGATGATGTCGAGGATTCGACCTGGGGTGCCGACCATGATGTGGCAGCCCTCGTACTGCATTTTGCGTAGATGCTCCCTCTTTTGCGTGCCGCCGACGGCAGTCTGCACTTTGACGGCAGTGTTGCCCACTATCTTCTTGGCCTCGACAGCAATCTGCTCAGCCAGTTCACGGGTAGGAGAGATGATCAGGGCGCGGATGTCGCCGACAGAGGCTCGGTCGCCGTTCCGTCGTTCGAGGTTGGGGTCGCGCAGGATGCGCTGGACGATGGGCAGCAGGAAGGCCAGGGTCTTGCCAGTGCCCGTTCTGGCCTGAGCGATCACGTCGCTGCCGTCGAGACAGTGGTTCAGGGTCATCTTCTGGACCTCGGTCATGGTGGTGATGTTCATCCTCTTGGTGATGGTGTCGATGACTCTAGGCGAGATGATGCCGTGCTCGGCAAGTTCGTCGAACCTGGTGAACTCGGACGATCTCTCGTTGCTGTTCTGCATCGACGATGGCGCTTCCGCAGTGGCCTGCTGCAGACGCGGGTACATGGACGAGAACGCCCTCGATGCTTGTATTGTACATGTCGGCGAAGAGAAGAGGGGTGCTTTGAATGGGGTTCTGGTGATACATCTCGTAGAAGGGGATGCGGCGGCGTAGAATGCTCGCAGAGCAGCGGGTGCTCGTCGAGTGGCGGGTATCATCGTCAATGGATCAGTAATGTACAGCAGAAACAATTAAAGAATGACTATCGAAGTGTTGCGATGATGAAGAATGCACAACAAGAAGGCCGCAAGTCGATGTGCTGGCCGCGATGAAGGTGGTGAATGGTAAGAGGTGAGCGGCAGATGGGATGCTCAGCCAGCACGACGCTTTGCCTGTCCAAAATTTTGGCAAGGGCCGCCGCAAGGATCGACACGACTTTAAAGTGGGCCACTTAGATGCTCAGGAGGCCACGCACTAGGTGGAGTTCCGCCGAGGATGAACCGTTTCGGATGCCTGACTTTTCAGGTTACTGACAACGTCGCGGTCAGTATGGGCAGGATGTCAGGAGAGCACGTGTGCTTGCATGCAGCGAGTCGGACCAAATCAGATGCGATTACAATTGGACGGTGCATCCCATCCGCATTATGCCTATATAGGCTGATCTATGTTGGCGCGGCGAGCCTACCAAGCTATCCTCTGTCAAACAGTGGAGAAAGACAACGCAGGCAACACCTACCTTGACAGACCATGCATTCTCTTCGCAGGCCTCTGGAGGATAGAAACATCCTCGCTGCAGATCGCGCTAGAGCAACATCTAGCGTTCCTACCGTGCATCTACGGCGCCAACCTAGTCACGAGTACGAAGGCATTGGAGCTCTTTCATTGCTGTTCCGAAGAAGACGTTGCAAAGCCGGCGACAATGCCTGGCTCAGTGCTCTAACCATCTTGCTGCCAGTACTGCCTTGCCGCTTTTGCCTTCGTGGATGGCTTGGTGGACATGTTGATTGCATGTGGGCCGGTCTGCTATGCATATTTTTGCTCATGCTCACGGCCTCAGACACTCTTCCATGCTCATCCTTCTCAATAAGTGCAGCTCGTAAGGGGGAACCTGTGAACCTGCCATCAGTAAGTATCCCTGAATACGTTTCTCGGCTTTATGTCTCTTGCTTGTTACACTTTCTCCAACCCCAAGACCTGATGCCTACCTTGCACATCTTTTCTGTGGCATGTGCCATTCCCGGGTCTCAGTGGTGCGCAGATCGTTGAGCAGGTGTGGTCGGTAATACAGTAGTAATCGGGTGTGCGACTAGATAAAGGGAGAAGGTGATACCACTTAGACTACTATACTGGTAGCGAGAGGATCCCAGCTAATCCAACCATCGACATAGCCAGACTGGCCCAGATATTGCTGCAGGTAATCGTCTGCGCCACATCCTCCGAACATCTGCAAATTTCCCACGTCTTTAACAACTTGCAAGCCGCCTTGGTAGCTCATGGAGATTACTTTGCTCTGTCTTCGGCGCGGGACAATCCACAAGTCGACATTCTTCAGGTCTCCTATGTCGTATTCGGTATCTCGTCCGCTGCGATCTGTCTGTTCGTCAAACACGTCAACGCTGGGAGGGTCCAGCCCTGAAGAACGATGTCGTGGCTGGTCAGTCGGTAAGTTCGTCCTCTCTGCAGTCTGGGACAGCAAGCGCAAGGTGTCGCAGTCTCGGAAAAATCTCCGGCAATACACGCAGCACCAATCACCGGTCTTGCAAATATTCAACTCCGATTTGCAGGCTGTGCGCCGAACATCTTCTGTTCTCATGTGAACTGACATTATGATAAGAGAGTCTCGCTTGATTCGACCCTTGGTAGACCAGTCGCTACTCCGCAAAGCCAGCCCTTGTCGTGAGCCCAGCATCAGGTTGAATTGGCCTGCGTTAACGAACGTCCTCACCTGGCTTGCTTTGATAGTGTACTTTGGAGAAAAGCTTCGAACAAGGTGAAGTGCTCGCAATGAGACATTGGCACACGTCGCTGAAATTGTGAAGCATCTTCCAAGATGATGCAGTCATTTGTAAGCTCTGATAGCCCCCTCGCAACGTGGGGAATCAGCAGGTAGTGCATGACACCATATGCCCGGAGACCTGCGAGCAACGGTATCCTGCTGTCCTGCTGGCAGCTAGCAAGATCATGCGTGCCCTTTTGCATTCTACTGTTCGTGACGAGAAGAGCCAAAGCTGCCATCAATGCCGCCGCCAAGTCTTGTGGAGGGCCAGACAGCTTGTATGGGAACTGTACCTCATGCTCGTATCTTGGATAAGTAGCGAGCTTTTCCAACTTCTGGGGGCTTCTGTTTCGCACACTTGTTTCTCGACGTAATAGTGTTGCCGCCGCTTCTTGATAGCGCGACAGCAATCAATTTCCGCGGTCGCTTGTTCGTCATAAGCGCGCTTCTGCGCCGATCTCGATGCTTGCTCAAGTCGTGCGCATCTTCAAATTCCGACTTCAAGGTACGACGGCCAGAGGCTGGATTTCGGACATGCACCTCATGCTCTGTTCCGTGTGCGCAGGATGTGTTCACCGACTTGCCCATCCTAGGCAAATCTAATTGGACCTGGAGCGTGATATACGCGATTTCAATGTTGACAGTGTTTGTATCACGTCTGTCACCCTGCTGTACAATAGCGTTTCCTCCGATAGTGCTACCTGCAAATTCATGCTGAGCACTCAATGCAGCCATCGGTTTGCCTCTTTCGTCATCAGCAAGCTGCAGCCTCGAATATCTAGGACTTGGTAGCACTACAACATGATGTGAACATCGAAGTCATCGGAGACCTTGCACTTCCACCCCGAAGTGCATAAAATGGCACAGCCGTAGAGGATCACGCGTCCTGCATCCTGGCAGAGCTGTGATTCGTGGTGTAGACATCCGCGTCTGCAAGGCACCCTGCAGGCAACGCCTGACGTATCACTTCTGCCCAAGTCGTCCCCTGTATTTGTGCATATAGCAGAATTTTGAGCATAGCGATCTACCATGAGCTTCTATTGAGCATGTTCTGCATCCATTTAGGTCATAAAAGAAAGGGAGACTTTGGTGTCGCCTTGGGGAGCGTGCTTGAGACGTGCCTTTGGCGCCAAGCAGAGCCACCATGCAGCAGTCTGAAGCCAGCCACCGATCTGCCATGAATCGCCATATCGTCGATGGACTTGAGGAGGGGCACTTTCACCGCACCGCGTGCTCTTCCTCCACACACTTCTGCCAGGTCAGCTGCTCACGAAACTTAACGTTTGCGGAGGATCTGCAATGGCGCTGAGCTTGTGGAGCGGCAGGGGTTGAAAATCGCTAACAACACGACTATTGAGACCCTGACCGGCCAGCTGCAGCTCAATTCACAAGTAAGCGAATGGACCGCAGGACGTTGTTACACTTTCCAGCGTGGCATATCGTGCTCTTTGCGATCGCTGAGACTGGCTGCCACGCACGACATGGTTTCTATCATGTCTGCCATGCATTCGCAGCCTGAGCGCTGACTTTCGTGTACACTGCAAGCTACGGCTATCACCTGTTTGACTGCACACTGCACTGAAACTCTACATCAGATTCCCAACCTTCAGCAAGGATGCCAGTGTACCTTGCCCATGGTTTTCGCTGGCCACGGAATGGCTTCACGGGGATACGTGTGCACGCCATCGCCCACAATCTAGATGATCTGGCAGTCGAGTACATCCAGACTGAGCAGAGCAAAGCTGTGCTGCTACAGAACTTCCGCGACCTATATCCCTCGCTCATGATGCACCTGGAAGACCCACGCACGGGCAAGACGCTAGAATTTCTCGAGCAGTATGATCCAGATGACGAGTCCAGCGATGCTGCCGTCAGCCAAAGCTATGCATATGTCTGCGATCGAGTGATCCCGATGGCGGCCAGGAGCAGCAGTATATCTGTTTCCCCCCGTATACCTCAGGACGACCGATCCTTCACTTCAAGTACGTTGCGCGTTCCAGGCGGCCGCCCGCGCACATCCTCGTCTCCTCATAGACCATCCTCGAGCAGGCGAGCCCCGAGCTCCTCCGCAGGCTCCTCCCCGATCCCTCGCCACAACCCTGCCGTCCTATCCCTTAACGTCGAAGATGCCATGGCAAATGGCCCCGCTGTAACTCCCCAGGCATGGGAAGCTTTAGCCGAGATACGCGACAATATAGCAGAAGGAGAAAAGATAGGTTGGTGGGTCATCTACAACGGCGATCCTGACCGTGGCTATGATGCAGCCGACAGTGAGAGCGATTATGAAGAAGAAACAGAAGAGGAAGAAGCCGAAGGTGCGAGGACACCGACGCAGACTGAATTATATATGAGTGGGATTATTGGCCAGCCTCTGCCGAGCATACTTCCGCCAGATCTGAAGCATCTGGCTCTAGGAGAGAATAAAGACTACCGGAACCCTATCGGCATGGCTATACCGCACCCACCACCCCCTGCCCCACCATCGGAAAGACCGCCACCGCCTCCCGATGGTGCTGCCTCAGCCAGACCCAAAAGCAGTAGGAGCTTCAGCAATCCTTTGAAGAAGAAAAGTTCTAGGGCCAATTTACAGCCAAGTAAGCACGAGGAAATCCCTGAACCGCCAAAGTTGGTGGAACTCGGTAAGAAGACGGGCTTTCGGTCAAAGTTTTTTGGCAAGACCATCGACAGGAAGTGAGATGACGGACAGTCCAGTCTCGGGTCGAAAGCACGTGTCGTTACTGCCACGCACCGATTCACGACGTTGGCACTTCGATACACTGGCCTTCGTTATAAGCAACATATCAGGCTTATATCGACCACTGCGGTGGCAGGTTCTGCAATCTACCACAACTTTTGCCTATGAAGGAGATCAACCGCCTCCCGATCTGACTCTATGAAAGGGAAGAGTCCCACGAATTCAGTCGCAATACCGGCACGATGCCTGACTGAAAGCCGAGGCTGATGAGCACTGCAGCGCAAATCCACGTACGCAGAATGGTCGATGAACGCCTCAGGCCTGTCGGACAGAGCGACTGGCTCCATTCACCTAGGCACGAAGCGATGCGACAACGCATACGCCCCACCTGTATGGGCAATAGCTCTATCTTTGGCTCACCCTCGACGTATTACTCTGAATAGAGGTTGAGAACGGTTGCGCTGGTGGTTGTGGTTCGAGTAATATTCACGTACCCTTTCTACGACCACCACCTTCGTTCACTGGCTGATCCCCTCCTTCATTGTGCATACACATGTCACCGAGTCGTTACGTACTTCATGTGAAGGAGCCGTAAGTGCAAGAGGATGAGCACCTGTTCATCAACATCTGGGCCATCTATCGCCTTGTTCTCTGCAAAGTGCTCTGGGCTGAGGAAATGACGAGTTTCGATTGAAAACTCGCATTGTCAGCAGGATCGAGTGCCGCTCACAATTATCCATATTGCGCTCGCACAAACCAATTCCACTATCATAACGGATGCGAGACATGAGTAACCAAATACAGCATGCGATGACATGCACACAACCTGCTTGCGGAGATCGGTATAGCCCTTCGTCTTGGTACAACGTCATCATTTTCTTAATGTTTGAGTAGTCAGAAAACGAAGTGTCTGGCTACGCGATGCGCCGTCTACATCATCCTAGCTATGGTAAACAGGCAGCTCTATATGTGTATCTAAAAAGAAATCATCATTTCCTGTTCTGGCTGCGTGGGAAACTGCTGAGTGGCGGCATCCGAGGTCGAGACCTTTTACAGGCACTGCCTCGCCGGTAAATTTGGCAACTTTGCTATGTTTGCACTCACTCGCTCTCTCACCTCCTCCCTACCTTATCATACTAGGTCACTGGCTAAGCTTCGTCTTTTTGCCTGGCGAATCATCTTCTCTCACCACAGCTGATAATGCAAGCTGTCAGCAAAGCTGCATGCAGAGTACTACAGCCCTCACTAGCGTTCAGTGTCATTCGTTCATGTTATTCGCTGCGCTACTGTGAGTCAAGCTTGAATGTTGGCCCCGATACATGTCTTAACACCTCGACAAGGCATCCACATCTTCCTCTCATCGATGTACACTTAGCTATCGGTTGGACAGGCTTTGTCCTGTTTGACTTGAGCGAGGAAGTAGCCATTGCAAGAACCAGTCACGACTGTTGGTGGCGCAGACAATTGGCGCGTCGCTAAGCTATGCTGGTCAGAAGCTGACGAGGGCTTTCCATGAAGGCATGCTGTCTGAAGCAAAGCCGTAATGACTCTTTCGCGCAACGATTTGGTCTGGCCTATACTCTTACGTGCAGACATCCCATTCGCCAGAGCGTCATGGGGCGGAGAATACCCCAGACACACACAGGTGAGGCTCTTGAGAACCTTTAGCTTCTTCGGTTTAGAACTCTTGTTTCGTATTTAGAGGGCTACAATGCTACTCGCCATGAAGAATAGATTCATCCTCGACAAATACAGCTCGATTCGTACTGTTTGGTCCGATCCTACCACCGATTCCTCTACTATTGGTCTGAATTCCAGATTGCCAGCTGAGTAGCGGGTATGGAGCATCACACACGGCCTTCTCTACAAAAAGCTCCAACTTCAGGATCATTTCACGGCGACCAGATAATCCGTGCTTCGCGTGAGCTAAGGAACAGAGGTACGTCAGTAGACGTGTGGACAGCCACAACTTCCGCTAACGGTATACAGGAGCGCAACATGATAAAGAGGGTCGCGCAGCTCGCGATAGCAGACGGCAGAGAAGTTCGCCAGCGAATTCAGGGTTTTTCGAAGAACTACCATATGTATGTCCCTACAGCAAGCACGACCCGGGAAACTATTCACACAAGAACGTCAGCGACCACGATTATCGTAATTGCTCGACCGGCTACTGGACATCCATCGCTCGTCTAAAACAGCACCTCTGTCGTACACACGACCGCTCAGTGCGATGCTGCCAGAGATGCTGGCAAAACTTCCCGAACGACAATGCGTTCAGAGACCATGTCAAGAGGCGTCCATGCGAAGCCAGACCTGTGCCAGAGGAGAAGATGGACGCAGAGCAACGTACTGCCATTCACGAACGTGTGCAGGGTAATCCATACAAGTCTTGGTACAAAATATACATGATTCTGTTCCCAGAAGAAGAAGGACCACCCACGCCCTACGCTGAGTGGGTCACTGGAGAGGATCTCAAATCTTGTTTCGTGTTACTCATGAACAACCTGCCACGTCTGCTGGTTCAGGCAGCCGTCAAGCGGCACCCGGAGGCGAGAGGGACGCAGCTCTCAAGAGAGGATGAGTTCCCCACCACCGCGGACACAGTTCAGAAGGCGCTCGTGCTCTGTCGGAAAGAGTTCGGGCAGAGAAGTGGCTTGAACCACGTCTTCATGAGTGGCCCTCCATCGCCAGAAGACACTCTTACCAGCGGCGGTGAGAGGAGTACAACGGCGCTTTCAAACACTCGAGTCGGCGTGAAACACCCGCATCGCCGACAGCCGCGCAATGATTCTGTCAATACTCAATACGCTCGTCAAAATCGGCACCAGCAGACGAAGGAGGAGTCCAGCTCAGCATCCAGCAGTGACACAAGTTTTGATGAGCGGATGGCTCGATCTAGTCGACATGACTTGCACCCAGACGGCACACATAGGGCTCGCGAAGGCTATACTGTCACTTCTGCGGCGCCATATACTAGCGCGCCGTATGCTGCAATCAGCACAGCTCCCACAGATGAGGATCTCCTTCTTGCACCTAATCTGAACGAGCTGTTCCCGCACTATAGCATGGATGACACCTCAGATTACGACTATTCCCACTAGAAGATATGTACACCATGGTAGGTGACAAGGGTAGAAAGCGCACATGGCTGTTATGTGGAAGGGTGGATATTCACCGTTACGCCGAGAGATTGGCACCCATGTGCATCAGCCGATACCCACTGGCAACTACAAGTACCTGCCTACGACGAATAGGTAGACTAATCCACACAATCAGAACACTTCCATCACAGTATTGACGTCACGATCACCACTGAGTATGTCTCCTCGTTCAGCTCGGGTGCCGATCAGGATAGAACGTACTGGCGATTGTACTTCTGCCAAGCTAATTGCGATTACGGACGTGATCGACAGCGCGGAAACCCCACTAGCGCCACTCTGGCAAAGCGAACGAAGCCCATCTTCACAGTACAGTAAGCCTTTTCCTAGTTACGACTGCTTGAAACTGCTTAACGCAAGAACCTTATTTGCCTCGGGAGCTTCTGGGGAACTTACTTCCCCGTCAGACTTCCTTCCTATCATCCTGCACGGGGTTACGCGAAAGTCGTCCTAGTTCTCGTTAAAGTGCAGCAGTCATCCCGCCCGAGCCGTAATCGGAGATCGATGTCGTGGACCTCGATCTCGTGATCGCAGCGCAGTTAGTGAGTGCAGTTCGGCACATGCAGCTTATTCTCAGCCTCGTAGTCTTCGGCCACGCGCGCTTCAGCCCAGCAGCCTTCGTACTCGGGAGCCGCACCTGCAAGCTTTGGTGCTTGACAGCTTTGGTTGGTGACACTCTTTTACAGAAGTCCGACCCCATCATTGCCACTCGTAAGGATGCGCAGCGCGCTCAGTCCTACGGCGACCAATAGTAAGCAGTTTTGCCCCAAGTGTTGACGGCCATCTGACGTGCTGGGTGTACATGCGGGCCTGTCAAAACCCAAGCTTCTCTTGACTCCATCAATTGTTCACAATTCAAAAGGTCAATGCGTATTTTAGCCAAACAAGGTCTCTGGGCTCAAGCCACGGTACGGCTAGTCCGTGCATATCCAGAGCCACAATCCACAGCGATTGCTTGCCCCTGGATTGCAGAGCCACCTGGGGTGCAATAGGCAGACGATGGTGCAGACACGTACAGTATGACAGAGTGGAGTACAATTCGTGTAACAAGAGGCACGGTCGTCACGAAGAAACCTACCCGTCACACTGTATCTCACTGGACCCGTCGGATCTTCATGTTGCACAACATGAGTTACCAGAAAATTGTGTCCAGCTGTCGCGGCGATGAACGCTGCCACGGGGCGTGGCCTCTAGGCCTGAGGAGAATGAAGCAATCAATCGTATCATGAACTGGAAACCTTTCCAGCAAGAGGTCCTGCATCCCCGAGCCTGCAGGCCATCATGCACTCTCATGTGTCCCACCTCCGCCAGCAACGGCTTCACCTCCTCCACATACTCCCTCACCGTTGGCGCTCCAAATGTCCCGGCCAGATCTACGAGGTTCATCGTCGGCCTCCTGTCCAGCGTCCAGAACCAGAAAAAATTGGCAGAACGGACAAAATGATCAAGTACGTGACCGCCACACTGGCGTCCCACAGGTAGTACCTCACCACATAGATGGTCATGGACCGTACTCGTTCAGTAGTGACACGCTGCATGTAGTCTAGATCCCGGCTCGTGAGATCTCCCTCGCTGACTCACCATGAAGCTGCGCGGTCGACAGCAGCCAGAAACATGGCTTCGCGCACCTGTTCGAGGATAAAGTCTGCGAAGTCGACGGTGATGGTGTCGGATGTGTTGCAGGCTACTGTGTGCGGGTTCACTGTCTTGTCGTCGAGGTACAGCAGGAGCTGGAGGTTGACGGCGCCGGGGTTGAAGGTCATGTTGCAGCCGCCGTAGAAGGTATCGTCGGCTGGGACATCGGGGAGAGCGGGCATCAGGAGGGAAGCTAGCTGGCTCGAAGGCTCTTTGCTCGAACTGTAGCTGTGGTTGTCTGAGCGCGTGGTGGTTACCTCGTAGCTGGAGTCGTACCACGAGCCTAGGGATAAGGCTATGCCACCGTAGGTGGAGACCGTAGGGTAGCTGTGACCGCGAACAGTTGTACGTGAAGCCTGCCCCAGGTGCTGTGGTGGTTCATGTTGAGGTACGCTCACACCAGAGATCGTAGGCCTTGTCGTATAACGCTAGGCTTGAGCTGACGCTTTTGTTGTTGGTACCGAAGTAGTAATATTCAGAATGCTTCGCTTGGGCTACGTTGGCGTATCGTTGCCAGATCAGGGGCCACTGCGTGCCGGAAGGACCAATTCGCCCGCGTAGGGTCAACGCTTGCCGAATATCCCAGTGGGAATTTCAAGCAGCAGACGCTGCGGTATCGCTACAAAAAGGGGTTAGGTGACGCCAAGCACTTCCAGAAGAGAGATCTGGGCTCGCTTGTGTCAGTTTCAAGGTTCCATATGCAGCCACATGGTAGTCGACTACATCTTGCGATGCGATGGGGCGTCTCGAGGGAAGATACAAGCTAGACGAAGGCTCGGTCAATGGACGTGGACAGTCATTCACAGGTTTCGATCAAATCTGGCACCATGGTGGCGACACAGTGGGCAACAACCAGGCTAGTCCAAGATATTCTGATCCAGAGTCATCGTCAAGGGTCTGATGTTAGATGAACTGGCAGCATTCATTGCACGACTTCAAGGTTGTTGTCGCAAGCCCTTTTCTTCGCTGCTTAACATATGCTTGAAACAGTCAAGGCCGCAAGGCATTCAGGTAACAGACTTGCATCACGTGGACATTGTTTTGATCCTCCGATACGCGCTATCGTTACGCGCTAAGCAAGCCAGTGTCACGTCGCCTGTTTCTTTCTCCACGTTCGTAACCCTAACCCTAAGATTTTCAACCTCGAGCTTCATCACCAGCGGTTGTAGTACATGGTAAGATCGGCGCGTTCTGGAATCAACACTTGGCGTTTGGACTTTGGGTTGCTGAGAACAGGCCGCCGCTGACAGTGCAATCCTTGTATTGTGATTGTGATTGTAATCGATCGAACAAGTCAATATGCCGCGCTCGGCTAGAAGAAAAAGCACGCCTTCATCGCCAGCGAAGTTAAGGGAAGCACATCTTCCATCACGATTGACTCGACGATCTACCCGCACCCAAAGTCGCGAACCTAGTGACGTTCCAAAAAGAGCTACGACGCGCCAGCAGCTCCAGCTCGAACCTGTTGATGAGCGAGAAGACACAATCGTGGTCCATGATGCCAACAATTCTGTTGGAGTAGCTGTCGCCGGTGAACCAGATGATCTAGAGGATGTAGAAAGACATTCAGAACTTGCAGAATCGTTCGTTTCTTCTAGTAATGCTAGGCTACCGGGTGTCGACTATGAGATGATCATCGACAATGTAGTCTCTATCAATCAGGATGCACAGGACTTGCTAGGCCACTTCAGGAAGCTCTCGATTGATCAGATTGCTGCCGTATTGTCTGATCCAGATTCTTCAGCATACAAAAGGATTCACAACGCGGCTTTGCGCTTGCGCCGCTCCACCGAACCATGTGGTAAAGCGCACATATTGCCGCTAAGCACTTTGTCACAAGTATTTGCAGATCACAACATACAATCTTCAGAGCTGTGTCTTGTCTTCATGAAAGCGAACTTGGCACGGCTTTTACTTGCTCTTTTCACCGTGAAGCTTGATGACAATGATCTCTCAGTTACCGACAGCTTGCATCATCTTACAAGTATCGAACCTTTCCCAGAGCCCTTCCTGAGGCAGTCCGAGTCAGCTCTCACGCTTGGTGAGTTCGAGCGAAAGACAGTGTCGTTGGGGATCTCCATCCTGACCCAGTTTTACATCTGCACCTCGGCCGAGAGAATTGGCACTGATGAGTTCGATCCTGATCTGCTGCTCCAGCAGATTTTCAGCGATGAGAATGGGAATTTACGAAACCTTTCCTTCAGCAATGGTATAGAGGCGGAAGATAGCGATGTCAGGAAGCGCATTGAGAGGAGAATACATGATATTCGCAAATTCATTTTCACGAATCGCAACCAACCACTGCATCTCGAAGCACTGCGTCAGAAATACTCCCGAAAAGACTTCTTGGAACAGGCCTTAGCTTGGACTAGCGAGAGAGCAAAGCAGCTGAATGAATCAATCGAGGTTCAGGGCGGTGCCTTGGCTATCCGGGACCTCTTGGAAGCCGGACCACAGCCCGTCACACCAAAGCCTGTCTGGTCCAAACAGGAAACAAGATTAGAAAGAGAAGAAAGAGCATTAGAGGAGGGCACATCCCTCCTGAGGGCCATGGACGAAGAGCTCGACGCAGCTGAGGAAGAAGAGTCCGAAGACGAAGACGAAGACGAGGACGAGGAAGCGGCTGAAGCGGACGAAGAAGGTGAACAGCGCCAAGCACAGGACAAGGCAGAAGACGCTGTCGCTGTGGAGCGTCAACGCCTTAAGATCATCCCCGAGTCTCCACAAGCAGACGAAGACCAGCCAGAGGCGCTACGGGAGCAGGTCGACGAGGAAGATGCGCAGCTTCAGTCTGAAGCTGCCAACCCCCTTGAAAACGATAAAGCAATTCAACAGGATGCACCAGACTCAGCACAGCCACAACCAGACTGGATGGAACGTCCAACGCAGGCGACCTTGACCATCCTTGACCACACACGACGGCAAGCAAAAGAAAGCAACAAAGAGAATAGTCCTCCGCGTCAACGGTATAGACTTACTGATCGACAGCCGGGTGCAGAAAGGTTCAACTTCGACGACCCTGACCCGCCTGCTCCTAATACGGGACACGCCAAAAGACCGCGCGCAGACGACAGTGAAGTTGACGAAGAAGATGAGTTCGAAGAGGACCCAAGACAAGCAAAACGACCCCGTACAACCAACAAAAACGCCGTCGCAGTTACAAGTCGCGTGCGCGAGAACGCTAGCAAATCGAATATGTTCGTCAACGACAGTGAAGAGCCAGAAGAGCAGCAACCAGCACCAAGCCGAGCATCTTCCCAGCCAGTCTCGCAACGGACCGTAATCTCAGCCACCCGAGCTGTTCCCCATCCAACACAGCCGCCCCCCCGTCACGCACCCGCCGTAACGGCAACAGTCCCGGCTCGGCCCCGGTCTCCCTCCGCTTCCGCGCCCCCACCGGGCTCTTATGAAGCCTACCAAGCCACACGACTCCAAGCCCAAGCCAACAGTAGGTTCGCCTCTCTAGTCTCCTCCAGCACAACAACCCGCCCGCCGCAAGCCCGCCGGCCCTGGAGCGCCGAAGAAATTCAACGGCTCATCGACCTGATGAAAAGCTACGGCACGTCGTGGGCGAAGATCAAGCAGGCAGACAGCCGCATGGCTGTGCCGCAGCTGATGGACCGAAGCCAGGTGCAGTTGAAGGATAAAGCAAGGAACATGAAGCTTGATTTTTTGAAGGCTGAGCAGCCGCTGCCGGATTTCATTGAAAATGTCACTATAAGTAAGGGGCACAAGGAGCAGTTGCGGGCGAGGGGGTTGGGTGTGCCTGGGGAGGACGAGGAGGGGTGGATTGGCGTTGTGGACAGGTTTTAGGATTCGGTCTTGGGTGGGAGTGGCGTTGTACATATTTCACAACATTCGTGGAGAGAACAATGCCGCGCTTGATGATAATTCTCTGACATGCTATCCTCAGCAGCCTCCAACCACGCTAACCTCACTTCGTATCCTACATTCCTTCGATCATTACTCGGCTTCCTCTACAACCAACATCACCACCTAACCACCCTATAAACTACTTGTCGCCCAAGCACTGCATCATCTCGACGACGTCCAAGCTCACTTAGAACCCGTCCTGAAATCTCCCCCTCACATTCCATCCCGACGAGCCTGATAGCATCGACTTCGAACCGTCCCTGCCTTGACTCCGTTTATAGATCGTCTTATCCCCCGAGTTCAACAACATAACGGAGTAAGGCCCAATATAGACAGCCCTTCGGACCACGAGACGCTCTCCACTCACCGCCCCAAAGCCCAGCTCCTCAGGCGTACCCGCACCGCCCCTCAGCCCCGATGGCGCCGACTGAGACGACTGACCGCCACCACCACCCTCAGCAGACCGTCTGTCATCCTGCCCCGCCCGCCCCGCCTCAGCTCTTCGACTCTGCCCATCCGCGTGCGCAGCGCGTGCCAACGTCTGCACAGGCTCGTCCCTCAGCGGCATAAGCCGCACGCCACGTCTGCGCGCTTCCGCTTTGGCGGCGTTGCGCCGGATCTCGGCCGCGAGGTCGCCGCGCAGCTGCCTGTGCTGTATGCCGATGCGGAGCGTGCTGCCTCGGAGACTAGTGCCTGTTTGCCTGTTTGCGGCAGGTTCTCCCGCTTGGTCGTCGTCGTCGTCCTCCTCCTCCTCCTCCTCCTCCTCCTCCTCTACCTCTTCAGACTCTGTCGTGCCCGCTCTGTAGTTGCTGGCGGCCTCGTAATCGCGAGCCGCGACTTCGATTTTTTGTGCTCGTGCGTCACACGCGGCTCTACTGTCTGCTAGGCTCGAGGCTGGGTGGCGCAGTGTTGGGTCGGGGATCAGAGCTGAGGTGGGTCCTTGAATACGAATGTTTGACTCTGGCCGTGGCCGTGAGTGGGTTATGGAGGCTGTGGCGGAAGAGGTGTCGAGATTTTTGTATGTGTTGCGGCCGATGCGCATGTTTAGTCTTGGATCTGGCAGGGGAGAGTTCAGGAGGGAACTTTGAAGGGGAGAGGCGGTGGTGGATGTTTGACTGTAGAAATTGGGATGGCCGGTCAATGTGGGCGATTGATGTGGTTGTTGTTGGGTTGGGGCGTGTGGCGTGGGTTGGTTGGATGATCGGAATGGGATGGGAGTGCTTGAGTCCATGGAAGGGGACTCATTGGGCTCTTGGGTGGTAGCAGGTTCGTCCATTCCAGTGGAAGGGCGGGGATAAGCTTGTGTATGGCCCGAAGGCCTTGGGTGGAAGCGAGCAGCATTGGGGTTGAAGGTAGAAGAAGGCTGTAGGCCGGAAGTGGGTACAGCTGGGCTCTGGGTTGTACTTTGAATGGTAGGAGGAGGTGATGAGCTGCCATCGGTTTGAGGTACCTCGCCACTGGATACCTCTCTTGCGAGTCTCCAGGCCGTTTGCCGGGTCGCCTCCATCTCAGCTTGGAGGCCCTGCAACAGCTCATCTTCACCATAATCCCGCAACAGCTTCACGAACTGCTCCGAATAGAGGTACCTGAAAATCTCACTGTCGACGGCAGGCACCTTCCATTGCTTCACCTTGTAGTACCAATCTTCTGCCTCCTCTACCGCGACATGGGCTGCACGATAGTTCTTTTCAGCCTCAGTGTTAGGAGGCAAGGGGTCTCCGTAATGTGCAATGTAGGTAATATGATCGAGTGCGAGTCTGTCCATCTCTGTTCTGTTGTGCGTATCTCTTCCGTAAGGGAAGTCAGTGATGGGCCTTTCGCGCTCCCGCTGTTCGATCACGTTGTTTCGAATGATGAATAGCTGCCTTCGTGCCCGTTCGAAGAGGATCCCTGTTCGCTCGACGTTGAACAGAGCCTCTGCCCTGGCAAACTTGATTAGGTCTTCCGCTAAAGACTCGTTCAGAGGCCAGCCTGGAGGCTCGCCAGTGGCGGGATACACGGGCGTGTTCGCCGGGAAGATGCCGAGGAAATTATTGAACATCTCACCGCTGTTGCCGGTGACCCAGTCCTGCTGCTCTACGTTAGCAATATGGGGGTGCGAATAGTTGCTAGCTGGGTTCGGTTCAGGGACAGCCGCTGCTGTGGCAGACGTTGTATGAGCACGCGGTGATTGTGCCACTCTGATGGCTGCATCTGCTTGAATGTCATCAGCTAAGGTCGGCAGGCATATGGACACATTATTCATACCTGGCACATCACCCCCGTCACCAACTTCTGCCGAAGCCAAAGCCTCTTCAATGACCGCGCTCTCGCCATGAGTGGCAGCAGAAGCCCTTCCAAGATCAGTATTCTGATCAGACATGAGAAATGTTATGCGACAACCAAAGATGACGGATGGAGGAGACAGCAGCAGTACCTTACTGCAGACTGATATATCATGATTCCTCTGCTTACTATTTGGTCAAACAACAAGAGCAGATGCGGGCTCGCAAATTCTGTCGCGAGGAATCGGCTAAGACTCGCTGATTGCAAACAAATTAATTGTTGAATGTTCAAGAATGAGCAGCTTGAGCAAGCTGAAGAAGCATGGAATATTGCTTGTACAAGACCTCCCAAGAACACTTACGCATCAGTGAATAGTTCAATGAGCCTTCTTCCAAGACAGTCATTTGGTCCAGATAGCACTGTTGGCCAGGATTATAGGCAGGCCCATACCTCGTTGTCAAACACGTTCCTCTCATGATGTCTCTTCTTGGTCAAGTCAAACACCCTGTGAGTTGTGAAATGGTCCAATCGCCGTACTCAGTAGCAGCGAAGCCATTCCAGATCGACACGACAAGGACCAGGAAGCAGGAAACCAGTCCAGCCCAAGAAACTCAAACAATAGCCACGTCCAAACACATATCTGTTATAGATAGCATTTCGCTCAAAGACCCATACCTGGGCTGCACTATCAAGGCCCTCGCTTGCGTGGGTGTCTGGACCTTTCATCTTCGCTACCAGAAGAGTCGAGATAGGCGTCCCCTGCTGGATGCGGCGACGGCGACGGTAATGGTAATGGTGGCACGTCACGTTTTGTCTTCGATCGTGAGAGTACCTTCTTAGACCTCTTAGGCTGTAAGTAGTCCGAGTCGCAATTCGACCAGGTCAGCGAACTGTATGCATTCTGCGATCGCGAATAATGTATCCGTCATAGGTATTCGCCCGTATCTGGTATCGAGGTCGGTACAGACCCCCTGTTTGTCACTTCGATCCTTGCGATCATCGTGGCGCGCCTGAGTTCTTGCAGCCACGTCGAAGGCATCGCCGGTAAGAGTTTTGCGAAGAGGTTCGTCAAAATCCGCCGAGATATCTGCCACTTGACGGAAATGCTTGGGGCTCAACTTGGCTTTAGCCGCAGTAGGAGGCTCTGACGGCCTCGCAGCTGACCTGTCAACCAGGGCAATAGCACTTCGGAACGCATTGCGGATCTGACGACAATTCCAGAGGATATTACTTGTGTTCATTTGATCGCTCCAGATACTTGCCGCGTGACGAAGGAGCTTTCCTCCATTGATCTCTATATATGGTTTCGATTCCCTAGTCTTGCGTAGGTTGACCTTCCAGATGGGTTTGGTAGTATCCACATCAAGGACAGGAAAGTGGATGCTCATATAGATTCGGGAAACAAAGGTGTCGTTAAACTTGCCAACTTTGTTAGTCGTCAAAGACAGCACGCCGGAGTAGTACTCAAGCGCGTGTAAGAACACTCCATTGGGTCAGCCTCTGCCCGTAGGAAGAAGTTCACAGGGAGAATGACATACCAGACACCACAACGTTGCGCTTCAGATCTTTCTCGTCCCGTTCTTGAAGGAAAAGGTCTGCTTCGTCGAGAACCATGACACAATACCACTTGTGTGCTAGGTAGAACATGCCTTGTAGGTTCTCCGAGACCTCGGACGGCAGGACTCCGATATTACCGCAAGTGATTGTGAAAAGTAGGCATGCCAGCTCTTCTGCAACACACTCGGCGGTGCTGCTCTTTCTCGTGCCGGGAACACCTGTTCAGTCAGTTCTGTGACGGAACAACACACTGTCCATGGTCGTACATACCATGAAGTAGACCGATGACTCCTTGATCCTTGCCGCGAACAAGATTCAGGCGCTCGTTCTTCTTCTCACAATTCGTGCGTCTCGCGCTGACCAGAGCCTTCACTAGTCTCCTGTTCTTCTCCGGCAGTATCAGGTCGTTGAAACTGGTTGTAGCTCTTGGCTTTTTGATTAAAGCAAGATCGAGTTTGTATCAGCCAAGGTTGTGAAGGACGTAACCATAGAGATAGCCTGGCAAGACATAGTTACGCCTATTTTTACCGGCAGTCGACGAGTCTTGGTGAAGCTTCTTTTTGGCGAATTCTTGACTAACAGCACATCGAGTTTGCGATCGTCGAAGCAAGAGATGCAACCTTTGGGACAGTAGGTATAACGACACCTTAATGTGGCACATCGACTTCTAATCTTGTTGCACAAGTTCGGAGTGTCTTGCAGCGCATGCCATGTAAATCGCTTCTGACTAGCCCGTTCTCTGTGGACGATTTGATCAAGGGGATGCGAGGTCTCGATGTATCAGACCTGTCGCCAGACAGATACCGGGACACTTGCTCCATGAATGTGCTGCAGTCACTGAACTCCTAGAGGGCAGAGAACCACCCCTTGGTTCACGCATGCGAAGAGCATTTCTAGCTTGATTGCTTCTGTAGTAAAGTATCGCGCAAACTACGCTCTTCCGGCAGGTTCTCTCATGCCGTTGTTCTGCGTGGTTTATCTCGTATAATAGTAGTGACCTTAACCAACTGTAGCCTTGCGTGGTGATGGCAGCCTCGTTCAATAATGTTACCCGCCATGCTTGCACCAAGTTGCTTTTCCCTTAGCTGTAATTGAGCTGCCATTGGGGATTCCACCATATGAGTAACGCCATAAGATTGTTGTCGATACGACCTCTTACGAATATACGATGGGCCTGACTTGCTTCCTGGCGACAAGGACACTGGGACCATATGCAAACGACTAAGGAATCATGCTTGACTGTCGTAGGAAGGCGCATTCGGCGTATGCGATTGCCGACTCCGCAGTTTTGTCACTTCGCAGCAGGTCCCTGTCCTCCCCAACAAATGATCTGAGTGTTACTAGCAACAGAGATGCAATATCGACCCTGAGCAGATCTCTCTGAGAAACACACATCAAACTCAGACTTTGACTTCTTGTGCTGCGTCCTTGCCCTATCCGTTATTATCATGGCGTGGTACTCTATCCTTCCTGCTCACCTCACAACATACGAGACATGGATCGTCAGGACCTTTGTATGCCATCAAAGCTACCCTGACGATTTACTCGGCTGACCACATTCATACAGCTCTTTCTCGCTATCGTCAATATGTCACCATGGGTGCTGGCCATTCTCTATGATTTCGTGCTCTGGATTTGTCGTTGCATTTGGTACGAGATCCCAGTATATGGTGGCAGGGCACAAGGATACACAAGACCCAGAGGACCCAGTCTCGGGAAAACAGGAAGAAGAATGAGTCTCGTCGAGATGATCGGTGCTGGTCACGCCCGCAAGCAGTCTCAGGACACAATAGCACAGCTAAGGAGAAGGGATCACCAGCGCAAGGAGAGCAGCAGTGCACTTGAAGAAGAATAGGTTGCCCTGCGGAGGGACTATCTCCAGAGCCTTGCCAAATTCACAGACCTGAGTCACCAGTCGGCTCCCATGCTACGCCAGATGAAGCTTCCATCAGTTCCGCATTACCTATACGTGATCACCTTCGTCTTGTGCACCGCATCCATCGCAAACCTCGCGTTATGAGCAAAGTACAATGTGCCGGCTATGTGCCTAAGCCAGTGGCGGCCTAGGTAAGGTACCAACTACGAGTGTTCCTTGATCCAGCAGGCTGACGGAACTGTTGAGACATGTCAGAGCAGGTAAGCACCAACGTGAATTGCGACGCTCAAGAATGCAGGTCACTTGGTCACTAGCGAGTCACTCGATCCAGCAGAATTGAGCCTGAGTCCATCAGATACTTGACAAACAGAGACGTTGAGCAACTCAGCACAGCACAACCCATCGATGCTCCATTGTTGTCTCGGACACAGACCAACCACAGGGACCATGACCGAACACAGAGTATCTCACCACACACCCGATACCAAGACCAGCAACCGCAAATACCACCCTCGACTTCCCCCTCCCTTCTCTTCGTCCATCAACACATGATCCCAACCCCCAAGAGCCACTCGTCGATCCGACCAAGCAGGCTAGACTTCCACACGTCCTCGCTCAACCAAGACCGCGCGCAGAACCCCATCGCCATCTGCTTGCTACACCCGCAAGTCAACCATGATCTCATCAGCCAGCCCACCATCAGAACCCACCCGCCCGTGCATGCTCGTAACGTGCAACACCAGCAGCCCTCAGACAGAGACAATTTCAAGCTGTAGCTTTAATTTTTTCTTCCTTGTTGTGTGAGTGATACCGCGCTACACGTTCTCATGTCAGCAAAGTCCTACTAGCAAATTGAACTGAGTACTGTAATTGTGCAGAAGCGGTAAGCAAAAGACCGAGAGCACGATTTGTTCCGAATCTGTCGACGCAATCAAGATGACGAGTACGTCCGTGAGAACATTAGGTGCTGTTGAGGACAGCCTTCTACGATTCAACTCCAATGTTAGCAACTGCATGTTATAGCGCGAGGATACTACATGTAATGATAAGAAGACTAGTTCTCTAGAACTAGTATACAAGACTTGAAAACGGCGTGCCCGCGTCCCTTGCTCATTTCCAGGTATTCATCTGCAAGCCAACCCAATATCATGCCATCGTGGCACTACTATCATCGTACCATTTTTACGTCCAGTATTACTGCGCACAATCTTACCTTCCTCTCGCAATTCTCTCCTCTCTCTTCTTCTCCACTGCATCTTTGATGCCCTCTCGTGCCAAGAAGGTCGCGCTCTTAATCATCTCGCTCCGTTCAATGTTGCGCTTTTTCTCTTCACCGTGCTTGTCTTTCTTCTCACACAGAACCTTCGAGTACTACTGCCTTCCGGGTGCTGGGTATCCGGGCGCGACTTGCGTCATCGGCTGCTGAGCAACGGGCTGCTGGCCCGGCTGTGCCGTAACACGACTGGCAGCCTCACTAGACAGTCGAATAGCGCTTCCGTCGGCCTGCTCGCCCAACGCCTCGAAACAATCAGCATGGAAAGGCTTCTGTGCCCTCCTGGCCTTCGCTTCGTCGTACCTCCAGATGCCGTTCGTCCTCTCTGGTCCAACACCCTCCCACTGGGATGTAACATGCTGGCCAGAGGTGAGAATTTTTGCAAGCTGGTTGAAGTGCTTTTCTCTCGGATCAGCACTCCTTACACTGCCTGTATCATCGTCGGGCTGAGAAAAGAACACCCGTTGCCAAGTACGATTCTCGTCTTGCTCCCTTCTCCGTAGAGCTCTCTGCGCGTTCTCTATGCGGGATTTGTACGCACTAGTAGCGTCCAAATCGCCCTTCTCGATGCTTCTCGCGACGTTGGCCCAGGCACGTCTTGACTCCATAGGATCTTGTTGCTCCAGAGGTGCAAGGATGAGCTTGCTGAGCTTGGTGCTCTGTGCGCTCACTGTCTCGATATCTGCTGACCTTTTACCACCACTTCCTTCTTTGATGGTGAATGTATCCGACCACTGCCCATCAAGACTGTAGAGTGGCTTCTTCTCCGAGCCTTCGCCTTCTTTCCACAGGGATGCTGAGAAGCTGTTCTTCTTGCCACCTATCCAGCCCTTGCCTGCGTAGTCGATCTTTGCGATGTAGCCTGAGCTAGATACGACATGGGTGTATTTTTCTAACTCCATAAACGGCGCGCCGTAGATAAGACTTTCAACATGCAGAGCAGGCAGAGTGATCAAGTATGTTTCCGGCTCGTTGCTGCCTGGTGGGTACAGCGTGAGCAGAGAGTGGCCAACTTGTTTGATGTGTATGGTTCTACTAAAACTCGCTTTCTGACCATTGTACCCTTGCAGCTGTATCCTGTTCTTCTCGTTGGTGATGCAATACGCTGTGACGGGCGGGTGGTGAGAGACTTGCTCGGAAACGAGTTCTGTTCGGCCGAGGCTGCCCTCTTCCCAGTGACCAAGGTAGAGCTCACCGAGGAACGGGTTAAGCGGTTTCTTCTCGTTTCCGAATTGTTCGGACCTGGAGCAGTATTGTTGATGTAGCGTGTTCATCAACCATCGCACGACCAATAGTGCTCGCTTAGCCGGATCAGGCTCACGGGTGGGAGCGATGAAGAGTTCCTGGTTTTCGGCCCAGTATGCAGAGAACTCGACGAGGGACTGAGAGGAGAGGATGAAGGCCGGCGCGGTCAACGACGATAGGTCGCCATTGAAGGAAGCAATAGACTGTATGCGTGAGCACACGACCTTCACCTCTCCAGGGTTGGGAGAGGAGGCCTTACCTTGAGGAAAGTTGTCCACGAGCCACGACTCGATGCAGGTACTGCACCACCCTCTACTTCTGCTGGCATTGTGAACAGATATACGGGTATGTAGTCAAGGGCGGGTCAACTAGAACGTCCTGTCTCGAGAAATACCTGGCAAAGTGCGGAGGCTTGAAGTAAGACGAGCAGGTAGCACGATGAAAGAATACCGAAAATGTCGGAGAATATGCCTGAAGGCTGTAACGAGGTACTAGCTGAGATGCTTGTGTCAAGACTGCAAGGTGAGCTTGGCCAAGCAGACAATTCTATTATAGTGGACGGCTGGGAGTGTGATGCGGTGCGCGGATATGAAGGATAACGGAAGCAGGCGGCCTGTACCACACCTCACACCTGAATCACTTGCAGCAGGACGCGTGGTAAGTTAAGCACTACCCGGACCGGCCTTAGCACATGCATGCGTCGTGTAAGTGACTCAGCGACACCAGCCAGCTCCCCACGCTCATGTGACGTCATTTCCAGGCCACCGTCAGTGAGGGGCAGGTGTGAAATCAGCCAAGGATTATTGTATTGAACTAGCTAGAAGTGACGGTACGATGAGGCCGCTTTAATAGGCCAATAATGCCAAGCCCTCACGTAATATTACACAGGCACACCTGCGACGAATTGCCACGATCGGAAAACTAGCCATAAGTTTTAAAACACAATAGCAGAGCAAGAACATGGAAGACAACGCTTGAAACGACACGATGCATCAAACAGGCCAACAAACGAACAGGAGGCATGAGCACATGTTGTACATGGAAAGCTATGTGCAGCTAGTCATGCTGGAGGAACTAAGGCTAAGGGTAATTTACAGCTTGTCCGCAGCGTTGAAGTCGTCAAGAGCCTCTTGGACACGAGCGCTCATTGTCTTCTCACCCTCTCGAACCCAGACTCGAGGGTCAAAGTACTTCTTGTTTGGCTTGTCGTCGCCATCCGGGTTGCCGACTGGCTTCTGTAGGTAGTCGTGCTTGTTCTGGATGTAGTCTCGGATACCGGTCAGGTAGGCGTACTGCAAGTCAGTGTCTAGGTTGACCTTGACGACACCGTAGCTGATAGCGTCGAGGTACTCCTTCTTCGAGCTACCAGAGCCACCGTGGAAGACGAGGAAAACTGGCTTCTCCTCGTTGAGCTTTTCCTGGTCCTTGACGTACTTCTGGTGCTTCTGCAGGAGCTCTGGGTGAAGCTTGACGTTGCCGGGCTTGTAGACACCGTGGACGTTGCCAAAGCCGGCTGCGATGGAGAAGTAGGGCGAGATCTCCTTGAGGGTCTTGTAAATTCGGTGGATGTCTTCTGGCTGAGTGTAGAGGGAGTTGTTGTCGACGTCTTCGTTGTTGACACCATCTTCCTCACCACCCGTGATACCAATTTCCTATTACAGTGTCAGCTGGTTCCCCATGTCTGGCGCCATTTTGACTTACCATCTCCAGCCATTGTTTCATCGGTGCGGCCCGCTTGAGGTACTTGGCTGTGGTCTCAATGTTCCAGTCAACTTCCTCCTCGGACAGATCGATCATGTGGGAGGAGAAGAGTGGCTCGTTGTGCTCCTTGAAGTACGCTTCATCTGCGTCCATCATGCCGTCGAGCCATGGCAACAGCTTCTTTGCGCAGTGGTCGGTGTGCAGTACGACTGGGATACCGTAGGCTGGAGCCACAGATCGGATGTAGTGGGCTGCGGCGACGGCACCAGCGACCGAGGCTTCTTGGTTCTTGTTACCTACACCCTGCACGTCTCGTCAGCTTCACTCGTTGCATCCACTGATGTCTTCATACCTTGCCTGCGAAGTAAGCAGCACCACCCTGCGAAGTCTGCAAGATGATGGGCGACTTCTTGTCTCGGGCGGCCTCGAGGGCTGCAACTACCGTCGATGAAGAGGTGACATTGATAGCTGGGATGGCGAAGTTCTTCTCCTGAGCATAGTTGAACAGGTTCAATCTCCAGGATGTCAGTTCTGCTCTTTTGGACAAAAGAGGGTGCAAACTTACACATCGTCGCCAACGATGACACCAGTCTTGCGCTTGAGGACGTCTTGTGCACCACCCATGTTGATATAGATTCGTCGTGTTGGAAGGCACAGGCTTTAGTTTGGGTCGAGGTTGAAGAACTAAGTCGTGAGTAGTATGTCTGGTAATGAGGAATTAAGAGAATTTCAGCTCAACAGCAGCAACCTCAACTTAGTACTTGAATGATGCTTTTGTTCTCCAGAGCAATTACTGGCCCCACTTTCATCATGAAAGTTGCACCCCTCATATTCCAACAGTAACTTTTGTCAGATTCTGTCCTTACCATCGGAACACTCTCAATTGGGCCAGCTTCTCGGTATATTGGACCGAGCTACCCAGCGAATAACGGTTGTAAAGCGCTAGATGCTTCCATGCTCGCGTTCCTCTGCTCTGCGTCGTCTTTGGTCGGATCGTGCTCCAATAAGTGATGTTTCCGATCAGTCGTTCCGAATAGATTTCGTGTGAGGAACGCTTTCCGGCAATTCTCGTAGCACAAAGTCTTGGGACTATGGGCATGGCCTACGCGCAGTCGGGAGATACCTCATGCATAGTTTCTGGACTCTCGCGTACTCGTGGTGTACGAAATGGAAAATCTCACGGGACGATCTTTCTTGAAGCTGTCTTTTCGATCGCATGGATTGTGGTAGGACTACGCGACACAAAACTGCATTTCATATAAGATCACGTGTTGCAAGAAGCTAGCTCTGACAGGCTCATCGACCAACTGCACCCTGAAATACTTGAGTGTAGTGTGGTCAAGAGCCGAGAGTCAGAGCTGCAGCCTGGAATGGCCGACAGATGCTCCACATATACTCCATGGGCGGAACATGGCTTCATGACCGAAGTTTCGGCATGTCATTTCAGTACGTACGAGTACGAAATCAACTCCGAGACCGTCCCTGCACAAGGGTCCTTCCCACCAAACAGGTTGTCCTTTCAGTCCTCTCCGGTAGTCTCGGACCGTTCCAGCTCGTAGAACAGTAGATAGACTTCCCTCTGCATCCCCAGAACGTCAGATGTCTTGGCTTCCTTGATTTTGTCGTCCGATACCCGCCACCATCGATCTTGCTTCTTTCGTTTTCGAGGCTTCGTGTTCGAGGCGTGAGTCTGTATTTGAGGCCGTGAGCCCTGTGTAGGCGTCCTTTGGAGGGACAATGAGCTGCGTGTCTTCTCGAATGAGGATGACCCACTTTCTCTTTTCTTGGTGGCTGTGTTTGGTCTGCTCGTTGTGTTGCTAAGGGCGGTAGGCGACAAAGAGGATGTAGATTCGTTCGTAGTAAGGGAGTCGCCGGATCGTCTGGCACCGACTACCGGTGATGGTGCAATGCTGTTGGCTTTGCTGTTGGCGGCGTAGGCTCCCCAAGCGTCGGGCGTCGAGAAAGGGGGATACATATGGTTCCTCCGAAACGACTCATAGTGTCCACTGTTGTGATTGCCTTTATGACAAACAACGCCGAGCAGGCGATACCAATGCTCATTCAGTATGCCGCCTAGACGAAGCCTTTCGGTATAGTTGACCTTTGCCATGTTTTTCGTCGAATACGAGCGTGCATCGTACACGGACCGCGAAAGGTGAATGGCGATAATCTTGGGGAAAGCGGTGATGCGCATATACTTCTTGATGTTCCTCTTCGGTGCTTGAGAGGATTCTGGCAGTTCCACCCCTTCTGGTTCAACCTCAGGGTCGTCGGTAATGGCGCGCTCCAGCTTCGCAATGTCCTGCTGCAGTCGCTTCTGCTGCTGTTCGTCCTTTGTCCTCGGTAGCATCGACTGTTTCCATTCCAACGCATGCTTGAGTCTGCATCTATCGCATCTGTAGTCCTCAATCTCCTCAGTCTTGAGCAGAATGTCGAAGCAACGGTCTAAAGTTGTCGAGTTCCCTTGAGGGACGTTCAGGGTGAGTGACACGAAGGTTGTCATGCTGGGCTTCGTCTTGAATCCACAATACATGCACTGAATCTGTGACTCCAGCTTGCCCTCAAAGGGAAACCCCTCTCCGTTTGCTACCATGGCTTTTGACAAACTGTCGGTCTGGGAATCAACCTTCTCGACATCGTCGTCCGATTGCTTTTGTACCATCTCCGCCATTCGACTCCTAGCTTTTTCACCAGCTTTGTACTCGTCATCCAGCCTCTCAAGTACAATCTGTAAGAACTCCTGGGCATCTTGCTGGTTCCTACTTATCCTTGTCGCATATGCTCTTTCCAACGACTCTATTAGGGGTTTGGCAGTAATGGTCTTTTTGTAGATCGGTCGCTCATTCAAGGCATTAAGCATATCCTTCAACGCCCGGGTGACGAGTCCTCTTTGTAGATCCTGGATGCGCTCCGGTCTGTCACCCTTTCTGAGAACCAGCGGCAGGCTCTCGAAGATCTCAGCGCCATCGAGCTGTCTTCGATGAATCTCTCTGATCAGATAGAGTCTAAGATCTCCCAGACCTGCGAGCGCCTGCAGCACCGAGTTGATGAAGCAGTCGTTCGCAGGGTTCGAGAGCCCGGTTATGGTGCGTTTCTTGCCGTCAAAGAAACCACCGGCGCTTTCGTCGCCATCGATGAAGAAAGTTGGTCCGAAGACGTAGAAGAGGGTGATGGCAGCTAACGAGGCACCTGCTGCATAGCCTACGACTGTCAGATTCTTGTCAGGCATGGAAAGAGACGTCGAGTGTTCAATGTGTCTGTCAACCCATGATGTCCGCAAGTACTGCTACGAACGGCTGGCCAGAGATGCGAACGATCACTGGTCACCGTCTAGAAGAGTCACCGATTTGCGCAAGAAGCTTCGGGGTCTCCGCCTTCGACTGCGGATGCTGTTGTGATCGGCAAAGCCTAGAAGGCAAGGACGTCAGAGTAGCCTAGGCTGGTGTTTGGCGAGTTTGTCGTGTTTGTTCACTCAACGAGTTTATGGGCCCTCGGTGTCACTCCATGTTGACTGGAGGCATGGACACACGAGTATGAGTCAGGTGAGAAGAAACGTATGACCGGACCGTCGTTGACACAGACACCACAATACAGTTCCATTATCCTGTCATCAACTTGTATGGTGATTCAAACCTGACCAACGCACGGTCAGTGCGAACCACGGTATGCAATCACAGGTCTACCTGGGATACGTATGATTCGGCCGCACATGCTTTTTCTCACCACCAACGCGGCCGTCATAATTGGCCGTTTGGGACGATTAATATACAAATCAGTATGCATGTCTGTTGTAGAGTAGCAGACTTTGTAGCAGAGCCTCAACTCCTGGATATCACGGCATGTGGGTAGTCAAAAGCAAACGCACAAATCGGTCGGCCAGAAAAGCATTGAATGGTGGCCAATCTTGACACTGTAGACGTCGTCGATACCGGTGTCGTATGAGGCTGATCCTAGAAATCCTCCGAAGCTCTTGAAGCAGAGCCTGAGCGCCTACTGGAGACCGGGCTGTTCTCATCCGTGACTCCGTTGACTTTGCGAACACTTGTGATCCCTGGAAAGCGTATTTGTAAGCCACCAGGCGCTTTTGCAAGTGCGCTGATATGGGGTTTATCTGGAGAGAGTCATAGTATAAGAATGCTATACGGCTCGAAAGGGTTGCGCTGGCCAAGCAAGTTAAGTCGATGACCGAGAGAAACTGCATAGCCGAGAAGAAGGTCTTCTCCTCAACACTATCACGAGATATGGCAGCAGAAGAAGCCAAACACACCCGATCCTTCAATCTCCGTCCATGATACAAATAGAAGTTGCTGTTGGGCACGGTTTGCGCAAGATGTCCTGCTATAATTCCTTTTCATATGTCCTGGCCTCAGCCACAAGCTAAACTGGGGTAAATGAAAGTGCGGTGCTGCAGGTGCGGCGACGAGAAAAAGAGCGATAGGTCATCGGGAAAGTTTGCGAAGCAGGGTTTTACGGCGCTCGGGAAGGGGTGCACCCAGCAGACCAACAGTCGAACCTGCCCAGTCATGTCAGGGCTGCAGGGGTAGACCAATCTCGAAAAGGCTTACCTCGTGTCCGGATTTACCGCATGGACCCCCATCAGAAACATTCCTCCACCGAAAGGCTTCTGTAGCGAGTGCCGGCGCATGCTGGCTGACGTTGCTGCCACCAGCGTGGAGGGCAAAGTCGGTATCAGACAGGTCGAGAGATCGAATCTGTGTGACCTCTTCGAGGATTTTGTTTCTCATGTTATAGATATCACATTCGTCTTTGACATTCTTGTAACAACATATTCGGTTTCCAAGCGTTTCTTACACTCGTTGCAAATTGTTCTCTCTTCAGCATTTTTACCGCAGTCCGGTTCGCCGAGTCCTTGACAGTGACCAGGGTTTCGAAACGATTTCAGCTGCAATTGACGAAAAGTAGAATGAGCTTGTAGACACCAGTGGAGGAACGGATTGTTCAACTGATCACATCATACACGGCCATGGCCGACTTGACTCTCCCTCGACAAGCCATACAGGCAAGACAAGACTCGGGGGAGCAACTGCTCAAACTATTCGCCAACCCTTTCCAGGCTCAGGTCAGTTACCAGGACATACTCATGCTTGACTCGAGTCTTGACTAACAAGCGTGCAGATCCAAATCAATGCCTTCTGGGCTTCTCTAGGACTGTCTCTCGGAGTCTCTGCTGCCCTCGCTCTACTTTTCTCCCTGCTCCGTCCTCGCCATAGTCTGGTGTACGCACCTCGATCGAAGTATGCCGATTCAGCACACACCCTGCCGCCCATGGGAAATGGCCTATTTGGCTGGATTAAGCCGGTATGGTCGGCCAAGGAAGATCTACTGGTGGACAAGCTTGGACTGGACGCTGCCGTCTTCTTGCGATTCACTCGCATGCTACGCAATATATTCGCCGTGCTTGCCATCCTGGGCGTGGTGATCATGATACCAGTCAACGTCACTACTGGTGTAGGAGGTATCCAGGACAAGTCGAATGTCTTCGCCATCATGACCCCTCTCTACACCTTCGGTCAAGGTCTATGGGCTCAAGTGATCGTCGCTTATGCAATTGATCTTGTCGTCATGTATTTCATCTGGGCCAACTACCGCAAAGTCCAGACCTTGCGAAGGGCATATTTTAGCAGTCCTGAGTACCAGGGTAGTCTCTCGGCCAGAAGTATCCTCCTGCGCCATATCCCAAAAAAGCTACGAAACGAGGAGGGCATCCTGAGGATTGCAGACGAGGTCAATCCCACTGGATCCATGCCTATCCCCATTGCAATGAGGAATGTCAAGGATATTCCAGAGTTGATCGAAAAGCACGAGGAGACTGTGAGGAAACTGGAATCCATTCTGGCAAAATACCTAAAGAACCCAGATCGTCTACCGACTCGCCGGCCGATGATGACGCCCCCCAAAACCTACAAGGGTCCGATGACGGGAGGCAAGGTAGATGCTATCGACTTCTACCGAAAGCGGATTGAGAACCTTGAACAGAACATCAATGGCATCCGAGGCCAGGTTGACAGCCGAGACATTATGCCCTTTGGCTTTGCATCCTGGGAGCACGTGGCTCAGGCCCATACTGTGGCTTATGCTGCGCGAAAGAAGCATCCTCAGGGAACGAAAATCCGACAGGCTCCGAGGCCCAACGATATCATCTGGCAGAACATGCCCTTGAGCAAGGCACAGTTGCGAAACAAGGCCTTCATGAACGCAGTTTGGGTAACGATCTTGACTATCATCTGGACGCCGATTAACGCTTGCTTGGCGGTCTTCCTGTCAAATCTGGCAAACCTCGGATCGCTCTGGCCCTCGTTTCAAACCCAGCTCAATGCACACCAGACTTTCTGGTCAATCGTCCAGGGTATTGCAGCACCTGCCATCACATCGACCGTCTACCTGCTATTGCCCATCATATTCCGAAGACTACAGATCCGTGCGGGAGATGTTACCAAGACAGCAAGGGAACGCCACGTGCTCAGGAATCTGTTCAACTTTTTCATCCTCAACAATCTTCTGATCTTCTCTCTCTTCTCGGCTATCTGGCAGTACGTCACTTCCGTCATCAATGACAGTGGTTCAAGTGGGATTTGGGACGCCCTTCAGCAGGGCGACTTCTTCTTAACAGTGACCACTCAACTCTGTCAGTCAATCTCTGTGTTCTGGGTCACCTGGATCTTGCAAAGGAACCTTGGTGCTGCAATCGATCTTGCTCAGCTCTGGACACTGTTCTACCAGTGGTTTGCCAAAACCTTTCTCTCGCCTACACCGCGTCAATACATCGAGTGGACTGCACCACCCCGATTCAACTATGCCAGCTACTACAACTATTTCCTTTTCTACACAGCGGTCGCCCTGTGCTTTGCGACACTTCAGCCGATTATACTCGTCTGCACAGCCATTTATTTCGCTATGGACTCGGTTTTGAAAAAGTACCTGCTTATGTATGTCTTTGTCACCAAGACAGAATCAGGAGGTCAGATGTGGAGGACGCTAATCAATCGCATGATCTTTTCCTGCGTCCTAGCAGACGTCATCATCGGTGTCGTTGTCAAGGCACGTGGCTCGTGGACAATGGTCTTCGCGCTACTTCCCCTGGTGGTCATGCTGGTCGGATTCAAGTGGTACCTCATGCACGCTTTTGACCCGGACATGGACTATTACCATCGCAGTGCTACACATGCGAACGAGAGTGTAGTGCAAGAGCCGAGCTCGAAGTCGGTCAATCGAGCAGCTGCACGTTTCAGACATCCAGTGCTGGACAAGAAGCTCATGACACCTATGGTGTCTGCCAAGGCGAAGCACGTTGTACAACGGATATACGCAGGAAGGCTTGATTCAGAGGTCGATGCAGGTCCGGCGGCATTCGCGGACATTCCGATGCAGCCAATCAAACAAGCTGCTAGTCAGTCGCAGCACCAGTCTTTCGAAACAGTGCCTGAAGGCCAGCTTGATTATGCCTTTTACAAGAACAGATCAGATTTTGGTGATGTTGGTGGCGACAGGTTGAGCAGATACGACATGATCACGTCACGACCGGGCACGCCAGCCTCCCTTGGCGGTCCAAGGGCTCCGTCTCCTTTCACCGATCTCCAGTCAACTTCCCCGTACGACTCTAGATCAGCTTCGCCGGCACCTGGTTACCGCAAGGAGATTGGGACCAAGGTTAGTCATCACGCTTTGAGGTCGCAGCACTCGCGGTATAGCTCCCTGGCGCAAATGGAAAGCAACGAGGACGGTGACGTTTCGATGCATCCTCAACATGGGCCTTACACAGATCCCAACGACGACCGAGCGAACCTACTCATGAACGCCGGGCCAGATCTTCACGAACCGAATGGCGAATTCATGTCGATAGACCGCTGGAGAACACCTGGAGAGACTCCGTATACACCAGGTGACAACCCTAGCTCCTACGACTATTTCAGGGGTCACGGTGGCCTGTGATGGTGCCACTCGACAGAGCGATTTTGACGATTCTATGATATGATGTACAGCAAGATACTTTACGTAGAGCAACTACGTCGAATATAATATATCTATTGGGCGATTGCTCAAGTTAGCCCAGCGTTTCTTCTTTCTCACTAGTGGTTGTTTAACGTCCTTTGAACAGAGGTAGGCAGAGGGTGATATTGTGCGCTGCCTCTGTCGTACGCAAGAGTAACATGAACTGACGACTTCAACGGCTACAACTGTTTTCCAGCAAGCAATTCTGTCAAAATTACTTCCACATAACCATGATGCAGGGACCCAGACCTGAGATCGATAGCTCCGAGCAGAGGCTCCTTCGACTCAAGTTTGCCGTACAGACCGCGAGAGTGGGTAAGATCAAGGAGTACCTTCAGGCCCTGGAAAAAGACTTCCAAGAGCTTGAGAATGCCATGCGGACAACAAGGAAGGCAGCTCAATGCTCAGATCACGAGACTGATACCCCAGCTCTACCCCCCTCAGCCCATCCAAAATCAGTTGCCTTCGATAGCGCATGTACAGCGGCGCCTTCACAGACCGTCAGCGAAGCCCTTCCTGACCCAATCTCCCACGGCGTAGTCTGCAAACAGCTACCGCACCAACTTGCCCTACTAAGCACGATGGAACCAAGTCCCACCTGCTTCTGCGGGCTTTCGCTGTCTGGAAGAGCTACCGGGGACAGGTACGAGAGTGATTCGCTCGTCGTGCCAACAAACTCTCCAAACTTGGAGTCAGGCACCAGCGGTCGTTCCTACGATGCCAATCACGACAGAGAGATCTCCCAACTCGATCGCGCTCTTGTCACAGTGTCCGAGCCAAATTACATTGAGGATTCCCCGAGCACGTTTTCCAGTACTAACGATGAAGACAAGAGCCCTGAGCCACAGTTTCCACAGAAGGGCGAACCACATCAGCCCGAGTTATGTGGTGAGGAAGCATTGAAGCAGCTTGGGGGCGTCACCGTCGATCCAATTCACAGCGAAGTGTACGGTGGTGTGCCGCTAGAGGCCAGTTACACCGTGTTCGCAAGTTTCCTACCACACAACGGTCTCACACAAAAGGTCAACGATGAGCCTTCGAACACGAAAGCGAAGAATGGCGTACAAGGGTGTGAGGAGAATCCAAGCAACAATGCAGAGTGTGCTGGCTTAAGCGGTAGCTACATGACCGGCGACTGCAACGTGGGTCTGCTTAAGGTGATGCAGCAGCAGCCAGACCGAGGCAGTATTGAAGGACCAACACGAGCCATATTGTGCGCACGTGCTCAGGGAGCAAGTGACATGTTCACCCAAATTCACTCCCCTCTTGAACGGAAGAAAAAAGAGGATACCTTGCTTCAAGAGGACAATTGCTTCGCCGCAAGGATGGCCTGTCGGGATCTCTTGAACGCACGTCTCCACACGCAGGGCGTCTTGCCTGGTTTCACGTGGGCCGTGGAAGAGCGTGGACGCATACGTCTTCGAAACCAGCTTCAGCGTGACAGTCCAACGCACGTCAGTCCTGCGACGCCGTCTCTCAGCTGGACAAGAGGAATTGGTGGGGAAAAAAACAATTTTCCATGACGATGTGGCCAGGAACATAGATAGTGTACAAAGTACAGCCAAGGACAAGGGTGAAGACAAAGAACGGTCCAATGGAGTTCCTGAGGGCAGTTTGGGAAGGCTTGTGACTTCTATCAGATATTACAAGTGAGATTGCTTGCGCTCAAGAAGCAATCCAGGTGGGAGACAATGATGACGAGTGTGGCTGAGCACCTTTCCGTCGTGGATGAGTATGAGTTCTTGCCGCGAGCTTGACGACAGCGTGTATGATGGGACAGTAATGTTTAATGGGACTGCTACGGTTGGTGGTACGGAACACATCATGTGAGGCAGGCGCGCACGTGTCAGATTTCACGTCTACGCGCAGAAGCCAAGTTGAACTCTATTAGGACGGTCAAGAGCTCCACCAGTCACGTGCGGATCTAGCGCGCCGAATCAGACGGGCAAGTCTGTGGGCATCTCAACCAATTGGCAGTGGCCGTGTGAGCGAAGCATGCTTGAGCGGTTCATTGGTCTACCTCCAACTCGTATTTGCAACACGATACATGCTTCAAGGAGGTCCCTCCTGTGTTGGATTGCCACCGCGTGCTGCTTTGTGCCCGCATCGATATAACATCTAGTTGCCATCTACCTCTCGATTGTTCTCTTCATACAACCACTTGAAGGGCCATACAGCACCATTCTCTCTGCTCTCCACAACTCTATCTCTATCGCGCTTAGCGTCAGACAACGTGCACCCGATCTGTCTCCTTGTGTCACCGGCTGCTGCAGAGCTGCGAGATAACTGAAAGGCCGCAGCACGCGATTAAAATCCACGAGCGCGAAGAAGCGCGGTCTACTTGCCAAATCCCAGCTCCACCAGCTCGCTTTCACGTGCCACGGGCTTTTGTTGCCTGCGAAATCAACGGCCTCGTGCTCTTCCAGACGATCGTCGAAGCACCAGATCTACATCGCACAGACAACCATGGCTACACAATCGCTGAAGTGCGTGGTGACGGGTGACGGTGCGGTCGGGAAAACATGCCTGTTGATCAGCTATACTACAAATGCCTTCCCAGGCGAATATATACCCACCGTCTTCGACAACTACAGTGCGTCGGTGATGGTTGACGGGAAGCCCATATCGCTGGGGCTATGGGATACTGCAGGGCAAGAAGATTACGACAGGCTCAGACCATTGAGCTATCCACAGACCGATGTCTTCCTGATATGTTTCAGCATCGTCAGCCCACCCTCTTTCGACAATGTTAGAGCGAAGGTATGGCCACGCGAAAGGTCAGGCGAAGCGGTGGGCTAACAAGATCTACAGTGGTATCCAGAAATCGAACATCATGCCCCAGGTGTACCTATTATCCTCGTTGGAACGAAGCTCGACCTGCGAGAGGATCGGGCGACTGCCGAGGCCCTACGATCGAAGAAGATGGAGCCTGTATCATACGAACAGGCACTGGCCGTGGCAAAAGAGATCAAAGCCGTTAAATACCTAGAGTGTTCCGCCCTGACCCAGAGGAACCTGAAGAGTGTGTTTGATGAAGCAATAAGGTGGGTAGCATGTACTGGCATCGCATGTGAATGGAAGACTGACCCAACGTGAACAGAGCGGTACTGAACCCCAGACCAACAACAACAAAGAAAAAGTCGAAGTGTCGCATCATGTAGACTGCCGCAAGCAAGCCTGTCACGGGCTAGGTTCTCAACACCCAGTAGACCCGAGCACAAGACAAACCATCAACAGCTGTGAACCTGCCATGTCACGAAATACCTCCTCTTGCCTCAGGTTATTCCTGGGGTCCCGACCGACATCCTTTGCCCCACACAAAAGTGAAGCATCAGCCACACATTTGACTTTTCAGCTCTTCTTACTTTAGAACGAACCTACGCAAGTACATATTCGGGGCAAAGGCAACTGAAGCATCCAACGGGTGCTCCTTGGAATCTCGGCTCGAACCACACCTTACACTACTCTTTCGACATCTTGGAGCACGGCGCAGCGGGGAAAGATAGCAGCACGATTGATGGGAAGATTTGAAAGGACGCACTTGGGTCCATACAAAACATGCAAGTGGCTATCAAAGCCATGGAGTTGATGAAGGATCCTAGCAGGATCTGAAGAAGGAGGAAACTGATTCACATTTTGGTGGCAACAATCTGATTAACCTTTGGATCATGCTGAGACTGAAGTGTATGTGTATGTGGGTGTTTCTGCTTTTTCACGCCCGTCTGGGAGTTCTCTGTGCTTCGTGAAGGGCTGACACCGCTTTTATGCTCACGCTCCATATCGGGTACTATCCGTGCCAACTAATACCAGTATCCCCGCTTTGCAGAACTGGACTGTCTCTCCCAATCTGCATGAAATACGTAACGAGGAAATCCTCTCGAAGATCGGATCTTGTCCAGACGGTGGTTCTCTAGTCCTTCCAGTCTACAATTCGACATGCAGTTCACAGTGCCGACTTCTACACGGCTCATCGCCGCAGCAGATCTCGAGACGCGGTGAACCTGGTCGAAAGGATCCCCAAACTGGAACTGTTCCTCGTAGCATCGAACTCACCTAGCCCGTCTGAGACATTCATCAGCTGGCGGTGTCTGCCACAAATCGCGGCTCCAGCAACCAATCCAAACGAGTCAGAGCCAAAAAGACTTACCACAAGCACGTTCATCTACAAGAAACAAGAAACAACGGAGCCAAATTAAAAAGCCCTCAGAATTCATACAGCAACCTAGCCTAACCTAATCTACATACCCCTCCCCCCGGTAACCTCTATCGTCTGTCCATTGACATAACTAAACAACGGACTCACACAGGCCAACACAGCCATGGCGGCCTCAGTGGCGGTCCCGGGCCGGCCCAGCGGGATATCCTTGTACGCGGCCTGGGGGTCCGAGCCCTTCTTCTCGCCGAGCTGCTTGCCGGGGATGCCGAGGGCGACGCGCTGGCCGTCGGGCGTGACGATGAAGGCGCCCTCCTCCTTGGCGGCCGTCAGCCGCGTCGCGATGTGGCCGAACGCGATGGTGTTGGCGCGCACGCCGAACTGCGGGCCCCACTCCTTGGCCACGGTCTTGGACAGGCCCGTCACGCCCGCTTTGGCCAGGCTGTAGTTTGCTTGGCCCGCGTTGCCGTGCGTGCCCGAGGTCGACGCGATGTTGATGATGCAGCGCGGCTCGCCGTCTTTGACGCGGAAGTACGGCGCCGCTTGGCGGATCAGGCGGAAGGGCGCTTTGCCGTGGACGTCGAGGATGGTGTCCCTGCGTGGAGATGTCAGTCAGTTTTCTTGCATGTTTTCCCTTTTTTTTTTGTCTTTCTTCTGTCTCTCTCCAATGGTGGCTTCTACGAGGGAACGGTTCAGACTAAGGGCAACACTCACCACTGCTTGTCACTCATCTTGTGAATCACGCCGTCCCACGTGTACCCGGCATTGTTCACGATGATGTGGATCTTGCCGCCGCCGAACTCGGCCGCCTTGTTGACCAGCACGGGGAAGTACTTCTCGTCGCTGACGTCGCCGGGGACCGAGATGGCGCGCTTCTCGCCGCCGTGCGTCTTGTTGATGGCGTCGGCCACGGCCTCGGACTTTTGCGAGTCGACGTCGCACACCACCACTTTGGCGCCTTCGTTGGCGAACAGCCGCGCTGCTTCGGCGCCGATGCCTTGGCCCGAGCCTGTGATGATGGCCGTTTGCCCGGCTAGCATGCCGCTGGGGAAGTTGAGGTGGGAGGAGATTTGGGCGGCGCGGTCCGAGGGGGCCATGGTTGCGAGGGGCGTTTTGTGGTGGACGGACTGACTGACTGGGGTTTGAACTGTGTGGTGATGGGTAAGTGATTGGTATTGGCGCAGGATTGAGAGGAGAGATCGTGCTGGGATGGGGGAGCAGAATCGGTCAGCCGTTTTTGTATATATTATTGATTTCCGTAGCTGTCATTGAGGCCGGCGTCAGCCGTTTGAGCCTCGGTAACTCTGCTCGATGTCCGAGATTCTGCCAGGACAACTTCCGAAACTGCGCTTCAGGTCTTTCTGATGTAGCGTACGAAATTTTATATGTGATGTGTGACACGAAGCAGTATCTTCAGAACGATGTTCATAGCTGTTTCAAGGCTGGAATCTTGGAACCAAAACACCATGTAATCTATGGTTATACATTTTTTCATTACTATTGGGTGTATAGCTCGGAGCAAACAGTGTCGAGCACGGCAGATGGACAGGAACACAAGAAGCGATGATGAACCTCAATCGTTCTGTCTCATGATTTTGGGATTAAAAAGCCGCTGGGCTTATATCGTATTGGTTGCTGATCGTACAACGCCATGTCATCTTCTATCACAGACATTCATAGTATGTGTAATGTACAAATTGTTCATCTAATGTCATCTCCTTACATTCGAGATGTACCATCACTGCCGTCAGCTGCTGCACCAAGACCCTCCTGTGTCACTGTTAGATCGGTACATTGTGTATGCAATAAATATTGAACTTACAGTGTCACCTGGCTCCTGGTAGTTCTTGGCAGCGCCTCGTGTTCGCTCACTGATTATGTTGGACTGATCAATGGCGTCTTTCTCATCAGCCTGCAGTTGCTGGTCACTGTCCGCCTGAGCGGGATCTGTGTAGCCACCAGCATCCGCGCCCTGTGTGTCGCTCTGCACTGGGATGGGACCGTTCTTCTGGCCAGTTCGAGAAACGTAGTCGTCCTGAACAGTGTCTGGCTGGTTGTGTCGCTCAGCTCCAGCGAGAGAGCTGTCCTGGAAGTCGTTGTTTGGGGCGGCCATGTTGATTATGTGGTTTCCTTGACGATTTGAGATGTGGCTTTGCGGTGAAATTGGAGTTTTGGTTGATAAATTATGCTTGAAGTCCTTGGATCTATCCAGCTTATGTAGACAACGTTCTTCTGTTCTGTTACCCTGACGTCAGCAGCATAAGACATCAAGCATAGAGCAGCTTGGGATATCAGATCTCGGGACCCTACTCCCGTCACCAGAGCAACGTCACTTTGCGACAACCCAGCCCCCTGGTGCTCACGGGCAACGGGGCTGAGGTCATCGTTGCCTAAGAGGATAGTGGCCTGCTTAGATCATTGGCCACGCGTTGCTCCGAACCATCAAAGACAATCAGTGATGCACGGTCTCAAATCAGAATCTATCACGATCTCCAGTGATCGTCCTGCAAAGGGGAGCTAACATCGTCGGATCTGGCTCCCCCTTAGCTTAATCGGCGCTCAGATCCCAGCTTTGCCAAATGCAGTAGCTATGGCCAGGTACGCACAAATCAAATACATCATAGAAGACCCTAAAAAGCAAGCTCTTTGTTTGATGTGGAATTCGCGATCTGGCTGTATGGAGCTCGATGCAAGCACTTTGACGCGTATCATGTGGTGACGCTGATACTTTCGCTCTCGTGGGAGCTATTCCCGACCAGTAATGCTGACGTCTACTGGGAGCCATAATTTCACGCCGACGATCGCGATTGTACCTGCGTCCGCAGAACGTGAAATCACCTGGGAGGAAGATCAAAGAACCAAAGCAAGACCATGGACATCCCCAGTCGTGGAATTACCTCCAAAAACTCGAAGCTCGTTCAGACTTGAACTTAAACTAATCACGGACTATGCTACAGGTCGTTAGGTCAACCAACCAGGGGCATTTCTGTCTCAGTACTCACGTGATTTTCCGAATCTCCAACTCTAAATCATTTTCCCTCAAGCATTCTACCACGGTGACACGATTCTTCAACATCAGAGCCGGCAATAGCCTGGTTGGCCAAGCCTCACATCGCTTACCATCCCAGCCAGAGTTGCGGATTGTCGGGAGTAGCTCGCTTTGCTATTCTGTGGCCTCAAGGCTTGGCCCCTCCCCTTTTTTTTTTTTTAACTCCTGAGTGTTCCCCCAATCTCCAGTCATGTTGTCTTCCATAGAACATATCAAGCGTATCATTACGTTGTACTGCGGATTCTGTTTGGGGTCTTGATTGCTGGTGTCGGTAGTCTTCTGGAGCATAGCGAGTGCTCGTTGGGCGGCAAGGACAGCCTCGTTAGCCTTCGAGGTCTCAGCGAGAGTTGTTGTATCCTCAGGTGTATTGGTGGTGTTGCTGTAGTAAGTATCAGATCTATCCTATGTGATTCGACAGAGGGTACAACGTACTCTGAAATGTTGAGCTTGATGAATCGTGCAGCCAATTTCGAGTCACGCCATGCAGCTGGCCTAATTTGTTTTCTCTCACGCCTTGTGAGTCGAAGCTCCTTTGCAACCTCGAGGTTGGAGAATTGTTCAACAAGCAACGACTCTTTGTGTGCAGCAACCCTCAGACCATATTGTTTCGCTTTCTTCTCAGCTCTGCTAGGATGAGCCTAGTCAACTGTTAGACCTCACAACCACGTGGATCATCACAGCTTCCATCACAGACTCTGATCTGGCTCCCTTGCGGAAACGCAATTGCTGGCGACATGTCCTTACTTTCAGTTGTTTCTTTGGTGGGCTTGCGCTCTTGCTCGACTGGCATATGAGGGTGTGGCGCATAGGACGATACGTCTTCGTCAGAGCGAATGTTTCGGTCGCTTGATTGAGGCATACTGGCACGCCGATAGACGAAGGTAGCAGCGACGACTGCGCAACAAGCGTCGATGAGAACGGGAATGTCAGGAAAGCCCTGCTGCAAAGCGGATAGAGAAATTCACGCGCACGCGGCGACGTGCAGCTTGATAGGGCAAGCAGTGAGTGGTGGTTGTTATTTGATGGTGTTTGCACAATGATGTTTACTTAGTGACAGATGCGGCCGAGTTAAACCGGTCATAAGTTATGCACCAAGAATTGGTGTCAAGAATGGGTCTACCTGCTCCTTTCAAGGGGGACTAACATTGATCTTGCCTCCAGGATCGGATCGGGTTGGCTGTCACCCACGTGGCACGGAGAATATCAGATCCAATGCCAATTGGAAGGAGCATGGTCGGCTTGTTCTGGGTTGCAATTCCCTAAAGATACAACTCGTCTGTGTGTCGCGGAGTTGTATCTTTTTGTTGTTCGCCTGTTCGAACCCCATGCATAGTGTTGTCGAACGTCCCTTTTTGTGACCAGATAGGTATCACGTGGTAGAGTCACTGATGCCTTCATCATATTTTTGCGCCCTTCACTAATTCATGACAGCCACACGGCAGCGTACAGACACTCCATTGCACCTGTACCATTCACCATGTCAATCTCTCTTACTACGAAAGAGCACAAGCCTTTCCATAGTAGACGATGCGCAGTAGCACTCTGCAGCCGGTGTCCTATTCGACGAACTTGGGATCGGAAGAAAGGAGAGGAGCGCGTTCAAGTCGCGTCGTGCAGAAGGGGACACAATGTGGCTGCGTTCAGTCCATACTGACCAGTGCAGGTGTCACTGGAAGACAGAACGACCCATGAGATATCCCAGCGCCGTGCACCTGATACCGCGACGGCTGACAACCACGCATAACACCAGCACGAGTCGCAGTAGTTCCAGGTACGACACTCGCAGACAGTATCGGTAGAAATGACAGTGCCGAAAAGAAGCATCGTTGTACTGGTGGAACGATCTTCAAGGAGAAAGATCTGAGCCTCGAGCACGTTTGCAACATCATCCAGGTCGCAATGCTCTGCATGGCACGCCGAGAGTGGTCAATAACTAAACCATTTCTTGCTACCTTAACCCAGGACTATACATACCTGCGAAGACGTAACCCTTTCTTAGAACTCAATAGTCAAAATCCATGCGTGTTTCTGCCTCAACGACGTTCTTTTCGCCATCCTAGAGACGCAAAGCAGTTTGCGCAGCTATCAGACCATCCTCTACTTGGCCTTGCCTTGGCTTCGAGTTCGAGTAGAGACCATTTCGCCCTCTTGTCTCGAAGCAACCTGCTTCTTCGGCTTCTTCTCCTTGCTGGCCGCCTTCTTGTCGCCAGTGGACTCAGCAGCCTTTGGCCGCCCACGACCTTTCTTCTCTCCATTCGCTTTCGGCTCCTCCTTCTTGGGTTCCTCCTTCTCCTCCTCCGCCTCTTCCTCCTTTTCTTCTTCCTCAGGGGTTTCGGATTTCTTGGCCTTCTTCGCGCCCTTACCAGCCTTGGTGGACGTCTTCCCACCTTTGCGAACCTCCTTACCCTCGTCGTTCTTCTCGTGCTTGTCTTCTTCTTTCTCGTTGTCCTCTTCCTCGTCCGCCTTGCGCTTCTTCGAGTCGTCTTTGCCGCCAGAAGCCTTCTTCTCAACGTTCAGCTCTGAAGCTTTCTTAACAACGTCGTTTCCACTGCGTTTGACGTGGACGGCCGGGTTCTCTGGCTCAGCATTCTTCTTGATCTTGTTTCCGCGCTTGGAAGTGATTGCGATCTCGCCCTCGTGCTTCTTTTCCGCGACTTCTCCGCCTGGAGCTCCACCGCCCCAGTTCCATGAGACTGCAATGAGTAGAGTAAGCATTGGTCCCTCAGGGTGAGCATGATAAGCAGGGGGATTTCATAGACGGGTCAGAACCAGGGGATTTTCGCGAACAGTACTGCTTGGGCTTCGACTCGACTCGCGTACGGGGTGGCACTTGAGCTTCGTTTCATGAGAACGAGCTGGGCAGATCATAGTTGTGTTCAGGCTGGGGCAAGGCTGTTCCAGACACCTGCATAATGTTCGACTAACTCCGTACAGGCATTGCACAGTACGCGCGCAATTGCGCGTACCGTTCGAGATCTGGCGCGTATGATGTAACTAGCAGAGGAAGCATTGCATACCTTTGTCTCCCTTCTCAGGTTCTCCTCCAGCCATCGCGCCAGTGACGTCAAGGTAATATGCTTCTCAAAAAATCAGACAAGTGATGTTTCCTGTCGCAAAAGGTCAGGTCTGAATCGCTAGCAGTACGCGACTCGAACAAATCAAATTTGAAGCAAAACGAAGCTATATGGTGGTCGGAAAGAGGTAGAGAATGTGAGCGTTGGAGGGAGGAGGTCAGACGCAAGTCGAGCGTGCTGCGCAACACACGGGCGCAATTTGCATCATCAATCGGTCGCGCTACCCATGTGATCTCCATCAACAACAAGGATATTTAAGGTTTGTGCCACCATGGGAACGGCCCAGGGCGTTGATTCGATGGGGAACGTGTTCAGCTCCTCTTCGCTTCGGTACTAGTAGCGCTGGCGGTCCCCTCCTTCAGTTGGATTTATTTTCCCCAGGGGTTCTTTTCATTCATAAGCCTATTTCTGTCGTTGACTTTGAGTAATCGACGACAACAACTCATGAGACTCGATGGGGTGTTACCCAGAAGACCTTCTCCATGGGTTCAGAAGCGAGCTAGATGGCTAAGCAGCTGTTTCTAACACTAACAGAGGGCAATTTAGAAGACTTGTTCATTCAAGCTTGAGTAAAACCTCTCGCTGTGCGGCTGCACAACTATTCGTGGTGTCAACGACAAGCGCTGCTACTATGGCATTATTCGAAGCCAGCATTCTTTCTCTCATGGTGCTGAGAGCGATTCGCCGTCCTCAGAATACATTCTCACCACGAAAGGGGAAGGTAGCTCTAAAGGAGCAACTTCGATGGAGGTCTGTGTAAGTTACGCGTGAACTTCATCTAGCGCGAGGTTCGGGGAGACTTGCCAGCCTCTTGAGACATTGGCATGACCGAAAGGGAACATCTTCGGTCATGGGGTTGTCGAAAGAGGCCATCGAAAGAAGACGAAGCAGCTCTTAAGCAAGTACAACCCATCGAGCGATCTAATATCGTTCACCCTGCCGGACCCTTCGAATTCGTGGGCAGGGTTTCGATCAGGCTTTGTCTGGATGCACTCTGCACCATAGATCACGTTACATCGACGTGACGGCAGATGCTCAATTATAGTCAAGCCGTCATCTATCGAGCACCTAGCCTGAGATAGCCACCACAGTATCGTGTACTCGCCCAGTTTAAGGTACACGATGTGTTACAAGCGGATGATGCACGTAGCCGAATGGTGTTTGCTGAAACAGCGCTGTCTTAACTCTGTCCCATCCTTGGTGAATCATTAACGGGTGGCTAGGACGACAACTTTTTGTCTGCGATACTCCCGAACTTGAGATGTCGAGGGCTGTGATCACGATATCCTGCTTTCAATTCAGAAGAAGCCGAAAGTGTTGTCATGCGGCTTTTTAACGTTACTGTAGTCTTGGTCTACTGCGCTGGTGTGTGGACCTCAGCTGCACAGGCTGACAACGGTACTATGAAAGGAATAGTGGCCGTTCAACCTTCGTCAGAGTCTCTGACAAGTAATACAAAAGTTCCGGCCACCATCTCAAAATCTGCAAGCACCGTTGTGAGCACGTCCTCGAGGACAACGAACATATCAAGCTCAGACACAAAAGCCGTTACCAACCACGTATCGAGCGAAAGTACTGATACTACAACGAAGGAGAAAACCAGTGAAGAGACGCAGGTACAATTGACATCTGTGGCAAGCAAGAGTCGGCCGTCAATGACGACACTCTCGGAGACAAGGCAGAAGTCTACAATATCACAAATAGTTTTGAGCTCTGCTAGCATATCGATCATTTCAAACGAAGCAGGATCCTCGCCAGGATCTGTGCCTGGCTCGCAGACAGCATCGACAGAAAATGGGACGGCCTCGAGGCCTGCGGTCACTTCTAGTTTGACTGAAAGTCGATCTGTCCCGGATGTACAAAGCACACCAGCCACGAATGCGTCATCTAGCAGGCCTCAGTCAACAGCGGCACCTTCACAATCAACCGACAATGCGAAGGCCTCCTCACCCATACAACAGACCTCAAGCAGCATCAGGTCTCAGCAAGGGTCATCGCGACCCACCCATGGAATAGTGACAGGCATCCAAGAAGGACCTAGGCGTTGCCTTCCGGGATCGCAGTGTGCAATGCAGCTTGGGGTAGGGCTGAGCTTTGGTAGCATCTTCATCATTGCGGGACTTTGGGTCATTGGCCGAAGGTATAGGAGGTTCTTGACTGCAAGTCAAGTTTCACATCGCGAGAAATGGTATGATCGTAGGGGCAACGAAGAAGACGATTATGGTTCTATGGCGTATGGAGGAGACCTAGAGATGATGAACATGAGTTCAGCAGAGACACCACCGCCTCAAATTGGTAGGACCGACGAATTGTTCTTGCCGGGAGACGTTCAGCGCATTGTGGATAGACCGAGTGGGATGCGGCTGGAACATCGTCGTCTGCCCGCAGAGGCCTATGGGTCAGTTGCGAGGAAGCCGTTGCCCGCGTTCAGGGCTTCCTGAGTGCACCACCAAGCTGATGCGTACTTTCGAGAGGCGGAAGCATATTCCGGAATCTCCTCATTGACATTCGGTACGGACACGAGATTCTAAACAATCTCCATAAATGTTTCGTTCATGCAAAACCTCGGCTTGCATGATGAGTAGACGGCAGCTTTGTATCTCTAGGCCGGTGAGCAGTCTGGTCCAATCCAGCGTCATGACATAGAATTATTCGTCTTCTGCTGGAAAGATTAACCCATGCATCCTGGACCACCGCTTACTCGCTGCGTATGCGTCTAACCTTTTTTGCTGTCGTTGGTTATGCGGATGTGTGGATGTGGTAGATGGTGGAATGTAGACCTAGGCTTGTCTCGAGGAAGGTACCGTACAAGACATCTTGGCTGCTAGATAAAGTTTGCGCCTGCAATTTTTAGTCTGCCACTGGGGAGCGTTCTTTGTTTTCCCGTACTATCAACAACTAGGAAACTTCATCACCACGACCGCGGATCACCATAGTGTATCATGATGGCGCTGGTCAAGAAACAGCCAGTGAGAGCAACATGGAAGAAACTGGCACGAGCAGCCTCGAGCAGGCTCCCTACCGTGGAATGGCTTGAACCCCGGAAAATTAGCACCGGTAAGTCAAGCGCTTTGTTTCCCACGTTGTACTCTTGATGTCTACCATCCTCAATATTTGCCAAATATAGTTACAGCAGCAGCCCGTTGCACAACATCAGTGCGATTGCAAGCTTCGTGCACGACGGACAAGAAGCCTCGCTCTCTTCGCTAGCCCGTACGCAAGACCCTTGCTAGCTTGACTTGGCGTGCTTTATGCCAAGCCATCTTTCATCCACGAAGCGAAGCTGGATCATGGCAAAACAAGGCAACCGAGCTTCCCCGCAAGCCTACCGGAGTCGCTGTGTGGGGGCAGATTTCAGCTACGTAAATCTAGGCCACATCACAGCCAATCGGACTCATGATTGGTGAATGAAGCGATATGCGCCAAGATGTCTTGGCTTCGTTAACGGGCCTTGCTACCTGTTTTGGAGGTGGTGGGAACCAGCGAGTGACGGTCGAGACCTACTTCTTTCTCATTTCATCCACGAGCTGACTCCGCGCCTCTGCCACGGGACTTGCACCAAGTTCGTACTTGATCTCGTACTGTGCGCGTACTGAATGGACTGCATCGGAAGCGTTCGACCTTGGCGGCCTTCGAGTTTACCACTATTCGTACACGAAGCAGTGCAACTTCCGAACCCCGGATATATTGCAATCTCTCTTCAACCCCAGCTTTTACCCCGGACAGCTTTTCTCTTCCATCCTCGCATCACCACTTGTGCAGCTGTCAAGCCTTGCGAAAGCGAGAATGGCTGATATCAACGCTGCTGAGAAGCAGCAGCAGCATCACGTCGTCCACTCAGCGCATTCCGACGACTCAACTCACGCTAAGGAAACAGGAATTGTACACGAGGAAACTGCGCATGAAGCTGCTGCTAGAGGACATTTAGCCACTGATAAGTAGGTCGCTCTAGGATACTGGGATAAGTCCGGTGTTAACTAGTCGCAGATATGGCAATGCCATCCTTCATTTCGACCCCGCTGCAGAAGCACGACTTAGGTGGAAGATCGACTTGTACATCGTGCCGACGGTAGCCATGCTCTATCTGTTCTGCTTCATCGATCGAGCCAACATCGGTGAGTGATCCATGCCTGACGATCCGTCAGCTTCTAATCGTGTGGTTCAGGTAATGCTAGGCTAGCCGGGCTCGAGACAGACCTGGACCTGGCCGGCTACGACTACAACACTCTGCTGTCCGTGTTCTATGTCTCTTATATCGTCTTTGAAATCCCTGCCAATATGATGTGCAAGTGGCTTGGACCTGGCTGGTTCATCCCCGCTACATCCCTAGGTTTCGGCATTGCCTCTCTCGGAACAGCCTATGTGAACAATCTCAGCGCCGCTTGTGGTGTTCGATTCGTCCTCGGGATTTTCGAGGCGGGCATGCTGCCAGGCATCGCGTACTATCTAAGTCGCTGGTATCGCAGGTCCGAGCTTACTTTCAGGTTGTCACTCTACATCGTCATGGCACCCCTTGCCGGTGCTTTTGGCGGGTTGCTGGCCTCTGGCATCCTTACACTGGACAGTGTAGGCTCGGTCACACGATGGCGAATGATCTTCTTGATTGAAGGGATCATCACCATCGGCCTCAGCATCATCGCCTTCTTCACTCTTACCGACCGACCAGAGACGGCACGCTGGCTCACCCAAGAAGAGAAGGACCTTGCGATCGCCAGAGTGAAGTCTGAACGTGTTGGTCAAACTGCTGTCCTCGACGGTATCGACAAGACAAAAACCCTTCGTGGCATTTTCTCGCCGGTCACACTTATGGTCTCGTTCATCTTCGCCCTCAATAATATTCCTGTGCAAGGTAAGCAACCTCATTCACGTTCTGGAGGGCATCCGCTGACAACCTTACCAGGTCTTGCCTTTTTCGCACCCACAATCGTGAAGACGATCTACCCTGACAATACTGTAGTCTCACAGCAACTTCACACCGTACCTCCATACGTCGTCGGAGCTTTCTTCACCCTCCTGGTTCCTTTCATATCGTGGAAGATTGATCGACGCAATATCTTCCTGATCCTCGGATGCCCCCTTGTTATGACCGGTTACATCATGTTCCTTGCTACGACCGAGGATGACCCGATGGTCCGGTACGGTGCCACCTTCATCATCACTGCCGGAGCATTCTTCTCTGGCGCCCTTTGCAACGCCCAGACGTCAGCAAACCTCGTCTCCGATACTGCTCGCGCAGCAGGCATTGGCGCCACCGTAATGGCCGGAAACATGGGGGGGTTTGCAGCCAGCTGGAGCTTCACAAAGAGTGATGCGCCAAATTATCCAATTGGCAATGGTCTTAATCTTGCAGCTGCCAGCGCCAGCTTGATCACAGCCACCCTCCTCGCCTTGTATATGAAAAGAGACAACAAGAAGCGAGATCAGGTTGATGTAGATGCGAAGTTGGCGGGCTTAAGCCCGAAGCAAGTCGAGGATCTGGATTGGAAGCACCCGGGCTTCAGATGGAAGCCTTAGGCCTGTACACCGTACAGACACGCGCCGAGAGCCAAATGATAGGAGGTGGAAAGAGATTCGGAGTGCGCGAATCATTTAATCAGCGTAAGAGATTCGAGCAGTTGTCTTTAATCCAGCTAGTGCTGATGACTGAATACACATGACGCTGGAGTCCACAAGTGAAGCAACTTTGCTCACAAATTACTTCTCACGGGATCCTTCTCCTTTATTTCCCTGACCTTCGCAAGCGCTGCATCCAGACTCCGCTTGGTGTTTTCAAAGTAAACATGCGAGAACTCGCTACTCGCCTGCCCCGTGATTGTGCGCGCTTGAATCCCATGACTAATCGTACCGCCCTGTACCAGCCCGTCAGTATAAACGAAAGCCTGTAGAACAGCCAAAGAAAAACACAGGCCGCACCAACATTCAAGACTGAAACTGGAAGAATTGACAGGGGAAAAGACACAAACAAAAGAAAGGAACCAGGGACGAGGCGAAGCACTAACCCTCATCAGGTGGAAAACCTTGGCAACCTCCCACCGATCCTGCCTGGGATCCCACCGCGCCACCTCGGCATAGCGATCCAGCAGCTCGTCCATGCTCGGCAAGCCGTGCGTCCGCAGATTCTCCGGATCATACACCTCGCTGCCCATATCGTCTCTGGCCGGGGCGCGCTTGTTCGCGGTGGCGTCGGCGGCGGCGCGGTTCCAGAACGGCGCGACCACGTACACGGCGTCGACGAGCGGGTGGCCGATGGTCGACAGCTCCCAGTCCAGGATGGCGATGACGCGCGGCTCGGTCGGGTGCAGCACGACGTTGTCGAACTTGTAGTCGCCGTGGACGATGGCGGCGCGGTCGTCGCGGGGCGCGTTCTGCCGGATGAAGGCCACGATCTCGTCGAAGGACGCGTGGGCGCGGCCCAGCGGAGTCCCCGTCTGGATGTCGCGGACTTGGCTCTGCTGGGCTTCGATGCGCGAGAACGTGTTGCAGTGGCGCGTGTAGAAGGCGGTTTTTTTGCCGAAGCCCGAGAGCCCGATGGCGTCGGGGTCGATCGAGTGGAGCCAGGCCAGGGTCGAGACGAGGGAGAACCAGGCGGCGCGTCGGTCGGTCGCGGTGAGCTCGGCGAGGCCCGGGTCGGTTATTATGCGGCCTTTGACGAATTCCATGACCTGCGTGCGGAGGGACGATTAGCAGGGCAATGAGGAGGCCGTGGATTGAGGTGAGAAATGTCGAGGCACGTGACCTCAGCCGTCTGTGTAGGAACGAAACATAACATACGTAGAAAGGGGTCCCGATGACCGCATCGTCCATACACAAGCAATAGACCTTTGGCACGGGGAAGCCTTCCACGTTCCCCAGCGCTTTGATCACCCTGTACTCCCGATCGACCTGGTGTGCGACGGGCGAGATGATGGTCCCAGTCGGCTTTTTCCGCAGGATGAACCGCTTGTTCTCCGCATCGTCGACGAAGTACGTGGGATTGCTCTGGCCATATCCGATCTTCGTCGACACGACTGGCAACTGCAGATCAGGGAGATACTTGGTCAGGTATTTGCCCAGCGCGTCGTCGTCCAGGTCGTGGCGCGTTTTCTCTCTGACGACGCCGGACATGCTGGCTGGGACTTGATCCTGGTGCGAGTTTTAGTGTGGAGGGTGTCGTTTGGTAGTGAATGACGGCGGGCTTGCATACATCGTGATCTGGCTTCCAAGCGAAGTGAGCAGTGTCGGGGCGAGTCAGCTTCGTCGAGCGGAGTTGGGCCTCGGCGGTCGGTCTCGGTACCTCGGGTTCTGGCTAGCTGAGCTGAGAACTGAGCTGGGTGTTGTGAGCTGCGCAATCAACTTGTGGTGAGGCTGTGGTCCAGCTCAGACAGCTGGAGTGCCCTGACGAGTCTCTAGTACGTTCTCTTAGGAGGAACTCCATGGCTTCCATCACATGGCGGAGACCTCCCTACCTGTACAAGTGCGTTATCCGGGGAAACGTCGCGGCTCCCGATCGCACCGTTAGCGGGGTCATCTCGGTCAGTCACGTGCATCAAGCGTAGTAGCCGTCAAGTCCTGAGACCAGACGGATCACTACAACAACAACGGCCCTCGAGATGTCGTTTGCACGGAAACTATGAATAGAACACGAGCTTGCTACTCGTAAACTGATAGAGCGGTGGTGATGGTGTAAAGGTGGCAGGTTCAGTCATTGGGTACATCTACCTATGGTTATACTCAATTAGGCTGCCTCGGATTAGTCTCGAGTGTGGATGACACTGAGAGGAACCTGATCCACTTTCCAGTTGCGTGTCTGCAATATCCACAAAGCGCATGAGATAATGCAACACGACTTTTCAACGCAGGAGAAGGCATCTCTACTGATTTGCGAGCGAGCCTAATCAACAGGTCTTGATAAACGGCTGGCTGGATCTCACATCACAATGGCGTCAATAGCAGCCCTGCGCCTCACGACCAACGATGATCTCCTCTTGTGTAACCCGTGATCTCAGTTCGCACCGCCAGAGGTAACGCGTAATTCCACCAAGAAGCGCATGAGACGCAATCGATAGAAAAGGGGCGAGCGTTTAGCGTATTCCCTCGGACCCATGCTTACGTTTGACGATCAGTGGCGAGCGCAAGTTTGCGCAGAATGCGTCTCAAGATCTTGAATCCGTCGAGCATCCTGAGATTCATGTCTCAAGTAGCATTTATTGCGCGTACGTGGAACAGGTAGCCGATCATGGGCACTAGGCAACGCTACAGCGACTGCACGGACTTCAAGACGGGCAGAGACCAAGGGTTCGATACGAGTAGAGACGCCGAGAAGAATTAACAGTTTCCGCAGCTGACGGTGTAGACGCGAGCTCTATTCTGTGTACAATTCAACCACGAGTACGTGCATATTTCTTTCGGAAGCCCGAAGCGCGAGCCTCGACTCCTCCAGCCTTCCCACTTGGCCGGTGAAGCTGTCTTGGCACCCACAGGTCACTGACAGGCACCTTTGTTGGAAGTCCTTTTCGAGCCATTGCAAATCTGATCGTGTTGACCGGAGGATCAGGTCGGACGAGACGGTCCTCTGTTGTCTCATCAAGGCTGGAGACCGGTTGTTCTATCTCTTGTTGAATGATGGTATTGCTCAAGTTGCCGATTTTGTCGAATTGCGAGATCGACCATTTTAGGATCAGATTCGCACTTCGTAAACGTTCTGTGTTGTCATCGTTCAGAGCCTGTGATCTTTCTTCCACAGCGGCACGTACAATGATACGAAGCGTTTGTAGATTGGGAGTCGTGATATGTGCAGCCGATAGCAAGAGGTCACGGGGATCTTCTTGCAAGTCAGTCTGAGTAGACTCGGCGGGCTCGAAGCCGGCATGAAAGCCCGAAAACGACGATACGTGTGGTGTATCTTCGTCGGTTTGATGCTGGAAGAAAGGATCTGCAAAATCGCTGTCAGGCTTGGCGTCAATGCCAATGGTGCTGATGTTTGATGAGGCATCGGTGTGGACAGAGGGTCCCGCTACACTGCCCTCGGAGTCGATAGCAATAGTGTTGGCTATTGAGCCGGCCGAGTCCTCGTGCACATTGATATCCTGACAGTATAGGTCCCACAAGGTTTTTCCCGCATCAGAGCCGTTGACAGTGACAATTGCAGACAAGAGGATGTTGAAGATGTTGGCCGGCAAGCTCGTAAGGTTGCCACTTCTATACTGTTCGACGTGTTCTCTCGCTAGTTTTTGCAAAGTCGTGCAGCCCGAACGGTAGAAGACCTTCAACATATGAGCTATCTGTTGCTTGAAGAGCACGCGTTGCCCCATGGTGAAGTCGCCCCGGACGCTATTGTGGTCGCCTCGCAAGACTTCATTCAAGAGAACAGTTGCTTGAGTAAGGCTTGACAGGCGTTCTTCGGGTAAACCCATCCTGCCGTCTTCCAGTGTCATAATGATCCCTGCCAGGTGAGCGATATTAGCCAAGCCGACGCCGCCAGCTTGCGCCTCTTTCAGCCGCACAAGTTGACTCCTTGCATTGGCGAAGTCGGAGTTCTGGACATCAGCGTCGAACAAGCGTCGCAAGAAGCGGACGGACGGCTTACTGCGGCGCAAGTTCACCAGCGCCACCACCTTCATCAGAAGAACGTCATCTCGACTGACAGCAGCGAATCGGCACAAAGCAGGTGCCATGCAAGACAGACCGTAGGCCGACTGCGGTATCAGGCTTCCATCAATATCATCCGAATAGAGCAACCACTGGCCCAGCCCTGTCAAGTGTGTGTCAGAGATGAGATTCAGAAAACCGGCCAGCTTGTAGTAAGGCAGCTGGCCATGAGAATCAGCGTATTCCAAACGGTATCGGAACAAGCGACTTGAGAAGAACTCTTTCTCAGTTGCAGGTCCACTTTGTAGGAAGTGGGTGATAGACTTGAATTTCTGCTGGTCGACGTTTTCCTGTATGACGTTGAACTGAGCAAGGGAGCGGTGCACGTCGCCTATTTGTATCAGGCCATCTAGAGCCTGGTGCTGGACGCCGGTGTGCAGTAACGTGTTCGCTACAATGGACTCGAATCGAAGGTCAGGACTCGTGGAGGAATCAGTGGTTGCTGGCTCGAGACGCCTCATGTCATCCACGCTAGAGGACCACAATTGCAGGAATGCCGGACGGGTGAACATGTCAAAGACGCCTGCTTGCATGGACCTTGACTCTATATAGTCGAAATAGTGTGCTGGAAGATCATGAGGTTCGAGGAATGACAGGACTGTGCGGAACCTTGCGACGTCTGTCTTCTGAGACTCTACAGATCTGTAGTGGCTGTTACTGACCTCGAGTTCGCCCAGGAGGGAGTCCAGGAGGGCAAGGACAACCTCGACGCTGATGGTCCGATTGGGGACGTCAACGAAAGGCTTCTCTCGACTATAGCCCTCGATGAGGCCCACAGTACCACCGTGTCGACGTTGCATTCTCTCCCAATCGATCATGACATTGAGCTTGTCGGTACGTTGACCGGCGCACCATCTGATGGCGAACCAAGGATTGTCCGTCTGCTGGCGAAGGGCAGAAATGATATGACAAGCTGCAGGAATATGACCACGCTCAACACAGCACCACAGAATGAATTCTAGCCATATCTCGGGGCCGAGAGGGCGCACTTTGAGGCGGAAGCGACCGCCTGGGACCGATTCGCTGATCTCCTTCAGAGAGACGCCCATCTCGGTGGCTTGAGCAATGGCATCGTCCTGTTGGTTTCTCCAGACGGCGTCAGAAAGAGCAGTCAAGATGCGTGAGGAGACGAGGTGGAGTACGGGAGGACGCTGGACGTAGACCGAGTAAGGATGGATCCTCGAGTCGTAGATGCCATCTGGCACCATGCCAAGGTTGTGAATGACACCGAGGATAAGTTTGACGGCGGACATGGTGTCGTTGGCTTGGTCGGTGGGTGAGTCGGCAGCGGCGATGACCAAGCGACCGAGGGTAGTCCATATTGAGTTGAGCAGGTCTTCATGGAGGGCGGCCGCTGGCTCTGGATGTTGTTCGGAGTTGAAGGGTGTTTGATAATCCCGGGCGTCTTTGGATGCATATGTAAAGGAGGGAGAATCGATGGAGGTTGACCAGCATCTTATTCTGAACTTTTCAAACAGATCGTCAGGCCAGGATATGTTGGAAGGATGTTTCTCGTGTGGCTTATCATCACGACCCATCAAGCTCTTGAGGGAGGCTTCAATGAGCCAGACTGCAGCTTTAGTGCGACCATTCTTGACCATCCAGGACCAGATGTCGACACCGGTGTGCATCTCTGCACCTTTAACTATGGTGTCGACCTCGGCCAAGTCGAAGCCTGACAAGGCGCTCATTTCAGGAAGCGTGGCCTTGGTACCCCCCAGCCGGTTGGGGAGGAGTGCATCGAATCGTGAAGCCCATGCGGCAGGGCTAGGACTGGTCGCTACCCTTGATCTCGCATCTTCTCGCCTCTCCCCGGCGCGAGGCATAGATGCCGCATCCTCGCTCGCCTCGGTGGTTGGCTTCCTACTGCGAGCGGCATGTCCAACAGAAGTACTCGAAAACTGCCGGCTCAGAAGAGGATTGCCACCAGAAGGAAAGCTCTGGGTCACTCGAGCGAGGTTCCTTTGCGGACGGACAGGTGGCAGGCCGAGGATGCGCGACGCTAGAGAACAAGAGGCTGCCAGGTCATACGAAGACTGGATTGGTCGCGTGTAACATCGAGAAGCTGCTCGCATGTCACGACATCTGGTTGCGATCAGTGGACGCCGTGAACGAGCTGCGGCGGTCAAAGCTGGATCTGGGTGCTGAATCTGAGTACTGGTTGCTAGCTAGGTAGGTGGTTGGGGATGGCGACAGTTGGAAGGGCAGGTGCGATCGGATCACCTCTAGTGAGGCAACTACGACTTGATGATTATCTGCATGAGGGAGGCGCGACCTGCAGTCGAAGACATCATGACCAGCAGCAGTGGCAGCATTGGCCGTCGCAGAATTATTTGGGATGGAGCCCTCAACGTTAAGTTTAGCGGCTGCGGCTTACCTAACGGGCACTCAATGGCAAGGATGCAGCCAGTGGTCCGCCCTATAGCAGCGCGTGACGGGCGGGCAGAGAGCCCACTCTTCGTTTCCTCTTCTGCACAAACATCAACACTGTGGGCAGAGACAGGCACAATATCACCACGCTTGCATGACTATCGCAGGTCGACGAATCTCGCACAGACACATCTCACCAGTCGATCGATGCGACAAAGATGCGCTCATCTGACCCGCGCATCGCGTGCATGTTGATCCTGAGACACAAGCACCATGGCCACCAGTACGCGCCCACGCGATCCCACTCGTAATCCCTCAAGCCTGCACCGCCTGCAGTCCAGGTCGACGAGGAACAAGGAGAATGTCACTCATGCTCTTTCACCTTCACCGTCGCCATCGCCTTCGCCATCACATGCACCTGGTCGAGGCCGCGCGATCAGGCCCTCTCTGGTCAAGTCGCCAGACAAGCAAGCCGAGTTCTGGACCGACAGCTTCCTAGGCGACAACGCGTCTCAGACCTCACTCATTCCTTCACCTCTGCCTGCTTCCAAAGCCTCGGTGTCGAAGCCAAGGAGGATCATTCGTCCCCAGATCCATCATCAAGACCTGCACCAACCGTCGCGACACCGTCTGACTCGCTCTGATCTGCCTGCCTCCCGTCCAGCAGACCTGAAGACATCGTACCAGAAGCCATTGGCCCGAGGCACAAGCCCCATTCGCAGTGCTGGCCTGTCCACTCCTCCAAGTTCGCGAGACGGCTCTTTCGCGGGAAGCCCCAACCTGGTCTTGTCGAGTCCTCCACAAGCATTGACCGACACCTACAGTCGCATCGACCAGGAGGAGGATCTGGCTGCCACAGAGGGTGAAATCTCCGATCCTGAGAGCGAGTCTGCCGAGAAAGAGAATGTGCCTGCGATGAACGCCTCCCAACCTGCGGAACACTTATCTCGGCACTCTCTGCGACACCTGCCCTCGTCTCGTGCTTCCACTCCAACGAACCAAACCCTCCTGGAGAACGGCCCTGTTCGACCTGATGGCAATCTCACCAGGGCTTCCATTCTCTCCGATCCCACCGGCATGAGCTTTGTGGACCAGCTGTCCGACCCAGGTTTAAGAAGTGCTCTCACTCCTCACATGCTGCAGAGTGCTGCAGATAGGGACGCTCTTTACAAGACGTGGCAGTCCAAGAAACCGATCGCCTTTGGAAAAGCTGGCAAAGTGCTCTTGGACCTCGACGATGTAGCCGATTCCGTATCGTCTTCTCCTCGCCTACAGCCCGAAAGAGTCATTGCTTTCAGCAAGGCTGGCAAGATCAAGCTGGCTAGCGATCACCTGCTAAGGCCGCACCACCACAGGACGTTTTCCGACGTCACACAACAGATTGATCGGCCCATTGTCCAACAGCATCGTTCACTTCACAATGACAACTGGCATGATGAGGATCTGCGACGCGAGGCAATGCCACATAACCCCAGGGTCCACAGAGAGCCATACTTTCCACGAAACCATGGCTTCCCTGGACGCAGGACGAGTGTCAACCAAGACAGGTTCGAGGCCAATGCTATCAACGGTCGCTTTACAAAAGCAAGGAGTGAATCGCCGTTCACTTCTACCTCGCAAGCTGCCCCTCGAGCGTCTCGGCAACGAAGAGGAAGCTCAGATCAGCTCCGTCGACCAAACACCTCCAAGGACATCCTCGATGCCGACCACAATCATCCCGAGGCAGACTCGACTCTAGATGCTCGGTCGGTCATCGACACATCATCAGACATCTGGGCCCAGGCAGCTGCCGACAAACCACTCACAAGCATCGAGGATGACTCCCAACCAGGCAGCCAGAGCCGACATCCAGACACCCAGGGCTCGCACCCGTCGCCTGAGAAAAGCAGAAGATTCGACCTTGACTTCACCGGCCAGTCTTTCCAAGTCTCCGAAAGCCCTCCCGTGCGTGGTAAGCACCTGGCCCAGGACTACTTGCGGGACAAAGAAATTCGCGGATTAACACAACAAGCTGTCACCACTAACAGGCTCAACCAGCTGAGAGCGAGAGAGTCCCAGGAGAAGCTTCGAAGGCAGTCGAGGTCGCCGGCGTCTGAGACAGGGGAACAGCATGCGCCAGATCATATCGCGAAGGAAGTAAATGAGCCAGACACACCTGTTGTCACCAACCGAACGTCCTCTCATGGTAGTGGTTCTAAATCATCCTCCACGCCTATGGCAGGTCCAACGCCTGACCGGTCACGGTCCCACGACATCTTACAGCGGCTTGCACGAGGCTCGAGCAGCACACCAAAATCCTCGACTCCATCCGACAAGACCATCGACGGCACTGTGCTTGAAACTGAAAATGCCTCAGGCACAAGAGCTGAAAAGCCTACAGAAAGAACGAGTAGTGGTAGTTCGAGAAGCGCTTCTGAAGAACTCAAGCGATTGACGTCTAGTGCAGTACAGGCGACCCCAAAGGTTGTGGGTGCTTGGACCGATACAATTCTTCCCGACACCATCAAGACGACCAGAAGAAGCAGCCAAAATTCTCGATACCTACAAACACCCCATGTCAACGCCGGTGCCTGGGTTGACACACCTGCACCAAGCGGGCAAACAACAAAGCTCGAGCCGGTGCAAGAAGCGACACAAGAGATTCCAGAAGAGCTTATGAACGGCATTGGTAAGGACAATGCCAGTGATAAGACTGTTGTCGCGAGCAACGCCAGCAGCGTATCTGCAGGTCCGAGACAGACGATCGATAGTCTCGCAAGGAACGTCCTTGAAAAAGCCAAACATGAAACCGAATCACAAGATGACTCGCTGAACCTAGGAAACACCACGATCCAGTCCATAGAGTACATCCTCGATATGGACGAGACGACCATCTCACAATTGGGAGACACAGAAGTTCTTGACAGGCTGGGCACAAAGCTTGGTCGTCTACAAACCCATATCCACGACGCACAGCAGGGCATCTCACATCTGGAGCACCGGATGTCACAGCCTGCACCCTCAGATACAGTACGACCTCCTCTCGGCACGTTAGAGAATCCCAATTACACGTCAACGTCCTTTCCTCTGGGTATTCTCACCCTCTCAATACCCATCCCGATCCTCTACCGATCTCGAAAGAATGGCGAACACCTACCGCGGCCAACGCCTCTTGGTTGGATCGTCCTGGCTTTCTGGTTGTGGTACTTCCTCGAATGCACGTTCGCAGGAAAATACTCGCACCCTCAATATGCGGAACAGTATACTTGGCCCAGCCAGCCCGAGCCAGAGTTCCCCTTCGTGATGCCAACCATGCTCTGGCGTTGGAGTCATTTGCAATTCTTACAACCCTCTATCATACAACCTCTTCAAAGGTTCTTGGTCGGCATCATTCGCATGGTGGGCATGTGGTTCGGTGTTACGGATGGGTTTGCGGATGGACCGGCAAATGCGATCGTGAGTCCGCAGGTGCAATTGCAAATGGAGCCGCAAGACGTGGGTATGGTTGTGGGCACAGGGTTCGACATGGTGAACGACGAATATGTATGATTACGGCCGACTACCAGGGACCAAATGACATATTGAAGCGTGGCGTTGGTGGTTTATTGCAGAGCTTCAGGGCTTGTACTTTGGTGGGTAGGACTGTATAGGTAGCCGCACCCATGAGTAGTCTCTGTAGGGCATCATTCCGACCTTGAGTTTCTGCTTTACTAGCATGTTCTGATCCAAGTCAGGTCTCTGTCCTCCCTGAAGCCCGAACAACCTGATGCATGAATGCGCAATCCGAACGATGCGCAGACGGTCTTACCTCGTCGCAAGTCCAGCTGTGACTCCCCAACTCGTAAGCAACAGCACAAACTTGTGTAAATCCCTGTCGCCTCGTAGGCTCTATATCCGCCGCCAGAAGCCCCGGGAATTCCCACTTCAGCCCTGACCTTGCAAGATGTAATTAATTAGCATTTCCGCCCGCCCCGACGCCATGCTCGCTCGTAGACACCTCGACTACTAGTACGCATATCCCTTTCGTTGGACGACCCAAGATTGTGCGCCGTGGCGCAATACGTAATTCCTTTGAGTCGGTGCATTCAGTCACCAAACCACCGCATAACATCACCATCATCATCAACGCCAACATGCCACAACAACAACAACTACTACTACTACTTCTCCTACAGCTCCAAGCACGCACCCCGCCAGAATGGCAGCAACAGGGCGCGCAATCCCCGTGCGCCGAAAAGCGCTGCTGATCGGCATCAACTACAGCAACACGGCGCACGAACTCAAAGGCTGCATCAACGACGTGCGCAACGTCGCGGCGTGGCTGGTGTCGCGCGGCTACAGCGGGTCGCCGCGGGACATGGTGTTCCTGACGGACGAGCGGGCGGGGCCGTACGCGCCGACGGCGCACAACATGCTGGCGGCCATGGACTGGCTGGTCGGCGACCCCGGGTGCGCGCTATTCCTGCACTTCTCGGGGCACGGCGGCCAAGTGGCGCGCGCGCACGACGGCGGCGGCGGCGGAGAAGAAGACGGGCGGCGGCGGCGGCTGCTCCGCGACACCATCGTGCCGCTCGACTTCGCGACGCACGGCATGATCGACAGCGCGACGCTGCACCGGCACCTGGTGCGCGCGCTGCCGCGCGACAGCACGCTGTTCGTGCTGTTCGACTGCTGCCACAGCGGGTCCGCCATCGAGCTGCCGTGGGTGTACCGGCCCGACGCCGTGGGCACCGTCACGCTGATGGATAACATCCACGCCGGCAAGGGCCTGGTCGCGGACGCGTCGCATCTGATCCGCGGCGGGCTGCGGTTCGACCACGACGAGGCGGCCGATCTGGTCAGCGGGACGCGGGACTTCTTTCGCGGGTTGAAGCGCCAGTTTGGCGATGAGGGCGGAGACACGAAGAATGGGTTGGCGCGTGTGGGTGATTTTGAGGGCGCGGGACCGGGGCAGGAAGAGGAGGAGGGCAGGCGCGTCTTCATGTTCAGCGCGTGTAAGGATAGTCAGAAGAGTGCGGACTCGAAGATGTTTAGAGGCAAGCCTGTTGGGGCCATGAGGTGAGTGCCGCTGGACTGACCCAATTTATGGTCCCGTGTGGGAGTTTTGGTGCTGTGAATGCATACATGCTTACGGTGATACTACTAGCTGGGCGTTTCTGGAGACAATGAAGAGCGATCAGATGTGGGACATGACTTATCTGCAGGTAGGCTCCTCTGTCACTCTGGCCGTGTAGTAGTTTTGCTGACTGACTGCAGATCCTCGAAGGCACCAGGAATCTTTTGCAATCGAACTATTCGCAGGTGCCGCAGCTGTCGTGCGGTGTGCCGTTCGATCTTAACCGGTCTTTGCAAGTATGAGGCTGTCAACAGGATGAGTCTGGTGTTGGCGAGGACGCAGTTCCAGTTTATCTCGAGCTACAAACTTGCAAGCCTTTCAGGTATGTTCTTTTGGAAGCCGCCATGATATATCAAGGTTTTGGTCGCTTGCGGACTACGACCTTGAACCAGGAGAAAACTACGCCATAAGGTGAAAAACTGAAAAGAAACCACTCTGCTCAACTCCGGACAGATGGGCATCCTCCCTGCCAGCTCAACTCAGAAGATTGCCAGCCGCCCCCGGCCAGCGCGAGGTGTTAGACGGAGAGACCCAAATTGCAACCATCAGCCCGCCCAGACTTCAGCAATCCTCGCACTGAGCACCTTGCCAACCTGCTTCCGATCGATCTCTTTCCCTAGACGATTACTGACCAATAATTCTTTGGCTTTCTGATCTGACCCCAGCTCGTTGTAGGCTTGGATGAGTGCATTAGGGGTTGGCCAGATCTTCTGGATTTCAATGGCTTTGTCACCAGTCACACCTCGCATACACATCAGCATCTTGAGATAAAGGTCCCGAAGTGTCAGGCTGTCGGACTTGTCGCAGAGCGAGCAAAAGGCGGAGAAGGTGATACAGTATGCATTAGCTGGGTACTCGCTTCTCAGCTCATCGAGCGTGGTGTGATGTGTTGAGACGTCCAACGTTCGTGAGGGTAGAACATGCAATGGCTTTTGCTCATACATAGACTTCAACGACTTTGTCATCCGTGCGAGGTACTTGATAGTCTCATCCATCTTCGCAGTTTGCTTGAGAAAGATATCGTCCACAATCTGCATCGCGGCCAGTGCGCTGTCGATAGATTGTCCATAGAGATCTTGCCTCTCTGCTGACAGTGTGACGGTCTCGACCACGTAGGTAACATGTCTCATTCCAGACCTCTTGAGCCGAAACTTCTGCTCGTGGAACCTGCCGTCTTTGATGCTCGAGACCAGATCGTCAAGGCGCTTGCGCTCAATAATATGCTCAAGTACAATCTCATCGCTCCCCTCGTCATCATCGCCCGCATTTCTGTATTGAAATGCTGCAGCATGACCGGGTTTGAGCTTGGCAATCCATAAAACGTCACCCAGCGGCAAAGCTCGAATGTCAGCAACCACATCGTACTTCTTGAGTTCATTGGCAATATAGTCGCGGTCAGTCTTTGTCCGCACTTCTCGAGTGTCGAGCACCAACTTCACGGTGAAGGTGCCAGGTTGAAGTACAATGGGTGCAGAGTTCGTGGGAGTGAAGGCAGAGGTCCGTCTGGCTGAGGGACCACTATCTTGTATCGGTATTCGCTTTGGCAAAGGTGTGTACTGCTCTTGTGGTTCGGCATCCGATTCGATGTCTACCACGTCGTTGGCTACAACTTGCCCACTATCCTCTGAAGTCTCTTTTGGCTTTGTGGTTGAGGAATTTGCAGCCTTGCCTTTCTTCGCCGTGGCTGAGACTGCTGGGGCGGCCCCGCCTTCTTCGTTCTGCATGCGTACAGCGACGTTCCAGCCTTCATCAGTGAGTTGATATCGCTTCGTAGGATGACCTCTTGTGCACACGAGCTCTTTAACCAGTAGAGTATCCATCGATTTCCAAGCAGTATAGAACTTGCCCGGCTCACTCGGGGTCGTGAAATTGCTGTCGCAGTAGGGCTGGGCCCTATCGATGAGGTCCTTCTTCGACATTGCCTTGAGTCCTTCACGGTCGAGTTCTCCAAGAGCCTTGACCAAAGCGTAAGCGCCACTGCGCAGCTTTGGCACATACTCCTTCACCTTTCGTTTCTTCGTAGGTTGCTCTTCTGTTGCATCATCATTGCCGCCTTGGTCTCCCTCTGAACCGTCGCCTTGGCCTCGATTCCTGCGACTTGGTTTCTTGGGCGCTGGCAGGCCGTTGTCGTTGCAGTATACGATATGCTTCTCCTGGTTCGAGTCAGCATACAACGGTCCAACATACGCTAAGATTGCTGATTACATTCAACCTAGTACAAAGCTTCGGTCCAATGCCGTTCAGCTGCTCGGCTTCAGAAGCGTGCTGAAATCTGGTAGGACATGCTTTCATAGAGTGGTAAGCTTTCTTGTAAACGAGGTGGCCTTTGCTATTGCGCTCTCGCGCTTCGTCCATCCATTCTTTCAGCCACCCTGCGAAGAGAGGATTGGCACATTCCTCGGCCATGTTGTGCCAATAAGATCGACTTGAATGTCTCGCACCACGAGCAAGTGCATGACGGCTGCAACCAGCGACAAAGGTACTCGAAGGTGTTGCCTACAACATCATCTCGAGTTACGGTTTTTGGTGGAAGAGGAAAGTACGCGTTTGGTGGCATGCGCCGACGCGGTATCACATGATGATTAGACTTGGTCTTTGTCCAATTGCAGCCCTGCTTTAGCCATCCCCCGATCCCAGACCACTCGAAGCTTGGTAGCCTCACCTTTCGAAGATTGGCAAGTACGTAGGACTCTCACATAGCTTGTGTTGTGCCACTCTGAGTATCATGGCGCCGCTCTACCGGTTGCCCCACCCCAATGGAATCCCTTATGGTCTCAACTGCTGACGACGAAGATGACGTGCACACAGCAGTAGATTCCGTAATCGTACTTCGGACTTAGCGAGCTACTAGCCTTTTATCCCCATCCTCAGCAATACAGTACACATTGGGCGACAAGACTGAGACAACGGGGTGGCTTTAGGGAAGACTACTGACAAGCCTTTGTTTTGCGAAGTCCAGGTCGCCTTCTTAGCCTCAAGACTTCTCGTCATAACAGAACCATTGGCTACTATACATGGACTGAGGAAGACTCCCAGCCCAAAAATGACAACCCCGTACAGAGACTATCCCAACTCCTATCTAGAGGAACCGAGGCGTATACCGGATCCTATAGTCAGCCTCCTTGAAGAGTACTCCGGTGTACCACAGGACCGACAACTCGAGCATATTCTCAAAGTACGAAACGGAGCGTACCAAGTCCACCCCTACCCCTGCCTAGGTCGCTTTCGCTTCATTGAGCTCGATCTGTCCTCCCACCCTCTCTACCACGAACATGTCGTCCCGCAGCTAAAACAGCCATCGTCAGATCCTACCAGGGATCCCCAACCTGTTTTCCTCGACCTCGGCACCTGCCTCGGCCAAGACATCCGCAAGCTGATCTTCGACGGCGCAGATCCCTCACACATCTATGGCAGCGACATCGTCCCCGACTTCATATCAGCCGGCTATGAGCTCTTCAAGGACGAAGCCAGACTTCCTCGCGACCACTTCATCTGTCCGGCTGACGTTTTCGACAGGTCTGAGGACAATGGCCTCAGCATTTTAGACGACAAAGTCGATATTCTCCACGCTACTGCGGTCTTCCACTTGTTCCCTGGCGAACAACAAGCCGCTGTTGCAGAGCGGTGCCTCAAACTCCTCCGCAAGAGACCCGGCCATCGCAGTCTTGTACTTGGCGCACAAGCTGGGAACGTAGAAGCTGTAGAAATGGTAGGCCGGGATGGGGGGAAGAGGTTCAGGCATAACGAAGAGAGCTGGAAGAAGTTATGGGATGATGTGTGTGCAAGGAAGGAATTCAGAGATGTGGTCAAGAGCGTCGACGTGACTTCAGTATTGAAGCAACGGCAATTTGGAGGATCAGAGCAGCGCAAGCATGATGATAGTGTAGAAGAGGGTCACCGATGGATGGTTTGGCAAGTTTGGATCGAGTTCTGAAATCTGTTCAAACAAAGTGGTAGCGTCAATCATGTTCTGCCAACCTCTCTGCACCAAGATCATGCCACAACATCTCTTCACGCCGTGTTGTGTCCGAGATTCGTTTGTGCTGCCCATCGTCGAGATGATGCCTGTCGTTGGTGTTACCTTTCCGTGGCAGAGATCGCATGGTCTCATCTGACCAGTGAAGTTCTTATTCGTCTGTCGGCTTGCCATACTCGTTGGAAAGTATTTCTTCAGGATCTGCAAGTGTACGAAGTCCGATAGTGTCCAGTGTCGAAGCCAACAAGAGGGAAATGGTTGTTTTCGAGTAGCGGTGTCCCTGCTTAAATCGCTACTCTTGCCGTTGTGGCGCTGCGTGAGCAACTATCAGTTGTTCTGCCCATATCCAAGAACCAGTAGACTGATCGCTGCCCTTGATGTTTGCAGACTGGTCGGCTTGCAGGAATGGAATACTAAGTGACTGGCAACGTCAACTGCGAATAATGTTGGTATCACACAGCTTGCTTGCCCTCTCACCACTCTCTAAGAAGCAGCATTCTCTAAGAAGCAGCTGCATCAGTTGGCATATGACCGCTGTCAGCTGATCGTCTGACACGTAGGTACGCCGTGTGAATTCAAGACATATGTGCTGAGAAGTCTTTCGTCGAGTGCATGTACAAGTCAGATGTGTATCTTTGCCAGAGTCTCAGCATTGCAAGTATCTCTGAGTGTACATAGTTGCATACGCTCTAGGATCGATTCTCTGACCTTGTGAATTGAAGAAAGTTGCTCGTCTCGGTGGATCAGGTTTTGCTTGCAGTGCTCTAGGTTGGATCGAGGCCAGAGGCTTTCGTCGTACAAGATGAGCTTGATGACGTGGCGTCGCTTCAGGAGTTACCGGCCTCTTGGCGCCATGCTTGACAGGGCTTCTGCGAGGTGAAACAGAGTACTGAGGCTGTGATAGCTCTTGTACGGGGCTCTTGTATGGACTTTGGAGAAGTGGAACAATATGGTGACAGGGTGCTTCAGGTGTTGAACAGCTCACTGGGCTTGCAGGCGGAGTGAAGAGGTGTTGAGGAAGTGGTATGATTGGCAATGATACCGAACCAGGAAGCAGCGAGTTTGAGATCTCTTTCGAGATTGTGTTGACGTGTGTCATTTGGGTCGCAGGCGGCGTGATGTGGTTGTCGATCTCAATACCAAACAGAACCTTCTTTTCTGTAGGCAAGACGCTACCCACCAACTCCTGGAGGTCACCGGCGGATGGTATTGCTTCCACGAAGATGAGTCGCCCATAGACCTTGTCAGCGTTGGAGTACTGACGCAAAAGCCCTGTACAGCTGTCTCCAAGAGCACCTATCAAGACTGTATGCTGGCAGTCCTCGTGGTCGAAGAAGAGTGCTTTCTGGTCTTGTACATTGCTCTGCGCTCTTGCCGGGTCGTCTCCAGCATCGATGAAAGAACAGGATTCGTGTGCCTCGTTGAAGCCTTTGATAAAACGCCGCCATGCGTCGATATCGTTGATGACCCCTGACCTGATGTATGCTGTTCCTAGCTTATCCATGCTAGCATAGATCTTGATGATGAGCTTCCAATCGTTCTCGAATATGTTCCTTCGTGTCAAGTACTCCATCAGGTGGTCGTGGAACTCTCGCGCTGCTTTCTTGCCCCCCTCTACGCCGTCCTTGACATGCTCTTCCGTCAGCATACTTTCGCTGCCATCTATCAGGACCACAACGAACGGGGCGTTGTCGCAAGCGGAACCATGTTCATCTTGCTGTCGTTGTGGACATTCGGAAATCCTGCTTAGCAAAGCCATGATGTCGGACTGCAAACTGTGTATCGTGGCGGCTTCTTGACCAACATCTGCCACATGATCGTCACAGACAGAATTGGTCTCGCTCAGGTCACGCTTGAGAACTTCGTTCTCGAGCTCCAAGCTGGCAATTTTGTGAAGGAGAGACTGGTAGTGTTAGCTAGGATCGGGGGTACTCATTGATGTTCTACCTCGAAAAAGTCGTTTCTTCGAGCCTCATCCTGCTTCACGATATCAAAAGCCCGTCGCAATTGTTCCATATCGGTAGCGCGTATGAATACCGGCGCGTCATTGTGTGAATACGGCGCTGTCAGCGCAAGGAGCGCTAGTGTACTATGCGAACCATCTGTAGGCCACAAGAGTTCCGGTGCGCAGATGTCGTTAAGGAGGGATGCTGTCGCATGCATGGGTAGGTTCGAAACAGCTACATCAGAGTCAAATTTGCAGCTCATGTGGTCAGTGCCTTCTGCGGCTGCATTCCATTAATACCATCATCCAGAGACTGCACATTCCTACAACCATATGTATGTGCTAGGTTTCGAATCTCCTGGTGCCAGGGCGTTTCAATCTGGTGATTAGCATAAGGCGCCGAAACTCAATCACCTTCATTGAGATAGGAACGCCCCTTCGAGCTCATCATTGCACGATTAGCCTGATACCTTGGCCTGTTCTGTCAACCCTATGACGGGGTGCTTGTGATCTACACTTTCCAGCGACCGTGCATAAATTGCCCGAATCTCGCGATCATATGGCAGCGCGTGGGCAGAGATTTGATGCAAGGGTGCAACGAAAGGAGCCACAAGAAAGGCGTCTATCTCCTCAGGCAATCACCTTGATCTTGATAGAGTTGGCTAGGAGTTGGAACCGTCTCACAATCCACCTGCAGCATTAGATGATGCCTGAGGGAAGGGTGTCAGTGAGTATGGTCCAAGCAACACCAAGCCCGCCAACACATGGACACTCGGGCTACTTTGTCCCGATCTACGCTAGTCATGTAGATCTTATCGCAGATAAGCATGACTCGCATCGATTCTTTTTTCTCGTAGCGATTCTCTGACATGTCTTGAGCAGACTGGCCAGGTTTTGCGAGCCTACACTCATATTCAACCCAACATGCCGCCGTACAAGAAGCGTAAATTGAGCAACGACGCCTCCTCAGGCTCCGACGATGTCGCTTCTCGGAAGTCATCACCAGCATCGGATGCAACCTCACCAGAATCTCCCGAGAGCGCTCAACCCGAGTCGCAGCCACCAACCGATACTGCTTCTAGCGAGACGAAAACATTCAGTGATTTGGGGCTGATTGATCAGCTCTGTGAAGCATGCGAACACCTAAATTACAAGAAAGCTACACCGATCCAGGCGCAGTCAATACCAATTGCTCTCCAAGGCAGAGACATCATCGGACTGGCTGAGACGGGTAGTGGCAAGACCGCTGCCTTTGTTCTACCAATACTGCAAGCTCTGATGGAGAAGCAGCAAACGCTACATTCACTCATATTAGCACCAACTCGTGAATTAGCTTACCAGATTGGTGACCAGATATCAGCGCTTGGAGCATTCATCGGTGTACGCAAGGCAGTATTGGTAGGAGGCATGGACATGATGCCGCAGTCGATCGCGTTGGGCAAGAAACCGCACATCGTTGTTGCCACTCCAGGTCGGCTTCTGGATCACCTGGAGAACACCAAGGGCTTCTCTCTGCGCCAGCTCAAGTACCTGGTTATGGACGAGGCTGACCGCCTGCTGGACCTCGACTTCGGACCAATCCTCGAAAAGATCTTAAGAAATATCCCAAAAGAGGGCCGGAGGACATACCTGTTTTCTGCGACCATGTCAAGCAAGGTCGAGTCTCTTCAAAGAGCATCACTCTCAAACCCGGTACGCGTGTCTGTCTCAACGGATAAATACCAGACAGTCGAGAAGCTCAAACAATCGTTCTACTTGATACCGCACAAGCACAAAGACATCTGGCTAGTCTATGTCCTCAACAAGTTCGCAGGACAAACTGGCATCATCTTCACTAGGACCGTCAACGAGGCACAGCGCCTATCAATCATGCTAAAAACGCTTGGATTCTCCTCAGTGCCTATACATGGTCAACTCTCACAGAACTCCCGGCTTGAAGCACTGAACAAATTTCGAGCCAAGTCGAAAACCCTGCTGGTAGCAACGGATGTGGCTGCACGAGGTCTTGATATCCCTTCTATGGACCTGGTGATCAATTATGACCTTCCGGACAGCAGCAAGACATATGTCCATCGTGTCGGAAGAACCGCACGTGCTGGAAAAAGTGGTGTGGCTATTTCAATGGTCACGCAGTACGACGCTGAGTTGTGGTTGCGCATTGAGCATGCTCTGGGCAAGAAGATCGAGAACCATGATTACGATACTGAAAAAGAGGAGGCCATGATCTTTGCAAACAGCGTGAGTGAGGCACAGAAGTCTGCAACGTTAGAAATGAAGGACTTGCATGAGAACCGTGGTAAGAAAGGAGCTACACTGCGGAACACGAAAGGCAACAGGCCGGTGAAACGACGTCGGGACCAGATGGACCAGGAGGCTGGATAGATGTGCTTTTTCCTGTTGCGCAACAGTGCCCTTGTTCTTAGTTACTTGATCGTGAATGAGGATGTGATGATACCCCAAACTGAATATTCAGAGCACCGAGATACTTCCCGAGGCACGAGAACAAACTGACCGCCTGGCTGGTCCTACAGTGAACTTACAGCCAGAGAGGGCCGAGTACCGGCCAAGTCGCTCTCACAGGGGGGTACACTGTACTTTAGTATCATTCGCATTACTAGTACCCCACGTGGGGGCTCCACAAAATCGGTTACTGTCTCCACCTGGGCTTCTGGAAAGCCTCGTAGGTGCACGTACATCACACAGTTGAAAGCAGTGGCAAGGCTCGCCAGCAATGGAGATTGTCAGACAAGCAAGTCCGATCGTCCAAGACTCGAGCTTGTTGAGACTACCTCCAGAGATCCGTTTCCAGTTCTATACGCACCTATTCAGAGGGCAAACAGTTACAGCCAATGCTTGCCATTATCCACAGCATGATGGAGAGCCAGCAGGCCACATCTCATTACAACCGCCGAGTCCGTTGTTGAACGTGCTGCTAGCATGCCGCATCATCCACGACGAAGCCATTCTCGTCTTCTACAACCTCGTTAGATTTCGCTTCGAGCGGCATAGCATAGATGAGATCAACTGGTCGCTTGCAGAAGTCAAAGCGGCTTTTCCCGCCCATCCACCTCCCGGCCGCACAGACACCGGTCTAGCAAGCACTCGAAATCTTGTACGGCATGTCTTCTACGCGGGAAATGACCACGTCCTCATTCGTGATATTGGCAGCGTCTTCCCGAATCTCAAGTCGTTCGAATTCGATCTGAGCTGGGATCATGTAGGCGTGGATCAGACGAACTTTGACCGCGCCATGCGCTATGCGATCAGAAATCGCGATTGGAGACATGCAATCAAGGACGCACTGGAGCAGAGATTTCCTGATGGTATGGTGCACGCAGTATGGGAATTGCAGAAGCCATCGCGGACCCAACGTGGCTTCCATGTCCTACTTCATTGGCGGTTGGCGTATCGCTTTATCGAGTTTCTCGGGGAATGCGATTTAGACGAATGGATATTGCACGTGCGAGACCCCGAAGGCAACAGCAAGAACGTGTTTGACATTCGACAGGATCCTTTGTTCTTCGAGATGGGCTAAGTTACTCCTGGGGCATGCCTTCGATTCAGAACTGTGCAGTATTTGCCACGACTCACAACTGTTGACCCTACCGAACTGTCGACATGGCTAAAGAAGGACTGGCACGCTTTCAATAGGTGGCACTCGGTCCTGTCAGCACTCAACTGCACGTTGGCGAGGACTTGTAGGTACTCGCCATGTAAGTCGTTCACCAGGACGTGATCATCCGAACTTGACATATTGTGTTCGAGGTCCTGCTTGAACTAGCCAGCCTGATACTGCCCTGAGAAATCCATGTTCTCGTTGACACATCTACCTGTCGAACACTGTACCTAACCATGTTGGTACCTCGAGAAGGTATGGTTCTGCAGGTCGATAAGTTGACGAGACAAAGATGCCGAGCATTCTCGTGGCAACCACGATGCGGGGCCGTACGGTGAAGAACAACAACATACAGTGTAGCAACCCAGCCGGAGTAAGCCACAATTCGGCCAATGGTATGCATGATCGTCGTGCAAGGGTACATTGTCATCTAGGCATCCATATTCTTATTGTCATTGACAACCTCAGCTTCTATAGCTTCAGCATGTCAATGTAAACAAAGGACCTGTGGACGCTATGAATATCCTTGACCTTCCACCCGAAATCCTTCGATTGATTTTACAGCACTGCTACGAACCATGGGCCATTCGTGTTCGTAGATTGCACGATGCCTCCCGCCGACTAGAGATCGAAGGCGTACCCTCCGGCAGTCTTTTGCGCGTTTGTCGTCCTTTACATGAACTGGCCAAAGAGGTGGAAGTTCGCTCTTTCACTGGCTGCCTTCACCTCGAGGAGAGGTCGCCCGAGATGGGCTTGACCTACGAACTATTCGTCGATTCTAGAAAGCGCGGCTTCGAGCTAGGCCCAAGACTAGAATGGGTAAGGAGGAACGTCAGAACTATCAGGTTTACCAACCCGGGCATCAATCCTGCGAAGTGGAAGTTTCAGCGCCAATTGCATCACTTCACAGAGTTTCCTAACCTGAAAACCATCGAGCTAGACTGTCGCTGGCCATATCATTTCGCGGTGCACAATGTTGACAGTGCGGAAGACTTCCTGTGTCGGAGAGAAGGCCGTCTGGACCGAGAGATGAATTATCAGCACTCTTTCTTCCTCAGCTGCGAGAGGTTTCTAGTTCTCACTGTGTGCCATGGTATTGCCGTAACTGTCATCAGAGCTATGGGTCTCCGTCAGGCCAACGAAAAGTGCCAAGCCGTCGTAAGTGTGCTATCCAGCACTCGCAGTCTGTGCTGACTTTCTGATAGGTTGTTGCTGTGGACTATGTCAAAGGAAAATCAGGACAGCTGGTTCTTGACTGGAACAGTCTCAGAACGCAATCAGCACCCATCATTGGGTGGCCACACAACATCAGACCAACAGTGCAATCTTTGCAAATTTGACAGTATTGAGGCTTCGCGGGAGGTCATCGTTCACTGAATGAGCCTCCGACCTCATAGAGCTTGACAGGAACACTTGCTTACAGCAAACATGAGTGTATCCTTGTACAGTACTCGTTGCACCTCTAGCAGGTGCCGGAGTGGGACAGACTGGTCTTGCTCGTGCTTGAGTGGAGTATAGGACACCGAGATTCAGGTCGTGTCGTGGATCTGGCCTGATCGGGCTCATGCTTCTTCAGCTTTTTCGTATTCGGTGAGCGACAGGAGTCTATCAATTTCTCTGACCAGCATGTGCATCTTCGCCAGCACCTTCGTGCCAAATTGTTCCACCTACGCCGGCGCGCGCGTTCTTGCTCTTCTCTTGCTTGGATTAGTGCATAACGCAGATTGGCATTTGCAGTCTCAACACTTCTTACATGCGCTTTGACTTCTTCCAATTCTCGAGTAGCGTCGACAAGCTCTGACTCGACTGCCTGATAATTCTTCTGCCATGACTGGAGCTCACGTATAAGGCTTGCATTAGTCTTCGACTGGCTTTTGCAGACTACTTTCAGTTCGCTCACCCTGCCGCCCAGCCTCTCTCGGTCGCGATACGACAATTCTAGTTGACGGCTGTACCAGATCATCTGTCCGGCGGCCCCCGAAGGAACAACATGCTCATCGTGACGCGCGCATTGCTTGCTGTCCAGCAGCGTGGCGACGTCCTCTGCTTGGTGTGTGTGTTCCTCTGATAGGGTCACTGGCATGAATTTGGCCACCTGGGACATTTGGGGCGACTCGGGAATTGTCTCGAGCTGGTCGACTTGTGTTCTCGGCCAGGTGTACCGCTTCCTTGGGACCCTCGTTCTGTAGCCGAGCTCATGCGCCATGCCAGATGCTGCTTGTTCGGTATCGTGATAAATTTGAGGTAAAAAGCTACTTCACACAACAAAGGAACGGAAGGGAAATGCATAGGAAGACATGAACTCGACACGAACAAGCTTCGTTAAGACTTACCAGCATGATGCTTTGATCATACACTCAGCGATACCCATGTCGCGCTGTGAGGAATAGCATTCCAGAGATTCAGGGTGTTCCAGACGTGAGCACAACATGTGGTAGCAATGGCGTAGAGCATCAGCAGTCGCACGCGTGATGCATCGGCACATAGGACCATGAGCCCTTGTCCCACAGGCGGTGTACATTCTGAAACAGATGCTTGTCGAGATAGGTGCTTGAATCTCCACATCCGTGAGCCACTAACAACATGATATGGCCTGAAACAGACTACAATCTGTTGACTCTTCTGGAGGGTGTCATATGCTCCCGGTCATGGCGGGGTCGACGACGTGGCACATATGCGTCGAATCTTCGGTCCTGTGATTATTCGCAGTATCTCGTGGTTCAGGTCATGGGTTCATGCCCGTGGCACGAATGCACGCAGCGAACACCCCTGTCGAGAGCTTTGCCATTGTCGGCAATAACGGAGCAACTCAGAGAACTCAGAGTCTACCGGCGCATAAATGGAGCACTTTCCGGCGACGAGGTGTTGCGCAAAGCTTAAAAGCTTTTCATGCATGTCGCGGTGAGTTTGTTGTTTACACAGTGCATGAAGACGCATCTCAGGCATCAATAGTTAGGCATCAAATACGCGTCCGATAAAGGAACTTTTACCAAGCGCGACTCTCCATGTCCCCAATTAGCTCCCGAAAAAACTCATGCCTGGCACAGTGACCGCCGACGATGATTCGGGGCTCCATCCGTGATGAGAATGGAGTTTCCTCAAGATGCCAGAGGCCTCCACGTTTCAGAAGCATTGACTACCCAAGCATCATCCATCTGTGTATCAGTAGTGCTCTTGACAGGTCGACGACCCCAAAGGTATCATTCCGAAGTGACTCAGGATGTCAATACAAAAGGTTGTCCTAGTCGGAGCGAACGGCCGCCTCGGACCATCTATCTTGCAAGCACTCCTTGATTCTGAGTCTTTCAACGTCTCGGTCTTGACACGAGCAAGTTCGAAGTCATCGTATCCACCATCTGTGAATGTGTTGAAGACAGACGATGACTTACCTTATGATCAGCTCGTCAAAGCATTGACCGACCAAGACGCCCTCGTCCTCGCATTCTCCGGCACGCAGAAGGACAACTCGATCAAGCTTGCTAATGCTGCGTTCGAGGCTGGAGTGAAGCATATAATACCTGCCGATTTCGGAAGCTGTGACTCTAGCGACCCTCGAAGTCTCGACCTGGTGCCTCTTTACGTGAACAAGAAAGATGTACGAGACCACCTAGTTGAGCTGAGCAAGAAGACGAAAACTGACGGAAGTCATCTCTCATGGACGAGCTTGATCACTGGCCATTTCTTTGACTACGGTTTGAAATCCGGCTTATTGAGCATGGATGTCGAGAAATGCACTGCTAGAGTTTTCGATGATGGCAATCACAAATTCTCTGCCACGACGCTTGCCACGATTGGGCTTGCTACAACTCGAATATTGCAGAAAGCGGACAACACAAGAGTGAAGAACAGACTGGTCTACCTGCATAGCGTACAGACGACACAAAACGATCTGGTGAGCACGGTGGAGACGGTTACGGGCAAAAAGTACCAAGTGGAGAAGGTCAACTCGGACGCCTTCGTCAAGGAGAACAAGGAGCATCTGGAAAAGGATCAGGGCAGCCCTGAGATCATAGAAGAGCTCGTGACAGTGGAAGGCCTAGTCAATGCGGACTGGACCACCAAAGGAGATGCCTTCATTAATGACATTTTGCAAATTCCAGTGGAGGATCTGAAGGACTTGGTAAAGAGGGCGCTGAATTGAATGGGGTACTACTATGCAGAAGCATGAAAGAGCTCACCCCTAATGGTCCAGTTTGATGCCTGAGGCACATCACGTCCGGTTATTGAGTGTCGGTCATGCACCCGAGACCTCGGCTCAATATCTCCAATATCAGATTGCTAGCATCTCTCTTGTGCTGTCAGCGGACTTTCTACGTCTTAGAAAGCGGTCACAGGTAGTGATAGAAGGCCGAATAGACAACTAATTGAGGTTGGTCATACTGTAGCCATGTCATATAACGCAGTTGGTTTGCCCATAGCATACTCCCAAAGCGGAGCAGAATGGAAAGACCGATCTCGAAAAGTGCCACGAGTTTTATGGCGTCCCAAGCAGCCGGAGAGCACGCCCATGGCAAGATATCGACAGCACATCAACGAAAAGTTCAACGCGGGTCTCAAGACGTCCCACGACCTACACAGATGGAGCTGTGAGCACGCTCACGACTTCTGGATTGACCTCTACCAATATACCGAGATCATCCCGCCTCTGCCGCCGCAAACAAAATATGCCTACGATCCAAATGCCAAATTCAGAGACATCCCGACGTGGTTCGAGGGCCACAAGCTCAACTACGCCGAGAATCTTCTCATGTCGAACGTGAGGCGTACCCCCGACGCCATAGCTCTGACAGGACTGCGGGAAGGAAAGCTTGATGACCCAGAGCATGTTACCTGGTCGGAACTGCACGAGCTGGTCCGGCTCATGCAGGCAGCTCTGTTGCACCATGGCATCAAACAGGGTGACGTCGTGGCAGCACTAATGAGCAACTCGATCTGGATCATCGTCGGCTTCTTGGCATCAGCCTCGATCGGAGCAATCTACACGACGATTTCGCCTGACCTTGGTCTCTCGGGCTGTCTCGCGCGCCTTGCGCAAGTCACACCAAAACTCCTCTTCGCGGACACTGACTTCGCAAGCCGGGGCAAACGCACCTCCCTCCTCCAGAAGGTCCGCGAGATCCTCTCCGGCCTACCCAGCGAACAAGGACGCCCCGACACAATCTTCATCCCCACCGTCCACGCGCCACACAAAGTCCACCACAACGACGTCTCCCCAACCATACCCACCGATCTCGGCATTCTCCTTTCCTCCTTCCTTTCATCAACCAGCACCGCCTCCACCCGCACCCCGCTCTCCTTCACCCGCGTCCCCACCAACCACCCGCTCATCATAGTCTACTCCTCCGGCACCACCGGACCCCCCAAATGCATCGTGTCCCCGCACATCAGCATCCTCAACTACCGCAAGATCGCGCACCTGCACAACAGCCTCAGCTCGTCCAGCATCGTCTTCCAGTACTCGTCGACCTCATGGATTCTCTGGAACGTGATGCTCGGCCACATGACCGTGGGCGCGCGCCTGATCACCTTCGACGGCAACCCACTGCACCCGGATGCCGGCACGCCGTTGGCCATCTGCGAGCGGTACGGCGCGACATACTGGGGCACGAGCCCGCGGTACCTGCTGGAGCTGGAGCAGCAGACGCGCAGCGGGGCGCTGCAGCGGACCTTCGACCTCGCGACCCTGCAGATGGTGACGACGACGGGCGCCCCGCTGCTGCCGAGCCAGATGGAGTTCTTCTACAGCCCGCTGTTCCCGGCGCGGACGTCAACGGCCGAGATCCATCTGAGTTCGATCGCAGGCGGCACGGACATCGCGTCCTCGTGGATCGCGTCCGATCCGGCGGGCCCCGTGCACACGAACGAGATGCAGATGTGGGCGCTCGGGCACGATTGCGATATCCTCTCGCAGGATCCAAAGACCACGACGCGCGTGTTGTCGGGTGCAGACGCGAGCACCCAGCAGCAGATACAGACGATGGAGTGGAGGAGCGTCGGCGATACGGGCGAACCGGGCGAGCTCGTGTGTCTCAAGCCACTCCCGAGTGCGCCCGTTTTCTTCTGGGGCGACGACGCGAAGAACAGTAAGTACATGGACGCGTACTTCAACCGGTTCCCGAGCGTGCTGAACGCCGAGACCGGCGAGGCTGAGGAATACGTCGATATATGGGCTCAGCACGATCTCACCACGTACAACCCGGTCACGCATGGCTTGCAAATTCTCGGCCGAAGTGATACGACACTTAACCCGTCGGGTATCAGGTTTGGCAGTTCCGAGATCTATCATATAATCGAGGCGCCACCGTTTAATGGACTGATCAGTGACTCTCTCTGTGTTGGGAGAAGGCGTAAGGGTGACCAGGATGAGGTTGTGTTCTTGTTCATTATCCCTGCAAAGGGCGTTGAAGTGACTGAAGATTTCTTGAACACAATCAGATCGGCGATCAGGGCGAACCTGAGCGCAAGACATGTGCCAAAGTTCATCTTCGAGGTCAAAGAGATTCCTTACACGCTTAATGGAAAGAGGGTTGAGAATGTAGTTAAGAAGCTGATCAGTGGGGTGGATGTCACGCCGAGCAGTACCATCTCGAACCCAGGCTGTCTCGAGGGGTACAGGAAATATAGGGATGTGGAGAGGCAGTCTTCGGATAGATCGAGCAAGCTGTGATACAGCAGGAAATTGTTAACATTACTCGAACTCAAGCATCCGTCCGTCGTCATCGCCTTTATTTGGACCTTGAGATGCGTTGCTCATAATAGCATACTGGACTAGTTAACAATCTGGAAACGAAAATGGCTGAAGGACGGTATGTGCATACATCAGCATGCAAACGAACTCGAGACTCACCAATCCATCTGCCTCCAGCGTTATTTCATCTTCCGAACATGAGCTCAATCACCCGATCCACGTGCTTCGTTCCCTTCACAGCCTCTTTCTCGGCAACTCCCAAGCATTTGCTCAAAAATGTTAAAGCAGGTAGGGTCTCTTTCAAGTTGAGGAGGTCCCCATCGTCATCGAAGACTTTCTTCATCATGTCTCGAGACGAGACCATGCTTTTCGCAACAGATTCGAGTTCTCCACGCACGATCTTTAGACTTCTCATCACCGGCATGATAGCTTGAGTAGCTGCGGAGCCGCGATTCGGTGAAATCTGCGGAGATGACCATGAAGGCAATGGTGCAATCCTAGTCATCCTGTCTTGTGTGTTCAGGTCGGTATCGTCAAGCGAGACGAAGTCGGCCTGTTGTGTGAAGGATACACGCTGAGTCTCGTGTCGAGTGCTTGTGAAAGCAGTAACAGTAACGCGGCTAGGCCGTGTGTTCTCGTCACAAATTCGAACGTTGCTGGTGTTGTCCGAGTCAAGCTTTTGTCTCTTAGCTGGTGCACCATCTTCATCTTCGTCACTGTCTAACAACAGATCCACTGGATTATCCCTACTAGTACCCGCTACACTGAGACTTTCTCTAGCCTGATTCGGAGCGGCTCGTGTGTTGGGTCTATTCTTTGCTTTCGCGTACCTGGGAGCACGAAATTTAGGTCTGAGTAAGGGAGACTTAAGCTTAAGCTTCGGTGATGAGGCTGCTGGAGGCTCTGGAGGAGGGGCGGGCCGTTTCTTGCTAGTGTTGTCACCGATACCTGAGGGACGATATCGATCAGGGTAGTATGGGTCCTTCGGAGGGGCTCGGTTGACAGGACCATGACAGTGACGAAGAGCCACCCGCTTGACAGCCCAGATGAGGTCATACAGCGCACGATGGTTCCAGGTGTTGAATCCTGCGCGTGCGGCAGCGGAAGCCACCTCCAAGTTGAAACCTGTGAGCACGACGGCTCGATTAAGGTCAGCGTAGGTCGGCATGAATGAAGAAACACTCACGCCCTTGGTTCATTGAATCGACGCCAGTCTCTCTATGCTCGTACCTGAATCATGTGAGCAGACATTCCCCCGGGCTCAAAACCTCCTTTGTCCTCTCAAATCCACGCACCAGCATGACTGGCCTTTTCCACAAGTGCCCTTACGCCATGATACGCATGTCCCTCGTTGACTGGTCTCCGCGGCCAGACGACCAGTGTCCCAATGAGCAAACTTGCAGACGTTTTCACCATGGGTACCAACGTTCGGGCTGTCGAATTCTGGTCAGACAGATTGATCAAACGATGACAGATCGGCATACCATGCTGGTGAGAACGCCCAATAGCGGCAAGTATAGAGTGCGGTTGGTTGGTTCATGATGTTGTGCTAAGAGCTAGAGCTGGACGAGAACGAATAATGATGTCTTAAAGACCTTAAGAAACTCGATGTTCAAGAGTGATTGGAATGTTGAGCGGTGAAGACTAAGAAATCTGGAGTCCTAGCCAAGTTGCAAGGGAAGGAACGCGCTGGGTGTTGGGACGGCAGGGACAACGCGTCGAAACCATAACCCGGGTAAATTAGTACTGTGAGTGAAGCACAAATGGGTGGTTATTTGCCGGCCAGAGGGATTGTTTGACAGCACCAAGATGTTCCAATATATCAGAAGCTAGCATCACTAGCAGAGCAGTTATTCAGCTTGCGTCTGATCACGTCGTCCTCAAGTAATTACCAAAAGCCCGGCTTCTGTCGCCTAGAGTGAGTTTCAACATGTCCGCGACAGAACGTAAGCATAACAGTTGTGATGCTCAACTCATATAAATTATCAAGGTAGTCAAAGCTTTGTGACAAACATCTTCGTACCATGAAAGTCATGGCGTCGGCCATTGAAGCAAAGCTACGGTGCTCACATGATAGCTCTTCACGTCCAGCACTTCTGACCTCAAGCCGAAGCCGAACGTCTTCCATCCTCATCGAAGCGTGGCATCGTGATGCCTAAACCTCGAGCTGAGTCCTCAGGTGTCTTTGCTAGCTTCAAAGCCAACAGGACATAAGCCGCTTCCTCGTCCTCTGGTAAGATGTGTTGACCAAGCCAGTCGATGTTACGAGCATTGTCGGGATGGGCAACCACAGGGGCCCGCTGACAGCATCGAAGACTCTCAACGCTTGCGCAGACTGGAATGCTTTTTGGTGAGATATCTGGCGACGAACAACGTATCGGGGGCGTTCTGGGTGTTTGATAGCGAGGGTCGTACTGGGCCAGGATATCTCGAGGAGTCGGTAGTTGTCTCTCTGGATACGGCACCGAGCGAGGAGCCTGTCTTGGAGTATTGACTGGTGTGAAAAGGTTGCGATGGGGAGGTGCTGGCGTGGAGGCAGCAGTGGTGTAACCATCGTCAGACCCTAATCCAGATGTGTATGGACTGCTGTATGGACTGGTATATGTGGGCTGGATGTGCTTGATCTTCTTAGCTTGCGCAGCCTTCTGCCGTCGTGGGCTGGGAGTACTCGGCGCAAGAGGCGAGGCGAGGGAGGCCGGCATTGGAGCAGCAGATGCTTCTTGCTCGCGAAACATCCTCGCTTGCTCTGTGCAGAACTTCGTGATCGCTGGGTCAATGATCATCTCACCGAAGCTGTCTTCACCAGGCTTGATGCAAAGGCTCGGAAAATCATGGCCAAAGACTGGTGTCAGTGCGTATCTGACGTCCCAGCAGAATGTGCTGGCGAGCGCCCGAGCTGCCGCATAAGGTATCCAGTAACCTTGTGCGACGAGAGCGCCACCTGTAATACTATGGCAGATGTCTCGTAAGCCTTCTTGGTGTTAGAAACTTATATCAAATGATCAGGAATCTACCCACCGGGGTTGCGGTTAAGCATTTTTGCTGGAGTGGTTTTGGAGTGACCAGTACACTTGAACAGTGGCGTAGTCCTGACAAGACCAATGTTGTAGTCCCACAGCATAGTGTAGACATGATCGTCCCCGGGAACCTTGAATGTGTATTGGAAGACTGTTTCGTGTTAGATGTGTAAGTACTCAGGGAAGGATGTCAAACCTTCCAGATACTCTCGATGAGTCTTCTCAAGAAACGACTTCTTCTCGCTGTTGTATGGAATGTGTCGCGGATAATCTGCTATCTCACCAAAGGGAGAGACCTCGAACTGCTGATGGTATGCTGCAAGCTTCGCGTCTTGGTACTCGTCAGGTGGGAATCGACATTCACCTCGGACTGGTCCTGGATTGAACACAGGCGCGTCTTTGGTCAACTTGGCTTTCTTCCGAGGAGAGTAGAGTTCTGTCATGGCAGGGCTAGACTCTGGAGTAAGAGGCATGGCATGACCGTTCTTGTTCTCCGCCACTGGATTCAGGAGCGATTTAATGGCAGCCATCGGATGAGACGAGTAGGCGAGGAATTAGCTCAGAGAATGACGGAGAAGTTCGTTCAACTTGAATGCTATTAGCAGCAATCGAAAGATGGAGAACAAACACTGGTGGTCTTTGAAGTCTTTGAGCTCGCCTGATGTCGGACACGTTTCTTTTGTCTCAAGACGGTTCGATGGTTTAGCCAACGCAGACAAGGTCTTGATCCTCCCCGAAGATGCACGACATACCGGTCATTGAAGGTCTGGCTGGATCTCTCAAGGTGTGTACACCGACGAGTGTCGAAGGAACGGGTTCCATCATTCGTTTGCTGTGACGAATCAAAGGGCCGCTTTGACAGATCGCCCCAATCTTTATGGACAGGCAATGGGTGATATCCTGGGACTGGATGTCGGTGAGGAAGAATGCAGGTTGTTTTGATCCGCCCACGAACACTGATGCATCGTTGATGCTCAGAGGACACATCAAAGCCTAGCTTCAAGCCCTGCCTTGTCTTGCTATGACTGGCCGTCCGGGTGCACGGACGATGACAACAAGCTGTAACAGGTTCAGAGGGCTTGCTTTCCGGTTAATCAAAGCCTCGTACAGCTACGTGCTTTAACACTAATCTTGGTGGTATTGCTGTCTATCTTCCATGGTCAAATCGTACCGTGAGGAGACGAGAGGCTCCAACGCGTAGTATATCGTCGCGTCCGATGCAAGTCCATACCCGTGCCCGTTTAGGAGAAAGTGGACCGGAGCCAGTTGTGGCGTGGTTGGAGTAACACAGAAAGGGACGGGCGTCGTTGGGCATTTCTCAAACGACTTTTCAAACAAAGAAAGTCCTGCCCAGGACTGCTTCATCTAATGCAGGTCCTGTACCACATGATCTGCACAGTACATGTTGTTTGCTCAAGACCTCCACTTCTTCGATCACACAAAAAATTCATAGGTGCACGTAGGGTTCAAGGGCGTTGGCTCGAGCACTAGAACGTATGGTGCGATTTAGTTTACTTAGCGTTAACAAGGTCAAAAGTACTTTCCATCTGCTACGTTCCTGGCATAGGCGAGAAGGAGTTGCGGACGAAGCCTAGACCGTGAATTGGACGCGACGAGACTTGAAAAAGCTCAACGTTGCAGACGATGTCGATTTGGAGTTTGGTAGAATGGTTTCGCGCCAAGCTTTCAAGCTCTACAACCGAGGAATGAGAGATCCCAGGTTTGTATGGACGCTCAATAGATTCTCCAATTTCATGGGAGCACGCTTGAAGCTGCAATCAAAGAATTGCTTATGATGAGTGGTGCTAAACACCACATATAAAGGCAGCTACAGTCTGGCTTGAGGTTTTACATATCGGCCCGCACCGTTCAGTAATTGGTGTGCCTCCGCTACGATCTCCTGTACAATCTCTTCTGCAGACTGCTCTGGCTTGTTGACAAGACCCGTGACCTTGCCGGCAGGGTGACAGATAGACTGATCCTCTATCTCATCTGTGAGCTTTCCTTCCTTGGCGAGCTTGTCCAATTCATGTTCCATCACCAAGGTGCCCTTGGCTTGCAGTGCCTGAATTTCTCCCTTGCGATTCTCCTCCCAGTTGGCAATGTAGGGAGTCTTGATGGCTTGCAGCGGCCGACCTGTCCAGACAGTGCTTTTGATAGTGGCATCGAATCCGCCGTTGATGATTGCTTGCTTCGCTGCTTTGGAAGCTCCCGATTCCCTCGCTGTCACAAACCTAGTGCCCATCCACACTGCATTAGCACCGAACATGAATGCTGCTGCGAGGCCTCGGCCATCAGCAATACCACCAGCTGCGACCAACTGCACAGGCTTGCCTGTGAGAGGCGATGTATATTGCTTGCAGATATCTGCACAAGCGGGAAGCAATACGCTAGTTGGAACTTCACCCGTATGGCCACCGCCTTCCGCACCCTGAGCACAAATTAAGTCGGCGCCGACAGCGCATGCTTTGTGAACATGTTTCGGATGGCCAACCATGTTCATGTAGAGGATGCCGTTCTGGTGTAGCTTGTCAACAACAGCCTTTGGTGGAATGCCAACAGCACAAACAAACAGCTTGGCACCACTTTCGATGACCACGTCGATGAGCTCGTCTAGCCCACCCTTTGTATAGTCGTAGTTCGTCTTTCGTGCTGATCCGCCCACTTGTGGGACCAGCAGATCCACACCAAAGGGTAACGAAGGGTCTCGCAAGCTGGCTTTCAGCTCCTTAAGCATGTCTCGAAGCATTGGGACGGTGTAGCCGATGCCACCAAGCACACCGAGGCCTCCGGCGTTAGAGACAGCTGCCGCTAAAGGAGCACCAGCAACCTTTCCCATCCCCGCAAGCATGACCGGGTGCTTGATGCCCAGAAGTTCTGTAACTGGCGTAGTCAAAGACATGCTGGCGGGATATTGCCGACACAGGGCAGTAATTAGTGTTTTGGGATGCAGCTGTAGCAGGAGCAGTAGCAGTATATCTAGCAAAAGTAAGGCTGCGGGTACTTTCAAGAACAGCAAAATCCACCAGTAGCACCGCTGGGATACTGCTCGGAACGAAACTGCATATAGGTTGCATGAGGCAAGAAGGGGTGTTGACAGCTGTGCTTAGATACATATAGGGTCCTGGGGTTGTGCAGGGCCGCCTAGCCAGATGCAACCCCCCACACTTCGGCTGAGAGCTTGAGACTGATCCCGAGGCTCAACGTAAACCAGGATCCGGCATTGACTCGACCATTCATATCACAATGTCATCTCGTTAGTATGCAGAGGACCATACAGAGTGTGCTAAGGGTAAAGAGGTAATGCGTGAGAGATATCAAAGAACTGGGGTTTCCAAGTCACCGTCGGGCCGCGATAAAAAACCGTGGCGCGACCGGAGCTCGATCGTCTTTCAGGTCGGTGAACTCACATGGTGGTCACAGCTGAGTCGTGTGGTCTTAGTCCTCATGGATCGATGACATGGCAAAGAAGGCACAGCACTGAGGACAAGCTTGTTCGACAGTGCACTCGAAGAGAACGCAGTTCTGCGCACCAGTAGCGTGTAGAGTCCCGTAGCTGTCTTACGCGCTAGCTGCGATAAGCGATAAGCTGTCGCAGCCGCCAAAAAAGTTTCGACCGGGCATCAGCTACAGTGCAATCGACCAAGGTTGCGCTTAACTCGCTCCTCCTCTCAATTCTCTCCCCATGGCGAAAGAGCGCAAAAAGAAGAGGTCGCAGCCAGGCGGTGCCAATGGCCTGGTGTCTGGCAAGCCGGGCACGTCGAACCGCATGAATGTACCGCAGAGCATGGTCATCCGAATGGGCGCAGGCGATATTGGGCCCAGTGTCAGTCAACTAGCAGCCGACTTTCGAGAAGTGGTGCAGCCACACACAGCGGCCAGATTGAAGGAGCGCAAGTCGAACAAGTTACGCGACTACACGACCATGGCTGGCCCGCTGGGCGTTACTCATTTCTTCCTCTTTTCGCGGTCGGAGAACGGCAATGTGCATCTGAGATTTGCGCTGCACCCTCGAGGGCCGACCTTGCAGTTTCGAGTGGACGACTATGTTCTAGCAAAGGATATCCAACATGTTCAAAAGCGGTCAAGAGCTGGTTGGCAAGAAGCCTTTGCGTCTCCGCCTCTTCTCGTTCAGCACGGCATGGGCTCTTCCGAGGATTACCTTGCAGACAAGCCCAAGGAGAAACAGCTCGAGTCACTCACGCAGACCATGTTCAATGCCATGTTCCCGGTGATTACGCCAGCCACGACAAAGCTAGAAAAGATAAAACGCATATTACTACTGAAACGAGAGCGACAGGAAGACGGCACCTTTGTCATAAATCTGAGACATTATGCGATCACTCAGAGGAGGACAGGCATGTCGAAGAGGATCAAGAGGCTGGACCCACAAGAGCAGAAGCGAAGAGAAAGGAAAGGAGCTGCCCTGCCCAACCTTGGCCAGCTCGAAGATGCAGCCGACTACGTTTTGAACCCAGAAGACGGTGGGTATACCTCTGCTAGCGACACGGAGCTAGACACCGACAACGAAGTCGAGGTGGTGCAAACATCTACGAGGAAGGTCTTGAGCAAGAAAGATATGGAGAAGCTGCGCAGTGGTGACGGCAAGGACCAGCCGGCAAAGGTCCGGTCGAACGTGGAGAAGCGAGCCATCAAATTGGTCGAGCTAGGACCACGTATGAAACTGAGATTGGTCAAGGTCGAAGAGGGCATGTCCGAGGGCCGTGTCATGTGGAACGAGTTTGTGACCAAGTCGAAAGTCGAAGAAAAGCAGCTGGATCAGAAATGGAACGAGAAGCGCAAGCTGAAGGAGGAGAGGCGTCAACAGCAGAAAGAAAACATTGAAAAGAAGAAAAAGCTGAAGGGCGAAACCAAGTCTAATACTGCTGGGAACGGCAAGGGTCAAGAATCAGATGAGGAAAGTCTCGATACGGACGAGGTTGAGGATATGCTTGACGACGAGATGTATGGCGACGACCAGGCCGACGACGTGGAAGAAGTCGACGAGGACGAAGACGAGATGGAGGAGTGATGGTCTAGTCTTTGAGCTGCAACACCAAATTCTCTGATCGAGGTCGGGAGATTGCCCTGCCCTTTGACAAAGAGCAGCGCTTGAATTACAAGACTATTCTTGCTTGCAACGGTCTCACTCGAAAGAACCAAGTATTGCCACGTTACAAAGGTGACCAGCAGGCACACCAGAAGGCAATAATAGGTCGTCGACACGAAGGGTGAAAAACATCCAACTCCCATCCCTCCAGTTGTGGCGTGAAAGCCAGCTCAGGTGATGTTCTATATGTGGGCTCGAAGAAGAAAGTATGCTCTCCGAAAGGCCGATTAAATGCTTCGCACAGCTGTTGGATTCACCGAAACGCCATCAAGCTCAAGCCATCGGCAGGACGTTTAAGGCGCATGGTCTGAGCAGTCCATGTTCTGGCTTGGGGCGTTCGCTTTGTCCACCATGCTCAAGATGTGAGCCAGCAAGAGAGTACGGCACGGGGTAGAGAAAGCTGGGGAGGTCTGGAAGCCACGCATGGACACGTTCGCGTACGCTATCAGCGATAAGAAAAGCCATTAGTGGACCACAGCAAGCGGGATTGGGCGACGCGGCATCCTGCCTCCCACAGGATGATGTCAGTGTTTACCATTTTTCCATGACCAATCGGCGTGGAGCGGGCTTTTCCAGTAAACAGCTTCGCGGCTTCGTAACCAAACAAGACTGGAAGCCTAAAACGCTATGACAGCACAATACAATCGGTCTGTAAAAGAGATGCGAAGCCTGGCAAGCATTGTAGTCTCGCAACAAAAGTCGTAGAAGGGTGCCAGCGCGAGCCCTCTCGTACACGTGTGAAAAATAAGCTTCGTGGTGCGAGACGTTGGCCCAAAAAGCGCGTTTCGCACTAATGACGGTACGCGAGCATTTTCGAGTTTGGTTTGCGTCCTCGTCCTCGCCCTCAACCTTGGCTTCCTCCGTCACTCGACATTGTGCCCTTCACCTGTCACGGATCCACGCTATTCACTCCTGCATCACATTCGCAACGTGCACCGTCTACCGTCGTCAATCGCGTACAGTAAGCAAACACACAACTGGCCAATCCAACCTCACCCAGCGATTTTGCTCAGTGACCAGTGTGTTTGCGTCAAACGATGCGCACTTCGACAACCAACAACTGATGCACTAGTCGCACACACCATCGAGAACAACTGCCCACGAATGGTAACTCCAGGAAGGCGTGAAAGACGGCCGGATTAGCGACGAGGAAGGAACATCCAGCATGGCGCCTTCCAAGCGAAAGACAGCCGCTCGCGGCCGAAAGAACGCTGAAGCCACAGCAATACTATCTCCAGCAGCCACGCCACTAGATTCTTCACCCACCACACGCCCCTCAACGAAGAAGCGCAAGATCAACACTCCCCGGCAGCCCAGGAAAGAAAAGACGCCTACGCCAGAACCGGTTTCGCAGGAAGAAGACAACGATTCACAGGACGATGGCACGTTGTCTTCCACCGACTTGATCGACTCAGTCATCTCCTATTTGGGCACTTCCAAAGACCCCGTCGCAGTCGCTAGAGAACATGCCAATGAAGTTGCGGGCACCGAGACCATCCAAGCATTCGCCAAAATCGCCGGCAAGGATTGGACCTACTATGTGCACGAACAGACAGTAAACATTGGAAGACCACCGGACGACAGGCAGATACCCCCACCGGTGCATGGTGTATCGAGTCCTGTACAAGACCTGAAAGAGCAATTCCCCGTACACATCGACCTTGGTCCTAGCAAGATCGTCTCGCGCCACCACGCCTCAATCTATTATGATGGTGAGACGGCTGACGGTGGTGGCTGGTTCGTTCGCGTGAATGGCCGTAACGGGGTCAGAGTCGACAACCACTTGTTGAAGCGCGGTGCAAAGGCTCAGCTTCATTCCGGTGCTATCGTAGAAATCGCTAGCACCCAGATGATGTTCGTTATGCCGAATGAGAGAGTTCAAATCGACCAATACTTCCTCGATCGAGCAAAGAGCCTGGCTACCGGCGAGGCTATCCCAGGAGACTCAGACAGGGACACAGAACCTGAAAGACCTAAGGTGGAGAACGGCGTTGAGGACGTCTCAGGATTCCCATCACTAGCTCCTGCACCCCCAAATTTCCAACGACCGAGCACCCCTCCGCTTGCCGAGGGTCGAAATCAGAGAGCCGTGTTTGACAGCAAAACCACAATGTCGCCCATGTACGGTCGGGGCATGATGATGGAAAGCACCCAGGAGATTGACTACAGCCGCGACTCGGCCAAAGACCTCAAGCCTCCATACAGCTATGCACACATGATTGCTCAAGCCATCTTCTCCAACGAAGAAGAAAAATTAACCTTGGCCAACATCTACAGCTTTATCGCGGATAGATACGCCTTCTACCGTCACTCAAATAGTGGTTGGCAGAACAGTATCAGGCACAATCTGTCGCTGAACAAAGCTTTCCAGAAAGTCCCTCGAAGGACAGACGAGCCTGGGAAAGGCATGAAATGGCAGATCGCCCCCGAGTACCGACAGGAATATCTCAAGAAAATGCAACGCAAAGGTGGCGCGTCTAGCAATCCGTCATCGCCTGCGGCAGCCAAAGATGTCAACCCGAACTTCAGAGGCCCCAACGGTCAAAATCTAGGTTACGATACATCTATGGTCAGCTCTTTCTCGGCGAGAGACCCGCAAGGTCCGAAGATGAATATGTCGTTCCCCCCGTACCCTCAGATCGGCGGCCCACAACAAATGGCTGCCCCGTCTTACTCGTCACAGCCACTGCCGCATAATACTTCGACGCCGCAACGGAGCCGGGCGAACACAAACAACACGTTGCCAGAGAATGGCGCTTTGGAAGACTCTCCACTGCCACATTACCCTAGTGTTCGCTCGCGACCAAACAACGGACCATTCTACACACTCCCGACATCCTCAGGTGCACCACATCAATCTCCTGGCAATCCAACGTTGTCATCTTCCTACCTCGACACACCTTTCCACCCGTCCCAGCACATGGTCACACCTGCTCCGCTACGGCAGAACCCACGGTTGGCTCCCCCATCAACTCTTGTGGCACCTAGCAAGTTCATGCCAGAGTCTTCACCAGCGGGTCCAGGCCTGTTTTGGAAAGGCTTTCTTGGCGGTGTCACGCCTGGCCCCCCTGGTTCTGCCCTACCACCAGACATGAGTCCACTAAAGGGCGAAGGCTTTCATACAGCTCGAAGGAACGGGATCGAAGATCGAGACATTATGAGCTCGAGCCCGCCGCCCATGGATGGACTTGGAAGTCCAAGCAAACCCGCAAGAGGCCATGGTTCTACGATCGGTGGCTCGCAGCCAATCAAGCAGGAAGACCAGCCGTACGAGAACAGAAGCGGTTCTGCAGCATCTGTGCAACCACAAAACGGCAGAACAGGCTTAGGCTTGACTGAAGGTAATGGAAATGGTCGGCTTAGCTTCGGGCCAGGTTCTGCACCAGCGTTCAACCTCGGCATGCCCCATCCAGGTGCGCTACCGATCGGTAATACTGAGAACAAGGATGAGGATGACGACGATGACGGTGGCATTGACCTTGCGAAAGGCTTCGCACCGATTAGTAGCTTTTCGAGCCAACGTGGTGGAGGCATGACAACAAAGGGTTAGGGGCCCTTTACCTATTACGGCATGCCTATTGATCCTCGTTTGATGAACATGGTTTGGTACCAACAAGACTGAGGTGATGAGACAAGACGAACGACAGACAAGAAACAAGAAACAAGAAAGGAATATTGTACACTACTGTTTTCCATAATATGATGTCACGAACAGATCAGATTGATGCATTGATGCTGAATTTAAGGATGTGGTGGTATTTATGATTGGGAAGGGAGGACTAGTATGTGTGACGCATTAATGAGCCACACTGCCAACAGCAGCACGAGCTACGGAAGGAAGTATGATGCACCTTGAGAGTATCGTCTCAATGTGTCTCAATACATCACTGTCAATAATAATTTATTTATTCTCACACTGTTCCATTCTTAACCCCATCACTCGACCTTTGATTCAGTCCAAGGACTTGAAACTACGATCGTTACGCAACAGGTTTTTTGCGATAATGAAGAATGCGAAATCCAGTTGTTAGATATGTTCCGGAAGTGTCTCAATTGCACGTTCAGTGAAGACGCTTCTAACGACGGTAAACCCGGTCTTGGTTCGCGTCCAGCGCATTGTAGGTGGGAGAACTTGTATTACTCGCATTGCTGGTATGTGCCATGGGGCCACACGGTGCGATGTTGGTCAGAGTCACGCAACCACAAGGTGTTATGATGCAGGCAGCGAGTACCGAGAGCGCGGATCTCGCGTTGCCTCAGCTCGTCCTGCTCGTGTCGATGTTCACTTCAATTCCACCTTGTCGCCCTCCACCACAATCTCGACGCTCCTGCCTCCCTCGTCTAGACTCCTCCTCCCAGCCTCCAAGATGGCAGTCGTGAGCACCGTGTTCGCCACCGTCGGCAGCCCAAGCCTGTCCACATCCTCCAGCTTCAGTTTCCCCTCGTTGACTTTTCTTGCGTAGTCGACGAACTTCTCGAAACTGACGTACCCGTACCCTGCTTGCCCCACGAAGTTGCCTTCCTCGTCGGGCGCGTACCGCATGTAGAACGGGTTATACCAGTGGGGGCCGGCTTGGGCCTCGGGCGTGGGGTCGGGGTAATTGTCGGCGACGACCTCGTAGCCGCGCTTGGCCTGGTTCGTGGTGATCTCGCCGTGCGACGCGATGTAGTGGAAGTGCTGCTGCGAGTGGACGCCTGCGTTCTGCGGCGCGGTCCACGAGGCCGTGTAGACGCCCGTCGCGACCTTGCCTTTGTGCTGCGGCTGCGTGTTGGTCCAGTCGACGAGTAGCGTGATCGTGTCTTCGGTCCCCGCGGCGCAGCCGACCGACTCGCTGATGCCCGTGCTGCCGCTTGCGCGCACGCGCTGCGGCACCCAGCCCGCGTCTTGCACCATCCATTCGCAGATGTCGATGTGGTGCGAGTTCAGGTAGTAGCTGATGTCGGACTCTTTGCCCGCCCACGACGAGAAGGTCTGCAGCTGCGATTTGGGCTGCGACATGTACGAGTACCAGTAGTTGAAGTCGCCCAGGGTCTTGGCGCGGAATTTGGCGTCGGTGTAGGCGGGGTCGAAGCGTTTGTGGTGTTCGATGTAGACTAGGACGTTGTGTTTTTTGGCCTCAGAGAGGAGGTGGAGGTGCTCTGAGAGGAGTTTTGTTGCGGGTTTGGTGATGAGCACGTGGTGGTCGCGTTCTATGGCGTACAGGGCGATCGGATAGTGTGTTGGGTCTGGTGTGAAGATTGTCACGGCACTGCCTTTCGGGAGGGCGTCGATGGCTGCTTTGTACGCCTCTGGGTCGGTCTTGTCGTCGGCGGGGAAAGATGTGAATGCGACGTCGAGGTTGTTGTATACTTGTTGGATGTTCTTGTGTAGGTGCTCCCGGATCGCTGGATACTTCTTGCCGCTTACGCCGACCATTGAGAGGTCGCCCACTTTGCCTCTTCGTCGAAGGTCGAACATGGTCAGTCCCACGACGCCGATCTTCTTGTCTGAAGTCGAGGCTGCACCGGTAGACGCGACATAGCCAGTCGTGTACTCGCCGGTACCGACCATAAGGACGGCTGGTGAGGACGACATTGCGAGAGACGCTCTCTGCTCCTACCTTTTGTGATTTGGGAACTTCAGTAACTTTGACGACGAGGTGTCTGTTGATTCTTGTAAGCTGTTGTGCCGATACGCGAATGGTTATAGACACGTTCTCGATCTGGACAAGAGGCACTTGATATCAGGCAGATCCTAGGTTTAATCGCTTTTTAAGAAGACGCGGTGATGTCGAAGATTGATTGAGATCTGCCTGTGATAGTCATGAGATTCTTCTCGTGGAAGTTTACCTAGAAATAACACGCTGGGCACTAATTTGAAATATCCTACCAACGCGGAGGTACAATTGTGAGGTCGGGCTTGAAGGGTAGAATGCCGCTTTCGACGGGGAGTTTCTCCAAGTGGAGCGGCATCGCCAGCGGAGAAAGACTTCTACAACCGCCACTACTACAAACACAGGCTACGAGTGCTCCGAACCAAAGACACGCTGGTGAAACAGTTGCGATTGGTGGTGAGAATTGCCCATTCTGTGTAAGGCCTAGGCGCCGATACTTGGCAATTTACGGATACTATATCGATACACCATTCACGAGATCGTGCTAACGTTATTGACGACCTTATGCTGTCATTCATGCTTTGAAAATTAGAGCGTCAAATACGCACGATAGTCTCCAATAAGGTCAGCTACGCAATACCATGGAGTGCTTCTTAGGTGGCTTGTAATCATGTCCAATTCTCCTCTTATTCTAATCAGTTGCATTGTAAAAGTCAGGGAGCGGCTGGTGCACATAGCTTAGTAAGCTAAACACAGGGAATACGTAATTATCTCAGCCCGTCGACAGCACTGTCCAGCCTGACTGGTGACCTTGCAGAGTATTGAAGCGATGATCGTTCGCGGTGCGGCGAGCGATGGTACGGACCTGCAAATCTGTGATACTTAAAATCCTGATGGTGGGAAGCTTCATCCAATCTCTTAGGTCTTCTATGGTTTCAATGACGGAGCGGTGTGTGTGCAGTACGTTTGGTCGTGTGTTAATTTCCAGGCCTCTGTCCAGAAGCTCTCCAAGCATACCAGCAGTCCAAGTATTGCTGACCGATCGCGCTTACTATGCGGCCTCAAGCACGGTGTCCAAAAAGTGAGCACAACTGCCCTTCGCAGGGTCCGTGAGGTCTCCTGGTAACATGACACATGGGCAGATGATGGTGAGGTGTCGAAGGTTGGTGCACAGGCTCCAACGAGGATTTTCGCTGATCTCAGCGAGGCCTAAGTCCTTTGAAGACACGTTCAGTGACAACCATCGGTGATCATCTCTGTCGTTTTGCACTTTGTGTCTTTCGTGCCGGCGCGTCTGTGATAGTCTTAGTCGTCATTCGAGCGCGAAGCGGGGGGGACCAGCTTCGACGAAAAGCCGAACGGGATATCGTGGTGGTGCGTCCCCAATATAGAATCCAAGTATCGTGCTGGATATCCCATGTGTCTGTATGAGGCCCGACTTCCCACTGAATAACTTAAGATCTTGCGGGGACCCCTACACACATTGCTGGAAGGGCTTGTACGTTAAGAAAAGTGCCGTTGTGTCCCTGACATGTGATCAGCAGATACGTTGCAACAATGAACCGTCCAACCTCCTGATCCTTGTCAGAATCGCCTTGCACGTTTCGTTTCAAGGCATGCCCGGAGGATTGCTTGTTGGAGCTCGGATGGGGGCTTGCAGGAAACGAGAAGTGTGGAGGGGGGTGGTGGCTGAAGTGGCGCTGCCTCCATCAATATGAACTGGACCAACACGTAGACATAGAAGAGGCAAATTTCGATGATGTTGTTGTGTTGATGAATACTAGGCCAAGACTGTCATTGCTGGCTGCCAGTGACGTAAGTTACGTGTAGGGGTCAAGCCTGGTTTGAGCAGGAGACGCAATGAAGACAGGAAATACCTGCGGAGCGAATGCAACCTCAAATTCTTGAGAGCGGCATGTAGTTGCCCTCGCAAAAAGCGACATGGGCACGCTGTGTGGTTAACGTGTCGCAGCTTCTGACGATTTCGATGCTTGCACCTGGAACTTCATGATCCTGATCTAGTGGCTCGGGTATGTGCCTATGTGCATGGAAGGAAGGTCCAGAATGCAGTATACATCGAAAAACTAATCTCCAATGGCTGTAATGACCCTACATAAGTCGACTGTAACTCTGAAAACTCGAGAAGCTCAGTGAAGTCCGACGCGCGTAGAACGGAGATCACGCTACCCGTATATTTGAGCCTGAGGCAGCATCAAAGCCAAGATTTCCTACCATAAATGGCTAGCGTGGGCCACCACCGTCGCACTCTGCGCTTTTGCTCCGGCTGCGATCGTCTTTTCGTAGGAACAGCACGACTTTACACAACCTCACTCAGCACGTTGACACGGTACCACAGTCAAGATGAGTACGTCCTTCCGAATTCTCGACTCTCCTATACCGCCTGGATGCGTCCATCACGACTTCTGCGACTGGCCCGAAAGAGATGCTAACAATTGAACAGCGAAGGGTACTTCCAGCTTCGGAAAGCGCCACAACAAGGTCAGCACCGGCAATATCAGGGCAGGGAGAACAGTGGTTAACACGACTACAGACGCACACACTTTGCCGACGATGTGGTAGACGATCGCTGCACATCCAGAAGCACACTTGCGCCAACTGCGGCTACCCAGCAGCCAAGGTCAGAAAATACAACTGGTCCGAGAAGGCTAAGAGAAGGAAGACCACAGGTAAGAAAAGGTTCATGTCGATTGTGCGAGGGAGATGCTGACATTGGAATTAGGCACTGGTCGTTGCCGAACCCTCCGAACCGTCAACCGAAAGTTCAAGAACGGCTTCCAGATGGGCACACCAAAGGGCGCTAAAGGACCAGCAAGCCAGTAGATGTGATTTGACGGTGACTTCACGGCGGTAGTAGTTGTGTTCTGGACGAGAAGTTTTACGAAGCGAATGCTGGATGATATATTGCTTAGAGGGAGGCACGAAGAGGCATCTCGAGAGCATGCTGTGCTCACGTTGACGAGCGATACGGCACATCAAGAAGAGGCATGTCTGATGGATGGTCAACAAAACCAAGAGCGGACATGCTGTAAAATACAATCAAGGAACCCGCTGCAGACTCGTAGTCCGCACGGGCATTTCTCGTTCCATACCCAATACTGATCGAGTTTGCCAAGCCTTTTGGGGATTTTGTTGCAGAAATTTATTCCGCTGGTGTTGCTTCGTTCGCAAATATGACCTCTACCATACCACCAGTATTGGCATCATATGTTCAACAATGTGCAGACGACCGCTCGTTAACAACACTGACATCGGTTCTCGATACACCTACCAATTGGCTGCTCACTAGGTTCCTCGTTTCCGCACTGCAGAGGAGTACCCATGGCGACTTAGCGGCGGCAGCGCAGGCCAGCGGGCCCACGGCAAGCAACTACAAGGTCATTTTCGTGAGCGTGTTCCGGTCATTCGACACCTGGAGCGAACTGGCAAGAAAATGTGTAAGCCGGCTGATGGCTGATCCTAACCAGACGTGCCTCTGACTCGCTTAACAGGGTGTAAATCTGCAAGATGCTATAGCCTCTTCGAAGCTATGCTACATTGACGGCTTGGCTGTCGGTGCGAACAGTCCTGCTGGGGCCATGCAGCTTGAGAACCTCACGCTCAAAGATCTAGATCTATGCCTGGCCTCAGCTATCAAAGTACTCTCTGCTCAGGATGCATCCAGCAAAATCCTTGCCTTCTTTGACGGGATGGATTTCCTCCTCGCTTGTCAGCCAAAGACTTCTTCGAGCGATATTCAGCAGATGCTGCTCGAGATGCAATCACGCGTTCACGGGGTGACAATTACTTGTGCCGCTGACAGTGCGCTTCTCCATAGCACAGACGCTTCTGCGACACCGCTTGAGCTCGAACATACTACGCTTGCAAGGGGCCTGGCGCATCAGACGAGATGGCTGTTTCAGGTGAGGCCGTTGGAAACAGGACAGAGCAAAGAGGTTAGCGGAAGTGTCAGGGTAAGCAAGGGCGGTGCTTGGGAGAGCACCGAAGGAACGAGAGATCTGGAAGAGGGTGAGTGGCTATTTCATTTCAGGAATGACGGTGGTGTCAAGGTCTGGGGCAGAGGCGAAGCTTGAGCAGTACGTGATCAACCAGACGATGCTGGACGCATTCGCCGTAAGCGTTATGCTTTGACAGGACATATCAGTAGGAGAATCCTGACAAGCATTTCCCGGCACCGAAGCCGTGTCCCGAGGCGGACCACTTCCGCCCCTAAAAGTTCAAATCTCGGAGTCTCTGCTCCGGTATTGTCAGCAGCAGCCAAGTAAACGAGTCTGAGAAATTCTGAAGTCACAACACGTATATAGCACCTGAGTAGTGCTCCAATGCACGGCATCGACGTCTGAGACATATCAGCACTAAGTCCTTGCTGTTGCACAACCATTAAGCGCCCCTCGACCAATCAGTATGGACCCCGCAAAATACACTTATCCTTGGCCCCTCGAGGGCTACCAAGATGAAGAGCCCTTACCGGCAACACAACTGCCAAATAAGTCAATAGAAAATCCTCAGACAGGCAAGCTGTCTTCCTCGTATAGCACTTTCACTACACCACTTGACAACGGCATTCGTGGTGCCTTTGACATCCACATCTACTACGCTCAACACGATGAGCAGGAAACAGCCTTTGCTCGTGCGCTGTGGGAACGCATACGACGTGAATTCCCTGAGCTACGGATATACAAGTTCTGGGATAGACCTGTTGGACCTCATGCAGTGGCGATGTTCGAGGTGAATTTGTTCACACCTGCCCAATTCGGGGCTTTTGTGCCCTGGTTAGCTATCAACAGAGGACCATTGAGTGTACTGGTCCATCCAAACACCGTCAAGGACAACGGTGAGGAGGCAGGGGACGAGGAGGAGAGGAATCATACGCAACGAGCAATCTGGATGGGTGAACGGCTGCCAGTTCGAACGCAGGCATTTCGAAAAAGGCACTGAACCGAAAGTAAGACAATGGATGTCGAGTGGTGCAGAAGTGAGCGTTCGCGGCCACTGTTTCCGTTCTTGAGTTGCTTGCGCATAATCCCTCGTAGTGAGGTAGCAGCATCTCAGAGGATGTGACGCGACGCGTGCCTTCCCAGCAGAGTGCCTGCAATTGTGATAGATTGTGAATTTGCACACCTACCTGTTTCCTGCACTCATTTACCAACCCAATCAGTGATTTCCGAGCCCAAGGACCTTTTGTCATTGACATGTCGTACGTTGATAAAGAGCTTGAGAAGGCTGAGGCCCAACCAAGCTACGCAGCTATCAATGAACGCCCACAGCCACTGTCAAATCAACCATATGAGGGTGATTGTCTGCCACAAGTAATCACGCAGAGCTGGCTGGCCATCAACGCCAACCGCTCTGTAACGCCACCAAGTCATTTCAGTGATCAGCAGACCCGGGATCTTCTCGGTGACAGCTCGACTGTCGTCCTCCATCGCTCAGCGGTAGAGCAGAGCTTGGACGAGCTCGGGATATTTGAAGCCACTAACACAGGTCTTGGCACGGTACAGTCAAGCCATGAATTGCATCAATCAGTCGAGAAAGATCGGAAACACTCTCCGGAGATTGCTGATAGCGACGCCGAGGACGGTGCCACTGACGACTTCTCTTGTTTTCTCGCAGAACTCAATTCGTGTCCTCGAGACACTACGATCGCTACCGAAGAGGTTGGAGAGTCCGAACAGTATGGCGATCCGCCCGTGTCTCAGAAGAACGACAAAAGAAGAGGGCGAAAACGTGGGAATAAGGGAAAACATGCCGACGACAGTAACTCTACTGAGGCACCGCCACGACAACTTCGTCAAAGAACGTTGAGACAAGAAATGCCATTCAAGATGGACAAAGTCGAGCTTAGTTTGGCCAGAAGAGGGCTCAAAAAGACCGAGTCCGACCTAGAAGAAGAACTGGTAGAGCAAATCCATGCTAACCACAAGAAGCGGAAGGTTGCCAGCAAGGTGACACAGAACAAGCCCAAGAAGACACGACGGCCGCTTGCAGAACGCGAAAACTTACCCTCTCCCTCACCTACCGCGACTTCTGCTATCACTGACGCCTGTGAGGAGCCTGAAGCGGAGCCAGACATCTTTCGGACGACAATTCGAGCAAGGTTGAAGGGTTTCGGAGGCGGCAACATTCCGATCGTCCTACCCAGCTCGAAATCGACGACCGCCCTGTTCGATGCGAGTCGGCAGAAGTGGCGACGTGGGCTGAAGGGACGCAAGATTCATCATTGCATCGTCTCATTCCCTTGGCTAGCACATCTTGGCGAGGACGAAGACATGGTGCTGTTCGGTGAAGACGACGACGACGTATACGAATGCATGCTGAGGAAAATTCGAGAAGCACCCAGCTGGAGGCGAACGGGAAAGTGTGATATTGACTTGTTAATCTACCCCGAAGAGGAGGAATGATGATTGCTATTTTTGTCAAAGTCGAGGGTCGCACTTTACTGATGATCGGCAGCTAGCATGTACAGTACAGTCGTACAAGAGACAGGGTTCTCGCACGTGCGGTTTTAGGTGCGTCGGAAGCTGAGTAGCTTCGATCTGACAGTGGGTGGAGCCTGTAGTCTCAGCGATGGCGTTTACCTAGAGACTCAGGGGTAAGCAATTTGTCGGCACAGCATGGGCTGACAACGTCTCGAATGCGAAGGGCTCGCAGCTAGATGGGCTCTACAATAGTGAGAATATTTGTTGTCACTGTGGCCTTGAGAGAATGTGCTCGCGCAATGATAGCAGTGAAAGCTGGTCACTAGACAATACGCCGAACTCTATGCAGTATTAGACTTACAGTAGCTCTGATCTACAGCACCTGCATGGGCCCTGGAAATGCCCGATGTCTCCTGCATGTCTAGCCTATTACGTATCTGACCTACCCCAGATTCCTCCCGAGGTCTGCAACGAAAGCCCATAAGCCATCATCGCCCGCCGCTCGTGCACCTCCTCTTGGTGCGGCGCCTCTTTCAAGGTCTACTGGGTAATTGAAGCCCGCTTGTTTCGCATAATCTCGCACACCCATCTGCGACTGCCTCCTCTGCCCCTGCTGGGATCACACCTTCCACCGTCCTGCACCGCAGTCTTACAGCTGTTACCACATAGATCAGTGCGCCTTCCTTGTCTATTGAGATACGTCCCTTGCGACAGCCCCAGGTTGAAGATTGACGAACTTCACCATGTCGACGAACGGCCTGCCTGCACGGTCGGACTCTACACGACGTACCACTTCTTTTGGATCTCTCCTCAAACGAACAAAGTCGAACGACATTCTAAGTGAACGCAAGTCTTCTGGCACTCGCCTGCGTAAGAAGAGCTTGGAAGGCGATCGCCGCCCGTCGATCAAGGACTCACCACCAGCCTTGCCCACCTTTACGCCCCAGCAGGCCCTCGAGTCGTTTGGAGGAGAGAACTGCTTTCCTAGTCCAGTCATGTCAGCCAGGACAGCTCAAAGCCTGCAAGGCGCACCTCCAATTCCGCCGATGCCAGCCAATCTGCAGGACAGCAGTGTCGATCCCAATGGCAGGACTGAAAGCATGACTCATCGTTCTCGCTATAGCTATGCCCAAAGCACTTCGAGCACCGTCAACAGCCCAAGAAGGGTGCGCAGAAGGAAGGATCCAACGCCATACAAGTAGGTCGCTGGTCTATAAAGGTGAATGCTTACTGACATATGCTTAGTATCCTGGTTATTGGTGCCAAGAACTCTGGCAAGACATCCTTCATCAACTTCCTCAAGACCTCCCTAGCCTTGCCTCCCAAGAAACAACCCAGCCGATTTGAGACTGATCCACGTCCCCCAAACAAGACATATCATGATTTTACCTCCCACTACCAGGAGATCGAGGTTGATCATGAAAGACTCGGCTTGACCCTGTGGGACTCGCAGGGGTTGGAGAAAGGTGTGGTTGACCTGCAATTGCGGGAGCTGACAGCTTTCGTGGAGAGCAAGTTTGAAGAGACTTTCGCCGAAGAGAGCAAGGTTGTGAGGTCGCCTGGTATCAGGGACACTGAGATACATTGTGTCTTTATGATACTGGACCCTTCTCGTCTAGACACCAACATACGGCTTGCCAAAGAAAGCACAACAGCCAACAGCCGCATCGCCAGAGCCGCCCGCATACTTGGTGCTCTGGACGAGGACTTCGATCTACAAGTCCTGAGGAGTTTTCAAGGCAAAACGACCGTAGTACCGATCATCAGCAAAGCCGACACTGTCACTTCTGCTCATATGGAACACCTGAAACAGATGGTATGGCAAAGCTTGAAACAAGCTGGTCTTGACCCTCTCGAGGCTCTCAATGTTGCCGGAGAAAGTGACGACCAGTTAGACGAAGAAGACGAAGAGGACCTCAACGGCGAAGGTGGCAGCGCTCCTGGAACCCCGGGCTCGGATTATTCAGACGACTTGAACGATCCGAAGAACGAGAAGGGCAAGCGTCAACACAACAGAAGTGTCTCCAAATCCTCCATCTCAAGTCTCATGACGGATAGCAGGTATGTGCCCATGTCCATCCTAAGTCCCGATATGTACTCGCTCGACCCGAAGAATGGTCCAGTCGGCAGAAAGTTTGCATGGGGCTTCGCAGACCCATACAATCCAGAACATTGCGACTTTGCCAAGCTCAGGGATGCCGTCTTCAGTGAATGGCGAAACGAGGTTCGAGAAGCCAGCCGAGAAATATTCTATGAGCGGTGGCGGACAAACCGCCTCAACCGGCAAGCTGCTGCCAAGGTCAGTAATACCGCAGCGCCGAGGAAGTCGTCTGGTGCCATTCCTATCCAGCTCAAGAACGGACAGAATCGATTCTGAGTGGGAGATTGCAGTCGCGATGTCTGCAGAATAAGCAACATTCTATCAATCAGAAGACGTTCGAAAAACAGTTTGACATGAGTATAGGCAAGAGTGGATGGGCTGCGAGGGCGGGTCCCTTTCATCCCTTGCATAAGCAGAACATTGATCATTCAGCTTCGCAAACATACTCACCGCCACCACTATGAGGCAACAGAGTTGGATGCAGACATTCTTCGAAAGTACCTTTTTGTTCATCGAGTTCAGCAGGTATGCAGGCAAGCGTGCAGCGATACGAGTTATGACAGCTATGCGTGAAGACAGATACCCTTTTCGATTGGTTTCATTTTGTCCTTTCAGATCAAATATGTGAATTGCATTGGCTTTGGCATCAAAGGTAGCGAAGTCAGAAGAGCTAGACAATTGTATGACATATTCAAGTTCCATACTATCTATCGAGTTTTCACTCTGAAGACTTAACCGAGCAACTCCGTTATTTCCTTCTTAAATTTGTGGCAGCAAACGTTTTGTCGAATTGGTTTCCACTGCTATCTAATCTCCCCGTTACCCGTTGTGTCGTGAATCAACTATCAACTATCAATCAATCATCGTGTTTCCCAGGAGGATCATCCCTACCCCCTCTCAGCCAGACTGTACCGCCCTCAGAAGGACCTTCTGTTCGTCCCGCAGTTCACCATAGTCGCGCTTAGCCCAGTGCCTGGTGACACCGTCCTACTCTCGTGACCTCGCCATCATCCCCGCGCATAGCACACGCGGGCTCTTTTGGCTGTCAGTCGTACTCTCGACGCAGGTACGTTTGTTTGCGCGTTCATACCGACGCTACTATTGCTCCTTCAGGGCTTGACTCCTCGGTCGTGCATCATTGCGATCTCGCCGGCTTGCCCTTTCACGTCGTGCGTGTACGTGTGGATAGGGTGATTCCTCGCCTTTCTCGTTCCGTGTCTCTTCATGGACAGTCACCGCTGCTCCTTGGGCTACGTACCAGAAGAACCGTGCGCTTCTTCCGGGGGCCAGGTGGTCGTCGTTGTCGCTTTTGCCGTCTCAGGTCGGACAAACCGCCAGATACCACCAGGTGCTGTCGTGATTGCTGGATGGTTCGTTGTCGCACGTGCGAAGACTCTCGTATCACGACTACACGATACGAGATCCGTCTCAGGTTAAATTTCGCTGTTGATATGCCAGTTGACGATTGGTTGAGGGGACTGTTCCCTGTCTGAGCACAATCGAAAGTGCCAGATGGCTGCTTTGGAGATCTTTTTGATTCGTTGTACGTATACATGTCGAACTAAAAACTATGATAACACCGCTATCTTCGCAGCTCTTGCCGCCGCCTTCTTTTAGCGCTCATTGCAGGACTACCTATCTATACAAGCCACTTGCGCTATTGGGAAAGGCTCAGACACAACCCCCGCGCTCGTTCAGCAACCTTTCGCAAGCTTCCCAATCTACACGATATAGCGCAGGGTCAAACATGAACTCCTGCACGCCAGACTCCGGACGGCAATTATCCTCAGCCAGCCCATGACCGACGCAGTCAGCGAAACCTCCATCATTGGGCACATGAAATTCATCGTTATCACCATTGTCCTCTTCCGCCACGAGACTCTATCTCCGGTCCTCACCACTCTGGCTGTACCCTCTATAATGCCCCTGTTGCGGAGGCGCAAGGCCTTGCTGAGGCTGGCTGTATCTTAGCTGCTCACGGTATTGAGGCGGAGGCTGGCGCTGATGCATAGGTTGTGGCTGATGCCCATGAGGTGCTAGACCTTGATGACCGCCTTGTGCTGGCATGCCTAATTGCGGCTGATGCTGACTCAGGCCGTGGTGATGGTGGCGGTGTTGCATTCCAGATTGGCCCCCTTGTCCTTGGGGAGGCTGCTGCTGCTGCTGCTGCTGTTGTGGCAGACCTTGTTGTGTGGAGAGATTGTGATGATGCTGATGAGCGTGCTGGTTATGTGCTAGACGAGGGTCATTGGCAAACGGTGAATATGTTCGTTGGGGCGCACCTCCGAAACGAGGATCATATTGCGATGCTCGAGATGATGGTGGTGGCGGAACCTGATGGCTACCAGGATCTGAGCGATACATCTCCCTGGCATCTGATCGTGGCTGCTCATGCATGGACGTTGGTGGTGGAGGTGGAGCAATCTGCCTCGGCTGCAGCTCGTGGCCACGAGGCATGATATCTTCACGAGGATTGCGGTGGTCCAATGACTCTCTCATCTCCCTCGGTTGATCCATGCTGCCTTGTGTTTTCTGATACTCCTGTATTGTAAGTCTCCGTTGATTGTAATCCATGGACAGTTCGCCACGACGGTGCATTGAAGATATCGGTGTGGCGCTAGCCGATGGTGCACGACTCACCGGTGGCTGAGGATGGTGTTGTTGCTGCTGATGTTGCTGTTGCTGAAGGGATCGGTGATCGGGGCCTGAAGGTGTACTTTGGCCATAACTTAACGAAGATATGCGATTGTGCTGGGGGGCCACAGAAGTCGATCGGAATTGTGACACGGGGGTCGATGTCTGTCGTGGAGGCGACGAAATCTGCGGTCTACCGAATTCAGAGCGACGCGGACCACTTGGCTCAAGAGTCCTCAGACCATCGTTCATGCTCTGCTGCACCGGAGGCTTCGATCCGGACACAGGTGCAGGAGGTACCACAGAATACGACGGAGACTGGTTACTTGTTCGGTCCGTCGCAGTCTGCCTTGGGTCGAACTTGTCTAGCCATGCTTCTTGCCTATGTGATGGAGCTGGACTGTTCGAGTACACAGAACGCAGATCATCAACATTGCGATAGTTCGGTTGTTCTCTAACACCGTACACACCTGGCCGTCCGAGCAGGTCATTTTGAGCACGTTGCGAGAAAGCATGCTGGGGTTGTGGTGCAGATGGCTGTGGTGGAGGTGTTTGTATAGATATGCGATGCGTGCTGTCTGTTGATGATCGTTTCACGGGACGTTCAGGGGCGTCATCGTTGTTAAGCAATCCGAAGACGTTTGATCTCTTCACTGGAGCGGGTTTTAGCTGCTCAGGTTTGGGTGCTGGCGGTAATTGCTGCGGCTGCTGTTGTTGCTGTTGCTGTTGCTGTGGCTGTGGCTGTGACTGCTGCTGCTGTTGTTGCTGTTGTTGTTGCTGCTGCTGCTGATGCTGGTGCAGAGCGAAAGCAGGGTATGAATCTTGACGTGGACCGACGCTGGCTTGCATTGGCTGAAGCCGTGGGGATTGAGTCGATGCCATAGCGGTCATAGGAGCCATGAACCTCCTTCTCTCGTTCTGTATACTTAACGCCTCAAGAGCTTGATGATCAGCTATGGTGCTCGGTGGACCTGTGAGGCTGGTGTTGCGGCTGTGCGCCGGTCTTCCAGATGGCGCCAGCTCTGGTTCGGTGCCTCGGAATTGTGCCACCAGGCCAGCTTGACGGTGCATAACTGTGTCCCTTGACTGCGTCAGAAGGTCTCGAGGTTGTGTCGGCTGTACATCGCTTCCTCGCAAGTCAACCACATGCGGGGGATGATGGTGAAGAACTTGGTCACCAGTGGCGAATTGGTGCCTCTGCTGAGTGTGCTGATGGAACGGGGCTTCATCGTGCGCGAAGAGACCTCGTGGAGGGCCTTGCATGGCTTTTTGCGCTAGAATAGGGCGATCCCGTGGCAGATCTTCCATTTTCGCTTGCACTGGCACATGGAGTGGGCTATTTTGCAGGAGTGCCTCGCGTGGCGAAGGTTTTGCGACGATACTGCCACTGGAGTCACGTCCAATGGTGTTTGCGGGAAAATCCTCAACATGACCCGCCTTCAAAGGCAACACTGCGCGCTCAGCTTCGAGAGCGGCCTCAGGATTGGCGGTAAGAGGTCTCGTTGCCATTGAAGGAGTCGAGTCATACTTCCGTTTCACAGGCGCTACAGGAGAAGGCATTTTTCCTAAGGGTTCTCCCCGGTTGATCTTGTCTTCAGCGATCTGAGCAAGGCGCTCGAGTTCGCCACCATTTTTTGTGTACTCACGCTGGTAGTGGTTCTTGATCATGGCTTGACTCTTGGTCTTCATGAAATCTGCTATCTTGCCATAGTCTTTACCATAGTATGCGACCAGCTGACGGAACTTCTGCTGCTCCGGAACAGACCAGTAACTCGTAACCACTAAGGCTGACGGTGATCGTGGTCTCATTGGCGCAGCAGTCGCGGGAACAGACATATCGGTAAGCTGTTGAGCTTCAAGTTCGCCGAGCCTGGGCGCAACCGGGGGCGCACCAACATCGGTCTTCGCAGCGGCAAGCGTTCGTGCACGACCATTGCCAACCTTGACAGGAGAACCATCAGGATTAGTTTGCAATGCCATTGCTTGCTGCTTGTCGGCGAGAATTTGCGCCTTTGTGCGTCTTACTTTGGTTGCCGTACCAGCTTTTCTGCCCTTAGGTTTTGGTGCAGTAGCGCCTTCGAGGGTTTCCGTCGGCGCCACAGCGAGCCTCTTGGCTGCTGGCGTTGCAGCCGCCTCAGGATCTGTCACGTCTCCGAAGGTCGGTGCCGCTGCACGACGAGGTCGGCCACTGTCTGTTACCGGCACAGGTGTTGAGTCAGGATCTTCGTTCAAAGCCATATCTGATAATAACGCGGTGGACCTCGGTTTCGTGGCTGCACGTCCTCGCTTTCTCTTCGGTTGCGATCTTCTCAAATGTTCCTTGTAGTTTGCCTGATTTTTGGTCAGGTAGTAGTGAGCAATGCATTCTTGGTATGACCTTTCTGGAATTTGCTCAGCGATGAGGCCCCATTTTTTCGGTGTCTGACAGAAAGCAGCGATGAACCTAGCCTGCTCTTCGTCTGTAAAGTCATCCTCGGGTGGAACATACTGCATAAGACTAGCAGCAATTCCTGTAGGCACGAATGTGTTCGTATCTTGAAAGCGCCAAGCTGGCTCTCTCTCAGAAGGCTTGAGCATAGCTGGGACGACAGCTTCTGTGTCCGGATTAGGCCTGGCGTTAGAGGCAGCCTCGCGCTCGCGTCGTTCTTCTTCTTCTCTAGCAGACTGCTGCGACATTAAAATCGCTTTCTCGATGTCAAACTCTGTTGCATTACGTGCAGCCCTGCCAGTAAGACGTTCCACTGACTGTGGTATTGATGCTGAAGACTGACCACCCGGTGAACCTGGGTCTGGAGTAGCTTCCAACTCTCGTCGCATTCGTTCGTACTTATCGATCTCATATTTCCACTCAGGATACTTTTGACGATAGAACTCGAAAAGCTCCTCAAGGTCTTCTTTCTCATCCCATGCTTCCTTCTCAAATTGATTACGCAATATCGTAGTGATCTTCTCAGACTGAACCTCGTCTTCGTCAGGTTCCTCAAATACAACCACAGTTTCGAGCTGTTTTTGTAGGAAAGGAAGATCCTCGATTGGGGGGGTCGGAATAGGATTGACTGGAGGCTCCTTTAGTGGACGTCCACGAGGCTTAGGATGTACAAGTGTAAGTGCATGCGCTTCGCGGGGCGTGTCACTGGGCGAGACAGGCCCTTCACTCGTTTGGCCATGCATTTCGGTGTCCCTTTCCTCTTTTATGGCATGTACATCTTCAGGGACAAGACCTTCAGCGATCATACCTAGGAGCTGAATCCTGACCAACAGATTGATAACAACAGGATCTTCAAGCAGCGCCGGAGGCTTCTTAGCCTTCAGCAGCTCCATCTCTCGTGCATGTATCTTCTCAGAGTCCGCAAAATAGTTCTCGTCGAGTTCGGACTCCGGCTCACTATCTGCATCTTCGTCCTCAGACGTTCGCGTTGACATCTCAACGTCGACAGGCGCAATAGCTTCCTGCTTGACCTCCATCTGTGAGGCTGCACCTTGAGCAAATGAAGGTCTGCGAGTATGTGGAGCTTTACCTGCATCCAAAAGCTGTACCATTGCGGGTCTAGGCGACTGCTTTGGCTTCACCTGCATCGATGCAGGGGATGAACGATCGGCCATGTGAGGCCTATTCATGGCGTTCATTATCGAAGGCTTTTGCGGCCGATACTCTATCTGCGCCCTTCTAGCCCATGGAGACGATGACGGTCCTCCTTGGGTACCTGCAGGGCCCGTAGGTAAAGCGCGAGGGCCCGAGGGAGGAAGTATTGACGCGCTTCGTGGACCGGTCGGCACAGGAGGGGCGATCCTGGGATCTGTACCAATGGCTTTCTGTTGCGTAGATGGCAGGGGAGTCTGATGGACAACAGGCGAAGTCTTTGGCTTGTATGGAGTTCCTGAGGTCATACGCGGACCTGACGGAACGTTAGGTGGTAGGGGACGATCGGACTGTGAGGTCGTCGAGGCGTGTCGATCGAAGGATTCGTTCGCAGGCCTTGGCGTCTCACTCGTCTGTCGCAACGACGGCTCCGGCATGTGCGAACGATCATGTTGTGGGAACAGTTCGATTTTGGAGCGATCAACTGGTTGGGTGGACGGCAGTGGGGGCGCGTGACTAGCATTAGCGACTGTTCCGCGCTCAGCTTTCGGCCCGCTCGGCGGCTGGAACGAGCTCATCGTTGCAGAAGGTTCTGGCTTAGATGCCTTGGGCGGGAGTGAAGGCTTGTCAGCCAACGACGGTGCCGGCGTGGTCGCAGGTGCCGAAGGAGGCGGGCCGTAATCTAGACCTAAAGAAGAGCTCTGTGGCACAGCTGGCACAGGCGGAGGCTGAGCGAAGGAAGGCTCCCTTCGTGGGACATCGTTGCGGGAGGTGAAGTAATCTCCGTCAGCATCACGCCTGACATCCCTAGACTGCGAGACTGATGGAGGCGCCAACGGCTTCCGTGGCAGGTCATGGTCAGCTTTATGTCCTCGATCTTGGCTTATTGACGATAATGCTCCAGGTGAGGCTGCCCGGTTCCCAGTACTACTGCGACCTGGCGAGTGGTCTCTCTGCCAAATGTCATGGTCTCTGGCGCGAATGTCTCTGTCAAATGGTCGATCGTACTCTCTGCGTTCAAACCGCTCGTTCCTGTCCACCTCTGGACCGAAATTCCTGCCTCGGTCGACCTCGCGATCTCTCCAACCCTCGCGTGATCGACTTCTGGTGCCGGCAGGAAAAAGGTCTCGGTCCCGGTCTCCGATGAAAGAGCTGCGACCTCGACTTCGATCCCAGCCACTCCGACCTCGACCGCGATCTGGACCACCTCGAACATTAGATGAGAAATAGCCTGGTCCCGCATCGGGCGCTCGATTGAAGGTTGGCCCTACGCTCTCTTTCGAGTCTTGGCGCGGACGCACGGGAGAAGCTGAGCGCTCACGACCAACATATGGCCGGTCTCTGGTGAAGGCAGGTGGTCTGTCGTCGCGGCGATTCCAAGTGGGACGGTCGTCGTCCCTTCGGAAGCCGCCAGGTAGATTGCGAACATCTCTATCGCGATCAAGGTCCCTATCCCTGTCGCGATCCCAGGAATCGCCCCCACGAGGGCCGAAGCCACTCCCACGACCACGTGGAGCAGAGTTGAAGGAGAAATTCCCACCTCGAAAAGAATCCGCTCGAGGACCACGCGGGGGCGGCCTATCTATTGGTGGTTGCGAGCTATCAACACCGGGTCGGTAAGACGACGAGGCAGTTGGTGTGTACGCATTCGAGCTCCGACGGTCGAATTGTCGTGGAGGTGATCTATCGCGTAGTGGAGGGGGGTATCGTTGAGACATGCGACCACCTAAAGATAGAGCTAGATCGAATGACTAATCCAGAGTAGCGCATGCATCAGAGTTTTGATGATACGCTTGTGGCTTAGTCTCGCAACCGTGGACACCAATCACGGCAGGACAGACCGGCGTTTTGATGCACAGTCTCGGCTAAGCTTGTGCACGCTTTTGGTTCGAGGAAAAGCAGCCCTGTCTGCTGAGGGATTCGCAACCCCGAGTCCTAACTCTGCTTGCTGGCTTGCCGAGCCTCAAAACCAAACAACAGATCTCAAAGAGTCGGTTGGTCGGCAGCGAAAGGGTTCGAAATCGATCGCTCCGTTCAGATGACTGCTTTAGTGTGTCTTTGTGGCATGAGACCTGGTCGTAGACGGCGTGATTCACGATGCTGGAAAGATGAAGTCGTTGTGAAGACGTGATGCGCGATGAAAATCGTGGTTTGATGGTTCGGATGGCGTAACAAAGGAAAGATGATGCGAACGCCGGCGTGAAAGAGGAATGAAAGTCTCGTGGCTTTCCGCAGTTTGAGGCAAATGATCGTTACCAAAAGGCCGAGACAGTGAGGTTGGTGTCGAGAAGGTTAGTAGTCGACGTGACGGAATCAGATTTGGGAGGACGAGATGGAAGAGGCCGACACGAAACCAAGCACCAACAGAGAACTGCAGTGCTTGGGAGAACTCCCACACTGGCGACGGGGCCACCTGACGGCGCCAACAGCGGGTCCTGCAGGCAAATGCGAAGCAAGTTGCTGGTGCAAAGTGGGCCGCAGCTGCGGGTACTAGTGCATCTTTGAAGTCATCATGGTTCAGGCACAGGGATCTGTCTTCTGGACACGCCGAATGATCTTGGCCAATCCCCACGAAGCATGTCACTTGCCAAGCAAATTACGTGCATTTCCTTGCGGCGAATTTTTGGTGAAGGCGACGGGTCGGATCTACTTGAACAACCTCTCTGTCTTTTTTTTTTTTTAAGGACACGACTGTCGACTACAAGCGCGCTGTAATGGCAGGCTCAGCGCCCCCATCAAAGGCGACGGATGCTGTGCTGGTCAGCTCTGACCCTGTTCCCGACGACGCGCAGCAAGTTCGTGGCATCGATTGGACAGCCTTGCCTACGGAGTCACGTTCTATAATTGCCGACTTTGTCCTGAATCTTTCGAGTCAAGGCTTCCAGTCCAGCGCGATTGGGGACGCTGTCCGAATCATCAATGACATGGTTTGTTACGCCAGCAACGTGTGTAGTGAGGCAGCTCTGACTGCTCTCTTAGCGACAATGGAAAGATGCCGAGACCGGCGATGGCACCACCATATTCCTGGGCTACACGTCAAACATGATCTCTTCTGGATTGCGTGAAACCTTCCGCTACCTTGTTCAACACAAGCATGTTGCAGCTATCGTGACCACTGCTGGAGGCGTTGAAGAAGATTTTATCAAATGCTTGGCGCCAACCTACCATGGCTCTTTCTCTACGCCTGGAGCATCCTTGCGCGCCAAAGGTCTCAACCGTATCGGAAACCTCGTTGTACCGAATAACAACTATTGTGCTTTTGAAGATTGGGTTGTGCCGATTCTCAATGAGATGCTGCAGGAACAGGAGGACGAGTTCAACAAGACTGGCGAAAGGTACCTATGGACCCCTTCAAGGGTCATACATCGCTTAGGCAAAGCCATCAACGATGAGTCTTCTGTCTACTACTGGGCTTACAAGAATGACATTCCGGTGTTTTGTCCAGCACTCACAGATGGAAGTTTAGGAGATATGCTTTACTTTCACTCCTTCAAAGCATCGCCGCTGCACCTAAACATTGATATCGTGCAGGACATTCGCAGGATCAATACTCTTGCTGTTCGGGCGAAGCGAGCCGGTATGATCATCCTTGGCGGCGGCGTGGTCAAGCACCATATCGCAAATGCGTGTTTAATGCGCAATGGCGCTGAAAGTGCGGTGTATATCAACACCGCGCAAGAGTTTGATGGAAGTGACGCAGGCGCACGACCTGACGAAGCCGTGAGCTGGGGCAAGATCAAAGCCGATGCCGAGAGTGTGAAGGTATGTGATCCCGTGTACGCGTTCCCACGAAAATGTTAACACGCTTCTAGGTCTCGGTCGAAGCAACAGTGGCCTTTCCACTGATCGTTGCAGCGACTTTTGCATCTGGCAGGTGAGGACAGAAAATCTCGAACATTAGGTTCATCATTTGTGGCTCTCTCTCTGTGCGAAGACAGGTTGTGCTTCAACGGTACGATGCCAGATTATAAGCCCACCATTTCTTTTGATAAGTTGTTCACTCTCTGACGGCGTGGCTTCGTCTGCAGAGAATATGAGTAGATACCACAGGGTAACGGTAGGAAAGAGTGACTGCGCTGGAAAGATAGTCGACTAGAGTGAGACGGCGAGTGAGATGGTGATGGCGGTCATTTCCTCGCCGAAGTTTTGGAGATGAATGTAGTAAGGCTGTCTCACTGAACGAAGGAGGGATGTGGTCATGCTTCCGTAGATTTCGGAGACGATGCCCGTCACGGGGCTGAATAAAATCGCTGCAAGTCAACTTCTTCTTTTTTTGTAACAGAGTTTGTGGCTGAATGTTGTCTGGAGCTGTTAAACTTTAATAGTTATCGGCAACAAGCTGTCAACCTCTTGTCCGTGGGGACCACCTCTAGTGTTGACAAGCCGGGCTGTCGAGAGGTGAGGCTGTCTCAAAAGCTCGATCGGCGGTCGTGGAGCATGAATGCGGCCTGGAGACGACAATGTGAAGCATCCGATTCGTGCCAAGCTGGCAGGCTGAAGCGGTGAAAGGGTGCGCCATGGGCATCAAGCACGAAAAGCCCGCAGGCAGACGAGCCTAAATCCCCGTGCGCCGGCGTTGATCAATCCACATGGTGGTATCACTCTAGCCCAGCCTAGGCATTGCTGGGGGTCCCGTGCGCGTAGTTACACGCTAAGCTTCGGACCATGCAGACTGCAGGCTGCCAGTGCAGTGCCCAGTGGCAGCGGTCTTCCGAGTGGACCTCGACGACTCACTTCTTGTGTACCTACCTGCTCAATACTTTTGTGTCAGATTCCTAAGCCCGTCCTACCTCCAAGTTGCTGACTTATAGATCATTGCACTCTCATCCATCACTTTGCGTTTTACCATCTGATTCTGTGCAAAGTGAATGCTTATAGCTGCATATCTGATGCGATGTAGCTCAATAGCTTGCTGCGAATGAACAGGAGATCTACAAGACAACACATTCAGCTCTTCTGTCACCGTGACTGTTGTTTACCACCATCAGGACGAGTTTGACTTGCAGTGAGTCATCCGAACTTGAAGCGTTATGGCGTCGACACATCAACCATCAGTCACTTTGGTGGAACCGCCTTCTTCTCCACTCACTGCCACTCATTCATATGCGAGTCCAGACTACGCTCTGTCTATCTTGTCGCCGTCTGCTTCGAATGAACGTACGCCGCAGTCTCCTGCTACAGCGACTATGTCCGAGCCACAAGAGCAGCCGACCCCTCCAGACGAGCAGAACATCGCAGACAGCCCAACCCAGAGCCAGAATCAGAGTCAGGCCCAGACAGCAGAGGAGCAGCCAGCCACCTCGTTGAACCCCATCGATGGCGACGAATCATCTAATTCGGAATCCAACTCAGAGTCGAGCACCTCAACAGAGACGCCGGGCACTATATCAACCCCAAGGTCTGCTGCGCAAGACAGTGGGCATCCAATACCCGACTCTGGAAGTACTCAGCTGGACCGTCATAATGCAGAAGAGCCTTCCACACAGCACAATGAGAATGCGCATAGCGAGGAGAGGGTTGAAGTGTCGCCAAACGAATCAAATCCCGATGACACCCCTTCAATACCAGCACCACCTATCGACATCAATATGCCCATGCCGGACAACATTCCATTCTGGGTCCAATATGAGGAGGATATCTCTGCGCCTGATGAGGATGAGCTGAAAGAGATCGAAGCCGACAGACACGAGCTCAGCGCAGCAGACTCGACTGCCGTCGAGAAGGACGTATTCGCAGATATCGATGATCCCGACCTGCGGCCTTGCAAGAAAATACGCCTATCATGGATCGTGAAGGGTGTTCGAGGAACAAAAGAGCGGCCCAACAGAGCGCGTATCATGACATCCCCCGCAGTCTGCATCGATGGCATGTACTGGAACCTGAAGTTCTTCCCCAGAGGAAACAAGAGCAGGAGTTCCCTGTCTGCCTACGTGCGCTGTTCACCGCAAGAGCCTACGCCAAACAAAGATGATCTAGTAGGCTCTTTCAAGTGTTACGAAGGTGTTGCTGATGTAGACTTTTCGAAGATTGAGCCCATTCTTGATCTCGAGCTAAAATTGCCCGATGTCCAAGAAGAAGAGCCGCCGCCTCCACATGAAACTCAAGTAGCACCAGAGAACAATGGAAATGATGGCGAAGGTTCAGAAGGACACCACGGGGATGATCATGACCGCGACGACGACGACGACGATGATGACGACGAGAGCATATCTGGAGACGAGGATGACCTACCTGAAAGTCCTGTGAGGGCAACACCGATCGAGGACTATCGCGTCTCTGCACAACTCGGCTTGGTGATATACAATCCTGCAGAGCCTCGCACATGTCACACTTCATCAGCTTCACATCAGTTCTGTCCTCATCAGGACGACTGGGGCTGGGATACGGCGGCTAGCCACTGGGACGACATCCACCGACGGAAACGTGGTCAGCGGCAGGCTCTGCTACGCGATGACACCTTGGCCATTGATGCTTACATCCGCATATATGACGATCCCACTAAAGCCCTCTTCTGGCACTCTTCCCCTGGCGAAAACCAATGGGACTCGAAGGGTCTCGCTGGTGTCTTTCCGATGGGCACGCGCCTCTTGTACCATAGCCCGGCGACTGCCGGCATCACCGCCTGGTCACTGCTTGCTCCATTCAGAGCAGCAATACAAAACATCGACGCCGGCAAATATCGCAAGGACTCTGCAGCCAGACCAACACCCCTAACAGCACATTTACAACTAGTCATGTTCCAAATGCGAAACATGAAGAAGGATGAATTGTACATCCATATTGATGGCGTCATCCATGAGATTACGCGGTCAGGTGAGTCTTTCGACAATGTTAATACATTTTGGGAAGCCTTTCGTCGTTCTATCGAGATCGAGGCAGACGGCGACAATACGACACTTGAAGCACTGAACAATATCTTTGGCACTCGAGAGCTCTATCGCGCGCTACCCAAGCTTCCCATTCACGACGTCCAGGACTTCCAGGACGCTGCTACTAAAGGTTTTGTCAATGCCAACGTCAAAGCTGCTTTGCCAAATTTCTTACCTCTCACTCTCGATCGGCAAAGCTTCGACATCGAGAAGCGACAATGGCGACTGCATCACGATCGAGTACGCATTAGCGAGGAAATCGACCTTTCTCCGTTCTGCATCAACGGGGATGGCAAGTACACCTTGTATGGCTTGGTCGTTCATGACGGCGATCGCACGTCTGGCAAGTTTTTCAGCGTGTTAAGGCCAACTGGCCCAGGTGGTAAGTGGCTGATGTTCTCAGACGGCAATGGCAACAAGGTCTTCTCGTACACCAAGAAGCGCGTTCAGCAGTATGAGGGTCTTGTAGGCGCTGATCTGAGAAAACCGACTTCGAGTCGCCAAACCATCCATATGGCGCTGTACGTCCGCACCAGTCGCCTCTCGGAGTACTTGCTAGAGGAATTGGAGCCGTATAAGCTCCCGTCTTGGCTGAAGCCACATATTGATGAAGCTTACTACCACGGTCCCGATCTCTTTGAGCCTTCGGACGATGACCAGAAAAAGGACACCCCAATCTCAATTGAAATCTTTAGGGACAAGTCAGTGAGTGGCCAGGAGGGAAAGCTAGATCTGTACAAACTGAAGACCAATGCAAAGGCGCGCCAGCCAGAATACAGGCAGCAGCTGACCGCAGATCGAGACGCTACGGTGCGATCGGTCAGAGACATGATAGCAGAAACGCTTCAGATCAGCCAGAAGGCATTCAAGCTGTGGGCCATGAACTACCATCGCCTGGGTGGAGTGTCCAAGGGTTATATGTACGTTTTGCCTAATGACTCTGTTGTCAGCTCATCCTTGAACACTAGTCAATATCTCAGTTTGTGGCTCACAATGGTGCCTGGAGAATTTGAGCTTGGAGAAGATGTGCTATCTCAGCGGTTCATCAAGATTGGCGGAGCACACGTAGAGGCGCCCCCCCAACCTGAGCCAGCAGCTGAAGAGTTACCACACGCATCAACAGAAGCCGATGAGGCACCTGTAACCTCGGAACCACACTCTCTGGAGGATTCGAGAGAAGCCATGGACTCGAATGGAGACGAAGCTGCACCTGACAACGAGCAACTATCCATACAGCAAGCAGTTGCGCAAAGCACGCAAACCACCACTGTCACACTGCCATTATACTCCGCTAGCCGTGAAAGTAGACAAAACCATACAACGCAAGCTGAAGAAAGCGCTGCGCCCGATGCCGAGCAAGCATCTGTAAACGAAGCGATCGAGCAAAGCATTGAAAATGCATCTCCAAATCTCCCAACTGCGACAACCGAGGTTGTCGAAGTCGAGCCAAGCGATACCACAAGCCGTGCGCACTCGTCTCCAGGTCCTGAAGCTGTTAGCGCAGCGATGAATAATGCTTCGGCGGAATCTACCATTGCTGGGGTCTCAAGCGCCAATATCGAGTCGCAGGAACCGGCGTTGACCAGTAATGGAGATACCCTAATGCCACCTCTGACTTCCACAGAACAGCAAGTGACCACACCGCAGCCGGTAACGCCTTCTGAGCCTGCGAGTACCTTGGACGTGCCTTTTGCACGCGCATCTGATGGGAATGTCCCGCCGCCGGTTGGACATGGACACGTCGTGGAAGCATCTTTTCATGCAGACCACCCTCTATCGCACGGCGAACCTCCGTTACCTGTCGGCATACCGATTGCAATCGGTGACAGTCAGATTGTCCTCATCCAGCCATCTCAAGCAGACGACATTTCTGCTGAGGATGCTGCGCTCATCTCGTCAATGATAGCGGCGGACTTGGCAGCTGCAGAGCGTGCGGAAGGACCGGTCGTGGGTGTGCATGAGGATGATCACAGGGAAGGTCAAGACGACGAAGCTGAGTCCGAGGCTGCAGACGAAATGATGGAGACTCGACCGACCACGCCAAGGCCACGAGCGACGGACGTCTACGGGTTTTTGCATGTTTTCGACGCCGAAGCACAGAAAGTCACTGCTCATGGCACTTTCATGGTGCCTCGAGACACAGTGATTAGTAGCATGGTCAAAAGAGAGATGGAGTTTGATGAGGAAAAAAAGTTTGACTTGTGGAAGCGGGACGGGACTTACCGAACGGTCGGTGTATCTCTTGAGTCAACGTTTCAAGACGTGTCTCTTACAGACTGCTGCGAAGTGATTGTTGCAGAGCACGTGGATGAGAGTAAGATGGAAGCACTCAAAGCAGAAGCCAAGTACGTCGACCCTGGCCAGGTGATGCGGTATCTAGCTATGCTGGAACGAGGCCACCCTACTGCATGCACAACGACGGAAGGTGTGATGGAAATCAATGAGTTCGGCAGCGACTACTTCAAAGGACCGCTAGTGCGTGGCCAACGCCATGGGCCATGCTGCCAAATCATCACGCAGAGTGGTGACACGTACGAGGGACCACTGGTGTCAGGGCAGAAGTCGGGGGGGTCGGGTCGCATGACGTATCAGAACGGCGATACTTACTGGGGCGAGTGGCTCGACGACATGAAGCACGGGCAAGGAGAGTTCACGGAGAAGCGGACTGGCAATCGGTACGTTGGTGGGTACGAAAACGACAAGCGATGGGGCAAAGGAGTGACGTACTGGGAACAAGCTGATCAACAGGCTAGTTTGTGCCAGGTGTGCTATTTTGAAGAAGTTGATGCGTTGTTCTACCGGTGTGGGCATGTGGTGGCTTGCTTCGCGTGTGCGAAGCAGTGTGCAAGCGAAGGAGGAGGGTGTCCCGTGTGCAGGAAGCCGGTTGACAGCGTGGTCAAGATGTATCGATCTTAAGGTGCAGGAGGAGGTGTCGGCGTGTGTTTGAGGTTCTGGCAGTTCTGATGAGGTTCGGGGTTGAAAATTGGACATATCGGATATTCTTTCTACAGATTGAGCACGAGCGAGGCGCCAGGTATGATTCAGGTAGATTGTAGCTTAGCGACAGGGGGCGCGGGACATATGATCACGAGATCCATCCTTGTAGGGTTGGACAATCAATACACTTATACTTGGTACTGGGGCATTCTGCACGGCTGATGTAGTAGAAGAGACGGAGCATACACGAACTGGCTCCGTGATTAGCAGAGCCGGAGATTTGCCGGGGTCGGCTAAATTTAGCACTAGCTTAGTTTAGGCGGTTTTTCCCCAATATCGGCTCGTCTGAGTATGGAAGCACAGAGCAATCGGCCTGTTGTTCTCACTCAAGGAGGGAAGATCTGGTTGCTCTGCGCAAGCAGTGCGCCTGGAGAAGGTGCAAGGTGGAAGATGAAAGGTGGAAGGCGGAAGGCGCGCGTTGGGGCACAGAAGCATATTCAGTACCTAGGTAGCCACTTTTTCGCGAAAGCGACGACGTCAGAGCAGCCGGTCGTTCCTGCGTCGCCTGAATGGTTTCAAGATGCGGCAAAGAGCTGACGCGCGGCGCACGAGTATTGCAGTCGTTGGTATTACGAATATGCTAGCAGAGGGTGGGGAGGGTGCGTGTGTTGCAGATAGTACAGAGTTGACTTTGCTATCACATAGGCTCTACCCGCCATCAGCTTGCTTATTCGGTGCATGATTTTATTCTGGTTGCCTTGTCTTGTCCTCGCGGCGCAGATCATGTACAGTCGAGTTGCGCACGTGTGATACAGTGATACAGTGAGACAGTGATGGTGATGTTATGATATTGCGACACTCACTCACAATCACTCAAGATCGTAGCCTGTGCTGCGTATAGCCATCACTGACGAGTCACGATGGTGGTGCGCAAAGCGTCAATACCCTACCCATCCTCTCCTCCACCTCCACCTCCCCCTCTAGAAGCGTCGATTCCACCATCTCACCACCAGATAGACTCGACGGATATCCCGCCCGTCCCCCAATCAGCATCGCGCGCCAATGGCACGTCGAATTTCGAAGAGATGGGCAATCCGTGGCAGGACGACTACAGCCCAAGACCGCAACCAGAAAGCGAACTTGGAGCAGCCCAGCATGTGCCAGACTCGCTGAAGCCAGGTTTCAACCGAGCGCCTGCACCATCAGACCAGCTACCTGATGTGCTGAGACCTGGCTGGTCCGGCGAAGCGACTCCTCGCTCGTCGTTGGATAGCGACCGTGACCGTTCGCCGGAACGAGAATGGTGGGACGACGACGATGTGGTAGAAGAGGACAAGGCCGGCGAGACCCCCGCCAGGGAGCTCCACGTCGTCAACACGCCCCATTCTCCTCAGCCTTCCTCCGCCGTCAAGCGCAAACCTCTTCCTTCGAGTCACTCGCCCCAGAACGAGCTGGCTTCGAACAACCCATACAGAAGACCCTCCGAGACATTCCTGCATCCCCCGGCTGGGGCACCGCCAGATACAGCAAGAGAAGACCATCCACATCCACTGAGAAGTGCTCCTTCCATAGACCGTCTGGGAGAGCTCAATCTCAATGAGCCGGCCGAAGACAAGGAAGAAAAGATTGCTGTCACCGAACCGCCTCTCACAGCTCCTCCGCCCCCTCCACCTCCTCCTCCTCCTCCTCAGCAAGCTCCGCCACCACTACCTCACTTGCAGCCGCCTCTCATTCCATCCCAGTCTCAACCAGACCACGATGTCAATCCTTGGACCATCCGGCCGAGACTCTCCCCCGTGCCATCCATGTCCTCCTTCGACCCCGCCAAACAGACCGTGTCCACGGATGACTTGCTTGACAGAGGCTCTCTGAACGAGCATCATGGCGCTGTCTCGCTGGGAGATGAGCTGAGAGCAATCCCCAATGCTGCTCACATCCCTCAGCCCTCCGTTGGCGCAGACGAGCTATCACTCCTTGATGATGAGCCTGCGCCTCCCAAGCCCCCCCGGCCGTCCAGGCAAGACTTTGGCCAAGACTATGCTCCTCCAACGGGCCCACCGCCTTCGCATCTGCCTCCTACCAAGCCGCCTCGCCCAGCTGTCGTGGCTAGCCAAGCTGATCTAGTCAAGTTGAAAGAGCAGCGCAATGAGACATATCAGATCAAGCACTTCAACTGGTACGACCCAAGGACTTCCAACATGCGGAGGTCGTCAATGTTGACTCAAAACGAGAATGGCCCCTGTCCCTTACTGGCCCTCGTTAATGCCCTGATCCTGGGCGCCACCGAAGACATGCAAGCGGCTCTCGACGATGCCCTACGCTCACGAGAGCAGGTCTCCTTAGGCCTGATCATCGAGACTCTGATGGACGAATTGATCTCCAAAGCCTCGCTCATGCCTGATCTGGAGCTGCCCGAGATCGACGAGCTGAATCGCTTCCTCATGCGCCTGCGAACAGGCATGAATGCTAATCCGAGGTTTGTGCCTCAACGGAGCGACGCCCCAAATCTCATCGACGCGGACAGCCCGACCACTCCAACCACCGCACAGCCCCAGACTATTGCTGGCACGTTTGAGACTACCGAAGACATCAAGCTCTACAGCTCCTTCAAGGTCAAGCTTGTGCATGGCTGGCTACCCAGGCCGGATGATGAAGCGGCCGAGGCCTTCGCGAGATCAGCACAAACCTACGAAGATGCCCAAGCCGTGCAGTTTGGCGAGGAAGAGCTCGAGTACAAGCTTTCCAGTGCTGGCCTGAGCGAGCAAGAACAACGGGTGTGGGAAGACATCACATCTATCAAGCAGTTCTTCCAGGCTTACCCCACCCAACTGACACCCTACGGTCTAGGCGCACTGCAACAGGCACTTCAGCCAGGCGAGTTTGCCATACTATTTCGCAATGACCACTTCAGCACCATCTACAAACACCCTCGCGATCGGCGGCTTTACACCCTTATCACGGATGCTGGATACGCTGATCGCGACGAGATCATATGGGAGAGCCTAGAAGACATCAACGGTGCACGATCCGATTTCTTCTCCGGCGATTTCAGCTCTGTCAACCAGAGCGATGCGCAGCACACCATGCCACACAGCGCGACCGCCGCCGCTAACCCTCGGCGGAGCCCAGCCAACCAGACCTTCCACCTACCAGAAGAGAGCTACCAAGCAGCCCAATCTCTCACAGCACAAGAACAACAAGAGCAGCACGACGCCGACTTCGCAATGGCCTTGCAGCTCCAAGAAGAAGAAGAACAACGCATACGCCGAGCCCGCGTAGCCCGAGAAAGAAATAGTGGAGCCGGTCTGCGACCCTCTCCACCTTCGCGCCCACATACCAGCGGGCGCCGCTCCCAAGGAAACATCCCCATCCCACTACGGTCCAATCCCGGAGGCGAAATCAGACCAATCATCCCGCCACGCAACCTGACGGCGGCCCCTCGAGACCAAGCCGTTAGCCGCCCCGCAGACGCCGACTCGGCCGACGCGCCACCCACCTACGAAGTAGCCGCGCGACAAACGCCGTATGAACCCCCTCTCGGCTCGCCCTTGCACCCCAGCAGTTCTTCTGCGTCAGACCTGCCGCTTCCGACCGGCATGGGCCGTGCCTCGACAAGCACGTCTAGCGTGCACGCACAGGGCCAGACCTCGGGGTACATAGGGGCGCAGGGACGTGGCCAGAGACCCGGCATGGGCTACATCCCCTCGCACGGAGGGGCCGGCACGGCACATCGACGGCGGACCAGTGCGTATATCGAGAACGCGTCGGCCGCAGGTTACGACCATAGCCCGGACTACAGCCCGGGGCCGATGGGGCCGGCGTATGCTCACATGACGCCCACCGGGCCCGATCCGAGAAGGAGGATGGGCTCGCAGGGTGGAGAGAGGGATAGAGACTGTGTTGTAATGTGAAAGGGAGTGGGAGAGAGCGTACAGTAAGCTGGACTGGACTGGATTGGACTGCACATGCGTTGGAGGGCGTTTCCCATTTGTTCTGCTTCTCAACGTTTGAGTGAGAGGGACCTCTAATCTGTGGAACGGACTGTCGTATCGTGTCTTATCGCATCGTACCGTTTCGAGGACGGACGGGCCGCGATGTAAAAGCAGAAATAAGCAGAAGCAGAAGCTTCAATTCCATCCATTGTACAGATGGATGGATGCGGCCTTTGGGTAGATGGGAGGCGAAGTATAATAAGCACGCAGTAAAGCAACGAGGTAGTGAAGCTGGCGTCCCAACCCGGTCTAGTCTGGTTCCATCAGTTGTTCTTCGCTATACGCATCGGGTCGACCTCATTAGAGAAAGGGTAATTTTGGACAAATGCTATTCAATGTCATATCTACTGTAGCTTGGTGGCGGTAGAGCGTGCATGATCTGATATACCGGCGGCTCAGTGAGCAGCAACACCCTGTCTCTGCTCCAGATACGTCTTTCGATGCTCGTTCACATCCGTGTCGTCGCCGCGGTTCAGCGGCGTCCACTTGGGCTCGTCCTTGAACAGGCGCATAGCCTTGATGTAGTTGTCGTTGTCGGTCGTGAAGCGGTGGTATATGCCGGCGGGGAGGATGATCAGATCGTCCTTCTCGAGCCGGATGCGGATCCAGGCGTCGCCCTCGGACCGCACGTCGAAGTAGCCGGCGCCGTCGCGGATGTACCTGATCTCTTCGTCCTCGTGCAGGTGCTCGTCGAAGAACGACTTCACTTTGGACTCGTAGATGTCGCCCATGGCTTGCGGCGAGACGGTGATTTCATCGCGGTTCCTGTAGCTGCGCTGCTTGGCGAGCTCGTCGACGGTCGACAGTGAAGGGTGGCGCGAGTAGAGGACGCCGATGGACTCGAGAGTTGATTCTGGCACGGGACGCCCGCTGTCGTGCGGCAGTCGCTGGTCAGCCTGCAGATTGCAGTCAGTACGGCGGGGTTGCTGAGTGCAGGTGGGCGCTTCTTACGTCGGTGTTGTCGAACCAGTAGGCCTTCATTTTGAGATTTGTGACTAGTTGCCTTTTCTTGAGGGACTGTGAATATCTGATAAAGTGGTCGAGAAGTGTTCGAAAGCCTAAAATTTAAGGAATTGCGAGCGCAAGCTGACGTAGTTCAGGCCTCGTGGTCGGAAATCGTGGGGAAGTGGCAGCCACTAAGATCTGACGCCTTAGGCATGGGTCTTTACCGCTTGGGGTAGTAGGTTTGGTGCGACCTTCGACACTTACGACCATCTGACGCACGGTCCTTTCTCATCGACAACCATGATCGGGCCAGGTTCATCACAGAATGGGAATGAGAGGAGCATGCAACAGCGACGCTGAAAGAACTTTTGACTGTTTGACTGTGGCTCCCTTGTGTAAGGAGGAGCCGATAGCGGTGGCTTCATTGGCTTCCTTATTCCAACCCCGGCATTCTTGCTATTGGATTCCAATGCATCGTTGGATCAACGGCTCTGCTGTACTCATCTTCGCAATGAAAAGTGATTGGAGCTGGGATAAATCCTACAGCACTTACGCAGGCAATGCACCAGGTAGTTTCATATCTTCATCGGCAACCACGGCTTGAGAATTGCGGCGGTATGCAGGTGCTCTCATCCTGAGCCCTCGTATCATAGCTTCTGCTTCTTCTTGCGAAGGGAAAGCCTCTTTCTGTCCCACCGATACAGACTGAGGCTGTGAGATCCTATCGCCGTCCTTGCTCGGTGTCCGATCATCTTCTTGTCCCTCGCGTACGCGTGTCTTGCCCATGCGAGGCCACAGGCCAGGTAAAGGCACAACTTGCACTCTAGGTTCAACGACACGTTCCTCGAACCAAGATTGGATCCTTGACTCTACCAACTGTGCAACTTTCGGGACATCCTGGAGTCGAGACCGTGAGCCAATTAAGCTCTGAACGGAAAGATCGAGCCTGTAGTCCGGAAGGAAAGAAAACGCCAGATTCGTTTTAGGCTTGCTAGAGGTCTCGCCTTCCGTGTTCGCAAGTGGTGTGTTTTCCGTAGCTGGCACAAAACTTATGGAGAGAGTCCCTGAAAACCGGACCAAGGAGACTTTCAGCGCCACTGGGAGTATCGCGGCCCTCGGCTTCGGATAGTTGAGTATCAAGGCTGTATCTATGCCAAGCGTGAGGTTGTCATCAGAGAGATCGACGTCGACTAGAGCTTGCAGTCGGCCTTCCGTACCTAAGGCCGAATCGTCTTCGAGAGCAGTGATCCGGACATTACTGAATATGGGGAATTCCTCACCTAGCGAGATCTCTGTGATGTGAATCTCGTCGATGAACGAAGGGCGCTTCTCGGGGTTGTTAATCGCGGCGGACAAGCTTGCCAACACCCCAGGTCGATCGTGAGAGGAGTCTTTCAAATCGTAAGCCGTTTGCCTGTACTCGGCTATAGTCTGAGCAATCAATACGTTGAACCAATCCAAGCTCTCCGGCTGATGGGTGTTGTGACTGATCTTGCCGTGACGCTTGTTTGGGATATGATAGTACGTCTTTTTCAGGATTGAGGCTGTATCTGTAGAGCTTGTGGGCACTGCTCTAAGCACATTGCTCGAGCTTGCTTTCGTTCTCAAGGAGTTGGAAGGACTCTGTCGGGGGCTTAAGCTATGGAAAGACGTCGTTCGTATGTGTTTTGACTGGCGAGGAGATCGTGAGGGAGCTTCACCGAATATGAAGAATTTGATGAATGCGCCGATAAGCAGAACAACTGAGAGCTGGCCTACGAGAAGACCCTGAGTAAAGGTCAAGACCATTGTATCGTTGGGGATTAAGACAAGGGCTCAGACTTCGACATGCTGTATAACAGTCAGGTCAACTTCATGGGTTCCACATCGCGCAAGCCCGTGGTAAGCACGAGGTCAATCTTGCGAACAGTGTGTGAATGCAGGTCTAAGTGAAGATATATCACTATTTCGCAGGATGCATTGCACATCAACATCAACAATGACGTAGAATAGATTTGGCGGGGCATGTGAGGGCTCCCAATACCTGAGAGCCGCGACCATACTGTACGATAGCCTTAGGCTTAACGTCAAGATAAAAGAGCCCCTTCAGGACACCACTTAACTTCCAAGTCGTCGAGCAGAAAATCTAAGGAGACGATACTAACTTAAATTCAGTATACTAATAGCAGCTAATCGTTAGAGTATATGTACGAAGTCTATGACATATCAGCAGCGTATGTATTGTGATATTAAGGATTACAATAGTGGTATCCTGAAGGGTCTCTGTTATCATGACGGCAAGCCTAAGCCTGCTTATCCGGGCCGCTTGTGGGCATACCGATGGGCATTGCTCGCACCGCCCGAGCCTGATTCAACTGGCCACCCCATTAACAAAGCTTGCCTCTCAACTCTCCTAAAATTGTGCCTAGGCCTAAAACATTGGTGGTGGGTTACCACCTATCATGCTCAACTTCTTCATCCAAAAGCAGAATCAGCGCATATAATTGAGCCATCTCCCCTGTGCATCATTCCAGAATGCTTTTGATTCCAATAGCACAGCCGTCCCCTTGAGAATTGCCGCACGCTGAACTCACTGTGGTCTCACAAGCCACAAAGATCTTCTTCGACCGTGCGTGCATATCAGTCAACGGTCGGACCTTTTATGATGTTCGGTATCTTTCAGACGTTTGGCAACAGGATTGTTCTGTGCCAGACCGAACTCGACATTCGATCGCACTCATTTCTGCTTCCTCAAGAGGATCAATGGTTTCCCAGCATCAATAACGTCGTTTGGCTTCACCAATAGCTTTTCAACTTTCGCCCCCACCATGTCTGGCTCAGCGTTGACGTTGATCTCCAACTTCATTGCCTCGAGGATGACCACGATCTGGTCTTCCTTCAGCTCGCTGCCCTCTTCAACCTGCACCTTCCAGACATTCGCATTGACGGGTGCCTCAATGGCAATTATATCAGGATCATTGAGCAGCTCCTCTACCGTGTCAACAGATACCTTGCCTGCTTCTTTTTCTTCATTCCACTTGTCGAGCATCTCTTTCTCGATTTTATCCATTTCTGCCTGAGCCTCACGTTGCTTGCGCCTAATCTCTTTCACTTCTTCGGCCGTATCTCTGAGTAGTTTGTTGTGCTCTTTCATATCGAATTCAGTCTCTTCGTACTCATACTTGTACCTGCCGCTTCGGAAGGTTTGAATGAGTCCTGTGTATTCCTCTTCAGTCACCTCATAGAAAGTGATCTGGTCGAAGTCATCGAACAGCCATGGCTTCTCCAAGCTGTAGCCGTTCTTGAAGCCTAGGATGTCCGCTGTTGGTATTGAGAGACCTGTATTCATGTAGCCCCCTGGTGACTCAACGTTATACAGCGCCATGCACGATCCACCCCATCCAACTTGACCTTCCGGCGTATGTACTCTCGAAGGGTTCATCTTGGGGGACTGAATCCGCTGTCGAGGATCGATGGGAAGAGCTATGGGCAATGCAATAAAAAACCCGATTGCGACAACCATAAGAGACGACTTTGTGAATATATCTCGCAACTGTCGTAGGTCAGCATTTGGATCGGGACTTGACAGGACGAACTCACCTGCTGATCTGTAAAACCATTGTTCTTCGCAACAAACGCCATCGGATCTGGTAGATAACTTGCATACGGTCTCTGTGTCTCCATGTACCGCTTCAAAGACTCCTCTTGAGGTTTGTTCTTGAAGGTGATCGGCAGCTTGTACTTTCGACCAGGGAACTTCGCCTCACTCAAGTCTCCAATCTGTGTTTCAAGCTTAAGCAAGTACTCAAGAAGTGTGTTTCTCGACACTTTCAGAGAGTCGAAATGTAGAGTCAAAGAGTTGCCGCAAGGCATGCCGACGTGTAGTGAGCCGCTGTCGAATGAAATCTCTCCCTTGGCTTCCAGCAGCTTCTTGTATAATGTGACGGCTCGACACCTGTAGTTGAGGTCGAACGAACCATGCCCATAGTCGATCAGTAAGAAGTCATCACCACCCTGGCGATACGAGACCAGAGGTTGGTTTGCTTCCTCCTTAATTTGGTGAATAACGGCTGGCTCCCAGCCGTTGTTCTCCGCTGATGGAGGAAGACCTTTGTACTTGAGGGGGAAGACATCTTCATAGCTTGTCTTACCATCGCAAAGCTTTTGTATCGAAGACAGGAACTCTTCCACCTCCACTCTCTTAGCGATCGCATCATTGTAGGAAATGCGATGGAAACGTAATTTGTTGCCAGCCTTCATCTGTCCGACACGCCACCAATCCGCTTTCACAACCGTTACGCTCGAGAGAAAGCCTCCGAAGTCAGGTGCATCGACGGGAAAGAGACAAGGATCGTCTCCTGTCCAGTTCACAGTGCCGTAAGGATAGCCGTATTCTATGACATTGCTTGGATGCGCTCCTCCTTCCCCACCATCTGACCTTTCCCAGCGTGGTCTCGGGCCGACAAGTCTAATGCCACCTCTGGCAGCATTGTGTGAAACTTTGAATGTCGTCTTGTAAAACTCATCAATAAAATCTTGCTTCAAGAAACCGTCGTCGTGAGGCCCCGGCATGGCGAGAAGGTCCCACTCTGCTGGATAATCAGGGATAAGGTGATCCGGTAGCTTCAACTCGTCCTTGACCTCCGGTGGATTCTTCGTCAGGCCTAGCAGGTCTCCAGCAGCCAGCGCACGACCTTGATACCCACCAACAGTAGTCATGGGCGCTGTACTCTTGGAACCAAACCAGGTCGCGATGGTTGGAAGCCCACCGTAGATCGCAAGGTAGGACCTGCATCCGCCTCCTGTCGTCTTTCCGATTCTTAGTCTCTGTCCCGCATCAATCCTCTTTCTCGTCCACATGGGGAATGGTTTGCCGTCGAGCTCTGCCTCCATCGGCGCTCCACACAACGCGACCACAGCCGGACCGAGAAATCTAAGGTCTGGGCCACTGAGGGTCACTTCTAGACCCTCGACGCCCTGTTCGTTGCCGACAAGTGCGTTAGCGATCCTGAAGGCAAGAGGATCCATTGGACCGGAGTGGCCAAAGCCCCGTCCGACTGTTGGCCGGCCCGGCCAGTCCTCCACTAGTGTGTACGCACCTCCAGCAACCACGTCGATCGCTACTGGCTTATAATCGAAGGTCGACAAGAACTTGGTCATCGTTACACCTGACTCAAAGGTACTCTTGTCGAGTACCGCTGCCAGAAACTCTAAGTTGGTAGGTGGTCCCGATATCTGCGTCCCCCTTAAAAGTGTCTTGAGACCCTGGACAGCTTCATCCCGATTGGATGCATGGACCATCACTTTTGCCAGCAAAGGGTCATAGTTGGGTGATACTCTTATACCTCTATGTACCCAAGTGTCAATTCTTGAGCCAGGAACTTCTTGCCACTTGACCTCCTGCAGCAGTCCAGGCGAAGGAGCATAGTCTTTGGCAGGATTCTCGGCATATACTCGTGCTTCGATAGCAGCCCCTTGCGGTGAAGAGGGTTGGAGCTTTTCTAGATAGTCTGCTTCTAGACCTCCTTTGCCAGCCAACTCTGCATCCGCTTGCTTAAGCATCAATTCTACCAAGTCGACACCATAGCACATCTCGGTAATACCATGCTCGACTTGCAGTCTGGTATTCATCTCCAGGAAGAAGAAATGGCCACGCTCGTCGTCCACGAGATACTCGATCGTGCCGGCAGAACCATACTTGATTGACTCTGCTAATCGAACAGCCGCGGAGCAAATCTTTTCTCGCAACTCAGGATTTTTCGTCACAAAAGGGCTTGGACATTCCTCAATTACTTTCTGATGTCTCCTCTGAATTGAGCACTCTCTTTCACCGAAATGTATAGCTTTGCCTTGTCCGTTGCCAAAAATCTGAACCTCAATGTGATGGGAATCTGGATAGAACTTCTCGATGAAGAGTCCTGCGTTCTTGAAAAGCGTTTCGCCTCGGGACTGTACAGTCTTGAAGGACCCCCGAACATCTGCTTCATTGTCGCACGTAAGGAGTCCCATGCCTCCACCTCCTGCTGTGGCCTTCAGCATTACGGGATAGCCCAATTTGCTCGCTTCCGACACGGCTTCGTCTTCCGATTTTACCAGTCCTTTTGTCCCAGGCACTATTGGCACATCAGCGGCAGAGGCCAACTCCCGAGCTGTGTGCTTTATGCCAAAATCTTCAATGGCCTGAGGGCTGGGCCCCACAAAGACCATGCCAGCATCAGCTATCTGCCGTGCAAAATCAGTGTTCTCGGACAAGAAGCCGTACCCAGGGATGATAGCATCAACATTATGTGACTTTGCAATATCGATAATCTGTTCGCCGTCTAAGTATGCTTTAGAGTCAGGCCCCGAGAGCAGCACAGCTACGTCTGCTGCACCAACATGTAGTGAAGCAGCATCTGCAGTCGTGTAGATCGCGACTGTCCTGATACCTAGCTTCTTTGCCGTTCTAGTCAACCTCACAGCTATCTCACCACGATTGGCGACAAGGAGTGCCTTGAGCTTCTCCATGGCGAACACGAGTGCATTTGCTCACTTCCAGAAACGACGAGAGTAAGTCGGGCTACTGACGACTTTGAAGCGTTCCTGTACTTCCAAGGTGCACTTTCGTTGTGATCAGCAGCTGCATGTTGTTATGCACTCTTAGTCCACCGGGAAGTTTGGAACCTGCGGGGAAGGACTCTGTACCTAAGGACCTCGATCGTAATTAACAATAAGTTGTGGACTAGTGGGTCTCGTAAATGACTGTTTCGAAGAGGTAATCAGGTACTAGCCCTAGGCGGCCTAGGGCTTTGAGGTTGCCCGAATTATCGTCCACTTCTACTGACGCACCTCTAAAACCCTTGAGCGTTACTGTCTTGAGCTTTCAAAACACAAATGATACTTGACCCACTATTACGATTTATTGTTGTTTACGATCGAGGCTGCATGTGGCAGTGACATACCGTGCGGAGCTGCGGGCAAACAGACTCACATCCCGTGTACAGATGACGGCACTGGAGTCAGATCCAGTAGGGCTCTGGCATTTGAATAGATTCTCGTTGTTAATGCGGCATTCGACCGGTCTAGATTATTGAGACGAGCCTACCGTAGAAGCGGACGTTATGGCACAACAGATTGACCCCGAGGACGCGCCTCCGCCCGTTAAGCACAAAGCGTTGCTGAATGTCGATTTGGGTGAAGCAGTGGGCCGACACCACAGAGTCCATTGTTGGAAGCTGGCTGACACATCGGTAGTATGGCAACTTCAAGTGTGGACCGGACGACGAGATCCTGCCCTTGATTGACCATGCAAACATAGCTTGTGGCTTCCACGCGTAAGTTCTTTACCGAGAGCTGGAACTTGAAAGCTGAAGCTGGCAGTGGGGACCCTGTAATCATGGCAGATACAGTCCGAAAGTGCAAGCAGTACGGGGTGAAATGCGGTGCTCATCCTGGATATCCGGATGTGCAGGGCTTTGGCAGGCGTGAGATCCAGATGGATGCTGAAGAGCTGACCGCGATGGTCAGGTATCAGGTTGGTGCTCTTAAAGGCTTTCTCGATGCTGAGAATGTGCCTCTACATCACGTCAAGCCGCATGGAAAGCTGTACGGGGTGATGTGCCGCGATTATGAGGTTGCAAAAGCTGTCATGCAAGGAATCCCCAAAGGGGTGCCTGTCTTCGGCCTAGCAGGAACATACATGGAGAAGGCTGCAAACGACTTGGACATTCCGTTCTTTGCTGAATTATACGGCGATGTGAAATATAGTAAAGACGGAATGTTGGTGATCGATCGCAAGAAGAAGGCGTGGAAAACGGATGATGTGCGATCTCACATTGGGCAACAACTGAACAGTCAGTCAGTAACAGCGACCGACGGCAGCACCGTCAAGTTGCCGCTCAAGGACTACCCGGTCTCGGTATGTTGTCATTCAGACAGCCCTGGCTGTATGGAGATTATCACGACGGTGAAGGAGGTGATTGATGAGTTCAACAAGAAGCACGATAGATAACCTGTTGAAGACTGGTGGCTACAGCAGTTGCAGCTATGCATCTTCCGTTGATCGCGACTTTACAGTACTGTTCCAGGCGGCTATTGTACGCTCACGCTTGTTGTTAAGGAAGAAACGAATGTATCTTCCGCACCCGTCGAATTTTGACGTTTCACTTTGAGCCTCTGGGCAATGTCGTAAACCGCGACAGCCGTGTTATGTGCTATATTCTGAGTATTCAGGCATGTTGTTGAGCTAGTGACCGGTACAAAGTTCCCCTAGCTCGGGACTGGGAGATTGTGGGTGCTTACTAGCTAAGTGAATGGTACTGTATGCGCAGAACTACGGTCCTCCAACACGGGACTGAAGATACGGGTGTGCTGCCAAAGACTGTTTCGACAGGTCGTTAAGTGGGTATGCAACCATGTAGTCGTATTGGTTCTTGTTGTGCTACACCATCGACGGCCCCATGGCTAGAACCCAGGCTCACTGATCCAGGAAAGCAGAGTTCTAGAGGTCACGTGACTTTGACAGCCCGGCAGCCTCCACAACAAGGCATCAATGACCTGCATCCGATGTCGCCTTCCCCTCACACTTCACTTCACGTTCAGAACGCGTTTGGCACCTGTGCAAACACGAAAAGGTGCAAGACGTCACCCAACGTATAGTTGGAGTCATCCTGACCGGCTTCACTCAATCTCGCATCGGCCAAGGAGCCGTGCAAGGTGAACAGTACGCACCGTTCGGGCCCCGATAGGATACTCTAGAACATGCAATATTGACCTTGAAGACTTGAAGTGATCGTGTTTCCTCCATCATCCCATTCATTGACGTCCTCGTCATCACTAAAATAGCAAGCAGCTCAGACATCAACAGCTACCCGGGCTAAGACGACAGGTTCTCGAGAAAATACCACATTCCGATTATATCGAACACGGAGTCTATATCTTCTGCGAATAGTTGAGCCGTTGGCCTAAACATTTGTCGTCTTGACCTGTTCTCCAGTACACATCTGCTACCACAGCCAAAATGGCAGCACCCATCCTACCTAGCGACAGGGATGGTAAGATGAACGGTTCCTCGCCTTCCTCACCTCAGACATACCGCATTCTCGTCCTCCCGGGCGATCACGTTGGCCCCGAAGTAATGAAAGAAGCCGTGAAAGTCCTCGAAACAATCGAACAGAAGCGACCAAACATAAACTTCAAGCTTACCCATGACATCGCCGGTGGCTGCAGCATGGACAAACACGGCACGCCAATCACAGACGAAGTCCTACGTATAGGAAAGGAGGACGTCGACGCGATCTTGTTTGGAAGTGTTGGCGGGCCAGAGTGGTAAGGAGCATCTGCACCCAAGACAAGGTCAAGTGGGATCATCTGCTAATATAGCATCTGTCACAGGGGCCACTCCTACCCGAACCCTGAATCTTCTCTCCTTCGCTTGCGCGCTCACATCGGTGCCTTCGCCAACATCCGTCCCGCAACTTTCTACAGCAAATCGCTTATCCCTCGCTCCCCACTGAAACCCGAGATCGTCTCAGACGTGAACTTTGTCGTGCTAAGAGAGAACTGCGGCGGCGCCTACTACGGCGACAAGGTCGAAAAGGAAGACTACGCAATGGACCCATGGGGCTACTCTACACCCGAGATTGAGCGGTGCGCCCGTGTCGCTGGGGCTCTCGCGCGCAAGATGGGCAAAGATGGACAGGGTTTGGGTAACAGTCCTCCCGCAACAGTATGGAGCGCAGACAAAGCAAACGTTCTCGCGAACAGCCGATTGTGGAGGAGAGTTGTGAGCAAAGTCTTCGAAGAGGAATTTCCAGATGTAGAGTTGAAGCACCAGCTCGCTGACTCGCTGAGCATGCTGCTCATGACGGATCCGGCACGCTTCAACGGCATCATCGTGACAGATAACACGTTCGGCGATATGCTCTCTGATCAGGCCGGCGGTGTGGTCGGCACACTCGGTGTGCTACCGTCTGCCTCGCTCTGCGGCATTCCCGGCGAAGGTACAAGGTGCAATGGCATATACGAGCCTGTCCACGGCTCAGCACCAGATATTTCAGGAAAAGGCATAGTTAATCCCGTTGCAGAAATCTTGAGTGCGGCGCTGCTCCTGCGATACTCTCTCGGTCTCAACGAAGAAGCAGTGATGATTGAGAACGCGGTGGAAAAGGTCCTCGACGGGCCAGAGATCGGTGGGCTTGGTTTGAGGTCTGGAGATCTTGGTGGCTCGGCCAATACAGTGGAGATTGGAGACGCAGTGTGCCGGGTCCTAGGTGACCTGTTGGACGGTGCGGGTGGCACGAAGACTGGTGGTTTGGAGCAGGACGCCAAGCACGCTGTTCCCGTCGAGTCGCACGCTGATGAGAACAAGAAGTACGAGTCTCAACTGGCTAGATCGGGCGCGGAGACTGGTCCGCAGACCGCGATACCATTGAACGGTTGAGCAGCATATTTTTATAGGTCAGGTTATGGTTTATGTGTCATGTTCCATGCCAAAGTTCCGGTTGCACGTAGTCACAAGCCTGAGATTCTAGCTAGAACTTGATAGGGGCCCTCTGAAGGTGCAGGGTGTACACGACCACCAAGACAAAAGGACGATGCGCAATTGCACGGAACGTGAGTACGAGACCACAGGTATGTTAGCTCGCGACCAAACAAGTACTGCTCTTGCGTATCTTGGCCAAGGTCACACCTTCTCGTTTTGACTACTGGACGTAGCCTGTGGCATGGTCTGCCTTCGCCATACAGTCCTCGATCAAGTCCCAGAACTTCTTGAGGTCGACTGAGCGTGGAATGAATACGCCTTTGCTGGCCGGTGTCACCTCAGTACGTCCAACCTGTTCACCTTCAGTGACTACGTTAATGTTCCACCGCTCGTGTTCAGCATCCTCAAACAGTGACTGCAGACTTCCATCTATGCTTGCGAGCACCACAGCAACCGCCAGAGGATCATGCAGAGGCGGTCCATGTTTCAGGCCAAACACCGTTTCGTAAGTCTTTGCAAAGAACATCAGTAGCTCGTAGAACATGCGTCTTAGCCTCGTGGGTGGATCCTGCTTGACTCTGGAGAACAGCAGCATGTCGCGGACTTCGGTGGTTGCGCAGGCTTGATGTGTCAGGTCGAGGGTGATCAAAGTTGTTTTGGGAGCGAGGTCGGGGTTAGTGAATATCGATCGTGCTGCATCTGGGTCACACCAGATATTGAATTCTGCAAAGGGCGACATGTTGCCTATCCTGGTATGCTTTTTGCCAGCGGAGTCAGTGTACTCAGGGCCCATGTAGACATTCGTAAACCCTTCCCCAACCGCTCCGCCCATGATGCTGAGGCCTTTGATGTGTCTTCCGACCTCGGGAAAAACCGCGAACATAAGCGCTATGTTCGTCAGGGCGCCCGTAGCAACGAGCCAAGCTGTTTGAGGGGAGCAAGACATGAGAGCATCGCGCATATCCTTGATGGCATTGCAGTGACTGAGCGGCTTCCTGTCCGGCTGTGGCAGTAAATCAGTTCCATCCAGACCGCTCTCGCCATGGATGTCCGGTGCATGTTTGGTATCTCGACTAAAAGGTCTCCAACTCCCTGGGTACACAAAAGTGCTCTCTTTGCCGATGGCCTTGAGTACGCTCAGCGCATTGCCGGTGGTTTTGCTTAACGGTGCGTTACCGTAGACCGTGCTCACTCCCAGGAGATCGAGCTTTTCATGATATGCTGCAAGCAGGATAGCGAAAGCGTCATCATGGCCTGTGTGTCCATCTCATTAGACCTACTGTCAAATATTTCGGGCTGGCCTACCTGGATCGCAGTCAAGCCATATGGGTATCCTAGCAGGTGTCATGTTCTCTAGTTAGTGATCTCCACGCTCGTGAAATGTTGACGATGCAAATGAAAGATGTCAAAATGTTAGAAGCAAACATGGCTGTCCCTGGCGGTCAATGCCGGAAATCTTATGTTAATTGTAGCAGCGTCATTGTTCAGGCGGTCGCTCGACGTTGCGATCATTCTCTAGAACATCTATCAACATACCACAACATCGTTGGTTTGCAGATTATATGCTTGTCTCTTTTATCTCTATGAACTTGACAGCTAATCATCGATCTCGTGATCGGAAGCAGAGCCCTATGAGCCATGTTGATAATGAACTTCAGATGCTGACTAAGACAGATGACGAGGCTGCTAGAGACCGCGGCAGCCTCGCAACTTCCTTCTTTGTACGTGCACCCTGCCTTCAGCCAATCATCGGCAACCACGCGTTCGACGACAGCAGCTTGACCAAAAAGCGCCTTGCGAGAACACAGGCCCCTACATTGCCAGCTGGCATTCGACGCAAAGCCTGTCGTCATGACCTGTCGGCACACATATGTGCCATGTCCTCTGCTATTCCTGTTCAACCTCCTGGCCAACCTCTGTCCAAAGCAGCGCCCATAGCACAACTGACTATTCCTGCGGCAGCAGAAAGCGATGATGAAGTCCCTTCAAAGCCTGTGGAAGGTCTGCGGGGGAAGACGCCAAAGGCGGTGAAAGAACCGAATCACGCCGATCCTTCCTCCCTGCCGTCTACGCTCGCCCTCATCCAGAGAATACTCACTCCCGACAGGAATGCTGCAACGCAGACAGACCCAGCCGTGATCGAAGACGTCTTGCCTCCACTGACAAGCTCGAATGACGTTGACGTAGAGCTGTATGCTATTCTAGCAATAATCATCAAGGACTTCGTCAATACCTGGTACACTAAGATAACAACGGACCACGGATTCGTCGAGGAAATAATTCAAATCATTGCTCATTGCAGTAGGGCTCTTGAGCAAAGGTTACGACGAGTCGATGCGGTGGCACTACTACTTGACGAGGTTCCATTGCTAGTACAAGCACATGTCGAGGGTAAGGGGCAGAACTTTTAGTTGGCAGAGCCTGGGCTAACGATAGTCCAGCATATCGGACCTCGAAGTCTGCCTCGGTCCTCTCCCCTTATCACCTCTCGATACGCCACATATACCACGAGTTGAATCCCCATCCAGCATTGAGTCCTCCACCCTTGCACCAGGATCCCTCCAATTTGGCGCATCAAGAACAGAACGAAAGAGCATATCGCCAGCTGCTGATTCAAGGTTCGCTCGCCATCCTCCTACCCACCGAGGACTTGCAAAATGGCCCTCTTCGTACCCTTGTCGGAGACATCATTGCGGACTTGATCGTGGGCCAAGCTCTAGCCGGAAAGGTCTGTGAAGGCTGGTTTCTGCATGACACTATAACTAAGGTTTCGGCCATTGTGAGCGAGAAGGTTCGGCCCAATGTCTCCAGCGTTGAGCTACACGATGATGCGAAGAACCGTCTCGAGAAGTTCGGCCTATTGGCTTCTCAGACAAAACCTCAGCAATACCATTCGCCGAGCAACGACCAATCAAAAATTTCTGCGTGGTTTTGGAGCATCATGCAATATGGATACCTCATGTATCTATTCTTGCGATATGTCTCAAGAGAGCTCCCGGTCGTACGCCAAAAGTCAAGGCATCAGCAAGTCACTCGAATTTCGACCTCGTCTCCGACGTTGTCTGTGGACGGCACGTCGAGGACCCCAAATCCAGACGATCAACAAACTCGACCTATTCTGGCTTTTGGAGTCTATGCAATGATATCCACACTTCTCAGAGTGGCCGACCGCATGCCATGGCTCGCAAGCATGCTCATCTTCATGCAACGGGTTCTGTTGGTCGGAGCTGGTCAAGTAGGACAGCTCAATTCGATACTCGACAGGTATGTTGTTATATCCCACGTCGCTTGCGCTGCCCCTTCCCCTTCAGTCTTGAGGCTTTATCTGTCAAGACAACACATCCCAGCGTTCTGCATTCTTAAAACATCATTTTGTCCGTTGAGATGCATGAAGCTCAAGTCATATGACATGTCACAAAAACTCGCAGCCAATCATCTTGATGCTCTAACGATCGAAGCATGTGCTATTACACCTTATGGCCCACCTAACCATTTGGAGGGGTGTGTGGGCCATCTTGGTTGACTCATTTATCATCAGTTTGCACGATACCGCTGTTCGTACAAGTTATTACGGTATGGTATAATACGATCTTTAGGTCGTGTCTGATTGGACAAAGTCATTCCTGTCCATACCCTTTTCGGATGATTAAACAACCCCTGCTCTTGCAGTGTTTTGGATCTCTGCACCGAGACTTTGATCCTATGAGATGGGAAACGAGACAGATGCTTTCCTAGCGGGTCAAGGCAAGTCGAAGTTTCAGCATTCAAGGAACGCAAGCACCTAGGTTCATGTAGCAGGTTGTCGTTGCTCGAGACTGCTAAATGAAGCGAGACTGGGTCGGCCCCGGCCTCGATCCTTGCCGCCCCGACACGCTGCCGTTGCTCTTCAATTGTTGCAACCGAGCCAACCACCGCATGGTGCATGCAGAAACACAGCCATATCGCCTATCTCACTTCAACCACCAAGCCACGTACTCCATTGGTTCAAGGAAGTGCTTTAACAAGGCTTGCGACCTTTCACGGCCTCATCAACGACTAGTAAGAGACTCCAGGCTATTGGAAGTCTTTAGTTTTGGTCGCCATTGGCTTGTGATTGGGTGGTACTCGGCAATTCCTTTTTAAACCATGGTCTCCAAACGCCTTGATGCGTAAGATGGGTCCGGCCACGAGTCGCTGCGCAACTCCTTGTTGGTGCAGTGATGCACGACCCAAGCCATCTATTTCCCCTTGAACAATGTTGAGAGAGTTCTGAGGTCGACTCCAGGCCGAGGCAAGCCTGGGTTGGCAAGACAGTTTCGCTTGCGATAGCCCGACTCGCCAAAGTTCTCCAATTCTGTGGCGCTTGGAGGCCGATCCCTACTCGTCGTTGCAACAAAGTCCCTCCACAGCTCCCTAGGCTTGCATCGTGGTGCAACCTTTCTCATTCTTGGACGTGGCTTTGCCGGCACAGGCTCATGAGGAGAATGGCTCTTTTCAACAGAACGCAGGCGACATCTCTGCATCGACCAAATCTAGAAGGACAACCATGGTGCAATTACCTCTTCATGGGGACGTTCTCGTATTTGATGCCCAACGTGCGCCAATCCACGTTTCGAGTTGCTTGTCCTTAGTGAAGCGACCTTGCAATGTTGCTGGTGTTAGGACCTGCGTGAATCGATTTGCTCGCGGATCACTTACATCCCCATGGAGCTTGGCACTACTCTCGTTCATGCATCTGCACCTACTCGTCGCACTGTTTGGCTCGTATAGTCTGACCTATGCTGACCAGAGCCGATTCTACAGATTCCTGTACCATACCATTCAGACGCATGTCCTTCCCTCTTCCTTGTTGCCTACGCTACTTCGCACCTTGAGGCTAGCCCTGTTCCCAAACAACAGCATGGGACCTCCGGCGCCACCTCCACCTTCGACTGAGGAGAGATTAGCGATCAAGCGTCGGGCAGCTGAATCAGTGCGAGGGCTGATCCCAACGTACGTCGCTCACAGCTACTATGCCACCAATGACGACGACACGATCGTTGAGGAGATCACGGAGGACATACTCGACTCGTTAGACGATACTTACCTCAACAAGCATCTCGTGTACGCCATTCTTGAATTGGTTCTGGTCCGACTAATCCCAGAGCTCTCAGAGCAGCCTATCAGTGACCTGCTTGCTGGACGAGGGGTTGGTTGGGAGGAAGCGGCTGCGCTCGGATTCGACAATGACGATACGAAGGGGGAAGATGAATGGCCATGACCGTCGCCCCTATCGAAGCTCGATCAGCGATCGAAACATACGACCACTTTTGTCTCCTACCAAGGAAGCGCTCGTAGCTAGACTCGTTGCATCGTATCATCTTGTGTGACAGCCTCCATATCAACTATTAGTCCCAAATGCAGCCAAGCATCGATAGACTGAGAGTCTTCAGCAAAGCATTCCTGGTACAGCACAAAGTACATAGTGCTACCATAGCTTCGTCTCGCCTCACCTACAGATCGCCATCGGGCGACGAACCCCTCGTATAACTGGCGGCTGAGCTTCCTACCGCGATATGTGTCTCGCAGCCACGCGCCGCTTTCTGACAACAACGTCAATTTCGGACCATTAAGTCCTCGGGTTGACCGATCCCCAATGTGGTAGGTGACACAAGATCAGTAGTTATGACATTGACATTATTCACGGTGACACAGCTCGTGGCATTTGGCAGGTAGCGGGTCGCACAACCGGGTGTTGGGCGACTCCATGATCTCATCTCCCCATGGATCAGCGCTATATAAGGCTGATGGCGCTGTATTGCCTTGGCCTTGACGTTACTTGTAGTATGGCCAAATCTGCTCCCGCTCGCAACGGGGTGGGGCAGGGGTGCGAGGTACTTTGCGATTGGGCGAGTTTCTACCCGAGCCAAATTGTACTATTGCTACTGTGTGTCTCCTGCTAGGAGCTACCATGTCGCGTTATGTGGCTAGTGGGCCTCGTTGTGACCTGGTCCTCTGGAGTCATGGTGGTTAGACTACCTTAGCAGCGGCTCAGTGAGTGAGTGCTTGTGTGCAGTAAGATAGCAAAGCTGCCTACACTCATGTCATGCACCTGACGCACTTTGAAGTAAATCTAGCTGTCGCGTAGACGCGGCTGTCGTCGTCAGCTGATGATTCCGAGATGCAAGGGCCTGCTCGCAGGGCAGCGCGCAACGTGGGGGTTTTCTCCTGCAACAGTCAATCTTCGCGGAGCTTATCGGTGTCTGTGTACGTCGAACAGGCCACGCGACGTGCTCAAAAGATGGCAGATAGACCACTCGGCACTTGCTTCAGCGAGCATTAGTCGTGGAACGCGCGTGTCATGTGGTCATCAACCGGATTGTGTGGACAAAGTACGTTTTTTAGAGTTTGCGCCGGGCTCGCCGCGTTCAAGCGCAACCGCCGGTCAGCGGTCGATCTGGTGACCGACCAAGTTTGGGGCGGTTCCCACTTCCAAGATATGCCTGGCTTTTTAGCAGCTAGTTTGTTTGACTGGTAGTGTTATCGAGCGGAAAGGGCCAGAGCGCACCGCCGGCCGGGAAGGGGCGAGCACGTAGCGCTCAGAAAGTTCATAGGCGAGGAAGGCACGGCTCGTTCGTCTCGTTGTGAGATCGGCTTACCTGCTGGAAAGTTGTACCGTGGAATGAGACGAGACGGAAACGAACGCAGAAGGTATGAGGAAAGACCAATGCCACCGAAAAGACGAGATGCTGTACTGTGCCGAAATGGCCAAAATCACACTATCTGACGGTTCCTACTACCAACGAAACTCGTTGCTTCGACTGACAAAGAAAAGTCCCTCCCAGGCAAATCCCTGAGCTTCGAGGAACTTCCTCCTCTTGTTTTTCCCCATCGAGCTCTGTGAAGCCCGCCCGAGTACAGTTTGTAAACATTGAATAGCCACTGGAGCCGGGTATGTGTATATCATATTTCCTCTTGCCACAAATAGTGCAAGGTGCTGTTCCGTGGGGATCGCTCCCTTGCCTGCGCGTACTGAAATCTTATGCTCCCTAATGCTGATATGAAATGAGTACATGCACAACAACGAAATGAGAAGCTTGCGCTCGGTTTCATGTAATGCAGGTCGTAGTCTCGTAATCCAATTGTTCATCCGTCTTGGATGATCCCCCATGGTGCCACTTCTGGCGAAGTGACCTGTTTCCCTTCCAAAATGAGTGTCTCCCTTCCGATCGCTAAAGGAGAGATATCAGAACATGCTCGCGTGTAAAAGCCAAAACATATTGACACAATCGCAGGAGTGGAAAGAAGATAGACTTGCGTCTCAGCTATTGCGACAGGGAATACTCCTGCCCCATATAGCTTGTGCGTAGAAAATGCCAACTGGCAAATGAGTGCGCCTACTGGAGGCCGAATACGAAGAAGAGCTGGAGTACAGCATCACATCGACATCTCGATGACAGTTCTCTTCTTCGAGAGCCTGGGACTGTCGATGTGGTGCATACCACCCGGCAGGACAGGAGTTCCCGTAGGGCTTCTTGTCCTCAGTAATTTGAGCTTCTCCTCTAATCTCCCGATCATGACATAATCGTCTGGCTCTGCGACATCTGGGCGCTGTTCCAGGAGTCTCTTGATATTGTGCAATGCCACGAGTGTCTCGTCTTGCTGCGTGGAAGAGCTGGCTGCGCTGATCGGCGATATATCTGCTGATCTCGGGATGGGCGGAGGCTGCATCGAGGAATACCGTACAACTTCAGCTCCGTGGATATCCGGGACTGACTTGTGGCGCTTCATCGTTTGCCTTGGATCTATTGAAGTTTGCTTGTGATCGTTGGCTGTAGTCATGGAGCGAACGGGTAAAGTCGGATTACTTGTGGCAGAAGTCGTGGACGGCGATTTGGTACCTGTGGCTAGATAACTAAGGGTCATGCTTCGTTGCCTTGGGAAATTCAGCTCAGTTGGTGTTTCTTCTTTGAATTGGGAAGAAACGTAGTCTCGGTCCATCTCCGGAGAGTGAGGGCTCATCAGTAGCCCGGAGCTTGCATCTGCATCAGGAGAAAAGCCGTGAGGCAGGGACGGCGAATCTTCGTATTCGACAGCGTCGAAGTCAAAAACGTCCTCGGTATTGGGGAACCTACGACTCTGACCAGTATCTTCGATGGCCGACATAGGAGAAACCAATCCATCGGAGGAAATGGGCGAGTTGTCAAGTGTTTCCGAATGCGAGGTACTTTCTTCCGCAGTGTCTTCGTGGCTGCCAGAGTGAGAACTACCAGAAAGGTACCTTCGTTGGAACTTTTCCAGCCACCCGGTTGAGCTGAACGTCTGCTGATCGTTCCTGCCTGACGTGAACATGAGGACTTGCTTCCGAAGTTCACCGGTCGTGATGGGTTGACCTTTCTTCTGCTGGTTGCGAGCCCAATTCGCAAGAGTTTTTTCAACGTCGGGCAACTTGACCTTCATCTTCTTGCCGGGGCTTGTCACGTCCTCCTTGGGCTGTGGCTTCATGTACTTGTCTTTCTGACGCAAGATTTTGGAGACAGTGCTATTTGATGTCAGCTAAGATCATCGGGAAGTCGCACTAAAACTACCTTCGCTCCACATTGAACTTTGCACCAATTTGAGTCTGTTTCATCGTCGGGTTGTTTTCTGCTTCCAAGCACATCAACCTTCTCTCGTCGTCTGTCAGCTTACGTCGAGAAGTACTGGCCTTTGCACTAGTTGGTGTGATGTCTGATCCCATGCTGGTAGCTGACAGAGGCGTCTGTATTGATACAGCTGGTAGGATAGGCTGCTGGTAGTTGCCGCCCGAGGTCGCCAACATGCTCGGCCATAGGTGCTGCTGCGGCATCACCAGTGGCGGAGGCATCTGTGTATGATGTGGTGTCGCATATGGCGGAGGTCTAGACATAGTGTAGCTTGGCTCCAACGGCATTGGCGCCGACGAGGTGTAGTCGTAGCCCCGGTACTCATTGTGACCTTGACTCCCATGTTGCTGTCCAGGCGGTGCGTATGCACCGAGTCCTATCCATGAATCATTGTTATAGCTTGAGCCATGATGTTCGTGGTGACCCGGCGGCATGGCTACCAAGATCTGCATTGATCACGACAGCTGCTGTGTGTCGTGATCGGCGCTAGTTGTTGACAGCTGGGTGTATTAACCAAGATACGGCAGTGTCAAGCTGCACGTACCCGGTGACCCCAAAACAGTGCCAGACTTAGCAGATTGGGATCTCTTTGAACCTGTGTTGTAGAACGGGAATGTTCATGCGTAACACGTTTTGAAACAGCAACGTGGCGAGCTCAGATCAACAGGAAAGGTGAGAGGACGGAGCGATGAACGGCGTGCATATGAGACTGGTGGCTGCTTGTGGACTGCGATGGTCGAACTGCATGCACAACGTGCAGAGAGGTCGTTCAGGTCGCAGGGGAAAGGTGGGACGATCATGCAGTGCGTAACACACTATGGTAATATGTGCGTGGTGGGCGGTATCTTGACCTATGGATCGCTAAGCTCCAAGGACTCCCCAAGCTTGATCAGCGTACTTAGGGACGGGTCGTGAGCGCTGGAATTGATGAGTGTGGTTAGGCACCGTCTAGGGCCTTGTCGCTTGCGGTTTTAGTGTGATTCGGAGTTCCACAGCCCTAAATCATAGTTCAAGCCACCAGACTAGCACCAAAGGAGCTCGATCCCAGGGACGATGCAGGCTGTTGTCGGGATGCATGCGGAGAGAAGTTGTGGCATTAGAGTGGAAGATGTCGGGTCTTTTAAGACATCAGCTTCAAAGGCACCAGGTAAAAGTGGACTGTCGATAAGAATTGATGGAGAACCGTACGGCAAACGTGTTTCTGCCTGCCTTCAAGGTGGAAACCAATACTCCGAGAAATACTCTCCCCCACGTGAAGACATTCAGCCAATCTGCAATCGAAAGGTCCCTAGAAATCACCTGCAATATCGAATAGGACGTCGGTATGACCGTCATTTTGCAGTTCTGGCTTACGACTCGTGGAATGCACGATCAATGGCGAAAGTCACTCCCGTTAGCAATCTATTCAACAGCCATTTCGAGTCGTCTAAGGATTGACCTGAGCTGCTTGTTCCACAATAAGATTGGCGCTCGAGGTAGCGATAGTTACTGAGGCTAAATTCTGAAGCACTGAGATGGAGCCGATGACGAGTTCCGCGAAATGGTTAGGTACGAGCCGATCGGATGGCGTATCTTACAGTATTGTCGATCCCATGTAACCATACCTTTCGGGACAGACAGAGGCTAGATCGCGTTAGCTGGGACATAAAGTAATGATGGTTATGACAGAAACCCAGCAAATGTGCATCGTGAACAGTCTATGCCGTGTAACGTGAAGAGACACTGCGACAAGGAAAAGTGGCTCTATCGTGTTGACCAACAGGCGAAGTTAAGAGAGCCTTCGTGACATGGTTGGTTGTTTGCGGGCGGCAAGGAAAAGCCGTTGAGTGGACTGACAACCCAAGACGGCAGGCAGGTTTGGAACTCTTCACTACGGGGTATAGCTCCAGACACGGACAGCGTCGTATTGTCTGATGCTTCACAATCCACTACTAGCTACATCAGACAAAACTCTGCCTCTTGCATGGAGAATCTACATGAGAGGCAGCGACGAGACCAAACAGCTGTACTTCATCAAGCATGGTTGTCGTCGTGGGTCATAGATGATGCCTCACTTGCGCCAGTCCCGATGAGGCATGGCCGTACGGCCACCAAGCCCGATCGTTTGCGGACGAACTACGGCTTCTCATCAAACAGAACCTTCAGCGCGGGGATCGTCAAGTGTGCCACGGGTCGCATTCCTAACGTTGTTTTGGGGTTAGCTTACTCAAGTTCTCATTCAAAGTACTACTACTCTGTGCCGACGGTCGGTTCGAAACAAAGCCACTCCTGCTGCTGTGGCTTTTCATTTCCAGGGAATAGCAGAGAGACAGATCTTTTAGGGCGAAAAATGGGGAGGCAATATCACAGTGCGACCAATCACCCGCAGACGGGATCGCATTAATTGAAATACCCTGTAGTGTCCAGTTAGGAGGCCGCCCAGTGTTTGAGCCAAAAGCCACGTCCAAGAGCCACAACACTCGTCGGATATCAAGCTTGTACCACGTTTGGTGCAAGGTGTTTTCTTGACGTGACTCTTCTTTGGAATGGATTTAGGCAACGCTACAATATGGAAATGGCAACAAGGAAACAAGCTTGACCAACACCTGTACGCTAGTACTTCATCGCTGACGGCCCCTATGTTCCTGGACTTCGGAATAGTCTTCGTCGGGTGAGGCTGGACTCTGGACACATTGGCGTTCGCTGCAGATCTTTTGAAGAAGGGCTTGCATACATAATTAGCAGCTCGGGCGGATGCACGTTACTAGCTCGACCCGAACGCACCAAGCCTCATCGAGGCACATAGGTATGAGTGGCCGAGGTTTCCAAGGGCGCGAACGCCCTGATACGTTATCATATGGGGAGCATTGAGTAGTCACTTTTTGATGATCGTAACTTTTGAAAACACCATTAGTGATCAAGTCCGGGAAGATATGCTAGGGCAGAATGACTTACTGATGTCCTCGTCCTCGAGTTGATGGTTCAACCCGCAAAGCTGACCCTGATGCTTCACTGATCGTCCCCAAACTACAGCATGCTTGAATTGCTCAAGAATACTCTTGTGGATACTGTTGCACTTGGCTGGGTTAGCTCTTAACCAGGTTCTTAAAGGGCAAGAGTCTTACAAAGTCTTCAACCGTGTCGCGGCCATTCTTCAGCACGACTGGCGCCTCATAGTCTGGTTGCCTGCCTTTGGGTTTTGTATAGACTCTCTTCAACTGCAGCTTCTCCCACATGAGTTCCAGTAGCTCGTCAATATTCCAGCCATGTTCTGAGCTGATCGGACATGCATTCGGGATTCGGTAAAGCAGGTCCAGTTCCTCTATCGAGATGGCGTCAATCTTGTTAAGTGCGTAGACGACGGGGATGTAGCTCCGCGATTTTGCTTCTATGACATCGATCAAGTCATCGACCGTAGCATCGCATCGAATGGCAATATCAGCAGACAAGATACGGTACTCGTTCATCACTGCCTTGATTTCATCGTGGTCAATATGTGTCAAGGGAACAGTGCTTGTGATGTTGAGTCCACCCTTGTCTTTCTTCGTGATCTTGAGGTTTGGAGGCTCCTTGTTGATACGGATTCCAAACCCCTCAAGTTCGTTCTCGATAACACGCTTGTCTGTCAACGGCTTGTTCACGTCCAAGACAATGAAAATTAGCTGACAGCTTTTGGCCACTGCGATGACTTGCCGACCTCGACCCTTACCATCCTTGGCGCCTTGAATAATACCTGGCAAGTCCAGCATCTGAATAGCGGCGCCTCTATAAGTGACTTGACCCGGAGTGGTAGTGAGTGTCGTGAACTCATAGGCGGCTGCCTCACTGTGGACTCCAGTCAACTTGGTCAGCAGTGTACTCTTGCCAACTGAAGGAAAGCCAATGAAGCCAACAGAGGCAGCACCGGTACGTGCAACATCGAAGCCCGCACCACCACCTCCTCCACTAGACGATGGTGTGAGGAGCTCTCTCTTCAGCTTTGCCAGTTTCGCCTTCAGCTGCCCAAGATGGAAACTTGTGGCTTTGTTCTTTTGGGTCTTGGCCATTTCGGCCTCGATGTCCTTGATTTTATCCACCGTGGTCGCCATTTTGGAGGGCTAAATGATCTGATTGTGCAAAGCACGCAATTGGCAATGAAGTTGTTATAACTAGACTTAGAGCTTCGTCCTAAATCCGTGCGTTGTAATTGACGGCCTGTAACCCAAGATCGAAACAGTTTGGCAGTATTCGTGAAGTCTGTGGCGTAGTCTTATGGCGATATGGACAAAAAACATTATTGACTGCTAGCATGTGACGTAGGGCACAAGGCTGTCACCGGCACGACTGTGGCAAGTGAACCGACTATCCTGAGGCATTCATGCTTGCTAGCGCAAATTGCGTGATTTGGTTCGATATAGGAGTGACAGCCAGCCGTCCTCGACTTCGTCTCTGGTTGTATTTTATATGGTATGGCTGCTGGGGAAGCTCCAGTGCTACCAAGCTCGCAAATTCTATCGAAATGACTGCAATTCGTGGCGTACCTAGTATCGGGCCACGTAGACACCGCTCTCCGCCCGAAAATTCATGCAAATAAGGAGAAGTGGCGTGCTGACAGTAACTTTCAAGTTCATAAGTTCTTCCCCAAGGTAGGTCCAATGCTGTCGACCTTCGGCGTTGACGTTGTTCAAACGGAGACTGCAAGCTCGGCCTCCTGTACGCCGTACCGTGCTGAGCCGAACGGAAACATTGCCTGCCATTGATCTGTGGGCTCGGAGACTAAATGGTGGCCTGCCGTTGATATCTTCTCTCTGCGATATCGACATTTCCCTCACTTCTGAAGTACACCAGGACTACACTCGGCATGGACAACTTTACAGACCTTATCAAGGCGATTGGAGCTGTGTTGGGCCCAACATCAGGGTTAGACTCAGATGAGGTGAACCACAATGATCTGATTGCTCTCATGGAGCGTTACGACTCGAATCAAGAAGAGTGGTCGCCATACGCCCTCGGTGACACCAGCAGAAACTACACACGAAACCTCGTGGACAACACCAATGGCAAATCCAATATCTTAGTTGTTGTCTGGGTATGAGCTAGATACTTTCGAAGAGGCTTGTCATGCTAATGCGAGCGCAGAACCCTGCTAAGGGAAGCCCGATACACGATCACGCAAACGCGCACTGCATCATGAAAATACTCAAAGGTAGCCTTCGAGAAACAGTCTACTCGGAACCCACACATGCACAAGAAGCTCCTCAGCCGCAAAGGGTGACAACGTATGTAGAGGACCAGGTGACGTATATTAGCGACAAGATTGGCCTGCACAAAATCGAGAACATGTCGGACACAGAGCCTGCTGTTAGCTTGCATCTCTACACTCCACCCCATGCACACAATTATGGCTTCAACCTGTTCGACGAGAAGTCTGGGAAGAAGCTGCACATCAAGAGCGCCCCCGTGTACTCTGAGTATGGGAGGCTTTGCGATGGTGGTCTACCGGCAAGATCAAGTCATGAAGGGCATAAAGAGACCAGTCAATGGTGCATGCTGTGATGTGCTGAGCCCAAAGACTACCTCAGGCTGAGAGTTATGCAAACAGGGAAGAACGGCAGCATCCTGACCGAGGGGAGCGAGCGCTGAAACTGTCTTGACTGCTCAATCTCGGTGCTCATCCGAAGGAATTGCTGTGTTCGCACACGACGGATCACGAATGATAAAGAATTGTGAACGAGGATAGAACGAATTTCTTATTCCGCTCAATTACTGTTTTATTTCTTTAGTCTTACTCTCAGTCTACATGACTGATGGGGCTACTAGCATCATGCCACCCTGTGGATTGTTGTCAGTATGTATGCGGACAGTGGATCAGAGATTTCACTCACATCAGGATGTAACACCTCACCATTGCAGTAAAGCCCACCAGGTCCAGCCAGATACAAGAGTGTTGCGGCCATCTCAGCATCGGAACCTCCCCGACCAGCAGGGTTGCCGAGCTTGGAGCTCAGCTCACTCTTGTTCTTATCGTCCGATTCGGATGTGGTCACTAAGAAACGGTTTGTCAGTAGACTCGTACATCCGCTGCGAAAGAAACTTACTCTCAGATGGGAAGACACCTGGTGCAATCTGGTTGACTCTGATACCAGTTTTCTGCAAATGAGTTGCCACATGGAATGGTTGTTGCTTGACGGACGCTTTCGAAGCGGCGTATGCGAACTGCCCGGAAGAGGATCCCTTCATCAGGCCGGAAATACTCGTGATGTAGACAATGCTCGAAGTGTACTTGAGTCCTTTGAATGGTTCGTAGCCACTCTTGTTGGCCTTGGCCAACAGCGGCGCGAAAGCAGCCGACATGAAGAACTGACTCGTCACGTTCGTCTCGAGCGTTTCAGCCCACGACTGAGGCTCACTCTGCAGCATATGCTTTGACAGAGCATCAACGTCCTCCCAGCTATCCGGTGGGTTTTGGCTGAGCTTTGTGGAATCGTCTCGAGCAATACCGGCATTGTTAACCAGCAGATGAATACCGTCCGATTCCTTCTCGCCGACCTCCTTAGCTATTCTGATGCACTCGTCCTTCTTAGTGATGTCTCCTGGCATAGCGATGATCTTGCCGGGTCCCGAGTACTCAGATACAGCCGTTTCCAGCTTCTCTTCGCGTCTGCCGATGATGTAGACAGTTGCACCATTGGCTGCAAGTGCTTGAGTGCACATCAGACCAATACCGGTAGCACCGCCAGTGACGACACATTTGAGTTTGCTGACATCGAAGAGATTCTTGATGTTTAGCTGCTCGTTGCTGAAATGAGAAGTCATGGTTGCGGCGTGAGCACGTTGCTGAAAATAGATGGAAGGCTTCACAAGTTTGGCAGCGATTGATGGTACAGCGCGAGGGGAGAACAAACGAAGCATGTTGATATAAGAAGGATCAGACCTGGAGACAGTATGGGAAGGACAGGTAACTTCGAAGCTGTATGGCCCAATCGAGCGGCATCGGTATCCCGGTACAGCATGACATAGCTATGTGCTGAGAATGATGACGTTTTCAAGCTCTGAGGACCGCGAAGGCCGTGTAAAGTGAATTTGTGGCCGCATGAGGTTGTGAATAATGCCATTTTGGAGACGCGCTCGCTCTTAGATGATGCAACAGCAACGGTAGAGTTCAGTGGCATGCGGGATAAAGACAGATAGAGAGACATTGACATGGACGACCCTGACCATCGCGAGCAGCAAGCTACAGAGACCATGATAGACCAATATGCGTCAAACCAAACCACTGGCAACTCGATACACAAGACACAGTCATGGTGCCCAGGAGAGTGCTATACCACTACTAGTACACGTGTTATGAACTATCGGTCGTACTCTTGAGCAGATGGGGACGGAGTTGTTGAGTACGACTGAGTTGAGGCTAGTCACGTGATTCATCAAAATCTTGGCAATGTGCGGTGCGGGTGCCGGGACCAATTTACTTTGAGGATCGCTGTCGTGTACTACAATCGAGTACGCACATCCTCAGAAATCTCGACATTCCTCATATACCGTCAACATGGCTACAACACAGGCCGCCATCTCCAAGAAGAGAAAGTTCGTCGCTGACGGTGTCTTCTATGCCGAGTTGAACGAGTTCTTCCAGGTTGGTGTAACAACTAAGTTCGTGGAAGGCCAGAAGTTCTGACACAGTAATAGCGAGAGCTGGCAGAGGAGGGTTACTCTGGTGTTGAAGTCCGAGTCACCCCAACAGTCACAGATATCAGTATGCGCCCACTGCGAAGGAAGAGGAAGAGAATGAATCTGACCAACGAACAGTCATCCGAGCAACCCACACACAAGAAGTACTCGGCGAGCAAGGACGAAGAATCCGTGAACTCACATCCCTCATCCAAAAGCGATTCAAGTTCCCCGAGAACAGCGTCTCGCTCTACGCCGCCAAGGTCCAGAACAGAGGTCTCTCCGCTGTCGCACAATGCGAGTCCCTCAGATACAAGCTCCTCAACGGTCTGGCCGTCCGAAGAGCATGCTACGGTGTCCTGCGGTTCATCATGGAGTCTGGCGCAAAGGGCTGTGAAGTCGTTGTGTCCGGCAAGCTGAGAGCTGCTCGTGCCAAGTCGATGAAGTTCACTGTAAGAGACATAACAAACAGCAGAAAACATAGCCAGGGCTAACACGATATACAGGATGGCTTCATGATCCACTCCGGTCAGCCAGCCAAAGACTTCATTGACCACGCCACCCGCCACGTCCTCCTCCGACAAGGTGTCCTCGGTATCAAGGTCAAGATCATGCGAGGCTCAGACCCAGAAGGCAAAGCCGGTCCCCAGAAAACCCTCCCAGACTCCGTCACTATCATCGAGCCCAAGGAGGAACAACCCGTTGTCCAGCCATCTTCGCAAGACTACGGTGCTAAGGCTCTGGCTGCTCAGCAGGCCGCTCAAGACGCACGAGCTGCTGAGAACCCGGAGGGCGCTGAGGGTGGTGAGGAGCAGTACCAGCAGCAGGAATAGAATCCCGGCCAGCAAGAGTACGTCGCCGATCAGCCACCTGTCCAGCAGGAGTGGGAAATGTAGATTTCAAAAGCGTCGCGAGGGCACCGTCGGAGAGGTGCGGTACGATTCGATGATATTGCGATGGGGCATTGCAAACGAATGAAAGATACCAATTTCACCGTTCTTTTCTAGTCCTGAATTTTGTCTACTGGGGTCCTCCCAATAATGGGTTAAGCCGACTCATTGCTGGTTCTAGCCACCATGCCTCGTACTAGGATGTGCCGATACTATAGCTGCCGCTCGTTCCCACCTCGCGCTCCTTATAAGAACACCTCGACATTGATCTCCAACGTGCTAACAGGATACCTCAGCTCAAACTTCTCCAGCACAGTCGGATGCAGAATGCCGAACTTTCCAATGACAGCGCTCTTCCCAGCCACCTGTAGCACCACGTTCGCCGCATGGCCCTCGTAGAAAGTCGGATCATCCACCTCTTCAATCCAATACTGCATGTCCTTCGCATCGCTCATCTCCAGTCCTTCCTCCCTGGTCACGAACGCAGTCTTCAGCATGGCCATCAGGCGATCGAGCAGCCCATGCACGACCTCGAAGCCGGATGTCTTGCCGTACCAAGCGGCGGCGAAGTGTCGCTCGTTCCGGGCCTTGCGCTCTAGCTCGGGAGCCTTGAAGGCGACGTCAGAGCACTCGAAGATCTTGATGGGGACGGAGTGATGTTTGTTCTCCCTGATCGTCTTCAGCAGACCAGGGATCAGTGATGTGCGGACGACTTGGTACTCGAGAGTCTTTGGGTTTGCAAGGCGGACAGCTGTTGTGCCGTCATCTTTGCGGTTGAGCCAGGCGAAGTTCTCATCGTGTGAGCAGAGGATGAGGGGCAGGACCTCGGCCCAGCCTGCCATTGCTGATTCTTGGCGGAGGATGTCGGCGAGCTTGTTGATGGCTAGTGGTTGGGCGACTGTGCTGCCGACTTTGGGAAAGTCGCGCGGCAGTTTGTTGAAGCCGTAGGCTATGCAGACGTCTTCCATTATGTCTGCTTGGTGGAGCACATCGGCCCGAGTGCAGGGCACCTGAACGTCGATGAGGTTCTTGTCTGATTTAGACGGGGTGGCGCTGTAGGACATTCGTTTCAGCAGATCGCATATTTGCTGTGGTGTCATGTCAACGCCTGTGCAGGATATTATGTAGTCCACTTCGGCTTGGGTCTCTCGAGGATCAAGGTTGGGGACTTGGCGAGTTTCGTGGTTGTGGTCGGAAACGACCTTGATTGGCTCTATGGTGAATTTCTCCTCTGTATACTGCGAGAACATGGTGACAACCATGTTGGTGACGATTTCGACTTTGGTCTTGTCCGTGGCTGTGACCTCTATGAAGACGTTTTTCGTTTTCGTGGTGATCTTGGAGTGGTTGCCGTTGATGATGGGAGGTAGTGAACAGACGGTACGGTTTGCGTCGTAGATGACCGGATACACGGGAGAATCTCTGATTATGTGGAGGTAACGACCGAGATGCCTGTCCTTTTCGTAGAAGCTCATCAGCTCTTCGCCGTTCATCTCCTTGGTCTGATTCAGGGGTACGAATTTGATATCCTTGGGTGGGAGAGCTTCGTAAGTGAAAGGCCCCTTCAGCGTGTCCAGGTCGTGGGTTCCAATCGACACAAGGGTCCTTTGGCGAGCCAAGTTCTGGTGCAGCTTGTCTTGCAGGGCGATGAAGGACTCGTATCGTGCTTCGTCGAAGGTGATGTTCCTCAGGATTGCACCAGAAACGTACGGTCGTATCCTGGCTGTGTCTTTGGCCACGGTGATGGTTTGCACTTCAGCGGGAGCCTTCAATGCATATTGCGGTGCCTTCTCCTTCTGCAGGAAAATGTTCAGCATGAGTTGTATGCCTTCGAAGCACAGCATGTCGTAACGGTTGGCAGGGATCTCGATCTTGAGCTGTGGTGGCTCCTGTACGCCGTCCACCACCGGTCTCTGCTCCTCTTCGGTGTCTTCATCGAGCTCAATACCAAAGTCGAAGCACAACTCATCGAACTCGTCCTTGGTATAGTTCTTGCCAAGAGCCTTGTACAGGGCATACTTGTCCACAGCGATGGTAGGCATGGTGAATTGTGCCGCTCCACCAAACGAGATGTACGTTCAAAGATTGATCAATGTATTGGGCTCAGCGTAGCGCATAAGATATATGTGAGAAGCTGCGAGGTGTTCTACTGCTTCGTGGAATAGTAGTGGCATGTACAAAAAAGTTGCTTTAGATTCGACTCATCCACCAGGTGGAAGGCACGTATGCCTGGAGGCCTTAGCACAACGTGCCCAGGTGTACATGGCAACAAGATTGACTGCCCAATGACGAAAGTTTTGTCTGACCACTGGCATGACATTACCCGTTCTGCGACTCAGCTCTGTCTTCAAGAGCATAACCGAAGTTGACAGATCCTTACGCTAGATACGTACCAGCCATACCAACATCCCTGGCAACACGATCAGCCGTGTGAGTGCCTGAGTGAGTTGGCCCCTAGCACATGCCCACCACAGTACACCTCCTTCCGCCAGCCCTGCGAAGCACGGACTAGTGTCACAGCTCACCCGGCGTTTGCCTGCTACGACCCCCATTCTAGTCAACTACCCGCATCGCATGCTGACTTTGGCCCTTCAGAGTACGCGCAGATTATAGCAACAAGCTGGCCCCTCCACGAAAACTCGCCCACGCGACTTCCAATATCGAGACCAAGCAGTCGAGATCTCTACCTCTTGTCCTTTCTTGTGCCTAGTCGCTCATTCGAAACGTCCAAGGCACGACTCCCACGACGAAGGCAAACATGGAAGGCCAAAACGAGAATGACGAGCTCTACCCCATTGCTGTCCTGATCGACGAACTGAAGGTATGCAGTCAAATAGCCTTGTGGCGCGGTCATTCTAATTCAAGCTATAGCACGATGATGTCCTCCTACGATTAAACGCCATACACAGACTCTCCACAATCGCTCTCGCACTGGGCCCGGAGCGAACGAGAGACGAACTTATACCTTTCCTGGACGACTCGGTCGAGGATGAAGATGAAGTCTTGACCGCTTTGGGTGAGGAGCTAGGAAACTTTGTAGAATATGTTGGCGGGCCAGAGCACGCCCATGTTCTCCTGAGACCTCTCGAGAACCTCGCCGCGATAGAAGAGCCACTGGTTCGAGACAAGGCCGTCGAGTCGCTCAACAAGATATGCGCCGAGCTTTCGAGTCAGCAAGTCGAGGAGCACTTCATTCCACTCACCCTCGGTCTGTCAAAGGCCGATTGGTTCACCTCGAAGATCTCGGCAACAGGCCTCTACACAGCCCCATACAAGAAAGCCTCGCCAGCATCTCAGCAGGTTCTGAGACAGCAGTTCGGCCACCTTGTCCACGATGAAACCCCCATGGTCAGAAGACAAGCTGCAAACAACCTAGCCAAATTTGTGAAGGAGGTGCCCGTACAGACCGTGATTGACGAAATGATCCCGCTATTCCAGCACCTGGCGAGCGACGATCAAGACAGCGTACGTCTCCTGACGGTGGAAGTCCTAATCTCCATCTGTGAAAGCATTCCAAAGGAGCAGCAACCGAGCCACGGAGTGCTTCTGAAGGCACTGCGGGACCTGTTTGAGGATAAGAGTTGGAGAGTGAGATACATGGTTGCGGAGAAGTTCGAAAAGATCGCCCGGGCAGTCCACGAGGAGGTGATCACGAGAGACCTCGTCCAGACATTCGTGAAGATGCTCAAGGACAGCGAAGCAGAAGTGAGAACTGCCATCGCCAGCCAAATTCCCGGCTTCTGTGGGCTCCTGGAGCGTGAGGTGCTCCTCGACCAGATCATGACCAGCATCGAAGACCTAGTTTCGGACCCGTCCCAGCACGTCAGAGCTGCTCTCGGCACACAACTTTCTGGTCTGGCACCAATACTCGGAAAGGACGAAACGATTGCCCATCTGCTACCCATGTTTCTGCAAATGCTCAAGGACGAGTTTCCAGATGTCCGTCTACACATCATTTCCAAGCTCGAACTTGTCAACAACGTCATCGGAATCGACCGTTTGTCGGAATCACTTCTGCCGGCTATCGTTCAGCTCGCGGAGGATAAGCAATGGCGAGTGCGACTTGCCATCATCGAGTACATCCCTCTTCTAGCTAAACAGCTCGGCGTCAAGTTCTTTGATGAGCAGCTGAGCAACCTCTGCATGGGTTGGCTTGGCGACACTGTCTTCTCTATCAGAGAAGCAGCAGTCGCCAACTTGAAGAAGCTGACCGAGGTGTTTGGCGTGGAGTGGGCAAGCCAATCGATCATACCGAAGGTCTCGGCAATGAGTCAACAGCAGAACTATCTGTACAGAATGACCACCTGCTTTGCGATAACGGTAAGCCAAGTGCGCACTTGTACCAATGAGACATGCTAACATGACGCACAGACACTTGCACCTGTTGTCAGCCTTGATATCATCGAGGAGTCTGTCCTGCCCATGATGGATCGGCTCGTGGCTGATCCCATCCCTAACATCCGGTTTAATGTGGCCAAATCATATGCTGTGGTCATCGACACGCTCAAGAAACTGCCCGAGAAAGGTACTCTGACACAAACGGAGTCATCTGTTACGATACCCTCACCATCGCCAAAGGGCCAACAGTTGATTTCATCGTCAGTCATGCCGAACTTGGAAAAATTGCAGAACGATTCGGACGTGGATGTAAGGTATTTCGCCACAGTTGCGGCCGGTGGATCTGCCACAGGGGGGCCGGTATTTCAAGGCAGTGACAAGATGGATACAGGTTCATGATTGATGGATGATGGCCAGAACGCACTATACCCTATAGACATGGACTGGCACAATGAAAGCATGCGATAGTTGTGGCACCTGCACCAGAAGCAAAGCAGTCGATGGTTTCCGCTCGAGCAGCCTTGGAGCGAAGCGTAATAACAGTGATTCCCTTAAAGACGATTGTGCTAGACTTAGAACGTTGTAAGGGCGATTTCAGCACGCGATGTTCCATGGGTACACATGCGACCTGCTTTCCGTGTCATGCATGGTCGCTGTTGTTGATCTTGAAGCGGCCCTCCGGGACTTGCGGCTGGTCAAACTCGCCTTGCCATTTCTGGCTTCCCTTTAACATCATCGCAGATCAGACTCGCTCCTGCCAATTTGCTCGCGCACACCTCGTGTCCTCGTGTATCTAGAGGAAAGAACGACCTGACATCTGACCACGAGCCCCGCGACCTTGTTGTGACAAGCTATGCTACACCTGGATCGATAGACCAACCGCGAATTCAACTTTCATGGTTGGCACATCGAGCCATGTCGGATACGGGATGATAAGATCGCGCAAATCCTTTGGCTTGATATTGCTCTTGTTCCTTGCAGCCCTGACATTGGTCTTCCTTCGAAACTCGGCAAGAGAGCAGCCCTATCCTCCAGAAGCACTAGGCGAGGATGACAATGGCAACGAGAAGGTGCCCGCAACCTCAAAGTCGCACCCTATCCACCAGCTTATCTCCAAGAACGAGGCCGAGTTCAAGGCATTAAGAGCAAGGCAGTCGAAGTCGTTGGCCGAGGCGGTAGCTGAGTATCGCCGGCGGTATGGCATCCCTCCACCACCGAACTTCGACAAGTGGTACAACTTTGCACGCAAGAGAGGCGTCGAGCTCATAGACGAATATGACACCATACATCAGCAGCTGATGCCCTTCTGGGCGTTGGAGCCCTCCGTCATCCGAGAACGAGCACGGGAAGTAATGGGGTTTGACAATGCCTGCATCGCCGTCCTCATTCGCAATGGACAGGTTACCCTCATGGAAGGCGGAGGAGAGATGTACCAGTGGCACCGAGAGGCAACACCTGTCATGCTTCAAAGCTTCATCAAGCACCTCCCAGATATGGATCTAGCCTTCAACATCCACGACGAACCACGCATCGTCTTGCAACACGACGATCTCAGCAGGCATGTCCGGATAGCGCTCGACGAGAACATGCCCCGAGCTCTGGCCAATCCCAAGTTGACAAACGGCTTCTCGAAGAGACCAAGGGACATGAACGCAGGCGATCGCATCAAGGAATACAAAACTACCCGCTTCAACCGCTACGCTCATCAGCCCACCTGGTACGACAGCCGCACCAGTTGCGACCCCTCGTCAGCCGCTCGCCGCTATCTGAACGACTCACACGAGGACGATTCGTTCCTGTATACTCAGAACGCCCCCCTCGGCTTTCTCGCCAACACCACCGCCTTTAGCGACATCTGCAACAGCCCATCTCTGCAGTACTCGCTTGGCTTCTTCGAGCGCCCCAACGCCTTCGACGTCGCCCACGAGCTGTTTCCCATCTTCTCCCAGTCCAAAGTCAGTAGTTTTCAAGACATATTGTACCCCTCTCCATGGTACTTTATGGGCCGTGTGGTCTACGAACCGGAGAGAGACCCGCCCTGGGACGAAAAGAACCACACCATGTACTGGCGCGGCACCACAACCGGCGGCTTCAGCCGAGACGGTGGCTGGCGGAATCAACACCGGCAAGTGTTCGTGCAAAAGACCATGCCCATTGGCAAAGCCTCTTACCTACAATATGAGGCCGAGAACGACCTTTGGGTCGAGAAGGAAGATCCGATGTCCAAGTTTGAGCACTTCTTCGACGTCAAGTTCACCGGCGTCGGACAGTGTGATCCTGGAGACTGCGACGCACAAAGAGCATACTTTGACCTGGCACCACCCGTCAACATGTTCGATGCCTTTCAGTCCAAGTACCTGCTTGACATTGATGGCAACGCCTTCTCGGGACGCTACTACGCCTGGCTGCTATCTAAATCACTCGTGTACAAGCTAGCACTCTTCCGTGAGTGGCACGACGAGTGGCTGCAACCGTGGGTGCACTATGTACCACTGGGAATTCATGGAGGTGAGTACGTGGAGGCGGTACGGTATTTCGACGAGGAGGAGATAGGCCGGCAACAGGGATTGCGACTCGCGGAGGCGGGAAGAGAATGGGCTTCGAAAGCCCTGAGGAATGAAGACCTCGAGGTCTGGTATTTCAGGTTGCTGCTTGAGTATGGGAGGTTGATTGATGACGAGAGGTATGACATCGGATATCAAGTGTAGGGTGGGCGAACCCTGTACCAAGATTGTGCTCTAGGTGGAGGTCAATGGTGCAACTGCACGAGTCACATCGAAGTAAGCGCATATTTGTGTTGATATAAATACATTTGAAAGAACATCACCAGAACGGGTTCAGCGTCGACAGCGCCCTTTTGTTATCCGTACGCGAGTTGGTAGGTCCTATGCTCGCGGATGAGCTTGGCAAGCCCCGAAGTAACCCCAAAGTTAGTGATCGGCACGCCCAATCTGCGCCTTGTCACGGCACACGGCAAGCCCCGAGATCTCCAAATCGACGTGGCAAATCAAGCGACTGCGCATTCACCATTTCTCATCAGACCTGTTCATACCCTGCGCTCGCTTCTCAACTTTAGACGACGAGAACGCACTCGACTACGACCTCGACAGACATGGCAGTCGCAGCACCTCGATACCGTTGCCTTCACGGCAACGCCTGGACCTCCCCGCTCAAAGTCTTCCTCCCAGTGACCCAACATAGCTACACCCACATCTCACCCCGAAGAACATTCGCAACAGCGACGGATGACATTCCAACCTCAACACCTCAAGTCCGCACAACCACCTTCTCCGATAAACTCAACACTGGCCCCTCGTTCGACGAGTTCGTCTCCGGCAAAGAACCGCCTCTCAAACCCTCAGACGCATACCAGTTAAAAACTGCCCTCGTCGGCCCCAAAGGCAAGCAGAAACAGATCACGCGGCTGCCCTCGTGGCTGAAGACGCCCATCCCCGACAGCTCGTCGTACAAGAAGATCAAGAACGACCTGCGCGGCCTGAACCTGCACACAGTCTGCGAAGAGGCGCGGTGTCCCAACATCTCCGACTGCTGGGGCGGCAGCGACAAGTCCGTAGCCACGGCGACGATCATGTTGATGGGCGACACGTGCACGCGCGGCTGCCGCTTCTGCAGCGTCAAGACGAGCAAGGCGCCGCCGCCGCTCGACCCGCATGAGCCCGAGCACACGGCTGAGGCGCTGAGTCGCTGGGGGCTGGGCTACGTCGTGCTGACGAGTGTGGACCGGGACGATCTCGCCGACGGTGGTGCGCGCCACTTCGCCGAGACTGTGCGCAAGATCAAGCAGAAGGCCCCAGCGATTCTCGTCGAGTGTTTGACGGGCGATTACGCCGGGGACCTGGACATGGTGGGCCATGTCGCGAGGAGTGGGCTGGACGTGTACGCGCACAACGTGGAGACGGTGGAGGCGCTGACGCCGCAGGTGAGGGACCGCAGGGCGACGTTCCGACAGAGTCTGGGCGTGTTGAGGGCCGCCAAGGAGGCGAAAGAGGGCTTGATCACGAAGACGTCGATTATGCTTGGGCTCGGCGAGACGGAGGAACAGCTCTGGGCCGCACTGAGGGAGTTAAGGAGCGTCGATGTTGACGTGGTCACGTTCGGGCAGTACATGCGGCCGACGAAGCGGCATATGCCTGTGCACGAATACGTCACGCCCGACGTGTTCGAGCTGTGGCGGCAGAGGGCTCTCGACATGGGCTTCTTGTACTGTGCTTCGGGGCCTCTAGTCAGGAGCTCGTACAAGGCTGGCGAGGCGTTCATCGAGAACGTGCTGAAGAAGAGAAAGGCTGGGAGACTGCAGACCGCGACTGCGGATATGGCTGGAGCCATCAAGTCTGAGACTACCGCTGTATAGATAGCCCTGGGGACGTGCGTGTATTATTCTGGCGTTGTGGCAAGGGGGAGCAGTAAGTCGAGGACGACTATGGGAAGGACAGGGAGGTATCAACTAAGTATTCTTTGACATCGCAGTAGCCATTCTTCAACCGGCTGACGAGAATGAAACTGTGTTTCTTGCTTCAGTCATGTTTTCCAAGCTTGTATCCCTGGTGTCTTCTATTCGTTTGCTGGTTCAGATGTTCTCTAGAGAGCGCTTGCAGGAGCTGCATGCAATTTACCACCTTGCGAAGCACTGCTTGATTTGCTCCTATATGGCATGCGATTCCTTGCTCTTGCCTCCGTGGCTGCACACTAGCAGACTGCAATAAGCCAGGCGGCCCTATGATTAAGTACATATGTGCGCTGTGAGGCTAATACTAATGTGGATGTGCAAGATGTGTATTGTCAGTGGTATGTAGCTTGGTAAGTCTGGGTGGGCCAAGTCGGTAGTTTATGTAATGACTGAGCTGCACTTGCCCGACAGCGCTTCATCGTCTGCATCTCGTGTCCACTGGGAGAGGGCCTCCAGTAGGTGAATACGTGACCAGGTAGTGCCATCCCAACGGCAGTGCTAGTTCCCCCCCTTTCGAGGTGGGCAAGCGGACGCCCAGATTTCTCTCTTGGTCCCGAACACATCGTTGTCGAAGCTGCTCCAGCTCTCCAGCCCAGTCGTTCTTCCGTCTGTAGTGGCCATTACCAGTGACTGCATCCGAGTCCTTGCAGTTCTCTGAGCTTCAAGCCCGTCTGCTCGCGCAGCGGCTCGTATGTGAGGTTGCCGTCCGTCCTTGGGTTGTCATACTCGTCCTGGACCTCAAGGATGGGCCATACAACGGTCACCCCCTGGCGAGCGCGTGTCGTGTAAGAGATGCAGGTTGATAACTCCTGCAGCGTGATTCTATATATACATATAAAGTAAGTCCTGTGTTCGAGCGTCGTTGGTACCATCCGTCCATCATACCGAGTGTGCCTTTCCGCCCGCGGATTGTGCTCCTGTCATCTTCTTTTTGCCTCATTCGAGTCTCAGGAGTCTTACCGGCAGCATGTATGAATCCGTCTCTCCAGTGCTAGCAAGTCACAGAACTTGGCCATCTGACATAGCCGCACGTCTTGCTTCGTTGACTCGTACTCTCTTTCTTCCGTGTCCTCAACCCTTTCTTACCCACAACTTCCACACTCGGGTCCTCTAACGTCATTCACAGTGCCCATCCTCCTCCCTGCACCATTTCCCGCACCACCACCACCACCACCACCACCTAGCCTTCCGCCGCCAAACAGGCCTCCACCACTGCCCCCTCCTCCTTGTCTCGGCGCACTCCGCGCAGCCGCGTTCGTATTCGCGTTTACATTCCTCCCTGGCCCCCTTGTATTGAATCGACTGTTCTGTGCCGCAGTATATGGGTCGAGACTGAGCAGTGAAACAAAGTACAATCCCAGAAAGTTGTAGGCACTGTCTGCGATTCGGTTTAGGCGGGCTGTGAGAGGGAGAGAGTCAAGAGTCTGGCCTGATGAGGAGATATATGTGGGTTTCTTGGAAGAGGGTTTTGTGCTGGGCGTGGCTGCTGGGGATGGTTTGTCTGCCATGGTGAGTGTAGGGTGAGGTGGGCGTGAGACGGGGTGTTGGGATGGCAGTACTCGCGTGGTTCGTTAGGGTTACTCGGCTCTTGAGACTTTTGACGATTGGCACAGAATCGACAAATGCTAGTAGGTTGTTGTCGTCCGCTGTTGGATAGCAGAAGAGGTAGCGGACCGTACGTGTGTTTCTAGAGGTGTGAGGATTAACACATAGATAGTGGTCAGTGCGCTGGGGGGTAACTGACAGCATGGCTGCCTAGGCAGTTCTGGCACGGTTTCAGGCGTAGAACTACGTCACGTGTACAGGCGGAATCATGTAAGCTGGGCGCGACCAAGCATCTTTAGAAGGCTTGACTGGTCGTAGTTCACAGGAGATGGTATACTCTCATGTGTGGTACCGAATTGCATCACCGCAGTGGCTTCTAGCTGACTGCTAAGTAAAAGACCTTCTCTCCTGTAGTAAGTAGTCTATGTGATAAGCTATTGTAGAAGAACTCGACGTACATTCGCCAGACTCTGATGACAAATTGATCTGCAATTTGTTTATAAATCATACCATTGTACACTAGAGCAGGTCTTGTTGCTTTCAAGCGAGATACATCGTACCCAACGCTCTCGCCCATTTACTTGACACAACCCACAACATGTCATCTTTTTCGAGAATCGCAGCTGTCACCGGCGGTAACAAAGGTGTTGGTCTCGCCTGCGTTCGTCAATTGGCCCTGAAGTACCCGCAATCCGCGCTCAACAATGGCCCATTCCTTATCTACCTCACCGCACGCAACCAGGAACGAGGGGAAAAGGCTTTGAACGACATCCTACAGGATCCACAACTGAAGGAAGCCAAAGCTTTGCAGAAGGATGGCGGCTTGTCGGAGGTCAGATATTTGCCTCTGGATATTGATAGCCAGGACAGTATCAAGTCGTTCGCTGCCACGTTGAAGAAGGAACATCCTGAAGGCATTGATATCCTCTTGAACAATGCTGGTATTGCAATGGATGGTTTCGACGCTAATGTAGTCAAGAAAACACTGCACTGCAACTACTACGGGACCATGGAAGCAGTGAAACAGATACTGCCACAGATCAAGGAGGGGGGCCGCATCGTGAATGTCGCAAGTATAGTAGGGCTCTTGGATTCGAAGTATGCCGCCCCTATCCGACAGCGATTTCTCGATGCAAAGAAGCCCGACGAGATCACTGCCTTGATGGAAGAATTCACAACTGCCGTTGAGAACAACCAATATGAGGGTACGTGGCCCGGTGCAGCGTACAAAGTCTCGAAAGCTGGTGTCATTGGTATGACCAAGACCTTGGCCATGGACAATGCAAGAACGGGGAGCAAAACCTTGATCAACTCTTGTTGCCCTGGCTATGTCAATACAGATATGACTAAGGGCAGGGGTACGAAGACACCTGACCAAGGTGCTCAAACTCCCGTTCTGCTCGCACTCGGTGACATCGAGGGCTCGAACGCGAACTTCTGGTGTAATGGGGAAGTCACGTCGTGGGAGAGGTAGCCCGTACCCGAACACTCCTGTCACGTTCGCGCACGGTGAGGTTCCACGATTACACAGAAGTCCTGTACAAGCGCGGGCATATCCTAGTAAAGCAAACTCACGAGCAGCTCGTCCAGTACCAAGTGTCGCAACTTGCACAGATTCAATGCCGGTTCCTTTTCTCGCGTGTGTCAAGTGCCTGTCCTTGCAGTAGCGGGCTTCCTCGGACTCGTCTCCGTACTGTAGAACTTCTCTACAGGCTTTGTAGCGAACTCCCGAGAGACTACACTTACTTCAATGTCCAGCACATTACCTCACTCATGGTGTTCAGAACCGATGGATCTGCATCGCTTGTTTCGCCTACACATGGCACGGTGCCTAGCAACGTATTGCCGAAGGCTGGAACGAGGCCGGATCCAGAACATCGAGATTAAAACGATCGAGTGCTCGCATACAACGACAACTGCCGGTCAACATCAGTCGATCTTCCTTAGTCCGCGCGTAGGTGCATGAAAGCCACCACTTCCGCTTAGACAATTCGTGTCGGGCCGTTGAAGTTTCAAAAAGCCATGAAAAGAAGCCTCAGAACTCTCCTTGCATTGTTGTAGCAGAAGTCCGTGAAAGCCGCGTACAGGGTTCCGTTGGTGTCTGCAGCGATAACTGACCTATCGGACAATATCAATGGTCAAGATTGTCAACGAAACCGGGTCGTCCTGAAAATGACTAGGATTGTTTGACTAGTGGTCCGTGCCTGTCGATGAAACGCAAGTGTGGTGTTAGTGCCCGTCCCCTCACATCAAAACTCCTTTCACAGAAATACGCGGGTTGAAGAAACCAGACTTCGAAGAGCCGTTGCGCGCCACGATATTGACGAAAACTTTCACAGTGATCAGCATGACCGACAGAATCACCGTCTCTCGTTTCCAACTCGCTAGCTGGGTGTTCATCTTAAAGCGAAGGCTTCTTCAGCAACGATGTCGCCGATGGCTCGCAACTTTCCCCTTACGGCCAGCAGCCTATACTGCTTTGGTGCTTAGCCACCGAGCTAACCAAGCGAGAACTTCTTCGTCCCTTGGAGCCTTGTCGATAGTGCATTATCCCACCTTGCTGGTGGTGTGCTGGCCAACTTTCTCCCATTGCCCATTCCTTCCGTGCATGGATCAAGAACAAAGTTGAGTCTTGCATGCTTGAAAAGTGATTGTCCGGATCCGCTTCTTCCTGGGGGCGCACGCCTTCAACTCCATCGATTTGCATCATGACCCATTGTGCTACCAAAGCATGGCCCCTCCTCCATGCTCCGATCGTGTGCCACAAGCAAACCTTGTGACCATCTTTTCCTCGTAGTGAGCAGGTTGCCGATAGACCTTGTCCAACAACCGCCATCTTCATGGAAGTTCAACATCATACTTCGACTTCAATTACGTTGTCCGTCAAAAGGACGCCCTTGCCTAGAAGGTTTCGGGAATATACAGAGCTGGACTTTACTTCGACTGTCAACTTCACACGACTCCACGTCCACCGTCGTGATCTCGAACGCATACCACAACATAGACCGGTTGCAGCTTCGAGCATGAGATTGCAATTGTGCATCATAACACCTCCATCGTGCCCTCGAGCTTCGCCATAGCTCTTTACAATCAGTTTTCTCCATGTCTACGCTCTTGCAACAAACAAACCTCCCACTCTGGGTATGGATCAACATCATTGTCGTCAGCTCAATCGTAGTGTTGGGCACGATTGCATTCACTCTCAGATTCTGGTTTGTTCGCCGGCGCCAAGCGGCTTTCATCGACACATTCGGTGACGAGAACCTGCCTCAGCGGAGGGTCACTGTGAGACGTGGCCGAGTGGTGGAGTCGTCGAATTACCTTTCCTTGACTGGATCAAGGTTTGGACTGAACGCCTTCGGCTCAGAAGATGGGGACACAAACTCGAGGGCAGGTGCCCGTAGCAAGAGTCCTTTCGAATGGTGGTCGACGCTGAAGGATCGATCGCATTCTCGCAGCAGTCAGATAACACACATGACGATGACAAACGAAGCACCATCGATTTATGGAATGCCAAGCAGTCCGAATACTCTACGATTTTACCAGCGTCGCGACCTCAGTTACTCAAACTCGAGTCTTGCCTCAACCAACAAGGATGACGATTTCATAGTGTCTGTTATCGAGGAGCCAGCAAGTCCACCGGCGCTAATTAGAAACTTTTCGCGTTCGTTCTCCCGTCAGGGCAGCCACACGGGCTTCTCACCGCGTCAGCCAACATTGTCACGGATCGAAGAAGCTTCACCCCACACGTCCATGATCAGTGAAAGGCATTCGCGTGGAGCAAGCTATGCCAGTAACCTACGAGCCATGAAGATAAGGACGCCATCCCCGGTCCTAGAGTCACCGTCCACGTCAGCACAATACCCTTCACTACCACAATATGAGCAACAAGGTCAAACCAGGTCCAGGGCCAGCTCAATATACCAAGAAACCCTGCACGAATCATTAGATGAGACCTTACAAATGCCAGCGCCTGCTGCATACAATGCCTCGGGGACAAGCTTGTACGATCAAGAGCCCAGAAAGTCTTATGCTTCCAGTCTGTACAGCCTTGATCAACCAGGGAGAAGTTCGTTCCGACAATCAGAAATCACGGCTCTTCCAGAGCGACCTGCCCACAAGCAAACAACTGATTACTGGGACACGAGATCAGATCTGAAACCGGTGCACTCAGACAGCAAAACACGCAAAGTATTACGAAAAAAATCTCTGCGGAGGGCAGCAATGTCAGCGCAGGCCGGTTCTTGATAATGAGGTTGACTTCATCTCGCATTCTGTTCTATAAAAGGCCACTATTACATTTTTCACCGTTTTGGCATGAACACCAGGAGACATCCAGCCTGGCGCTTGGATGTGCTCAGCTTGGCTTATTTCGTGCGTTTTGCACTATGACATGATGACATGTGATACCATCTTATGCAGGCAAGCATCTTGGCGGCCCTTTTCGACCCGGCGAGGTCTACTTGCTCTCTGTCTGAGTTCATTTTCAACACATCCACCAGTCATTGATATACATTGCACATAGACCCCAGTGGTAGAAACAATGCGCGGACTCTGCGTCGCATACAAACAATTGCCGTTCGATGCGGTATCTGAGACGTTTGAATCCCATTTCGGCGTGCTGCGTGACAAGAGATAGGTAGCTTGCCGTGATTCTTTTAGTCCCGTCTTGTGCCGATGCATCCTTCCGAGTTACGCTGCTTCATCTTAGCTTCCTCCTGACTTTGCACGGCGTTGCCAGCCAAAGCTGCAGTCTTGAAGAGCGTGTCCTAGTAGCCATAGACGAAAAGATAGACATTGCTTGAAAGGCGCTAATCGCTGATTGAGGGCAGGCCTCTACTACATGCAACCGAACATGAGCGGGTTGGTTTACGCCCGCTGCCACAACACCAGAACTCTTGTGACTCTATCGATGATGAGGTTCTCAATGCCCAGTCCTGTTCAATGCATCGCAAATCGCACCACACCAGTGCATCCCCTCCAGCTAAGTCAAGGCAGATTAATCCCCCCATCAACGGCTAGCACCTGGCCCGTAATATAACCCGCACCAGGACTTGCCAAGAACAGCGCCGCTTCGGCGACTTCCCTCGTGGTCCCCTCCCGCTTGATATGTGCGTTGGTCATGAGCTTCGCGAAGATCGGTGTGCCCGCCATGCTCATCTCGGTCTTGATCGGACCCGGCGCCAAGACGTTGATCGTGATGTCCTTGGGCCCGAGCTCCTGCGCCATCGACACGGTCATGGCGTTGAGCGCGCCCTTGGCTGACGCGTAGACTGTCAGCCACTCGTGTCCGAGTTTCGCGGCGATGGAACCGATGTTAACTATGCGGCTGCCGCGGGGCATGTGGGGGAGCGCGGCTTGGATAAGGGTGAATGGGGCGCGGACGTTGACGTGGTAGATCTCGTCCCAGGCTGAGATAGGTACGGAGGAGATGCCGCCTGCGTGGACGGCGGCTGTGCCCGCGTTGTTGACGATGATGTCGATGGTGGTGGTGTTGAGGTGCTTCAGGGCTGCTGAGACTAGGGTGGTGCCGAAGGAGGGTTGCGTTGCGTCTGCTTGGACGGCGATGGCCTGGACGCCGAGACGCTGGATGGCCGCGACTACTTCCTGCGCGGGGCCTGCTGAGCTGCTGTAGTGTACGAGGATCTGTTGTCTGGTCAGCCGTGTTTGGAAGATGATTGGGGGTTTGACGGTCTGGCTCACGTTTGCACCGTGTTCGGCTAAGATCAGTGCTATGGCTGCGCCGATGCCACTTGGCTTTCCGGCACCCGTGACGATGGCAGTCTTGCCTTTCAGTGTCTGGGTGGCCATCGTGTATGCTTTGGTTGAGAAGGCGAGAGATGTGGTGCTTAGCTGCTTGCTACTTGAGAAGCTGGCTGTTGTTGCTTTTATGTTGAGTTTTCGATGCTGAGTTGTCTACGTACGCTGTATTGCTCGCGCATTTTATACTTGCCCCTGGCTGTTGGTATTTTCCATCGTGGATACGAGACCTGCATTCTAGCAATGTTATGACAGTATCATCTGGCATCTCTCTGGTCAGCAAGATTAGAAATCAAGCTCGAAGGATCTAGTTGTCGAGATCCTGGCTCATTGGGCGTTGAAAGACCTGCTCCCGCTCTACTCGGGGTACACCAAGACCTCGAAGCTACGTTCAATGTGTTGTTGCTGTCGTCTCTTACTATTGCGCTTGGACTCGAGCCTTGACGTAGGTGGTAGGTATCCTGACTAATGCGAGCGCGGACCAACCAATGAGATAATGTGGCTTTTGTCTCCACAAAAATGCTTCCCAATCAGTGCATTGAGTCAGACTGAAAGACAACGCATCTGCAGATATTGAGAGTTGCGTAATGGTCGACACGCAGATAGGGACCTATCAAAATGTTCCTGGGATGTTCGTGACAGTATGATAAGCTTTCGTGAGAACGGAAAGGTGCCGGCACAAGAAGTGCTGGATCAGATCACCAGGCGTAGGGACAAGACAATTTACATTGTAGATCGCATAGTCTGCTGGGTCATAGGGAGCTTTGGATGCGGACGAGATAGACAATAACTGCGCGGCGCTCCCATCTATCTCCAGCGTACGTCTTGTCGAATACACAAGCCGGATTAAGCAACGGTCCTTCTTCTCACCTCAATACAGGCCGCAGAGGGCGGAACCATATTTCTTCCTACCCAAAATGATTTCGGTCTTTCGTCTAGATGCTTTACATCATAATTGAGAATAAGATGCGCAACGATCATTTTTAGCTCGTGCGATACGAAGAAGCGGCCAGGACTGCAATGTGGTTAGCTGACAGCACGAGGGAGCCTTCAAGCAAACTTACCAAGCATGTCTACCGTGGCCAAACGGAAAATGTCGATCACTTGTTGTGACAAGTCCAGTCTGCCTCAACTTCAATCCAACATCTTGATCCCGGTCTTCCAATGCTTTCTCTTCGAAAGCTTCGCGCTCTCTCGAGTACCTAAATGCGTCGTATTTGTCGGCTTGCTCATGGATGTCACCATCTTTTGACACACTGACCCAAGGACATGAGATGATACTTCCGTACGAAAAGTGGACACCCTCTGGACTCGTGATTCCTTCCTTCGCGAGCACCTTACGATGGACAAATGTCAGTGCAAAGCTGCTGTACCGTTGACTCTCTCGAATAGCCGAGTCCATTCTGTACATTTGGGCTAGACCCTGCTTCGTCCACTTATTGTTTTGCTCACGAAAGACGCGCTCTGCTTCTTCTCTCAGTGCTTCTAAGACGCTAGGATCGGCAGCCAGAATGTCGAGAAGCACACTGTGGCCGGTCAATGCGGTGGTGTGGATCGATGCGAAATTGATCGGCATGATACGGGCTGATATCCTCTTGGGATCAAGCTCATCGCTTCGGCCTTCTGCCATAGCAGTCCGAATTGACCATGTGATGTAATCGTTGGGTTCCTTCCAGTCCTTGTATTCAGGATCACCAGCATCTTTCTTCTTGATATCTGCCAGCCTCTTTCTTATTAATGGCAGACTGTGTCGAGACGTCCTCCACCAGTGGTATTTCGGAGCCAAGCCAGCAATCGTGCCAATGACCGGATGCAAGATCTGAGGGAACAGTGCAAAGCCAAGCATGCCGCGGATCACATCCATTGTGAAGCCAAGCATGTTGTTCAAATAATCCTCGTTCCTGCACAGAGGCTCCCCCACCAGCATGCGATTCGTGATCTGAGGAACTAGTCTCATAAGTGCATCCAGCACGTTCACACTCCTCCAACCGTCTTCAGTCCCAAACACCCCATCCACATCACGGCACACCTCATCATTCAGATCCGGCACGACAGCGTTCAGGTTTCTCGCCAAATTCTTATGCACAATATGCTCATGGTAGGGATCCTTTAGAATAGCAGGCGTCACAAAACTGTACGCCCCATGTAACAAATCATAGTGCGCCGCACTCGTCGACAGCGCGCTGTCAGGCTGATCGAGCATCCACGCCATCTGACTCCTGGGAATCACTGTCTCGGCGGACGAGCCAATACTCGCTGGAAACACGAATGCGTGATCGTTCTTGCTGTACTTGTCGTAGCCATCTTGCATCCACTCCAGGCTATGCGAGAAGGCGCCGAAGACGTTACGGAGCGCGGCGATCCATCCTTTGCCGTGGCCAACCCATGGGATCGAGGTTGGATAGCGGGGGGCACGCCAGAAGGAGATGGCGATGGAAATGATGAAGTAGACCACCAGAGAGGCGAGTGCGTTGGTGAGGGTTATGTGCTGCGCGGCAAAACCACTTGTGCTTGTATATTGGTCCATCTCGTATTCTTTTTGAGTCTCGTGGAAGACGAGAGATGGGCTGCCAGAGGGCTGCTTAAGAGGGAGTGACGCACGTGCAAGGCCTGGAGTGTCGTATCGACGAGCGTAAGCCTTGCCGCTTTTGGGTTTGGTTGTCGATCATCTCGGAGTCTGTGATAACCAGACACTTTACATGCCGAGCTCATCTTCTTCTGGATCGCCTTATTCAAGTGTCGATGGCAGCGATCGCGGGCCTTTAAAGATGCTTTCTGGACAACGCTGACAACAATCGTTGATGCCTTCACATAAGTGCGCCAATAAGTGTGGGACGAGCATGATATCCTGCTCCCTGGCGCGTTCTTCGCAGTCAGATAAGTTTCAATTCAGTGATATAAGGTGGAAGAACAAGACCATCGGGCTGAAATACTGATACGAGACGCGATCTGCACCTGTGCTTCATCAAGTTGATCGGCTTTCTGAACAGTTCAGACTGTTTACTGACTAATCACAACACCGTTAAGGTAAAGTGAAAGCATGGATAGGGACGATTTGATGAAGATGTGCTGGAACGAGCATGTCAGGGAGCAGGCACTGTTCCTGACCTAAGTGCACCGTTGACTTTATGCACCGAGACGTAGAGTGGCAATGCTCTTCTCTGGCTGCATCAACACTCTAACGAAGTCCTACTTTGCATGCATAGCACACAGGGCGGGACTCAATCTCTGTGGTACGCCTCACCTCGCTCTCGTTTCATGAAGTCTTCACCTGGATGGCTTTATTACGTTCTAGCGCATCATCAAGAATCTGCACTGCACCTTGTGTTTGAAGGACTCGACGTACACATGATTCACTAAATACCTCACACACCCTACGCCAGAGTCTCGCTTCTACGTTCATCGTCTTCACTTATAGCAGCCGTGTGCCAGAATGGTTAAGAGAAAAGCTGTCGTTATCGAGTCAGCCTCTTCATCCTCCAACCATGATCTACAACCCAAGAAGCGTCAGCAAGCAATGGAACCCATTGTCGAGATCGACCCCTCGGGCGATCTCGTGATTGCAATTGGGACGGTCTGTCAGCTTGTCAAGGTTAATATCAATCTCCTGTGTGCGGTATCTCCTGTGTTCAAAACGATGCTGGGACCATCGGTGAGTGTTTGAGACTGCCAATATGTTGCTAGAGGTTGACAAAGCTACAAGTTTGTGGAAGGCCTGACAGGCCATGACTCAACAAACCCACTCAGGCTTCCAGAGGACCACCCTGTTGCGACAGCCAATATGTTTCGTCTAGCACATTTCAAATCTGCCAGTGTCACAACTGATGACGAAGAGTGGTTGCAGCAATTGTTTGTCGTGTGCGACAAGTACAAATGCACCATGAGTTTCAGAGACTTCTTCGAAGTCCAGTTGATGCGGAGCGAGCAAGGCGCTACTAGAACATACTCTAAAGCAGATTCTTTTGTCATGGCCTACTTGATGGACGATCGGCCAAGATTTGACAATCTGTGTGAAACATTCGTGGCCATGAACCAGCGAAGCTTGAACAGCACGTGCCATAAAGGTCTCTTCCATCTCTTGCCTGTCGCTGTCCTGGGTAGGTAGGTTTCTCCCATTGTACAAGCAATTGCTAACATGAACAGACCACATCAGAAACTTTCGAAAGGAAGTCAAGAAGGAATATATCCAGACCGCACTCGACTTCCCACTCCGTCTCAAAGCGTCGGCCCCCGTCGAGCTTTGGTGCGAGAAAGCTCGACAGGCTATAGGCGTGTATATAACGATGCACGTCGAAACAGGAATACTCTCTCAGGCCACCGAAGACGACGTCGACCTTGTTAACTTATACAAGGCGCTAGAGAGCTTATCGTCAAAAGGTCTAGCACATACACACACTATATCTGGAAAGATAAAGCCCCCCCGATGTGTCGATTCTCGCTGCGGAGCATGCGGCAACTCTCTACAAGCTGTTCTACGGTCGATGCTAAACGGAGTCAAGGTTGGAAAGAAAGGTGGATGCAAGTTATGCTTCAAGTGCTTCAAAGAGGGGAAATTCGGACCGACTGTGGACTGCGCACATATCGGCTAATGACAGTTTCGCTGAACACCAAGCGCTGACGAAGTACGGAGACCAGAATTAACGATATGGCAATTGAGTAACGAATTCAGGTGTGCTAAAGGGGATTTACTTGCAGAACAATATCGCTGGACTTTTTTGTGTTTTATATAATCCCCGTAAACAGACCAAGCTTGGACGTGAGTGAAGGAATTGGATTCTTCCTTGGTGAAAGCGAATGATACCTTCACTTCAGGCCGACAATTCTGTTTCCGACCTTGTTATCCGCCAAACCCCAACAATTGCAGCCTATTTACGCTCGGATCTCGCCTGCGACTGCGCAAAATCCTCTCAGCTTTCAGTCATACCGCACCATGTCGCCCGTAGTCGACGTTGCACCGTGTGGCGACCTGGTCATCGCAAACGGGAGGGACGAAGGTCGAAACCTTGTGAGAGTAAGCAGCGTGCTTTTGCGCATTGCTTCTCCCGTATTCGCAAACATGCTTGGCCCTTCGGTGAGTCAAGTACCAGCCAATGCTGTTGCACCGCTCGCAGTACTAATGCTGACTTGCAAAGTTCAAAGAGGGCCGAAGCACCTACGATGCCACAAGACCACTCGAACTGCCCGACGACGATCCTCAAGCAATGCTGAACCTCTTCCAACTTTTGCACTATCACAGTGACAAAGCCTCTGTTTCTGATGCTGACGCATTGCGAGATCTCTTCGTTGTGTGCGACAAATACGACTGCGCCGCGAAACTCCAGGACTACTTCAGCGCAAGACTCGAAGAACATCCGCTTCCCAGTGTGGATACTTTGCTCATCTGCGCATTGACAAGAAACAAGCGGAAATTCGCAAACGTGTCAGAGGAAGTCCTGCGGATGCCGCAAAACGTTGCTAAGGGGTTGTGCTCCGCAGTGCTGGAGCCGTTGCTTCCAAACACCGTACTCGGTAGGCTATCTCTCTGGCAGTACATTGAGGTCAATGACTAAAGATTTGCAGGTGGGATGAAAGCATATCGTAAAGAAGTGCGACGAGACTATGCTTCTCTCCTTCAAGAACCAATTGCGCATATGTTGTCCAATAATCCTGAACCTTGCGCTACTCTACAACAGGTGCTTATGGGATACATGAGATTACTGACCGACCACAAGATCATCACTGTCGACTGTGGATCGGACCAAATGCTTCCAGATCTGCACAAGATTATCGACGCGCATGTTGAATCCTCTGGGAACAAGACCATCTTATTTGGACACAGCCGTTGCAACAGAAACTGCCATATTTGCAGATGCTACGACTTTGGGTCTGTAGTCCTCAACATACTCAGCAAAACATTCAGGGGTCGTGAGGGTATGTGTGGACTGTGTTGCGACTGCTTTTTGGGTGGTAAATTTGCCTTGGCACTGGAATGCGCAGCCCATGGCTAGGAAATGCGTTGGCCTGTATTCAAAGGTTGCCTGAACACAAACACAATATTGGACAAACAACTTCCGCAACGTGAAGACACGAAAAAAGACCCGGCGTAAGTTGGCGAAACGAAAGGTTTTTCGCGGCCATGTCTAGCAGATTACTATGACAGTGTATGACACGACTTGTAGCGTCTACTAGTCTCAGTTACATTGATCCTCCAGTTTCAATGCTCAAATTCAGATGGTCATTCTCTTTGAATCATTTCTTGAGCCTTCTGCTCGACTTCGCGCATCTCCCGAATTCCCAGCAGAGTTTCACAGTACGTTCCTCGCATAAGCACAACAATTGGGCAATTCTGCGGCCCAAATTTGATCATTGGTGTCGTCTTCTGCGTAAGTGGCATTTCAAACCATCTCACACCTCGCTGCCGGAACTCCTCTTTCTTGCTGAGCTCAATTATAGATGACAGCAGCGACCTTGATGCCGGGGTGCTCGAGGTAAACGATAATCAGCGGTACGTTGGCCGCTTGGTTCGATTTATTGACAATTGCATCGTGGCTTTCCTGGTCGACGATCTGCTCCAATCCACCAGCCTTGCCCTCGTCCCCCATCTTCGTCTTAAGCAGTCGTGCCTCGAGCTCACTCTCCTTCCCTTTCACGATTGCCTACTTCGACACAGGGCTGTTCGTCGCCGTCGAACTCGCACTCGGCACGTCAAGAACACTCAGAGCTCGTCCTCTCAGACTGAGTTCCTTCTCGTCGGTTGGTGTCTGAGGGTTGTACGAGCTTTGGGTCGGCTCGTTCAGCTGATGGCTTGGTGAATATGGGCTGTTGTTGTCTTGGAGGATCCAGCCTAGGGAGGCGAGGTGTTGGATTCGGGAGGAGTTACGGTTGTGTGAGCGGTACATTTTGGATGACGCTTAATTGATAGCGAGGTGGCTTCTGGTATGTATGGTCGTCCTGGTTTCTGGGATTGTTGCTGGGGACGCGGGGGTCGGACGAATGGAAAGGTCGTGTTGTTAGTTCACTATTAAGGCATTCACACTTGACGTGAAATAGTCTTGAGTGGAAAACCCTCGAGATGCCTCTATATATACTCAATCTGGTGCTTGGTAGAGCGGACCGTGTCTATGGTCCCTGGCGCGATCTGGAACAGGAGCCGATCGACTAGGTGGTCGGTTCCTAGGTCTGGCTCCAATGACATTCAGCGACAAATAGCAGGCTTCGGTAGTAGAAACACGGGAACGATCCACGCCTAGAAAGCACGATAGCAATTCATGTCGGTACGATTTCTATCTATTATCTCATCGTGACCGCCTCTAACCGAGCACACGACATCATGAGAGTGTCAGACCAACGTGCACGGAGGAAAGGAGAACGAGTCGTACCTCGGGCCGGGACAATTCGGGAGAGCCCTGCATGAGACCTGCCGCTCGATCACGCACAGCTGCACCGTACTCGCTTCTCATACGTGACAATATGGTCACGTAATACAGGTCACGTAAAACTTTAGGAAGGTGTGGTGCGGCAGAGGTGGATGTTGGGATGTTTCCCCCAACTTTTGCTAGGTACTTGAGATCGGCGTCGGAGATAGTGAAAAGGCTACGGATAAGACTGGCGCTTCAATGCTTCTTCGTGCGTCAGGTAAAACGTTTCTTCATACTGCCGTCCTTCGACGAGAGAATACAAAACTCATTCTTTGCCTTATTTCGCAACCTCGTAAACAGATGACAACAGCTGCCTGAAATGCTTTCCTGTGCTGGACGGAGGGAACCACGAGCTCACACTTCATTCTGCTAGTTCACCCAGCAAGACTGTAGGACCTCACGCCTTGCCTCCAACCAGCATGAAGCGGAGCCCAACCCAAGGCCTTGAGCCTAGATCTTGGCCAGAACTCCTCGTGCCCGTCTATGGAGATCTTCGCGGTACCATTTATACCACACCAACATCCATCAAAAGGGGTTCTCAAGCTACTAAACCCTCATTCTGCTGACAAGCTGTACTACAAATTACTGGTGACTGCTCCGTCCTCCTGCCATCAATGGCCACCGACACGATCTCATCCACCATCTTGCTCAATTCCTTGTTTCCCAATGCCTTCAGTCTCACCTTCACGCCAGTCAGAACCGACTCCGTAGGTCCTGTCTCCACCCTACTCTCCACGCTGATCGCCGCCGGCTGCGGATTCGACCCCGTGGCCGGCGTCTCGTATAGCACCCACCAGCGGTCCCCATTCTCGTCCTCTCCCCACGCAACTATTTCCCAGCTATTCATGGTCCGATTCAATGGCCCGGCACCATGGAAGTCGTAGACGCCGTCCCATCCAGGTCCAAGACGAGGCTCGTTCGACCGGCGCGGCGTGTCGTATCCGAACGCCGTGCCGATCACCGAAGAATTAGTAGTAGTGTTAGGTAGGTTGAACGATGTCAGATCGACGAGCTGGCCAGGGAACGTGCCAGGAAGGCAGGTAGAGGGTGAAAATGCCATGCAGCTAGGGAGCGTGGGGTACGAGTCGAATTGCATGTTGATCAGGGTCCGATACGCGAGAGACGAAGTGTAAGTTACTTTCCAGTTACCCATGTGCCAGTATGGTGGTGGAAGGGTAAATTTTGGATAATCGTTGGTGTTGGCTGTAGGGTCTAGTGAGGGCGGAAGACGGACGGGTATGTCTTTCGGTGTCAGAATCGAAGTGGCGACGTGGATCAGCACACCCAACAAGGCCGACAGATGGAAGAATAACATGGCTCGTGGTGGGTCAGATGGTGAGACGGAGACTGGCAATGGGAGAGAAGAAGCACTTCTTGTATGTTCACTCTGTCGTTCAGGCCTCAAAATAGTGAGAACATAATGGGACGCCTAAGCACAAGCCAAAGAGATCTTACCTGAGCGCTGTACCTCGGTGCTGCATATGCACGCTAAGTAAGGACACGAAGCTTGCAAGTATGACCTCGCGTTATGGAGGTTCACCACGAAACTGCGATAGTAGATACTTTATGGAGGCACGACTGCTGCCCGACCAGAGCTGAGACAACGAGGTTTTCTTGGAACTTACCATATTGGTAGTCCGTAAAACCCATCAGAGAAGCAGGAAAGACCCGACGTCAAGTTGGAGTTCGCAGTTGTGAAGGACAGTTCCTGGAGAACATCGTTGTAGTTGGTCATGCTGTATCTAAGGCGTCCAGCTCAACATCAAAGGTATCGAGCGCTGTCCAGCAAGACCTTTCCCAGCGGTCTTGGCAAGCTACAGGGTGCAGGCGAGCCTATTACTACGGTTAGACCTAGAGCCAAAAGTGCTGAAATACTCGCCATGCTTGTCTAAGGTGCACATGTAGAGCAGGCATGCTCTATTTCTTGCTTCATACCACAAAGGCGCGGTTTCATCCATTTCCGTCATGGTCACCTCGAACAAGGTAGCTCCCAGTGTCTTTACATCGACATAAAAACAGCAAGTCTTGCAAAGTGGCTTGCCAAGCTCTACAGAATCGTCCGTCGCATTCCTCCTGCCCATCGGCAATGCCGACCTGTTCACTTCACCTAGGTCGTTAAAATGGTGCGAGTACGCCGCTTTTCTTGCACCAACCTCTCGATACTGCTAGTACGATTAAACAGTAGTCGTCCAATCTTATAAGCTACCTCTAGTTGAGCCATCCTTGCACGTATGTCCAACTTGACCTTGACATCGGATACCATGTCCAAGCTTGAAAGGTCTCGTTCACACCTGGCCAAACATGGTTAATGCTTCGGACACCTTGCATTTCAGATTCCGGCGGAACAACAATCATTTTTCGCTGCTCCAATTTCCCTCAATTCTGACTAGTATCAGCTGGCATGATACGACCTGTATCGCGACCGGGGTCGCCATTTAACCAATCATCGTCCATGAAGAGCTCCATCATGGGTTCAAGATCAGTCCAGACGGTCATCCCGATACGAGTACCTACAGCGCCTCTCGACAAATTCAGCACGCTCTAGCTTCTGTCGCATGGCCTTTGCAGGAAGGCTCCGCTACCATGCAGCATCGCTCATTTCGAATCACCGAACTAGGACGACGTTTTGGCCCCCATGCGAACCATTCCAATGAAAGACGAGTAAACGGAGCTAGAGCTAGCAAATACGAGCACCCGGACCGTGCGTTCACAGTGTTGATTATATCGCTACAACGCGGATTGAGTATGGCGTGACCCGTCCATGGTGTCTCATCTCGGCCCCGCCTCCACATGCAAATGTAAGGCTGAAAACCTGTTCCATTACTAAAAGCATGATGCCCATGCTTTGTAGCAGCTCACTGTCTGTCAGCCTGGACGCAGAAATGGAGTCGTACAAGCTTCCTTTCATCAGCGAGTATGAAGAGCCGTCAACGTCGCGACACGCAGTGAAGCAGTATCGACCAATCCCAACAAGGTTGTTGGTACTCTGGAGTTACCTCGCGGCCACTGGTATCTGTCTCGCGCTGCTTATAACTATCAGCCAAGTCGAACGGCAGACTAGCCTCGACAGCAAAAGAGATGTCGATGATATAAGACAGCGTCAAGGTTTGTTCGGCCGTCAAGATGAAAGTTCATCGGTCTCCACGATAGGCTATACTACTACATCAGGCTTGGGTCTTGCTTTAACAGCGCAGGCAACTGATGCGACATCACTCGAGGCGTCTACTCAGCCAGTCGTCTATGCTACTACTACTGGTCCGGGCGCGATCCTCTCTCTAGCAACGCAGACCACCGATGCAACATCTGAGGCTTCCGCTCCGCGATGTTGGGCGACGGTAGTGGTTACAGTCTGGGTTGTACAGGCGACCGGCACACTCCATCCAGAACCGCACCCCCCAACCACTGTGTTTCCTACGAATAGTGCCGACGGTTGCTCGTCAGTGACGATGACAATGATTCAAACCCAATATTTGTTATCACTCACGTCGCAGAGCTCATCCGACAGTAGCTTGACACCACCAAGAATTGAATCATCGGCGACTTTTGCAGATATCTTATCGCTCACGCCTTCGAGCTCACCTGACAGTAGCCCGATAGCACCTTTAGTTCCAACGACAACTAAGTTCTCAGGTGGCACATCACTGGCCTCGCAGTCTCTTGATGTGTTGTCGTCAACACCGCCACCGCAAGTGACGACTCCAGATGTAGCTGTTCTATCATCGACCTCAGTCTGGGATACGACACCGTCACCTGCGTCACTAACCTCTGTCCTGCCTCAGACTTTACGGGTTGTTGGAGATTCAACCTGGTCATCTACGGGTTCCACACTGATGTCCTCCGGATCAGACGTGCTACGACTTACTCCAGGGACGTCGCCAGAAGCTTCTTCATCGGCTGTCGTAAATTCAGCTTTCTACTCCTTCGACTCGATGACGGCAAACTTTATCGTTACTTCCACTTTGGTGACGTCTGCAGCGTCCACGAGGAGCTTCACTCCAGTGCCTGTGTCCTCTGAGACCAGTCCGAGTGCATCCCTTATCGCCTCGTCGCCCACTTTCGCTGACTCAACCAACGCGGCGAATGCATCGGCCGGAAACATCGACGATACAAAAGCCATCGATCCCACCATTAATGCAGACCTTTTTCTCCTTAAGCTGCCGACTTTCAAGAACTATTACTACTTCTTCGCTATGTATCTTCCCAAAATGATTGCTGTTGTGATGTCAACAATGTGGGGCGTCATCTTCGCCAACCTTAAGCTTATGGAACCGTTCTACCAACTCTCAGCCCATTCTGGTGCATTCGCAAGGGATACTATGTTCGGCAATTACCTATCAACAGCACTCAGTCTCTCATCATTATCTGCGACCTTTCGCGGACAATGGGTACTCATATTTGCAGGCACGATTCTTCTCGGCTGGTTAGCAGTTGTCGCACTAGTGTCTGAAGTGATGACAGTGATATCGACTGGCGAATGCACTGGCGTCGATGGAAACAATTTCAGATGCGCTCCCGGATGGGCCGTCAACCGCCTCGTGCTCAATATGCTGATAGGATTCGTCGGCTTGATATTCATCTTCGTCTTCATTTTGACCTGTCTTATCAGTCGACGAAAGCGTTCTGGTGTCTTTGCTGATCCTGCCTCGCTAGCGTCTATGACAGAATTACTTGGTAACCAAGCTGTAATAGATGATTTGAGGAAGATCGATCCCTCGACGAGCGACAAGGAAACGAAAACCCTTCTAGGGGAGAACAGATATAAATTGGGGTTCTACAACGTCACCACAGGCAAGCAGATCCACGACAATCCAGATGAGGACGACAGCGATACAAGATATGGATTGATCAAGATTGCAGGGGACCCTATGCCTCAGAAGCTGGCATTTGGAAGACCGACCGGCTATGGGGTGGTATCCAACCCTAGCAGCAGAAAGATCGTTGAATCAAAAGCTAATGTCAATCGAAGGCTCCTTCAACTCGCAACGTATGCGATCATGCTTCTGACGACGATGGCTATCTTTGTCGTCGTCCTTTACTACTACCTGGACGACAAGAGCGATCCACTGAATGATTTCTTCAACAACAACGGCTTTGGTCCACGCTTCGTTCTCACGGGTCTATCAATGATTATCACCACTGGCTGGAGTCGCACGTCGCAAGAAGTCACGCTTATAGCACCCTATCGAAACATGGCAAGAGCCATGCATTCGCCAATGCCAACAGGTGTATCAGCAAGTAGGTCGATCCTGGCACCGACATCATGCAATCCATTCGCCGCCGTGTACAACGGCCTCCGGTCACGAAACTACATGGTGGCAGCTGTGGCCATTTCAACAATTCTAGGCGATGTCCTTCTTATTGCTATATCTGGCGTACCTTTCACTGCTGGTCAGATCAAGCCGAGCTTGCAGGCCTCTGCTTTCACGTCTCTAGCGATACTAGCCATAATGGCAATGACTTCGGTCGCGGTCATCATACACCATAGAACTTCAGCAGGAGGCACGAGGCGACTACCACGCAGCCCCGACACGCTAGTCGCAGTCTGGCTCTATCTCTGTAGCAGCCAACTTGTACGACACGATACGTACGACTACGATGAACAGGCGGGTGTTCCTCTGGACGAAGCAGGGCTGAGAGCAAAGTACACTGGACGTCGCTATGCTTTCGCTCCCGCAAAGGGCATGGATGGTGTGACGAGATGGACTGTGGATGATTTAGCCGAACTTCAGTCGGCTAAGCCCCTGATAACTGACCAAGAAACCCAGTACCGATCTCAACAGCCGCCAGTAGATGCAAACAGTCGTCTATACACGGCAAGCGAATACTCCCTGGCAAGCAATTCTCACGGTCAAGCTCTACGTCAAGCACCACGAGACCAACCTATGCACAGCGGCGACGTCTGTTCCTGGAATCCGCACACCGACTACCGACCCTCAACGCCACAGCAGCGACCCAACGAAGCACGACCCGCTAGTCCCGCCGCATACTCCAGACCACGACGCTTCGAGTCATTACGGCCACGGGACTACAAGTTGGTGCAGCAGTATAGCACGCCGTAAGATTACGATGTTGTACGTTCGCAAGCGCCATATGCCACTGCCGAACAGCAGCAGCAGACACAGTCTCTCACACATATTCCCAAGGTGGCGTCGGCGGCCAATGTTGAGAACAGGAGCAATGGCAGACGGATTTAGTCCGTAGAACATACCTAGCTTTGTTACACCGGAAGGTGATACGGTGGAGCGCTAGTAGGCAAACATTGATGGCTTTTTGGGACATAACCAGCACGAGACTCAGTGATTTTGAAGATCTTACCGTCTGCACACGAATGGTGATTAGTAAGATATAGGAATGTTCTGAGTAATCACGACAAAAGCGCAGGCCTGCTGTAGTTGTGTGGTGGCGTGGAAACCATTTTTTCCCATTACTTTGTGTATGCGAAAGTGCTCGTGCTCTCAACTTGACCCTGACCCGATGCCCTCCTCTGATTAGACCTTGATGTGGAAGCTTTCAGACGACCAAACCCAACTTCGGCCACCTTCCGTGAGCCCATTCGCCGTCAAGTTTCAATCTGGATCTGCTTGTTCAATACGAGACTCGGCTTTACTCTGTCAACGGAACATTCAAGCATTTACACCCCAGCTCTGCTCCCCTATCAGCTTCCCAATGAGCCTGTAAAGCCAGCCATTGCACCACGCACTATCTCTGTCAAATCGCGCGTTTGTCGCGTGGGAGACGCCGTCCACGGCAGAAAGCGGCATTTCAGAACTCTTTTGTTAGCAAGTCGTCATCAATCTTTTTTATAGAAGGATAATCATGCTGTGGTGCGATTGACAAGAGACATGTAGTTGAGGAGCGATCAGATCAAAGCAGCAATTCCCAGGGGGAAAGCTTGGGACTGTGCCAAGATTGCAGGGATGCCGTTGGGTGGCCCACCATAGACAATCTACTGTACAGGCAACTCGGAGGACAAATAATTCCCACACAACCAAAATTTTCGGGAAAACACTTGAGAACGATGTGTGGCCGGTACTGGAAGTTGTGCCATGGGTGACAGCAGATGCGACTAGCTGACGAAGGCGCAAGGGTTGACAGCTCCCTGAGTATGATACCTTACCGCAGATTGACCAGGCGCGATGCGACTTTCAACCCTGAGGGCCGGCGCCTCTTCCAACAACTCGTTCCTGTATGTGCTGCCACTGATCGTTAGAGCACGCGATATATCCGGAGGCGAAAGACAAGGCGCACGACAATAAAATCAGCAACAAAGTCAAGCTACTAGGGAATCTGTTCTCCAAGCTTGAGCACAGACAAATTGAGGACCGATTGATGCGATAGTTCAGAACATGCTATGACTGCTTCCAATGTCGCGCTCACTAGGCATGGAACGCGCGAAGAGATTCAATAGACATGAACTTTAAAGCTAGATATTGTGATGTCTTAGACAAAGTCTATTATATCGTCTGCAACAATCGTTCCCGCCACCACTAGTACACTTGACTTTACAGAAGGGCAGCAAGACCCATCAGCCCGGCACCAACCAGTCCCATAGCAGTAGCAACAGGTGCGGCAGCAGAGCTGGACGCGCTGGCACCATCCGCGACGCTTGAAGCGCTTGAAGAGACGCTGCTAGCGGAGCTCGCGACGCTCGAAGCGAGTGAAGCAGCTGCACTAGATTCACTCCTCAATACCGAGGAAGCGGAGCTGCTCACGCTTGAGAGCGAAGCAGAGTTTGTGATGGTGGCAGACGCGCTTGACAGACTGGCCGCAATGGACGAAGAATCGCTCGCGAGAGAAGACGAGAGCGATGATGTGAGGCTCGACTCGGCAGAGGTGGCAGAGGAGATGACGCTGGATGCTGACGAGGTGGGAGCGCTGCTTGCTGCGGCAGCCGTGCCGCCAGCGTTGGTGGCATCAGGGTATGCGCCATTATACGAAACCGAGTCAACTATTGACCCAATGGTTTGGCCCACTTGAGCGCTGGCTGCAGCCACTAAGGCGAGCATGAGGAGTTTGTGCTGCATTTTGTTGAACGTGGTGCTTGCAAGACGATTATATCTGCTTGAGGGTGATGTTCTCTGGTGAGCTTGTGGTAGTGATAGAAACACGATGTGAATGTTTTGCTCATGTGCAAGATGAGGAGTCATGAATATATAACTATGTCCGTCTCCAATCAACCGTCTGAGACTATTAGAGCTCCATCTTCCAGGGCACCGCAGTCAACGCCTGTGGTGACTAGATTGAAGACGCCGCGGTACTTTCATTGGACACTCGGCTTCATTGGACAGATTCGAAACAGGGCGTGTCTTACTGAGAAAACTGCTCTCAACGGGGAATTGTGACCATCAGATCGAGGACCCCTGTCACACATCATGAAGTCACTAGATGCTGATCGTACGCCTCCGCACACGAATCTGGCGCGTCAATCTCCTCCTAGACTTTCAAGCTGGCGGCTTGCCTGAAGTCGCTATAGTGTAGCCTCAACACGCGCTCTTCGAATCTGTCTCTTTCCTACATGGTTAGTATCAGTAGGTAGGTACCAGTGTCCAGAAGACGACCGTGCAACCAGATACAGATGATAATAAGTAGTTGATTTACAGTTCCAGCTGTCCGTGATAGCATATGTTAACATTAAGCATTCGGGAGGAGCAACCTCCAAGCTCCACTGAGAAAGCTTCAACAGATTTGATCTTCAAACTACGTCACCACGATCGAGCTTCGAAGCAAATAGGTTTAGCAGGCGGTGATGTCCGTCTAGAAGAAGCGCTGTTAAGCATCAACCTAGACTTCACCCATCAAGAGGGTCAGTACCGTGGAGTTGAGATGATACGGGACGGTCATTTCCTGTAATCTTCGCAGCTTGAAGCTCTCCAGACGGCCGAGCAAGGTCATCCGATGTACACGGTGAAAGGCAGAAATGATCCTATCAACGCTGTCGCTGGCATCTCATTCTTCATTCAGTTCAGAATCCTTCATGGAATGCGCGCCCTACCGTCATTCATCTGCAACCCCATCACATCGCTTATTCTACTACGCAACTGGCGTAACAACTCGCCGACTGGAAGAATATGTAAGGTAAGGGTATCAAGTGTTGGTTGGATTTCTCTATCGTAGCTCCAATGCTCTGACTCAGTCGTGCTCCATTAATGATGCGACACTCAAAGATCACGACCTTAAGTATGCACGACACGCCCCACAGACACCGCATGCGCCAAGTTCAACGTCCCTGTTTCGTTACGTTCGCAGTACTCGTAGTGACCGCGTTGTAAGCTCTCATAGTCTGCATCTTTAGCCACTGCATTGAGGACGAGTTCTGAATGGCGGTATCGTCCACAGATGGACTACCGTCGTTGATCCGTATCAAATCCATTCCATCGACTTTCTCACCGAACTTAGCCTTGAGCGAGTAGTCTGACTTAGCATATTTCTCCAGCAATTTCTTCTGGATCCATGGATCGAGCTCAGATACCGCCAGTTCCGGAAGACCCATGTGTTCAAGCAGATAGCTTTGCAGCTCGGCAGGTGAGATAAGCCGGTCTGGCAGCTTGCTCGCAAACTTGTGGGAGAGCTCTTCTATGTCATGATTCTTGGCTTCGCTGAACAGCCGCGAGAACATCTTGCGTGCCGTGCCTTCGTTGATGTATTGGAATGCCAATTTGCAGTCGACGCGTCCAGGTCGAGTAAGTGCTGGGTCCAGATTCTCGGGATTGTTCGTGGTCATGATTGCAATGCACCCATCAGGAGCAGCTACGCCATCCAGCGCGTTCAACAGTCCTGATAGAGTGATACGTGTCATCTTGGGTATACCGCCTATGAGAGGGTTCATGGCAGCGCCTGGATTTCCACTGTTTGCGGGACCGTACTCACGCCAATCTTGGAGCAAGCGTGGTGTTCCAGCAACTTCACGTTCTAAGCCGGCACTATCTATGTCTTCTAACAGTAAGACTGATGGCTTGGGCAGCGAGCCAAACAACTTGGCCAGCTTTGCGTCCGTTAGGCCTGGATCAGCTAGAGACATCACGTAGAGGTCAATGTCGAAGTGGCCTGCGATTGCAAGTGAGAGCGATGTTTTGCCAGTCCCAGGTGGTCCATGCAGAAGATAGCCACGTCTGTAAGGGATGCCGTGACTGATGTATTGGGCCTCGGCATCCGGTGACAGATAAGTCTGTAGATCTTGACCAGTGTTTCTTTGACGGCATCATCCAGATCTATCGTATCAAGAGGTCGAACCGCCCTCTCCGCAAGCCAGGTCCAATTGCCATCCTCAACGTTCAAGATACGCGTGTGTTTCGATGCATGGTTTTTGGTGTAAGCCTCCAATGCTTCTTCGAGAAGATGTTTGATAGGTTGATTCGAGAAGCCGAAAGTAGAGACTGCGTATTTCCATGTCCAGAAGTAACCCTCCTTCTTTCGTAGCACGTCAACGCTAAACAGCCTCCAACCGTGCCAAAAATATTGAGTGCCTTCATCCTCGGTGTAGCAGATATTTCCATCTGCTTTGTCACCACACCTCAGGATGCGCTTCGATCTCCTGGCAGAGGACCGCGTTTCGCCCCATATTCGCTGTACCTGAGACTGGTCTGTACGATCTCTGACCCATGCCATGAGCGCTGGACACAATTTGTCATTGTCGTCAATTTGTACGGTCCTCATGAAACGGCATAGAAACGTGGACCAGAGAGAATACAACCGGTCTCCTGCCAGCGCAAGATAGACACATGCAGCGACCATAGCCGCCACAGTGGAAGCGAAGACACGTACCAACTTCGCGAAACGGGGGTTCTTAGCTGTTTTTGTGAGTAAGGAAGATGCGAAGTTGCGAAGGATGTAGCTGGGCACTCCTAGCAAGCCGATGGGATCTAGAGGCCGAAGCCCAGAGGCAGCCGATGGGTTTTGCAGAAGAGGGTTCATCTCTCACGACAGCCTTTGTAAGAGGGTGTCGAATATGTAGCCCCTCGTAGTCTTGGAATTATCTTTGCAGTTAAGAGCTCTTTATGATCTCGCAGATTGCAATCAGAGTCCCAATTAGACCATCACACTGGGAACTAAGTCGGAAAGTCACCAATGGAGCATCTGACGCACAGCGAGTCACGTAGGGAACGCAACCTATCCAAATCTTTCCCTTGATACGTACGTAGCGCATCGTGCGTCAGGGCAGCTCAAGCTCGTCAAGGAACCTGTCGGCTTCTGATTTCGCCGTCGCCTCTGCCGTTGGACTTGAGGTGTGTCTTTGCTGGTTCGCTTCTCGTTCTTTCCTGATTCTCTCTGTTTCAAATCTTGTTTGCTCAAGGGCCTCCATTTCCTTGCGCCGCTCCTCTGCGTCATGGCTGAAGTTGTAGAACGCAGTACCTTTCGTTCGTACCTCGGCGGTCGCATCGAAGTGTGTGTCAGGAGGGGGCGTGGCCGACTTGTCACGTTTCTTGGCCAAATCAGCCATTTGCTCAGCGATTGTACGTTCGGGATTGAAGGCCTGGTGTTGTATAGCGTCACCGTATATGACATTTGTTGGAGCTTTTGGATGAGCGGCGAACTGCTCCGCGTCGTGCAACGCGGCTGCCTCAATCCTGCTGCGACGCTCTTCCTTCTCGGCTTGCTTCTTGCTGCCTTTTCGCAAGCGTCCAAACTCGTCAAGATACTCGATCTCTTCGTCGTCTCCGTCATCACTATCGCCCGAGGCTGTGTGGTCTGAGTCGTCTTTGTCATATTGTTTCTCTGCCCATTTGCGATCAAAATCAACCAGCCCTCGATCGTCAAAGCCATCGTTGCGCGTAACATATTCTCCTCGCTTCATCGCATTATACAGCCGCACCTTCTCCTCCATTCTTCTCTTCGATCGATGCAGCTCCGCCGTCGCTACTGATCCGATATCATCCCTGGTTTTGTGCGTCTGACCACTTTCATCCTCCAAGTCTTTGGCTGCTCGCTTCTTCACGTTCTTGTTATGAGCAGTGAAGAGGTCACCTTTGCCCTTTGTGGGTTTGGGCTTACTAGCCGCAGGTGTCTTCGAGGAAGAGCTGGATATCAGTGAAGCTAGGCTCGACGAGAATGCAAGGGAATTTGAAGAGGAAATCTCTTTGCCTTTGATCTTGGTAGGCCGCTTCGCACCATACAGATTTTCAGACATCGTACCTACCGTGTCAGAGTGCCACTGGAGCTACTCATCATCATACATAAAGTCAACAGCAGCGCTCGAGGGGGTGATTCGAAGTGAATCCGAAAGAAGTAATGCTCGGACGCGTTCCTGCCGCTACATGTCGTGGCTAGTGCACTAAGGCATTAAGGCACAAAGACTTTAAGGCATTAATCAGGTTGGCTCCGATATCACTTATCCCAGTTCAATACGTGGTACTCTCAGGAAGTGCGCGAAGGCATTGGCATGCTACTACAATAGGTATTGATCGTTGATCATGCAACCAACTGTCTTGCTGGAATGGAGTCAGCCTCGTCAGTGTCGGGTGAGCAACATAAAGCATACTGTTCCCGTGGTTCGGAGATGGTGGGTGGGTACGCTAATGCTTACGAACACTCAGTTCCTGAGAGTAGCACGTAGATATGACGTCTGATTGTTCGAGTACAAGTACTTTTGTCGCCGGAGCACTCCCGGCGCACCTCTTCGAGCTTCCTTTCGAGCTGTTCTTGTCGATTCGAGCATCTAATTCAGTTGTGCCTGCTGTGTCTATCAGCCATCTGTTCTCAACCAGTCAGCCTTCGCAGACAGATTTTTGAAGAAACTTGTGCCCCAGTGTCCTAACAATGTCCGAATCACTAGCCGTCCTTCGACGGACGCAGAATCAGGAATTGGCAGATCTTGCAGACCAGCACCTCAAACATGAGTATGTTACATAGACGGTTCGCAGTTGAAGCAAGGAATGCTGACAAACATCAGTCTCACCGAATCGGACCGTCAGAAGCTCAAATCAGCTGCAAGCACTGTTTCGACCGCCACGATGGTTGGAACACTCGCGGGTTTATCACTGGGCGCGTACTTTGCCTTCAAAGTACGCTCGAACAGACAGAAGATGTTTCAAGCTTTCCGAGCTGCTGAGAAGCCGACACATGTGCGATTCGCAAGTGGACGGGAAGAGGCGATCCCAGACATCAGTCCGCTGGTTAAGCCATCTACGTTTGGAGATTTCTTGACATATACATTGTTCGCCTCAGGAGGGATCCTGCTTGGTGGAGAACTTGGCTTGCTGGCTGGAGGTGCAACTGCGCAGAGGTCGATCACATCTGATCCAGAGACGAAACAGAGGATTGAAAATGCTTTCAGGTCATTCAGAGCTGACGTACTAAGGAAGGAGATTGAGCAGCTTGAAGGTGGCAAGAAGCAACTTGAGCTGTCGTTATGAGTCCGTTGCAGGTTTAGAGCTTCTGAATGGTACTTGCGGCAATGGATAGCTTAACAATGGAGGTAGGCTTGTAACACCAAAATTACATTTCATTATCCCTCCATCCTCTTCCACGGAGGCTACTACCCTACGAGCAGACTCCTTAGTCCACCTAGATTAGAAGAAAGCGAAAAATGCTGCTACACCCATAACAGCCCCAAACACACCGCCTCGCCCTGCAGCAGCACTAGCCGCCCCAGTATACAGACTCGTCTGCACAGAACCAGTTGTACTCATACCCATTGTGGCGCTGTGTGTCATGTTCGACTGCGAACCTGCTGCCACCGTAGCGTTCGAACTCACCATGCTCGTGGTCATGCTTGACATCGACGAGGTCGTCATAGTCTCCATCGCCATATCCGTGCCTGTAGTGCTGCTCGTCATGACATCGGTTGCTGAGCTAGGAAGGAGCGCAAGGCCGGTGTCGGTGGCTGTCGTAATGGACGTGTCCGGGGCTGAGCTCATGGCCACGTCCGCGTTGGTGGTGTCAGCACTAGATGGTGTGGCTGCGTCTGTTGCTGGAGCTGTAGTGGTGTCGCAGGGGATCGAGATGCTGTACGTTGCGCAGGCTGAGTTGGCCCAAGTGCAAGCGGCTACCCATGGTATCAGTAATTGTCCTTTCGGCTTGTCCCTGTGCCTAAAGGCTTCTGACAGGGCAGGATCCAGTCCACTTACCTTGCTGATCAGCAACACTAGTGCATGCGGCCTGAATTGGCCCCTGAAGCGTGCCGAAGTTCTTGCAAAGACATTCTACATCGGTCGCTGTGCAACCTGTGCTAGCTGTGGCACCAAGAGCGGCGGTTTGCTAAGCTTGTGTTTAGCTCTGGGTGTGCCTCGACAGTGCTGGCATGACTTACAGCGCACGTCGGAAGACTCGATAGATCCTGGGCAAGAGCGACAGCTCCAAGGCTGAGAAGTGTAGAAAAGAATGTGGCTCGCATGTTTGCGATTCGAAGATATCAGCTACAAGAGAATGTAGAGAGCGACTTTTCTGGGAAGTGGTACTGAACGAGTGACTGAAGCGAACGACTGAAAGAAAAGAACTTTGTACTGTACGCAGGGATGAAGCACAGAGGGTGATTTGCTGCGGCTTTATGGTTGTGGTTGGCTGTGGTGTTGTAACGATCGCACGGGCAACCGATGTTGTGTTGGAATGTGGTACTAGCGCTCGACACGGTGAATTCTGGGTGGAATGCAAGCATGAAGAACGCGCGGTCAACTGTGCGATAGAAGCCAATGTACTAATTGATGTTGCTTTTCATCAGCAACACCTGCAGCGCACGGGGAGCACATGTTGTAATGAAGCTCCCGGATGGTGCGGGCTAGACCCCAGTGTGTGTGTCTGCTATCGAGCAAAACTGGCCCAATCTCCCCATCACACCAATTCTATCAGATGGGCCTTTGTGTCGCATTCATGCTCGGGTAGTCCTTCAGTACTCGTAACTCGGACCTACCTCATGACTGAGGTGCAACATTATGCCAACCTCTTCAAGCTCGTCAGTCGCCATGACCCCGCAGTGATACCGGAGACGAGCAGTATCGTATGTTGGGCGTGTGAGTGTACCCTCTCTAAATCATAGCTTGCAGCACAACGAAGTGTCGGCTCTGAGACGGTGAAGCCATGCAGTCTTTCAGCCCCTTCGAAATTACCGTGTGCTTGAAGTGCAGTGTTCGCAGTTATCGATGAAAACAGCAGACCCATCAAAGTTAGTATCGTTGGCAGACTTCGTGTCTGAGAACGGTAATATCCTGAAGGCAAAGCAAAGCGGCAAGACCATCTTGACTCTTCTTGGGAGAAAGCAACGTTCTGCCACAGGATATAAGTTCTGCCGGGCCACTGCGGCATTCGCCGAGTGACCCACCGTGGGGCCGGAGCGTGACTGTATCTTATCAGATGATCTATGTATGCGCATCATCTCCTCTCTATCGATCAACGTTGAAGACGAATTCTGTGCTACACGTCGACATGGACGATGCAATACCCTCAGAGCTTCGAGCTGTGCTCAAGCTATCGCTCTCATCTCATGACAACATACTAGCAGCAGCAACAGCAGTAGAGGGAGGGGAGAGACGTATTCCCATACTTAGAGAGCTTATCCAAGCCCTCCTCTTCTCCAGACGGTTCACGCCATCCTACCTTCTGGTGGTAATAATCGTGATCTTGTTGTGGGGCTTGGTGAAACGGGTGATAACATGTTCAAGACTGCGCCAGAAGAGCAGGAGGCTACAAAAAGAGCACCCTGCAGCGTCGTCTGTTGCATCGTCGTCGAGCAGCACATTGCAGGGTACCGAGAGTCCTCCGTTGAAAAGCGACAATGTGTCAGAGGGCACGCCACTCCTCGCAGAGGCACAGCTTAGGAGGCGACGGCCGAGGTCTGCGCCACTACGAGTCTGGCACAGCATCAGATCATTCATGCTGCGTCAACCAAAGCCGTTACCGTCCCTGACTGCGCCCAAGAACACCCTGCCTACGAACGAAACCTCCATCGTCATCCTTTTGTTCCTCGCGTTGAACCTGTTCTATCTCTTCTACAAGATGCCGCTGTCGCGGTCGATGGTGTTTGCCTTTGCAGACAGAGCTGGTCTCCTCTTTGTAATAAATCTGCCCATTCTTTACAAGTGCGCAGCAAAGAACAATCAGCCACTACAATACATCACAGGCTGGTCGTACGAGGGCTTGAACATCTTTCACCGCCGATTGGGCGAATGGATGACAGTCGCTGCAATACTTCATGCCGTTGGTATGGTAGTGGCATTCTACGATCTCATTGCACCTTCGGGCTATACCCTGGGTTGGTACCTCACCCGCAAAATTATCATACTTGGAACGATAGCATTCAGCTTTTACCTTGGCATCTACTTCACAAGCATCGGCTATTTCAGGCTAGCATTGTACGAGCTGTTTCTGGCGCTACATATCTTCTTGCAGGTGGGCGCCTTGGTCATGCTTTACTTTCATCACCACACTGCCAAGCCCTACGTTGGGGCTGCTCTGGTGATATGGGGGCTCGACAGGCTTGCGTCGAGGATTCTGTGCAAGACAGGATCATTCACAGCAACATTACAAATAGCTGCCGACAAGGACACCGTATTGTTATTTTGTAATGTTCCATTAAGAGGGTGGAACAAGGTTGGCATGAAGGGCGGCTGGCACGCGGGCCAACACGTGTTCTTGACCGTCCCAGAAATGGGGACAAAGTATAAGCTGCAAGCTCATCCGTTCACTATCGCTTCGCCTGCGCCCAAGCGAGGTACAAGCGCAGAGAGTTGGCCTCTTCAGCTTACCATACGAGCTCAAGATGGTTTCTCTCGAGACTTGCTCGAATATGCCAAGCTGCATCAACACACTCGGGTGTACATGGATGGACCGTATAGCAGCAACGAGGTTCTTGAGGCTGTTCGAAATTGTGATAGGGTTTGTCTGATCGCAGGTGGTAGTGGCATTGCTGTGACCTATCCTTTCGCTTGGGAACGTGAAGTCGAGTCAAACACTGTCGAGGACATCGTTCATGACAGGATCGTCTACGCTAACGGAGTCAAAGTGAGACCGACAATCAAGAAGTCAAGTTTCCCCCTAGACGAGTCTCGTTTCGCGCAATTCTGGATTCGGCAAGATACTAGTCACGAAGCTTGGTTGACGATGTTACCAAGCATGCAACGACCAGCATACGACGCCTCCTTGGAGGCTATGCCAACAGACACTGGCAACGCTCTTGATCTCGTTACTCATCGGTTCGACACCCGAAGCGCCACAGGAGAACATCAACGTCCGGACATCAAAGCAGAACTTGAAGCGTGGATCCGGGGTGAGGTTAAGCAACAGATCGACATGCAGGATAGCATCTGTGTTGTGGTGAGTGGACCGGACGCCCTGGTCAGAGATGTGCAGAACACAGTGGCTAGTCTGGTTCGGGAAGGATGGAAAGTCGACATCCATGTCGAAAAGTTCGGGTGGTAAGTCTTGATGTCTGTGGAGACAGCAAAGGTAGTGGTGCCCCGGACACGGAGCAAGAAAGCTAGGTGGACCCGCCCCGAGCCATGTTCTCGCTCTGCTACTTTGTTGCTAATTTGCAACAATGATGAATTCACAAATTGAACATGTAGACGCGCGCACAGACAATCAGTCACCTTATTGACTTTTGGTCATTGACGAATTTCTGGTCGCAATCTCGCGTGGGCGCCTCACAGCGCTTACGGCTTAGCCTCACCACGTGCGATCGAGCCGAAACGCCAAGTCTGTCAAGCCGACGCTCCACCTTGGCGCCTACGCTCGCGACGAGCTGTCATCCAAACGTTTTCTCCTTGTTAACAACACCTCAAACCCGTGGCTTGATGTCCAGGTCTTTCTCCGTTCGTGCGCCTACTGGACCCAGTTGCTACTCGTTAGCTGTGCTGATAGGAGGTCCATCGGTGCCCTTTCTCCTTGCTCGTCTTTACTACAACCCTAACGAGCAATGATATCGAGGAACATCTGCAGGGAATCGCTGTGACGCCCTTACATCATCCATGTGCATCGGCCGAATCTGGCAAGACAGATTCTACAGACCTCTCGTGGCCCTCCTTTTTCGTTTCAAAATGACAACCCTGACGCAGGTTTTTGGCTTGGCAGATACATCGCTTGCTCATTGCCTGAGCCTGGTGGTCTGCTACCGCTTTCATTTCTGATAACGCGCGCCAAGGATGTTTTTGCGATGTCTTGCTTCAGATGTTGATAGACCATGTCTAGCCTAGATGCGTGATCAGACGCTCCGACCAGTCACCGCCGGCTGTCTGAAGAAGCGCGCTAGGAGGAAGTAGAGGGAGCAATGCTACATAACGTTGCTACATCCTCAGGTCAGAGTATTGCTTTTTGTTCCCGTCCACTATCGTTTGCTGTGCATTGCATTCACTGGCTGTGTGGCTTCTGCTCTTTGCTTCTTTCCGTCTTTCGCTTCGACATTCGCTACCAAAAAGTCAATCGCTTGGTTAGACCATAACCTTATTTCACCTACCATCGACCATCGTTAAGTCTCGATATGAAGTCAGCAGTTGTTGCTGGCCTTTTGGCTTCTGTACTCTACTCGCAGCAGGCTGTGGCAACGTACAGCTGGAACAATGCTCAGAAGTTTTCTTCTCCCGAAAACACAAACAACCAGTGTACTGGCGACCAGTCTAGCGGCTGGAACTTTGGCGATGTGCCAACTGGAAAGGTGGGAAGCTTCGACGGCATGAACCTCTCTGGGTTCGACTGTCAAGACTCCTTCAACGTAAAGTCCGGGAAGCGTGGCCTTACGAGACGGACACAATTCGCTGGCAAGGCCATCGTCGGAAAGGCTACCAACGATGATTCTAACTGCCCAAAGATCTCCAGTCAGAACAGGGATTTCTCAATTACCGATATGCAGGTTTCCACCGACAAAGACGATGCGGAGCTAACCTTCGAGTATGTAATGGATAGTGGGGATATCTGCCGACAGAAGGCTACGTGTGGAACCGGCGGTACAACTGTGAAGAACACTCAATGTGGTGGTGCAAAGCAAGTCAACGTCAAAGGCGACTGCAACTTCGGCTTCCACAGCATCGGGTTTGACTGCAATCCCTCGCAGACGCCTACTGGAGGCATCACCAGCACCACGCCTGTATGCCAGTCTACCGAAACGCTGACCGGAGGCACTTGTGTACCCACAGGCCCAAGCACAACTCCAATTACCACGACCACTGCGTCATGCGCTGACACCGAGTCTAAGGACGACAACGGTTCCTGCGTGCCCAAAACACCCACTGGCGGGATTACTACCACTACAACACCCGCAACAACAACAGCTTGTGACGACGGTTCCACCATGGACAACGGCTCCTGTATGCCACAGACATCGTCCACAACGACTACTGCCTGCGCTGACACCGAATCTCAAGACGACAAGGGCTTATGTGCACCCAAGACTCCGACAGGTGGCATCACTACTCCTGTCACAACCACCGCTACCAGTACTCCTACTCCTACAACTTCGTGTGGCGAGGGTTCATTCATGGACCAGGGCTCTTGTGTTCCAACAACTTCTTGCAAGGATACTGAAACACTCTCCGACTCAGTCTGTGTTCCACAGACCCCGACTGGTGGCATTACTACTACAACCCTAGCTGCTACTACGTCTTGCGGCGAAGATTCCTCAATGGACAACGGTTCATGTGTGCCAAAGACACCTACTGGGGGTATCACTACTACTCCAGGTGTCTCAACAACGCCAGCCGCTACCACAGCATGCTCCGAGGGCTCTTCGATGGACAACGGATCTTGCGTTCCACAGACCCCAACCGGCGGCATTACATCCCCACCAGCAAGCTCCGATATCGTGACCACTGAGATTGTTGTTACCACCTTGACAACTTGCCCAGTCACTGTTACAAGCGGCAGCATCACCTCGATCACCCAGACGATCTCCACCACCACTATCACCTCCACCGCCACTTTCTGCCCGAAGTGTGGAGAGGCACCACCCACCGGTGGCGTTATTACCCCTCCTGCCAGTGCTTCCACCCCTCTAGCAATCAGCGCCTGTTCTGAGGGATCCTCTGAGGAGAATGGCTCGTGCGTTCCCATGACTCCGACCGGTGGTTTGACCACAACCACACCGGTTGCGACAACCTCGGCTGTATCATGCAAGGACAACGAAGAGGAGAAGGAGGGACAATGTGTGCCACGGACACCGACAGGTGGTTTGACGACAACTACCGCTGTTGCAACGACCTCCGCTGTGTCTTGTACGGACGATGAAGAGCTCAAGGAAGGCCAGTGCGTGCCGAAGACACCAACTGGTGGCCTGACCACAACCACTGCCGTCGCAACAACCTCTGCTGTGTCTTGCAAGGACAACGAGGAGTTCAAGGAAGGCCAGTGCATACCAAAAACTCCAACTGGTGGCATCACTAGCACAACACCTGCTACCTCGACACCACTCGCAACGACTTCTGCTCTATCCTGCAAAGACACCGAAGAGACAAAGGATGGTCAGTGCGTGTCCCAGACCCCGACCGGTGGTATCACTTCAACAACGCCAGTTGCCAGCAGCTCTAGCACAGTCGTCAGTACTTCCCCACCTAGCGCGGAAACACCAGTCGCAGAGGCACCGTGCCCAAATGTTCTGCCTCGATGTCTCTCCACCTGGATGCAGTCGGCAGGTTCGTGCTCGAGCAACAGCGATATCAGCTGCTACTGCCCGTCTGCCGACTTCATTAGCACCGTTCAACAATGTGTCATGGCTTGGGGCTCAGATGCTGACGTCCAGTCTGCTTTGTCGTACTTGGCTGGTATCTGCGCTGACTTCGTCCCGGAGAACCCTGGGTAAGTCTCTTTCTCTGGGTCACGTTTGGCTTATACTAACTGCATCACAGTATCTGCACTGGTGTCCCAAGCACAATCACCCTAATCCCAACACCATCTGCACCAGCCACTCCATCGACCCCAGTCACGGGTGGTCAAGGAGAGACCCCAACGCCAACTGCTCCCCCTGCCGAGATGCCAAGTACAGTCATCACATTCACACGGACGCTCACTTCGGGCAGCATGACGACACAAATGGTGACAGTCCCACAAGTCGTCTTCAACACTGTTACGGAAACAGCCGCTGCATCGGAGGCAGCTTCTGGATCTGGTCCTGCCGCTGCCGCTGCGACATCCACTCAAGTCGTTGGTCTCGTACCTGCTCAGCCCTTGACCACACCACCAGCTGCTGGGGAGGCTAGCACTGCTGCTGGAGATGTTAGCACCCCTGCCCCTGCAGCACCTGCAGCATCCACGCCCGTGGCCGGTGAGACAGGAGCCAGCACGTTCTACCCGTCCTCGACCATCGACTACACCGCTAGCCAGACCAGCGACAACAGTCCAATCCAGACCTTCACCGGCTCTGCCTCCCAGGCTGGTTTCGGCATGGCCGCCGGCGTGCTCGGTCTGATTGCTTTCCTGGCTTAACTCGTAATACACTGACGACGATGAACTGGGCGCGGTAAACAAGAGGAGAATAATAAGAGTCATGCCTCTCACAACAGGCAAACTTCAATTCATGATTTTATGTATGTATCAGTCAGTTGCATAGCACAGCGGGAACAGGGATGGGAATGGATTGTCAATCATGTATACATACATATCCAGAGGAAAGGTCCAAAAAGATCTAAAGAAGATACACAGGACAATAATATGTGAACCTTATATTCCCAAGCTCTACTAGTCCACGTTCGGCACAGCTGCTTTCATATCTCGAGTTCAGTCTTGGCGTGCTCGATTGAGCCTTGGCGCATGGCTGTGCACCTATATCGGCAAATGCGAAAGTGCTGTAGTACTTACTGTGAACTACCGTCTTACAAGGATAGGCCTGATGCTCATCGCTGATGCAATGGGCGCAGTGCTCGCTCGATCAGCTCGTTGCTCGGCAGAGCCTTCGCGTACTGCAATTCTTCCATCGAATGATCAAGAGGCTTAGGTATACCTCGTGTTGTCAGTGGGGATTGCCCAGGAGAGGTGTTGAGACGGCATACTATCTGTGAAATTCGTAGGAGCTTTCCAATGCCGGAAAATGGACTGCTGGGCTGGCCATTGTAGTGCTGCCGCCTTCGAGAACGAGGATATAAAGCGACACGTGTATTTTGAGCAAAAGGCACCAAATTGGCGCGAATCACAATTCTTCCTTATCATACTTGAGGTAAGTAAGCTATCTCTACAGCAACAACTTCTTGATCAACTCAACCGCCTTATTGACCAACTTCGGCTCAAAGGCCGAGTTCTGGCTCTTAGCAATGTTCACCACCTCCTCTACGTTGTCGAGGCTCCATTCCTTGCCGACCTTGCTCTGGGCGTATTTCTTGAACCCGTCTTGCCAGTTCGACTCCTCGAATGCCATGGGAAGCACCTCGCTGAAGACTGTGCTTCCGCCGGCCGCGCCGGCAATCAGCTCGAACCACATGCTTCGCTGCTTGGGGCCCATCAGGTCGAGCGCTTCGGCGAACTTGACCGTCTCGTAGGCGGACATGAGGTTCACGAGGGCGTGGGCGTGCAGGACTATCTGCTCGGTGTCGGCGGAGGCGGTGGCTTTGAAGCTGTCCTGGGCGTGCTCGATGACCAGTTGCTGCTTTGCTTCGTCCTTGAGCGTGGGATCGAGGTAGTACTTGGTGATCAATGCGTCGTCCCAGGATGCGACGCTTTCCATGCACGTCTTTAGTTGGGAGTTCGCCGTGTTGAGGAGAGGGAGGTCGATCTTCAGTCTTGCTTCTTCGTCGTAGATGATGCCGACGTCCTTGTTGATGATGCTTATGGCTGATGCGACTGGGAGCGCGGCGTCGATCATTCGTGGTCCACGGTTGGTGAACATCCAGGTCCAGCCGTAGGGATGCTTTCCTGGCGATGGTTCCGAGTTTACGGTGTCGAGGAATTGTTTCGTGTCTAGGCCTGCTAGTGCGGCAAGGGACATCACTTCTGATGCGGCGACGATGTGGATGCCGGCTTGCACTTGGTTGAGAGCTTTTGCGGACGTGCCTGCGCCGAGGGTGCCCGGTATGGGGTAGAGCGTTTTGCCGTCGTTGCTCAGGGTCTTGAGACATTTCTGGACGAGTTCGTGGTTCATGTTCTCTTGCGAGTCTGACGATGCCATGATCGTGAGTGTGCCGTTTAGAGATCGCGCGACACCGCCTGAGACGGGTGCATCCACGAGCTTGACGTCTGGTCTGTTGAACTCATTCGAAAGCCTTTGTCGGACCTCGGACGGATATGTGGGCGGCACTGTAGCCATTATGATGACTGGGATGTCTTGAGGTAGCTCCTTGACAGCGCCGGAGTCGAATAGCGCGGAGTTGACATGAGTGTATGCTGCTACCATCAAGATCACAATGTTGGCTCCTGACTTCACTGCTTCCGCACAGGATGTGGTAGTCGAGAACTGTGCTTTGGAGTTATCGTCCTTCTGAATCTTTTCGCATGCCGCCGTCCATCTGTCAAGAGTTGGTTGAAATATGTCGAAGCCTGTGACTTGTATACCAGTCCTGACCAGGTGTGTTGACATTGCGAAACCCATGGCTCCGAGGCCTAGGAAGGCGACATGTGGTGTTGTAGCCATCGTCGCAGATATGCTTATAAGGCCGGTGCTGCTGATGGATCAGGTATTGACCGGCAGGCTAATGTCGCAACTCCTTTAACTGAGCTTATACGGGTGCCTCGGGGTGTAGACACGATAGCGCAACTATTCCTGCTGCTGGATTTGTAGCAATGAGGATAATAATAAGGGACCGTTTGATTGTGCAAGATTCTTGGACTGTACCTGTGTCTCTACATCAGGCTCGTAGCACATATCTATATACGAGACTAGTCACGTAGGTCGTCGGGATTTTGACCGACGTCAATCCCCTACCGGCTGATGTCCCTTGTCACGGCTGACAAGGTCCCCGAACGGCCGACGAATGCGTGACCAAACCGCGATGAGGGGAAAATTTCAGGCCAAAGAGCCTCAAGCAGAAAACCTAGGCCCCGGATGTGGGCGGCATTTCCTCCGGCCATCCCCAGTCTGTTACAACCTCAGTCGGTCTGGAGCATGCCAACATTCTACGCGTGATGTCGGAATCGTGAGTGATCGCCAAGGCAGAGTAGGGGCCAGATCCTACCGCTACAGTGTTAAGCCAAGGCAAAATGGAGACAAAGGGGGTTGCCACCACGTACGCAGTGCATCTCCCTGCTCGAGCTTCGGAAGCTGAAAATAGTCGAGGAAAGTTTACCGAGGTTGATCAGTTGCCTCAGGCCTCAGGATCTTATCGATAGGGAGTGACTGCCATAACTTTTTTTGCGAACATGGAAAGGTCGGCCCAGGGCACAGTGTGAGGAACAAGATGGCAGTCGAAGTGAAGCCCGTTCATGAGCTGCTCAACACCATCACGGATGCTCTAACGGCAGCAAAAGATGCATTTACAGAAGACACGGACTCCTTCGTGCCACCCACCGACGGCATCTCCCTGCTCGACGTGAAGAACGACCTCCTCCTCTCTTACCTCCAGCACCTTGTTTTTCTCATTCTACTGCGGCTTAACAATGGCTCACAATCAGATGCAAGTCAGCTGGACCTCGGAAAGAAAGTGACGAAGAAGCTCATCGAGCTCCGAGCATATCTCGATCGAGGCGTGCGACCACTCGAAGGACGATTGCGTTATCAGATAGACAAGGTCCTTCGAGCAGCAGAGAACGCCGACAGAAGTGCAAAGCTGAAGGCGCAAAGCAATGGGGTTAACAAGAAAGAGAACAAGGTCAAACGCAGACACGACGACGACTCGGATGTTTCAGCTTCCGGTTCAGATGCAGAGGACGATTCAAATGCTTCGGAAGCTGCAGACTCGGATGATGAGAATGTCACCGCGAGACCGAACGTGTCGGCAATAGCCTCGGGACCACCTGCGAACACAGCCGCCAGGAACGTCAAAGAGAGACAATCAGGCGCACGAGACGGCGTTTACAAACCGCCACGCCTCAATCCAACAGCTATGCCTAATACCTCTTTGCGCTCGCGTGAAGAAGCAGAAGACCACCGCTCTGCCCGTCGTCGCAAGAACGCCTTGCTGGATGAGTACATCAACGAAGAGCATTCCTCCGCCCCCGCAGCCCAACCTAGTATTGGATCGAACAACACTATCCTGGACCGTGGCCGACAACACAGCAGCCTGAATACACGCGATCGTGATAGTGAAAGGGAGAGGAGACAATACGAGGAAAGCAATTTCACACGTTTGCCTGGCGCAAGCAAAGCCGACAAAAGGAAGGACAAAGCAAGGCAGATGAGGGAAGGCAGAGATATGTTTGGTGGTGAAGATTGGACGGGCTTGGGTGGTTTTGGGGATCGCGTGAGTAAAACAGTGGCTGGTGGAAGGGATAGAGGCAGTGTTCTGGAGAGGCGTGAGAAGAGGAAGCGCGATACAACTGACATGCCAAGGGGCGATGGCGTGGGAATTGGTGAGAGTTTCGAGAAAAGGAGAAGGGTCGTGCAAGGACGAGCAGACAAGAAGAGAGGAGGGAGGAGGTAGTAGCCATGAGCTTGAGAAGGTGAAGTGGAGTGACTGCGGTCGTCTAAAACAACAAACCCGATACTGCTATCTGTAGCAAGGAGCGGTCGCGAATACACGGATGATTGCCATCAGGCAGGTCCTTCTGATCCACTGAAGATGTCAGTGTGACTCAGTCGAACGTCCACACCTCCCACCTAAAGTGAGCAAGTTCGGGCGGGCATTGAGTGCTGAGCCACCACCTCTATCGCTTTTCCTCACATTTCACCCCTTCCATGATCTTGGCAACCAAACCCAAACAAAAAGGCAAGGGACACGTGCAACAAGGAGCATGAGACAAGTGACAATTGGCAAAGAGAATATGGAGCAAGTCGGGATCGAACCGACGACTTCTTCGAGACAGGGCTTGATCAAGAAGCGAGTGTTAGCCCGCTGTCAGGCCGCCGCCAGACCAGCTAACACTGACTTCAAGCCGATGCAAACGAAGCACTCTACCACTGAGTTATTGCCCCATTGAGGGTGTACCTGATTTGAGGACAATCCTGGGGAAAGACCATAACAACAATACAATGGTACGAGTGCGCCAGCTACGTTTGCTTCATATTTGTCTTCACTCCGTGGGCAGGCCAAAAAGACAAGTAAAAAGATATCATTGATGGGCCAGGTCTGGTTCGAACAGACGACTTTGCCCAATTCTGGCTTTCTGACTAAAGGCGCGGCGACCAGAACCATTCTGGTCAATGGGCGCAATGCGCTGAAGGAGCCACCGTCTAGCAAGACGTGTCTCGAAGCGTGCGAAGGGAACACTCTGCCACTGAGTCACTAACCCCTTCTTCAGTGAAGGTGGATGATCTTAGGCAAAAGTTGGATAGTCGTCCACTATAATAACACAGTTGCGGAGCCTGACTTCGGACGAACGAGCACGGAAGGCTGAAACAAGCCCGAGGCAAGCGTGCTAACAGTGAAGGGCCCAAACAGGCACGGTTAGGGCAGTCTGTCAAGTCAAGCGACGATATACGTTGATCGACAGTCGTACAGATTGGCCGCATCATCTATACAGCTCGCTGCTATTGTTTCCGCCAAACACCTACCGCACTTAGCTCTCTGGAGTAGTGGCAGCAGCTCCTGTAGCTCTTGAGAAGTTCCTAGCAACGATGCGTCTTCTCCATTGCAGAGCCCTATCTGAGAAAGCCCTCGATCAAATAAGCCACCGAGAAGCCTTGTCGCTGAAGCCTAAGCGGCAGACCAAATCGGACTCTACTGGACAAGTACGGAGACAACAATGCCAGGGCATCGACTCGAAGCGGAAGGCCTGGACGGGGATGTCGAGCTATGGCAGACGGCGGTCCCAGACTGGCAGCAGTAGCTGTATCTATGCCTAACCGAATTAAACGCAGGAAAGTCAATCGCGCCAAGCGAAGTAAATCTCAACCTACGATACCTACCGGACCTAGGTTGCTTACCTTACGTTGATTCCTCCCTGTCTGAGTAGCCTAGCCCTTGCATCTTCTGCAACATGTGTTCATGACGCTTAGGACAGACACTTAGGTGTTCCTGAGCATTAGAAACAGTCACGACAACGGAAACGTTTTCCATTCATCGGAAATGCTGTCCGTCTCACTTTGTCGTGACGTCCGACATGCAGCTTCATCTATGTCATCAAGTTTGAAGCTCACGACGAATCAGGCCTATCCTAATGAGCGGGAAGTGACGCCGGAGCAGAACGCGTCGTGCATCCTGCGACCTCGTGGAAATGCACGACCACAAATCGCGTGGTGCAGCAGGTGCCAACCTCCAGGATGTGCAATGCAACCAATCCCATTCGCTGACCCGTTATTCTTGTTGTCATTGTTGTCTATCCAGTCTTTCTCCTGTCGCAGCGTGAAGCTATACTTACACCCATCATCTGAATAGTCTTGCAGGCAGACCAGATGTTTTCGCGATCGCTAACCCTCAGATCGACTCGCATGGTAACAGTCTCACGACAGCTAATATCATCGACACGACCATTGTCTACTACGACAACTCCGGCACTGCTTCAGGCAACTCAAGCTCTGACTGCCAATCACCCAATTGGTGCAAGGCAACCAAGGTCCCTCAACCACACAAGACTCCTCGCAACCATGGCGCCAAACAACAACACAACCTCGACCACCATCGACCCAGACCACTTTCTCAACACATCTGGCGCTCAAGACGCTGTCTGGATCAAGCATGTGCCTTACTCATCCATTCCAACCTTCCCCAAACTCGATCGCGACATGGAAACGGATGTGCTGGTAATTGGCTCCGGTATTGCAGGTATTAGCACAGCCTACGAGCTCGTGCGTAAGGGCGTCAATGTCACCATGATCGAAGCACGCCACATGCTTGGAGGTGAAACAGGTAGGACATCTGGTCACTTGTCTTCGGACCTGGACGATGGATACACTGAGATCGCGAAGAAGCACGGAAAAGAAGGCGCAAAGTTGGCCGCTGAAAGTCACGACTGGGCCGCGAAGCGTGTCGGTGAGATCAGCAAAGAACTGGGCATCGAATGCGAATATAGGCAGCTTAAGGGCTACAACGTCTCACAGTACCTTCACGGCACGAAAGAGCACGACGAGGATATGGAGTCTATGAAGAAAGACGTGGAAGCTGCAAGAGAAGCTGGCTTAGACGCGAGCTACCAAGCCGGCTTCGCAGTGCCAGGTTGGGACGGTCAGGTCGACCAGCGTGATGCTCTAGTGTTCGCGAATCAGGCTACCTTCCACCCAACCAAGTATTTGGTTGGTATTCTCGAATGGCTAAAAAAGCAGGACAACTTTCAGGCCTTTTCTGGTACACGAGCCGTGTCGATAAACGAGAAGGGCGTGACTGTGCCGGTTGTGGATGTGCATATCGGGCCAAGAGACACTGTCGTCCAAACCGAAGACGGCCACAAAATCACCGCCTCTCACACCGTTGAGGCTACGTGTGTGCCGTTACAGAGGCTCAGCCTGATCGCTGAGATGGAATACCAACGCACCTACTGTATCGCAATCCGCATACCCAAGGGTGCCGTCGAGGACTGTCTGCTTTATGACTCTGCCGAAGCATACAAGTACGTACGGATGACTGAATGTGATGAGAAGGACGACTACATGGTTGTTGGTGGTTGCGATCACGCCGTTGGCCAGGAGAACGCATGGGACGAGCGATACAACGAACTCGAGGAATGGACCCGAAAGCGATTTACCAAGGCTGGCGCAGTCGACTACAAGTGGAGCGGTCAAATCTTCGAGCCAGTGGACTTCATGGCATATATCGGCCAAAACAGCGGCATGCAGAAGGTCTACGTCGTGACTGGAGACAGCGGCAATGGTCTCACACATGGTGTACTCGCTGGAAAGCTTCTTAGTGACATGATCACTGGCCAACCCAACCCATGGGAGAAATTGTACGACCCACGCCGAAGAGGAAAGAGCATCGCCAAAAGTCTGCCGCACATGCTGGAACACGACATACAGATTAACATGCAATACAAACGATTCGCGGAGAACGACATCAACGACATTGAAGACTTGGGTCGGGACAAGGGTGGTGTCTTGAATTCCAAGACCAAGAAACCGCTTGCTGTCTACAGAGATGAGAACGGCAAAGTGCACACAATGAGCGCACTGTGTCCACACATGAAGGGTGTTGTGTGCTGGAACGACTCGGAGAAGAGTTGGGACTGCCCGGTGCACGGTAGTCGTTTCTCCAAGGATGGCAAGCAGGTCATGGGACCGGCTAATGTGGGTATGCATCCAGCAGACCAGTCTGAGCTGAAGACAGGCTTCCAGCAGTGAGCCGTGAAAGCACGTTGTCAGACGCATCCTGGGGACAATTGCCAAATGACGCCCGCGAGAGGTGTAAGACGCTGAATGGGCTACATTGTACAGCGAGCGGTGGCTAGGTTCCTATTCCATAACTCCTAAGCCGATCCTCGTAGTGTATACAAATGCATCAATGAACACAGTTTCTCAACGCGACTTGAGCCGTGTCTATGACATACCCACTCTTCATCATCCTTTTCGTAGAGCTTTCATCTATGTCTTGGAAATGTCATATCCCTCCCGCCGACATTCATCATAAATCTACTGATCGTCCCCTGCCATTCTTGCCTCTACTGGTGGTGTTCCCACTGGCCTTTCTCGTGCTGGTCGTCTCGACAACGTTACTGTTATGCTACTTGCCTTACTGCCGTCCTCGGCCGCTGCTGTTGCTCATGCTGAGCTATACGCCCTCGGCCGTTTTGGAAGTCGAGTCCGAATCTGAAGGTGACGCTGCACCATAGTGTCGAGCCCTCGCCCGGATGTGTCACCTACGACCTGCCGTTTTGCGGGTGCTGCAGCAGATCGCGGTTGGTGCCTGAGGATAGTTTCGAAGCGGCGCCATGCTCTGTATGCTTACGCTTAGACGGATGACGGTAGTGCTACTTTGCTCGTGATGCGGAAGTCGGCCAAGCTAGGCCCCGTGTCTTCTTGACACCCTCATCGTGTGTGATCCGTGGCGTTGTTTTCTGTATCGTCTCTTGTAGTTGCTGAGTGTGTCGGCTTTCCATTTCAGATGACGACTTTGGATCCAAAATACCACAGGGATCCCAGGCCAGCCAGTATCGCAGCTCCAGCGACCTGGCGTGTGGAAAACGGATCCTTTTTCAGTCTCATCGAGCCTACTGGCTTACCGCGTTTTAGACTCTGCACTTTGCCCATAGACGCCGCATCACGCTGTACGATGTGCTCATCCCTCATGGTCCTGTTCTTCTCTTGCGTAGCCGCAAAAATCTCATACTCCTTGACCAGCTTCATCAGACCCTCCAGGTCCTCTTTCAAGCTCTCTTTTGAATCTCGGTCCTGCACCTCGACGCCCTGCACGTTTCCAAAGAAATCCACCACGCGTCGGTTGCGTCCAGCCTGCTCTCCACCAGGAAACAAATCCCACCGCACACCAGGCCTCGAATGGATCTTCTCGACATCGTAGCTATCGAACAGATCGCCCAACGTCTTCTCACTCTGCAGATCTTTAACCTCGTTCTCCAAAAACTGCAGCACGTAGTACGTCCACCGATCAATGACCGCAACCCCGACATCGTTATCCGCATGGTGGCTGTACGACGACTCGTCCTCCTCGGAACTCCCTGTGGCAATCACGCCCTGCGCATAGAACTGCCTATAGAGCGTGTTTGCCTGACAAGTGTCAATCATAAACAGTAACTCGTTGAACCGCCTCTTCTCCCGCATCTGGCTGAACGCATCCGCCAGATCCCAGCTACTGATTTCCTCGCTGTCCTGGAACTTGAGGAACTCGTTCCCACCGTGTCCAGTCATGTAGATGAGCACATTACTCCCCTCGTCCGTCAGCAGCCTCTTGCTCGCGGGCACGCCGTCTGCCCAGCGATCTGTGAGCAGGCGGATGAAGTTCTCGACTGTGACTTCGTACCCACGGTAGTCGACCTCGACGTTCTCGCCGTAGAGATCCATGCGGCGGTCGGCGTTACTGTAGACGGTGCCCGGGAAGGCGTTACGCGGGTTGCATGCCATGTCATCGGGGAGGAGGAGGAGGATTTGCGAGTCGGGGATGCCGAGGCGTTTGACGGTGCGGTAGAGTGAGAGTGTATTGCTTAAGTGGCGGTAGTTGAACCAGAAGCGGGACGTAGAGACTAGAACGGCCCAGTTGGAGGTGTGAACGGAGTGGACGAGAGGGAGGAGGGACAGAGCCCAGAGGAAGAGGGGAAGGTGCATAGTGGTGGCAGTGATCGCTGCAGACGTGTGTTCAAGTAGGGTGGATCTAGGAGCATGAGGTGTCTATCATCATCTGTCTGCTCGCGAGAAGTGCAGCCGTAGACTCCTCTAAGCATGTAGACATCTACTTGGCATCCGACAGCAAGGTGTCAATTGATGCTGATCCCAGAACAGAAACTTTGCCGCTATCAGTAGCAAGCTAGTACATATCGGGCAAGGTGGAACGCGACCTCCTTATCGGTCGACGCGTTGACCGGATCGTGCTTAAACGAGCACAGCAGGAAACAATTTGGTGGGAGTTCTTCAACTGAGGTAGAGGACCACATTTACCACGGTTGGTCTGATGGACCAATACACAACAATAGTGGTATGCATTGCATGATGGTCCCATACTCGATCGGAGATAGTGAAACGCTGTCCGTAGCCCACTCCATGACGTCTTCAACTTAGTGCTCAATTGAGGACATATCTTTCATCTACAAGTAGTTCTCTATCCAAGTTCGTGTAGTATCCTCAACCACGTACTCATCCAAAGGCTAAGATCTCGTCAAATCGTGAAACATCTTCCTCTTCCTAAGCTAGCACATCAACTGCGACCATGTCCGCCACCAAGACCGTTGTCGTAACAGGCGCAAACCGCGGCATTGGCCTCGCAATCTGCAACCTCCTCCTCTCCCACCCAACAACCCGTAACAACCCCCTCACACTCTACGCCACGTCCCGCTCCGGCTCAGACCTCGGCCTTTCTGCTTCTTCCTCCTCAAAAATCCTCTATCGCCCCCTCGACATCTCCAAGCAGAGCAGCATCAAGTCCCTCCTCTCCGACATCGAGAAGAACGACCACCTCCCTGTCTCCATCCTCATCAACAACGCCGGGGTGTACCTAGACGACAACTTCACGCCCGAGAATGCCAAGACAACGCTCGACGTCAACTACCGCGGGACCCTCGCCGTGTGCCAGGCTTTCATTCCGCACATGGCCAAGGAGGGGCGCATCGTGAACCTGTCGTCCGTGGGCTCGAGTCTGAACCCCTACAGCGAAGACAAAGCAGACAAGTTCCGCACCATAAGTGATCTTGCCGACCTCGACGCCTTCATGCACCAGTATGAGAAGGACGCCGAGACCGACGCCAGCGGGCTGTCCAAGGCCGGCTGGCCCGACAGGAAAGCGTACAGTGTCAGCAAGGCGTGCGTGAACTCGTTCACGGGCATACTGGCTAGGCAGAATCCGGATCTGACGATTAATTGCTGTTGTCCTGGGTGGGTTGATACGGGGATGGGGAATATGTTAGGACGGCCGCCGAAGACGACGAAAGATGGGGCGAAGATACCGGTGCGGCTTGCTGTGGGGGATGTGGAGGGGGTAAGTGGGAAGTATTGGGCTAATGATAGTATTCAGGGCAGGGAAGAGGGGAAGGTGCAGCCGTGGTGAGCTACGGTAGAGAAAAGTTTGGATTCTCATGCCGCCAATGTTTTGTGGCTGTGATGTACAATAATGTAGCATTAAATATTTCAAGGATCTACCTTGTAAGGTCTATGGCCGCAGATCGAGTCTAATTACTTGAAACACCATAGCAAGTTCCTGCCCCTAGTTAAGGTGCTGGTTGAACCAAGCAATACCCTGCTGCAGCGCGTCGTCCTGAGCCTTCTTGTCTTTGTCGCTACTCCAGTCACCTCGTAGAGCGAAACCGTGAATCTGATCTTCGTACTTGGTTACATTGGTGGGCACACTCTTCTTGTCCAAGATGTCCTTGATCTGGTTGTTCTGGTCGTCGGACAGCAAACTATCCTTCGTACCAACAGCCAAGCTGAGCGGCTTCGTGACAGGGTCGAAGTCACCTGGGATCGCCACGAGCGATGGGTGGCACGCATACGCCGCATCGACCTTGCCATGAGCCATCAGGATCGAGTATCTACCACCGAAGCAGAACCCAATTGTGCCGATCTTTCCAGTGCTTGTCTTTCTCAAATCATCCACGAACTTCTCCACAATGGGCAAAGTCACAGCCTCCCTGTGCTTCGGCAGCCATGTGCCGAGGGTTGCGGCAGTGATGGCTGTGTTCTTGGCCTTGTCGACCATACCAGCCTGCTCTTGGTGTGCGAGAGGTGGCTCGACATTCTGGAGGAACGAAATTGGCAGACCGTCGCCCTGAAGGATGTCGGGGACGAGGACATAGAAGCCAGCCTTTGCGTACTCGTCGGCTAGAAGGCGGGTGTTGGGGAGCTCGTAGCCGAAGATGTCGACGAGGAAGATAAGGGTCTTGGAGTGGTCCTTCGAGGACGGCTCAGCGACGTAGGTCGAGAGGTCGCCTATTGTTGTTACGCTGCCGGTCGGTGTTGCGTGGTTGTGGAGCTGGCCGCTGATGCAGCACGAGGACATTCCTACGCCGGTCGACATGATTGCAGATAGTACAATGTAATTGGACTTTTGTTAGGTTAGAGTATCAAGTCTCAGGTTGTTTGATATTGGGCGATGATAGAACGATCTACGAAAGAATCTTATCATAACAAGGGTAGGAGACTCATTATTACGGTGCGCGCGACGTACAAATACCTACGTCAATTACACGTACATGGAGGGGCACTCTTCACTGCCGTCGTCAAGCATACTTTCTGTCATCAATGCTAGATGTGCGGGGTTGTAGTAACGGAGCAGAGGATAACTTTCTAAAAGTCAGTTGCAGTATCAAAATTCTCAAGTCGGTAAACAACTATGACGACAATGATGACAATCATCAAAGCCCAAATTGCATTATTACTAAGTCAGCGGCTGGCCGACATCATTGATGCTAGAACTTTGAGCGTTCACCATCACATTGCTGTCAGCCGCCGCTACCGAGGTTCCATGACACAAAGCTCACTGATGTGTTGCTTGAACCCTCGCCGGAGCTGCTTCTAACTCAGCAAGTGTCGACTACACCAGATGCTCCGGGCGTCCTTGGAGCAATGTACACTACGGCACGATGGATCCACGAGAATCGTCCGTATGGAGACTGGTGATCGTTTCGTTGTGCAATCAAGCTCAAAGACAGATCCACATTCTTGGGACTAGCAATGTTCGACGAGGAACCGTAGTGCTAGCTCAAAGAAGGACGTTCGTACACATTCACTCTTACAGGTACCGTGGAGCTTTAGCCTCGGTCTTATGCAGCGTGTATATCAGCTTGTTTGCGGCGTTGGTTGTGGCCGTATGAGGACACAGCCTGCAGTGCATTACCCCAGCATCCTCCTTGGGCATTAACATGAGCGCCCTTCTCGAGCAGTATTCTTACTATGTCCTCGTGGCCATGGTTAGGGGCAACCTGCAGTGCAGTGCCCAACTCTCCTCCTCGACTATACACGTCTAGCTTTTGTTCCGACATAGCATTGACGATTTCTGGAAGCCCAGTAGATGCTGCGAAGTAAAGTGATGGAGCAAGCTTCTCAAGAGTGAGTGGTAGATCGGGACTCATTGACTCGTTCTCGAGAACGATCAATAGCCCCCTTCAAATGCGGATTTGGGGCAGTGTCGACATGTTCGTAGCGCCGTTCTGGAGGCTGGATTCTGTGTGAGATGTTCCAGAAGCCTGACTATACGCCGAACATCGTTGTCCTTACCTTCATCCATAGCGTCAATAAATATTCACACGCGACAGTTCTTCGGCAGCGGCAAGCTCAAGCAAGAAGTCCTGTAGCTCAGTCTCGATCCAGTCCTCAACCCCACCACTTTCCTCTTTCGAGATAAACCTGTTCAGAAACGATGCATGAGTACCGGTATGGTTATTTAGCAACCGAGGGAGGAGGGAGCGGTACAATCCTAGGCAAGATTCCATAGATGTCATGTTGTGGGTTGTGAGTAGAATAGTAATCATAGACATCCCCTTGCACAACAGCAGCGTTTCCTGAAGTTCTGCTGTGTGCATATCCCTTGGAGGTCAGAGGCTGCTGTACTGGTGTAGACTCTTCTCGAGCACACGCGCTCTCGCTGGCAGCCTTGTTTGCCCTGCGCCTCTGCAACACTCTTCCTATGCTTTCTCATCATCAAAGATGCACTGCATCGAAGCATCACTGCTGTTGAGGCAACATATGCTTAGTTGCCGGCTGGCAAATGCCTCTCGATAATTCATTGTGCGAGACGGCGACATTGGATGTGACAGATATCAACGCAAGCACGACCTGATTGTATCAGCTCAGGTCGGTACGGACCAGGTGCTTGTTGAAAATGCTCTCGTACTGCAACAAGCTCATTAAGACGGGCTGCCAATCTAATAAGCATCGGATAAATGTAACGTCATGAGAGTGAGCTACTGTAAAGTGCAAGGGCTGGTGCATGCGCTTCGTCGTCGACCATGAGCGTTCTCGAGGTGCGTCAAATGTTTGAATTTCACCGTGGGGATTACTATAGTGAGCAAAGGAACTTCATAACGATGTGCTGCAACTTGTGAATCACACGATCATGTTCTCTATGCTCTTCCCAATCGTGCCATCCGCAATGGCTCGAGTTATTGTTGCTTCCAGCATAAAAGCACAGCAAAACTCATTCGACCGTAAGAGTGCCTTAGAACGGGCGAAGACTGATCCTACTTACCTGCATGGTATTGTTTCAAGACACACATGTCTCCAATCGACCTTGAGATGCCTTGTGGGCTGTCGTGTTGAATGCGCTCAGGGCCCGGTGACATGACATCATGCGTCCGCGTCACAAGTTCTAAACCCTGGCACAAACCCGCGACTGACCTCTCACCGTCGACCATGAGTGTCCAGCACATGTTCTTGACCAGCCTGAGCCGTGAACCTAGTCCGTCTTCTCAGTCCCTCGAACAGGGAACATGCTGTCAGCCACGGCTCCTGGCAGAACAAGTGACATCAGCCACAGATTGGTCGCATGAACAAAACTCGGCAGGTAGGTCGTGATAAGAGCAGTTCTGCGCAGCCTTTTCTGTAGGCTATCTTATTTTACAAACATTTATTGCTGAGAACATTGTGTGAAAGTCGCGCAACCCCAATCACCGTTTAGTAGACATTCCAACCACCACAATGGAGACCGCAAAGAACTTCTACAACAGACAGTATGAGAGCTGGATGCCATGGATTGAAGACCAGTACCTCTCATGGACCGGCCAGAACAAGGCCTCCTACGTCGCTGAAGGTTCGCTCTCCTACTGATTTCAGTGGCATGATCTTGTACTGATTTTCTCCAGACAACCTCGACAAGACTAAGGTCACAGGCAATAAAGACGTTGATGCAGTCCAAGATAGTGTGAACAAGGGCGTTTCGGGACAATTTGCGAAGGGCGGTGCGCTCGAAGGAGTTGGTAACCTGGTGAGCAAGGAAGGTGTCAACAGGAGTGAACGAGGTGGGAAGAACGAAAGCGGCGGTTACGGCTTGTAAACAACGTGGCCAAACACGTGGGGATGAGGCTAGAACACCTTTGTTCAATAGCCTGGAACGGATTAGGAAGCAGAGACTTGCTTGGAGTCGGGAGTCTACAATAGGGTGATATTTGATGTCGTATCTGCTTTCGATGCTCCGATGAATACCCAATTTTTACAAAAAGCTCGAAGATGTATATAATATCGTGCGGGCAAGCAAGAATCTGAAAATCGAACTGCTCTAATAAATCCGCAGTCTGCAGCGGCTCATTTGCCATTGCTTAACGGTGCAATCTGCCTATCGTGACCTGCTGTCTTTCGGCATCGAGACGTTCTAAAACAAAATATTCCGTACCTCTGCTCGACAGCTCAAAACGATGCTTGACGTCCATGCGTCGCTGTTGACGCTTGAGTTATCGGTAACACCAAAGGTCTAGTAATCCGCTACCACTGGCGTGAAACCGAACGACCCTAATAAGACAATCTCGTCGACGCGCAACTTGTCGTTCTCGTTGTCATCGTCATTTTGCACCACTTTCAAGTCAGAGCCTTCGCACATTGGGCTCCAGGTCTAGTTACAGATCTCGTTGCCAATCCAGCTGCGACGTTACGATGGTGACAGCTTACACGTCGTGGTGATTTTAACCACTTCAAATGCTCTTCACAATCTGCAAGACGCTTGTGGCAGTCGCGTTAGCAACTTCCATTGCTCCTGCCCATTATGAAAAACCATCGCTCCCAACTTGGACACCTCAAGCCTTGCTCTCTTTGGCTCTCAAAAGGCAGTTGCCCAACAAAGCACCTTAGTACTCTCGATCGCTTTCGTCTCGGCTTGGGCAGCAGAATTTCACAGAACTACTGAACTCGCCCCATCCGGTCTTTTGTATATGCAATTGTGTGACCAACATGGAGTCCTCCCCGGTCTCGTCTCCAGTCAGGGATAAGAAGAAGAGCCGTGCGACCAAACGAAAGAGACGTGCCCCAAGTCCACAGATCGAATGCTTCACTTTCCCGTACTTTGCCCATCAGCAGCTTGACCCAGAGATCTTTCCTGTCTGTAAGTTGGGGTCAGAACTGCAAGACAATGTTCGTCTCAGCAGCTGTTTCTGACACAAATTCGATGTAGCTATCAGTCTGCCAGTTGGGCGACCCGGGTGGGCACCGGCCCCAAAAGAAATCGCGAACGGTGCAGCTTTCAAGGACGAGGACGATGTGTTAGACGCCAAAGGAGATTCCGACGATGGTCTTAAGCCTCGAGTAAGTATTGTCAGCTGAAGTTTGGAACGGCGTCCAAATTACTACCAGGCACCCTCCCCAACAAACAATTTGAGTTGACGTTACCTGCAGCAGAGTATTGCAAGGGCTGACCCAAAGCCGGTTTCTTTACAAACTACAATAAACCCCTACAAACGTCTGAAGACCACTGGCGGCCGCCCGGCTCTTGCCAAGAAAGTCACAGCTGATCTTGATTCTGACGACGAACTCATCGTGCGAATGAAGAATGCTAAATACCTTAAGAAGGATATTGCGCGACGACTGGTTGACGAAGGCAGGATTAAATACAACGCAAAGACCATTGGTACGCGATGGGCACGTCTCAAGAAGAAGTTGCAGGAGAGGAACGATGAGTTGCTGGACGCAGAACTGACCGATTGGCATGAGGGTGACGCACGTCAAAAGCTGCCCCTGCGATCGTGTGAATATGCTAATGTATTCCAGGATGACGCTCTGGAGCAAGCAAAGAAGGAAGCCGACAACACGATTGCGAAGCTGATGGCCGACGTCGAAGCAAAGAGATGGAAGATCGTGGCGGAGAACCTCAAGAGCTTGAAAGTAAGTGAGCAATTCCAGAGTCTTCAACATACTAAAGCCGACGTCTACAGCCTGTCACCAACTTCTCGCAGAATGCTTGCAAGGAACGGTACAAAGCCCTGCTGGAGGGCACAGCTAAGGCAACGCCAGAATCCATTAAATACCCTAATATGGACATACAAGCTCGGATCACAGCACGCAAGGAGAGAGAAGCCCGCATCGAGCAAGACCAGATCTCCTTCAAGGCCAATCATCGTACCAACGCCGAGCAAACAGCTTTCCTTGAAGCCGACTGGGAAGGCAATGCCTCGACACCAGGAAATATGCTATACGACTGAGACCAGATCTTGGTAGGACAATCTTCCAGGAATTGACGAGGCGGCCGAGGTGTAGCAACATTCAGGAAACAGCAGACAGGCCGATACAGCGAGAGCATGACACTAGAAAGAGGTGGAGCAATAGAGGTTCCCAAGGAAGCTTATCTATGCTTTGTGGAAAGTTTACAACAAGTCGAACATTCACAAGCCAGGACTTGACTTCCGGGCCAGTTGGGTGATGAACACATACGAGCATTCGATGTCTTTCCCCGTTTGACAGCGGCTTGGTGAGTCAAGCTTTTAACCGCCGGGCTAGCATGGCTTGAAGAGACCAAGGTATCTTGACATGTGCTCAGGGCAACGGAAAATATGATCTTGTTCTTCTGTAACCGCGGACACCTTCTTCGACGTGTGCTTGTGCGAGACATGCCTGTGTGGCTGTTCAGATGATGCTTGGTGCTTAACCTTCGGTGCAAGGCAAAAGGCAATAGGTGAATTTGAGTTTGTTAGGTAGGGATCGACACCTAGAGTCCGCATCTCGTGCGGGGACACACGCTTGTGACACGCGACGCCAGAGCGATGCCTGGGGACGTGTTGACCTTTAGCCTCATTCGTCTATGCGTCGCCAAGTGAGTCAAGCGAGCGGACTACATAAACCTGGTTCCGAGTTGCAATTCTTTCCTTTCTCTTCTTCACGCACCGAGCAGGCAAATCATCGCGCGTCCGCGGTCTCTGACAAGTTTAGGGACTCGTACGACAAGTCATTCGTTCGACACCCGAGGTTGATCTGCTATCAACTGAAGGCGTCATTCGAAAGGCTTCGCAGCTCTCCCAATCACATGGTACCCATTGTGTGAACAGTCAAGCGTCAACCCCCTTCTCGAACCTCATCACGCTCTCTACTTCCGCCTGGACTCTTCTGCCATTCGTTCTTCCTGCTCAACTTCACTCGTTCGATCATATAACCCAGCGCGACTTCCGATATCAACTGTGAAAATGTTCAAGCGATCTTTCACTACCGAGGCTGGTCGCGTGGTCAAACCAAAGTGGACTAAGAAGTCGTACCCTGAACACGTGAAGAGGAAGATGCAAGACAGCTTGAGCAGTCCGAACAGTCCGCCTGTTGGGAGGCAAGTCGAGCCTGTATCCTACATCCTGGCGCATACTGACATTCTGCGCAGCCAACTCAACAGCCCTATCATCACCATGGTGGTAGGTCGTGATCAGCGCTTGTTCGCCGCTCACGAGGACGTTCTCTGTCGATCACCTTTCTTCGTGACTTACCTGAAAGGCCAGTTCCTTGACGGAAACGCGAAGAAGGTAGAGCTGCCAGAGGAAGAGCCAGAGATCCTCTCCTGCATCCTCGAGTTCCTGTACAAAGGCGATTACTCCCCCCGCTTGTTGCACGACAAGCGCCGCAATACCTGGGATCTCGAGAGAACGCAGGATATCAAATCTGGTGGTCGCGGAAACAGCGAATCGTCCGTCTACATCCAGGGAGCTGGTGGCGACATACTTCGTGACACCGCAGTGTACTGTGCTGCAGATAAGTACGGCCTAGAGGAGCTGAAGAAGCTGTCTCTGCGGAAACAAGGCCTTCAGTCCGGCATCCAGGTCGATGTTATTCTGCGCTCAGCACGCTATGCTTACGAAAATACTCCTGACACCGAATCGCGTCTCCGCGCTCATTATCTTGCTCTAATCATCAGAAGTCGTAAGACTTTCAAGAGGAGCGGTACTATGCAAATGGAAATGGAGCAAGGTGGTAAATTGTTTTTCGATCTGTTTGTGGCAATGTGTAATCATATCGATGACATCGTGGAGATCAGGTAGGTCAAGTTCCATTCATTCCGTACTGACTTGCCTGTCAAAAGTCAGGCGCTTACTTCCTCATAGCAACAGCAGATCACCCAAGGTCATCTAAAGAGCGCATTCCCACGTTCGGATCCGACGGCTCGGAGCTATAATGCGGAGATAGTAGAGAATCTGCACCACATGTGTAGGCACACGAAAGAGCCCTGGTTGCCGTCGCTCGTCGGCAGCACTCCACTTCTATCGAGGTCGGCCGCATATTTCTGGTTCGTTGAAACCCTACTCGTTCTAATACATTGAAGTCCGGACTTGGCGCAATTGGCTGCTATTCTACTCGATCGATGTTTGACTTTGCTTCTGGAAGCAAGTCTCTCAGCTCAAATGAAAAAGAGAAAAGACAAAACCATCCCGACATGGGAAAACAAGACAGATCTGCGACTTCCTTCGCAACTCACTCAATGTTTGTGAACACTCTTGTGCTTTTATCGGTATCGACAGATGCCTCACACTATAGCTAGTACACGCACGTTGTATCTGCCAGCTTGCTGGTCGAGATCGACACTCTCGTGGTGATCAGATAGGAAATGAGAGATTCGGCCACCTCAGAGACTGCTTTTACAATATGCTGAGCACATGTTGGATTGCCGCCAGAGAATTGAGAATCACTCGCTTGAGCAGCAAGTTCGACTGTTATTCCGCTAACATGAGTACTAGTCTTGATCGTTCCTCATCCTCGCCTCGGTGTTCGTTCAGGTCCTTGTCACGCGGTCTTCAGATCGATCTGCAACCTTCCATCGCTTGTCTGTGTAAAGTCGAGTCTACTAACAAGTTGCCAGTACTTATCTCACCGTGTTGACTTCGACAGTCACGGTCAATGATATCTCGTCGTTGCCTGTCTCTCCTTCTTTGCCTCCATATACCTAGGTTTCCTCCTGCACACCGTTAGCCACGATCTGTCGCGGACCCAGCTTCCCCACTTGACTACCCGTTCGACGAGTGACCAGATGGCCTTCGAGTCCTTCACATCCCATATCCCAGGTCACGTACCTAGTTTCGCAGGCATGGACCTCTCCAACACGAATCGCAAACGCCCAGCCCCGTGCTACAACGACTTCGGCGCCTCAAAACGATTACAACAGCCGAAGGCTTCGAGCAATCACGATAGTCTGTTCCTGTCAGATGATGAAGGCGAGGCTCAGATCGATGAGGATCTCTTTGGCCGCGATCATGACAGCGACTTCCACATTCTCGCCAATACACTTCGATCACAGCCTGCTCAACCCGCGCAGTCACAGCCAACCCAACCACGGCCAGCTCAGCAGCGAGCATCTACCCAGCACCGGCCTGTAACACAGTCAACAAGGACACCTACTACGAATGACACATCGGGTAGTGGCGATACCTCTAGACCTACCAATGCAAGAAGCGAAGCCACCGCGGCAGATTTTGTCGAAGTCAAAGACGAAAAAGACGAAGCCGAGGAGCCAGACTGGGTCAAGAACGTTGCCGATAAGGACAAAGTCAAACTTTTCGTCGGCAAAAGAAACAAGCAGGTTCTGGTCAGACGAGCAGACCTTGCGAAATCGCCAATTCTCACATCATGGATTATCGATGATCTCGATCAAGGGGCGTACATTATGCGACCACAGCTAGCCAGGACTGAATTCGTTGATTTCGATGCCGTTTTGCAGTATCTTCACTCTTCAGAGTACGCGCCATTGCTGGTGGACAATCGACTTGACGGGCTGAAGGATAACGAAGCCTACGCAAGAGAGCTTGTGAGAAGTGGAAGGATCTACATCATCTCTCAGAGATTTCAGATCGAGGGTCTGGCTGAACTCGTCTTCCGAAAGATTGATAAGGTGGACGTAAGTAAGTTCAGTATTAAGGCCATCGTTGAGCTGGCCGGAGTCATCTTCGGCGACAAGAATGTTGCAGTTCCACCTCCTCTCGCAGCTACGGCGGCGACTACGGCCCAGAACAGAGCAGATGCTTCTGGAGATTCGCAAGGAGGCGTCGCAGGCCCGAAGGATAAGCTGGAGGAGTGGATCATCACCCAAGTGGCGAAGAACCTTCAGGAGATCATGAACAGTCAACAAGAGACTTTCTGGAGGGTCGAAAAGAAGACTTCCAAAAAGTTGTTCTTTGCAAGGGTCATGGAGGAGGCTGCTGTGCAGTATCGAGCGACAGGAGGGAAGCTGCCTGGACCTGTGGTTGAGCTAGATTAGGGAAGCTCCACTGCATAACATCTATGCTTCACACGCTCGCGTATGGAGCTGGGCCCTAAAAGGGAAGACGATCGAACGAGTCTGAAGCATCTGTAAGCTGAGCTCGGGTCGATTGTTGCTGCCTGGTTCCAAGCATCGGGGGCAGCTACTTGTCAGCACAATTCCCAATTTGACCAATTGGTATTCAGCTCTCGTCGTAAGGGGTTGATATCGAACATGTTATCTACAGTCTGACCTTGTCATGTCTGAACGACAGTAACTGCTGGAACAAAGCGAAGCGGCAGGGCCCAGGAGACAGCAGTCACAGGGCATGCTCACTGTTCCTTAAGATCAAAATGCTTGAAAGGAATTGATTGTTTTCTCAACTTGGCAGTTGACTGGACACGAGTGTCCCACGAAGCTGTGTAAGAGCTCTAGAACCGAAGAAAGAGTTTTGGGTGTGTTTGCCCCGGCATCTATCTAGTACATCCAGACAAGTAATACAGTTCGCTCGTGGACCAGTCTTTTCAAGTAATTCACAATGCTGCATGCCTTATTCCTTTGTCGTTGAGTCGAGGCCATGACTTTAATACCTGGTTGGACAGCCATTCAACAGAGCAATGACCGACACAAGCCAAGCATCTTTCACTCGACCCGCCAACACTGACACGAGTTGCCGTAGAATTACCGGCTTGGCGGGAGTTCCTTCTTACCTCGGCATCGGTATCTCCAAGCTCTTCTCCATTCTGTGTGTCCGAGTCCTCCGCAAATAGTGATTGCCCCGCCCTCGACGCGTCTATGGACGAACGAAAGTACCTGGAGACCTGTTCATTGGGGGCACTGACTGCGCAGATCCAATCATATAGTTTGATCCAGTGTCTAGACTTGGCTCAAACACGGCTTCGACTGCCACGACTCGCTGGTCCGAGGGGTAACCTCAAGAGGGACTACCACGACCCCTCAAGCAGGCGCAGCATGCAGGAGTACAAAGGGAAGGTAGGTGACCTCTGGTCGAGTATATAAGAGCAGGAGCGGCTCAATCCCATTTCCTAGGCTTCGTGTTGTAAAGCCTCATTCTGTTCCATTACTTCTAATTTCGTGTATCGCAAATCCCAAGATGGCTACTGAATCGACTCCAACCTTTGACATTCCAAAGGAATGCATAGCAGGTGTTGTCAAGAACGAGGGACCTGACTTCTACGTTGAAGTCGAGAAGGTCCCCGTTCCAGAGATCGGTACGGCTCCATTATGCTGCCGAAGCTCAACAGCTTCACCTGCCGCCATCATTACTGACACTGAAGACAGGTCCTGAAGATGTTCTGATCAAGCTCAATGCCACCGGTCTCTGCATGTCCGATGTCCATTTCATGATGAACGACTGGGCTCTGCCCAAGATGTCGGAGCTGGGCACGAAATGCGCAGGCCACGAGGGTGCCGGTGTTATTGTCAAGATTGGTGAGAAGGTCAAGAACCTCAAGGTTGGCCAAAGAGCAGGGCACAAGCCACTTCAGGACGTCTGCCATACGTGCGAATCCTGCAAGGCGGGAAGAGACAACTACTGCCCCAAGGGCGTCTTCACTGGTCTGGCGTGTGATGGTAGGTCATATCATTCTCAGAGAGAACAGGACTGATGCTGCTACAGGATCATACAAGCAATACATCGTCTCCCCTGAACGCTACACGACTCTCATCCCCGACGGTGTAAGCGACTATGTTGCCGGGCCCGTCATGTGCTCAGCCGCTACTATCTACACCTCGATAAAAGAGTCTGGTCTCAAGCCGGGTAACTGGGCTGTGTTCCCAGGTGGCGGCGGTGGTGTCGGTATCCAGGGCGTGCAACTCGCAGCTGCTATGGGCATCCGACCAATCGTAGTCGACACGGGAGATGTTCGAGCGAAGATGACGAAGGAGTACGGTGCTGAGGAGTTTGTTGACTTCAAGAAGGGAGACCCAGTTGAGGAAGTCCTCAAGCTGACGGGTGGCGGTGCGCATGCTGTGTTCGTTACAGCTGTGCAGGCCTACCCTCTTTCCCCCAAATATCTGGGTGCACGAGCTGGTGGTGTCGTCATGTGCATTGGTCTGCCACCTGCTGGATCATTCCATATTGACCTGGATCCTTCGAGTCTGATTTTCAGGAACCAATCCATCAAGGGCACGCTAGTCAGTTCGCTGGGTGATTTGGATGAAACTCTGGAATTTGCTGCAAGAAGTAAGAAAACCTGGTCCACGACGAAGTTCAAGAATGCTAATAGTGAGCAGAAAAACTCCACCTCGAGCCAACCGTTGTGGGACTTAGCCAGTGGAACGAATGTGTACAAAAGCTTAAGCGATCCGAAATCGCGGGTCGTGTTGTGGTTGACTTCAACAAGGAATAGGCCGTGGGATAGCATAGAAGCTAAGGAGAATTACGATACCATTACCACCCTCGTCTGCAAGATCGTCTGATGCATCCTTTTACATGGCCCAATGTCTGACAGAGTTGTAGCTCAAGCCGTGGCAGGCAATATGACAAGGACGGCTCTTCCATCTCGTGACCATAAGCTTCCGTACCTGAACTTTCACACACCGAGATCAGTGCTTTCGACTTTGTCAAGATCTCGGTCGCTACTGCAGAAGTCGCATGCAGCATGTACCTCAAGATGTGCAACCCTGTCCCGACAAAGAGACCTCATTCGCTGACTGGACCAATCACATTATCGTGAGACACTCTCGTGTGGGTCTTGGCAGAAGTCCGCCTGATGACAGCCAATGACAGCACAGAAGTACGCGCAGCAGCTTTACGCGCTTGCGCTGCAGGACGTCGGTCCCTCTGTAAATTCTCCCACTAGCTGGTCTTCGACCAATCCGCATGCTCTCTGACTGGCAGTGTGATAGTCTCAGCTTCCAGAGCACCATCTTCTCTATTCCTGAACATCTGTAGCCGCCTCAGCGGTTCCTCGACCACCGCATTGCATGCACGAGTCAATCATGGCACAAAGCACTATGCCCTGCATGCAACATGGCCGGTCTATCTGTATCGGATGCGCCGCACAACGCGTTCTGTACCCTTCCTTCCTTCCTTTCGTGCTGTATCTGCGTTGCTCGCATTGTGTCCTCCAGGTCCTGGTGACAGCCGTCTTCGTCGCGTCCCTTCTCGTTCAGTCGCTGAAGGTGTCAGAAGTTACGCGGGTCGTGCACTGGCCCGGAATTGGTTCACCTTTCTCTCCTACCGGCGACGACAGTAGCAATCACCATGGCAGCAACGACGGCTGTCCCCGTCGTCACACCTACTGCGCCTGTACCTCGGCTGGCGCTCCCAAATCCTCATGTCCGCAAGCCGAGTCTGTCGGCCAGCGTAGCACGGGATGATTCGTTACGGAACAGTTTCCAGGACGTCGGACCGGTGCCGTCGATACCGAATGAGCATCTTCACAAGGGTTCTAGTTCATCAGGACGGGAGATTGGTCAAGCCATTACCTCGTGTTCTCCAGTCGATGGCTCGAACACACCGTCTTCAGCCGCGAAGAAATACACCCCACCACCTCCACCACGACCAAAACATTCTTCGCCTCAGCAGTCAAGCGACTCTGGCTATTACAGTGGTGGCACTGATTCAGCCAAGTCGCCAGTAGCGTACCGGTCCATGTTCCCAGTTTATGACCCGACGAAGTCCCTGAGTCAGCAAGACTACTATCCGCAGCGCCCAGTAGCCGTACAGTTGGGCTCATCTCAAAGGAGGACATACCGACCATCATACACGCCTTCGTTGATGACGCCTCTAGATCGAGCTCTCGGCCCGCCCTCGGCACCTCCTAGTGTTGCCAATTTCCATCTCGATACTCTGGCGCCTCGCATGTCGACCGCCAAGCAGCTGCTGGAGCTGTGGGAAGCTACTCATGGTATGGAGCCGAACCCGAGAATAAAGTCGTACGATCTCGAACTTGCAAGGTGAGACTAAACCCTCTAGTGGAAGACAACGCTAAGTGAGTACAGGACCGAAGAGGCCAACTTCACCCTAGGATCAGACCCTTCTGCACCCTTCTACACCCTCATCACATATGACACGAATGAGATCGCCCTCTCAAAGGTACATCCTCGCAAACCTTCGGTAAAATGCGAAGTCGCGGTGAACTCTATAGAATCAGCTACTCGCCGTTCACCGCCAAACGACGGCCTCATCTCGTTCATCTTCCCCAAAATGGCGGCAATGATGGCTATAAACCAAAGCACCGAGCTTGCCAAGGAGCATGGTTTAGCGCCAACTCACCGAGACGAAGTTCAGGCAGCAGCAGTGAAGAGGGCAGCAAACCAGGAAGCTTGCAGACTAAGGTGGAATGCTAGTGCACAACACTACGAACTCGAGCATCCGGCTGTGGGACGAAGACAACGAGGTCCAGATTTTGCCAAGTCTCCTGAGTCGGAACGAGGGACGCCGAAGCTGGGAACACGCCCAGTGCTCGATGTTCATGTTTCCACACCCGCCGGCAGATCCTTGCCTGTGATTACAGTTGCCAATCCACAAGAAGTAGATCTTCAATCAGTCAGTGAACCAACTATGGCAGGAATCAGAATGTCCACCATCCCACAACCAGAACACGACAACTCACTGCTGAGTCTTGATTTCAACACGAGGATCATGCATATCAACGCTTACCAGATCCTCGAACATGTTCCCTCGCTGTTCGCGATAGATAGCATAGTGTCAGCAATCATGACTGTGGCGATCGCAGACGAAGTCACTAACCCCATCATGGCATCGATGGAGCTTTGGCAGCCGAAACCTGCCCCGATGATTGCAAGATCAGCATATGCAGGCAGTGTGTATGGTGGCTCAGTGGCTGGAAGGTCAGTGGCTGGAAGCGTGTTCTATGCAACGCTTGCGGAACGCGAAGAGGCCGAGGCTGAAGCGAAGGAATTAGCTACGATCCATGAAAAAGACATCAAAACCAAGGAAAGGCGGAAAGTGAAACAGCACAGGAAGTGGTTCGGGAAGAACAAGGAGAAAGAACCGAAGAATAAAACCAAGAAAGTCGTTGTGAAAGAATTTGACCTAGAAAAACTCGGACATTACCAGGGTGGTGGACGGAAGGGTCAAGAACTTCCCGGGGTGGTCAGGTTGGCGTTGTCGGTAATGATAGGCGGACTGAAGTTCGTCGTCTGGATCCTGACGGCGATTGTGCAATTCTTTGCCTGGCTGCTGGTGACCATGACTAGGGGCGTTACGAGTGAGAAGTTCTAGGATGGACATGGCTTTCTTTCTCTTTATTTGGATGGACGAGCTTGATTCCTGGTATAGACGACAAGCACTGGGGTGAATACATGATGGTACAACAGGACATTGTGGACTGGACCGTTGCTATACGCCACGGTTATCGATGCCTCCTCATGTCGAGTTGATGGCACACAGGATGCATGAATACAGTTCGCATTTCCTTCCGTCCTCTGGCATATGATGCCACTCGATCGGAGAAATTTGCCATCCGTCTATCACGCAAGGTGGCTGTGCCTAATGATGCCCCAACTGATCATCAGAACACAATGCTAAAGTGAGTGACAGAGCGGATCCCGCTTCGAGAACAATACTAATTACCTGGCCTGTCACTTGTAGCGGCATATCGTCCACTGCACAATCAATGGCAAACGAGTTGCCAGCCCCCTTTGACGATGTCGGGTATATATCGCCGTCAGGGCATGGACTTGACTCTGCCCTATCAAGCGTGGCCGTATAACTCTCAACTACGACAAGCGTGCTACTGAAGACAAACACTTTCACGGCTAATCCTTCTTTGAACCTACCAATATGCCTGACTCCAAGCACTCCATCAGAGCGCCGCCTCACAGTGAACTTACAGACTTTGACACCTTCGCCTCAGCAATGACTACGGCCCCATTGGACGATCTACACAAGTACCTGGACAGCGACGACGAACAGGATCTCGAAGACAACTACGACGGCGAAGACGACAAAGAGAACGGAAACGAAGGTGAAGATGAAGACGACTCCACTGGGCCAAGTTATACCGGTCACTCTCTCAACACCTGCCTCGAAGACGCCGACAGCGACAACAGCGACCATGGTCTCGACCACGACGCCTCCACCAAAGGCTACGAATACTTCGACCCTCGCCTCGACATCGACCGGTCCAAACTGCGTCCCTCGCACGCAGCCTCTCGCCACCTTGACCCATACCTCCAGAAGACCATCGACAAGACCGAGCTACTGCTCGAGCAGCTCAGCATCCAGGCGCAATCGGTGGTCGAAGAACAGCCGATGTCGACGCAGATCGTGCTTGTGAATCAGGCAGTTGAACATGTCTTCAAGCCGTATGGAGTGCATGGGAGTCAGGCGCAGTTTAGTGCAAGTGTGATGAAGTTCCTCAGCGGAGGGGAGACGGTGAGGCGGCCAGGGAGGGAGGGAAGGGACGGGAGTAAGGATGGGAAGTTGCGGTTTGTGGATGTGGAGGCAGGGACTGTGCATGGAGAAGGCTACGGGGGAAATCGTGGGAAGCTGAAGAGGAAGGCTGGTGGCAAGGAGAAGCTCGTCACAGATCCAGATCGTGCAGGAAGGACGAGTGCGAAGGTACCTAGGGTGCAAGGCGGAGATGATGTCGTTGCTGTGAAGAAGCGCCTGCACAAGGACAAGGACACAGCAAGCAAGGAGACAGCTCGCAGAGCAGACGACCCACATGTCTCTGGCGAACGAGAGGGATATGGCTTTCAGCCCACCAGCACTGTGCCGCTCGAAGAGCCTCTTGCGAGCGTCGACTCTCTCAGTTTCAGGAAGATTAGCGGGCCATTGGACATGGACACAGCCGAGAACAACCATCAGCCTACTTCAACTTCCACAGCCTGCGAACCAAACATCTACCTCGACGACCTCGAAACCATCAAGCTGCGACCTCGCGCCTCTAGTCCCCAAGCCGAACAATCAACCAAGCAACACAACAGTGACACTCTGACCCCCCACCCTCAAAGCCACAAATCACTCTTCACCCCGCTCGCCGCAACCTTCTCGCAATCCCTCCGCCTCCAAACCAAAACCCCATCCACCTGGTCCCTAGCCTCTCCAAATCCACAACCGCATCCACACTTCTCCCACGACCCCAGCCCCACCGCATACAGCTGCACCCACGAACCCATCCGCAACGCCGCCCTCGCCCGTGAACTCTACAACCCCATCTCACTGCGCCTCTCATGGCCCGCAACAACACGCTCCTCCGGCCGCCCCAGCATGCCCACGCCCGGCCTGCTCGACAGCCTCAACAACATCGTGCACCTGACCAACGCCGAGGCGCGCTTCACCCTGAGCTACTACGTGCGGAAATACGAGGCGCCGACGCACCTCTCCCTCCACCCACGCAGCGGCAGCAGCGAGACAGACGCAGAGACTGAGCCCCCGCACGCGCTGTTCAGACTGGGCATCGCGCAGCACCTGATGTCGCAGGTCGGCAAGGCCGTGGACAACAAGGAGAGCGACGACTTGGGGCTGAATCCCGAGGCGAGGCGGGTGCTAGGCGAGGTGTGGGAGGAACATCCCGGGACGCAGGCTTGGGGCGAGGGCGGGCTGTTGTCGGGGTCTGGGCGTGAGGGCGGAGAAGACGGTTGGGAGGCGGCCCGCGCGGGAGACGTGAGTTGGGATGAGGGGTCTGGTTCCGACGTCGCCATGTCTGAAGGCGGAGACCGCTCGTCCGTTGCTTCTGGTCCGTCGACGCCGTACCGAAACGGTCGCGGCTTACGAGGTTCGACCACTGGCGCCGCCGGCCTCAACCCGCTCGAGAAAGCGCTGCTGGCGAGAGCGTGTAACGTCAGTGTCGAGACGGTCGATACCTACTGGGACGACATGCGCTGGAAGACGCGCGGCTGGGGCGCGATGAGGGCTTGGTGTGCGGCGCAGGATAAGATCAGGATTGCGAGGGTGAAGGCTGAGGGGCGGTGGTAGGTAAGGTAAGTAAATAGGTAGATAGGCCTAGTCTACTCTACAGGGCAGGTGAGGTGTCTTAGTAGCTAAGCCGGTGGGATGAACAGACAACAGCGTGTGATAGTGTTCGGTTGAATAGCGCGCAACTAGAATTGGCAAAGGCCCAGGCCTGGAATTGTCTTAGATCTCGGCAGTCTAGTCAGCTACAATTTCGGGCTGATCGAATCGCGCCGCTGGATCTGGTGCTCCGGCTCATCACCAATCTCCTCCATCTTGTCCTCTAATAACCGGGTCATGCGCGCCACCACCTCCTGGTACTTCGCGTCGTGGTAGATGTTGAACAGCTCCAGCGGGTCCTCCTGGCAGTCGAACAGCTCCCACTCCTTGTAGTCCTGTCCGCCGGGTCTGGCGCCTTCCACGCCCAGATCTTCGCAGTACCAGTAGATCAGCTTGTACCTCTGGTCGCGGATGCCGTAGTGCGCGTACGCCTCGTGGATGATGTCGTTGTGCATCCAGTACCGGTGGTACGCGGCCTGCGGCCAGTCCTTGACCTGTTCGCCCTGCAGCAGTTTCCGGAAACTGCGGCCCTGCATGTAGTTTGGAGGTCGGGCGTTTGCCCAGTCGAGGAACAAGGGCGCGAAGTCGACGTTGTTCACGATGTCGTTGCACACGGCGCCCTGCTTGATCTCGCGCGGGTAGCGGCACACGAACGGCATTTGGAAGCTCTCCTCGTACATGAAGCGCTTGTCGAACCAGCCGTGCTCGCCGAGGAAGAAGCCTTGGTCGGACGTGTAGATGACCACCGTGTCGTCTGCTTGGCCCGTCTCGTCGAGCCAGTCTAGCATGCGTCCGACGTTGTCGTCGATGCTCTGGATCGTGCGCAGATACCGCTGCATGTACCGCTGGAACTTGAATTCGCCGAGATCCTTGTCGTTCTGGAACGTGAAGACGGTGCCGTCGTCGGCATCGATCAGCCGCAGGCCGACGTGGCTGTTCGGGATCTTCCTCGCACCGTCCCACATCAACTCGCCGACTCTCCGCCGTCCGCCGTCCGTCTGCACTAACCCGAGGTCCTTGTACGTCAAATCGTCCGCGACCCGCATCTTCGCGATCTTCGCCGCCTTGGCACGATTCTTGTAGTCGTCTGAGAACGTGTCCGGCACTTTGACCTCACCCTTGTACAGGTCCTTGTGCTTGTCGTCGCACTCCCAGCTTCGATGTGGCGCCTTATGATGACACATCATGAACCAGGGCTTGTCTTTGCTCCGTTGATTCAGCCACGCCAACGACTTGTCCGTGATAATATTTGTCGCATAGCCCTCAGTCACGCGCTCGTGGCCGTCCATGTCGATAAACTCTGGGTCCCAGTAGTCGCCTTGACCCGGCAGAACGCTCCAGTAGTCGAAGCCCGTGGGCTCGCAGTCTTTGCCTTCGCCGAGATGCCACTTGCCGACCATTGCGGTGTCGTAGCCCGCCGTGCGGAGGTGCTTGGCGACGTTGGGCAGGTTCTTGTTGATTTTGCTGTCGAGGGTCACGACGCCGTTTACGTGGTTATATGTGCCGCACAAAATGGCGGCGCGCGAGGGCGTACAGATCGAGTTTGTCACGTAGCAGTGGTTAAGGAGGGCACCTTCCTTGGCCAGACGGTCGAGGTTGGGGGTGTGGTTGATCTTGTGGCCATATGCTGAGATGGCTTTGGACGCGTGGTCGTCGGCCATTATGAAGAGGATGTTGGGGCGTTTAGTCGCCATGGTGGTGACAGTGGGCAAGGGCAACGGCGATGGAATGCAGGTTCTGATGGAGGAGAGAGACAATGTAGAAGGAAGGTAATGATCACAGCATCAGCAGCGAGAGATTGTACCTGGTTACTGTGCGCGACGGTTTGCTAAGTCACGAGTCGGCATAATTCGGGCCAGCCACTGGTACTCGTTCTGGCATGTGCTACCCACAGTCTACTAGTACGTGAAGGCGCAACAGATGGAGCGTGTATCAAGAAGCCCATCGTTGCTGTTGCTGCGATCTTACTCAAGCTGGTTCCGCGGCTGAAAAATAGAAGGAATTGGAGATGTTCGAGAACCCGCCTGAGGTCTCCACGCAGGGGTATCTTGAACTCCAAGTTAGCACTACGGTTCTCGGTCTGCTGGTGGAAGATCTTCAAGTTACGGCTGTCGGGCTCCATAAGGTGGACACAGCCCTTGGGGGAGCCGTTGGTTTCTAGCCTGTTAGGTACTAGGCAGTCTTGGAGTCCGGAGAAAGGTTCTGCGGGTAGCCACTTCCCTTTAGGGTGTGTTATATGGATATCCATGGCGGCCTACACGTGCACGTGCGGATAGGCGCATCGACTCATGACTCATAGCCAGGGTGCTCTCTCGAGCTTCGCTACCCCCGCTGTATCTCCTCAATCCGGGCCCACTACAGTCGCAAGGTTACAGGCATTGTTTGAGTAAGAGCCACTGCCACTTTAGCCACCTCGATCAAGACCTCTTCTCTAAGTTCGAGGACATGCACTTCCGTCTAACAGTGGTCACTGGAGTGCTCTTCATCAAAGCGTTGAGAAAAGCACAGGATTCACGGAAAATTCCATTTTATCTGTTGTCTTTCGTGTCTTTCCTGGCCTTGTAGCCACCACAAGCAAATCGTACGATGTTTCATAAACGTTCCACAGACGTCCCTGGTCACAGCGTCACCGAGCTGCTCTGCAGGTCCTGAGCTCTTGAGCTTGAACCAACCCAGAAAGTGTATTTACCCGAATCAACTCGATACTTAGCATCGACGTAGTATCCCATCTGCGTTCTGTCGATACTGAAGTTCACGTCCTGCGACTCACCGGGCTGCAGCTCGACTTTCTCGAATCGGATCAGCCTCTTGTTGGGCAGCTCAATTGCGGAGAACTCTTGATCGTAGTAAACCTGTACCACTTCCTTCCCAGCCACGTCACCAGTATTGGTCACAGTGCATGAGATCTGGACATCGTCCCCAGCAGTGACTTGCGGGGCAGAGATCTCAAAGGTCGTGTAGCTGAGACCGTAGCCAAAGGCCATCGGAGGGTCTGTCCGGTTGAGACATGGGAGCGACCAGTCGCCGATGCATCCAAAGCCGAAGCCACCCTGGGCGTCGGACGGGAGATAGTCGTAGTAGATTGGAAAGGCTCCTTGGGCTTGCGGCATTGAGATGGTGAGCTTACCACTAGGGTTGACCATGCCAGTGATCGTCTCAACGAGCGCCTCGCCAGTGAATTCACCACCAAGGAACGAGTGGATGATGGCATTTGCACGCATTGTCGAGTTGTTCAATACAAACGCTTGACCGCCACTCAAGACCAGAATCGTTGGAACCCCAGCGTCAAGCACAGCATCCAGTAGCTGTTGCTGTTCACCAGGGAAGCCCAAATCTGGATGTGACCAGCCTTCGCCATCCGTGCGCGAGGCTACGTTCGCGTCGTAGAAGTAGACTGACAAAGACCCGAGGGAAACGATGGCAAGACCAGCATTTTGTGCAGCCGCAACAGCAGCAGTGATTCCGGAGCCATCGGAGCTGTTGTTGATCTCCACGCCCTGCTCGTAAAGGACGTTCTCAGTGCCGAGCGTAGATTGGAGACTGCGGAGAAGAGACTGGCCATTGCGAGGGTTCTCACTGCGCACAGGAGCATATGAGCCTGCATCGATGAGATCTGCCATCGGCCCAAGAACAGCAACTTTGCCTAGACTTGATTTCGGCAAGATTCCGTCGTTCTGTAGCAACACGAGTGACTCGCGCGACACTTGACGGTTGACTTCGAGGTGCTTCTCGGCTCGCAAGGTCTGGTTGAGATTCTCTTCGGTTGGCAGTGGAAGGTCGAACATGCCGGTCGCGAACTTGATTTCTAGCATGTGACGAGCAGCCTCGGTGACCAGTCTCTCAATCTCGCTGTCGTCGGATCGATTTACCAGATACGGGAAGCATGCTGGCTGTACTGGAGCAAGCTCAACCTGGAGACCAGCTGTCAGTGCTTGGACAGCGGCATCCTCAAGAGATGAGGCCACACGCGACTCAGTGTGCAGGTGAAGAATGCCCATTGCGTCAGACATGATCATCCCCTTGAAGCCCATCTCGTCCCGCAGCATCCCTTGGATGAGTTTGTCATTGGTTGACATCGGAATGCGATCAACGGTGGAATACGAGATCATGATCGAGACAGGATCTTCCTGAATCGCTCGGATATAAGGTATTGCCAGATCGTTGTAAAGATGATTGACACCACCATCCATGCTGGCAGTGTTAACACCGCCCATTCCTTGGCCATACAAGAAGTGCTTGATGGTACAAGCGACTTTGATGAAGCCGTTCTCGTCACGTTCTTGCATGGTCTTGACATATCGAGCGGTGAACTCTCCGATCAGGTACACATCTTCACCGTACCTGTATATGTTAGCGGCAAGGTCGAACTCATCACGTAGTTTGACTTACATCTCTCCCACACGACCGTTCCTTGGGTCCTTGGCAACGTCGAGCTCTGGAGAAAGAACCCACTTGGTGCCAAGAGCCATGTTCTCGTCACGTATCGCTGCAACAACTTGCTCGTAGAGCGGAAGGTTCCATGAGGAAGAAAGAGATAGTGTTGCTGGAAATATTGTACCCCCAGTAACGTAGATGCTGTTAACCGAGTCCGTGACACTGATCCAAGGAATCTTGGAGGACGACTCCAGCTGCTCCTCGCGAACCATGTTCGCCACCCGCAGTACGTCCTCTGCCGAGTTGAGTTGGTTTCCATAGCCTGCTGGCGTTAGTCTAAGCTTCAGGAGGTGCGAAAAGAGCTTACTAAGAATGCCGTGTTGCAACGGGTACAGGGTGTCCCACGTAGTTCGATTGAAAGTGGCATTCGTACCAAGTAGCTGCCTGATACCGCCCATCTGAGCTATCTTCTCCTCCCACGAGAGTTGTGGCAGCAGGTTGGCAGCACGCTGGCTGGCAGTCAGAGACCAGTCTTGCCATCCTGAGCTATTCTGCCTAGGGACTATTGCCACAGAAAGTCCGGTTGATATAGTCAGCGCTAACGCTGTCAACGTGTGGCCGACCATTTCGTTCACTGTCAGGAGGGAAAGGTATCAAGATCGGGACGGACGTGAGACGAGCAACCGAGGATCATTGTTGTCCTACATCTCTTATATAGACCTTTCGGTTATTGTTTGGAGGTGCCAGCCCTCCGCTCACGGAGTGCTTCCGCCATAGCAGTACAGGTCGGTGCGTCTTAGCGTATGTATGTAGCACTGCGAACAACGGTCCACCGAACAAGAGTCTCGACAAACAGGTTAGTTGACAGTGGGGGGTTGACAGGGTCAAACAGACCTCAAGCCAAGATGCTCAGGTACAGATCAAGGTAAACAGCAAGTGACTAGACCTATTGCAAGCCGCCCGCAGGCATCGTGCTCCGCATATACATGGTAGGGTGCGTTGCTAGCGGTTACGCGATTGCGGGGAAACCCTTCCAAGCAGATCCAGGGTGTAGAAAGGATTCAAGCACGAATTCAAGCAGCTCAAGCGTACAACTTGGCAGTCTACCTACGCCTTGGCAAGCTACGGCTCTCGGGCCTGTGGGCCAAAGCATCACTTACACTAACGAGGCTCTATACCCTGATGTGCGAGTACCGTTATAGTACCTAAGGTCACAACATCCACGTGAATAATGCGCTTATCGCGGCGTCCGGGGCCGATGCGTCTCGATGTAGGACAGGGCTCACAGGGTTGCCAAGGGGAATATTGCAAATTGTGACTGCCGAGCAGACCGAACAGGCGCCCACTGCTGGCTCACGGCCCGGCCCAAGACTTGGAACCTCCTTGATGCTCTCCCCCGTCCTGTATCCCGATACGACCACTGGGTGTACTTTCGTACTCGAAGTTGTTTCGACACAAGGATGAGCCTCGAACTCTTGGATGCTTCAGTTGCTTCAAAGGTGCTAAGACGACTATAGCGAGGCGTGGGAGGAAACTTGACAGAAAGAGCTAGTGCACACGTGTTGCTCGTATACAGCATATTTGCCAGCATATAGGGCTTTTCTCGTGATACTGCCCTGATAGATCCAATTAATGCATGTCCGACTTCCTCGTCTGATCGTCGGTAGAGATCTAGTAGCCCAGGTTTCATACGCAACTTGCCCATTATAAGTTCTTCTCATTCGGAACAGCCGCTAATGCTTCGAAGACTCGTTGTGACTAGAAGCAACCTCCTCATTGTGCACTTCTGCCACCTTTGACTCGGCTGCTTCCACCTGGGCAGGGCTACTTTGGGTCTTCTTCGATCCGAATAATTCTTCCATGTCTTCCAGGGACTTGCCCTTAGTCTTTGATATATTAGCTTCGTGTCACGTTCAGGGGTCGTTCGACATACCTCCTTGATAAAGAACCAAACATACACCACAAGGGCGTAATTGAAGATGCAGAACATCAGGAACGTCTTCCAGCCCAGATTGTCGACAGCGTGCGGTGTTGCTTGGGAAAACACAAAGTTGAAGAGCCACTGCGTCGAAGTGCCGATGGCCAGAGCGAGTTCACGAATTCTATTGGGAAAGATCTCACTCTGGTATAACCAAGAGACGGGCCCGAATGACATGTTGTAAGCCACTATACGCCGTCAGTGTGTGTGGTCATTCGGACACTTTCTGGATTCTTGACTCACTAGCTTCGAGAAAGATCATCGTGATAGAGGCGGCACCTGCAGGTGAGACTGATGTCGCGTCTGGAGCAGGAGGGTGAGTGGCTGTCAAGACAGCAACAATCAACATCAGGGTGCCCATGGCGCCAGCACCGCTAAGCAAAGCTCCTTTTCTACCAATGCGCTCGACAAGGAAGATGACGAAGATCAAACAACCTATGACCTTGGCAATGCCGAAGAATCCACTGATAAGTAGTTTCGAATTGCCGGCACCAACCGTCTGGAAGACCTGCGGCGCATAGTATGCCAAAGACGTGTTACCTAGCGCAAGCATGTTAGCAAAAAATCTGAGACTTCCAGTCATGTTCGTCATTACCTGTAAGCTGGACACCAATTTGCAAGCTAATAACAAGGAACACGCGGTAGCGGTTGACAGGTAACAGAAGCTCCTTCCAGGTAAGTCCTTCTGTCGCATTGACTTCTGCCTCGATGCCAGCCAGGATTTCTGCCATCCTACAAAAAGGTTAGCACAACTCAGCTGCGATCAGATGCAGACTCACTCATGGCGGACCTCATCGCTGTCACCACCACGAACCCAGATCAGAGACTTGAGCGCCTCCTCGTTGCGGCCATGCATCGCAAGCCAACGGACACTCTCACGTAGGAAGAGCATTCCGAAACCAAGAACGGCCCCCGGGACCAACTGCAAGCCGATGGGAACTTGCCATTGTCTTGTGCCGGGAGGAATTCCATTGGCCACCGCATAATTCACCCAGTAGCTGGTCATGACACCCAAGGTAAAGAAGAACTGGAACAGGCTGCCTAGTTGTCCGCGGATATTCTTAGGAGCCATCTCGGCGCTGAACATGGGAACCATCACTGTTGCCATACCGACTCCAACTCCAGATATGACTCTGGCAACGTAGAAGGCCGCTATATGGCCAAAATTGATAGTTTGGAGGGCACCGCCGACGCAGAAGATCAGAGCGGCAAGTGAGATTGACCAGCGACGACCATAACGAGCTGTGAAGGGCCATGTGAAAAAACAGGCAAAAAAGGCTGTAAAAGATCAGCATAGAAGCGGTCGACAGAAAGTTTGACTCACCGCCTGCCTGCAAAAGACTGTTCGCATTCGAATTGACGGTGGTTTTTTGTGCAGCGCTATATCCAAAGTCTTTCTGGAACGAGTCGAGTGTGAGGACGCCGCCGATGATTCCGGTATCGTAAGCGAAGAGGAATGAGCCTACGCAGCATACTGCTACCATGAAGAAGGCCCTGAAGGTACCGAGTTGTTTACCCATGGTGGCTTGTGAGTACTCAATCGAGAGCTACTTGTTCAGAAAGTGAGAGTCGCAGATCTGCCTTTTGAGCGCAGCGACGAGAGGTGAGGGATGATATGGAAACTTCTCAGTCACGAGAGGATGAGAAGCCACAATCGCCGAGGCGAGCACAAAGGCTAGGAGCATGCTGGGATCTGGGCTGGACGCGTCTAACAGGGTGAGCGATGCTATTTCTCCACATACATAGGTCTCGCTAATGTTCCCCATGACGCGCTAGCCCATGCAGATAGCGCCAAGCATGGAGTTCCGAGTGCCGTAGAAGTCGAGCTTTCGAGCCAGGGAGACTTGACCGAGTACCGTAGCACGTGGGATAGCCCGTTACGCTGGCAGCCCGCTCAAAGAGCTTGCCTCTAAGGCTTCGCCAAATCATGATTCAACTGTCAGGCGCGGGTGTTCGGCATCAGGGCGTAATAACTTCCGCATTCGCAGTGCATCTGCTCGTGGACACTGCGAGAGGCTGACTCTATAGCCTGGCTCGAGCTAAGAGCCTCGTGCCGTTACTCCAACGACGACACTCTCGTCTGACGCTGGCTATTGATGCAAAGCATGAGCGCGTATCATGTACCGCACAAGCAGGCAGGCGCCCATCCGAAAAGCTGACGCAAGTAGCTGTACAAGAAAATTACCTAGTGCGCATGTTCACGAATCTGAAATGGATCCGTCCGCGAAAGCAACCTGGTCACCGAACCATGGGAGAAAAGTAGGGTGTGAGGCGAACGCTTGGAGCTGTGGTTGTGATTCCATTCCAGCACCAACATGCACATGACCCGCAAAGTCAGGACCAGACCCAAGCCCGCATAGCCACGATCCATTATTGTTGCCTTCCCATGACCCTGCTGGTCCGGCTTTGGTTGGTAGATCCAGTAGTCTTTGCATATTGCGGTGGCGGCGCGAAAGAAGTGCAGAGCCTGCACTTGACGGCGAAGTCACATCCTCGTGCTTGTCGTCCTCGAAGTCTGCCTGTCGCAAAAGACTGTGAATGGCCAAGCGTTGTCTTGCTTTAGCCGCGTCTGAGAGTTGCGGCCCTCGGATATTGTCCTCGATTGACGATGAGGGGAACACCTTAGTCTGGTCTGGCGGAGGTGACGCGCACACCGCAATCAATCTCTCCAGATCGCGCAATATCGGCTTTACCAAGGCTGACGAACGAAAAAATCGTCGAATTGCCGCTACACATAACTCTGCTCGACTGAGAGCATATTCTTGAGACAGCTGGTTGCCGCAGAATTTTGACTGCGACAGAAATAGCACAAGCCGAGAGGCGTGATAGCCACAAATTGCGGTGTCGAACTCTAGAAATTGCGTTTGCGTACAGTGCGAGTTGACGTCAGACAAGATTTGAATCATTGCCAGCGCATGCTCTAGACATGACTGGGTCGCCTTTTTGATTGTGTCGTGTTCTAGGCCTTCCAGTACTATTGGCGGAGCCGCTTCTGGGTATCCCGGCAGCAATAGTCGGTTCAGGTCGCAGAGGCATTGATGCCACGAAAGCTGCATCACAAGTTGTCTCGCAAGCCACGGTGTATTGATCAGATTCAGAATGCTAGACGATGAAACATCAGCGTTAACCGGCATCTGAGTCTTTAGATGGCACAGTTCTCTTTCCAGGCCGCGAATCAGTTTGATGAGCTGTGGGAAAGGCTGATCGCACAGGGCCACAGCGCGGTTGAGTTTCATTATGTCTCTTCTAATCGGTGTGAGCTTCACGAATATGCTGTAGGATCCCTGTTCGAGGCGCGAGGGAGGGTGTGATTGCTGGAATTCATCTTCTCGAATCGGTAATTGTAGGTAGACGGTCTCAAAGGGAAGGATCTCGTATTCTGGCAACCCGCTTGAGAAGTAGAGCTCCAGCACTTTTAGAGACCAGAGTGTGCGGCGTCGACTTTCGCTGCTCACTGGTTCCATATCTTGTCTCTCGTGGTTGAGCCTCATCGCAGTAGCAGAACGAGCGGCAAGACCAGCCAGCATGAAAGCTCTTTGAAAAGCACCGGTCTCCATACGATAAGCTACGCAAAGTATGGTGGCTTGTAGTCTCGCCATTGATGGACGCTCAAGCTGTTGCCATATGATTTGCTCAACTTTCGTGATCCATGTCAGGCTCCGTCCATGGAAAATCGCATCCGACGTAGGTAGATTGGCGGCAACAGCACAGATGGCGTAGCCCAGCGCATCATCTAAAGAGCCTTCCTGAAGTTTCTCCTTTATCGTTCCTGGGTGTAGAAAGGAAAATGACGGTACAGGATAAATATGTTCGAAGAAACTATCCACCAATGCCACTGGATAGGGATTGGCCCCTGCAAAATCGAGAAGATCTGGCACTTGGTTTTCCGTAGCTTGATGATCAATCTCAGCTGCAGTGGAGCCTACAGGCTCTATCTGTTCAGTGTCACAGGATGAAAAGAGCCTTACGTTGGAGGCTTCAGTTGTCGGCAAAGGGTCACTCTCGATGGTGCAAGTCCTTTGAGTCCGTCTTGCAGGAGGGTATGTGCAGGGTCTCCGCCTCTGAATGCAGCTTTTGCACTGCGGCAATGTACCGGAGCATCGAGACTTTTGCTTGCGACATTGCAGACAGGCTGTGCTACCTCGAAGCTTTTGTGGTTGCTCAGGCTCTAGAAATGACGCTCTCGCATCGGCGGAGGCCGAGAACGAGCAGCTGAAGTCCAGCCTCTGACATGATTGGCAGACTGGATGTTCACCGTTGCAACGCACTTTGCGACGTCGACATTGCTGGCAGCTTTGTTTCAATTTTCTCTGCGAGGGCTGTTCCGTGTCCATGGTCAATCGTCAATCTCCATGTTGTGCGGTGTCGTCTGGGATATTCGATACCACCATTGTGATTGCCTCAAGGTTTTCAGCCAGTAACATAAAGACTGATCGACTCTTGATCTCATATACTTCTGGTTCGTTGCGGTGATCGTTGTAGCAATGAGGCAAGAAAGCACGACCGCGGCCTTGGCAGCACGTGCGGAAACCGACGCGGCGCGATTTGCATGCGTCAAGATCAAAGCATGGAAAAGACAAATAATCAAAAATCCTTGGGCAGGGCCGACAGGGCATGGTAACGGTGACAGAACGTGGCAGTGTTTGCAAGAGCCGCTTCGGCACAAGAATAAAGAAGCGTGCGTGTGAGAGCCATCGGCGTGTGTATATGTGGGAAGAGTGAATTCGTCAAAGCACAATGTGAGATTGAGACCATGTAGGCTTATGACAGTAGCGGTAGTTGCAAGTTTGTCTGGTTCAGGTTAGTTGCACGGCCACTTTTGGCTACGTGCAGCTAATGATCTAGCTCTAAGTCCAGCATGATGGTGCTAGAGACGCCTTGAAACCCACAATTTGGGCAAACAAAGCTCTGAAAGATACGTCTCTTGTTTCACGGAAATCGCATTCTTCAATGTCCGGTGGGCGTTCATGTACAATCGTGGATTGAGACACCATCAAGCCTGAAGGTGGATGATGCGAGTTTGCTGAAACGATGCAATCTAAACGTTATTGCGCAGGGTGGATCGTCACTGCCATGGTTTCTCTGACTGAGAAATAGTTTCAGCTGGACGGAGATGGTGCGATGCCGCTTTGCGAACACCTTGGTGTCTGACAATTCATAAATTCGTAATCTCGTAAATGTCGTGCTTGCCACACTGTCCGTATGCAGTGGCGGAAGTAATGATGGCAAGATATATGGCTCAGATCACTTCTCCGACTCTGTCATTTCCTCCTTCTGCTTGCGCCAGAGCGCGAATGAGACAGCGACAGAGCCTTTCAAGAAGGATGCAAGCCATAGCGCTCCAGCCATGCCAGCTTTGCTCTTGTACATCTCGCCACCGACGAAGCCACCGACGAAAAGCGCAATAATGGCCAACAATCGCTTGTTTTGCCGCCTCGCTTGAACCAAGACGAAATCCTTGATACCTGAGCTCTGCCTCCATAGCTGTTTAGTACCAAGCAGGTCGCCAGTCCAGTCGTGGAATAGCGTACTAAGGACTATCGTGGGTAGCTCGATCAGACTAAGAACTCTGCTCAGACAGACCTGTCCCGCGGCTTCGAAAGAGAGGAGGATGATTGGCAAAAGATCCATGTAGTTTCTATGATCCTCACCGACCTCTCCTGTTATCTGAGAGCCAGAAGAGAATTGGCCTATGACGAAGGGTTGGTTCGAGACAATTCCAACTGTGACGAGAGCTGCTGCAATGATGACGAGCATTGTCTGGACTAGAAACGATAAGACAAAGATAATTCTCTTGCGTGAGGTGGGCCGATCATGCAAGCCTGTCGGAAATCTGTGCAAGATGTTGAAGAAGATCGCGCCAATACAGAACGATCCTATGGCAACGAAAGATTTGACAAACTGATGCTCGTGCGCTTGTGTTGGCAGACCACCAAGGCCGAGGGCTGCAAATATCGTGTTTCCTGCCTTGGTAGTTAGCGTGGATCGTGTAGGAGATGTTCTTTACGGCACATACCTGTCTGCATGCCGACGAAGCAGTTCCATGAGTTGAAAGCCACAGCGTCAATCAGACCTGACGTGAAGAAACAGGCAGTAATAACACCACCCATCCACGCCATGTCTAGCTCATCGTTGGTGTACCTGGTGACTTTATCGTGCCCTTCCTTGCTGTTCATCGCCTCGATGTCTGCCTGCTCGGGCAGTGGTGTCAGAATTCTGGATGACAATTTTCGTGCAGGACTAGGACTCCTAGAAACATTGGGAGTATTGTTGAGGGTAGGTGCGGCCGAAGTGAACTTCTGAAGATCGATGATGGATGTTGCTCTTTCTAAGCCCGCTCTTTCGGTCTCGACAAACGTAACTGCCATGTTCGCGCAATTTGGTGGGGAAGGTGGGGAGGATATTTGAGTTGAGGTAGCCACGACCCGAAGATGGAGGACTGAGATATATGGGCGCTTTGTAAGACTGTGTCACTTGGGTGTTGACGCTTCCTTCCCTCTACTGCAAAGGTTCTCTACGCACGGGTCGCAGGCAACGTGAAGAAATAAGCAAACCTCCGTAGATGGTGAAGAAAAATGCAATGTCCTAGGTCAGATCCCACAAGGAACGAGGAGCAACTTATAGACTGAACATCAGGCACAGGAATGAGGATACATCTGCTCCATCACGGTATCCGACATGATACCGTCGCGTTTCTGGGGGACGTGGGGTGAGGTGGGCAGTGTTGGTCAGTGTCGTCAACATGTGCCAAGCATAGAACGAAGCCGTGGATCATCAGTGTTCGTTCCACAAAACCTCCCTCGTCGGATCGATGGTACTCGACTATTGGTAGTGAGCACGTCGTTCCGGTGGACTTTGTTCCAGGTAAGCGGATGTCGACATATCACTCGCGTTCAGACTGCACATGCTTGTTCCATAGCTACACAAAGAAACCCTACCTTATGTCACCACAGAAAAAAGATGTGCCATCCACGTGCTGCGACATCGTTGAGACCGAAGTCGACGACAATCTGGCGGAGTGTAAAGGAGCTGCAACTGTCAATAAGGTTCAAACTGGTGGTAGATCATAAGCTCCAAAATGTCAGGCCAAGCCCGGTTCCGCAATCGAACTCACGTATTTGTGTTTCGCCGTACGATCACATACTTGACGTGGCATGGGCAAGCTCGTGCACGGGACGTTAGAAGATAAGGTTGTAGCGATTAGATTGTACAAAACTGCTCTGAGACGGACGGTGAGAGAGGCACGGATTACGATAGAAGCAATTGCATTGCCAAGTGCCAAGCTCTCTAGGCTACGCGTTTCAAGTGATCCCTGTCGTCGATCATGCAATAGCGGCTGCAACCATCCTCTTCCGCCTCCACTATTGGGGCTCAGCTTCGGATATTTGTGCGAAGCACTCGATATGCATACTCCCGGCGTCGACGTCAGCGGTGTCATTGAAGCTGTCTCTATGACACAAGTGTATGCCGATAAGGAAGGGAATGGCAGTTTCACCGAGTCACGATCTTATCAAGGATATCAGGTAGAGTAGAAATGCTATACCAGTTACTGGTGCGTTTCTGTGACCTGCAATTTCCCTGACGGCATTCATGCCAAATTGTAGGTGTTCACCTTACGGTGGCTTGTGCTTCCGGGAAAAGGAAAAGATGGATCCCAAAGCTGCTGTAGGCGGAAGGTTACTGTGTCTACAGTCTGCACCTAGTACTTCGACCAGAAGAGAATGCTAGGTTCGGACTGGAGCAGCCCGTCGGCATACACTGAAGTTCTTGGGCGTAAAGTTTGCGGAAGCAGCATCATTAGAGTTGCTTAGCCGGTTAAGCCATCTTCGCCAATGCAGATCCGGCTCCGCTGCTTTGCGGATGATCAACGATATCCTTGCGGTAATATCGTGACCTGTTCTTATCATGGTCCAGGAGTCATAGGTCACGAGTCAGCGGGAACTTCGATGAGCATCAAAAGTGCACGTGTACTTGCGAGATGTGAGCGTAGGAGCTGTGGTATTGCCTGCTCTCGTCTAAAATCCGTTGTGTGAATAAATATGCTCACTGTATATTCTATGGATGACTCTCCCGAGGAGCGTGGACTCGGGAATCAGTCACACGATACAGTTCCTTAACACAAACCGCTTGCTATGATCGACAACATGAAAGAGTTTGGAACATTCGAGTCCCTCAAGTCTTGACATCGGGTTCTGTTCGGCCGATAAACTTCTGCAACTGCAGAAGCTCATAAGCAAGTTCCAAGGGATCTTTGAGGTATTCTTGAGTGTCTCCGTAAAGTTTGCTCTTGTCCTCTTCCAGCTTGTCAACGTACAATCTGATCGTTGCTCCACTGCTGCCTGTGCCAGACAATCGAACAACAATTCTGGAAGTGTCGTCAAACCTGAAGTAGATGCCTTGGTTCTTGGCAACAGATCCATCCAAGTCCGTGTAGGAGAAGTCATCAGCCTCGACGATCTTCCGACCTTTTATCGTTGAGCCGATTGTCTCGCTCTTCTTGGTAGTGATCATCTCTGAGAGATGTTTGACCATGTTGTTAGCGCCATCGCTGCTGACGTTCTCGTAGTCATATCGAGTAAAGTATACGCGGCCATACTCGTCCCAGAATTGTTTCTGAACATCGGTAATGGAAGGCAGCTTACCGCTGTCTTTTCCTACTCCAGCAAGAATGTTGAGCCATGCAACAACTGCCCAGATGCCATCCTTCTCTCGCACGTGATTTGAACCAGTACCGAAAGACTCTTCACCACAGATTGACATCTTGTTGTTGTCCATCAAAGCGCAGAAAAACTTCCAGCCAGTTGGTGTCTCATAACAGCTCAGGCCTTGCTTCTTCGCAACCAAGTCCACGGCGCTAGAGGTTGGCATGGATCGAGCGAGGCCATAAACACCTTGTTTCTGGAAGTATGGGATATACTTCTTCGCATAGTGAGCAATAATGGCGAGAGAATCACCCGGCGACACGAATGCGTTCTTGCCGTAGATCATGTTTCGGTCACCGTCGCCGTCAGATGCTGCACCGAAATGGATGTTGTCTTTCTCAACCTTCTCGACTAAGGAATGGGCGTAGGTGAGATTGGGGTCTGGGTGGCCGCCGTTGAAGTCAGGGCTGGGGATGCAGTTTTGTGTACTCGACTCGGGAAGTCCAAGTTCCTTCTGGAAGATATCGATGGCATATGGGCCAGTGACACCGGAAAGACCATCGAACAGTACCTTGAAGTCTGGCTGTGACTTGAGGAATGACTTGATGAGGTCGAAGTCGAAGATCTCTTTCAACATCTGTGTGTAATCGGCCGTCGAGTCGATGATCTCGACGTCCAGGTTGCCAGCCTTGCTTGAGCCGACCTTGGAGATGTCGACATCTGAAACATCTGCGATCTTGTATGAAGTCAAGCCCTTGGACTTCTCGAAGATCTTGTTGGTGACGGATTCTGGTGCAGGAGCACCATTGCTCAAGTTGTATTTCATGCCAAAGTCTGCTTTTGGACCACCAGGGTTGTGGCTAGCAGTCAGCAGGATTCCACCCGTGAACCCTCGCTTCCTGATAACATTGCTAGCAGCCGGTGTGCTCAGGATACCATTTTGTCCAATGATCAACTTCTTCACACCGTATGCAGCACTGATCTTTACGATCTTCTGTACTACTTCGGGGTTGAAATATCTACCATCACCACCAATGACTAGCTGTGAGCCTTCGACGCCTTCTGGGATCGAAAGGAGGACAGATGTGATGAACGACTCGGAGTAGTGTTCCTGTTGGAAGACAGAGGTCTTCTTTCGCAGGCCAGAAGTGCCAGGCCTGTCAATACATGTCAGCTTCTCATCTTCAATGCACAGTCGCAGTATTACTTACTTCTGGTCTCCGAAGGATTTGAATTGAACTTCTGAAACGGACATGTTTACTGTGGTCTCTGTATTGGCTGTGAGGATTGGTACGTGGTGTTGCTTGTGGTGAGGTGTACTTCTTATGATGGGAAATCGACCGTTTCAATAAACCCCTCGAAATGATTGCTTCACAAGCTGTTTCGTCCACTAGTGCCCCGCAATATCAACAAAAAATTCTGAGAAAACACCCTCCCCAGTAGAAAATACGATGACGTCCTCAGGGTCTTTCCTCTCCAAGCATTTCGTCTAGTGTCGCCTGCACCTGATTGGAGGCTCAACACCGCTTCTGCCTTCCTCCCCAATTCAGTTTCATCGACAAAGATGAACCATTCCGGCTCTTGGGTGGAGGGCTAGTGGTTGGATCCATGGCGCCACAGTAGAGGGGAGAAATTTTGCCCAGCATTCACATTTCCCTGAGCTCAATTCACTCATAAGATGGTGATATTTGCATCCCACAGATGCGAGCCTGGAGTTCTAGACCTACGCCCTCACGTCGAACAGCCTGGTCAATAGGAAAGTCCGACACATGACTAGTTGCTTCCGCCCACAGTTTCGCTGTTGAGAGCGCTATACTACTGATGAGACCTTCTAACTGGGGGACCACAACACACTGCTCTGGTCATCCAACTGAGCATAGGGGGCTCTCTCTGGTGCCTCATTGGTCTCGCCCGCTCTCATTTGTCCGGCCAAGTGCCGTACTGCAATCGAGCAGGCCGGGTTTCTTGGTCCATCGCTGGTCGTCACCTCTTCGTCCGCAAACGAAATGATAGCTAGTGGTACGACCAGGCGCGCATAGTAGTTACTGGAGTAGCACCGCTTTTCGTTATTACAACTCTGCTGGACCGACTAGAGGCGCGTTGACAGGGTTGTATACCAACCTCTTGGTGTATCACCGAACTTGCAGTGTATTGGATACCGGTTCACGACTCTAGACTTCGTATGGCGGTGCCTTGTTATCATTCAAGCGTGTTTCGATGAATTCATCCGACCCATCTTCCCATTCCAAAGTCGTCCGGGCCTCTCTGTGGTCTCCATCCCGGGCGCAGTCCATAGTCTTGGGGCTTTGGCTCACATCGTTCGAAGGCTCTCATAAGTAACCGAAAATCGTGTTCTTGTCTTTCTTGCTTCTTCTCCAATCTAGAGATCACTTCCTCCAAATCATCAATTGCTTTTCGAGACTTTTTAATCTCCACGCGTGCGGCGCTAATCCATTCGGCTCTGCTTTTTGACCATGGTTTCTTGGAATCGTCCCCCATGGAATGGTCTTCAGATTTGCACCTCGTGATCGTAATTTGGACGGGAAGAGAGAGCGCGTGAGGTCGAAAACGTGCAGTAGGTCGCCATCGCAGGCTTGTCATGCCCTGACTACACGCCATCAAGACGCAGTGAAACAGCAGGTGCTCGAATCGTGTAGTGAGAAGCAAGAGAGCAACTGGGCTAGCGACCGCAGACACGAGACAGCCACTAGTATGCCAGTTTTGTTAAGACGGCTGTGATTGGCTTCTACATATCCACCTCGAGCACGAGTCTGTCCAGCAATCCCACGACAGCGGAACTTGGGCGTCGATGCAGCTGCTCATGGTATCCTGACAGTGACATTGGTGCTCGACACCGTCGTCTGTGTATTCTGGTGAGGTGATCAACCACCTGGGGCTGAAGGTTCAACATGATTGTCGATAGATTATGGCTCCCAGAGAGACTATGATGCGTTGCCGTGGTGCGTGGGTCAACACGTATAAAATCATACCATCATCGTCCTATCTCGCAACACCTGGACATGGTCGCGGGGTCTCTACCTGTACTCGCACTCGCGACGATCTATCACGATCAATGCTAGTCAGACCTTAGTACACACTAGTCTATCAACTTGACAGGATGTGCAAATGAGGCAATATGAATGATACGTAGGGGCCGGCAATATTAGCAGACTTGCACTCTTATGGTTAATTCCATGATGAGGACAGACTACCAAGCGCATCGAGAAGAGGGAATAGCTCAGACCAACACCATCATATCGAAAGTGTCCGCCAGCTCTCAAAAAGACAGTGACGCTTGCTTGACTAGCCTTGCGAAGGAAAGAAGGCGAATATAAGTTCGGTCTATCTGTGAACAATCCTCGAATGAAGCCACAGCTGCAGTCTCAGCTAGCACGTAGGAAGACGACGACATGTCTCGAGTCCAATTGCAACATGCGGTAAGCGGCGAAAGCAAAAAGCAACATGTCGCTGAGACAATTGTCTTGACGGTTGAAGGCCGTCTCTTAATCAGAATCTTCTTAACACTCGATGTCTTTGCCCATTCAAAAATCGGTCAGATGATAGCAAAGTTTTTCCAGCCGCCGAATGCGCGTGAGAAGCTACTAGTCTCGGTCACTTTGGGTAGGTTCAGAACCACGTTACGTCGAACAGGCGTTGGGGGGCGAAATCAGCCAAGCTGCAACAGGTGCGAGTAAGTTGCCTCGAAGAACTAAACCATGGCGGCTACGAAGATGTCCTTGCCTAACGGCCTTGACATACAGAGTACAATACCAAGTGAGGACTCAAAGATATTAGCTACATGAACAGACTCATTAACCATTATGCCTGAAAGGTCCCGCTATTACTGTTGCCGTTGAACGAGCGTTGCCGTGCTGGTTGACCAGTAAATACGTCGAGTATTCCCTCTCTCAAGTACCACTATACTCGGACACTTGTGCCGTGGTCCACCGTATCTATTTACGTGCAAGATGCTCAGAAGTCGAACAGAAGCAATATTCCTCTGACAATCGCCGTGGCAGACAATGGAAAGCTAACGTTCGAAGGTTGAGGCGTCTAGAGCAAGCCGTGGATCTTGAGGTTTCACAAGCCAGGCGCACACCCCATGCTGTATTGCCCTGCGTAGATTTTGTCTTTCATCTTCCGAAAGCAACCGTGGCCTACGAGATATGCTCGACTAGCTACAGCACCGCTCAGCCAGCTCTCAGCCAATGGCTGCTTTGATGTGATTCAAGCAGCCTGCCTCCCTACTGTACGAAGTGGAGCCTATTCTTGCTCTCTTGACTGGTTTCAGGGTCTGAACGTCTTCCTTCCCAGCAGTTCCCGACGCTAAAGCTAGCGCTGGTGCTTCGCCAGCAAGAAGCTGACCTTTAGGTGGGCACTACTTACATGGTCGGTAGTGCTATTGATACACTGGACGATATCTAACCACATCAAGTCAGCATCTCATCTCCGTTTTACCAACTAAAAGCGATCACCAGGATTTGCAAACTTGCCATATTTAGTGAAATATGCTAACATTGCAGTCCTCCGCAGGAGGCTCGGTTAGACTTTGGTCAACACCCTCAGCCAGGAGCTTTTGAAACACGGCGGCGCACCAGCATGGAAACTTGACGTGCCGATGCCAACCGTAGAGACAAAGGCGGAATATCAAAAATTCAGCCACGCAGCTAAAAGGCTGGTGAAGGCAAATGTGCAGCAGGCAGTGATTTGGATGCTGGCCGTGCCCTGTCACATCATCAGTAGCTCCGTTTCCGTGTGACTGCGGCACCAGCAGCGGCAGAGTGCACCGCTAGGCTTGCTCTACCTCCAAGATGCTTCATAACGTATTCGTACTACTCCGTAGGGGTGACAAGTTATGCAGCGGTCTCGCGTACCCAACAAGTCGGCTGCTGGAAAACGGTGGAACCATGCGATGACCATGCGCATCCAAAACTACGTGTAAGTAGGTGTCTGCATCTCTACTACTATGCTGTAGCATACACGACGGCTCGGGTTCGAGACTGATGGCCAGGAGCCTGAGATCGACCAATCAAAGGCACCTCTGCACACTGTGCAACGTTAAGCGGAGCACAAACGATGTCAAGAAGAGCATCGATGAGGAAGCCCACGCGAGGATAATTGCGCCGATACGATGGCTGAGTAGAAGGACGATTGGGCACTGCTGATCCTGCTGTCAAGGCTGCACGCTTGCAGAGGACAAGCCGAGACTCCTGGGTGCTGGCTTCCTGGGTTACAGCTAGTGCCACACAAGCGTAAACCTTCGTGCTCCAAGATTTGTCGGATGATGCGGATTTCTCAGAACGAGCTCGCCTTGCAATTTTGCCGCACCCTACCTGTTGCTTCTGTTGTGCCTCGACCACTCATTTCAAACCCTGGCAAAAATCCCACCATCTTTCTGAGCATGCGACCCTAAGCATAATTATGCGCCTTGCTAAATCTAGCCTGACCTACAACCTGATTGCTCACGCTACTGCTTTGCCGTCCAATTGACCTGAACCTAGCGGGCCAGCTTACGATGCTCAATCTACACTGCCGTTCGTCAGGCTTGCACCAATCCTGATGTGCTGGCGCCTTTCAGACCAATAGTGCTGCAGACCCGAAGTCTTACACGTAGTGGCTAGCACTCCCGCGCCTGGTGGTTCAGTCTGTGTTTGAAAGACCTCGTGATGGGTCGATCCTGCTCTACAACATCACTGGCTAGGGTCGTCAGTCATTAGAGGTTTGGCGTAGAGCAGTGTCGATCAAGCAAAACCAGTGCAGGGCCAATGAGCGTCAGCACCTTGATCGAGGCCGTAGAAGGTTTCATAATCTTGTACTTGTTATGCCGAAGCCTACGTGGTACCTTTTCATCAAAACAGGCACGATGCACCAAATCTATGGGCGTTCCCGTAAAGGTTCGCAATTAGCGTACAGAGCAGAAGGAATTTTGGGAATGGTCTGACGCTTGAAGGAATACGAACCAAAGCAGCGTAGATGATCTGTGACAGTGTGATGAGAAATGCGCCCAGCCTCCGAACGATCCATCCTTCGTTCGCCTTGTTCTGTCATACGTTGCCATCCACTTGTTGAAGGGGCTGCAGGTGGCTCTAGCTTCGAGCCTCTAACTCCATCAGCACATGGCCGACTCACCAGTAAGTGTCCGAGCGCTGACAAGGGTGCTGGCGTATTTACATGCCTGTTGCAAGTGGGTCTGATCCATTGTACGCTTCGTTATTCGTGGTGTATTTCTGACGGTCAGCAGGCTCCACTTAGTGGATATTACATGGGCCGCAGAGGGCTTGACTGCTGCTGCCATACCTTCGTCATATCAGTTCGCTATGAGCAGAATATAGACACACGCTGGCCACACCACTTCAGCTCCTACAAACCAGATCTCAACTCCCAGGAACCTTCGATCTTATCATACCACTAGGACTTCGACATATCATCCCACATTCCTTCAACACCACCGTTGTATCTCGTACCGGGCTATATCTCTGGAGTCCAGGTTTACAAAGGATCGAACCGTCTGAGTAGGAGTCACCGTCTCGTCTCTTTCCAGAGGACTCAGCAACAAATTTCTACATACGGCTGGACCCCATGTTATAATCAATCCTTCCTTGTTGGCCAACGACTTGGTCCTCTCTCCTCCCTCAACAAGTACTCTACTACTTTTGGGCTCTCCCAATAATGCTTCCTACCCCGCCAACATCACCACAGATCCCACCGACATGTCTCGCGCCCGAAGATAGGCTCGGATGTGTCTTGGCCAATCGACTCGAACTCATCTCTATCCTCGGAGTCGGAGCTTACGGTGTCGTCTACCAGGCTGTCGACATTTACACCAACGAGCTTTACGCTGTCAAGGCCCTGCCCAAACATGGATTGGACCCCAGACAGCTACGATTCCAACAGGGAGAGATAGCTTTACATTACCAGGCCAGTCAGCACCCTAACGTGGTTTCATTATTACGCATCTTGGACAGCCCAGACTGCACATTTGTAGTCCTCGAGTACTGTCCTGAAGGCGACTTATTCTCGAATATCACAGAACAAGGCCACTTTGTGGGTAATGACACTCTGGCCAAGCACGTTTTCCTCCAACTTCTGGACGCTGTTCAGTTCTGCCACTCTGTCGGGATCTACCACCGGGACCTGAAACCCGAGAATGTTTTGGTTACCGACAATGGACATACCGTGAAGCTTGCGGACTTTGGTCTCGCAACGAGGGACAGGATCACCACCGATTTTGGCTGTGGCTCCACTTTCTACATGTCACCAGGTGAGCAATCTACTTCTGACGTCTAATAAACTTTCTAACAGTGTCTACAGAATGCCAGAGGCCATCTTCAAGGTCTCGCGCTTGTTACGCCTCGGCTCCTAACGACGTCTGGAGCCTCGGTGTCATGCTGGTGAACTTGACCTGCGGTCGCAACCCATGGAAAAAGGCCTCTCCCGAGGATTCAACTTTTCGCGCCTTTCTGAAGGATCCCAGTTTTCTCAGCTCGATCCTGCCTCTGGCACCCGAGTTGAACCTGATCCTACGTCGCATATTCGAATGTGATCCTCAGCAGCGCATTTCTCTGGCTGAACTTCGGGATTTGATCTTGGCCTGCCCCCGGTTCACTATTAGCTCATACCACGAGCTGCCTCCAACGCCGCCGGCCCAAACCTATGAATACGTTGACACCATGGACTGTGCGAATATGGCTCTTCCACCCTCTCCACCTGCATCACCACCGCCTCCCTCATTTCCCAACCAGGTATCTCAATGGTCTCTGTTCTCTGCAAGCACCAAACAATCTTCTGGAAGTTCGTCATCTTCTATCGATTCTGGATATGAATCCGAACCAAGTACATGTGATCCTTTTCAGCCCCAGCCATTTAATGTTTACGGCAACTTAATACCATTTCACGATTACGAAAAGCACTGTTACCAACCACAGTATGTCAGACCAGCCGTCGCGGTCTTCTGAATTATTCATATTGCGAACCAAAATTTAGCGGCACAGTCCGCAACTTGCACCCGGAAGAATTATCTGGAACACCTTGTATTGCCATGGAGCTGGTATACACGTCTCGTTGGTCTAGAATTCAAGCGGGAATCACCTTGTGTCGGAGCGATTGAAGCGTTCGACGAACATACACATACGGATGTTGTATCTAGGTGACGATTGGAGGGGTCTTTTTTCTCAAGATGTTGAAGCAGGCGTTACGAACTGGTCTGGAAAGTCACTGTCCAAACCAAGTGCTGGTGAGGGCATACTTCTAGTAGGAAGGTTATGTCGATTCATGATTGCGACGTCACGATTAGAACGAGGCTAAGATGATACTTAAGACATCATGTTTTCGAAATCAATGGTTGTAGATAGAACCTTCTTTGTTTGCGAAGTTTGCACGAATGAAAGATATTGTTGTCACACCTCAGCGTCGATACCTCTCGTCCCCCCTCGTGGCTGATTTGCTGTCTAAATCTGGTAAAGAGCCTTCGATCATTTCGTGCTTACACCTTCACATGCAACTTGGTTGGTATGCGCAACGTGATATGGGATTGGTAGCCAGGCGCTCGTAGCATCTTCCTGCTTGTTCCTGAATGTATCGGACCACCAATGCCCCCATGATCGACCCGCGTGCTTCGGACAGTTCGTGGCAGCGTTGAGATCATTGCTCCTTTGTGGTTGGTCCTGTAATGGTCGCCACTACACTAATGCGCATCTATCATGCACGGAATCGCGCGATGCAAAATATAAGGCAGCCAGTCTTGCCACCTGCGCCCGACAACTGCGACTTTGACATCACTGAAATAGGACTGGCCCCATGAGCTGCAGAATTTACATGCACGATGCGCACAAGAAAGCGTGTTTAGGGCCGACACACCGATTATCCTGCCTTAGGAGTCGATGCTTTCTGCTGTGGTGTGTCCCCGTTCTGTGCCCAGCACACCAGTCGTGCAGATACATTCCCAGCCGATTTCATTCCCATCTTGCCAGGTGTGTGCTCCCCCTCCAGGCACTTCTGCTGGTCCACCATCAGTGTGCTTTTGCACTGCTTCCTGGTTTCCTCCCGGCCGGCAGAAAGTCTGGTACGCTCTGGGATCAGAAGTGCGCCCGCCACGCGTACAGAATCCGTTGCCGTCATATCACTCACGCAGTTGTCATACCTTGCCACCGACTCTCCGTCCCGTGCTCCATTAGAACCCGACAGGCATATTCTGTACCGCAGTGTTTCGCAACAGACTAGTCCATGCTCCCTTGCAGTGGCCTTGTAAGGTGGTTGTGCCTCTCCCGCTTGCACGTTCATAAAAAGTATCATGCGTCGATTGCAACGACGGCCGCTAGGGCTGTTTTGCCTTCCTGACTATGCAGCTCTACGGTACTGCTTACGAAAAGCGGCCCTGACTTCGAGCTAGTGGCGTCCCTCGAACCTCGTCACCGACTCATTGCACACCACTTTCGTATCCTCGTATGCCATGTGCTTAACAGTACTTCAGTGGTACACCAGACACCCTGTGGCCGCTTGGCTGTTTCTGCACCTGCTAGTCTGCCGGCTTGTCTGCTTGACAGCATGATGGTTGCCGGACCATACAGCTCAGCCGCCGTTTACGATGCTTACGTGACTCGTCGTACATGAATCATAGTGAGCTCGTCAAGAAGCGGTAACCTTGTACAATCGATGCCCGTGGCCGTCAGAGTGCGCAAGCCATAGCTGAGACATTTATGCAGCAGGCAAGCCTCCCACGAAGAAGTTGTAGCATTGACCAGTCGGGTCAATTGGCATTGCTTTTGCTGTATCGTCGCAAGTCTGGGGTTGACTTATGAGCCCTTACCAAGTTGACTCGTACGTGATGACGGCCGAACTCACGGTCGAGGCCTGGATTGACGCCCACGCCAGGTAAGCGACGGCACATTACTGCACTGTCAAAATTCTACGATTCGAGCTACTCTCCGTACCGCATCCGGCGCCTTGCAGTGCAGCAACTCTGCGGCACAGCTCAGCCGCTGCACTGGCAAGGCAGAGCTTTGCGGCCAGACCCACCTTGGATTAGGTGTAGGGTTTGTCGAACGTCAAACTATGCCACCAACGACGGGGTGGAGGACTCCCAATCAAAGTGGCCGATCTGTGCTTCAAGTGGTGGGCAGCGCTACCGCTCGTTGCCGCGTTACTGCTGCAGCAAAGCATTCAGTGCCTTTTCCTTGTGGACAGCACGACATGTTCACACAGGCCGACATTTCCGTTTTGTTGCGCAAATTTGCTGGAGATGTCTACAATACCCCTAGCTGCGGGCGATATCGCCATCCAATCTCGGCCGGTGCCGCTCAAACGAACACCATTCAAACCCTCGTTCACACAGACTTCTTGCCCAACACAATTCGAAATGAACAATTCTCGAACTCTCGAATAATAGCGTCCCATGTCCATGACAACCAGTACATACAATTCCCACTCGCCTAGCTCTACCTTGCAAAGCGGCAACCTTGGTAGCTGTAAGGTAGTCGCGACCGGCGCGTCAGGAAAGTCAAGCTAATACCATGTGCAACTCCACGGTCTCTGGCGGGCCTAGAACCACATTCCTCGTTGCCATGCCCTGCAACTCCCACGGCCCCACGTTAGTGACAATGCACGCTTCTGGTACTGCTTGGCAGTAAGGCACACTGCGTTCATACTAGCCAATCATGCCCGGACGACCAGCAAGCACCCCCTGCTGATTCATGCCAGTGCTTTGCGGGCTGAAGCCATCGAACCGGCTGTTCAGATCCATCTGATTTCTGCGTTGTCATCACCACTGATGACTCATTCGCCGCGCGAAGCCGCATTCCGGGTGGAGACGTTGAGATTCTCCTGGAACAGTTTGGCCCGGCTCGTTAGGTTAGATCCGTCCTCGTGCTCGAAGAACGCTGCACCTGATCAGACGAATGCTCTATCGCTTCTGGCGATCAAGACAGTCTCTAGTGCGAGCTCTGTAGCGCTATGCCTCATAGCATGATATGGGGACGACGCTTGCTATGAGAACCGTTGCCTGGCTGTCAATCTCCAGATCTCAGCACAAGATTCCTGATCCAATGGAGACTGCAGAACAGCTCAGATGTCCGAGTATGCCATAGAACTATTTCTCAGCCGCTGTTGTATAGTATATCTCGCCTCTTCTTGAGGTGAGGGAGGGTCTGCAGGTAGCTCAGTTTCAGGCGGTTACTTCCATTCATTTGGCACACTTACCTTATCCTGAATATGCTGCATGGTAGGCTGGACAGAAGAAGCGATGCTAATGTTTCGCGCCGGGATCTGGCAGACAACTGGCAAATAGCTGTGCAGTACTGTTGGTCAGCACTATCTGCAGGTCTGGTCGTTCATTCTGGCCCCCAGTAAGGCTGAAGAAAAGACCTCTGACCGGTTAACCTAAAGGACAATCGCGCAATATGCTTTCCCGAACATTGTTGATATATGCAATAGGTTCGTGTCGTGTCGTCAGCGAACTACCATGACTCTCACCACCATGGCTAGGCCCTTCATCATACAAAGAGATCGAATCTTTCAACATGCAGGATAGCACTTTCAATCCAATATCTTACAGGACACTCCACCTGTTGCTATTTCTCACCAGCTTCGCTTAAGGCAAAGGGGGACATCACTAATCATGTTTGGTGCCCTCCTCAACAGCGTTTTGACAATCATCTCCTCGGCTCTGTACACTGTTCACAGCGGTCCACTGCTACGTCCCACGCACGTTCAGACACTTGACGAGTTCAACTTCGACTCTATTGTCAACGGCAATAAGAGTCAAGGGTCGCAATTTTTCACGTTCATGCTAAGGAGCAACGAGAGTTTTCCTCTTGGTACCCATGCTGAGTTTGCTTACCCCTCGCTGAGCCTCGGCCAGACTGAACCTGCAATCAGAACCATTCTCGAGCGCAATGGGACTACGATTATAGGCGTTAATGTGACTGTGATTCGTGCCTCGTTAAACTGCTCTGCGATATGTTAGGCAGATATGACTCTTGTCGCCAATTCGTCGAATAAGGGGTGGGCCAATCCAACCGTTGGTAACGAGAGGTATGCAAGCTATGTCAGCCTCACTTCTGTCAGCATCTTCGCTCAAATCAGCCTATGAGACACACTACCCATCTCGTTGTCCAAGTCTCGCATTCACGGTAGGTTTCCGTGAGTACAATAGCACAGATACAAGTACATTTAGGCGCTTCGTATGCAGTGAATATTTCGAGGCTATTCCTTCAACCCTCACCTTCGATGTGCCAGACTAGAGCCTCAACCTTGAAAATCCTCCCATTCTTCACGAGGATCAGGCATATGTCGCCAGTGAGCTGGCGTTGAACTTCACAAACATTTTCGATTATGTTCCCGCCGTCGACGGAGACAACTCCAGTCCCACGAACCACGAGTACATCGACATCTTTTTCCAGGCATTCATCCATAATGGTCCAGATCCAGTACCCCTAATGGAACTAATTGGCAAAGGACACGAGCAAAAGCTGATGGATGCCGTGCAGCACGTTTACAGAGTATATATGGCACAGATCGTTGGAGGTGACATGAGAACCAACAGTAGCACAAATCTTGCTACACGTCAAGCTCCGGCAACCGGAACCTACAACACCAACACCAACACCACCAAGATTGGGACAAGATTGTCCGCAATCATCCTGGACATGACGCAGACGCGGGTAATCCAGAACAGTGCCGAAGATCATCTTGCAGAGTATCCTCGCGACGATGATCGTATGTCTTTTGCTAGGCTGGAAGGACCTGCGAGCTGCCGGCAAGTTGCTGCCGCATAATCCATGCACTATTGCTGGCAGAATGAGTTACCTGGCTGGCAGCCAGTTGGTGGAGAGTCTGGACGAGATCATGAGTGAGGAGCAGTTGATGGAAAAAATGGAAAAAGAGGGCGTAAGGCTGAGATTTGGATGGTGGGACGGGGGGACGATCCAAAGTGGTGCCGATACGGATAGGACGGTCAAGAACGGCGGATGTGTCGGCGTGCAGAGCTTTCAGAGTGACTTGCAGGAGACTGAGGCAGTGGAACAGCGGAGAAGGTTCGGGATAGATGTAGTTAGTGGGGGGATGTAGCTGGCAACGACAAAGGTGATACGACGTTCTACATATCGAAACAGTCCCTCGATGTTACTCTGCCTGTTGTAAGCAAATGCTTGCTCCACGAAACGCAACAGCTCTCCAGACAAATCTCTAGACCTCGAGAGCGTAAGAGAAAGCCCCATATGGAGGCCTGTTGCCACTAGAAGAGGTAATGCGGCTCACTTTCCTTGCTTTCGGTACTTGGCGAGCTTCTAGCGGTGATGTGCACGTGGTATCTCCTGTTTCCGCTCTTCCGCCCCTCCGCCCTCAGCGATCCACGCGCAAAAAAGAATAGCAGAACAATCGACAGCCTGGATTCGCTGGTGGTCACCCACCCAACTACTAGCAGACCGACTACAGGCTTAGATTTTACGAGATCGGACGGGATCGAATGCTTTCCTGTATCTGTGGTCGATTGCGAAAGAGGATTGTGGCAGTAAACAATATATCCCTTGTCTCCCCCCTGGGACGCTGACCTTCTGCCCCCGGGCGCGTTGAGCCGGTTGGACTCGCTTGGCTACACGGCCTCCAACGTCACTGTCAGATGTGTACATGAAGTCCATCAAGAAACTCAGCTGGACCGCGACATTCCTAGGGCAGTGAAAATGCCACTATATCCTGACTAAGTCGTCACCTTCTACCTGAGGGAGACTGATCCTCTCTTGAACTGACTATGGAGACGACGAACGCATAGAAACGACCATGTCCACTGTCATTTGCGGCGAGCAACAGCTCTTTATCGTTCTAGGTCGGTCATTGCCAGTTTCTTTGTGCTGGGGTTCACCCTGGCCAACGGCTTCTGACTCGTCCCGACGATTCTCGCCAAGTTCAAATGATCTGTACTGCTTTGCAATGATAAAGGTAAAGGTTCGTGAAGATTCTTGGCGCCTCAGAGGGTGCACTACGAATTGGGACAGCCTGGACGAAGAGCAGTTCTAGGGAGAGTCTGGCCTTTCACAATGAAAGCCTCGATGTCGCGTGTAGGCTGTGCTTGTTCAGACCATAGCTGACAAAGGCAGCGCTTGATATTTAGAACCTAGCTTGGAGTGTGATGTCTAGACTTACGACACTCAGAGCCGAAGCCTGGCATATCGTCTCTCGAACGTTCAAAAAGTCATGAGCCGGTACACGACTGTACTTTTCAAGGCCGTCAGAGCATTCCAGTTGTCACGCCAGTGTCACTCCCTCCCTCCCCTGACATGTTCACATGCCCCGAAGGGCATTCTAAAGGTCTAGGCAACAAGTGCCGTTTGTGAAAGACTGCGCCCTCATGCTTGTATAACACGGTCTTATGCCGACCAGAAGGCTCCAGGCGTTTCAACTACTTTCGAGGACGAAGCAGAACCGCAAGCGTACTGAGAGGAGCGCGTCCTTACACACCACACCACAGCCTGCAAATGTACGCTCCTCTAACACCATTGCGTCTTACGCATGCACTCCCACTCGCGGATACCAGAGCGCAAACGACACGTACGTGATATCCCAGCTATCACTTCCAGGAGCGTTCATCATTTCAACGAACGTCTCTGTGGACCACATCTACGATATCCCCGAGCTCATATCAACCAAAGATAGAATCTCAATCCTCGTTCTTCGAATCCGACACATGAATACTAACGCATTGCACTCGTTATATCCTGGATCCTCGTACAGTCTTCAACCGAGATCTGCACATCACCATCTCCCCCAAGAGCTCATACAGCTCATTGCCCAACAATGTGTGGAACCCTACACCGTCAGCGTCAGGGAGGAAGATCTAAAGCCACAGGCATGTGACGGTCACTCTCACAAAGAACATGTCTACCAGTTCAGGCCATCACGGTATTGCTGCAAACCCAGCTCTGACCCACGATATCTGGCCTTAGTATCAAGGGCCTTTGCGTACGGCATAAGACAAGGACTGAAGCACGCTTTCACGGGGCACTTCACAATCTCAGTCTCTGCATTCGAATCATACAACGAATACAGCATTGTGCGACTGCTGGCAACACCCAAACTTGATTGGCTGATACGAGCTACAACGAGGCTGCGAGTCCGCCACTACTCCCCCTCGCCACTCCGCATCACATCTGCATTCCGCGACCTGCGATCTCTCGAGATCCACGAGGAACGCGACGAGCTCAAGCACAACCCCCACGATCCCTCTCAGCCACGTCTTGGACAGCCACCAGCGGCGAAGACGATTCACGATGGCCTCTACGACATCTACATGCTCGTCAGAAGCCAGTCAGCAGCGCTCGCACTTCTCGGCCGCAGTTCGTACTTCCACTGGCGACATGGAAGTCCCATGCTCGGTGACACTCGAATCACCCAACTACAGCGTCTGAAGTGCATAGAAGGCCACGTGCGCGTTAAGGTCGATATCACGACATCACCCGCCAAGATCATAGAGAAGTCTACGATGCCTGTTGGGATCGCTTCGGCCTCCACGGCCGGCATACCTAGTATCGCTTGAGCTTCGATACTCGTATTGCTTTGGAAGCACGACGTGGTATGCACGGTTCCACAACGGACCAGCGGGTGACTGCCCTTCATTTGACTGATGCGACTCGATGTTTTCTCACACCAACGTGCGGCCACCATGAATAAGTTCCGGCGTCTATGGAGGGAAGCAAGCCAGGAAAAGGGACGCTCATGCTACGCGATGCCCTCGACGGAGCTTGCCAGTAGACAATGGTGACGCCAACAGTGCACAAAACATGGGTCTGACACATCGACGTTAAGCTGCAGACATCGAGCATGATAACAGAGCTGCTTGATCTGCAGAGAGGAATTAACGGTCAGATCATTAACAAGAAGGAAACCAGTTCTTGAGCCACTGCACGACCGTGCTGAAACGTATCGCATTCAATTAACTCTCCAGCCCTGGCTCGTGTCTTCCCTCGTGCCCGCTTCCCTACCCGAAGTGATGCAATACATCTCAGCCTCTACCCACCCCGGCTCCCGTTTCCCATCCCCTCAAACAACTCCATATAATACCTGCCCTCCTCAATACTCTCCCTCACGTCCTCCCCCGCCGTATGCGCGCCCTTCTTCGCCGGCGCGCCCCGCAACACCCCCTCCGCACACCACCGCCTCACGCCCTCCTTGATCGCGCTCACGTCCAGGATCCGATAATGCAACCACTCGACCACGGGCGCCCACGGCTCGCGCACAAGAAACATCTTATCCGCGTGCACGCTGTTGCCCGCCAGCAGCGCGACGCGCGGGGTGGGCACGTATCGCTGGATGTACGAGAGCAGCTCCGCGGCGGCTTGAGGCGCGGGGATCGAGGAGGGCGACTGGCAGGCGGCGATCAGGCCGGAGGCACCATGCGTGGTGAGGCACCACGGCGACATTGCCGAGAGGGCTGAGGACGGGGTGGTGATGGTGGCGTGGTAGCCGGTGGGGTCGAGGAGGTGGAGGCGGGAGTCTGTGATGTAGCAGGAGATTTGGAGGATGGAGTCTGTTGTTGGGTCGAGGCCTGTCATCTGAGAGGGGTGGAGGTTAGTTGGGTGATTAGTCTAAGGGGGTAAATGGAGAGAAGATTGAGATCGATGGTTTGGATGTTGGGCCTTGGTTTGATTGTGGTTTTGGCACCTTGAAGCATAGTCTGGCTCTGGGTATTGGTTGTTGATTCGTCATGAATTACGGCTGTCCACAGATTTGCGTGTTCGCGTCTTGTCACGGATAGAGAGCAAGGTAGTGCCCAAGCAGATACAACGCACCTCACAGTCAATCCATACCAACGGATCCGTGCTCCGTGTCAAGGCCATACTCGATGACTGTCTCTGAAGAGTACCCCCAACAAGTCGTACCACAGGTCTATCATACGTAGCTCGAGACTTCGACAGACAGCCAGCAAACCACGACCTAGAGCAGTTTAATGCTTCGTGAGAAGTATGGGACACACCTCGGCGAGCAGTGTACGGTCGAAGCTGAGAGGAAGCAGTGAATCCGTAGCTTATTCGAGCTTGCGGCTTGACTTTGAGCATTCGACGGAAGGACAAGCAGACCCGTGTTTGACAAAGGATCCAGGCGTCAATTGGAAGAGCCAAGTCCAGTTCCACAGAGTGAGTGAAGAATTGGGTGAAGAATTGATCGGCCCAACGTCACGGGGTTGAGAGCAAATACGCAGTAATACCACCCCCAATCTCGCTGGTTCTCTATCTTTCTCAACCGTAAGCGGGAACAACGGGGGCGTCCAAGCTGTATTTTACACACTGTAACGGCATAAATTACAATACGCGTATCTTAATCAGCCTCGCTATTGGGACTTACAAGTATCCAAAAGTACTGGAGTTTCACGACTCATCACGACTATGCGTGATTACTGCAAATGCATGGGACTTACCATGGATATTTTGTGAACGGAGCGACGGTCTATTCAGTAGCAGGTCAAGCCAGCAACCAGATCGGTTTCGCCCATCGGCTACAACACAACGAGCACTGGAAAAGATCTGGGCGAAGTGTATGTTTCAATTCTTCAACAGTGCAATGGTGTCTTCCCATCTCAGCTGGCCGTGACATTGCACAAAAGTGAGCACATGGTACTGAACGTTTTGTTCATGTCCGTTTCCTCTCCGGCTCCAAGCTTCCCTGCTCAGCCTTCCCATGCCAAATAGCGAAATCGACAATATGTTCAAGACCCGCCACCGTCTCTGCAAAACTCGGCCCGCCCACTCAACATATCTGGACATAGTCAGGTATTCATGCATGATTCGAGCTCCGCAAAGTTCGTAGCTCCTGACATTGCAAGTATTGAAGAGATGAGAAGGGCAATCATCAGACATGACATGACCCAACATTCAGAGACATCTGCTTAAGCCTGCCCGCGCCCTCACTGTTGGCTTGAAGTGCGCTGTTCCGAAGTAGCACCACAAGTTCGAATGTTGACCATGAGCGGTCCTGCTATAGCTCATCATCGTTGTCGTCCTGTTTCTTGAAGAGTGACCCGCCAAATTTGATCCCCGAAAAGGCCGCTGGTTCTGGGTTATGTGTCGCGCCTGTTGTATCATTCGTCGCTGTAGGAGAGGTTACAACCGGCGGATTTAGGCCTCCACTCATCAGCTCGTTGATCGAATTACTCGCACTAGCTAAGCCAGTCCCTGCAAGTCTTTCCTTCACGGCCGGGTCGAAGTCTGCCATACTTGACCGCTGTCTCTTGAACGGACTTCCGACTTGGAAATCATCCTCTTGCTTTGCATCATTCGTAGCGCTTGCACCGATAGAAGATCCGAATGTTTTGGCACCTGTGCTCGCACCCTCTGCCGGTTCAGCAGCAGTAATGTCTACCCCTTGCACGGCTGGGCTCTCTGCCACGCTAGGACTGGCAGTACCAGAATTGCCTTTGGATGACTTTCGCAAAGGCTCTGTGTTGCCATTGGCGACGCCTCGATTTAAGGGTTCAGCCGAGTGCTGTCGTTTTAGCTGAAAATATCTTAGTCCATGTCTAGCATCAAAAACACGCAAGCGGGCACCTATAAGGGGATCAAAAGCAGTACCGACAGCAATATCACGTACCTTCATTTTGCGGATGCCTTCGCTCACTTGGCCTGCACGCTCAGCATCTTCGACCGACAGATGATTTGGATCTGCCTTGGCCTCGTCGACGTCGTCCATCTTGCCCACGACTTCAGTGTCCGATTCGTCCTCATCGTCTGACATGTCATCTGCGGACTTCTTGGCCTTTGCCTTTGAGGCTTTTCTGCGGCCGGGAGTGATATCCGTCTCGCGATAGTTGAGGAAGCCGACTGTTCCTTCCTTCTTAAGCGGCCCAAGAGATGGGAGATGGTCGAGCCCGCTGCGTCTTTTGACAGATGTTGGGGTCTTTTCTGTTTTTGGTGTTTCTAATATGCCCATCTTCTGCAGTTGGCGCTCGCCTCGATAAAAGAATGTGAATGTTGCATATGGCTTGTCGGTGGGATCAATACCAGTCACGGTCTGGGTACTGATTGTCTTGGGATCCAGGGTCTTTGGCTTTGCAAAGCTCGTGGTGTGGTCAATGTCTTTGCTTGTGCCGTTTTGAGCGCCAGCCTCTTCGTCGTCATCGTGGGCGCCAAATTGTGGGGAGTACTCTCCTCTCTTGATTTCTCCTGAGGCCAAGACCCTGAACAGGGCGATCTTGATCTGACCGGTCGCCTCGGGCATTGGGTCGTCATCGTCGTCTGAGGTGTTGGAGTCTTCGAGCGAGTTGTCGTCGTCTGAGACGTCCTGTAGATCGCCATTTGCATTATATCTCAGCGTCTTCTTCCGCTCCCTCTCGTCCTTTTCTTTCTCCATCTCGTCGTCGCTGTCCCTAACCACGGTGTCGTTCTTCTTCCGCCTCTTGCGCTCAAGCTTCTGACGTCTCTTTTCTATTATGGCAGCAGCATCTTGGCCACCTTCGAGGTCCAGGCCGTTCAACCACCGTTCTATACCGACTTCTCGAAACAGAAATTCCCGCTCGGCCAGACCACCGCCTTCTGAATCAGGCACCGAGACCCATCTCGAGTTGACCCACGTCTCCTCCGACCTTCGTAACAGTGTTGCGACTTCTTCCTTTGCTCTTCCATCGAAATAGATATATGCTGCTATCGTCTCATTGGGACTGGTAGTCAGCGGTACGTAAGGGCCGACAGCTGATTGGTATTTTCTGTCCCCTGTATGTCCTGGCAGTGCGCCGACGACTCTTGGCTGGGGGTTGGGGTTCTGTGATGTAGCTTTGGGTGTGGAGTACGGCACATCTTGACCTGGGGTCAACAAGGTGATTGAGATAGCAAAGGTCGATTGTTCTGCCTTGGTGGCATCGCCGCTCGCAGGTATTCGTGGAGGGGGGACTGGTATGTATGTAGAGATTCGGGAGGCTCGTGAAACTTTCTGAACCGAGTGCTCGGGCAGAGGGCCGTCTGGCGTGTGTATCGAGACGGCTAGCCCTTTGAAGCAAGGCATCGGGAGTGTGAATGAGCCAATTCAGGCTCGCCAGTTGTACAGGTGATTGTAAACAGTAGATATCCTGTCCTTTTCCCCCAATGCCAGTCGATGTTGATTGCGGTTATGTATTAGAGAATGTTGTCAACCACAATGAAGGAACAGGCGACTACGTCCGCACGGCAACTCAATCGATGCTCTAAGAAATTGTGGATGATTGCAGGACTCTGGTTGGTCCAACTCTGTAGCAAGGCTAGGGCATGTGTTGCACAAAGGTCGACGGTCTTGGAAGAGCCTATCGCGATGCGCGCCGGTTCAGCCAAGACGGTGAGGGAATCAGAAGGATAAGTTGGCTAAAGACGTATGAACTAGTCTCGAGTTTGTGCTGCTGGGTTTGGGAAGGTGTAGAGGTCGAGAGCGGTAGCTTAGAGCTCGCCGATTGGCGGTGAAGACGAGTAAGTACGTTTGTGCATGAAAGAGTGGGAAACAGGGTTAATTCCACGATCTGCTTGTCGGTATTGACACATACAACAATTGTTACGAGATGCCGACGACAAGCAAAGCACCCAAACTTGGCCTTGGCCTTGCGCTGTGCTATCCCTCAAAACGTGACTTGAGGCTTGGCAGGAAGGCGCGCCCAAATTACTTGACGACATACCTTGCAGCATATCTTCGTCCACAAACTGCTCTAATGACTACATCTGAGAGAGATTAGCACGGTACAACAGCTTTCATTGCTATGTACATCGCCATTGTCAGCCATTGTCGGCGTGTGAGGGTATTATGGATATGCTTGCACAAGGGACTTGTAGCTCTGTGTGCTACTCGTCCCCCTACCCCAACCAATACCTCAGACCTCAGGCCTTGTGGACGTGCGAAACTAATGCTTCTAGAACTTGTTGGTGAACTTGCCCACCGCGGATTGCCTCCTGCCTCCAGACATAGCATTGCTTTCCTTTCTGATTTTCTCCGCAAACTCGTCGTCGTTCTCGACATGGCCGTCGAAGTGGTACAGTCGTGGGCACTCCCCAACCTTTCGTCGAAGTAGGTATGTCTTGATCCACCATGGGAGAACGGTTCCAACCTGGTATTTCATGTGTGTCCGGGTTGGGACACTGAAGACATAGTCGAGCTCCTCTAAAGTGAGTTTCTGCCATTTGTCAGTACATGCTGCTTGGGGGTTTGATGGCCGAAGACCTACCTTTGTCTCTGGCACCCAGAGAAAGATCATCACGAAAGCAGTAACGTTGAGTGCCGCATAAAATCCGAAGGCACCGGGAGCTGTACGATCAGTCAGTATGCAGTCGATGCAGAGAATCTGGCGGTAACGTACGTGACATGACAGCGATCATCCGCGGAAATGTAATGCTCAATACTGCCGCCCAGAAGAGACATGTTGCAACCGCCCAAGCCATGCCGACCTCTCGGTGAGAGAGAGGAAACACCTCAGCCGAGTAGGTGAAAGGGACTGGTCCTTCACCAGGCGAGTAGCTATGACGATGTTAGTTACAGGATCTTCATGGAACACCGCTTGACTCACAATGCCGCAAATAGAAAGATGAACAGCGCAATCAGTCCGAGATGAGCAGCGCTGGACGCTGGAATGAAGAAGCACATTCCAGCCGCCAACAGAGTCCAGGCCATCTGTGGGAACGTGAACAGAAGTAATGATCGTCGCCCGAAAGTGTCAATTGTCCAAATCGCTGGCCATGCAAACAAGAAATTCACCAATCCAAACCCCCAAGATGCGAGCAGAGCCGACGTTGTCGAAGCACCAGCCTGTACAAAGACAGTCGAGCTGTAGAATGCGATGATGTTGATACCACACATCTGCTGAGCAATCATCACCGTGAAAGAAGCCAGTGTAGCTCGTCGCACTCGTGGGATTGTGAAGAGCTGGATGAATCTAGTGACGTAGCTGGTCTTCGCAACGAGCGTCTGCTCGATCTTGATTTGAGCGAAGATGTAGTACAGATCACGCGCCGCCTGTAATTCGGTGTTTCGAAGTCGCTTGAGGGATGCGTACGCCTTCTCGTATCGTCCCTTCTTGATGTACCAACGTGGGGACTAAAATTTGGTGTAAGCACAGATACCACCCACCCCGGACGGGCGAGAAAAAGGGGACTCACTTCAGGACAGAAATACACACCGACCCAGAGGGGCACAGCAGGGATAAATGCCGATCCTAGCTGAAGACGCCAGGAGATGTCGCCGGTGTCTTTGACCGCCAAGTTGGCACAGAATCCCAAGAAGATGCCAAATGCAGTCCACATTTGCTAGAGTTCAATGTTAGCACAACGACATCCTCAGTTCGTAGGTCGTGGACTTACCCAGCACATGACGAGACCGCCACGAACAGCTGCAGGGGCATTCTCAGCACAGAAGATCGGCACAGTTGAGGCCTTGGAACCCATGCCAATACCAAGCAGAATACGGGTTATGAATAGCTCCCACCAGTTCTGTGTCACGGCAGAGCCAATGACCGACAAACAGCAGAAAGCGGCCGAGAAGAAAATGGTTCCGCGTCGGCCGAAGTAGTTGTTGAGCGGGTCCGACATCCAGCAACCGAGGAAAGACGAGGCGATGTACGGCGCAGCGTTGATGACACCTACAAGCCACTGGTTCCTCTGGTAATTGGGATTAGATCCCGGAATGTTGCTACAGCCGGCCTCGGCGTCAGAGATGTCGAAGGCGCAAGGGAAGGACAGGTTGGCACCGTTGGACCCTGTCTGATCCCATCCCTGTACAGCAGCACCAATCGAGCAGAGAATGATGGTGAAGTATAAGGCCTTTGGCTGGCGCCATTTGTGAAGCACCTCGTTTCGGATGGCATCCTTTTCGGGCTCAGTGATGCCCTCTACAGACTCGAACGCGGGTGGGTCTTTCGCAACGAAGGCGCCTCTGATAAGAAGGGGTGTCATCTCAACGAGGTTATTATCCTTTGCGAATTGCTCGACATCTGCGATCAGCTCGTTGTGTGGAACGTGAGCAAGAGGATTTTTGATCTTGGCTGAGAGGTTGTTATTCAGATCCATGCGCTCTCGCTCTGGCCGACCCATCTCAGCATGATGTTCTGCTTGAGCCTTTGCTTCATAGCTAATGCTAGATGTCGATGTCAGGAGGTTGTGATCGAATGCGCGAAGTACCACTTACTCATCATTAGGACCGCTGGTAATACCAGACTTGTCTACTATCGCCTTATCTGCCATGTTGTCTCGTTCACTGGGGAAAACGTGGTTGAGGAAACAGAATCAGGCACAGGCTTTGGGAGATCCCCCGCGGGGGCCGGCTCTCATATACGTGCTACCTTCGTTGTGGGACGCCTGTGGGCTCGAGTGAGCTGTCCTAGCGCCAACACGACCAAATCATGCCAGCATGCGAACAGACTCCGCTTACGGCCATGGAGACGGTAGAAGGTAGGGTCGCGACAGGCCCACTTGGAGGAAGAACGGTGCCTTGACTGGTCGTGCCGTGGGATCCTGAACGTGCTACGCTGTCCTCGAACGCCTCAACACGTTAATCGACAAGATCTAGCTCGAGACTCACATGTGAGCTGGAGCGCAAATACGCCGTGCAGACATCGAATGACGACTTTTGTGGGCCATGTCTTTGTAAAAAGCAACGATCCAAGGGATCGTGGTCAGCCGGCGTGCGTCGAGCCGTGGGGTCTCCAGGGTCGCTTTTCATGCCGCGAAACAGTTCTGGGGTCCTTAGGGTGTGATTCTGAGTGGCACTTGCCCCGCAAGGAGCAAAGTTTTAAATTTCCTTACCGCCTCAGGCGTTCTTTTGGTCTCCACAAGTGCATTGAGAACTTTCCACGATGCTGATAGATGCGCAATGGCATAAGTCGAAGCCCTGTGCTTGTCACATTGGCAGTTCGCAAGCACGAAGGAAACGGATGTATACTCTTGAACGGCATGACAAAGCGTTTCAGTATCGCTATTATTGGTGATGTTCCCATATTGCAATGGCGTGGCTGGGATCCCCAGCAAGGTCTCAAGCTCCGCCAAGACGCCCCAAGCTTCGCTGGGCTCTAGCTTGTCTCTAGCTCGCGATCGATGCTAAGACATAAGAGGCTAGCTTTGGTTACATCTCCGTAGGTGGCGCGAAAAGTCAAATGCTTTATCCCCTCAGGTGATGCGCGTTCTACAAGTAGCGTCGGTGTCCGCGCACGGTACTCGGCATCAGGCGTGGGTGTCGCGGCGATAACGCTTTCTGGGTCCCAGCTTTCTATCACTGATTTGTTTCGGTTATTGACCTTATGTCAAGCCAATCTCAGGTCAGTCTTCCGAGACTGCGATTTGGCTGTCGACTTCGCGTGGCATGCTAGCAAAGACCCAGTGATATCGAGTCTGTCGACAGGGTTCCGAGGCTGGTCGCACAACATATTGCCATCCCGGCACAGTCGGGATCACGATCTGTAGTCTCTGACCTTAGATCGCGGCGAGAAGGCTCGGCGTGGTTCACAGTCCTTTGTACGATCAAAAACTCGTAGTGTCCCTCGTATGCGACTCGGATGTATGAGTCATGGCTCAGCTTATGCGGACCTTGGAACTCTGCACTGGTCTTCATTGGCTTAATGCGTCCTGTAGAAATTCTTCAGCTCCTGTACACAATGACTCAAAGTTAACTCCTCAACAGACGTCTTCCTCCTACGGTCTCGATGGTGGGGTATACGGCTAACCTGTTTCTCGGGCCTAGGGAATGGATGAGGTCAATTATATCCCGCTCGATGAGAGGCTAGTACTGATGCGGGTGGTAAGATTGTATTGTATGTGGTATATAGGTCGGTAAGTTTGGTAGACCAAGTCGGTGGATATATGTAATGACTGAGTTGCACTTGCCCAACATCGATTTCATTGACCGCTGAAGCTACCAAGACCTGAGTCTTAACACGGCCACGCTGTTCGAAGGGGAGCACCGGTAGGGTTAGGATGGCAAGCGCAACTTGGTGGCCATTCAGCCGGCATCTCTGCCATCACTGGTACCATTTGTTAGCTAGCTAGGTAGTATCGCAACACCTACATTGCCTGTCAAGACTGTAGCGTATCAGACAAATCTGCCTTGTTACCCAGACCCCTGCCTAGTATTAACGGGAGTTCTTACTAGTGCCAAAAAGACCTCTTCGATTGGAAATTCTAGCCGCCAACTTACCAATCATCCCAAAGCTATTGTTGAGTGAGCAGCGTCAGTTGAATCGTCACTAAGATCATCCCCATTGCCATTCCCATCGCCGAGATCATCAAGAGAGCTCTACGATAGTAATTGGCGAAAAGGAGGACAGCGAGGAGGAGATCAGGCTCCCAAAGAGACGCAAGTATTGGGTATTCGATTCATGACAGAATTGAAAGTGGTATCAGAGTATTGTTGAGATACACAAAAGAACGGCCTTTTATGTTAGCCAGCTCTAATCTAGCCCAACTCGAGTCTCCGCGTAGAGTCGTCCACCTAGTTAGACCTCCGTGGGAGCCCGGGAGCACCGGGAGCTCTGAACGCCTGCTGCTGATTATGATGCTGAACGCCTTGTCCAATGCTTCCGAACGATGAAACCTGGTGCCCAGGTGGCCCAGGTGCCGCGATAGGTGCAGGACTACCAACGTCTCCGAGTCCAGCTCGTCTGTTATCTTCAACGAATTTGATATACTGTCCTCCAGCCCCGACCTCGAATATGCCTCCCCCATTCTGAACATTACCCTCTGTTTCGCAGATGTTTAGTATCTCGTCCATGGATACTGATGGCTCGCCTGGTGGTTGTATCTGCTCGACTTGCTGGAGTATTTGCGCTGCGGGATAGTACCCATCAGTCTTGCGACCCGGAGTGGCGGCCAACTGTCTGAATGCTTGTACAAGCATGAGTCGGACGGAAATCGGTCTTGGCATATGTGACCGTCCGATTCCAGGCGGTACACCATACGGCTCGAATGCTGCACCCTGGCCCCACCCTGTTGGCGCTCGTGGCGTTTGTCCAAAGTGGCCACCTGGTGGAGTGTTATTGAACGAGCCCCAACTATTGCTCCCAATCCCAAACGGGCTTGTACTTGCGAATCCCAATCGACCCGTGCCCGGAGCAGCGATCGGTACAGGATGAGGTCGACTCTCAAGTTGTCCAACAAAAGGCGTATCTGAGTCATCCAGTAAAGCTGAACTACCCAACTGGGTGGTAATATTCTCCACATCCGAGTCATGGCCTGTAGAATGCCCTTTTTGCTTGTCCGGAGTGGTGCTTGATGGGCGTGCTATAGGACCAGGTCGAGCGATAGGTGCCGGCTGAGGCGCGTTGTCGGATCCTGATGGCTGTCGTGAGTGTGGTGGTTGGCTGGGAGGTGGTTGGGCTTGCGGCGGAATGATAGGTCCGGTCCCTGGCGGCGGTTGATGATGGAAAGGCATATGCTGGTTCGGCTGAAACGGTCTTGGCCCGTTGAACCCTGGTGGGTAGTGTATGCCATTTGAAGGGAATCGCTGCTGGTGGCTACCCATTGGCGGACCAGAGTACATGTGCATAGAAGCGCCGACAGGCATCGGACCCGGCCCACTGGTGGGTACACCATTGATACCAGCTCCGTGCAAGTTTCCATAAGCATATGGAAAGTGGCCACCACGGCCGACATTGTGGGCAAGATTGTTCAATGGCGATCGAGGAGCCGATGGCTGCGGGTGCTGCAAGGGCGGTATATGTCGAGAGTTCTTCGGCAGCTGGTTGATGACTGGTGTTTGCGCAGGCGGGATGTTGGCTGGCGATGTGGAACTTTGTGACGGAGCGGCACTGGCCTTCTGCGACCGTGGGGACGAGGAGTGTGATTGCCGCGATTGCTGGGAAGGCTGTGAGGGCTGGCGGCTTCGACCAGGGGCTGGTACCCCAGGTGGCATCACTGGAGTGGCTACTTGCTGATGCGGCGACTGAAGTTGAGGATTTCGAGCTGGCGGAGCCAGTCCAGGCGGCAAGGCAACGGGCTGAGGCCGTGGCGCTTGTTCGGCTTTGTGACGCTCCTTTGCGTCCTTCTCGACCTTGGCTGCCAAGTCCTTCTCCTTTCTTTGCTGAGCTTCTCGTTCTTTTCGTTCTCGCTCCTCGTTAAGCCGCCGTTCCTTGGATTCAGCTTCTTTGGCCTCCCTCTCTTCACGCTCGCGCTTACGTTGCTCCTCTCGCTGCTTCTTCTCACGCTCTTTCGCCTCTCTTGCCTTTCTCTCGGCCTCCTGCTGGCGTTCTCGCTCTTTCTGTGCACGTTGAGCCTTTTCCGCCTCTTTTCGTATTCTATCCTCTTCGGCAGCCTTCCTCTCAGCCTCACGCTTTCTCCGCTGCTCCTCTTGCTTGGCACGCTTCTCTGCAAGCTTCTGCTCCTCGGCTTCGCGTGCGGCCGCTTCCGCGGCGGCCTTCTCGGCGTCTTTCTTGGCCTTTTCTTCGTCCTTGACAGCTTTCTGGCGGAGTTTCTTTTCCTTCTTCTTGGCGGCATCCTTTGCTTTCTTGGCTTCACGTGCGGCAGAACTATCCTTTTCTAGCTCGAGTTCCTCCAAAAGCTTAGCCTGTCGCTCTGCTGCGACCTTTTCCTTGTAAGCGGTCAAGACACGTTGTTCGAACATACGGGCGGCAAAGATTTGGAACATGCGACGGCCTTCTTCCATGCGTTGCTCTTCGGTCATGGAGTCCTGGGACAGGTCAGAAAGTCCGGGTCAGGAGAGCGAGGGGCGCAATTACCATTTCGTCACCCTCAAAATCGTCCTCTTCTTGAGAGTCGTAGTCCTCATCATCTTCTTCATCGTCGTACTCGTCCTCGTCATCTAAGGGAGGATGATTGTGACCTTGACGAAGAGATTGATGAGCTAGTGGAGGAGCAGGATAATGGATTTCTTCCTCACGTTGCATGCGTCTTTCCGCCAGCTGTTCCATCATATCGATGAAGTGCTTGCCATCGTTCTTCAACAAATCGTCCGCTACGGTCAGGATACCATCTATGATCATTAGCATCGTTGTTCAGCATCAGCTAGCTAGACCACGTGGCACACCTTTGACAGTCAAGCTATTACCGAATTGGAAGAAGTCAGCCGGGCCAGGAGGCAGCTCGTCATCGTAGTCGTCGCTGTACTCGTCTTCGTCGTCGTCGTCGTCGTCGTCGTAGTCGTCGTCGTCGTCGTCATCTAGCTCGTCACCATTCTCGTCCAGCTCATGTATTCGACCTTGCACGGGATATGCACCAGCCATGGGATGTGCTTGATTTCGATAGGCGATGGGAGTGCGTGGAGGGCCCATGGAGCGCGGACTGTCAGGCAAGTCGTCGTCGTGATTGGCGAACTGCTCCAACTCCTGGTAGTAAGCATCGTAGAGGACTTCGAGCTCTTCTTCAATGGCGGTTCTTTTGCGGCCACAAACCGAACAACTACACGAATGCTTTTGTTGCTCTTTCATTTTGCGCAAAACGGCCTCTTTCTCCACGCGAACCAGCGAGCGTCGCTCATCCTCACCCAGTTCGAGCCAGAACTGCTTGATGTTCTCTCGTTCAGCCTGGGTGGAGGTATTCCAGATGTGGTCGTTGCCGCTCGTCATTTTGTGGGCGCTACGTAAGGCAGCGTTGGACAGGGTCGGGAATGGCTTCTGCAAGGAGGAGGTGGTGTGTGGTAGATGACTCGGACGCGATCGGGTCCTGGAATTCTTTTTGCGTTTGCTTGTATTCAACCAAGAACGATCTGGGCCTTCCATGTATGATTGCGCATAGTCGGCATCCTCATCGCCCGAGTAGAACTCGTCCTCCGGGTCGGCCAAGTCATTTTGGAAGTCTGGATCCACGTAGTCGGTCTCCTCGGTGAAGTAGCCTTTGACTGGCCCTCTGCCCTGTTTCACCGCGCTCAGCTGGCCATTCTCGTGTGCGAGACTGTCACCGTGGCCGTGCCCATTCAGAAAAGGTGATTGCTGACCAGCTGTTCGTTTGGCGGCTTCCTTCTCTCGACGCTTCTGCTTCTTGCGATTGACCGAGGGCAAACGCATAGGCTCGCCAGCCGACTCTGTGGTGTCCCCCGTCCTTGAATCTGGCTCGGGCGGCGGCGAATTGGCATCATCCTGTATGGGTTGCGGCGGCAGGTCGTCCTGGTTGGGCAATTGAGAGGGTTTCGTCGCAGTGGGCGCAGATGCCGACTTTGGGATGGGCCCAGCCTGGGAGGATTTGGACTTCTTGGATTTGGAGGGCATCGTTTGGGTCTTCTGTCGTCTGCCAGCAGTCTTTGCGCCTCCTTCACGACCTGGAGCTTTGGGATGACTGGTCTGTGCAGCGTCTGGACATGGGTGACAAGCGACGAGCGGCGGGGAACAACGAGTGTGACTAGGTGTTATTGGCGGTATGCTCTTTTCCGTCAGACGGGGTGAGGTGCGAGTAAGGAGCGTGGCAAGTGAGTTGTCGAATTATTCGTCGGGTTCGTGGGCTGTTGGCAGGTACGACCGAATACCTCAAACTGGATGGATGCAGGTGGACGGGTCACGTCTAATTGGCAGGTGCTACGCAGACCAGTGCAGATGCAGATGTAGTGGGAAGTCACGACTCACGACTGGCGCCGCTGTGGTGTGCACTCGCCGCTGCCGCCTCCACTAAACGTTAATCACCCAGGCTCTACGAGGCCCTGCGAGGCCCTGCGAGCCCGGCACTATCGACATTATCTCTTCTCCTTCATTATCTTCGCCATCACGGTTTACTTTGCTTTGCAACGTGAGAGAGATGCTTGACAAGCTCGCATGATACTGATACCACATACCCTTGGACGGTGTTGGTTCGGTCCTGTGTTGGAGCAATCTTTACCGCCAGCCCGCGCACTGCCACAACTCCCGCACCCACATCATCCACATCTGCTGCGACTCGACAGAGACAAGGTCGCAGGCTAAAGCACCACCCCGAGACCTACAGATCCGGATTTAGAATCCAGTCGTGCCATCGACGACACGCTGCTCGATCAACTCGGCTGGAGTGCTGTGAATTGCGCCGAAGGATTACTTAAGAAGACCGTCGGCTGTACGCGCAATCACTGCTCTCAGCATCGTGATTTCGTCCGAGTACTGTCTACTGACCCTGCGGCTGGTCGCTACACCTGGCAACCCTCTTGTTACACCACTTTGCCGATCTATCAACTACCCGTCACTCACATACCGCCCTCTGCCAGCAGCATCCTGCTCCTTCTTCTCTCGACCTGTCCCGCAACTCGCCTATCTTCGCCCGGCCCTGCGGAGTGAGAGAGCCTGACGAGCACTTCACCCCAACCCCACTGCTGAGCCACGGTCACCGCTCGCACCAAGACGAACCATGGCTCAGAATCAAGCACAACAAAATGTCATGAGAAGGTAAGACTGACTCTGCTTCCCTGGTGGCAAGTGCGTACGCGGATGTGCTTGGCGCAAAACGAGCACTCACAGTCGTAGTCGCAGTCGCAGTTGCGGTCGCTCTCCGCGTAACAGTCACACCTTCCACATCAGCCTTCTTTCCAATGACTGGACTCCCTACTGACGCAATTGTTCCAGGAAGCTCGTCATAATAGGTGACGGTGCTTGCGGAAAGACCTCTTTGCTCTCCGTCTTCACGTTAGGCTACTTCCCTACCCACTATGTACCGACCGTCTTCGAAAATTATGTTACTGACTGTCGGGTCGATGGTCGTTCAGTACAGCTAGCACTGTGGGATACAGCTGGGCAGGAAGATTACGAGAGACTACGTCCGCTGGCTTACTCAAAGTCACACGTCATTCTGATTGGTTTTAGCGTGGACAGTCCTGACAGTCTGGAGAACGTCCAGCACAAATGGATAGAAGAAGCAAGAGAAAGATGTCCAGATGTGCCCATCATCCTGGTCGGCTTGAAGAACGACTTGAGGCAGGATCCCATTGCTATTGAGGAAATGAGAAAGAAGAGTCTGAAGTTTGTTACCCAGCGAGAAGGCGAACAGATGGCGCAGATGTGCGGTGCACGTAAATACCTCGAATGCTCCAGTCTGACCGGAGAGGGCGTTGACGATGTTTTCGAGGCAGCCACCCGAGCTGCTCTATTAAATAATGGCAAGCAGAGCGAGGGTGGATGCTGCATCGTTCTATGATCCAACTTCGAGCACTGGCTGCAAGCCAGCATTTCGGCAGTCATTCGTTTGAGCGTCAGGAGCTAGGGAGTTGGAGCATGGTTCTGGAAAGAGCATTGGATGATGACGGGTTGAAAAAGTACGGAGGTTGACTTGTCTGTTTCTCTAGACCGATTTTGGAGTGTTTAATCTAGGTAGCAATCTGCTTCCAATACGACAGCACTCGCTTGGGACATGTCTCACTAAACAATGCTCGCGTATTATATCTATACACTTTTGTACAGCACCTGAATACCCTTGAAAACGTGCCATGCTGCAAGCAGTACGCTACCCCAAGCATAGCGATGCCCACCTCAACACCGGATTGTGTCTCCTTGCCGAGAAGGAAACACCAGGTTTCCTAGAAGTCGTTGCTGCGAACAAGACCCTATCTGCCCTCACATAAAACATCCTTTTCGCTTTGCATTTTCATCGACTTGCCCCATGCAATGCCCTCGTAACCAGTAGCTCTGTACTCGGCTCAAGCATCTAACCACTCTCGCCACGCTTGTATCTATGCTGCCCAATGGGAGGCTCCGCATGCTCACCGCAAATTCGCAGTCCTAGTCGCAGCCTCAAGTCGAAGAGACGCGCTCCAAGCTAACCTCGCGCCTTGTCACATTCCAAGTGAGGGTCGTGGACAGCTTAGAAAGATCATGCTCTCTTCCACTCATGGTCCCAAATCTTTGCAGGGCCACCGACACCGCCAGCTACGGTCCCAACCCACTCAACCTGGCCCCTCGCATACTCAATCGGCACACCACCACCTCTCTCGGGTATCGACCAAGTCCCGATTTTCATCTGGGCCTTCCTGAATAGCTTTCCCCCGTCACCTGCTCCCAGCCTCAACTCCTCGTTTGCTGCAGCCATGGCATTGTATTGCCTTTCAAGCTCCAGTTCCCTCTTTCGTTTGACTTTCATTCGATACAGGTTCCAAGCTCGGTGAATCGTCCAATGTCGCAGAGCTCTGTTTCTCGAGAATCGAAGTGGTCGGGGTGTCAGTCTCGTTGGATGGTAGAGGTGATATCGGATCAGAGCTGGTGTGCGTTAGTATCTTCGCTCGTCCTTCCCCTCCCCCCACCACCACAATGGTGCACGCTTACTGATTCGCTTGTCGGTCAACACCTTGCCCTTTTTCTTTGCGAATGCGGGAGATGATGTCGAGAAGGCTGCGGCTGCATTTTGCGGCCTCTGATGTATGGTGCTCTGGATGGCATTCTGCAGCTGAGAAGTCGCTCTCAGTGTCGGTGACCGATGGGCTATACCGAATGCACTCGCAAGCGCCGAACGTAGCGATAAGCACACCATCTCGAGAGGCAGTATCAAAAGATGTGGTCGAGCAGCCCAGACTGCTGTCGAAACTGGACTTGGTCGACTTCGAGTTCGCGATCCAGGAACTCAGCCAATTGTGGTTAGTGCCGTTATTCACAGCCTGGCAGGCCAAGCAACTGACGAGGCTGAACGCCTAGCGATCCAGGCATCCTTCAAGCTGTCCGATCGAGGCCGAGGTGCTTGATTGAGGAGCACTTGGAGTCGTGCCCCCAAGGATATGCACGAAACCCACCAGGATGCTACCTCTAGACGAAGACACTTCGGGAGTGATGACGACTTTCTATGTCCTTCGTGGTACATACTCCATCTCAACCCATGCTTACGTGGAAGTCAAAGCTATACGATCAGACCGCCAACAAGGGTATCCAAGCCATCGGGTGCAGAATTCTGGTCGCAAATCTGCATGTATATGCATGCCCCGAGGACAACTCAACACTTGTCCCACGCCATCACCGGGGCAGTCCGATGTAAGTTTTGGGTATCGGATTCTGCAGTTGATGTTACCTCTTTCAAGACTCCGTGCATGATACTCTGTCTGCGCCCACCTGCTGAGCAGCCTACAGAACTTCCTTGTTGAGGGACTTGTCTTGATTCTCGCATCCGCCTAATGTTGGAGATTGGTTGCAACACTCACTTTTGACACCACGAAAGTACCGTATTCTCTGTGCGGACGACCTTCAGAACTGAATATCGAACCAGCCGGGTCGGGTTTGGGCGCTATTGGATGCTTAGACGTCATATCCAAAGAGTTGCCAGATCCATGCCTGTGGTCCGCCAATCAAGGGCCTTGGGCCTGTGTCCCCGGCAGCGGCTGGTGCTCGTTAGCATCCCAGCCGGCTCACAGCGTGTCTAACAAACTCTATACCTCTGCTGGGATATACAGCTCAATCGTCTATTTACAGTGCGCATCTTTCCTATAACCTCTTCGCTCCGCGTGGCTGTTCTCTAGTGCCGTATACCGTTCATTGGCGCGGGCCGATACCGCTGAGAAGGACGTTGATTCCCTTGTTGATCATTCTACGCACGAACGGTGCACTGCAGGAGATAGACGCATGCCGTGGGGCTGTGACATCGTTGATAAGTTTCTTCAACGTCCTTCATGATCTCCATGTCCTCTAAACAACTTGAGTCTGGGCTTTGCAAGATCTTGCTGGTGACTTGCGAGGCAAGGTAGAGCAGAGCAACGGTGACTATCGGCAACGAGTCATGGCACAACACTGACGTGCGCGACCCTGCATGTTACTATCTTTGGCTGCTGTCAGTCCTAATCGCTGCAGTCTTTGACAGCAAGCCAGCAATGCACAACACACGTCTTGGGAATGCTGATCCTAGACAAATCAGTCTCTGTGCTCGGTAGTGACAAGGACTTCAGGCATGAACCACTTCCGCATCCGATAACACACATTCGATTACTCGAGATACAACCTCAGCTCAGCAGCGAAGACGATGAAATCAGATGCCGTCTCAAAGTTGTGCGATTGACGGAGTACGATCAATGCTACACCGCTCTGTCGTATGCATGGAACCACGATGATGCCATTCGCTGTATCTACATCAATGGCTACGAAGTCGAGATAAGAAGCAATCTTCATGAATTTCTCCGGGTGTACAGACGGAAGCTGATGCTCTATGCGGTACCGACAGTGTTCGTATGGGTCGATGCAATATGTCTCGACTTCGGCAACATTCGGGAACGCAACTCGCAGGTCCAGATTATGCCAAACATCTATCAACGAGCCAAAGCTGTGTTGGCTTGGCTTGAACCACAGCTTGATGTGGCTGAAGTCGCCACTTCCCGTGCTGATCTCGAAAAATTTGTGGATTTCCTTAGGGAGGTCAAGAAGGATCTCAGTCGGCCCCAAAACTTCGTGACAGATCGATATCTTGTTTCGAAATATATCCCAGGATCAGCGTCGTCGCCGTGCTGCTTCTCCGATGAATGGCGCACGATGATGCAGCTATGCCGCCATCATTACTGGTCTCGCCTATGGGTCTTGCAAGAGAATCGCTTTGCACAAAACCTGATGTATTTGCACGGCGACACTCTCTGGTCATGGAACGATTTTCAAGCACCGTTTGTACTGATGTGGTACCTGGTTGAATGGCAGATACATGACTCAGCGTTGCCGGGAGGCATTGACCCTGCACGCATCTTGCGTACACCCTCTGCCGACGTCGTACAAACCCGTATAGTCTTCGAACAATCAGCAGGTTTCTCGTCGTCCAGCCGCTGCGTCAAAGGCGGGTTCAGATATGTCGATGTCGGGATTGAACGTTGGCATCTTCTCTCAACCAGAGAACCGTTGTCTGACCTTCTTATAGCACACAGCCACAAGCTATGCTCAGAGCGCCTCGACAAAATCTACGCCCTTGTGGGCCTCTCTAGTTCGCCTCTGACAGTTGACTATGACCGAAGTAACATCGAGCTTTTCTGTGCAGCCCTACTGAGTCTCAAAGTCCCTCTGGGGCTCGATTTTGTCTCGCTGCTAGCGCACCACCTCGAAGTCTCAGCCTTCCAAGATCGACAAGGTCATCAAGGCCTTGACGGAGATGTCCAGTCAACAACTGCCGACCAGTCAGCTGCCGAAATCATTGGAAGCTCATGCCACACTGCCTACTCCGTCAAAGCGATACAGGCACGCACAGAGATATCAGATATCCTACAAGCACGGCTGGGCAATCAGAATCTCAACTACTACTGCATCACAGCTGAACAGAGTATTGACCGCATGAGCACTTGGAACGACTTCCCTCCATGGAGTGGAGAAATGCTACGTATCCACGGGCATACACCGGGCACACGAATGCCAATCGTCGATGGCTTCGATCTCTCCGACACGTCCTTCCGTCCCGCAATGTTCGTCAACCCTACCGGCCGAACCTCACACAAACCCCTCTTCGGTCTGGTGTCGACTTACAGTATGTCAAACAATGACATTCTAGTCACAGGGGACACAATGTGCTCCGGCATCATCATTCGCATCTCTGGACTGCGCAAAGCATGGCTAACAGTCATGGGTGTGGCTGTCTTCGCTCGGAGAGTGACTATCGAGAGCGAGTTCTGCGGCACGCCAACAGGGCCGTCTGTGAGTCCCGCAAGCACCATTCGAAGCACGTCGCTCAAGGACTTCTGCGGAAATACCTGTCCCACATCCTTCACGATCACGGGATACGATGGCAGGGGACGTTTCGTGCTGCGGCCACATGAGGTTTACCTAGCGAGTTCATTAAGTGGGACTAGACTCGCGAACGGTGGACAAAGTGGTATGCACAGCAGGACGAGCTCTAGACAGACAAATACAACCATAGGGACTATGTCATCCCTGGCTTCACACTTCAAGAAGGATGACAAGAAGTTGGCAGGAAAAAGCGATCGGGTCGAGAACTTGAAGTTCCGGGACGTTATCAGCACGCTCAAGAGGAGTAGTTCGAAACGATGAGCTGTGGGTAGCAACACAAGCTTGCCATGCTGTCACACCATCTTAGATGGCATACAGATCTCATAAGGACCACTTTACCTACCTTACCGATCTACGCGGTGTTCGCCGGCTTCTGCGATGGTTCGAGGTGGTCAGCCAGCCGACCAATCCTAATGCCTGACTCCACAAAAATCCCCACTTTACCGAAGAGCCGGAACAAAGGAAAAAGACCCTGATGGCGTCAGTGGTTATACCGGCAGAACGAACGCCGCTTGACTTTAGGCATATCCGAACCCTGTCCCGTCAGCACGAGCAACACTTCCCCTCGAGCTTCCCCGAACTCGATATATATCATCTCGCAAAGTCCACCATACAGCCGAGAGACAAGCACAACCCTGCTTGCCTACTTCCCCACAATGGGAGGTTCAGCCGCAATGATGAGCCTGGACCGCTAGGGCGTTCAAGGACGCAAACTAGTGCATTCTCATACATCACCACTACCGCGAATGCACGACTTATTTAGACATCAAGATAGTGTTAGGTACCAGACCAAACCAGAACCCTTCAAAGTCAATGCTAAGGGTCACTCTACATATCCGCGTGTCTCCGTGTCCATGTCTTCTCGATCCTTACAAGCTTCAGTCCCTTGATCGATGCTGATCTGCTTCTCCAATCTGTAGTGCTAACACTTATTGCCACGAGGAAAGTGATGTTTCCGAGCAGCCCTCCGCACGGCCGTCTACGAGGATAACCTCGAGTACTACGGTTGAAGTACAGCGATGAGCGCAAATGCTATCAAGGCCGGTTGACTAGGTTCATTTGCAGCTGCTACGGGTCCAGCTCAACCCAGCTCAGCGCGGGAGCGTAAGGAGTAAATCCCCGTGACAGCAAGCAAGAATTACCGTGAGACAGAACGTGGGACGCAGGATGATACGGCATGAGTCAACACCAGCGGACCAGTACCCAACTCACGTAACAGCGGCTCCAACACCACACCGAACAGACACACAGAGAACAGACACATCCCTCTCGACATGAATGAACTGCAACGCAACTAACGATCGTCAGCCCACTCACTGCACCTCCCTCACCCCAAACCCAAACATCTCGTTGCTCGGCACACAGTTCTTGTCGCGCATCTTCTGCGCCGTCTCCACCCCCGCCGTCGGCACCCTGTACTCCAGCCTGCGGCCGTCCTTGGTCTCCGGCCATGGCAGATACTCCGGCATCAGCCCCGCCTGGCGCAGCACCGTGCACTGGTCCCACGCGATGTGCTCGTGGTACAGCCTGTCGCCGCGGACGTTGACGACCGCGGTGAACGGGATCTCGATCCACTTGTGCGTCGGCGGGATGCCGGGGAGCAGCCAGTCAATGGCCCGGTCGTGCGTGAACTTGTAGATGAATTCGTCGACGACGCGGTCGATGCCCACGGTGCGCGAGATGAGCTCGAGGGCGGTGTCGGGCGGGTTGTTGTGCACGAAGTGGTCTTGGTAGAAGTCGGAGAGGGGCGTGCGGCCGATTCCGCCTGTGAGCTGTGGGTTGGGTTTTGTTAGCGCGTGGTTCGTGTGCGTGCTTTGGCGCCCGAGCGAGATGGAACAGGTTTCGAGGCGGGAGGGGTGGGGAGGCGGGTGGAAGGGGGTAGCTTGCTTACAGTGGGTATATGGTTGACGTAGGGCTCCTGGACCATGGTGCTCATCGTCTTGGGAACATCGCGGGCCTCAAACTCGTAGTACGTGTGTTCGTCCCAGATGGCTTCGAGGTCGAAGTAGGGCCCGTTCATGAGTTTCTTGAGGAAAGCCAGGTTGCGGGTGTGGCTGACGGCTTCGTTTGCGTAGTGGTAGCCGTGCGTTCTGGGTGTGGCGAAGGAGAACGAGCTTGCGGAGGCGTAAGAGTAGGCTGTTAGGGCGTCTGTGCGGGGGAGAGGGGACTTTGAGGTGGGTGGGCCAGCGAGGTGGCGGATTGAGGGGACTGGAGAGGCGGAGAGCGTGTCTATGGAGGAGGTGTTGCTGTAGATGACTGTGCCGACGATCTGAGAGTGGGAGGGGAGGAGAGGTGCGGCTTGATTCCATAGTTGCGGTGAGTAGGCTGAGCTAGTTAATGTGGGTTGTTTCTACCGTTTCAAGGTAGGCGGAGGCTGACCGATTAGTCCAATGGTTTGCTTCTGGTCACAGGCGTCACAGTTGAAGATGGCATCAATGGCCGCTGCCAGAGGGTCTTTGCTGTCGCACCATGCTTGTTGTCTTACCTCTGCTACGACATAGCCTTCTTCTGCCCATTTCAGCGTGGGCGTCGGTATGCCATTATGGAGAACAGTTGGCTCATGAGAGTTGGTGATGTCGTCTTCGTGGATCAGCACGACCATACCAGGGCCGTGGCCTCGTCTCGATAGCGGGTTGAGCAGCGAGACTCCGTCCGTGATGGTTGTGTATCTGGGCTGTGGTAGCGCCGGTGCGCTCTCCTGTACCGAGCCCATGGTGGCGATATATCTCTTCACTCGTGTTGGAAACAGGACTCAGACCTCAGTAGAATCTAGATCAGGTCACAGTCTGATGAAACCGTCACGGCCGATGACAATCAAATATGTGAGCTCGGAAAAGTTCAATTACGTTGCGAAATACAGAATTACATGAGGCATTGAAGCACTTGTATTCGAGAGTGCAGTCAAGATAGTATGCAGGGCTTAGGGACCTCGGGATCTTGCCGAACACTGCACCGGCGTATTCCACATTTCGATCTGGTCTTACCCGAGTGCGTGAACTCTGTTGTTAGAGCGAGCATCGAGCAGCAGAGCAGGTGTATGGGGTCAGGGATACTAGGACACGGTCTATACTGCATAATCAGTGACTGTGCTATGAGGCTTAGCGCCTCAATAGGAGCAGCGGGTGGTATCATGTATCCCTGCCTAGAATTATGGGTGCACTTCCCGGGTGGAGGATCGCCCTTTCAACGGTTGTCGGCTAATGCCCCTCGTTGGTTGAAGATTCGAGCTTACAACCCTAGGAGGTTGTCGCATGAATGTGCCCAACACAAGGACGCATACCAAGTAGCCGGAAGACAGTCTAGCTATCTCTCTGAATGGTCAGCAGCGAGTCTACGTTGTAGTCGTTATCACTACCGAAATCGCTGTGAGCTCTGTGTTTCGTTCAACCAGGCAAACAATGAGCTTCATGCTACATTAGTCTTCGCGATTTGATAAGATAGTCGTTTTGGGTGATCTCGAGGCGGGCATCCTCTGCACGATAGGTAGTTCGTGAGAAGAAGTCCACCTCTGTTAACATTGGAAATGCCCGTACTCTGAGCAGTAAGTTGAGAAGTCACGGATCTGGATGCCTGAGACTCCAGCTGGGCGTGCCTGACTATTGAACCTTGCCGCACCACCCCCGCACATATCTTGGGCCTAAACAGGGCTCTTTCCAGCTTATCATCCTTACTCCACACACGAATCCAGGCGTTAACTTCGGTCACAGTAACGCTTATCAGTCAATCGCATGCCTCTTATCCTATATCATCTCGAGCTCGTCTTGCTGATTGGATACACAGTATGGCTGTCCTTTCGCAGGCTTTCCAGCGGTCATGTCTCTGCGCCGAAATCTCTGACAGAGTCTGTCCTAGGATCTTCACACTCCCGATGATCGACAAATGACTGCCACTGGCGCGTAATGTAGACGGCTAGCGACACACTGGAAAGAGGAAATCGATGTGATGCCTCGACCCAAAGTCAAGGACCAGGACCGACAGCGAGCTCCAAACGCTTGTGTTCCATGCAAGTACTCCAAAATAAGGTGTGATGCAAAATTACCTTGTGGAACGTGCCAGAGAAAAGGTCGTGTAGCAGTCTGCCAATATTTGGATTCTGCGGGCGTCTGTCGCTCGACAGCGAACGCAGCCACTCAAGGAACGCCGTCGGCGCGACAACGTAGCCAGTCCGGCCAAGGAACAGCCATCACAGATCCGGCAGGCCGTCGTCATGGCTCGGTTTCCCATGCCATGTTAAATGGGTCATGGCGTCCTGGTCACGAACAGGAGCAGTCCTTGCCACCTGTTCCTCCAGCTGGGTCACTTGGGAACGTTGTTCTGGAGGACGTGGAATCGAGCACTGCTTCAAGACGAGCTTCTACCACTGAGTCCCCTGAAGCCACCCAAAGTCGACTTCTTTTGAATGCTAGAGGCGAACGTGTGTACATTGGCGAGATAGCATCGTTGTCCTTCTTACAATTTCTCAGAAGTACTTTGAGATATCATATGGGCGCCTCAGCATTTACCGATGCGAACACAAAGGACGTCATGCTCGAGGTAGAAATGGCGGACAATCAGTCAAGCAACACACCGGAGCTGAGCGAGGCAGACGAAGCGGACTTGAAAAGATGCTATCTCGAAGCTACCTCGGGGATTTTCGATATGAAAGACAAAGATGAGCTGAGCGTACGAACCAACCCGAGTCTCATGGATGACCATGCGGCGGAGATCCTGCTTGTGCAGGCAATCGGCGCGCAATGCCGGGGTAGGCCTTCTGATATACAGCTGGCATCAAACTGTTTCAAGACCGCCCGGTCCATTGCGTTCGAGGATATGCTTTTTAACCCAAGTACTAGCATGATTAAGATCTTTCTGCTCATGTCTTTCTATATGCTTGGAGCCTGCCGGAGAAACGCGGCCTTTATGTATCTGGGTGTGGCTGCAAAGGCTGCCTGTGCTCTTGGACTACACACCGAAGACTATTATCGACACGTGTCTCACAATGCTATCGAGACAAGAAAAAGCTTGTGGAAGAGCCTTTTCATACTAGACACGATCGTAAGCTCGGTGTTAGGTAGGCCAAGCAGTCTACCAGCCCTGGAGCTGGGGGACACGGCTTCCAAGACACATTTCAGCACATCTGTTGAGCACTGCAAAGCTGCCCTTGAAGCTAGCTATGGTGCAAGCACATATCTCACCTCACTAATACAGCAGAACCCTAGCAGAAAGACTGTCAGCGCGGACAACACAGAACAACTCCTAAGAAAGCTGAAGACCTGGAGTGAAAGCTTACATGGCAGCCTTCGACGACTTGACTCTGCGACTGCGGATAGAAAATTGTTAATCGGCAATACCCATGTTGGCTGCATTTACTACTTCACTGTAATGCTTGCGACGCGACCCTTTCTCATCTCGCATAATATTGCGCAGCTTCAGAGAAGCAAGCCATCGACCTCTAATGCCACTCAATCACCTGTAGACGGTGAAAGAGTCTCGAAACTAGCCCAAGTTTGTCTAGATGCTGCCATCACCCTGGCTAACCTCACACATCGGGTTCAGTCACAGAATGGCTTCTTGAACAACATGTGTTTGATCAAAGCCTTCGTTTTCGCGGCTGGCCTTCTGATCGGGTTTTCACTGTTTTCTTCCGACAGCACCGACCCCGATGCACAAAACGCCTACAGGAATGCTCAAATTGTATTGCAACAGCTGTCATTCCTGAGTCCGCAAGCGAAGCACTACCACGAGATCTTGAAAGACTTCTCAGAGGCAACAATGAAGTATCACAGACAGAAGCAAAGTAGGAAGAGACGTGCCACGAATCAGTACCTTGATCACATTTTCGACCTGGGGTCGAATACGCAACCGCAACCCATCCCAGTTGATACAGGTCAGCAACAGTACCTTAGTCCTGTCTCGGGCGATGGGACCACCCTGGGTACCAGCGTGGGTGATGCCTTCTTGACTGGAGAAGGTGTTGATTTTGGTAATGACCTCGACTTCAGCGCGATGATGGAGATTTACGATCCGGGCAATCTACCACTTGTTTGGGACGATTTTGGGTTTGAGTAAAGATCTGGCTTGGGATGTACCAACAGTCAAGCTGGAGTGAGTACGCGTTAATACTATCGAGCATTATTCAAACGTCTATCAAATCATGAATGCGATTTGTAGGCAATCATACAATCCCCTGCGCCTCAAACTGTTCCATTCCTTCTTCTGGCTTGCTACCTATACTGCTTGTATACCTCGTCGACATGCTCGTGCATGTCGTAAGCATTCATGTATTCGATCGTCAGCTTCTCGTTCTCATCCTTGACTGAATACCTCGAATTATCCGTGTTATCCGAGAAACCAATTCTCTCGTGGATATTCTCTCTCGCCCGTGCCGCTGCAGCTTGTACTTTTGACGCTCGTGGCTTCCGTACCTCTTCGTACACCCGCAGCGCCTTATTGACGTCGCCGTCGAAATTCTTTCTGCTGAAACACAGACCGATGGCTGCGGCGTCTTCGATCGCCATGCAGGCACCCTGACTTTGGTCTGGCATCATCTAGAGCATGTTAGCCGTGTTCGCACCAATTGGTTCGTCTCGGGGGAGGTAGCACTCACTGGATGCGCAGCGTCGCCCATGATACCCACTACGCCTTTCTGCCAGTGCGAGTATGGCTCATGCACCCACAACCTCCACGGTCTGATCTCCTTCCCAATCGCCAGGTGCTTGAATACCTGCCTGTCAAGATCAGGGTATGGCGCCAACAGGTCCTCAACCGGTGCATCTGCATCCCAATTCTGACCCGCATAGTCGCCTTTCGTGCGCGGGAAGAAGCAGTAGTACGACAGAAGACTGCCGCCGTTACACGGACTCAGCACGATCTTGTTGACGCTATTGTGGCCGCCCCAGTATTCGATCGCAGCGTCCTTGGAGTAATCGGGCAGACCGAGCTTCACGGCTTCCTCGGTCGTGACGTTCGCGTGCAGACAGCTGGAGTCGGATGGCCGTTTCTCGACGTTGATGCCGATTGCTTTGCGGACTGCGGAGCCGATACCGTCGCAGCCGAGGACGAGGTCGTGGTGTGCGGTGACGCCGTTCTCGAAAGTGATGTCGCCTGAGGATGTGTCTATCGACGTGCATTTGTGGTTGACTTTCAGCACGACTGGTGTGCCTTCGCCTCTCTCTTGCGTGGCACACTCCATGAGCATCCGGTGCATGTACTGGCGGTGGAACATGTAATAGTAGTTTCCCCATCTGTGAGCCGTCAGCTGGACTGTCACCTCGAAAAAATCGAGCAGGACGTACTTCTCTTTATAATCGTGAAGATCCACCACGCTTACAGGCTCACCTGTGTTCCAATCCCGGTTGATCAACTGCAACAGTATCACACCATCACCTTTCTCGATGTCTACGTCCCATTCGTGGAGCCACTGTGTTCCGTTTGCGGCACAAGATATTGAGGCGCCTACTTCGCCTGCGAAGTCTGCGCGCTCATACATCGTGACTGTGTGACCTTGACGACGCAGAGCAAGGGCGGTACATATGCCGCCTATACCGCCGCCTATGACGGCAACGTCGAGGGAGCGGAACCCGGAATGTGTGTCAGGCATGTCGTCTATTCTGTGGATCATGGTGCTGCTCGACGATTGATGGTGTATTGGGTATTGCTGGCTTACTGAACCGTAAGAGAGAGCGGCTGTGTGACAAAGACTAGCCTCGAAAGCTTTGGAGGAAGGGAGCCCTGTTTCGTGGTAGTGTGTTGAGGTGGGATGAGACTAGATCTTGGACTTCTGGCTATATCTTATCAAAGTCGATTTGCTTGTTGACAGGGTGAGATTTCCCCGAGCCAGATACGGTCTTTGCCGTTGCTTGCCGCATGTTTAGCGAATATCCCGCTCGTGTTTTGCTCATGTCTGCCACAGTGGTTTGCGAGGCGTGTCAGCGTCTAGAAATCTGGTGAGGAGCCGCCTCTCCACAGTAAGCATCTGACAGGACTCGCATCCGACCGCGAGTAGTGATAGGCTCAGGGCCATATCTGGAAGACGAGCATCTTTCAGCACTAGCTTCGGTAAGCATCCTGATCGTATGATAGCTAGAGACTGATATCTCTCATCGATGGGCGAGGCGCGATAGTACTCGGCTGCGTTCATGAAGAGGGAACATTGCCGATCGGCTACGGACCTCGCACAAGGATGTATACGGTGTATCCGTCGGACCAGGCATGCTGCGTTTGACATGTGCCGTTGGTTGACGGGCGCTAGGGCGAATCCTCGTGTAGCGCAGTACTGCGGTGGGTTAATGCCACGAGTGATAAACATTGTGCAGCTAGTTCTCCATCTTAACAGCACACAAGTACCGAGGATAAGCTTACGCATGTTGATGAACCGGCATTCTCTACCAGTTTCGATGAGCGCGAAGCAGCAGTCAATCTGTCGGAACGTGTCGGAGCGTTGTGAGTTATGATAGTCAAGAGGATGACGGCCATGTTGGCAAGAAGGACAAGAAGGACTAAGGAGACGAAGCGATAGGCGTATGCGATCACCAGTGGTAGGCACTGCATTGCGCAAAAAAAACATACTGGGCTGTGCACTTTCGACTGCGATAGGGCGGTGGGAGAAAGAGACAAATTGAAGAGTTTCACACACCTGTGGTCACTAACTGCCGTGAACGTGAGCTGACAAGTTGATACTAATGATGGACAACAGTCTGTATAGCATGTTGTTAGAGCCGAAACATGTGTCACGACATCGAGGTTGTTCTTCCAGCGTAAAAGCAGGACTGAGGGGCATCTGTCAGTTGCAGTAGATGGCGACAGACGTTAGGTCAGACTCACGGTGCTCTATGACGCTTTGGACGAGACGAACAATTGCTCGGCCGTATGGGTTATGAAGTGCTTCACCGGCCCTGTATTCAAGCAGGTACATGACTGTCTATGAACCTCGGGAAACAAAGACAGTACCTTGATAGGGGAGGCAGCTGATACTGAGGATATGCCAGAGCTTCGAGCCAGCACACATTAATCGCGAGGAATCTGGCTGTCTTACATCTTATCAATGGTTCCAGCAAGCGTCTGTATTGTTCCGACCATGGACAAGACAATGAATAGTGCCAGCAATGCTCAGAAAGGAATGTCCGGCTGGCAGAGCTCACTCGTCTAACTTTACGACGTAGACTGCTGAGTGCGCATGTCGCATAGTGCCAGGGCTTTCCTTCGGTCGGATACATAGCCTGCATGCACCCCTGTTGTGATGTCCATAGCCGAGCTGGAGTCGTCAAAGTCAGCTGTGAAAGATTGTTCACGCAGCAGTGCATCGCTGTTCCGGACTTACGAGCTGCCTCGACCCGCGGTCAATCTCGAGAGGCGATGTCAACATGTCTTTTCAGCGACTTACAGCAGTGGTGATTTGCTATCCAGGAGAGCATCTCTATTCGCCGACTGGCGACAACGATCGGTCTGCAGTAGTGCAAGCTCGTCTAGGCCTGCGAGAGTCAGTCGTTGAAGGTATTGATGGTGCTTCAACACGGGAACATGCACGATTTGTCTTCACGCAATTGGCACATAGACGAAAATTGTGGCACCGTCGCTTTTGACGACGACATCTATCGCACGCTGCGAACACACAGGCGGACAGGCATCAAAGCTGCATGAGAATTCAGGACCAAATAGCCTGGTGCACACTGATACGCGTCGTATCTAGTCGCGTGTTGCTGCATGAGACTCGAGAAAACGAAAGGTAGCTCGTGCTATTACTACTAGTATGAAGGCGGAACACTCGGATGGGATTCTGCGTCGCCTAGTCCAAACACCCGCTTCACCTGCCTTGTACGCGAAACGATCGCTTGCGGCAATGTGGATTACGTTGAACAAGTTGTGGTGAGGTCATGTCGAGGACGTATACAGCTTGGGTGAAGTATCCGCGAAGCCTCGTCCTTGTACCCACGCGAACTGCGTGAAAAACGGACCAACGTCATATTCAAGTTTCCGGAGACAACCCGGATAATGACACAAGGCAGGCACAAGCTCACAATGTGCTTGATATACAGCTAGTTATCCGCAATATCGACGCCAAGTTCTTCGAATCACTGTGTAATTCCCCATTCCCAGCAAGCATGTCAGATCCCAGGATCCCAAAGCTGTACCCTCGTAGTACGCCTTCGTGGCAGCAACGGCAGCGAGAGCATTTCTGGGAGCTCAACGATGGCACGAACCCTCCCTTCAACACACAACCAGACAAGCTGGAGACATTAGCACGAGAGTGTCTATCTCGAAATGGTCGTTTATATGCCGAGAGCAACGCCGGCTTTGGTTGGACCCACGAAGCCAACAGACAAGCTTTCTTTCGGCACCGCATTATACCCCACCAGCTAGTAGACACCAACCGTCGAGACACCACGACCACATTGTTCGGCCACAAGTGTGCTGCACCCATTGGCTTCGCGCCTATCGGAATTAACAAGATCTACAATGGTGCGGGCGAAATCCCCGTAGCCAAGGTAGCCGGTGAGCTCATGCTTCCGTACGGTCTATCAACGGCAGGGAGTTCGTCGATCGAAGGTGTAGGCGCAGCCAACGATAAAGGACGAGAACTACCCGAGGCCGTGCATGTTGAAGGCTCAGACGACAAACCGATACGCTTCTTTCAGTTGTACATGTCCCCCGATGATGAGATCAACGTTTCTCTCCTCACGCGAGCGCACAACTCAGGTTTCACGGCATGCATACTTACGACAGATACGTGGCAGCTTGGCTGGCGGCATGACGATATCGCAACCTCAAACTATGCATTCTACCGAGGTATGGGTGCTGATCTAGGTCTTTCTGATCCTGTATTCCAGAAGCGCCTAGAAGAGGCAGGCATCGACCCCAGCAAAGAGCCCGAAGCAGCCGCGCAGAAGTGGATCGACGAGAATGTTTGGCATGGACATGCATTTTCTTGGGAGAAGATCCCGTGGCTGATCAAAACATGGAAGGAGATCAGTGGTGGCAAACCATTCCTGATCAAAGGTATCCAAGCTGTCGCTGACGCACAGCGCTGTGTCGATGTTGGCTGCGACGGTATCGTGGTCAGCAACCATGCTGGAAGGCAAGTGGACGGGGCGATTGCCAGTCTTGATGCGCTGGAGGATATCATCAACGCTGGTATTGGCGAGAAGATAGTTGTTACGTACGACTCCGGTGTCAGGGGAGCGAGCGACATTATCAAGGCGCTTTGCCTGGGCGCGAAGTTCGTATGGGTTGGTCGGTTGTGGATTTGGGGACTAAGCATCATGGGTGAGCAGGGTGTCAGACATGTCATGAGGTGCTTGTTGGCAGAATTTGATATTGAGATGGCTGTTGGTGGCTTCAGAAGCGTGGACGATTTCACGCGCGACAGGCTCCAGTCATACCAGAGAAGCTACAGCTTGATGGCTGAGAAGTCAAAGCTGTAAGCTCATGGATGTGATGATCTAACCTCATTGTACATTATGCTCGTCTTCTAGCTGAGTGGCGTCGATGGTGACCGTCAAGGCAGAGGGTTCTCAACAAGTTAGTTGTATGGCGCTAATCCTTGTACCTGATGCTCTTTTCCTTCCAGTATCACAGTATCAGGCAAGATCCTGCTTCGTGAGCTTCAAGGGCAATTGCAATGCTGGTTGAAGGCCGGCAGACGCCCATTTTCGCCGAAGCACGTGCGGTCTCGGAGTATGGGGTACACCATCTCGAGATGCCGCCTTCCTTTTCGAGACGCCGAGGTTATGGGGAAGGGGCGGCTAAGCCATGTATCTCGGGGATCTCCAAGATGTCGTCGTGCACCACTTCGCCTCCTTCACAGTCTCGATATGAAGTCCTTCCTGCAATTAGTTCCGTTGTTCACAGAGTACATTAATGCAAACATTGTGTCGCAGGTACCATACAGAAGATTTGACATCCATCGGGCCACGTTTTGAGCATCAGCTCGAGCTTTCAAGCACGTATTGAGCAATATGTCGTTCCTTACGGCGCCAGTCTCTCTTCGCACAGCTCTCGGACCATCAACAAACACATCACTACAGCTTCTCAAGTCGGCGTCGAGTATACCGCGGCACCTCAGATCGCGGAATCATGCTCACCGTTACTTCTCTTCAAGCCGACCAACACAGTCCGATACTCTGATGGACCTCTCCAACTTTACCGAGTCTCAACTGACAGTACGTGATGCCATTTTGAAGGTTACTGCTAATTTCGATAACACGTATTGGCAAGAACACGATCGTACGGAGACAGACCCGTGGGAACTCCACGCAGCACTAGCCAAAGATGGCTGGCTAGGCATCGCCCTCCCCGAAGAATACGGTGGTGCAGGGCTCGGCATCGCAGAAGCCACCATGATGCTCCAAACCATCGCTCAGTCCGGTGCCGGCATGGCAGGCGCACAGTCGATTCACGCCAATGTCTACGCTACGCAACCCCTAGCTAAATTCGGCAACAAGCAGCAGCTCGAGAACACGATACCGGGCATCATCTCGGGCAAGTACAGGACGTGCTTTGGCGTCACGGAGCCGAATACTGGACTTGACACATTGAAGCTGAAGACGTTCGCAAAGAAGTCTTCTGACGGAAGTAAGTACTCGGTCAGTGGGCAAAAGATCTGGATCACATGCGCCCAAGTCGCAACGAAGATGATTTTGCTTGCGCGGACGACGCCGCTAGAGGAGGTCAAGAAGCCGAGTGAGGGGTTGAGTATGTTCTGCATCGATCTGCCGGAAGAGGCTAAGCGGACCCCGGGGTCAGGTCTGGAACTAAAGAAGATCCGCAAGATGGGTGGAAGGGCGGTCGACGCGAACGAGGTGTTCTTCGACAACTATGAGATCCCTGCTGACACGCTCGTCGGCAAGGAAGGACAAGGCTTCAAGATCATTCTGCATGGCATGAACGCCGAACGGTGTTTACTGGCTGGTGAAGCGCTGGGTCTGGGCTATGCAGCACTCGAGAAGGCAGCTGGGTACGCGAAGGAACGTGTTGTGTTTGGGCGTCCGATCGGGCAAAACCAGGCCATTGCTCATCCTTTGGCGGATGCGTACATGAATCTCGAAGCCGCGAAGCTGGCAGCGTACCATTCCGCCATGCTGTATGATCTGAGTGGGACAGAGGAGGGAAGCTGGGTAACCCCGAACATGGTTGGTGCTATGGCTAATAGCGCAAAGTACCTTGCTGCCGAGGCGGCATTCAAGAGCTGTGAGAGAGCGCTAATGAGTCACGGAGGGTTGGGTTATGCCGCAGAATATGATGTCGAGAGGTGGATGAGAGACTGTTTTGTGCCAAGATTGGCTCCGGTCAGTAGGGAGATGATCCTGAACTATATCAGCGAGAGAGTATTGGGTCTGCCGAGGAGCTACTGAGCAATGGTAGTTCCAAGATCGCGAGCAGAGTGCATAGCAAATGAGAGTCAGGCAATGGAAGCTTTGCTTAACTCATGGTCATTTCCTTCTCGAGCTGCAGCAGGCCGGGCCTTGAAAGGAGTGCGCGGCTGAATAATGCCCTTCGTCCAGCCAATATCCGGTCCGAATCCGGCCGAATCCGGCATCTCTCGAGTTCATCTTGTAATTGTTAGTAACGACCCGTCCTGTGTTACCAAGACTGTTTCGCCCCATTCGATAGCAAAATTTTCAGGGTTCGTAAGGTTATATACAGAGCGCGAACAGCAATAGTGCTTCCCCCGGTAAGCCACAATTCTTCCCTCCCATTCTTTACGCAAGTCACGTTGTCCTACGAAGCGCTTGTTAGACCATGGCTCCTGCTATACTCATTGCTGGAGCAACAGGCAATTCTGGAAGGAGTGTCGCGGAGACCCTATCAGCATTGTTGGAGAACAACACCAGTACCCTGTCTGGCCATCGAATTCTTGCCCTGATACGCTCCTCACGACTATCAAGCTGGCGCCGAGAACAATGGAGGAAGGAAAATGTAAGGCCTCAACAACCAGCCCCGAGATGCTCAAACTAGCACCATCAAAGCATACGGCTACTGAAGTGCTGAAGACACTGTTGGACGAGTAGACCAAGAGGCACTGCGCATGTCAATGCAATCGCTGCTCCAGACTGATCTCACTGTCATTTAAATGTCTACATTGGAATTTATGATAGCAACTTATTTCTCATGTGACTACGATTGACCCCGTTTTCTCTTATCCCGTGCTATAGCTTATTGTAACTGGACTGTGTTCATTTGCCTCTACCAGAACCAACGCGTGGCTCTGTACTAGAAGGTCGTCCACCTGTCACATTTGGCCAGGCTCGAGTGGAGTCAGCCGCTACAACTACTCTTTCAGTGATTGAACCTTCTTCAACCAGCACGTCGCAGTCCGTCTCGGTCGCCACAGTCGCTGTATGGATTCCCTAAGCACCACCCCCGGCAACCCTTGGCGTTCTTCTTTCCTTCCGGGGCCTTCACATCTTCCTGGTAAGCATTAACCGGCCTAAACAGATGATCCCCCACACCTTTTCCCAAGCACTGCCACATGCACCTCGGTTACGGATACTAACATGAAGCCGTCGCCTTGTTGTGCAAACACCACTGGCATCGAGGTAAAGGTGCCTTATGGGGGCTCATAGCTTTCGGCACTGAGGAGTCTCGGGTATATCGAGTCCGAGGAGCTGGCACCCCCAGCACTGGCAATCAACGAGTGCACTGACCAGTGAATTTGCGGCATTGTTGGAGCTACAAAAACAAAGGCCTGTTCTTGCGATGTTCAATGTGCTTGCGCCCGATGGTGAGACTCAGAATTGTGCAGGATGTGTAAGCACCTCTCTTTCGCCTGTACGATTGGTCAATGTAGACAGACGTTCGACAGCCATGACATCAGCCTTCTGTCTCTGCGGGGGGGGCCGTACTAAGCTTATAGAAGCTAGCGCCTGGTTGTTTGTTTTGATGCTTTACGCGTCGTTTACTTCAGTTCCTCGATCGTTCCTTCCACCTTCACACCAGATTCAATTGTTTTTCTAATTCGGATCGCACCTGCCTCAACAATAACTTGAAACAAATTCTTTCACCAACAATGGCTTCATTCACAAGCCACGTGATCGTTTGCACTACTGCAATCTAGAGGATTGCATGTTTCTGCGCCTTTCGTGTTCTGCTGTGTCTAGTAAACATGGCTGCCACCAAGACTCGCATTGCGAGCAACGAATGGATTCTCGCTGAGCGCAAATGCGCTCACGATTTGACGCTCCAGGAGTACGCCGAGCTCGACTTCCCTGCCATCAATCACTATGAATGGCTCAACTGTCACCTGTCCCAGCTGTTTGCCAGCTCTGAATTGTGAGTTCCAATCCATTCTATGCGTCGTAATACCATTCTAACGACTTGTAGCAAAGTCCTACAAGCATTCAAAACTCCTGGCAAGCTGCGCTGCGTCAAAACTCCTGCTTTCAAGCCAGCAACTGCTCGAAAGACCCCTCTGACCACACGAAAGCTCATCGCTGCCGCCAGAGACAGAGATCTCGAAGGCCAGCAAGAGTCTGCACAATCTCAAAACGTGTCAATTCATGAGCTTAAGCCGCTTCCAGAACCCGAGAATGATCACACCACACCTCAAACACCACATGAGGAAGCAGTGCAAGAGACAGATGGCGATGCCACACCCACACCTACACCACAAGCTGCGGTCCAGCTGTACACAGACTCAGACCTCGGCTCACCATCTATTCATGCTACACCAGAGCAGCCACTCCGCAAGGGTAGCTTCTCGTATGCTCCTTTGCCGGCACGAGAGTCTATCAAGCAAAGTATTGGAGCACGAATCACTGATGTCAAACCCACCACAGACATCCCACCAAGCTCAGTAGTCCAACCTGCGCGACAGCAGAGTCTAGGACTCGACAGCGACGATGAAGATCTCGACGATGCTGAATCCGTCGATCTGCGAGCACCAGAACTCATTGCCCACGAAGAGCGAATGAAGGAATATGAATCATCGTCACCTCCGCCAGCCACAGAGCCTGTAGTTCCAGAGCTAGAAGAACCTGAGGTGCTAGAGCCTGAGCCTGAGCCTGAAACCCTTGAAGAGCTCGATGAACCCGAAAACATCATCCAAGACACAAATAACGCGTCCACTGAGCATCAGAGCCCAGAAGAGTCGGCCACACAGAACACTTCCCTAGACACAATCAAGGAAGCACCATTGCCTCCTTCTAGACCGTCCCAGGTCAGGCCACCAACCACACGACGATTGGCAGCACCAAAGACTTTCGGTCGTCCAGTTCGCCCTACCAATGTAGCAAAACCACAGCCGGTCCCTATCAAGATCAAGCCTCTATCACAACCAAAACCAATCAATCCTGCTCCTGTGGCAATACACAATACTGTAAAGCCACAGCCCCCACCAGAAAAACCTCCTGTCCTCTCAATTGCTGAGAAAAAGAAGCGACTAGATGAAGAAGCCGCTGCGAAAGACGCACGTATCAAACAACAACAGAAAGAGCGAAGAGACAACAAGATAGAAGAGCTCCGACGGAACAAGCAACAAGAAGAGGCTGAAAAAGATCAACACGCCCGAAGAAACAGTGCTGAGAAACGAAAAGCACATTTCGATGACCTCGATTATCGTAAGAAGCGCAGCGACAGTCTTGAAAAGCGTCAAGAACGCGAGGAAGCTGAAGCTGCCGCGAAGAAACAAGCATTCAGAGAAATGCAACAGAAGAGACAGATCAGACCAGCACCAAAGCCAGTGGCAAAGCCTGCTGTCAAACCTGCCATGAAAGCTGCTGCACCATTGGGAACAAGACCACAAAACCCACCATCACGACCGCCTGCGAGACTGGACCATCACGAATCATCTCGACCTGGTTCGAGACTTGATCTACACAACGATGATCCGGACATGCCAGAGAGGGAGACTGATCTCCCAGCATATCCTAGCAACCTCTCCAAACCCCCAGTGAGAGCTTCCATTAAGAAGCCATCCATCTTCACACGAACGTCACAGAGCATCCAGCAGCAGTTCCCCCAGCCGCCCAGCAGAGTGGCCCCGCAGATGCAGCAATATGCTACACAAAGAATTCCCTTTGCCACAGAAATGGCACAACCACAACGAAATCAGGAGAATATGCGACTACCAGCACAGCTTGGCCCAAGCATAAATACTCCCTTTGCTCCTATGCGAAATATGCACACTGTACAAGCTATCAATGACACTTCACCAACGGACATTACTCTCCCCGAAATACATACTGATTCTTCAGACGAATCGGGTGGCAATGTCAGCCTACCATCATGGGCGACACCTGGCCACGTCTTCAACACCCTCTCACAACAAGAGACAATCAACCCTGATGTCATCTTCCCTCGAATTCCGACCATCTCTATGGATGATGTGTTTGCTGAGAACCCAGACCGACTGCGACGGTTGAGAATGCGAACGAGCAGTGCAAATTGGGTACGAACAGGCGATGCGCTTACGCAAGTTGAAGTTATCGACGACCGTATTGGTCGACAAGCGATCAGGAATGCTGGAGGTTGGATCTTTGCTCCGAATGGCAACTAATGATGAGATGAATGAGCATGAATCGAGCGCTAGAGTGCTCCGGAAGAGGAGCAGGGAGTTTTGGATTGTTTTCCGCACTTGGGATGCTTCTGAAGGAGCAACATGAGGGTTCAATGTTTTGATTTTGAGTTGTTTTCGGCGCTTGGGATGCTCCTGAATGGGCGAAACAAAAATCGCCCACGTTTCAGTGGCTTTTTGTATTGATAGAGTGATACCCCAGCTTCAGCTAGTGGCAGAAGAGTTCGCGCAATGAGATTGTACAGTCATACCCGCTTTCATCCCTCTGGCGCACTTCTCGATGGCCCCCAATCCACCTTTCTCAATGCTTTGTCTTCGAACATGTGGGCTCCGAAAAGTGATGAGACATAGCTGTATCATTCTCACACATCATCTTCGTGCCTTTCCAGCAGGCGATACCCACCTTGATGTTCACAGTGTTCACTGGTCGTCCCCTATTTGCACGGTCCTGAGCTTACGGTTCATCGGATCACCATGGTTGGGAGGTCACTTTCTCGACTACCTGACTACTACCAATCCTGCCATGTAGCGCATCCCCGTCTGTCTACAGATAGGCTTTCCAACAACATCAATAGCATTCGATCTCCAAGAGTTATCTCAAGACTGTTGGCCGATATCCCTCAAGTCTGCTGGTCCTTCACCTCGTGGCACCCATGGGTGAGATATGCTTTTCTTTCCGGAGCCGATAGTGCTCGGGATGATCACGCCGAACCGTCCTTCACACAGGTCGAGAGTGTCGTCCACGTGTCTTGTAGTGTGCGTAATGTGGCTTCCCTGCAGACGTGCTCCAAAAATATGAATAGTACGTTTCGCTACACGTGGCCTTGAGCTGACGGCAACCTACATTATTGACGAAACGACCGGGCCTTGCCCCCGAGAGCATGTCTAGTACACATGATATTTGCGACCCGCGAACTGGCAGGAAACCAGTATACCACAAATCAGTGGTTACAATTGCCTTTTCGTCTCTGCTACGGACAGAGCAAACCGACTTAGGGGTCTAATTCCCCCATAGCATTTGGGCAACCGGCAGTCAGGAAGGACGGTTTCTGCATGTTCTGAGGCTGGGGTGTCAGTAAATTAGAGCGCGACCTGTCCGTTGAGCTGATAGAGAATATGGTCAACGATTGCATGTCATTCGATTAAAGCATAGATATGCCTGAATCTACTTGGATGTGGACGGGCCGAGGAGAGGCGTCAAGGCCAACGACTCCCCTTTTATCCTCTACGAGACGTCTGCACAGTCTACTGCCAGATCGATGGCCCGATACTTCTCATGAAATGTTGTTGACATGCATACGATGATTGGCAGTTGATCTGGGTGATGGTGTCCAGTGAGGTCGTGTGACGCCAGTAAATTTATGTCCAACGGCCCTTGGAATGGTGCCTTGTTACTAGATGCAGCAAACGATGCGTCCCAACATGGTAAATGTGAAGGAAAACATGTCTTAGAACTGGCGGTGAATGGTTGCTCAAAGTGAAGCAATATAGTCTTTGTGCGTAGTGAATTAATCATACTACTTGCCTTGGATTCTTGGGCACCAACGCAGATAATGGGGTAGCAGCAAGGATAGCTTCGTATCAGGCTGCCAGGCCACACAATATGGCTCACGTCATTTCTGATTCGGCCTTGGAAGTTGAGCATAGCAAGTATCGGCAACATCGAGAAGATCGTTAGAAAGACAACTTGACGGTACGACACAGCAGCATATAGTGAAGCAGCACCTCAAAAGGTACCATCGACTATGACGGCCTCTGGATCTCTGAGCTCACTTCTTGACCCCCCCAATTTTCCTCAGACACTGGCATCTGAAGACGGCACCGCTCACGTAGAGCTTCGCTATGATCCTCTCGATGTCACTTTTGCCTCACGCTTTATACGGTCAAGGACATCAGGAGCTAATGTCTTGTTCCTTGGGACCACAAGAGACAACTTCGACAATAGACCAGTCTCGCATCTGGCCTATCAGGCTTACCCAAAGCTCGCTTTGAACACTTTGCTCAAGATAGCGACAGAAGTAAGATCGAAACACGGTCTGGAAAAGGTCATCATTGTGCACCGCCTTGGGGAAGTCCCAATCGAGGAAGAGAGCATTATAGTAGGCATCAGTTCGGGTCATCGTGGGCCCGGTTGGAAAGGCGCCGAAGAGATGCTGGAACGAGTCAAAGAAAGAGCTGAGATCTGGAAGCAAGAATGGTTTGCTGACAGTCAAGCAGCGGATGGGCAGCCTGCAGCGGTATGGAAAGCTAACAAAGACACCGATCAGCATGGTCGCTCAGTACAAGCTGAAGGATGAGCCGTCCAATGGTTTGCTGGCTATGCTACGGGGCGATATTGAGTTCGTACCTGACTGCATCTTTGCCTGCTCGGAGAATAACACCATGTCGATCGTGGTTGGGCACTAGTTAGGACTTACCTGTTCAAACCAGGCCAGAAGGAGATTTCCCCAAGACGCAAGGAATAAATTCTCCCACTGGGGAAGTGTCGTGAAACTTTCACCAATGCATGTGCCTGCCCGAAGAACCTAAATCTCCGCCTCGGGTTTGGATATAAGGCGTTGGTCTGTAATCTCTGGTTCGGGAGGTAGAAAATCCTCCCTTGAGAGGTGAACTCACGGCTCGCATGAGGCGGTCATATGTCAAATTCGGCGTCATCACATGCAGTCGTTCCGCGTCTGTACGACAGAGAAGATGAGGATGCGCGCAAGCGACTGCAATAGTTGTGAGACACGGACGTCAATGTTATAAGTTGGCGACGCTCGCAATTTCTACGCTGATCGGCATACTATAACTTTGAGATGAGGTCCTAGGTCGGAACATTACAGCACGTTGATTCACGCTCTAGGCTGAGGCTTCCACTGTCACGAGTACGGTGACTTCACTTGCTGCAGCCTAGCCGCTCTTTCCTCATTGGAGGATCTTGACGGAGGAATCCAGCTTTGTCGGTGACCCATCCTTGCCACGAATACCTACAAAGCGAGGATCCAAAGCGATACCTTCTCCCACAATCAAAATGCTAAGGCTGTGGGTTGTCGAAGACAACAATGGCGAGCTTGAGCTTAGGCGAGCATAGCTGAAAATAGGATACACGGGACCCGAGTACACGAGGCTGAGTCTGCACAACGGCAGGACCGGTTGGTGTCCCAACCTGGCGAAGCGAATCACTTGATTCTAAACGAACAATCTGGTGCTGACAGGACTACCAGATGATCCTAAAGTTAGTAGTTTTCATGCAAGGGCTCGTTTGGGGTTGAGAGCCTAAATGCACGAACGCAAGCAGTGCAAAGGAGTTGTCAGTGTGGATCAGTAACGGCCAACGGCCACCGTTCGCACCGAGCATTGAATAGGTAAGCTTGGTGGCAGCTCCGAGCTTGGCATTATTGATCGTGCGCCCATTGATTAGGCTTCAATGATGGTGAGGCAGCTACGTTGACGACTACCTAGCATAGCGGTGACAACAATACCCTTGGAAGGGTTCAGCACCTACATGGCGTGTCGTGCAAGCACTTCAAGTTTAGGTACGAGCTATTGGTACGAAAATTCGTACAAAAACCTCGCGCGGAACCACAACTGCTCTCTGCCATGAATGTACGAAGGGCGAATGGGGCTATCACCATCGCCATCATTCGCATCAGGTGGATTGGAAGCAGCCACCACTTCTAAACGTTCATTCGTATACCGTACAATGTTCTTGTTACTACAGCTTCCCCGTGAGTCGCTGGGCAGCATAGCATGCTACCTACAGAATCTACATGAGCTTCTCGGCATCTCAGAACCGTAACTTTTCGTGCTCGCGGTCAAGTACTTGTCATGCAGATGTGAATTAGCTTTCTGGGCAGTAGCTTAGTGTCGAGCATATGCCCGGTTAGCGGAACATGAAAACATCATGATTGAACTTTTGTGCTGGCAACAAAGTCCGTTCTGCCTACTTTGGCAAATCCGCGCGAGCAGCAGAAGCTTCAGCGTCGCTTTCACTCGTACTTTTACCTGTCACGAGATTGCGATGATACCTAAAGCGGCCCATAGACTTGTAGCACGCTGTGAACTGATGCAGCTTCTCTGGTAAATCCAAGCCCAGAGACGCAGGTAAGAGGCAAAAGCTGCTCCCAAGACTTTCCTTGGCGGCACTATAAGGCTTACTTGTCCGTCTCGCCGGCGACTCAACGGAGTACCTACCATATGGATACAGATATCTCGGTTTCGTTTCGATGCATAAGCTTGCATGACTTGGCCTCTCGCAACGATGGTGTCACTACCTGCAGCCGAGCATCATCGAGTCTGAGGCCCTTCCGTTACGATAAGCTTTCACTGCATTCGAGATCTGCTCTACTAGGGCGTTCTCTGCTTGCACCGGAGTTGCTACGAACCGTCTAAAACAAGTCACGAAAGGAGAAAGTCGGACGTTTATCAGTATGCAAGTGCTTGTTGATTTGCAGAGTCAAAGGAGCAGCAATCTCAATAGATCTGCGCCAGCTGAAGAAGTTAAGGATCGGATTAATCTTAGCAGACCCACCTGTCGCTTGCATGATGACAGTGGAACGAATGGCGTCCACTAGCCCTGCATCTGGAGTCCGCCACGAAACGCAAACTGGCATAGACAGCCTTGAGGCTGATTGTTCTTCGTCACTGCAAGCTGCAACAATCGGACAAACATGCTGTGCCGGCCTTAAAATGCTCTTGCGGTTGGCTCTTATAAACAGCTCGGATCCTTTCTATGCTCGGCAAGCACAACCGTGCCATAGATTGGCTTCGCCAGACAGCCCGCTAAGCAGCAACGGCGCAAGCTACGGAGCTGAAAATAGCAGCAGACAGCCGCAAGCGGCGTGCCTGAGGTCCTGTGCGCTTAACCCGAAGCGGCATATCCCACTGCAAGCCATGGCTGTGGATTGCTTCTTTGTGTTCACTAAAGCGTGTCACAGCATGCGATGTTCGTGGTCATCACTTTGGGCCTCCCTTCTCGCCTTTCGGCCCTCACACAAAGCGATGTTCTCCCACTTCTGTCTAGAGCTTGAGATATCGCATAACACCTGTCGCCCCTTCGATAAGCGTCGGATCTGGTGTGAGTCAAGCCCACCTGGTCTCTTTTGTGGCCAGCTGACTGCCAATCTATCACATCCGACGTGCATATCGCTGTCTTCTTGGGGGGCCTTGCTGTACACTACCTCTGTCTTCGGCAACCTAGGCGTACTCCAATCGTTGTTCAGCTCTCCACCTGATATCCATGTGCTCTCGCGTCTTGAATCATGCTATCATTGTCTTTTTCCAGCCATCAGGAACTCGGCGAATCCTTCGCCTTCCCCATGGTCTTCTGTTTAGTCTGGCTCCCACTAATCTCAATCCTGCGTGCCTTCGCTTTCGTGAGAGCTCCTACTGGCTACTTTCTTGCCAAATCCCCACTGACGGACTAACTCGACACACGATTCCTGGGAGCTCTCTCAGGATTTGCCTGCAACGTTCAGGCTCAGCCCGTCTGACTGCCCAGGCTCGTCATCTTCCACCACGCTTATCTCCCTCAGCCTATCTCCCCTGCTGGTCCTTACTTCGCCCACTTACTTTGGGCCCTGTTTTCCACGGTTGTTCCTCCGACTGTCTTTTACGTTGGCCTACCGCTGTGTATCCTTACCAAGGAAGACGCTCGCTGCTCACCCTTCGCATCTCCCACGTCTGTACACGTTCGTTCCGGTCCTCGACACGATTCCATATTTCTCGAACGCGCTCGACGTAGCTCACGAGCTCCGCGCACTCTACACCCTCGACCAATCTGGCAATCGTAAACACACAGAGAGAGAGAGAGAGAGAGAGCGGGCGCGAGATTGCGACGACAGAGAGGAGTTGCATATCTAGCGTAACTTCCTCAGTCATGGAGGAAGGCGCGAACAACAATGGCGGTCTTCGACCTATATCACAACCTATGCTTGCATCGAGGTTCCCGTCACTAAGAAGGCTCAACTCATCAGACGCATACCGACACAGATCGCTGCCAGCCGAACCACCGTTAGGCTCCGATGGTGGCAGCGAGACCACCTTTGCAGCACTATACGATGACGGTCCAGATTACCACGTCGGACACTACGATGAGGAACCTCCAATGGGCATGTCGCACCGGCCAGAATCACAGACCTCCTTCGCCCCCTCATTCCGCACCCGAGACAGTCGCGTATTCAGCGACGAACATGACCTCGATCATAACCTCGACCTCCTTGCAAACCAAAGGCTCCTTGCTGAAGGTTACATGAACAACCATGATCCGTATCGCGACCATCCATCACCTCAATTCAACATGTACTCTCAAGAAACTCTCGCGCCAAACAACTACGCTAATGCTTATCCTAATGAAAAGACCGCATTGGCCACGCCGGAAGCACACCGGCCAATCAGCTCACACTCACATCAGAGTTGGTGCACTTGTGATGATGACCACGGGCATGGAGGGGGGCACCATCACAACTCCAAGGACCGGAACTTCGATGTCGAAGCACAGAAAGAGCCATCTACACCTACACCGTTCCTGCAGGATGAGAAGAAACCTCTCCAAGGACCAGAGGCTGCCGCCGGGCCAGGAGGTAAAGGGCCACCAGGTCCTGGAGGCAAGCCTGGGGGTGGACCGCCTGGCCCCCCAGCCCTGCCACCATTCCCACCTGGCTTCCCAGAAGAATACAAGGTAAGCCCAACTTTACGCATACGACGAATCCGCACTGACGTTGTTCTAGGTCGTTTGGGACGGCCCAGATGACCAGCTGAATCCAAAGAACTGGCCATCGAAGAAGAAGTGGAGAGCTACTGCCTGCATCGCTTCTTTCACGTTCTTGTCACCTCTGGCGTCCTCGATGATTGCGCCTGCACTCGCTCAAATCATGCGTGACTTCGACATCACTGTGCAACTCGAAGCACAGATCACGTTGTCTATTTTCGTGCTTGCATACGCTGTCGGTCCTATGCTGCTCGGTCCTCTCTCAGAACTGTACGGCCGAGTAATCGTGTCGCAATGTTCAAACGTCTTCTTCTTGATCTTCAACACGCTCTGCGGCTTTTCTCAGTCCAAACAGCAACTGATGGCCTTCCGTTTCTTGGCAGGCCTGGGAGGTTCAGCACCCCTCGCTATCGGCGGTGGTGTACTCGGTGACATCTTCAAGCCGGAAGAGCGTGGCAAAGCCATGGGAATATACGCTATGGGACCTCTGCTCGGCCCTGCGATCGGTCCTATTGTCGGCGGCTGGGTTGCCGAGAAGTCGACATGGCGGTGGATGTTCTACGCCACCTCTATGGTCAACCTGCTCGTTCTCATTTCCGGCTTCATCTTCTTCAAAGAGACGTACGCGCCTTACCTGCTGCACATCAAAGCGAAGCGGATCCGAAAGGAGACTGGGAATGACAAATATCGGGCGCCTGGTGAAGACGACCTCAGTCTGCCCGTCTACAAGAAGGTAGCGAGAACCATGGGCCGTGCGTTTGGCATGTTGTTCACGCAGCCCATCGTACAGGTTATGGCACTTTACATGGGTTTCTCATATGGTGTTCTGTATCTCATGCTCTCAACATACCCTATGCTTTGGTCGGAACAGTATGGCGAGCGTCCGGGTATCGCTGGTTTGAACTACATCTCTCTCGGACTTGGGTTCTTCATCGGCGCACCCCTTTGCGGTAAGGCGAACGACACCATCTACAAGAAGCTCAAGGCCAAAACTCGAGACGGTAAGGGAAAGCCCGAATTCCGTATGCCGCTAGTGATGGTCATGTCAACTCTGGTTCCGATTGGTCTTCTCACCTACGGATGGGCAGCACATGTCCATACCCACTGGATTGTGCCAAATATCGGTGCGTTCCTCTTTGCCATCGGCACCATTGCAGCATTCCAATGTGTCACCACCTACCTCGTCGATACTTTCATGCGTTTCGCGGCCTCAGCTGTCGCAGCTGTCACCGTCCTCAGATCGCTTTTCGGTTTCGCGTTTCCAATATTTGCTCCAGCAATGTACAACGCGCTTGGCTACGGTTGGGGTAACACTGTCCTTGCCATTGCCGCCGTAGGCATTGGTCTACCTGTTCCAGTTCTGTTGTGGCTGTTTGGAGAGAAACTGAGAAAGAGAAGTTCGATGGCAAGGATGGCGCAAGGCCCACCAGGCCCTCCTGGTGGCAAAGGCGGCCCTGGAGGTCCTCCTGGAAAGGGCCCTGGAGGTCCAGGTGGTCCAGGAGGACCAGACGGCCCGGGCAAGAAAGGGCCCAATGGCCCGCCAACACAATAGATCGACGTCCAGGAGTCAGGTCTTGTCTCTTTGCGTCTTAAATCACGAATTTTATCACTCTTCCGAAATGCATGAAGTGGATTGGCGTTATCATTCTGCTAGGACGAACTTTCGAATGGCCATTCCAAAAGCGACGCACACTGCGGCGTACTTTTAACAACACAGCAGTCAAACCCATCAGCGCCATGCATCAACGGATCATGGGAATGATCTATGCCTTTGTCATGCTACATTACGACATTACGAACATCAGCGGCAGGTCGCTACCACGAAGAAAAATGTATAAAGCCTCTCCTATGCTAAGTTCCATATTAGTTGTCCATTGACCTCAAAGTCGCGAAGCAAGCAAAATCGTTGTACAGTCACAAGACGACAGCACTAATGGAGGAAACGCATCTGGTGTGTCGGGTGGGCAAGTGGGAAGTAGCGACTTTACGAAGCTGCAGGATGGAGTTGGAAGGATCAAGGTAAGGCACCTTCGTACGGCAGATTTAATAAAACGATTTCCAAGATTCAGCTATGTATATTTCTCTGCATTCATCGTCATATTTGAACGTGATCCTGCTCACTCGATGGGGCAATCCTAGCACTGTGCCAAGGTACGTGTACCGAGCAATTTCCACCAGACGTCACAGCTGGCTTTTGGATATGCTTTGCGACTACTGTCGTCGCTATCCGGTGCTCAACTGCTGGCGTCCTAACCCTAACCAGTTCTTTGGCTCACTTCAGCCTTTAACCCGGTACCATCACCCGATCACCGGGTCAAGATCCTCCAAATCAGAAACATCGCACAGACCAGTCGGAGCAATCCATGAGGTCAGCCATCAGACACTGGGCCATAGCTGCACTAGAGATATGGCGAACAGTATACCTGCAAGCCGAGGCACAGTGCCAACAACAGGCCGCAGCCAGCGTTGAGAACGCATCCGAGCAATATACCACATTGTCGCATAGGCCAGTCAAGGCACAAATATCCCTGACGCCCAAGTCCAAGACCAAAACCACAATGACTTACGACGGTACCCGTACTAAGCGAGTATGAGACGAGTTTCATCCGACTTCATCGATATCCTTGGCAGAGATACACCATTACCACATATTCCATGTTTCTAGAAAGACACCTCCTTATATCTTGTTTGTCAATGTCTATCGCACATCAGGCGTGTAGTCCAAAACTACTAGTACATTGGCTACCGCAGACCTCGGGAAGCTGAAACACTAGTTCAACAACCGTTTCTTTGTCTGCCAGCATGTGCGCAGTGAAAACCTGTGGCAGAACAGATATGACCGCTCCTACTCGGCAGCTACGTCTGTAGCATCTGAGATCAGCAAATGGTGTACCTGAGGAAATGGCCAACCGCCCTTCAAGGTGCGTCTACGAAGTGAGATGTAAAGCCGTTGCTGACAAAACGTTAGCGAGCTCTTCCTACCGAAACCGCCAGCCAAAAGAGACAACAGCGAGGGCATTGAGCAAGAGATTATAACACGTATAAGTCAGCGAAGCTCCAAGACTACAGGCACAACACGTCAACAAACTCTCGAGTCACTTGTCGAACAGAAATGGGCTGATTTACATGCTGGACAGACCGACGCTCAAGCTCAAAGAGATAGTCGTAACACTATTAGACCCAACGAGCGAAGCATAACCTCAAGGCATACATCAAAACAGGTCTCAACGTTTCTCCTCAACGCAGCTCCATCCCCCTCCTGGGTCGAATCGGCAAAGCATAATCTTCGGGAAACGAGCCAAACTCGTGCTACGCTGACGCAAAAGGCAGCGGACCTCTACGCGACTGCATCGGGCATCATACCACCTTACCTCTCGGCACGATTGATCGAACTCGGCGTACTTGATGAAGAGGACGACGACCCCCAGTTCCCACCCGGTCTAGATACATCGGAGCAGATTGATCAAGTCAAGTTCTTCCTAATGCAGCTCGGGAGGGTGCTGGATCGGCTGAGTGCAAGAGGAACGGCCCAAGGGACGGACAAGGCTGGTATCCAAGCCCTGCCGCGAGGAGGACCAGAATAAGGACATCAAGAGCCAGAAGCTTATTGTTCAAGATTTTGTCCCAAGCGTTCAATCGAAGCGATAGCTCGTCTCGGGACAATGAACTGATGCCATCGAGCCTAGGTCTCGAAAGAATCATAACCAAGACCAGTTATCAACCTTCACTGCTCAGCTCCTTTATGCTGACATGTCAGCCTCACAATCTAGCCTCACAATGGAGTCTTTGCCAGACCTCAAAATCTCGCCTTCCAGTCTACGATCTCGTTTGTGCCATGTTTGTCTGATAACTGCTTTGCCATCATGGATAAGTTTGCTGGGCCAAGTCGCTCGAGCAATAGCACTTAGCAGTGAAAAAAAGAAAATCCATAGTCTTCCAGCGCCCGAACCCTGACCACCTGTTCTACACCGCACGATGCGCGAACTAACTGGAACCCAAGAAGCATTGACGAGTAAGGCTCTTTGATGGCCATGAAGCGGAGTACGGTACTGACATAGCTGTGCTTCCAGACTCAAACCTCAAATGTCAGGGTACTGCACAACAACCGCGCAAAGGCCCCTCCGACATCCAAAAAAGCACCAACGGTGGCAGAAACAACACCAACGCAGCGCCCGAACCAGGTAGAGCCCACTCAGTCCTATCTCCTTTGCACCTTACCCCCCTACGACTCAATAAATCAGCTAACTGACCATTCATTTACACGCACACATAGATCTCTACGATGCCCTGAAGAACCAGAACGACCCCACAAACCACCAAGCGCAGTCGACCTACCAAGCACTCCTGTTGAAGGTTTTACTGCCACTTCGGCCTGTGTCTGTACCGGAGGAGCTCATTGAGCATCCTGCCACGTCTGTGACCAGCCGCGTGTCAGAGACGACCTTCATCAATGAGGATGCCGCGTCTCAGTCTTGCCGTGATAGACTAGGTCTGAGATACACTCACAATTCATAGTTCCGCAAAGGGGACGACAAGGATGCGGAGGGTGGCGAATGTGGCCGTTACGTGATTCGAAGGCTGTCTAAGGACTTGCGACTTGTTCTAGATTGCGGTGCAGGCGTAAGTTTGTGCACTACGCATGTTGATACACAAGCGTGGTCATTCTTTCATGTAGTTTGAACTGTAGTGAAGAGCCCGCTATACGCAAAAGTCAGGGGTAACGAACGTCGTCAGACCAAACTATGGTAGCAAGCACTTTTGATAGACGACGAATTGTGCTTCCTCTGTCAGACCTACAAATGCTGCCTAGAATTGATCTAAGAACGACATAGTCTTCTGGTGTCTTCAGCTGCGTGATGGTCCCATGACAATGCGTTTCATATGTACAGTGGAAGGCCAGAGGTTTGGCGTTTGTTCTTTGTAGTTGTGCGTCGTCAAACTGCTCTGCTTGCTCTTGAGGCTGTTGAGTATAAGTTGAAAACGGGCTGTCGCCGAGCTGTTGGTTCTGACTTTGCCTCTTCACAGCCACCGAAACATCCCTCCTTCTCCTGGACGAGTGATAGCAGCCAGCTCCGAGCCATGTCTACTCAAGGCCACGGGTCGCCAGACAGCCCGCCAAGTGGAGATGGACGAGATGCCACAAGACAAGAACCTGTTTCGCACGACATTGAGGATAAGGAGGAGAATTTCAACGAAGACGACGACACCAACTCCATTCCTCGATGTTCAACACCACAAGGTTTGAGCCAGTCACTTGGGGAAATTACCATCAGCGACAGACAAAGTCAACATGCCACACGCCCGCCAGATATCGAACCCACATTGAAAACTACAGAAATCTTCGTTCGTGGTTTCGATCCGCCATCAACAGTTCAAGATAGAGATCGAGAAGAACTCCGTGGGCGCATCGGTTTTAGTCTCCACCAGATGACCAGCTCACACGCATGCTTCAAGTGGCACGATGGAATGGTGACATAGCCGTCGATATCTTCCACCTGTGGTGCGAGTTTGGTCCACCGCCGAACGACGCCGAAAATGGCGCAGAGAACGGACGTAACAGTTTTGGGCCCAACGGAGCACGCTCGAACCAGCCACATCAGTCGAGACCTAGCTCGTTTACAGAATCTCAAATCGAACAGGTCGAAGCCGCCGAGCTTGCAGAGGCAATCAGGAAGTCGGCGGCTGAAGCTGGCGTTCTCACCAGCGCAACCGCAGGTAGTGATGAGTCCTCATCCTCAGCGGGAAGCAACAAAGAGGAGAGCAGAGAAGGTACGTTCCTCGTCGTGTCTCCCTTTCGTCATCATTGAGGACTGATCGTGAGCAGCTGAAAAAGGAGGAGAGGCTCTTAATGATGCTGATGAAGGCCACAGCATCCATCATGTTGGCGAAGCAGGTAAGAATTGATCGTGGACGGGCCTTGCAGTGAGGCATAAGCTAACCCTTGCAAGCTGATGAGAGAGATGATCAGCTCGACGTGAACGGTCACAGACTGGGCAGTGCCAATAATGCTATACCAGCTAGCGAGCTATCGCGTGAGCAGATCGCACAAATACGCCAAGTAGCGCTGCATTCAACACGGTCGCAAACAGCAACACGGCCGCCGCCTCCGACCCAGCCTCTATCTAAAATCAAGCTTCAAGGGCCTTGGGAAGAAGGCAGTAGAACACGGGGAGCGATACGTGCAGCATCCTTAAAGTCACTCAATTCGTCGGCAGGTGCTCCGCAGGTCCACCGGCCATACCCACCAGCTAGTAAGGCAAGCACCGAAAGATCCCGAAAAGAACCCAAGCGGCCAGTATCCAGCCACGACGAACAAGATGCACCCATCACCAAGACCTCGGCCGTGGTACCCCGAGGGCCAACGCAAGAGCCCTGGTCGGTGACCCGGTCTTCCTCCAAACCACTAATTGCGACACTGCGGAACCCGACGCAGGAGATGACTCCGACAGCTCAGCAGGCTGAAAACGAGGACAGGAGTATCAACCGCAACACTCGGCCTAGTGAGCCTGCACCGGTACGATTTGAGAACACATTTCCACCACATGGGTCACTGCTGAGACCCGCGCCTCCTTCCGCTAGCCAGCAGGCACCAGGCGTCAGGCCTACTTTGTCCCAGGCTATGGAAGCTATCAGGTCCAAATGGATAGCAAAACAAGCAGCAGAAGCAGCCGCAGCATCTGAGTCGCGTAGTAGCCAACGCGAGCAAGCCGTCGGCGATGAGCAGCATAACGTCACCGTCGACGATCATCGAAGTTCGCAGCAGAATGAAACGGACGGCGCCTTCGATTCAGCTCAGCTGGGCAATCAAGGCGTCCAGGCGGAGGATTTGGGCGACAACCGTAGCCACAACCCTAATTCTTTTGTGTCTGCGGCGTTCGATTCAGTAGAGGAACTGTTGCCCAAGGAGAATGAGAGCAAAGGTGGCTAGGGACAGCCCAGCTTTGTTGTTGTGCAGTTGGTGGTCGGAAAGTGGTTGTACCCTGTCCACAGCGAATGCTTTGCACGCTGAAAGGCCTTGTGTCATAGCTGGCTAGAGTGCAAGAAGATGTAATGAATTGACCAAGATTTATGGGAACATGGATGTGGAAACAGGCATCATGCAAGACACATAGCAGCTTGGCATATGTATTGAGCCTATGCCCTTCTCAAACCGCCCCCTTCAAGGTGGTGTGTCCTCTCCTGACCGTGGTTGTATTCGACAAGCAACTTCTTCTAGCTCGTCGTGTTCAAAGCCTTCAACTGCCCTTCTTGCAGCCGTATCTGCCAAGTCAGTAATATTGCCGTGACAGATAATCTCGTGCGATTGGTCCCTTATCGCTTTGCTTTGTCGGCGTGTCGACATAAGCTTCGGACGTCTCCAGGCCCACCGTGGCGCTTTCGCGTTCTCCGCAGTGCCTGATCGTTGGGTTCCGCCGACAACAAAACGTTTTCTACCCCTTTGTTGAACCGCGTCACCCGCGACGTCAGCTTCGTACTCTAATTTCAATGTTTCTGAGCCTATGCTAGAGACAGGTTCGGCTTTCCTAGTCTTATACTCCAAAGGACCTTTCTGTGCCGACTGAGCTGAAGGTTGGCAGAATGAGGACGATAAGTGTGTGTCGCACGGTGAATAGAACACCTCCCCAGCGTGGTCATGCTTCGTTTCCTGGTTCGCTATCTTGAACAAGGCGAGCGCATCATTTTCAAGGAAGCGATTCATATTCTCGACGTTATGCGCTTTGATCTTCGAAAGCAGTTCCTTGAAGGCTTTCTGCGTGATAACTTGGTAGTCTGGATGTCCGCGCGGGGTTGTTTCTGCTAAGCTGTCGACACACCCCAGTTCTTGACCGCGGCAGCCAATCGACGTCTCCTGGTCTCAGCCTCGTCTTATCCCTTCTCAGCGTCATTGTCGACCACATCATCATTGTTGGCTTCTGGGCTTCAGTGACTGGCGCGACTTCCGCGTGAGTATGTTTCGACCCCATGGTGGCTCTTCGGTACACTAGGGGAGCGCGATGATGAAGCGAGACAACAGCTTGTGTGTTTCGTTCGGGCAGAGACGTCTCTTGACAGAGGCCTTCTGGGGCAAGGTTATGTCGGAGTTCTTGCTGGGCTCCTGACGACTAATCAACCTCACCCTCTTCACTTCCATTCATTTCGTCATCCCTCGCGTCTTCCATAACACGATCCTGTTCTTGCTCAACGCTCGCCCCAGCGTTGGCATGCCCGTTGTCAGCGCCGTTCATGACAGCCTTGTTCTCGATTTGGTTCGAAGTCAGACCACCCGTCTCACGGGGTGTTGCATTGCCCTCGACGCTTGGGGTACCAAGCCTTCTCGTATGATTAAAATTTAAACCTTCACCGTCCTTTGCATATACCTCGGCACCAACTTGACCTTTCACGGAGCGATCCTGGTAGGTGTTGATCATAGTGTCGACTACCAAGTGCATTTCGTCGATACTTAAAGTCAGAGTGTCCCACCATGGCCTGCCCATGTCGTCATCAGGTAGCGTCTCACGCACATGACCCAAAGAGAGATAAAGGCAGCCGCCGGCGATACTCTGGGGCTGTACCAACAAACACAGTATGGTGCCGAAGGAATCGTTCAACATTCCCCAGCTAACATTACGCAGCTTCTTGTTGTCCTGCACATTGTAATATTTCAGAATCTCGAACAGGACCGAGTAGGGTAAGCCGGGATCCAGATCGAAGCAGAGTACTTCGAGCATCAGATTCTCGTGATGCTGGATGGTCTCCCTCCACTTCCAGAACTCTTTACTTTGCTCATCGATCAGCAGGTTTGGATCCTTCTGAGCGACACGACTGACTGCAACAATCAGCTCGTGCATTTTGCGGGGGTTCTCCTTGCTCTTGTAGGCAACATAGACAGCCGTGGCGGCTACTTGATAGTGATGTGCGCCTTTACTCGAGCCTTGTATCTGCAGGGGGTGGCGCATGTAGAAGCGCTGGAAGTAAATGCTCGCTGTGGCAAGAGTGATCTGGTCCAGCTTGAGGGAAATGCCGACTTGTGTGATGAAGTTGATGCCCTTGCGGCGATTGATGTACTCGGTTGCAGCGTCCATGCCTTCGCAGCGGGAGGGCGTTAGACGTTCGAACTCGTCAGGCGTGAACAGCCATTGGGGGTCTGTGTCTTCGTAGTAGATCGGCGGCCTCGAGGGTGGTGCTGAGGACGGAGTGGATGGTATGGCGGAGGGCATAGCGGTCACGCCCTGGGGCTATGAGGAGCTGAGGGTCTGAGGGTCTCGGGGTCTGAGGCTTACAAGCTGATGGTGAATATATTGCCTGGCTCGAGGATCTGGCAGGGGATGCGATGCTGGCTGTGATGCTGTATGATGGTCAAGAAGTCTTTAGTAGTGTGCTGCGATTTCTGTATAACCAAGATGAATGAGAAACAAGAGATGGAGGAAGTGATGGGTTGGCTTGAGCGCTTTTCCAGCGACTTTGACACGGAAAGTGGGACAGCGAGCAAGTGCGACTTTGGTAGTAATAAGCAGTCACGGGATGGATTGTTTCTATACGGCCCTTAGCCAAAACTACTCAACGTCCACAGCCATAAACCACGTTGGTGTTCCATTGATGCTGGCCTGGGCGGTCGGCGAGGTAAGCTGGTCGTCGTTCGCTGGTATCTCTCCGACACCATCCACTCACGTGACAGTTTGTCCTCAGTGACTGCCTGAGGCATGCAGGATACTACGGAGTGGTGTTGAATCAAGAAGCGATGTGAAGAGAGCATGAAACCACGGCGGTGGGCGTGTCGGAGTGTAATCGTCTTGTTAATTTCCTGATATAACTAAACCACATGCCTGTGAGGTCTTCTACTGGATTTGGCTTGATGATTCATGCGATTGACCTGCCCGACAGGAAGCATGCCACGTCCACACGAACAACACCGAGGCAAGCTTGCACGGTCCACGCATCTGACCTGTGTGTGAGAGCTGTTCTTAGAACTGGAAACATGCTGCCTAGCCTGTGCTCGACGAAATCATCGCCAAGACTGTGGACGTTGACAAACGGAAACCGTGCACTGATTCTATGTTGGTTGCTACTGATCTGCTAACAGTCTCCGACGATGTCCTCGTACTGATACTTTGGCTGATGCTTGGGGGCGGTAACGTCGGTTGAGCACGCTTCATCGACCACGCCGCCACATCAAACGTCATCCGTCAGCAATTATCAATACACAGAGCCTCGATGCATAGCAAGAAGATAAGTAGGTGCGACTGGGGCTTGTCGTGAGGATTTGCTAGCTGCAACCTTCACACCTTACCCGCTCAATAACATGCAGCAACTCACGCGAGTTCTTTACAAAGCCCTCATACTCTTCCAAAGTCGTGAATCTTCGGAACTAGTGTCCGCAGCTTGGGAAATCTACATACCTTTCAGCCTTTGTATTACACAATTTGCCCAATCGGGAACGCCAAGATTCTTAAGGTACTCAAACCATCTGGGGATGTGAATCGCGTCATGCCGTCGCTGCAAACGCCAATGCATGGCTGTCAATAACGACCAACCAGATTGCCCTCTCAAAGAGGCTTCTGGTCGGTGGTGGAGCAATGCACTGAGTACCTTAACATACGACGACAAACGCTCTTACCATATGCTCATCCCAGCCTCAAAGGTCATGTACGTCTTTCGGACAAAGACGTTCCAATTGGACTATTGGCAATCTTGGTATATATTGAGACCCTTGGTTCTCATCCGGCACAGCTAGATGGTCAGTGCTCTACAGCACCATCGTGCATGCAAGGCTACCATTACATCGGACTTACTGACACTACGTTTGATACAAGCTGAACGCTCGCTAATAAAATGCTTCTCAACGTATCCCACGAACTCACTAACTGTGGCTTACCACAGCACATTCAGGAGCGCTATGTGCGTTACAAACAAGGTAAGCAACATGAATGTTTCTGCTGGCTGCCTGACCAGTACTGTAGGAAACAAAGCCATCGTGGCGTGGATGACACGATATGGCCCGGAGAAGTTCAAGGGAAAGAAGACATTGCCTATAAAGCAGTTGGTAACTCTCGGCAAGCTGCTGTGCGACAAGCTACAAGAAATTGGGACCTTACCCTCAGGTGTCGACTTTTACTTCAACGAGGTCATCCGGGAGCGAGCCTACCTCAGTCAATATTTTCGTACACATCGCGATCAATGTGAAAAAGACTTCACTGATACCATCAACCATGAACACTTTAACGAGAGGTCTGTCTGCCCCGCTTGCGGCCTGATATGCATGTACTAACATCACCTCAGTCTCAAGCAAATTCACCAAATTCTGTTAACTGCTGGGAACCCATCCTCGAGGTCAGGGAACAAGAACCCCAAACAAAACAGCGTGAGTTCTAGCTCGTCCATGAATTCGAGTCCCGAGGTCGGGAATAGCTTCAGCTATTCACTGTTGAATGATGTTCCGACAGATGACTTGTCGGAAGTATCGGACGACGAGGTACTCAGCACTACCGACACAGACGCGACATCAGAATGCTCGCATTCGTCTGTAGACAATCACTCGTGCGCGTGCGAGAATGACGACGACGTGGCAGACTTCTTAGATACCGAAGGCCAAGTTGGTGCTGCAGTAGAGTCCCTTGTGTTTCTTGGCAACATCAAACACATTGCCGAAGCTGTGAAAGTATGCTGGGAAAAGGCGGGCAAAGATGATATGCCCGTCGCCGCTACGGCTGCATACACAAATGTCTTACTCGTCAGGGCTGCGACCCACGTGCGATCTTTCCACCAAAACGAGCCAGATCTACCCTCAGCACTAGATGTCAAGCAACGTCTTGGCAGCTTGGATTGCGATAATCAGCAGCACACGCGACAGTCACAGCAGGAATCAAGCGAGGTGTTGGAGGGTCTCATCCAAAGTCATATCCTCCTGGCTCAGTCCACTGGAAAATCGATGGACCTATCGAGCTCTGAAGTCACCCATAACCCTGCAAGCATTCTGAACGTCGAAACGACAACGCAGAACACTACCGATTCACTCGTTCAGCAGCTTGTAATGGACCTCACAACTAAGCAATGCAGTCTACCAACCTCCGGACTCACCTCTGGCGGTCTTTCCTGCATGACAGAGGTCAGCAACGTCCTGGACGGACGTCGTGACAGCACCTCAGTTCTCACTGCGGCCGTACTGCTGTATCTCCTCTCTATCAGTCACTGTTCCTATTCTTCAGTGTTGTCGCAACCATCACGAATAGCGCTCCCTCGAATCTCGGCTCTGAAGATGGCGAACGAAACCCTTTCTACTATCAAAGCATTTCTTGACGATAAGAGCATTTTCCCCTGTCGATGCGTCGATACTCTTGGATACCGTATGGCAGAGATGAAAGCCGAGTTAGAAGCTTTTGTGAAGTACAGGTGTTGGAGCAGTCTGATACAGTCACCACTCGTTGCAGGAAACCACGTTCTCGAGATGCTGGATCTCTGCTCCTATTATGGTATGCATTTGTTCCACTACAGACAGTATGTTGCTGCGGTGCTGCATACCTACCAAGCACTTGTGCAACTCAAGGCTCTGGACAAAAATCCAGTACTCGAAGAGGTGTGCGATCTGTTTGCACCAGTGCTGTACACGACTGGCGTGCGGCCAGACTCTGGCTTCATGGCTTCATGGCTGCGGTATATTGGAGCGCGATTGAAGTTCAAAAGAGGAAAGAAATATCAGAATCATAAAGACTCGTGGTGCATGTCTGTGCCCGCTCATGCAGCGGCTCGGTCAGCAGGGCTAAACATTTGCGGCAAGAACGAAGAGACCAAGATTCAATCGAAGTTTGAGTACGGAACCATTGACCATACTATCCGGATGAAGCGTGATGGCTGGGTATTGCAAAGCGGTGCGGCCGAATTATTGGACCAAGAACTACATGCAAGCTGTACAAAGGACGCACTTCACAGGCATTCGTCAGAAGCAATACCAGCTCAGCCACAAGCAGCTGTACCCAAATCACGGCGAGCAAAGCACAAACGCCGCAAGAGCTGTCAAGTCGCTGGAGGTGTGCCTAATCCTGAGAACGAAGACTGCTTGAAGCTCGACCATACCTTCAACGCTTCTTTCACAATCGACCGCTCGGAACACCGCAATCTGCCATCATCACGGGTCAACCTCCTCTCATTCTTCCACAGCATGACCAAAGTAGTATCAGGCATCTCCGACTCCACGCACGCTAGAAGTGACAAGAACACTGCTGCTTCAAGCGAGGATAGTGGCAAGGGTCAGATGTGCCTGTGTTTCGTCCAAACTGTTCTGCGCGGGGCAGACCGTCTCCTTGATGTACAAAAGAGGAGTGGTCACGATGCGAGAGGCGCTGTCTGGAGTAAGAATGAGAGAGAGTGCATTGACTGTTACAAATTGCATCTTATGAGGATGCTGGGAGATGCTAAAGTCCTAGAGGGTAGCGGAGGGGTGTGGTTGTGGAGTAGCATGTGAGTCGGAGCCTGCGTATTTCTAGATCGTAAGCTTGTTTGCCTTGTATTCATTGGCAACAACCATATCGCTCGTTCCCTCGCTGGCCATGCTGCTCGTGATCGTGTATCCAGTAGTCAATGCTAAGTAGAAGCTGTCTTGTGCCAAGCACGACCTTGGAGTCCTGCGGGATCGGCCTATGTTATCGCGGCTCAATGTTTACCTTCAAACCCTCTTCCATATCTCTTACGTGAAATCCATCCCGCTCGGCTATCGAAACAGACCTTGACCGTGCACGAAATCGAAGACTTGCAGAGCAACTCATTAAACCCGGGCCAACGCGTTTCGGATACTACTGTCCCGGCGACAGTGACCAGCGACGTTCTCCATTGAAAAGCACAGCGCTTACTCCAACGCTCTATCTCAAACAGCCCACAAGCACAGATGCTTCACTGGCGATCGAGAACTAACCTCCTACCGTCACAATGTCACAGTACTCCAAAGAACTCAACGTCGCACTCCGGGCGGTGCACCTCGCCTCCCTGCTAACCAAACAGCACCTCCTAACATACCAATCCACGACCAAGCGCGTGGACGAATCAACCAAAGCAGATGCGTCAGAAGTCACGGTGGCCGACTTCGCCGCACAAGCAGTGCTCATCAGCATCATCCACCACGTCTTCCCCGACGACGGCTTCATCGCCGAGGAAAGCAGCGAGATGCTCCGCAGCGACGATGCATTGCTCAGCCGGGTCTGGGAACTAGTCCTCGGCGCCTCGAAGCTACAAGAGCAATCTACGGGGTCGTGGCCTGACAACGACAGTGCAGCAGCGCTCGACGTCAAACTCCCCACATCGCAGGAGGAGATGCTGTCGGTCATCGACCTCGGCCAACAACAAGACGACCACCAGCCACGCGCGCCGCCACCCAGCCGCACATGGATCCTCGACCCCATTGACGGCACCAAGACGTACATCCGTGGCCAGCAGTACGCCGTCTGTCTCAGCCTAGTCGACTCGCGCGAGCAAAAAATCGGCGTGCTCGGGTGTCCGAACCTCGACCTGTCACAGCGCAGCGAACCCGGCCGCGTGACGATCGACGAGTCGCTCGTCGACCTGCGGCCCGACGGCGGCTGGATCGTCAGCGCAATCAAGGGCCACGGCACACAGCTCTCGCGAACCGCGCGCCCGGCATCGCGCCAGAAGGCCGGCGACGTGCTGGGCTGGCCCGCCGAGTCCCACGCACACGCACACGCACACGCACCCAAACCCCAGACCCAACCCGCCCTCGCCTTCACAGACTCCAGCGCGTCCCCGCACACCTCCAAGCCCCTGCACACGCGCGTCTTCGCGCACTTCTCCGCGCCCGCCCCGCTCAACATCTGGTCCATGCAGCTCAAATACGTGCTGCTGGCGCTGCGCGCCGCGGGCGCCGACGCAATGGTGCGCCTGCCGCCGCAGCGCGACTACCACGCCAGCGTGTGGGACCATGCGGGCGGGCAGCTGGTGCTGCGCGAGAGTGGGGGCGTGCTGAGCGATGCGCAGGGCCGAGCGTTTGTGGTCGATGGGCGCATGAGGACGTTGGAGGGGAATTGGGGGGTTGTGGCGGTGAGGGGCGGGCGGTTTGCGGGTGGGGAGGGGCCGGAGGAGGTGCATGGCTTGGTGCTTGGGAGGGTGAGGGAGGAGGTTGGGAAGAGTACGGGGGAAGGGATTGGGGGTGATTGATCGTTTGGATGGGGAGGGATTGGGGTTTCGCTGTTTTGGATCGCAGGATACTGGCACGGTGGAGAGCGGTGTCTGTTGGTTATCTGATTGATTGATTCTGGCTGTCTACTGGCTAGCTAGACTGATCGCGAAGCGGGCTCCTGGCGCTAGCGCGTAGAGAAGAAACAGGTTCTAGCTTAGCCACTTGTTTGCTGCTTTACAGGCTTCCATGATGTATGATGATTGTGGAATGCCTACCTATGGGCCGCGTAAACGACGGTTATAGAAAGCAACTACGTCTTGCCTATCTTCAAAAGGGCCCTGACCACTTCTGTCTTTTAGGCTGATGTAGCCCGAAAACTAAATGACGCCACTGTCTTCGGCTTTTCAAACCCATACCAAACACACTGTCTCACAATGTAGGTGTTATTGTTGACGTTCGAGGCCTTTAACCGATTCACCTCGCTCTCCGCACTTGTCGGCACTTCCTCACTTCCACGGGACCCTAGCCAACCAGTATTTGGGCTTCTGTTCGCTGCCACACTTGTCGTGTTCAGCACTTCAACAACTCCTGTAAAGCAGAAAACTAGGATACCACAGAATAGTGTCAAGCACCAATCTTCTCCATCTGCCAATGTAGAGCTCGTTGCGCAACGGGTGTCTCGCGGTTCCGTATCTTCTGGCACCGTTGTCTCCTCTATCGGCGACAGGCCTAATTCGCCGGTCTCGTGTGACTGTGCACAATGCGACATGATGCAAGCCCAAGAAGGGACAGTCTGTTGTGACGGACATGCAGTCGTCTGTGGACATCGTTTCTCTAGCCGTGGTGTTAACATGGCGGCTGGCCTAGGAACTTTAATTACTTCTTCAAATATTGTAATGAGATCATAAAATGTCGTTTCAGCCAGGTGCAAAATGGAAGGACATGTCGAGTTGTTCTTCGGCTTCCTTGGTCTCGAGTGGAGATAGATAATCAGGGTAGTGATCGATAGCGTAGTTGATGAGACGAGAAGCTTGCTTCCTATGACCCTGTTCCAGAGCGAGTTTTGAAGCGTCCAAGATTGCCCTCATGATCGTCTTGCGGGAGGTTGGTGAAGCTCTCGCTTGGCGGTCAACAAGTAACTGAGCGTGGTCATGGTTGGAAAGATGATGAGAGAGCAAATGAGCGGTTGGCTTTGCAGGGTCGTAGAGTGCGCAGAAGGCCGAGGAGAACTCAGGACCACTAGGTATATATGACCAGGGAAGCAGGTTGTGAAGTACCTTGGTAAACAGGTCTGAGGGGATGCCGTGGTTGTGGCGATAGTATATAATCGAGGAGGCAAGTGGCTTGGCCGATAGCACCATCGAGCTTTGAGGTTCAGATTGACGTGGAAGGACACGGCCGGAGTCGATGCGATACTGGCAGGCCTGGACAAAGTGTGTGGCGGCATCTTGGATGTCTCCACGGCGAAGGGACAGCTGTATGGTAGCGGAGACTAGCTGGTCCTCGACGGTAAGCCAGCGTCGATCAGTTAAGTCTGCCTTGATCATGTCTCTCTCGTAGACCATCCTGAGCCATTTCCACAAGACTGCTTCGTTCTTCTCACCCAGAAGCATGGCGGTTGCACAGTTCAAGCAAGACCTATCGAGAAAGAAGGACTCACGGATAGAGCTGTCGGTGCTCTGTAGCCAGACGTCCAGCCTGTCACCAAGAAGAAGGGTGTTGGTGGTGTTCTTGAGGTCGCCAGTCTTTCTTGAGCGAGTGTAGGCAGTCATGAGAGGTATCAGGGTGGCAGTGTTCAGCTTGGATGTGGCAAGCAGTCGTTCAAAGCTGGCAACAGCATCTCGGCCGGGCAGTTTTGGAGCAGCGGCGGTTGAGATGACCGGATGCGACAGCACGGAAGCAAAGTAGTTGGTAGTGGCGTGGGATGACACACTGTCGCGGGCTACAGGGACATCGTGTTGGTCGTGCAGGGCTGACTTGGAGCGGAAGGGGTTGGGATGCTTCTCGTCCAGCTGTTTCTGAAAGGAGCCTTGAAGCACATTCAGCAGCTGCTGGCCCTCTCGAGCCGTGGGGGGACTGGGAGGGTGGAGACTGGCCAGCAGCTGTTGGATGCGGCCCCGCAGCGCCGTCGTGATCTTCATCGTCGCAGAGCTGGTAGGTACTTGGCCGTGAGCGAAGTCGCCATGTCACCAGTCGTCGGGATGTTGGCGTGCGACAGGCCGTTGGGTGACGATGGATGATTGACGATGGAAGAGGTGGGCTGATGTGTGATGTAGGCGGCCAGCGACGCCCCAGCCAGCCGAGCTAGCCTGTCATGCCTGTGGGGGCGCAGGCTCGCCCTTGGCGCATCTGAATGGACGATGCAACCGCCAAGCCCTGCAGACCTGCAGTGCTGCCTTAGGCCAGGCCCTGGACCTGGCAAGGCCAGTTACGTGTGCCAGTGCGAGGAAAGTGCCCGTGTCCCAGATCTCAGGTGCCAGATGCATGTCCAGTATCCCATATCCTTCCAACTGTAAACACATTGCTGTCGACTTCAACTTCAACTTCAGCTCCCATCCTCTTCCACCTCATGATCCGCTCTTGCCTGCACTCGACCCTTTGACCGTTTCTGCCTTCTGCACTGGGCACTTGCTCTTGCTAGCAAGGACCTGATTGAACCTTAGCATACGTCTCTGGATAGGCTACCACTGCTGGATCCTACTCGCCCCCCCAACACCACACACCACACACATATCACAACCATGTCAGAAGTGCAGTCTAGAGGCTCCTCGACTCGGGGTCGAGGTGGCTTCCGCGGCGGCCGAGGAGGCTATCGCGGCGCTCGCGGTGGGAAGCCACACAGCTCAAGGCCCGACGAGCAAGAGAACACCCCCCCTCTCGAAGAACAGGGCCACGTAGGAGAACTGAAGGCAAGATACGCAGACAAACTGCCCATGCTGAGAGAGATCTGCGTGGGCTGGAATGATGACGATCTGGTCATGGCGCTGGAAGACTCGAACGGTGATGAAATGGTCGCGATGGAAAGAATTACTTCAGGTACCCTCCCCATCCACCCCCTCTGACTCGGCCACAAGCTCACCACGCTACAGGCGCCATCTCGAAATGGGAATCCGCCGAGAAGAAGCAGCCCAAAGGCAAAGACACATCGACCATCGCCGATTCCACCTCTCGAGGTCGCGGTCGAGGAGGCCTAGAGGGCCGTGGGCGAGGCAGAGGTGCTGAGCGCCCTGCCCGAGGAGGCCGTGGTGCAAGACAAGTTTCGACCGCCAACGGCACCAAGCCCGCCGACAAGCCTGCGAAGCCTGCTGACGATGTAACCACCACCACGACCAACGGCGACAGTGCTGCTGCAGACGACTGGGCCAACGAGCCTGGCAAGGACAAACTCGATTCTCTCTCCACCGAAAATGCCCAGCCTGCCGCCTCGTCAGCTCCCACCCGTACCAAGTCGGGTGGTTGGGCCTCTCTGTTCGCCAAACCAACTCCTCCCCCCGCTGCCAAAGAAGACCCCATCCCCACGCCTGCGCCCGGCGCCTTTCCCGAAGAGCCAGCTGCTACCGATGCGCCCACTGCCCAGTCCGAAGAACCTGCGCCCGTCGCTGCTCCCGAAACTCCGATTGAAGAACCCCTCCCCCCTCCTCCCATCGAGCCCGTCCAGGTCGACGATGGCCCTAGCGAACTTCCTTCCGCTCCTCACTCCGACGCTGGTCTTCCCGACTTGACTCCAGGAGCCGATGAATTGACCAAAGAGAATGTCAACAGGTTACCTGATGCTTCCCACCCAATGTCCTCCATGACGGTCGCAAGCACCACCGCAAGCACTCAAGATGCCGTCAACCCAGCTCTGCCCCAGGTACCCGCCATCCGGCCAGGCATGTCGGGCCACGCCGCAAGTGCTCTGAGGGCCACAACAGGCGCTGGCAGGTCGGCAAGCTATTCACGAAAGGTCATGGATCAGCAAGAAGCCGTCGTCATGCCTGGCAACCATGCAGTCGATAGGGCCGCTGTACAGTTTGGCAAGATGGGCCTAGACGCCGACGACGTCGATGCCGACGAGGACCGTGAAGAGCCCGAGACCCGAACCCAGATGCCAGACGACTCTCCAGCTGCTCCTCGAGCCTCGCTTCCCCCGGCGCCCTCCCAAGCCGAACCTCAAGCCCCCATTCACGAAGCCGTCACCGAGCAGCCCGCAGAGCCTCAGACTCAACGCCCTCCTTCTGGCCTGCCCTCTGCTCCTCAGACCCTGAACGAACCCTCGCCCTCCCAGTCAAACACATACCCTGACCAATACAGGTACGCCCACGGTCAAAAGCCCTACGATCCTTTCAGTCAGCAGCCCCAGCATCCTCAACCCCCCACGGAGCCTTTCTCCGCCCAACTGCCTGGTCAGTCCCAAGGCCTTCCCAGTGCAAGCCAGCATGAGGCCTATCAACCATACTATGGTCGCGACTATGCATCTTACTACGGATATGGTCAGGGTCAGGATCAGCAACGCAGCGGTAGCGCTTTTGGGACCTCAGCTCCAGAGTCTCAAGGTCAGTACGCAGCTGCCGGCCCACGTGGTTACGGTTCTCAAGATCTCGCAAGCGGTGGCAACACTCCAAATCCCCATGCTGCAGCTCATCAAACCCAGCCATCGGCACACATGCAACAAGGTCTGAACGCTCACGGCGGTTATCCTTACGGTCAGTATGGAGGTAATTACGGGGCTGGCTATCCTCAATATGCTTCATACGGTTCCATGGGCCACGGTAACCCCGGTGGTAGATATGGGGCGAGTAGACCCGCTTTCGACGATGTGCGACGACAGCAGCAACAGCAGCAGCAGCAGCAGCAGCAGGACGACTATTACGGCAGCCAGTATGGATACGGTCACAACCAAGGTTACAGCGCTGGCTACGGCAAATCGAGCATGTACGGCGGACCTCAACACCAATACTCTCATGATTACTCCTCTTCGCCTTCCGCGAATGCTGCATTCGGTGGCCGCGATGGCTATGGCCGCGCTGGATCAACTCAACCTAATGATGCGCATCAATCACACTCCGGTTCCAACGCTTATGCGGGCAGCATGCAAGATCCCTTTGCTCGTACTGCCTCTGGCTTTGGTCAGTCTCAACACGGCGCTCATGCTGCTGCAGAAGACCCCGCCAAGCCCACTGGTCCCAGCCCATCTTTGCAGAGTGGCCGACCCGGTTCGGCAGCACAAGGTATGGGTGGACAACAGCAAAACAGCTTGCCACACCCACAAAACAATCAACAGGCCTTTGGTGGATATCCTCAATACAGCGGTTTTGGCAACCAGAACTCTCAACATTCTGGCTATGGCGGGTATGGTAGCAATAATGCATTTGCTGGTTATGGCGCAGCTTACGGAGGACGAGGCTGGGCAGGTCAGTATGGCAGTGGTCAGCACTAGAAAGGTCGACGCAGTGCCCGAACTGAGCTGTAAAACACAGTCTGGTGGTCTGCTCCACGTTGTCAGGGCACCTTCAACCATGGTCTAGGAGGAGGATCAAAGTTGTTTTCAATATTTTGGGCATTGCGATGAAGATGGCCGCTCTACCTCAGTCGCACTTGCTATCGACTCGGATATGTAATTGTACAATCAATGACTCGGAATTGATATGATGGGATCAGGGACTGTCGGCTGATGAGCATAAGCCAACATTTTCAGTTTCGTCCAAAGGTCGATGAAATAGCCCTATCGTCTTAGGTTGATAATCTCTTTGTACTAAGAATGATACAAATGTGGTCGATCATTTCAACCCTCCAGCCGTATCTCGTGTTTGCCCAAGAGGTGCACCCGCCGGCATTGGGGCTCTAGCAATTTCCCACAAAAACGTCCAGGCTAAGCCAACAACCCAGTGCCTGCAACACCCTCAGCCTGTTGCATGGTGGCCCAAGATTCTTGGAGGCAAGTATCACTATAGCTACTGCCTGTTTGCTTCCCTTTATTCTTTGACCCTTTTCAGGCGTCAATTACTGACAACGATAACGATGGACCTTTAACGTCACAGTTGTGGCAATCTCGCGCCATGGCCTACCAGTATGACCCACTTCGATACCGTGATTCTGTTCGACTACTGAAGCTGTACCCGGCCCATACAGTCAACGAGACCCTCCACGTTGACCTTGAGGAGCATAGATTGAATCATGTGCCTGCTTACGAAGCTATCTCTTATGTCTGGGGTAATCCATTGATCAAAAGTTCTGTGCGCTGTTCCGAGGGCATTTTGTCGGTAACCCAGAATCTGGCAGCATCGCTGACACGCTTTCGAAAACGGGATGATGTTCGTCTCTTATGGGCTGACGCTGTTTGCATCAATCAAGGCGACGTCGCCGAGCGTAATGAGCAAGTCAAGCTAATGCGAGACATCTACGAACACGCCTCTCGTGTGCTGATTTGGTTAGGATCTGCTGACGAGACGGTCCCGGCTGCCATGTACCTGATCAACCACATTTTCGACACCGCTTGCACACATTGGAACCAAGATCCTAATGTTACAGTTGAGATTGACGATGTGGACGACTTCGTCGACTTTCTTCCTAACGCAACGTTCCCCCCTTCGGGCTCTGACAAGTGGCAGCCGGTTATTGAGTTCTTCTCGCGCGAATGGTTCGAACGTACATGGATCGTCCAGGAAGTCGCTGTAGCAAAGGAAGTAATGGCTTTCAGTGGCGAACATGAGATCCCATGGCAGCGGATCGGTGTTGCTGCGACCTGGGTTCAGAAGCAGCTGATGAAAAGCGACTTCAACCTGTACCAAGAGTTCGAAAGCAGTAACGTCTACAAGGCAATGATTCTTCATGACGAGTCAGCTCTCCAAGAGCAAGACTTCCTCGATCTACTGGCACAGGTTCGCGAGTTTTCCGCGACTGACCCAAAAGACAAAGTCTTCGCACTGCTCGGCCTGCGACCGTTCCTGATGCTGCCACTCCCCGTTCAGCCAGACTACAGCAAGTCGAAGCTGGATGTCTACGCAAGTGTCGTCGCCACGTCATTGAAGTATCATGGCGATTTGAGTATACTGTCTTTCGTGCATCATACTGATTCGATCGACCAGGATTGGCCCTCTTTTGTCCCTCGGTGGGATGCATCTCCCACCGCGGCAAATCTGCTTGGCAGGACAGACGGCTTCGGAAATCTTGCGTCTGGCAATATCAAGCTTGATGACCATGGCTATAGTCTCGAGGGACGCTATTTGACTGTTCACGGTTTGATCCTCGGAAGCATTGCAGTGATCGGTGATTTGATGAAGGCGGGCCATTTCGGTAGAGCCTCTGCCGGCACAGATCATGGACACCACCCGGTGAAGCTGTTCTGGAACAACCATCTCGACGCCTTCCGTGGCTACCGCCACATCGATGAAGTCAGTCTGTTAGTCATTCGGTTGTGCCAGACCATGACTGCTGCATTTGACAGCAGTTACAACAAGACGGATCGGACGTATGATGACGATAGAAGCGTGATTGATAAGCATCTCGCCGACTATGCTGCGTACCTACTCGGATTTAACCCCAGATCAGCGGCTCTCCAAAGTATCTCCAGAGACCTCAATGACGAGGATGACTACACCGGCAACCCTGCAAACTTCGAGCTTGCTGCCTCACGCGTCTGCGATGACCGCCGGCTTTTTCTGGTTGACAGCGACCACATCGGACTTGGACCAAACGTCATGCGACCAGGAGATCAGCTTTGCATCTTATTCGGAGGCCAGCAGCTCTACGTCTTACGAGCTAAAGGCAAATACTACCAACTGGTTGGGGAGTGTTTCGTACAGGGTTGGATGTGGGGCGAGGGACTTCAAGCTTACGAGACTGGTCAGCAGGAGATGCAGGAGTTCTGCATATGCTAGTTGACCTTACTGTCGCAGCACCGAGGTTAATCCAAGCAGGGGTTCACTGTGTCGACTGAAGCTGCTTAATTGACCGCTACTGTCTCATGCTCACTCCTGCCCTAGCAGCGCGCGAGTGACAATGCCGCCGTGCAGTCTCGAAGCGACGTATCCCCAGATCCCAGGCTTAGAGTTGCCAGCCCCCTCTTATCGAACAGAACGAGCGATCCGTCATGTCTTGAATCGAGCGATTGATCCAAGGGCCGACGATGCGAGCAACATCAGAGGAGGCGCTTGAGACACGACCACATTGTACATTGGGTCTCTACATAGCCAGATAATGAACATAATGATTATTCATCTTTGAAAACCCCCGACAATGACCCGTTTTTGTCGCTGAGACGCCATGGACAAGTAAGTCAACGGTTGCAACCGTGATCGTGATGGCAACTCTGTGCTCCAAATCTCAAGCCCAACCAGTCATTATGTGTAGTCATGCGAATCAAAACGCCGATTGAGGACGAAAGCCCTCGTACTGTCCTCAGATCCCTAGCCTTATCTCCATTGCACCACATTAAAATTGGTCCTCAACCCACCCGGCATATCCTTCGCCATCGAACCCTGCGCGTCAACATCCATCGCATCCCCCTCACCCGGCGCTAACTGGGCGTGGCTACCCGAAGTAACGGGACCCATCTTCAGCGTCTGGAACGGCGCACTCCCGCAGTCGTAGTACAACGCCTCGATCCTGCCGGTGACACGGTGCAATGCGACGTAGTAGAAGCCCGAGATACTCAAGCTGTGACTAGGCGTCCAGGTGAGTTGTCGCGGAGCTTCTGAACCACCCACTTCATCCGCCGCATTGCTGCTGCCATTGTTGTTGCTGTTATTGTTACCATTGCCACGGATCTCGTCTCGTTCGGCAGCGTTGGTCGTGTAGATTCGCGGGTTAGCCCGTGCGTCTTGGCGTCGGCGGTAGAGATCAGCGTAGTTGAGATGGCCTCGGCCGAATGCGGTGTCGACTTCGTCGAGATTGCTTCGACCGGGTATCCATGGCCTATTGGGTTCTGGATTGGGTTCTGTGCCTGGCGCTACGAAGCAACGCTCCTTCCAGCGCATCAGGATCCAGCCTTGGGCGTTGATGTTCTGGTTCAGCCATCGCGTATTGGTGAGCAGGTCGTGCATGGTGCTCATTTTGATGTCGTATCTCTCGTCTTCGGACAAGATTGTAGGAAGAAAGAGCTCAGATGTCTCATCGTTAGCAGGTGGCAAGGGTTCGATCTTATCGGGATCGTTGGTGTTGCGACGAGACATGGTGGGAGCATTTGCGGTGTTGGGAGCGTCTGCCATCAACTTGTCTAGTTCGGGGTGTCGAGCGAGTTGTTCACGCTCATTGAGTTTCTCCTCGAATGAGCGCTCGATCCGTTCCTTGAATGGTCCAAGACCAGCCCAGTACGTCAGGTCAGTCTCTGGACCACCAACTTTGTAGTCATCCTGTAGAAGCTTACGTCGAGAAGAGCTTGCAAGGACGGGCCGGCCATCTCGACCAGTCGGCACGGTTGTGTCGAGACCGTAGTTCACAAAGTCTACTATCTCGCCGGTGAAGAACGAATCCATGCTTGTTTCGTCTCCCAGCTTCTCAGGACCATTGGGTTGAAGATTCGGCGTATGACTAGCAGTCATGGTGCCGGTCAAGGTCATTTTGCGCCAGTCAACTTCATGCAATGTTACTCTCACATTCCATCGATCTTCGGCCTTAGTAGACTCCTGTTGAGGCGGCTGGTTATCCAGCTCGTTCCTCGTGATGCTTCGCAACGTAGCGAGACGTTCATCGTCTTGACGCAGCGGCTCTCGCGTCCGGGCAAGCTGTTCCTCAAACTCCTGTGCCTGTCGCTCGTTGTCTCGCAGTAGCCGCTCGCTGCTTTCGAGCATCAAGCCCAAGTTTCTCTCCGCATCTTCGAGGATCTGCATGCTGTTTCGGGCTATAGATAATGCATCTTGGCCCGTGTTGGGAACCAAAACCCTCTCAAGCGGGTCGCGGCCCTGCCTGATTCGTGCGCGGAAACTCTCGTTCTCTCTTGTGGCGGCGTCGACCGGGTCTTGGTGCTCACGGGCTCGGCGCGCGGCGGCTCGGCGCAGGATTCCAGATCGTCTTGTATCGAGGGGCTCCCTCGCATGCTGCAATTCGTGCTCAGCGGATTGCGTACCGGTCCAGGTCATGCCGGGCTGGAGCCAAGAGCAGAAGACGGGCTTGGGCAGTTGGTCGAGCGAGATTGGCAGGTCTTTCTGCAGAGTTTCCTGGAGACTTTGATTGTGCAAGCGGAGTTCTGAAGCCAGGGTCCAGGCTCTCACGTCATCCATGTGCTCCTGCCTGAGGTGGGCTAGATATTGCAAGGCGGCTTTGGCCTGGCTGAGGTCTTTTGATTTGGCACGTGCTTCGGCACGTCGGACCTTGTCAAGCAATCTTCGAGTGTCGGCTCGCCATCGATCTGTGCCTAGAGTGTCTCGAGTGTCGCGGTTGTCGCTTGGCGCGCCGAACAGCGGCCCTGAAGCCAGATCGCCGCCATCGCGGTCGAACAGTGTACTGACAAATCGATGGCGGTGCTCGTGGACACGATGGCGCAAGACTTGGTTCCTTCCTAAACGATTAGCTATTGTCTCGCCGATGCCCTCAGCGCGGGGAGCTGGCCTCGCATCTCGAATCAGCGGCGAGTTGAGAGTATCTCTCACGTCTTGAGCAGCCGAGTTGGTTGGAGATGGTCTAGAGACGTCGGCCTGAGGATCAGCGACTGGTGGATGGGGAGCATGAGATTGAGCTGCTAAGTTATCGTGGCGGGTCATCAGGGCTCTAGAGGCTCTGTACTGTTGCAAGGCTTGTTCCACCCGGTCGACAATCTCGTTGTGGTCTCTCAGATCGGTGGGTAGTCTTGGAAGGGCGAGGGACCGATCCCAGGGTTGCACATTGTCCCAGTCCATCGTACTCGGCGTGCGAGTGTGGTCAACTGACTCGTTTGCGCTGGGCCGTCTCGCATGACTGCTTGCGTAGTCCTGTAATCTTTCGGCGGGTCGCCATCTACGCACCGAGCTCGATCTCGCCTGGGGGTAGGAGGGATCTTGTGGTTCAGGCGCCCAATCATAGAACGAGTCTCTTACGGGCGACGGACCGCTTGTAGCATAGTGTTCTGAGGCATGGGCTGTGGCGGCGGCAGGCCTGGCAGTGGCAGTAGCAGTGTTGGCAGAGAGGTGATCAGCTCTTGCTCGTTCCCTCATCCTTGCCATGACCTCGTCTCTTCTGCGGTGTCGCTCTTCAGAGGGATCTCTTCCTTGGCGCAGGCGAGCAGCAGCGCGCTGAAGCTGCTGACGAGCCTCATGTGCGGCGCGGTCGTAGTGGATCTCTCCACCTCTTCGCTGGCTGGCCATGGTGGCAGGTTCGGGGTGTACGTGAAAAGGCTGTGGGTCTTGGTCGTCGTCACTGCCGCTGTCTTCACCGGGGATATGTGGCCGTCCACTGTAGCGTCTGGGAAGTGCTTGGGGGACTCTTCTCACGGCCTCGTCTGTCCCGCTTGCGCGACGAATGACAGGGTCGGGGTGTTCTTCATCGAGCCAGGCACCGCTGCCCAGTCCCAAGGGAATGTTCGCAATACGCTGGGCGGCCTCGAGTAGGGAGCTGAACTCGTTCAGACCAAGTCCTGCATCGGCAGTGGCAGTGGTCGTGGGTAGAGCTCGACTCGGGGACGATGATCGGGGTCGATGTTCTCGCTGCTGGTCTGCCAGTGGTGAGGAAGTGTCTTGGTCGTCGGATCGAGTCGCCGTCTCAGATGGCCCGTCCATAGCCTCGACTTAGACGAGTCTCATCTTCTGCCTGGGTCGAGGTAAGAGTGAAAGGCGAGTGTGGTGTCACCAAGCCAGTGCAAGTGAGTGCCTGGCAAAGAGTGGAGGCTACGTAGTCTTGCAGCACTGGCACCCAGGGAAATAATCATGTCATGTCCTCGATCGACGTGCTGCGAAGATAAGATAAGCACGAGCGCCCGTTAGACCAAGCTTCCCACGCCCCAGGTCCCAGGCGCCAGGTCCCAGGTCTCTTCCATTCTAGTCCAAGTCACTGCACATCTACGTCTAATACTACTCATTTGCCTGGAAATCAAGTCAAAACTTAACCACGAACAACTGCTTGGAAACACTGGGGATGCGTAATTCCGTGGACAGAGCACCGCTAGCATGCAAGCAACTCTTCCACTAGACTTAAATCATAAGGCGACAATGGACAAGAGGAATACCCTCAACCTTATAACCATGCCAATACACCGACCGCCCCCACCTCCACAACCCTCCATGGCCATAAAGACTCCGTAACACGCTTGCGCCGTCGAGACCATCATTCGACTCTACGCCCCGGTAGTGCCGTCACAAGATCATCCTATGTCTCTTGCTCCACGTGCCTCAGCACCGGATATAGCTGCTCTTCGTCCTTCTTGCGTTCTTCGTCGTCTTGAGCCTCACCCATGATCGTGTCCGTCGACTCGTGCTTGACCTGCTCATCTTTGATCTCGTCGTCTTCGAACTTGTCCCCCTCGAGCTGCTTCTTGATCAGCTCGCGCATCCACTCAATCAGTCGCAGGTTTTGCAACCACTCTTCTTGAGCGTCCTCAGCCTTGTCCCCAGTGGGCGTCGTCGCTTCTCCGCTCAGTGCGGGGTCGATCACGCTGTCCTTGGGCGACCCGGCCCTCTCCTTGCCTTTCGCGTTCATCACCGACGCTGGTGGTGTGCTAGACCCCTCCCGCTCAACGTCCATGCCATCCTCGCTCCGCGATGGTGCCGCTCGCTGAAGCATCCCCCCGCCGAACCGACGTCCTCCATCATTCTCGTACATGCTGCCCATGCTAGCAGTGTTCGCTGCAAGAGATGCATAGTCCGCAGAGCTGGTCGGCAGAGATGGATACAGTGGGTTGCTTGGCGCGTTGTGCTGGGGCAGAGGGCTCTGCCCAGACGTGTAGCTGTGAGCCGATGAGTCGGGTGTGAGGCCGGGTGTGCTGGCATCCGTCGCGGCAGAGATGCTGGCGTGGTGTTGGTGTTGAGGCGTCGATGATGAAAGGTGCGATGATGGTGGGCTGTCGCTAGCGTGCTGAGTGTTGTACGCCACGTAGCTGGCACCTGGGTTCCCGCTGCCGGCTGGAGCAAGATGGGTGTCGTTCTCGTAAATGGTCGCTTGCATCTGCTCGAGGATCTGGTCAATCGATGTCAAGTCACCTCTCGTCTTCGCGTTGCCCATGGGCGGTAGGCTGTAGGATTGGATGGGATCAGCCTGATCATATCCACCGCCGACTGCAGACACTGGCTGGTAGGCCGGTACATTGAGGTTCGAAGGGATGATTTGCGGAAGTTGAAGACCCTGAAGCTCAAACAGTCGGCGGGTCACGGCTTGATAGGCCATGGGGTCAAACTCTCGACGCTTGATCTGGCCGAAGAAGTTGTCCAAGGCGTCGTAGCCTCGCTTGCGTGTCTCGTAATCGTACGAAGCTTGAGGAGGCGCGCCGTAGTAAGTCACGGGGCCGTAGCCGGGATGGTGTCCTGCCTGTGAACTGTTAGCGCTGTGTCCCAACGTGTTGCGGTGATTGTCTGTATGGAGTTTCGAACACTAAGAGATGTGGTCACCATACTCTTGTGCACGGATGACCACGGATTCACCATGGCATCCGTCTGGGGTCATGGGGGTCCGGGATCTACGCGTCTTCGAAGCAGACGTCGCAGGGTAGGAGTGACTAACCGAAGGTGGGTGGTAATACTGATTGGCACCATGCTGGCCGTACGCATCATGCGGAGGCATGGCTGGGGCGTAGTAGCTCTGGGGCACTTGTGCACCACCAAGATGGGAATAGTATGGGCTGTGGTAGTCGCCGCCTTGGGTCAGACCACCGGGTGGTGCTCGCGAAGAGCCGTTTGGTTCTGGCGAGCGCATGATGACGCTGTCGTCGGCATGGGTCTTGACATGTTTCTTCAGATCCTGCGGTCGCTTGAACGCCTTGCCGCAGAATTCACACTTGTGGGGCTTCAACGGGACGTGGACTCGGATGTGCGACGTGATGTGGTCGCGCTTGACGGTCGTGGTTCGGCATTGACCCCATGCGCAGGTCAGGTTCAGGTTGTTGGTCGATTTGCGACCGACGTGTCGCTCGCAGACGTGCTCCTGAGCATCATGTTAGCACAAGGCCAGTGGTAGCATACACATGCTGAACGTACGTAGAGAGCCTCTGGACTCGTGCTGCGTTCGCCGCACCCTTGCCATTGGCACTGCAGGTTCTCTCCTGCGGCGTTCACTTGGGGCTGCTGAGGGCTCGATGCAGCGGCAGCTTGGAGCTGTTGCTGCGCATTCTGACCTTGCTGCAGGACTTCTTGTGGTGCAGAAGCTGCTGCGGCGGCCGCAAGACTAGTAGTATCTTGGAGGTCTGAGGTGCTCATCTTGGCAGTATTGGCTGAATGGCCTTGGGCCTTGGCAATACCAAGAGCTTGTCTTTATCGACTCGATAACGACTTCTCGATGATATATCCGTCCCAGAAGTTCGCAACCTCGGTCGCGTGATATGTGGTGACAATGGAAGGGTTGACGATAGACGCAATGCGAAGGAGAGAAAATTTGTTGAGTGCGACCCGAGAACCGACGTGCACCTTGATTAAGTTATCAGCAGTCGCCCGAGTGAGTGCACCACAGAAGACACGCTGCTGCTTGGTCCGTTTGCGAAACCTCTCAGACGTCGCTATGAGTGTATGGAAAGCACGACGACAGTATCACTCGATGGTTTGAAGAAGAAAGACAGCAGTAAGGTAGAGGGGGACAAGGTTGAAACTAGGAAGGGCACGGGTGCATAATTGTTAAGTATCTATCTTTGCGGGAACACGGAGCAAGCGCAAGCGATGATGGTGAGCTGCCCTTAGCACTATCGGCAGCCAAATTGCGACAGACACGCAGAGCATATTTCTGGTGTTTGGGGGCACGACCGAGGGCAACTCAAGGACATACTCGGTGGCATTCACTGGTCCAGAGCACAGCCAGCCCTCCCACACCGTCACTCCACCAAGCATTTCTGCCAATAAAGCCCAAGACTGACGACACTTTGACGCTTAGCTCGTCCTGCCAAGACTTGGCGCGGCCTCCAAATCTCACTCCTTGCCCTTCTTGCTCGCTTTACTCCTGCCAACTCGCCAGGACGGCCAGCACTTGCCGTTTCCGTGCCATGTCCCTGACTTTCATCCGTATATCTGCCTTCCCCTTCGTGCTGCAAGTTTGTTCGGCGTGCTCAATTATGCTTAAGCTACCATCAGTCATTGCGACACATTGATGCATCTTTGTAGTTGTAATGGTCTAACTGATTATCTCCTTGTCACTATAAGCAGTAATGCAAAGCATCATGATGATATCACCATATCTGGGCCCAATCTGCGGAATCTCTTGGGCTCGTAGAGGAAAAGTGTTGGCATTGTCCCAAGATTCTTGGTTGCTTGGTGTCTTGGACTCCGCTCCCAAGACACCCAAGACATTGCGTGGCAGCGCATTTTTCAGCATGATGCACCAAGGAGGCGTTTGCTGTCGCCACTGCCCAGCAATATTTCCCGGTCTGGGCGCCTAGTCTGATACGCTGCAGATGCTGCCCCTGCTCTATCCTGTTCTCAAAGCAAGAAATCCCCTCATCCTTATCGAGGTCATGCGACTCACGTTTACCATATAAGGCAGTCGAAGATATGATCGTGAAGATCCAAGTGCAGTTTACCAATAAATCTCAGAGACGTTCGTCAGTACCAGCGTGCGTCGAGCTTATTTCGTGCTGCGTAAGCGAGTTTCGTCTGTGATTGCTGTTCAATGCCGAATTGGCTTCGTGCTCGCGAAATGCATTGAATCTGGAATCTAGGATTTTGATCAACCTGCTATCTGCCCACGTGGACTCGCAAACACTTCCTAGTGCTCCTGCAAACCTCCAGCAACAAGTGCTCACGATACGAACCTAGGTTAATACCTCGCCAGAGAACCTAGCTGCTCATCACCTAAGAAACGTAACCACGAACGACTCATTCTTCGACGAAAGTGGAAGGCGCAAGTCCCCAAGCTATGTGTCATCGTGCATGGAGTTGAGTGGCGAACGTGAGCCCTCTGTACCAAGCGTCTTGAAAGGCTCGTTTGCGGGCTTGTCTGGTGCTTCTGGCACTGCCAATTTTTCCGCCCAATGTCAACCTCCCAAGCCTCAGAGGAAGTTTTGGGAAGACCAGAATTCTTTGGTCCGCTGATATACGCGTATGTGCAATTTGCTGCCCAGAGCCAACATGCACGCTGATAGACCCCAATCCTCGTGATCATTGACTAGTACGGCATCTGGGTCGCGCGGCGCAGACTTGCCTCTACGAAAATGGTACTCTAGCAGCTCGGTTCGTTATCTCAAGTAGCCTTGTCGTCGTTACATTCGTACCATGCAAGAATGCTGTAGGAGGGCCTAGCAGTGTTTCATTAGTGTTCTTAATATACTCACAGGCGCGTCTAATTGACAAGGGCCCGCTTTGGGTTTGTTCTGCAACCATGAATAAAACCGGACCAAAGAGCAGATTTTGTTCTGTCCTAGATTACTCACGCGACGTAGGGTTTGCTCCTGTCAAGTCTGAGGTCCATTTAACATATATGGCCGATCATATACATTTGCACCATTGGCCATGAGCCGTTTCCATCGTCTCGTGTTCGTGGTAGACATAAAATATTACCATAATTCACAAACTTAGGGACTATCGCTGGGGTTCTGTGCTCCGACACTGTACATAAAGAGAGTCCAAACAAGCACATTTGCCCTGGGTATCAATTCGCTCCGTTCTGTAGCCGATCGCCGGAACCCCGACCAAACTCTCCCCGCTTCCCAGCTTCCTCTAACTGCTTTTAGGGCCGCAAAAGAAACCACCACAGCTGTGTTTCACGCATCCCAAGCACACCCCTGCTTCTTACTGCCAGTTGTGCCCGCCCTGCCCCGACCATTGCATGTTCTGTTGTTGCTGCTGGCCATGCTCAGGCATCGCTAGATCTATTGGCATGTGTGGCACGTTCCAGCCTTGACTATTGCCAAAAATTTCGTCGAGATTGAGATTGATGCCGGGGCCGCCTGGCGTGAGACCTGTCCTAAAGTGACCCTTTGCCGGTGCATGACTCCAGTAGTCCTCCTCCTCCCCATGATTTGGTACTTGCAAATGGGTTTGCTGTGGAGCATGATGAATCTGTCTGGACTCATCCGGCATAGAATTCATACCATAGAATTGCTGCGGTACCTGATTTTCTTGATGTCGGAATCCATAAGAAAATGCATTTCTGTCGTCGTTGCCTTGCTGAAATTGTTGCTGTGAAGCCATGCTCGTCGGCGTGTTGTATTGGTCCGGTGCCGACGGTGTCTCATTACCAAATGGCAAGCTCGGCATCGTGTCGAGTGTGCTCATGGGCTGGTTTGGGTACGCGAATGGGTTGTTGCCCGGGAACATCAGACTCTTCAAATCTGGCAGCTGGCCGTGCAGGACTCCTGGAGTGCCAGACTCGAGCGGTGCCGGGGTAGCTGCTGACGACGACCTATAGCCGACTGTCTCTGTAGGTGTGGCCAGGTTTGCGTAAGCAGCATCTGGCGTAAAAGAGTATGGAGCAGCACCGGTCACTGAAGCATCTAACAGAGACATCTTCTTGGTCGCGGATTTCAAATATTCCTGCGGCACCGTCTTGTTGCGTACTTGCGGCAGCATACTGGCATCCGGCGTATTGACCGAAGATTGATTGCCAAAGAAAGGTGGGTCGTTGACGGGAGGTGGTCGCTTTTTCGCTGTGTTTGGCATTATGCGCAAAGAGCCCCTGCGTTCGTTGAGCTTTTCGGGCAGCGCCTCGAACAATCCCTAATAGATGATTAGCAGCGCCTTGCATTACCAAGCCTGAGAAAGGACTTACTGCAAGACTGGAGCTGCAGCGGTCCGCCGCCATACTGCGGGTTGCTAGACTCGCTAAGGTCTCTCGCCCTTCCACGGCATCTTTCAGAATCTCTTTCGAGGTGGTGCTTTCTGGGTTTTCAAGCACAAAATAAAGCAGCGACAAAATGGCGAAATACGTTGTATACATCACAAACCAGTAGGAACCCATCAACAGTCCCCGTCTCTTCATCTCAGAAGTAATATGCACAATATTGCGCGCAACACTGACACACGCCGCAGCACACGCAAAACTTCTTTTATCGGTGCGTGCCGTCTGTGATGCTTGTGCAACATAGTGTAGGAATGGTCGGTAAATCATCATCTGCACGTAAGCATACGACATTCTCAGCAGTTGCTGCACTCTGCAAGTCAACATGTTAGCGATGCTTCTACGACGGGGCTGTTCTTCAACATACCTTGAAAGCTCAATATCAGCGTTTTCGGAGGGCCTTAATTGCAGAGGTAGCTCATCCATCCAACTCTGCAAGTCACGCTCCAATTCTCGTATCAGACTGTGACTGACAGTGTATTCTCCGGAAGTTGTCGTATCGCTCGTATTCTTTACCGGATAAACGTAGCGTACCACTTTCTGCAGTATATGTAAGAGATTCGTATGCGCATTTGTTGCCTTGTAAAGTGGAAACGTCTCTTGAGAGACTGGCAATATCCCGATCTCCGTGATATAATCATCAGGAACTTCTGAAGGCTGGACTTGGTCGATATCATCATCGCTGAGCATCATCGGTAACCCAAGCATTGCTCCCACATAGATGTCCAATCCACGCACTTGCCAGAATAATCGCTTGCGCTCCTCTTGCTCGATGATGTTGAACTTTCCGGTAATCTTCCTGTGCATACCCAGTCTGCAGCACGCTCGTAGCGCCACTCCAATGTATGCGTAGCAAGTTGCCAGTTTCGCTGTACCTTGTAAGAACAGGATCATGAACATAACCGCTTGTATGGACATCAGGTCTCTGCAGTCAGTAATGTCAAGCATAGTCTTGGCAATTTGAAAGTACTGGTAGCCTTGCTCAATGGCAGATCTGTATCCTTTCTTATCAAGCTCACTTTTGTTGTCGTCGGGACGCCCGAATAAGCACCCTACTGCCATAGAAGAATACAATAGTGGCACGAATTTGACATGTTCATTGGTATAGTTCTCAGGGTCTAGGGCGTAGATCGAGTCAAGCCGCTTGAAGAATGTCGGTCGATGTAGCGGCCGCTGTAATGCGCAGCAGTCATCGATTGTGTTTCGACACAACTCGATTGCCACCTCTTTTGGTGGCAAGTCGTTGCTAAGCGACATACCTTCGAAGGGTGATGAATGAAGCGACTTTGGGGAGCCTGTAAGGTTTACGATGCTGCGGTTCTCGATCGAACGTGAATTCGCGAAAAGGTCCTCGCCAAAGGTTGCTCGAAATTTGCGCATGAACGTATATCCCGAAGAGTTGCCATGATAGTCGTAGTAGCCTGTGTCATCAAGGTCGAGCGAGCCGGTCCTATCAACCATGGACCGCATCTGTGCATCATCCTCAAACCCGTGTTGATGACCTGGCGCCTTGGCGAAGGCGATTTTGTTCGCCTCTAAAATTTGCTCGACGCAGTGGGCGTCGTATTTAGGATCATCGAGGTCGATACTGGGCAAAACCGATCTCAATAGAGCTTCGGCTTTCTGGAGACGCTGTTCGAGCGCTTCGATGTATTGAGGAGCGGGATTGCGCCTTCTGTTCGATGGTTGGTCATAAGTACAATCTGGATGGATTCGTCAGTGTTTGGATTCGGCCATGCGATCAAATCTCCTACCGTAGCTGTACACTGTGCAGTGAGTACAAGGCTGCTTGCCATCACACTTGATCTTTTTGCGACGACATTCGTCACACGCCCTGGTCACTCTGCGCCTCTTCTGCATCGGTACTTGCGGCTTCTCGTCCGAGTCGTTTTCAACATCCTGTACGTTGCTGTCATCTTCCAGATCCTCTGTGCTGATAGTCCTTTGTGGCTGTAAGCCAATTGTTTTGGGCGAGGTCGGGTCAGACTGGGGACTCGGCTTTTTCGACATCGAGCCTCTTTTCACATCGCCAACGCCCATGATCTGGTCCGAAAATTTACGCAAACCAGTACCTATCGCCGCCGGCTCAGGTTGCTGTTGCTATGCCTTGAACTCTGCGTAGCGACGGGTGCTCGTTCTAAAAGACTTCACGAACGCGACTGGGCTGATGAGGCAACGGTCAAACAACTATGTTGTCTTGAAGACGGGAAAGATGGTGCTCGTTTGAACCCGTCAAGCTTCGTGATGCTAACTCAGCATGCGAAAGGAGCGGCGACGTCGTATGTTGGGGCCTAAGGCTGTTTGGAGTAGAAGCTACGCACCATACTTCACTCCAGGATGGGTTGTTGTGTGACTTGACGAGAAGAACAAAGAAAGATTAAGAAGCGTCACTCAAACTCACACTTAGCAGCGGGCGATGGGGCCACTGCTGCGGTGATCTGCCAATGAGAAAGAGCCAATGTGAAAGCAGATAGATGATGCGCCTAGTCGTGGGGACGGGCGTAGTAGAGTTTAAGGTGAACAGTGGCTAGATGTCGCCCGACGTTATAAAACTCCTTCGCAGCTTGCGTCTCGATGAGGCAAAACGACCGGTCTGCTTCTGGAGCAAGGCATGAGTTTGTGATTCATGGATCGGGTAATGCTTACAAGGAAGAATGGACCACGTAGAGCCAAGGAGGACTTGCACTGTGTACGGTTTTGGCAGAGGAGGAGTACGAAATGCTTCGGCTTTTGAGGCCTGAAGGCACTACACTCGACAAGCGACCGCGATCCCTGCTAGAAAGTGGGCTCGGAAAAGGCTTGAGCGACGCCAATCAAGAGCCACGTCTCAAATCGCATTGTGTAGACTTGGCACTGGCCCTGCATTACTACTTCATACCGAGTTTTATGCGTGCAGCAAACACATTGACGTAGGTAGAGATGGCAGTTGCACTGAGGAACGACTGGTGGAGAGTCTACCGTATTGGCGACGGCAATGGGCAATTCGCTGTGAGTCGTACGGCTGCTGAGTAGTGGAAAACCTACAAGCAAGAAGCCCGTGGGATAGGCGCGATTCCAGCGACCGTAAGCCGGCCGAAGGCTTGTCTCCAGCCCAATGCAAGAATTCAAGACCCTGAACGGGTAAACCTTACCCAATGATGTCTAGGCCTATTTATGAGAATAACGACGATCAAAGAAACCTCTATGCTTCTAGCGTGCTTGGCTGGAACGTGGTTGCGGAGGCATTTGTGCTTATGGAATGATTGATGCATGGCAGCTTCGAAGAGTGAAGATCTGTGGGAATCGGAAGCCTGGGAAAGGTACACACTAGACCGAAACATGCGAGTCAGATGTGAACGATGAGGTCACCAGGCTTACGAGCGGCTCTCGCGGGATCGCTGGCGGGGGGCAGGTGGCGGCTTGGCGGTGTTGCTATTCTCAGGCTAGCGCTAGCGCAACCTCTCTGGCCACAAAGAGCCACATCGGTGGCAGATCACCGGCGAGGCGACCCAAGTTTGGTATCGCAAATGCTACTTTGACGCGCCTGTTAAGTCAACTTCCGAGGGGGTGTACATCCTTGTCTCGCTTGGGTGGAAAAACGGACGACAGTAGGGTTTTAATTGGTCACCGAGCCGCGAATTTCTTCCCTGGTATTTGGACAACCCCTAGTTCTTTCGTGAGTGAACTTTGCCTCGCCACTAGTATATCAGGTGACCATTGGTTAGGTCCAAGTTCACAGCGAATCAACGGACTACAAGTGCTGACAAGGTAAGAATTGATTCATATACGGAAGTGGCGAAGTCTACATACCAAAGAACAGGGTTCGACGGAGTAAGTGTTTTCGGCGATACAAGCTCATGAGATCACCTGATTGATTCATGCCGAGACACTGAAAGCAGGGTCATGGACCTCTATCACGGACCGATACCTGGTGCTGATCAAACGTCCGTACAGCGCTCACAGCTCCCCCACAACACCGCCACGCATGATCTACGGGCAGAATCGTTCTGCTGGGTCTGGGTCTGGGTCTGAGTCTCGGCCTGGGCCCGAAAATGTGGTTGCACCTTACCCATGGAGTATTCGGACACTCGATGAATGGCAAGTATGGGTTGTCTCCTTATATCTCACGGAGCACTGCCTTGAACATGAACGGCCGCAGGTATGGAGCAGAAACCTTAGGAAGTCGCCAGCCAAACCCCGTCGACCGCTTCCAGATTGGCACGGGTGATTTTTGTGATTGTGTGCTGGTGCTGATGCTGGTGAAGTTGCGGCAGCGGAAAAGCGGGTGCATCCCGTCAAAGGGCCGTTCTGAGCGTTCAAGGTTCACCAAAGCAACAAGAAGATACTTGTACGTAACGATCAAGGATAAGCATGTCTACGATGCCGTTTCGACATATGATTAGCTTCTGAAGGGCCACACCGAGCTATACCAGGCATCGTAACAGAGAACATGTTTGCGCACTGTGAATTGTGTTTAGGTCTTGAGCCTTCATGTCGTTATCTTTTGACCTCATGTGAAGTCGCCTTACGATGCTTGATATTCGCGCTCAGTCCGTTCTTCTTTCCTAGACCATGGCAGCCGAGGGGTTGGAACGTTGTTCAGAGATTTGTGGACTTCGTCATGCTAGCGAGCACATCAAACCAGACTGAACTCGCAGCAACGAGACGCACACTCCAGCAATATTCTGAGGGACGTCCGCTATCGTCAATGGTAGGACGCCCACACTGGGGGCAATGAAGAGAGCAGTGGGTGCAACAGTCGACTATAGACCGAGGAATATCCAGAACGTGAGAAGATAAAACAGATCCAGAGGTTAAGTGCGAAGACCTGGCTGGGGCGAGAACACCGTAATATCCTGTCTGTAGGAGCTCCTGGTATATCGAGAGCTGGTAATAGGACGACGGTCAGAATGTCGCGTGTGAAGAGAGTGCTGTAGCTCCAAGGGGTGCTGCCACCACTAGACTAGACGTATTTCTTGCGCGTCTTCCACAAATGAGATTGGTGAACTTATGAAAGTTGGCATCATGGACGACTTGGTACAGTCCGTAGGGTCGGGACTGCTTGACAAGCGGTGTGTTGTGGTCGGGGTTTTGCATAATTTCTTGCAAAACTTACTCTACTTGTGAGGCTCGGACCTTTCGGAACCCTGTTGCTCCAGAATCCATGGAAAAGACCACATCGACCCTCTGCCTCAGACGTAGATCAAAGTTAGCCAATGAACTTGAGCCGAGAATCTTGTGCCACTAGTTTAAAGTATCAGTCGAGGGAATTTTAGCCTGTGGACCTTAGGTGCACAAAGGTGTGTCGAGGCAGAGGATGGTGAGCAGCCGGCACCTCGCCAAACAGTCTGGTCCATTGGGATGGGGTGCAAAGCATGATGCTCAAAGTGTTGTAGTGAGCAAACAGTGCATTCAATTCGCTGTCAAGCACGATCTATCAAGCAGCATATAGCCAGAAGTGCCATTACGATCACGTGACAGACGAATGGATGCGGCTCAAAACGTGCTGCGTGCAACTGCGTGCAACTGCTGTCTGGGGTTGGATGATCAACACTTTCGTTCCCGTTGATTGTTTCGCCAGCAACATTCACAGGTGTAACCCAAGGCCTGGACTTGTTAGCTCGAACAACAAGCAAGATGTCGTCCTACAGGCTTCGAGGAGGGCATCAGCAAACCCAATACCGCCCCAACTTCTACGACGATGAACCAAGATCACGATCTCCACACAGAAGAAGCCCACGTTATGGTAAACCCTGAAAAAAGACTATGGAGCGCATGTACGAGCTGGGGCTGATCTTGTTCTGAAGACTCAAGAGACAGAAGTCCATCCACTTACAGAAATCGAAGTCGAGACGGACCCCATGCTAGTCGCAGCAGGAGTCTGAGCCGGAGCCGATCACGAGAAAGACCTCGGAGCCGTGGCCAACCAACAAAGGAAATCATGCTCGAGAATGTTGCTTCTCATGTGACGGAAAACGATGTTCGCTCTCTTCACTGACCACTCAACCCAGCATCAAGACGATGCTCTCTGCTTTCACGTTTGCAGTTGCTAAGATGGATGTTCTGGACAGGTCTTGTACGAATTGCAACAACACTATCGGGTTGGTCAACTCGAAGATGTTCGCATCATCAAAGACAAGCAAACTCGTGAGTACACATCTGCACGCGCTACGGCTTCACATCTAATGTGTAATAGGACAATCGAAGGGATTCGGCTTCATCAGATTCCCGTCGCTTGCCGAAGCCGAGTCGTTCATGGAGGCCAACTATCCCACGATATACATCTACGGTGAGAGCTCCAAAGGCAAATCATCGCAAGATGTCAAGGTACGCCTCGCGTACGGAAGAGAACGAAAAGACACAGATCGATCGCAGGAGGCAGATTGGCCTTGTAAGGCCTGCGGTGTCAACAACTTCTCTACGAGGCCCAAATGCTTTCGATGCAATGCCCTCAAACCAGAACCCTCAATCACGGGAAAAGCTTCAAACACAGGAGACAACGACGCCGCTCCTGACAATGTGCCTTCCCAATTCCTGCTTCTGCGAGGCCTGGAACCGTCGGTGTCGGAAGACTTGCTTACAAGGGGTGTAGCCAAGCTGAACAAGCCGTCCGCTATTGGGGGCCAGTCACTTCAGCAACCACCAAAAAAGAGTAAGGTAGTATCTACGACTGGGGACAGCAACCTGGGCGCGAAAGAGGGTGCGCTCCGAAGAGTCTTGCTCGTCCGGGATCGTAGGACAAACGATAGCTGGAGATATGGATTTGCGGAATACGCATCAATCGAAGACGCACAAGCTGCGTTGACGAAATACAACTCGTTCGACCGCTTCACCATCGCATCGAAGCAGGTTCTGGTGAGCTACATTCACGCCGGGGTGTTCGTGCCAGTCCACAACCCAACTGTCGCAACGGAGCGATATACGTTCAGTCCGCTCAGCAACCCCTCAATCAAGCTGCAATACTGGGATGAGGACGCTTACGTCACCGAACTTGTCGTTTCAGCACCCGAGCCAGCTGCTGCAACTACGAAAGCTTCAGTACAGGCAGCTGCCGAGCGTGAAGGCCTCAAGCAGATGCCAGACTATGAGAAGCTGAAGAAGCGCAAGCAGCAGCTCGAGGCGAATGCTAACAATTCATCGAAGAAGGCTACGCCATCCCATCTCCAGTTCTGGTCCAACCGACACGCAGAACTTCATGGCATACAGCAAAAGCCTGCTGGTTCCAAGCCTGCCTCGGAAATATCCGGCGCAGATCCACCGCGAAAGTCATACGCCGACCTCACTCGCAACTGCTGCTATCTCTGCATGCGCCAATTTAACGACAGCGCGGAGGTCAACAAGCATGAGCGTTTGTCTGATCTCCATCGTGTCAATCTCAAGGATGAGAACAAGGTCGAGAAGGCAGAGCACAAGCTTGAGAAACACGGTATTAAATCTTCATCACCACAAGGCTTCCCGACCACCGAAGCAGACGACCAGAAGTCAGAGTATCGGGATCGAGCGAAGGAGCGACGGCGGGTCTATGGTGTTGTCAATAAGAAAGGCGAACAACTCTCATCGGCGGCTGTACCTGCTCGAGAACGCTCGCCAACTCCTCCGCCCGCAGCTATCTCAAAGGGCGCTAACATGCTCGCAAAGATGGGCTACGCTTCTGGTGCAGGGCTAGGTGCTACAGGCGATGGCATCGCCGCACCCATTAACACAAATGTGTATGCCGCAGGCGTCGGGCTGGGTGCACAAGGCGGAAAACTAGGTGACGCTGTAGAAGCTGCCGATCGGAACACAAAAAGCGATTACGGCGAGTGGGTCGCTCAAGGTCGAGAGAGAGCGAAGGAGAGATTCAACAATATGTGATACACAGGTTCTACAAACGTGAGACTGCAACCTTCGCAACGCGTCCCACTCCAACAGGCAAACCCTTGCGCATTTGCCGTTTTGGTCATTTGCAGCCAGGTCGATTGCCGTGCAATTGCATCATCTCGAACCTTAAAAACAAGGTTAAATCCGAATTGAGTCCAAGGTTCAATCGTTTCAATCTCGAACTGCTACTGCACAGCATCGCATTGTTCCTGAAGCGAACGACTGGAGTAGTTTTTGTTGTATGGAGAGAAGGAAGGGGCTCAAGTGCTTCGTTGATACCTTCACAGCTCACCCGTCGAACCCATCGGTAGAGATTCTTATTCTTTAGTGCACCAGTAATGTCTGAACGACACATCGTCGCGACCTTCAGGCCCAAGGCTGGGAAGGTGGAAACGGTACGCCGAAGAAGTTATCTCGTGCTCACTGCGCCTGATTGCTGACGTTGCGCAATCAGCTTCGGGAACTGCTCAACAACCAAGCGAAGTCCGTGTATGAAAAAGAGGACTACGCGCGACGCTTTGTCATAACAGAACAGCTCGACTCGATACCAGCTTTCATCCTATGGGAGACATACCAAGATAGGGGGTCCATTGACCGGCACGTGGGCGAGCCTCACTTCCAGGTGTTGATGAAGGCACTCGACGATAAGGATGTATTGACGGAGAAGCCAAGCATAATTTTCACGAAGAGCACAGGTGGATTCGATGTAAATCGGCAGTTGATGTGAAGCAGATGTTGAGATAGAAAGGTTGATGGCTCGGCTTACAGTACGTCGTGAAGGCCAGAGAAATATCAGTCTTAGCACAGTGATTGGTTTATTTCCCCCATGGCGGATAAGAGGTGTTGTGAGAGTCCTCTCAAGCTAGCACATGGCAATCAGTCCTCTTTCTCCCGGTGCGCTTCGCTGTATAACCTCAGAGTCGGCGCGACTACATGCGAGGCGTCTCAGTAGTAGTGAGCCCGCTTTCAGGGCTTCTGCATCGCGCTGGAGCTAGCAACAATCAGTCTTACGTCGGTCTTGCTCTGTTGGCATTTATCGTGCTTGTGACCGACATGCTCTTATATGCGCAAAGCTTCCTGATGAGTCGCGTAACGCTGAATGACCAAGCTGATCGCGATAGTCCTCGAGTCGCTCAAAGAGGCCTTTTGCCAGGCATTCTGTACATGGCAACTTTTGTACAATCAGCACGCTTTTTCAGTATGTACATGTTGACGTCGAAGCCAGAGGAGAAAGAGTGGCAATCTAGTTCATTGAGATCGGGGGGCGCTGATATAGTAATCAGAGAGCATAAGTTAGGCGCCTAAATCAGACGACCTCTAACTTAGGCGTGCTTGGCTCTAACACGCACGACCTCGTGCCAACTTTGAGCCAGGATTTTCATCGTCATTTTCGGATTCGTTGTCAACCTCTGCCTTCATCCCGTTAACGAGCATCATTTCCCACTAAACATGGCAGGCTCGAGCAGTCGTGAAGGATCGTCATCCGTAAGCTCCCCAGTTGAGGTAGCCACCAGCCCAGAACCAGCTTCCGCAGATGAAGACATCTGGGCATCTGACCATGAAGACAATCCGGGTACTTCGAGCCACGGTCAACCTCAAGCCGAGGATCTTCTCTCCGATCTGCCAACAGTCAAGCGCCAGCATATGACAGACGGCTATCGAGAAGGCCTAGGCGTCGGTAAGGCTAAAGTGATGCAGAAGGGTTTCGACGACGGCTATCCTATCGGCGTCATGATTGCGCTAAGAGTTGGCAAGGTGCTCGGTTGCATTGAGGGCGTCCTCGCTGCGAAGGACATCCCTGACACGCGCCGAAGTGATGTACGGAGGACTTACGAACGGGCAAAGTCTGAACTCGCCATCAACTCGTTGCTCAAAGGCATAGATGACCAGAATCTAATGGCAAGCAAAACGTTTCCAGCTTCCATCGAGACTGCGCTTGAGAAGTGGGAGACTGTCACTTTCGGCACAGCAGTCGGAAGTGAAGGTAATGCTCGAGTGCCCAGCTGAAAATGTTTTGTCAACACGATGAAAAGATTTATTCACTCTTTGATGGAACCAGCCACACGGTAACAACACGCATCATCTGTCCCACTTCCGTTTCGCCTACGACATACAAGTCGCATTTCAGACACCAGACAACAATGAAACTCAGAGGAGTCAATGTCCATGCTGTCTCGCAGATTGAAGCCAGTCGCTTGCGAGAGTATTGTTCTGCGCCAGCGCTCGATACAGCCAGGTCTACCACGGCATGCTACATCTCTACCATCCCAGGCGCCCAAGTATGGTTCGAGTATTCGATCGACGAGCCTCATCCTCCAAATGCCATGTATCTCTTCAAGCTTTTCATGAACGGGCAACATATTACCACATGGGTAAGCTCTCCTTGGTTGCGACTGCCGGCCCTTCTCTAAAGCATGCGCAGGACTGTACAGCAAAACATGCTTACCACGGTGAAATAGCATACAGTCTGCATGTTGTCAACTCTGATCACTATGGCGGCCGAGCTGTCGTACAGAGTTCTCTGATGTTTTCGACTGCCGATGGTAGACAGTCTCCCATTGCGAAGGAGGATTGTATAGATATACGTGTACACAGAGTTCGAAAGAGGCGTCGCATCCGTCAGCTTGCGCTCGATCCCCCGGTACAGAAACAGCTGCTCGAACAAGGACAAGGGGCCCTGAGGTGAGCTTCATCCTGAGGTAGACCATCTTTTCACTGACTAAAGTTCAAGGCTTGCAGTTAGTGGGCTCATCGAGCCTGGTCGACCAGCACGACGATATTAGTACCTCCTTGTCGACCCTGAGGACGAGCCTTACGCCGCCTTCCGTTTCTACTGCCGCAATCGAGCTTACCTCGAAAGACACCAACTCCTTGCAGCCGAGTACTCGCTGTCGCCGACCTCAGTGACAACATCGAGCGACTATTTCGATACTACGGCTGAGAGATCATCTCGGTGTTTCCCACAAGCAGCCTCCTTCACCTCTTCCATAGAGTCTTCTGCGGCTATGGCTTTGGCAGACCAGAACGTGTTCATGGCCCGCAGCCCAACTAATTCGAATATCAGGGACAGTATTGAAGACTTGCCTTCGAGCGTACCTCGCTCACCGCAGGCTACAAATTCTCCACGCAGATACAACTCCGAGCTTGATTCCAACCAGGCACAGCTCTCTCCGTCGCAGCAGTCAAGCCCTTTGCTTCCAGGGCTTGACGGGCTCCATGTCGACATTGTCGAAGGCCCGGCAGCATCAAGATCAGCCGAGCGAGACGTCAATTCGAGTGCGCTGTCGTCTGCTAAACATCCGGCGCTCTCTCTGGACAGTGGTAGTCCTCGCTCACGAAAGATCCATTCTAATGTCTCGTACCTCGAGTTGGATGTCAACGAAGACTCGCCCATCATCAACCGCCAGATCCCACGGCCGTTGAGCCCTTTTACCCCTGCCGGCTTACTCAGACGGTTCACGAGCAATGAAGCCACACTTCGGGCGCCCTCAGGTCCACCACCACGTGCTAGAAGCGCCGAACCTTGTGTTGCAACCCGAGCGGCTCCAGAAGAGCATGCGAGAGCAGCAAGCGGCGGTGGCAAGGAGGCACAAGGTCCAAGACCGCAAGAGAGTATCACAAGAGTGCAGAAAAGTAGGCATCCGTTCCTTAGCTTCCACGGGTGGCAGCTGGATCGGCGCTCTGCTACATGAGCCTATGAAAGCCCCTCCATAAAGTTCGGGCACCGTTGCAACAAAGCCGCAATCTCGTTGTCACTAATCACAAACTCAAAGTATCCGTCGTCCTGCCCCGGCGGTACCCTGAACGCATACACGTTGTCCCAATCCCAACCCTTGCCATGCCATTCTGACCCTGCTGGCGGATGGATACTCCACGTGATGCGACATAGGGCCAAACCACCTCCCTGCTGAGCCAAATCACTCACGACTTCGACGCGGTACTTGTCCATTTTGAGGTCCAAGCCTAGGCCGAGTTCGACCCATCTGTCAAGATAGCTCTTGACGCCGGGTATGGTGATGTTCCCGTCGTCCATGGTGGTACGCTGGCCGAGCGAGAAGACGGTGAAGCCTGGCTGCATGTAGTGAGAGAAGATTGCTTCGGCGAGTTTTGTCGTTGGGGTGGCCTTGTCCCTGGCAGCTAGACTGACAGCTTCGGCGTAGGAGCGGCAATAGGCTTCTGCTTTGGATTTGATGTTTTGAGCCATCTCGCTGGGTACCCGCGGGGAACGCGATTGCTGTATGGCGTGTTTGCGCAGGTTCTTGAGCCGCAGGCTTCTGTATGTCGAGTGTCCTCCAGCTAGATGTAGAGTCGCCTGTTTCAGCTGGCGGATCAATGCAGGACGAGATGGTTATCAGACAGGCAGTTGCTTCTTACTTAGGTATAGGCGCCGTGTTCGTCACTAGGTACAGATATGCGGGGAACTAGGGCTGACGTGGCAGGCATCGCGTCACCAGAAGGTGCCTGTAGACGAGAGTCATGCACTCGAGGTTGGATAGCTCAGCACTACGGGAAGCTGACCTAATTACTGTATCCTTTGCATGCACCGCTGCTGGGTCTACTGTACATCACTCGGGTTGCTGGTTTGAACGTACGAGCCATATAATCCTTCTACGCCGCTGATTTCAATGATGAGCAATGACGTATTCTGCATTGATCTGTACCAGTGCAACTTGCCGCTCTTGTCAGGGGTTTGAGTGCTTCCTCCATCGTCTTGAGAGGTAGAGCGCAAAACGCAGGAAAGCGATTGTAGTCGGTTAGGGGTCCAAGCTTACGAGGATTACTCTCACGGCAGCTGCTCCAACTTTCGAGTTCCAGTGGGGGCTGAGGCCAAGGACCAGCATCCGCTGCACTGCATCGGCTTTAAGGTGGGCCTTTGACGTTCGTGGCTTAGCTGTAGCACGCTGTGGCACGCTGTCGCAGGTGACGTGCACTTGACCTGAATTGCTGGCTGGAAACCTGAAATGGCATGCCAGCCATCCGTAGCCAGGGAGCTACCCATCAGCCTTGTTTTACGCGTTGCTCCTGTCTATTGCTTTAGAGCGCATTCATATCGCCCTTGACAGAGTATCATCGTTAGCAATACAGTGCAACGTTTGCCTGGAATGTCCTTCGACCAAGAGCGATCAGGCAATGAGAACAATCTGCCACGACCGGTAGACAGTAACCTAGGCAATGGCATGAGAGAGCCCTCGACTGGGGGTAGTGGTGCCGACGACGACACAGCGCGAAAACTGGACGCCGCGCTGCACTCTCCCTTTGGCATCGACAAACTGCTGAACAGGCTGAAGCAGAGCGTCTACTCAGCACGCGACTTCTCCAGCTTCCTGAAAGAGCGAAGCGCACTCGAGGACCGCTATGCCCAGGGCTACAAAAAGCTGGTGCGACATGCCTCCGAGTCGATTCGCAAGCCAGAGGCCAGACAAGGCTCATACTACCGCAACTTCGAAGAGTCGCTGCGATTGAACGACCGCCTGGCCGAAAATGGCCTACAACTGGCAAGCGCATTGCAGGCCATGGCTGAAGAGCTGCGTGACATGGCCGAGACCTCGGAGAAGGGCCGCAAGCACTGGAAGCACAACGCTATGGACGCGGAGAAGAAAGTCGCTGACGCGGAGAATGCTCAGCAGAAGGCCAAGGACCGGTACAACACCGCGGCCGAGCAGTACGAGAAAGTCCGCACCGGCGAGAAGCAGGGTGGCAAGTTTGGTCTCAAGAACAAGTCGCCCGCTCAGCTCGAGGAACAGCTGAAAGAGAAGGCTGATACCCTCGACCAAGACTTCGCCGCGAGAACACGCACCGCCCTCGATGAGAGGCGCGACTTTGAGAACACCACTCGTCCACAGATCGTGCGAGCCTTGAGGGATCTCATTGCCGAATGCGACGCTGCTATGGCCATGCAAATGGCTAAGTTGGCTTCCTTGAGCGAGAAGCATGTCGTGGCTAACGGCACCACCATTGCTCCCATAACCACCGATGACGATTCTCGTCCACAGCCTCGTGGCTTGAGGGCTATTGCCTCCCGTGTCGACGACCGAAAAGACTTTGCAGACTACATGCTGGATGGTGCAGAACCACCGCCGCAATTCAAAGGCAGAAGCCGCAGGAACACTGACGCCGAGCTGATCCACACCCCGATGCAGTCAACCCCGATCCTCGACCGCTCCAACACCTCCGACTCGCCGTACAACGGCAATCGCGTGTCGGACCCTCCTCAATTGCCACAGATTGGAGGCCACGACACTTTCAGCAGCAGCTTTGATACCTCAAAACAGGCCATGCAGGATCGTGACTCGTCGGGTCCTGCACAGACAGACCCTCTACAAGGGCCAAGTCCAAGCCAGCATCAGCAGACTGGAGTCACTCAGGAGCCAGCGCCCTTCGTCGGTAGGGAGAACCCATACATGAGGACTGCTAGTCCGGAACCGCCATCCTACGAACGTGCCCAAGCATCTCAGGCCGATCTGGGACCAACCCAGGGACCGCAGCTTCCGCGACAAGAGTCGTTCATGCCTACAGCTCCTGGCTTCTACGAAGAACGTCCTCAATTAGGCGGCTCCCACAGCCAGCCTCCCCTCGATCAGAGTTATGGACCTCCCAAGCAGGACTCGATGCTAACGGCTGGTGGCCCCTCCTCCAATCATGCCCAGATGCGTGGCGCCAACGGTCGGCCATCTTTCGACCAAGGTCAAGGTCCATCAAGGCAAGAATCAACCGGCCCTGCCACCCGAGACATCACCCCAACAGCTGTGGGTCGTGAACAACCGCTGACGAATAACGCGCAATCTCCGTTCGTTGGTAGAGAGAATCCTTACATGGGTAGAGGTGGTCCGGCACCCGGCAGCTACATGGATCCAGGCAAAAATTCGAGCTCGTATGGCATGGCAGGAGCTGGAAGAGGTCAGAGCTCTCGGAACCTGCCAAGTCAACAGCCACCACGACCAGTCTTGCCGCCAAACAAGCCTGTGTTCGGCATCCACCTCGACGACCTCTTCCGCCGTGACGGATCAGCAGTTCCTGCGATTGTCTTCCAGTGCGTCCAAGCTGTTGACATGTTTGGTCTGCACACCGAAGGCATCTATCGTATTTCCGGCGCAACACCAACGGTTATGCAGCTCAAGTCGGAGTTCGACCATGGTACGTACAACTCGCTCCATGTTTGGTGAAGACCCCCACTAACCAGACCACAGACCCAGCCGCCGTCAGCCTCACCGACGAGGAAACATTCAATCACGACATTTCAAGCGTAGCAACACTTCTCAAAAACTTCCTCCGAGACCTGCCTGACCCCTTGTTGACTGCTTCCACATACCACTCCTTCATCCAAGCCGCCAAGTACGAGGACAACATCCTGCGACGGGACGCACTACATCAGTACATCAACTCCCTGCCTGATCCCAACTACGCCACCCTCCGCGTGCTTGTGCTGCATCTTCACCGCGTCGCCATGAACAGCGATACCAACAAGATGGACATGAGGAATCTCGCGATCGTATTTGGGCCGACGGTGATGGGCGGGAGTAATGCTGCTGACGCCGGGTGGCAGACGAAGGTCCTGGAGACGATCTTGTCGCACGCGTTTGACATCTTTGACCCAGATGACTAGATAATGACTGTCGAGAGGGGCTTGGCTGTAGCGTTTTCGTAAGTTAGTCATTAAACCTAATAGATCAAAGGCTCTGACATCAAGTTCCCTGGAGATCTCCTCTCGTTTTACCATGTCAAAACGTGTTCTCGGCGCATAGCAGCCGCAGCGGTTCACGTGGCAACGATGGCTTGGAATCCACTTGTCGTGCTGAACGCGGGGAGAGGAGCAGAGACTGTAGACAAGCTGCCCAGAGCAGGAACTTAGGTACGAGACAGGTCAAGCCCACCTGCGAGCCTACTCGTCCCCATCAGAATCTCCCGCTGCGGGCACTGCTTCTCCATGCTCCATGATCTTCACATCCACGAGTTTCCGGCCGCATGACATTGCCACCATCGGTCTGTGTCCATGATCTAGGGCAAACTGCTTGGATTACATAATGACAGGCTAGGTGAGGCTAGTAGTTATATGAAGGTTCGGCGGACACACACACACACACACACACACACACTCACGACCATCTACCACCGCCATCAGAATATGCTCCCCAAGATGCGCACCAGACTCATACAGATGGCCATGATCGCGGCGTACGTCAACCCGGTGGACCCGCTCAGGAACTGCACGCTCGTCAACACGAACGTGGCGTACAGGTAGATGCCGACCGCCAGCGCCTCCAGCGTCGCCTCGTACCACCGCCAGCTGCGCAGGCCGAGCTCGCTTGGCATCGTGGCCACCACGGTGATCGTCGAGCTGTCGAGCGGTCCGTACCGCACGCTGCCTGCGTCGATGGAGCGCGAGGGCGATGGGAGGCGCGGCGGACTGCTGCTGCTGGTGCGGACTGCCGCTGCTGCTGGCTTTCGAGTGATCAGGGTCTGGTTGGGATCCGCGGTTGGCGCGGTATTCGTGGTGTTCACGCGTGGCGCGGTCGTGCCGGCCGCGCTGTGTGGTTTGTTGTGGGATGTGAGCGGTGGTACTAGCTGCGCGTGATCGTCTTCTAGTTGCGCCAGTCGTCGGTCTGAGAGGTACGGCAGCGCCATGAACTGGTGGACTTTCAGGTTGCCCTCGGGCTCCAGCTGGCCGGTCGCTTTGTATCTGATCTCCAGCGACTCGGTCATGAGGGTGAGAAGTAGCATGGCGATTGCGAGCCAGCCGATGCATGCCAGAGGCCTGGGGAGGGGGGGAATAGTTAGCTGCTAGCTAGCTAGTGATTGGGTCGAATTCCGAGGCACGAGTTGGGGGGTTTTCTTCACAAAGGGGCCGGAGGCATGTAGTTACGTACCACGCAAACAAAAGCCAGCCATACTCACATCTCCACGTCACCATGGTCCTCGTGTTGACCTGCCAGTTGTACCATAACATCACGCTGGCGAGCACAACAACAATCACATCGACAAGGGCCCTGACCACAGCATTCCGCACTCCGAGCCGGCCCTTGTTCCGCCGCGGCGTGGGAAGCGTGAAATGCCACCTGCGCGTGCGCGGCTCCTTCTCGATTTTCTCCGAGAAGCCGTGGCCGATCGCCTTCAGCTGGCGGAACAGCCCGTTCGACGGCAGCCCGATGCTGAAGCAGCAGGTTGCGAGGGCCCGGTGCGGCGACAGCAGCGCCAGCTGCACGAGTTCCAGCGGCCCCGCGCCGATCAGGGTCAGGATGGTGGGCACCAGGCTGGCGATGTTGCCGCCGCTCTGGAAGCCGGCTGTGAGGTCCGAGGGCAGGGCATCGAGGACGCAGCGGAGCAGCGCGGGACACTTGCCGGCTGCGAAGTTCGTCTGATTGCTGGCGCCGCACGTGGTGGAGATGTTGCGCGTGATGTCGTCGCTTGGGTCGCCGATGTAGCGTTGGAGAGCTTGGGCTGAGCCGAGGAGGAGAGTAGTGGTTAGCAAGACGGGAGGGCTGAAGATGGGAGTCGTGAGACGGGGTGTTCTTCTGGTCATCACGGTGTTCGAGTAGGTGACTTTAGCTGTACACACAGACCACGCTTTGCTACATGTGTACTCGAAACCACAATGGAGACGTATGAATGAAGAAGCAGAGTTGGGCATTCCTGCCAGCCTTACCTGGGAGCTGGCAGCTGGTACTAGTCTGGCGGGCTGTCATTTCTGTGGCGCACGCCATGGTACTAGTAGTAGTATGCAGGCTGCCGGACAGCTTCGATCAATACTAGTATTTTTGGATCGATAGGAGTCTAGCGAAGCACAAGTCTGGCTAGGACCGACACTAGCTCTCGTGGTAAACGCCGTGATCCTGACCTGGTACTTTGAGCACAACCAATCAACGTTCGGCGTCGGGTGATGGACCTCTCTTTCCCGTCAGGCCTCCAACGTTTTGGAACTGGCATTTGTTACGCATTTGGCAAGATGCTCTCCAGTCCCGTCCCGTCCCTTCCCTGGTAGCGGTTCTGCAGAATCGTTTAGGTCGCTTTGCTAGAACCTTTCGGGACTTGGTAGTGGTATGTACTTATCATTTGTAGGTGTGAAGTATTGTCGCTCTTTTCGTGTCGAATTGTATGTCTTACGGATGCGTCTGACGTGAGATGAGAGAAGGGGTGCTTGCAAATGTAGATTCGTCGTCGGCTCTGCGCTTTCGCGGGGTGGCGAGCACAGATGTCTCGAAACCGACATAGAGACTCATGGACAGGCTTGAATCACGATGAGTGAAAATGAGCTACGAGGGTTCGGTACCCGTCTGGAGTGGTCTCGCACTCGTCTGTGGTAGATTGCACAATCTCGTCGTCGGTTGCCCAGCTGAACGGAATTCGAGCTGTTCTCATCAGGATAGAGTAGTGATAGAGACAGTTGTGTATTGTCGCTACGGCACGGGTAGCCAGAAGGCGGCTTCGCCCGTGTCACCAATACTTCTATTCTCTGCTCTAGCATCTGATGGATAACACACATTTCAGAACGTCCGGTGCGTTGGTTGCTTCACGGCCATGCTCCTGTACCTCTCCTGCGTCCGGCTTCTTGCCCGTTTTCCATACTTTACAAGGACCAAAGGGAGGAGTAGAATGGCGAGCATTACACATGCTAATGTGATGTGCACGTTGCGCACGCCCATACCATCGAGCCAGTACTGGAGGACGAACAGAATTACTACGGAGATGGCGTTTCGTGTAAAGACCACCCCAACGAGTGCGTCGCCGATAATCTGGTTGCATGTTAGCCACTAATAGGTGTCCCGGAAATTGTTCGATGACGTACGTCTTGGTAGCAATCGGTGCAGTATGCGAGTGATATGTCCAAGCACACGATGAAGCCGAAGCCGAATATGACTAAGCCGACAGCTAGCACGATCCAGTGCGCACCCTATCACCTCGTTAGCAACACCATCCCACAAACACCAAGGACTATTGTGTGCTCACATCTGAGATACCGATGCCGAAGATGAGGACTCCAGCAGGCACGAATATCGAAGCCGGTATGGCCATGAAGAGACGCTGCTCTGGTTCGAAGACGCCTCCGTTGCGCCTAGCCAGCCACATGATAGACTTGTCATTCAGCCAGCCTCCGACAAAGAAGCCGATGAAGCAGCCGATGAACGGCGGAAGGTTGAATAGACCTACTCCTGAGGGCGAGAAGTTGTATGGTGGCTCGAGCAGGTAGATTGCGTTCACAGTGGTCAGGATGGCAAAGCAGGCTAGAACGGTGCCAAATGTTATTGCGGAGTATGCTACCGCCGGGAACGTGGTAAGTACGATGAGAGGTTGATAGAGATGTTGCAGGACAGGTGCATCGGTCGGTGTGTACAATGCCATTCGTTGTCGGTAGCTCCTGGGCTTGATGCTGGGGTCGATGTGCCGTTCTGTGACATTTCCCGAGTGCTGTTGCTCTGATTCGACGGCGCTAAGATCAGCGCTGGGCTCTTTGGTGTTCGTTGTTGTGTTGTGGGTGGGTGACTGAGCCACGAGACCATCCCTTCGGGGCACGAACTTGGACTCTTCATAGAGGAAGATGGTGGCGACGAACTGGATTCCCACGAAGATGACACACCACCACCACATCCACCGCCAGCCTTGAGCATCTACCACGTATCCGGACGCCACTGGGCCGAGGAACGCACCAACGGCGGTCAGTAGCAGATACCAGCTGTTCATGGTCGCATGCTGGTGAACGAAAAAGACATCGGCGATGGAGATCTGTACAACGGTTTCGCACTATAGGTAGTGGTAAGCTCCTGATGTTGAGACTGCTGTTGTGAGGGGTCACGGTCACGGAGCTTCTGGGTAATCGAGCCATGATAGACCGTACATTGTGTCTCGACATCTATACTTTGATGGACATTCATTGCACAGGCAAGGCAAGATCATTTCGTAAGTGGGAAGAAACTCACGATAGCGCCCCCAAGGCCCCCCAAGAGATTTGAGCCGATGATATCACCGTCCGTCTTCACTCTCGCTTGCCAAATGCAGCCGATCAGTTGTACGGCGCAGCTGAAAATGTATAGAGGACGACGACCATATCTGTGGACAAATGGCATGAAGAAGATACAGCCGACAGCAAGACCAGCGTAATTGGTTGCTGCTGATGCATTTAAGAGCCAGACACTGAAACCGAGCTGGTCAATCATGGGTCCCCATGCTGTGTAGCCGACATCGAGTATGACGAAAGTCCATAAGACGAAAGAGCAGACGATACCATAATTGATGAGCTTGCGTTTCGAGCTCCAGTTGAGCGGATCGTCTGGATCAGATGTCGGTATTGGGAACAAGTTGATCTCTGCGGTGTCATGATCCTTTAGAACCACTGTACCGGGAGCCCAGATGTATCCTGGCGGAAGAATCTGCGTGTTACTAGAAGCCATGGTCAAAGATTAAAGGAGGATTTGAGGAATTGAGGCAGTCTGAACCATGTGGCAGTGAACGTCGCTTTATCTCAGAATCATGGCGAGACGGGACTCGACCCTTATCTGGGTTCTCGGAATCAGACTACCTCGATGGTTAGCTTCAATTTGGGAAGCACGAGCAAAGCCGCAAGCAACAAGCACATCTCCGCGATGTCTGATCGCTCGAGCAGCCGAGATAGCAACCTGAAGCCAAAAGTTGAAGGGTGAGCTACTACTCAACGAGCGGAGAAAGACGCCGCTTCGAACGCTGATTGCAGAGATCAGCCAATAGCGAATATAGTCTAGCACTAGAGCCAGGAACTTGGCCTGAGTTAAACCTTAGAGGCATCTCAGATTCCGCTCTTGCAGCTTGGTCGAGCTTGCCCATTCTGGCATCATTAGCCGACAGCGCGTTCTGTGCTGATAAGATGGAGGGAGTCTTGTTCATACTCAGCACCTTCTTCAGATAGAACTCATTGTCAAGGTCGATGGCCTCGCACAGGAGGAGACAGCGGTTGAATGTGGGGAAGTGGATCACTCCCGCCTCTAGTTCAACGGCACGGCCGTCTTTGGCCTGTTAATGTTTCATCACGTACCGCATGCCTGCATCGAACCACATTCATGAACCATGATCTTTATAGGCCAACGTGAATGTTTGAGACAAAGAGTGCAAGCAACCGCTGCTGAAGGCTTCAAAATATGCGAGACAGCTAGGTACAAACGCTTGTTGAACGAACTCCTCTCTCTACCGAGGATTGTTGTCACGTACACTGAGTCACCTTTGTCTCTGCTCCAGCCCTCAACAAGCACATCTTGCCAGATACTTCTGCCATCGACGAGCCTGTGACGAGCCTGTGACGAGGAACTTGATGGCTTCTATGCATCTTACAGCTTCGCGGGAGGTCTCGTAGCCTGATTATCCGCCATTCTCCTCCACCGCACCCTTATCATCCTATCCTCACCGAAGACTTTCCTTGTCTCGCCCAGACTCAGGTACAAGTATCTTCCATCGCTCTCGTCCTGAATCTTGCACAACCTCCGCTGTGTGTCGCTCAGAAGTTCGGGCAAGTTCGATGTCCTCATATGGTGCATGAGAATAGGCCCTTGCTTGTCACCATGCTCGTCGAGATAGAATTGACCGGTATAAGCAACATAATTCTTGCCAACTTGTGCCCAGTCGTCGTCTGTTGCCGAGGTTCTCGAGAACGGCTTTTGTCCAGGTGTGAGGAGCTGTGCGCTCATATGCCCATCTGGCGTGTACATAATCATGCCTTTGGCTTCTGGACCCATTGGGTACTTCTTGTTCGATTCGTCGTTTGGCATATAGGCACAATACTCGATCAATTCCCATGTCCCGATGAGCTGTTCACGCAGTGACTCTGGCATTGCGGCTTTCTGGCTGTAAAGCTGACTTTGGACAGATGTGATCAACAATACCGCAAGATGAGGCTTTGCCTGACTGCTAGGAAGCGTTCACAAGATACACAATGTGATGTGGACAAGTTCCGAGTGCTGGACTCGATGTCCATGATCTCCACGGGTCATTCGAGCAGCCGAAGCGAGGCAAAAGTTTCCTTTCTCCGCATCTCGGCAACCCGTACCCCTAGGCCCCAATTCTTTTCTCGCAGTCCAAGCAAACCCCTGCGTCATACCCAGCATACTATACCTTGGTTTGTGTCTCACTGAAGGTTCTTTTATCTCATGACATCGTTTGTGGTCTCATAGTCTCATCTCTCATGTGCATATGCTCGCATTCTATTGGTCTCAGCTTCGCCAATCAATCGCTCCTCCAAGCCACGAAAACATCATCGGTCCTGAACCTCTGTGTACACGTAGTATCCTTCAAGTCTGTCACCTGACCAGTCTCGTAAGCCAGCAGACCTGCATGGGCGATCATGATGCCGTTATCGATGCAGAACCTTTCGTCGGTGGCGTAGACACTGCCGCCTCTTTCTCTTGCCATGATGCCCATCATCTCTTGTACCCGCTCGTTGCAGCCAACACCACCTACAATGAGAACTTGATTGGAGCCAACGTGTGCCATGGCGCGCTCGGTAATCTCGACGAGCATGCCGAAGACGGTCTCCTGTAGTGTAAAGCATAGATCTTCGGGCGTGATCTTCTCTCCTGTGGCGGGGTCGAGTAGCTTTCCGGCGTTCATCTGAGCAGCGTACTCGTCCACCTTGGCTAGGATGCCGGAAAACGAGCAGTCCATTCCCTTGACAGCATAAGGGAGGTCGAGCAGTACTTTTCCCTTCTTCGCCAGCTGCTCGATATTGTAGCCAGGCGCCGGGTCGTTCGGTATGTTTAGTGTTCGCGCGAAGCGGTCGAGACAGTTGCCGACGGCGATATCTAGCGTCTCGCCAAATATGCGATACCGTTGTGTAGAGTATGCGATGACCTGAGTGTTGCCTCCACTCACGTATAGTACGACTGGGTTCGTAGCGCCTGTGATCTCGCGGCCCATCTCGATATGGCCGACACAGTGATTCACGCCGACCATGGGCTTGTTCCACAGCAGACCTAATGTTCGTGCCGCAATAGCGACACTGGTTAGTGGCGCTCCCATGCCCGGGCCCTTGGTGTAACATATACAATCGACATCATCTATTGACAATTTCGCCTCTGCGAGCGAGCGACGTACTAGGTCGGTGACGTGTCGTCTGTGGTGGAGTGCTGTGTCCTTGGGCAGGAAGCCTTCACCGGGCGGGGCATTGTACGTGTGTCTGATGTTTGAGAGAATTTGAGCGGGTGGTGGTGCTTTGAGCGAATCGACGGCGTACTGTGGATGGTAAACTATGCCTACGCCGAGCTTGTTGGCGCTGCCTTCTAGACCGATTGCTATCATTGTGGGCGCGCTCTCCGTTGTCGTTCTGAGGCTTAACGGCAGTACGATGAGCGAAAGGCTGACGAGTAGAAACCTCCCTTATGAAGCGTACTCGATCTTGCTCATCGAGGTTATGCCGCCACTCGCAATACTCCCAGGTGAAGCAACTGTTCAAGACGATACAATTGACAATGGTTCTTGACAAGCCTCTTGTATCGAAACCGATGTATACGACTACTGTTGACAAGTCTGTCTGTAACCGGGCTGGCACCGTGGTTGACTGGAAGGTTGATCATGATCACGGCTGATGCTCGGCCATTGATTGTTCCGATCACTCAAGCCACGTGAGACCCGACCTAAGCAAGTTTCCCGAGGCTGTTAACATACTAGTGCCAGAGCAGTGGGCCGGCAGGTCGTGCAGCCTGGGTGCTTACGCCCACACATCATTCCTATGGATCCTGGTCATCTGCATTCGTTGTCAAGCGCCGTGAGAACCTCCTCTTCTCATCCTTGTACATTACCTGAGCTGTACACACTCTTGCAAATCTCTTCTTCACTCACGTCTCTCCCGAAACTCTACTACCATGAGCATCAGCGATTTGTGCATCCTCCCATCCCATATCCAAACCCCCAGCATACGTCGCGCAGCACGATTTACCGCCTCGATGCGAAATCTGGTACAACAACTTGGCGGCCCGGTAGTTGTCACGGCGTGACCACCGATATCTCTGAGGACGTAACTCAGTCTTCCTTCTGCGAGGCAGTGGCTATACTTCTGCCGGCCGCTGGCGGACACTGAGCCTTGAATCCGCTTCACCGCCGAGTCAGCCGCCACCCCCATCATGGAACGCTGACGACACAACGCCGAGCTCTCCAGAAAGAGGTAGTCCATGGCTAGTGATATCTGCCCGGCCAGTGACGATCGCGACAGGGCCTTCGAAGATTGCGAACGCACGCTGCCCGCCACAGACTACCCACTATGTGGTCACACCAGTCGTCTCGAAGATCTCGGCAACACTACGAGCCGCGCAGGCTACGGTACAACGCTGTAGCAGTGTGAGGCCAGTTCGCTGGCAAGGGAACAATGTACTGATCACCATGGCGAGACATCTAATGTGCGTCAAAAAATCGTTCATATTCAAACATGCTCAAGAAGCCACTGCTAAGAGCCTCCCGCAGCTATTTGCGCCTGCGGAGGTTGGGCCGGAGCAGTGCCAGCATTGCCCGGTTCTGTCTGTGCTCCCAGTCTCCTGGCGCTGGCTGCCTGAGTATCTGCTGTCGACCTCGCAATGAGCAGACTCCTCTCGTTCGACTGCCGAGTTGACTGTCCCATGAACGAACCATCGAACTGCGAATCCTCGTCATCTGAGTCATCGGAGTCACGGTCGAATTTGAACCGATCATCTTCATCTCGGCTGCGATCTTGTTTGTTCCTGAATGGAAACCTTCTATCTACTAGCACTCGACCACCTCTTCCTATCCTTCTTCGGAATGCTGGCGGGGGAGGCTTCTCATCGTCGTCATCGTCTGGTGTCGCATATCTAAACGGCGTCGACGATCTCGAAACGTCCTTCATCTCGACATCACCTTCTTCTGTCGGCTTGTCTGCTGCCGCCTCATCCTCCGAAATGCTAGCTGGAGGCGTTGGTAGATACGTGGCAGTGACCGCAGGCAGGAACTGAGCATCGACTTCGCGAAATGTCCGATCTTTCTCGGGTGAAAGCGGGAAGGTCGTTTTGTCGACATATCCCTCGTTCCACCGAATGTGCTTCTCCACGTTGAGTTGGATTTCGTTCTCGATGGCACGTTGTCTCTCGGCCCGAAGGTCTTCGATGGTCTTGAGCTCTGGACCGGGTCTGGCGCTGGCAAGCTGTTGACCGAGCTGCTGCTCCGGCGGAGGCATAGGTGCAGGGATCTTCGGCTTCTTCTGGGCAACGAGGAGATCATCGTCACCTGGCTGCTTGAGTTTACGCTTCAATTCTCGGAAAGCCTGCCGCTGCTCGAAGACCTGCTTGTCAATCTCCAATTGGTCTTTGCGGGCTTGTTCACGCTGCTTCACCATCCGCAGCAACTCCCTCGCCTGCTCTAATTCGAGCCGGAGTTTGCGCAACTTCTCCGCGCTCTGCAGATCACGATGTCGAGTTTTCCTCGTCTGTCGGATTTCACGTCGTCGGAAGCACACGTATGGATCAGCATCGTCGTTCTCCTTACCCGATTCGAACAGCAGCTGTGGTGGGATGGCGTTGTTGCCCTTGCTTACGCGTCGAGATGCCCAATGTTCGTATACCGGCTTGGCATATGTCCTCACCGCATCTGGCGTCGATTCGGTGGTGTGCTGCAAGAGCTCTTCCAGCGACATGACCGGTGCATCATGCACATTAGCGAATGGTTGCTCTATCGATACGGTCTCTTCGAAGAAGCTCATCACTTCCTCGAACTGGTCTTCGCCCATAGGCGACTGTCCCGATAGCTTGCCATTGAGAAGTTTCAGGGCCAGCTCATCTTCCTCGTCCATGCAATACGAGACGGGATTGCAGTCCTCGACCGTCGCCGACGATCGGATGTACGTATTTGGCTGCTGCCATCCTTTCGGGTACAGCACGTCATACTGGATGTCGCTTGATATGGTAGGTGGCGTTGGGATATATGCATCTTTGATTTTCTGGTCATGCTTGACGACTTGTGATGCTTTGATGGCTTGTTGCAAGTGATACTCCTATGCACATGTGAGTACGATGTGATGACTAAGCAGGTAAGAACTGACTGATTCCTCCGCCTTTTCCACACCCGTCTCTACCTGATTACGCACGGCGTCGATGTCATTGATGGCGTCGACCTGCTCTTCACGGAATATGTGTACATTTTGTTTCGCAGTGAGTTTTTTGGGTCGAGTATGCCGACCAGTAACGCGCGACATTGGAATGTGAAATGAAGATCAGGCGTAGCCAAAACCGGGGTGCAGCAACAACATGTGTTCTGTTCGGCACTTGGCCGTGCGGCAAGCAGTAGGTGAGTGCAAGGAGGACACCTCAACTGCAGCGACACCGTGACTGTTTTTGCTGCATGCACTCACAACTTTTGACCGTAAAGACCAAAAATAGTATAATTGGTACTCAAATGTAGCGCTTGATCAGTGGATAATTTCAAGTCGGTTCCTGCGATGATTTAGGCGTGGTTGTGGTTGATTTTTGATGGCAGAATTGTTACGCAGACTGCTGGTTGTCGCGCGTTTGGAGTGTTGGAGGGACTTGACGGGCGATAATTTTGGTGTGCAGGGGAAAGCGAGTTGCTGACGGACGGGAGAGATGATGTCGGACGTGACGGAGACGACACACTCAGCAAGGCGCTGCTGTAACCGGTCGCGGGGCACACCAGGCATGAATTTTTGACCCTTTCAGAATTGAGATTAGATCACAACAAGCTGTCTGGGCACGTTCTGCTGCCTGAGGCCACCATGGTCGCTCACACCCTGTCGTTTGTGTGACAGGCTACAGTCCCTGGCGTTAGCGGTGGCTGCGTACACCACGCTGAACCCGATATATGTTAGTGCCTGAATGGATACCATTGGCTTTTGGGCGTCTGTGCTGACGCCCAATCTGGTCTTTGTCGCATACCACACCATTATCCAGCTGAATTACAATCACACTACTTGACCCAACAGTATATTGCACGAACTACTTCAACGATAGTGACGCATCTGTAACAACTTGGACTCAGAAGCCCATCTTCCACCACGACCGCACATATCAGATTCCGTCGATCGTGGAATACAGAGCGGCAGGCCCGCATCCCAGCACAACCATGTCGATGAACACACCCCCAACTACGACAGAACCGAACGCCGCAGCACTATACGATGCACGTAGACGGCAGACCGTTAGCGGGGGCCAGGTGCTGGATAACATCGTCGCAGGCTCGAACTGTATGGCTTTCTCAACCGTCTGTGAACGAAGAAGACAAGGATGAGGGCTGACGTGCGGCTTAGTTGACAGAGAGGAGGTTGACAGATTACGGAAGCGGTTCATGAAGCTGGACAAGGTGGGCATACACGCAGAGGCTACCACCAGCCAGGCAAGCAGTCGACTGACGCAAGTTACAGGACAATTCTGGCACAATCGAGAGAGAAGAGTTCTTGTCGTTACCGCAAGTGTCGAGTAACCCGCTTGCTACGAGGTGAGTGACAGTCGCGGTGTTTGATCGCAGGCGGCCTGTTCAAACACGAGTCAAGCAACACCCTACATCCACCACCGCTGCACCATCCTGCCCCGCAACGCCCCAGCTGACACCTCCCTTAGAATGATCGCAATATTCGACGAAGACGGTGGCGGCGACGTCGACTTCCAAGAATTCGTCCTCGGCCTGTCTGCGTTCAGTTCCAAGGGCAACAAGGAAGAGAAACTCAAATTCGCATTCAAGGTGTACGACATCGATCGCGACGGATACATCTCGAACGGCGAGCTGTTCATCGTGCTGAAGATGATGGTGGGCTCGAACCTGAAGGACCAGCAGCTGCAGCAGATTGTGGACAAGACGCTGATGGAGGCGGACAAGGACGGGGACGGCAAGATCAGTTTCGAGGAGTTCAAGGGCATGGTGGAGGGGACGGATGTCAGTATGAGTATGACGCTTGGTGAGTTTCTGGTCTGATGGCGTATTCGTGGGTTGGTGCTGACCAGTGGGCAGATGTGTTCTAGAGTGGGTGACGACGGCTACGAACGAATGTTATGATTATGAGGGGATCAGCGAATCACCGGGTGAGCTTGAGGCCGTTTTCGGCATGCGACGGGCTGAGCTGAGCTGGGCTGGGCTGAGCTGGGCTGGGCTGAGCTGGGCTGGCTCCGAAACAGCGCGCACCGATTGAGAAGTTCTCTGTGCCTCCGACTACGGTAGACCAAGGCCTGCCAAAAGGGGTTGATTGCGAGCTTCAGACTCCGTTTTGCACCTGACCTTGACGAGTAGCGTGTTGGTCAATTGAATAAGCATCGAGATTGTCAGGCCAGCCGTGGTGCGAAGTCTCTGCTCCTATGACCGTGAATGTGTAGCGTGTCGATAGTGTGAGTATGATCGCAGGTTGCTGGACATGAAAAGGGTGACCATGACTACGACCGTGACTGCTGAAATACAGGTGCAACGAGGGCAAGAGCAAAGTCTGATGGTTGTGAATGTTCCAATTAGCTCAATATATTGCGTGGCACGGCGGTTGTTGTACAGTTATCTAACCACTTATTAAAACCCACAGCAAGAAGAATATCATCAAGACGCCAAACATCTTGGCGACCAGCCAGCGGTTGCCCTGGACTCTGTTCCAGTACTTCAGCAGCTCGGTCTGAGCACCTTGGACGTTGTCGACGACGTCTTCGGTGTTGGCGTCGATGCGCTGCAGCATTTCTCCCTGCTCGGCGACCATGCCGGCCAACTGGCCGAAGATGCCGCCGAGTTCGTTGATGGTTCGTTCGATGGCTTCTATGGCCTGGCCTCGTTCCTGGATGTAAGTGGTTGGGGCCTGGGCCTCCTCCATCATGAGCAGCTGCTGGTCGGACTGGGGCATGTTGATGGCGAGATGTGATTGCGAGGAGGGCTCGAGGGTTAACAGGTCGTTGGCGGAGGATTGAGCGGCTCGATTGGGCTTTTGGCCGGCGCCGGTCTGGTATAGAGGGGATTCTGATCTCGAGTTGTCCTGGAACTGGGAGGATCTTGCGGAGACACTGCTCACGAAGTTCTCGGTGCGGGATCGGCTGGCTTGAATGTTCTTGGTGCGAACCTCGAGGGTGTCTTTGAAATTGGCGGCGACGTCGGCGACTTTGTTCTGCAGCAGCAGGACGACGTTCTTGTTGTGTTGGCCTTCTTGGTCTTGGGATCTCGGTTGGGGCGAGTGCTGTTGCGAGGTGAGGGACTGGAGGGAGGAGATCTGGGTGTTGAGGCGGGCGAGGTCTTGTTTGATGACGAAGGTGAGTTCGTTGATTTCGACGGGCCGGTCGTCGAAGATGGCCTTCTTTCGCGCCACTGTGCCGGCTTGTCAGTACCATGGCTCATGGGGCAAAGGGCGAGACATGCTTACACTGTGCGAGTCTTTCCAGCTTTCCCATGGTGGCTGTGATGCCTCTCCCGATCGCTGCGGCCTCGCGAGCGAACTGCGAGCGGGCGCTTCTTGGGGCAGCATCGCCATTTGCTTCTTCCTTCTGTTGCTGTGACAGGAGCGACTGGCGCTGTTGCGAGGTCGGGGCTTTCTGTCGTTTTTGCGCCTGGGCCAGAATGGTGCGGAACTCGGTGGTCCGGTCTTGTATTGACGTGACCATGTTCGTGCGGTGGCTGCCTGTACAGCACTGTTGCCAGGAGTGCTGGTCGCTTACCGCCGGAAATGGACGTTATGCGATGTGGTGTGAGAACCGAGTCCTGGGAGTTGTCTGCTGCAATCGCTGCTTGGTAGGAAAGTGCGTGGCTGTTGCACAAGGTGTGCAGTGGTGGCTACTCAGCAGGTGGTCTTCTGAAGGGACAGTTGGTGTTAATGTCGATGTCGGGCAAGTCGGCGCAATCTTGAACGGGAATCTTTCTTTGTTACGAGCCCATCCACGCCTCGAACCAGGCTTATCCTGACCCCAGATGGGCGTGGTGTTTCTTACCAATCACCAAGCCTGCGGTGGGTTCCTTCCCCAAGGCTGCCAGTGCGGCACCGTAGCTGTGGCGCAGCTGGCTGGTGTGACGTGCACTGTGGTGGAGGTGCTGGGTGCTGGATGCTGGGAGGAGAGAGCCTGGCAGGTGCAGCTGGAATTCTTGGTTGGACGAGCGCTGATCTGCGCCTCTATACTTGGTCGGTGCCAGCCACGCTTCGCTGCTAGTAGCAGTCCTTCCAGCAATCGCATCCTTCTCGTTGTCGTGTCGCTTTTGCATTGTCGTCGTCATTGAGCATTGTTTGTTGCAGTCCTTCTCTCCCAAGTCGATACCCCATCTGCGTGCCATTGTTCTCAAGCGTCGTCGGCCAGGAAGAGTGACGACTGACGACTGAAGACTCTTGACAAGCCTCGACCTGATCGCGACACATCTCACGGCCGCTGTAGCTGTACGACTTGCTTGTGCTCGATGCCCCCTCCTGCTCGACCCCCTGTCTGACCGCCCATCGATCATTCAGGCCGCCCACCCTCGCAGATCAACAACGCGCTTATCTACCCACTATATCTCTGCCAGGCTCCGCCCAGCATGTCGGATCCATACTCTTACCGACCCAACATGAATCGCAACGTGACGCGCAAGTGGGCCGAGGCGAGGCAGGTCAACTACGCCGGCGACGACTGGGGAGATGAGGAGGACGATGGCTACGACGAGCCCGCATACCCGCCTCCCTCGCAAGACAGGCGCAGTTTCACCAATCCCGCCGCGTTGAACACCTCGCACAGGCTGTCCTTCGACCGAGGCCAGGAGCAGAGAGTCTTCTCCGCCTCGGCCGCCCACCCAGCCCTGCCCGATCCTTCCAGGTTCTTTTCTCAGCCCCCTCCTGCTCAGTATGCACCATCGAGACCAGCTCTCGAGCCTGCTGCAAGACCCTCACTGGATGCCTCCAGAAGAGATGCTCCGCGCCCCGGCAGCAGCGACTCCGACCCCTCGAGTTCTGACCAGTCCGATCCAGCGCCAAAGATTGTTTCGCCTGCTCAAATCTACAAGCGACATGCCGAGGAAGAAAGGAGACGCTCCCAGGAATCTTCGCGCCCGAGTATGGACTCGATTTCACGTGCTGCCTCCGACCGTACCCCCAAGCAGTCCATCGACATTGACTCGACCCGAAGGCGCCAGCCCACCCTCGACACCGTAGCCGAGCGCAGGAGCGAGTACATGGACCCTTCTGTCCCTACTCCTGCACCCGCCCAGGTCCAGCCTATCGACACAGATGCCCTCGCCCGCTTCCCTTCGGCCTCCTCGAACTACACCGACAGGCCTGATCCAGCATCTGCCTCAACAGCCGACTCGCGCTTCCCCTCGCGCAATACCAGTCAAACCGACCCTCATAACGCCTTCCTTGCACGGCCGACTGACCTGCCCCCAATCAACAGATCCTCCACCTTTGGCTCAGACCTCTTCACCACCGACAGCCCTGGCCAGACTCAACCGCCATCTCTACCCCCGAAAGATGCCCAACAAAGCTCTCTCCAGCATCAGCCCTCACATGGCTATCGAACCATGGTCACCAACGCCTTCCAGGCCGAAACCCAGAAGCTAGGCTCTCCTGCCAGGACCGACGACTCATTGCATAGGATCAATACTACAAGTACATCCGACATCAGCCCAATTGCCGCCCGACAAGATGACCAATCATGGAATCGTGCGAATGAACCTGACATGAGCCAGTCTGACCAAAGCCATGAGGACTTCACCCCTCCTAGAAGATTAGGCACGAACCGCAGAGACAGTCCCTCTCCAGCACGGAGGCCGCTCAGTATGCAGGCTCCCCACATCCCTGAGCCTCAATCCGCCATCTCCATGACCGAAGACACTGCTACACAGGCACAGTTAAGCAGGCCAGGTCCCGCCATCTTGGTCCACTCGCGCGGCGACAGCAGAGACTCGATGCATGCCGCCGACTCCAACCCTGATCAAGGAAAGTCCATGTCAGAGTGGTCAGAACGTTCAAACCAACGCTCGACTTCTGACGAGTGGGCTGATTGGACCGCTGCCCGGAGGGAGGCTCATGCAAAATTCGGCATTCAGGACAGCAACCCGGCAACTCCCGGTCTAGACTCGTCTGGCCTGTCATCTCCCGCCCCCGCATCCGACTCGCTCAACAACGTCATGCAGTCTACAGAGTCTTCCACTAGGAATGATACTTTGAAGCTACCGCCGGCAATAGCAGGCCTACCATCACAGCGACCCCGCGCCACACGCGATGAGAGCTTCCGACCAAAACTACCTGGGGGCTGGCAGTCCTCCGCTAGCATACAAGGCGCAGCGGCACCCGAGCCTCAAGGTCTCCCATCCTCAAGACCTGGTTTTGCTAGCTCGGCGGCAAGAAGCGAGAGCACTGAAAGCATTCCCACGGCCACTGCACCACGTTCGGCCAACTGGAAGTCAGACTACCTTGGCTTTCAACCTCGAGCTCTTGCTGCTGCCTCTGCCGCAGGAGACGCCCTCGCCGGCATTTTCAATGGTCCAGCTTTGACCTCGCGTCGTGGCGACTCCGAAGTGAGCAGCATTGCAGAGTCGGACGAAGACCATTCAAGCACGCGTCGAGACCCGACACTCATCACCCGAGATTTTGGCGCTGCCACCCCAGACGCTGACCGGCCGTACCAGTCGGGTCCTTCGGCAGCTCGTGACTTTGATAGCACAAAGCCGGAGACGTCAGATGCGTCCCAGGTGACACCTAAAGCCCAGCAGGGTTTCTTTACCGGCATGCCAAAGCCTGCGCCGCTCGCCAACTCTCATCCGCAGCTGAACAGACCAAACACGAACTCGACTCGTTCCGACTCTCCCACTAAAGAATCGGAAAGATGGTGGAGTGACGAAGAGGAAGAGGAAGCAGCCGCCCCAGCTCCACTTCGTACGAATCGAATGAGCACAAATGAGCCAACCCGTCCCACGATAACACATTCCGATTCGGATGCACCTGATGTTGATCAACTGCACTCTGACATTGTGCAGAGCTTGACGCCCAAATCTTCCAGTATCGCAGAGGCGCCAAGCCAGGAACAAGGACGAGTCCCTCCACTGCGTCTGACATCTCCACCGTTTGCAGCTGCAGCACTTGCCGTTTCGCCGGTTAGAGCTCTGCAAGAACAAAACTCGTGGAAGCCTCTTTCAGCTCCACCATCCACAGCGACGTCACCTAAAGCTTCAACCCTTCCAACGCTGGGAACCACATCAACAGAAGAACAGTCACGTGAAAGAGGCCATGACCAGCAGCTTCCTTCCATACAAATAGGACAAGATTGGTTTGACAATATCGCTAGCCCCTCGCTTGAACTTGGGCCTACAGAGCGGTCGGATAACACACTGCCTCCTCAGAAACCCGCGCCGTTAGCAACAAAATCACTGCCAGCTCAAGATGACGTGCCAGCCCTGCCACCAGTCACTGGCACGACCCCAGGGGCCGATCTGGTCAAGCCGTACTCAAGGCTAGCTTCGGACACAAGTGCCCCGTCACCTGCTGCAAGTTATTTCTCCTCGGCAGCAGCTCACGGGACAACTATTGGTCCTGACAAGGAGAACCCATCCTCAGACGCACTGCCGTCGTTTGGTCGAGCGCCTCAGGCTTCTGTCAAAGACCTGCCCAATCCTGTCACAGCAGGAAACGGAACCCCAGAACGACCGTCAACCCCAACACAAAACCATGATATTCCCTCGCCTATCACGCCTAGATCCACAAAAGCTGCTCAGCCATCGTTCACGCTCGACTTTAGTCGATCGTTCCCTAGCGACAAGGTCCCAGTCGGGCAGATTGTAAGCATGGGCAGTGCTCAACAGCGTATCAAAGCGTACAACGATAATCGTGATGCTTACACTCAGCCTGTTGGCCAACTAGAAAACTGGTTGTCCTTCATGAATACTTCTGACCATGCTGATGTGTTCTCAGCTAAACCAACTTCGAGCGCCTTGCATGCTGCACCCAGTCAACGGCATCAACAACGTGATCCAACCGGTTCCCCGATGGGGACTAAACAAATGCAGGAGGATGGAAAAAGACTGCTCGCCTCAGCAGGCAAGTATGGAGCGAGGGCTAGCGTTCTTGGGAAGGGTTTGTTCTCGAAAGGCAAGGAGAAGTTCCGCACTGCTAGTGCCGGTCAAAAGGTAGCTCGATAATTTTCCTTTCCTGAAGTACGAGGCGGAGCACATGATTTCCGAGGAAGACAGCACCCGACGAGATACATGGCCGAGATAGCGATAATGCGATTCCTTTCACGCCCCCTTTTGTTCTTGTGTTGACCTGTGGCATTTCTAGGGTCCCTCCACGGGTCGAAGCAGAATCACGAGTGTGCCTGAAATCAGTCAGATATCCACCAACTCGCACGGCAGTGCTCCACATCTTCCGACTCCGTCGATGGCTACTCCGATCGATGAGACCTCTCTATCGACGTACTTCAATGGAGAGAATGCTAATGTCAAGAACCGCACAGCGGCACCACCATCAGCTGCGGATCCACCCTTTTCACCAATATCCGAAGTCAGCACAAACCAACTAGACAGGAATGTGTCACTCGGTAGAACGGTCAGTGCCGTCAGCGAGGAACAATCACCTCAAGCCGGCAGTACAGCGAGACCAACGCAATCCATCTCCCAAGCTACCAGAGAGGCGTCTCTTGGTGGCAAGAGGCAGTCCGTTGCACCTGTCGGTTCCCTCGACGCTGATCGCCATCAGGACCATGAACCTGAAGGTACCATGAACAGAAGCAGCGCGGGTCATAGCAGAAGACATTCCAGCGTATCGGACGTCTCAAGCGTCAGCGCCCCTGATGAGCGCAGGCAGAGTGAAGCAGGAAGGAACATTAGTCCACCCCTCGAAAGCCAACTCTCTCGCCATGAGCCACCTCTTCCTCAACGTCAGCCAACCCGTACGATCAACCCACCTACGGAGGCTCAGCAGCCTCAACACGCTCCATCATACTCGACTGCCATGGCATCCGCCCCGCTTTCTGCGAAAGAAGCAGAAGCGGCGGAAGACCGGGAGCAAGGATCAACATTGCCTGCGTACACCCAATCTGCCCAGCCAAAGGGCCCCAAAGTCGGGCCAGGTGCGCAGATTGTCCCTGTTGCGCGTATTAGACCAGATCAAGATCTGCCAGATTCTGAAGAACACCGACCGTTTTCGTTCCTGGGTTCGGAAAGCCTTCTCCATACTGGACATGGAACGAGCCATTCAATCGATCATCCAGCTGTCAGTACAGGAAGCCCCATTTCGAGTCCAAGCACAGATAGACACGGTACCGACCAGTTCGACCGACCACACTTGAGTCCAGGTCCTGTTGAGGGCAGCCAGAATGCTGGGGGTCCGCTTCCTAGCGCCAGGCGCAACCCGGAAGAGTTTGGTGGGAAAACACAAGACGAATTCGCGAAGCTCCGTCAACAGTCTCAACCACTGACGCAGCAGCCTGAGCAGGAAGGCGAGTATCGGATACCAGGTCCGTATGGCCACGAGCTTCGAGCGCCGAAACCGAAGGCGTCCTCGCCAATGCTTCAGCAGTACACGTCTTCAAATCGGACTGCTACACATCCGGAAAATGATGCTCTTGACGACGTGCCGACCGCTCTGAGTGGTAATGCTTTCGCAGCCGCGATGACCGCGCAGCAACCGCAGCAACAGTCACAAGGCAACGCCTTCGACCCCGTACCGGCTCAAACACAGCATATGCCGGGTGCATTTCCGGTCCCTCAAGGACCAGAGCTAGAGCGAGAGCGTGGTCGATCGAAACTGTCTTCATTCTTTCGCTCGCGGTCAAAATCCAGGACCCGGCGAGCACCGAAAGAGCAGAAGGAGCAGCGCAGCGAGGGACGGCCCGACGCTGGCCGCCGAAACAGCCTGTTCAAGCTTGGCAACCGCGGCAACATGGGATCCGATCAACAGAATGAACCTGATTATGATGAAATCACAGACCAGACTACCCAAGCAACAGACAGACCAGGAGCTGGATCGAGACGACTGAGCAAGGACCTTTTCAAGAATACCACTTTCGGCCAGCAGAAGGAAGATCAGGCAGATATTGCCCAGCGGCCCCCACTTCCCAACGCGGCACCATCTGCCAAAAAGAAGAGATTTTCAGGATTCTTCAACAAGAGTCCTGCGAAGGAGGAGGAGCCCATGCCGCAGCCACCAACCAGAGCAACAACCTTGCCCCTCGATGCGCAGCAGCCGCAAGGTGGGTCTTCTCTCGGTCAGGTCACTGCACCAGTAGACCACGAAACTCCGAATAAGCTCCAGCAAGAGACCGGATACGCTGAGAGTCAGCAGTATCCTGCTATGCATCAACAAAGCCCCCAGTTGGACCAGTCGATGCAGACTTTCCAGGGTGTACTGCCTCCTGCACAAGGCTATTATGGCGGCCAGCACGAGCAACCATACTCCCAACAACAAGCCTATGACACCGTTCAGCAGCCAGATCAGTACTCGACCCCTTCCAATACGTCCTACGAGAGGCCACGAGCCGCTCCGGGCGCGTCTTTACACCAGCATGAGGATAGGCCATACCAGTATGAGGGCGACATGAGCAAGCAACGAGAAGCATTTGGACACCCGCCGGCGCAAGCTCAAATGCGTTCGCCACAACGACCGGATTTGCCTCGTCTGAATACAGGTGATCAACACCGTATTGCAAGCCACTTTCTTCCTGCTTCTGCACCAGCAGTGCCGAATTCATATATCCAGTCGAAGCAGAACGTGGATGCCTCTCACACGCAGGCACCACCACCACAACAATTTCCACGACTTCCAACACTAGCTCAGGTTCAACAGCAGGCATACCATCCTCCGTCAACCAGAGCCAACAAAGATATATCGTATGGGTCCGACTACCGACCTGGACAGTCTAGTACATCTCCCATCACGCAGCTGCCGCAGCAGCGGTACGGTCAAACAGGGTCTGAGCAGTCCAACATCACACCGCGCGTCGCAGCTCTGCACACGCGCAGCCGAAGCCCCAAGATGGGGCGACGAAGCAGCGAGGATTTGAGCACTGGGTACAACGCTCCTCCTATTCCTCACGGTCAAAGCCCCGTCGCTGCTCTAGGGACATTCAGTTCCAAGAATATCAGCCCTGGGGGTGGCCTGCCGCGAAGCGCGGAGGAGCAAGAGAAGCCGTGGGCGATCAAATTGCCCGGGGACGAAGATGAACGGGAGCAAAACGAAAGTGACCTAGCAAGTGCTACAAGCCCCAAAGCACGAGAGATGAGGCGAATCATGCTTGAAAGGAGTCCTATCAATAATGCTACTCCGACGCAGGCACAGGAGAGGCCAACTACAGTCGCGGAACGATTCATGGGGCACGGGTTGCCGACTAAGCAGACATCAGTGTCATCGGCAGCGCAACGGGCGATCGACGCAGGGTTCGTGCCAATAGACTCAGGGATCGCCTCGCCAGTCGCGACCAAGGACCCAGGTCTGCGAGGGCAGATGCCAAGGTCTTCTACGCCGCTGTCCATCCCGCTTTACGGCGAGCCGCAGCCGAGACGACACTTGAGCATCCAGCGCAACGACACGCCCGTCAGCGACCTTCGACCCAGTTTCGACGCAGCGAGTGTGTCTCGCGAACCCTCAGGGACCCGGAGCCGGCGCTCGATCTCTGTGAGCTCGAGTCACGGCATGTATGCGCCGCCGAGGACGACGCCACCCCCGCTACCGGCGCGCGGTGGCAGCCCGGACCCCGCGAACGTGCCGGCTCTGCCGAGACCAGATGTTGCTGAGAACGTGGCGCTCGCTCCAACGTCTGCGCCGCCGCCACCGCCGCCAAGCATGTTGCCTCCTGCTCCCCCGACCACGTACGGAGCTGGGGTTGGCAAGGCTCTGCCTGGAAGTGCACGGGCGGCGCAGAGTGGCGGTAGTGCGAAGAACGGCGAGATCCACGAGATGCCCGGGTCGAGGCCCGAGGGGTATGAATCTGACGAGGAGCCTGTGATGAGCGCGACGGCGTATCCGGGGCAGGAGTGGATGCCCGTGTTTGAGAGGTGGGAGGATTAGGTGAGTGGGTACTACTTGGGTCTAATGTGGGGATTTGGATTGGGTTCGTTTGGCTGTAGTCTGTGTGGTTGAGATGGGGACACGCGTAGGTGTGGTATATAATAATTAATAATGATGATATGTGATGTACTTTCCGGTTATCTGCTATGGGACAGGTGCTAGTTGCTTGTCTTGGACTGTTCACTGGCCTCGATGGTGAATAACGGTGAGTTGTGGAATGATAGGTCGTGTAACTGGTTGTTTTATTGAGTAGCTGTATCCTGGCTTGGGCGACCGTAGTAGCCCGAATCGCCCTAATTATGTACTGGCGCCCCC